>ONZS01000002.1_pt1 | contig 446201 bp, 304 predicted proteins | sample 1670921 | NCBI WGS metagenome assembly ONZS01 (sample SAMN06348104, study PRJEB24527) | human gut metagenome | biome: human gut; feature: ankylosing spondylitis patient; material: feces | host: Homo sapiens | place: China | collected 2015-10 | reverse complement strand
CTTGTACTACTTGTTTGTTTATCTTAAATCTTTCAAAGAACTCCTATTCCTGTTTATCTCCGTTTTACCCGGAAATGTTTTGCAAAGATAAAGTGTTTATTTTAAACCACCAAAAAAAATCGAACTTTTTTTAAAACTTTTTTGTTTCATCTATGTTATTCAAATCATCTTGTCAGTTTTAAACTTACCTCTCTTGCTAAGCGGATGCAAAAGTAGTTGATTTCATTTCTTTATCCAAATATATCTATTGTTTTTTCTATTTTTTTTATGATTATACTTATAAATAACTGATTTACAGATTATCTATAATGTTTATTTCGATAATCCATTTTGCAATATCAAAAAGTACACACCATATTATATATCGCGCGCGATAGACTAAAATGAATATTGGATAAACATCGGCTCACCTGCAAAATCATAGGGAAGGATTTTAGCTCTTAAAGGATCATTTTATTCTTCGGACAATTTCCGAAAGTCTTCTTGACGCATCATTCTTTCTCATTAGGAAGTTCGGACCTTTATGCCCTCATGCCCTCACTTTGTGTACAACAAACTCATTATAAACAACTTATGTAGTTAGAGTAAAAATTATCACCCTCACTTACAACCCATGCCCTCACTGTGTTTTGAAGCATATTTCTGTATAACATGCTTGCTTCCAATTATATATACTTCTTTTTATAGACTATTCCAATTTAATGTAAAATAGAGCGTTCTCGGGCCTTTTTCCCGCAAAAAGTGTGCATACCTCCACGGAATATGATAGCCCCCCCGGCAGCAGTAAAAAGACCAAGACACTTTTAAGAAAGCTCGTTATCTTTTGGAAGTGAATGATTTCACAGATGTGTACTAGGATTTAGTTAACAACTTCTATTGTTATTACTATATCAGATTTGCATAGTTGTTTTTAGGCCTAATGTAGTTGTTATATGGGAGATTCCACATACATCCGCATAAGTCCGCACATACAATATGTGTAGCCCTATGCAGACATACGTGTAAAAGCATGCTTTCTGACACGGGTAAAATATTGACCGGACAGCCGAATCGATTTTAAACTAAAGACTGATGAATATACAAACTTACAAACATCAGGCTAACACATTCTATGTCACATATCATGACAAAAGATGCTAAGTACAATGCTCCGTATCCAACTTTTATTTTAATATTCTATCTGTTCTATTTTAGGAGACAACTTTTCAATGACAGTACCCAGTTCTTCCTCCCACGGAATAACATTAAACTCTCCCCAAAAGTCAGCATCATATTTAAAATGTGTATCCGAAAATATAGTGCGTGTAGGCATCCGTTCTTTACGCTGGAAACGGGTCACATTATCTACATCCACCTTACAGGTAACCATTTCAAACCATGTATGCAAGGAAGAAGCACTGAACCATTGCCGTTTAAGTTTCACTTTAAAATAGAGATCGCCACGAATATGATTCATGTAATAAATGCCATTCCACTGTCTGTAAGAAATGGTATAAACCACCTCTTGCGCGGTTATTTTCCACTTCCGTGTCTTTCGTTCTATAAACATATCCGTAGCTTGCCTCACATAAGCAGGATTAATTTCAAGACGTGCCTGAACCAACGCATTGTTTTCAGCATCAATATATAATTCGCCACAATAAAGAGGTTCTTTTATTCCTTTATTTTGCCGAAAGGAAATCACATTAACCAAACGATTGTCTATCACCGTCATATCACAGGAGGCATAAGAATACACATTACCCTTACCGTCAGGCAACAGAAAATCCGGCAAGTTCTTGACAATATCCAGTTGCAAACAAGCATCAATTCCCGCACTCATCTTGGCTATCAGTGTATCCCGTTCCTGACTATCGACTATGCGACTCATTTTTAATAGTTTTACATGATCCTGAGAATGATTCAACAAAGAAGAAGGTTTGTAGATTTTAAAAACAGCCTCTGTCAGATTACGAAATTTTTGTTTATACCGAACCCCTTCCCTATAAAATGTAGTGAGATAAACAGGAACCGACGCATAATTTGTTTTTTTAGCTTTCAACATCTCACGCAACAACCGTATAGGATTGACAGCACGAATCACCACTTCTTGAATAGGAATCACCCGAGGTTCCAGAGACCACACCGCGTGTTGAGCCTCTAATAAAGACATATCCATCTCCTGTCCCACATACCCCACATGAGAAACCCCGATGCGACCCTGTCTCAACGAATCGGGCAATCGTAAACGGAATTCGCCATCCTGATTGGTAATACTGCCTATAGAAGTACCGACTACCCCTACCGTGCCGTAAGCAATGGGAGCCCCTGACTGATTATCCTGCAATTTGCCCTCTAAAGTAAAATAGGCCAAAGTATCTTTAGAAGTGGTAACAACCGGACATTGCACCTGCAACTGATTGATCAAAATATGATTCTCCACAATGCGCAGACTGATATCCTGCCGACCGATAATTTCGTAAACAGCCTGACGAATAGTGCGCTGTCCTGCCCCCAACTTCACCATACGATCATTGTCCACCACCTTGCTGTCATAAACAAAAAGAAAACCAGACTGTTCGGACACCTTGCCCAGTAAAGTATAGACAGTACCCTTACTCTTAGCAAGATAAATGACTCGCTCCAACACATCTCTATCCGCCGCTTTCGTAAATTCTGCCATGCAAACCAGCAAACTGAAAAAGAAGATATGCCAATAATAATGATATGTACGAATATGATTCATCTTCCCACTTTATTCGGATAAAACACCTATATCACCTTCACGAGTATATTTTAAATTCATAGCCAAACAGATAAGCTCTGCCATAGACTCCGGAGCTTCCCCGGAAAATGCAACCGTAAGCCGACGCTCCCCTAAGGAGGGAGAAGTCTTAAGCTGCAAACCGGAAGAATGCATATTAATAACTCTAAGGATATTCATCAAAGATTCGTCTTTGAAACGCATACTTTTCCAATAATGAGCTATCCGGGTATCGTCCCTATAATCAGTGAAACGCAATTGATGTGTTTTAAGCGTCACCGCTTCACCTGCATTGACATACATCTCTTGATTTTTATTTTTCAATGCCACTTTGACCTTGCCACGCTGTACGGACAGTTCGAAAGTACTCCCTACATCACTCTTCACATGAAACATCGTTCCCAAGACCTCAATTCTGACCTCCTCTGTTTCAATCAGAAAAGGACGTTCCCGGTTACCGGTCACATCAAACAGAGCGTTTCCCTGCAAACTAACCTCACGCTTGTCCATAGAGAAATGTTCAGGATATTGCAAAGAGGTTTCCCCACCCATATAGACAATAGATCCATCCTCGAGTGTGGTCACCAAAGTAGATTGCTCCGTGTTCTCCTGCATAATTAAAGCCTGGGCTTCTACCGATTCGCCCACTTTTCGATAAGTAACAGTCAAAAAGACACATATTCCGACCCATATAGCAGCCACAGCCCCCCACTTCCACAACATGGATGCAGACAAACGTTTCCTATCCTGCCGGCCTGATAACAAAAGTCCGTCAGCATCCAAACGGTCATACAATTTATTCCATGCCCGATCCACTCTTTCCTTATTTCTTTTTGTTTCACTCATGTCCTTATAATATAATTCTCAATTTCTTTTTTTAATGCTTTAAGAGCTTTTGTCATCTCAGCCTCTACAGTCTTCACCGACAAAGAAAGCTGCGAAGCTATTTCCGCATACTTTTTACCTTCCATACGATGCATCCGGAATATGCGCAACCTTCGTTCCGGCATCCGAGCAAGCGTAGTATCTATCAAATGTCTTAATTCCTGGTATTCTATCTCTTCTTGAGGACTGCTATCCTGTGTCCGCCCCTTCCGCGAGAGAACAAACTCCCGATATTTGTTTCTCACCTCCAGATGCTCGCAATATTGAAAAGACTGATTGCGCACCGCAACATAAAGATAGCTTTTCATAGAACGGAACAACGGCAGCCTCTCCCGATCTCTCCAAACCCCATAAAACAACTCCTCTACGATTTCCTCCGCAGCCTCCATACTGCCGGTGATACTCATGGCATACCAACAGAGAGGGGAATAATAACGGCGAAACACATCTTCAAACGCCTTTATATCTCCCTCCCTTATTTTGGTCAGTGTTAACAAATCATTCAGCATCCACTTCTTTTTTGGTAATTCTTTTCAACCATGCAAACTTCATCCGAGGCCTTAACGCGATTGTTTCTTTAACTTATGGACTGCATTTTCCAATGATTCCGTAGGTTCAATAATATTATAGGAGCCCCAGAAATCCTCGCTCCAATATTCATCCACTTTATCATAAAAAGCATCTTTCTGATGAAAAGCCATCTTTCCGGGAATTATCGCCACATTATTTTCCTCCCTATCCGTTGCCACCATCTCTGAAAGCACAGTATAACCGGTAGAGAAAAGCTTGCGCTTCCAATCACACTTAAACCGAATACGGTTACGGATATAGTTCAGAAAGGTTTTCCCATCCACATCTTTATAGGTAACAAGGAAAGAAAGTTCCTGTGGTTTAAAACGTAAGCCATAAGGTTTCTTGGCAAGAATAGCCTGTACCGCCTTGACTTTATTATCCATAGACAAGCTAAATTCCGCACGAGTAAACGACAACTTGTCACGATCAATATACAATTTGCCATAATACAAGGCATAAGGCAAAACGACACGGGGACGGAAACTGATCACATATTGCTGACGATTGTCTATCTGTACCGGTTCTTCCATAAAGAAATCATAATAGTTCAACGTTTCCACATCCAACAACGCATCCTGATTTTTCACAATGTCCACATAGATAGATAAAGTAGGACCGCCAGCCAGTTTCACCCCCAACGTATCACTGGCTCTCTGACTAAGCAGCCGACGTCCTTTCAAAACCTGTACCCGGTCTCGAGTAGTTGTCATATCCTCATAAGAAGTCTTGTAAACATCAATAATAGCTTCCGAAATATTGATATAACGACGCCCTTTCTGAACAGTTTCCCTGTAAAAACCGGTAAGCATATTGTTTTTATTACTGTAATTGACAGGAATCTTGCGAATGGCCTCTTCCACTATAAAACGAGGGTTGTGGGCATAAACCACAATCTCATTCAACATATTGGCATGAGGGGTAAGGTAAATCTTTAAATCCGATAAATGTTCTTTATCTAAACGTACTCTATTGTTATGATAACCGATATGTGAAATTTCTAAAGCAAAAACCATCTCCGCATCTTCTATCTTCAAAGAAAATTCACCATCCGCATTTGTCACCGTCCCCACACTGCTGCCCGAAACAGATACATTGACATACTCTAAAGTCCTTCTATTTTGTTTGTCCTTTACTACACCGCTGACTGTAATATAAGTATTCTCTTCAGCAAACGGTACCTCCTCTTGGCTCCATCCCGGAATGGCACTCAGCCAAAGAACAATGAGCAGTGTCCATTCAATAAATTGTTTTTTATGCGCTCTCATATTCATTAAGGTATTAAAAAAGTAAATACTAATCCTGTTTCTACTTATAAGATCACCCAGGATTAAAATACCCTATGAAAATAAGAAAAATAATTTGTTTTATCGATATTGATGCCCTTTTTACAGACCCAAAACAGTATAAACAATCAAAATAACTGTATCATTCTGTTTCTTCTTTTTTGATTATTGTCTTCTTTTTCTTCATTCTGCCACTCTTGCGCAAAGCTTCCGCTATAATCCATTGAAGCTGTCCATTCGTAGAACGGAATTCATCTGCCGCCCATTTCTCGATAGCTTCCATAGTTTCTGCGTCCACTCTGAGCACAAAGCTTTTTATCATCTCTTTCTTTGCCATTTCCTACATTAATGATTCAACGTTCCGGAATTAATTACCGGCTGTGCTGGCTCGTCCGCACAAAGCACTACCAACAAATTACTGACCATAGCGGCTTTCTTTTCTTCATCCAGTTCTACAATTCCATCCTCGGCTAATTTATCCAAAGCCATCTTAACCATAGAAACAGCCCCTTCCACTATTTTTTCGCGCGCGGTAATAATAGCACTTGCCTGCTGACGACGAAGCATCACCGCTGCAATCTCTGGGGCATAAGCCAAATAATTGATTCTGGCCTCTACTATTTCCATACCGGCCATAGCCAGACGCTCATTAAGCTGACGTTCCAGCTGGTCATTAATTTCTTCACCTCCGCCACGCAAGGTCAGTTCATTAGTATCATGCTCATTGTCATCGTAAGCATACTGTCCGGCCACCTGGCGAAGAGCCGCATCACTCTGCACACGTACAAAATCTTCAAAAGCATTCATACGCCCTGCCACGCTAACACTTGCCGTCCCAGTCCCTTTACTGTCCGCCATCGTCTGCGCATCAATCTCAAACATCGCCTTATAGGTATCTTTCAATTTCCAAACCAAAACCAGCCCTATCAGAATAGGATTACCAATCTTATCATTCACCTTTATCGGCTCCACATCCAGATTACGGGCGCGAAGAGACAACTTTTTCTTGTTCATGAAAGGGTTTACCCAAAAGAAGCCTGTGTTTTTAAAAGTGCCTTTATATTCACCGAAAAACACCATTACACGTGCCTCATTAGGTTCTTGAGAAAAATATCCCGGAAGCATCAGCACAAACAACAATACCAGCACAAATAAAACAGGAATAGATAACCAAGGTAGTTGTCCAAAAATCAAAAAGTTCAGGAATACTAGTGCAGGCAACATAACCAAGTTAAAGAACAAAGCCATAAATCCATTGATTACCAGCTCATTGTAAGACATTTCTTTTGTTTCCATAATGATTTATTTTGATATTATTATGATATCACAAATCAAACAATATTTCTTGAGGTAAGCAAACTGATTTATATGTTATACGGCAGAAACGAACAAAATATTCACCAAAATGCAACAAGAAGCTCCTACTTTGTTGACCTAAATCAATAAAATTGGAATATTGATTAAAAATATGCTGCAAAATACATATTATAACGAACAAAAGCTTTATCTTTGTGTTGTAAAACATAAAAAGATATTTTTTAGTAGCTACTAAGGTAAAAAGAAAGATTGTTTAAAGAAGGCTAACCGGGAGGTATGCCTGCTATTTATGAGTGTTTTTAGGTATTAATTAAAAAAGAAAGGATAACATTATGAAAAAGGTAAAAAACATTTTTCACAAAATCGCTAACGCTGATCCTATGATTTGGGGTTACGTTATGTTGAACGAAACAAAGTAAATTAGAACCAATACAGAGCAACACCCTGTAGGACTATAAAAAAGGACGGTTATTTAACCGTCTTTTTTATAGTCCTTTTACGGGATTTCCACTATCTTTGTTCATTCATTTTTAAACGTATGGACAAATGCAAGTAGATACCCATAATAAAGAGTTTCAAGATGCCTTGAATCTTATCCAATATACACGTCAGTCAGTATTCCTCACTGGAAAGGCGGGTACAGGTAAATCTACTTTTCTAAAATATGTCTGCGAAGTAACCAAAAAGAAACATATAGTACTGGCTCCCACAGGTATCGCAGCTATCAATGCCGGTGGAAGCACACTGCATAGTTTTTTTAAATTACCATTCTATCCACTTTTGCCGGATGATCCTAAATTCAGTTTGAAAGATGGAAAGTTACATAGCTTTCTAAGATATACTTCCGCCCATCGCAAACTGATAAAAGAAATAGAATTAGTGATCATCGATGAAATTTCCATGGTTCGGGCAGACATTATTGACTTTATAGACAAAATATTGCGGGTATATTCACAAAATATGCGTGAACCATTCGGAGGCAAACAAATTTTGCTGGTAGGAGATATTTTTCAGCTTGAACCAGTCATTAAAAATGACGAACGTGAGATAATCAACCGCTTCTATCCCACCCCTTATTTCTTTTCGGCACGAGTCTTTCAGGAAATGGAGTTGGTATCCATAGAACTGACAAAAGTATACCGCCAGTCGGACAAAGTTTTTGTTAATGTATTGGATCATATCCGGACCAATACTGCCGGAGCAGCTGACTTACAACTACTAAACACCCGTTACAACACTCAAATAGAAGAAAATGAAAGTGATATGTATATCACACTTGCTACCCGGAGAGATACCGTAGACTTTATCAATGAAAAGAAATTATCTGAACTGCCTGGAGAATCAACGATTCTGACCGGTGAGATACATGGAGAGTTTCCAGAAAGCAGCCTTCCCACCCAAATGGAACTGGAAGTAAAACCAGGAGCACAAATTATTTTTATAAAAAACGATTACGACCGCCGTTGGGTGAACGGTACGATTGGCACCATTTCAGGTATAGACGAAGAGGATACATTATATGTTATCACAGAAGACGGGCAGGAATTTGACGTTAAAAAAGACAGTTGGCGCAATATACGATATAGGTACAATGAACTAGAAAAAAAAATAGAAGAAGAAGAGTTAGGAGTATTTATACAATATCCTATCCGTTTGGCATGGGCCATCACTATACACAAAAGCCAAGGATTGACTTTCAGCAGGGTCGTTATTGATTTTACAGGAGGGGTGTTTGCCGGTGGACAAGCCTACGTAGCATTGAGCCGCTGTACTTCACTAAACGGCATCCAACTAAAAAAGCAAATTACACGTGGAGATATCTTTGTCCGTCCGGAAATAGTAAAGTTCTCTCAACGATTCAACAACCGCCAGTCCATTGAAAAAGCATTGAAGCAGGCACAAGCTGATGTACAATATGTAGAAGCAGTACAACACTTCGACAAAGGTGATTTTGAAAGATTTCTAGAACAATTCTTTCTTGCCATCCATTCACGTTATGACATCGAAAAACCTTTGATTAAAAGATTTATACGTAAGAAACTGGGAATCATCAACAATTTGAAGGTCGAAAACAAACGGCTAAAAGACCAATTCCATGTACAACGTAAAAATCTTGAAAAATATGCCCGCGAATATTATTTAATGGGAAATGAATGTATTATCCAAGCACATGATTCACGTGCTGCTATTGCCAATTATGACAAAGCGATTGAATTGAATCCTTCTTATACGGACGCTTGGGTGCGTAAAGGTATCACATTACATAATGACAAGGAATATTACGAAGCCGAAGTTTGTCTGAATGAAGCAGTACGCCTTAGTCCCGCTTTATTCAAAGCTATTTATAATCGAGGAAAAAACAGACTAGCACTAGATAATATAGAAGGAGCTTTGGGAGATTTTGACCGGGCTGTTTCTTTAAAACCGGAACATCCAAAGGCCCATGAATATTTCGGAGACGTATTGATGAAAGTAGGAAAAGAAGAGGAAGCCGCCCTACAATGGGCTATTGCGGAACGCTTGCGTGAAAAAAATTCTAAAAATTAAAATAACATGCTTTTAAGACTTTATAATAAGAATAATAATCCCAAAGATCTGGAAGAAGTAATCCGGATATTGGAAGAGGGCGGGTTAATTATTTACCCTACCGATACGATGTATGCCATAGGATGTCATGGCCTGAAAGAACGTGCAATAGAACGTATCTGCAAACTGAAAAACATTGATCCACGTAAAAACAATTTATCCATTATCTGTTACGACTTAAGCAATATCAGCGAATATGCCAAAGTAGATAACAGCACATTCAAGCTAATGAAACGAAATCTTCCCGGACCGTTTACTTTTATCCTGAATACGGGAAACCGTCTGCCCAAAATATTCAAGAACCGTAAAGAAGTAGGTATACGCGTACCTGACAACAACATCATCAGAGAAATATGCCATATACTAAAAGCACCGATCATGACCACCACGTTGCCTCTGAAAGATGGTGAAGACATAGAATATATTACCACTCCAGAACTAATAGAAGAAAAATTCGGGAAAGAGGTAGAACTAATTATTGACGGAGGTATCGGAAACATAGAACCTTCTACCATTGTGAACTGTACAAGCGGAGAAGCAGAAATTGTACGCCAAGGCAAAGGTATTCTGAACGATTTTTAATCTGAATTGTTTTATATATTAGAAATGTCAAATTAAAGTAAATTTATCATGTTATTAGCATCTGAAACAAGTATTCAATTAACCAATGCATTAGAGAAACTGATCGACTCCGGCATTCAATTAGGAGAAAGAGTATTAGGAGCACTTATTATTTTTATAATCGGAAAGTTCCTCATAAATTGGCTGAACAGACTTTTTGCACGTATTTTGGAAAAAAGAAAAGTGGACCCGAGTATCCAGTCATTCCTAAAGAGTATGGTGAATATCTTACTGCTCATCATGCTGATTCTTGCTGTGATAGGGAAATTAGGTATCGAACTGACAGGATTCGCCGCACTTCTCGCTTCTGCCGGTGTTGCCATCGGTATGGCACTGTCTGGTAACTTACAAAATTTTGCCGGAGGACTGATTATCTTATTGTTCAGGCCTTATAAAGTGGGGGACTTTATCGAAGCTTCTACCGGTGCCTCGGGAACAGTAAAAGAAATACAGATTTTTCATACTATTCTTATCACTGCAGACAACAAGATGATATATGTACCTAATGGAGCCATGAGTAGTGGGGTCATTACAAATTACAGTAAACTGGACACCCGCCGTATAGAATGGAATTTTGGCGTGGACTACGGAGAAGACTATAATAAAGTAGAAAAAGTATTGCGCGAAATCATAGCCAATGATAAACGTATTCTTACCAGTCCGCCCCCTTTTATTGAATTAGGAGAACTTGCTGCCAGCAGTGTAAATATAAAAATCCGCGTATGGGTGAATAGTTCGGATTATTGGAACGTATTTTTCAGTATGAATCAGACTGTTTATACTACTTTTAATAAAGAAGGAATTAACTTCCCATTCCCGCAGCTTACTGTACATCAAGCCTAACGTCAGAAATTTTTAGAACACGAATGACGCAATTGTCACAAGCTTGATCTTACCAATCATGTGTCATTTGCGTCATTTATGTTCTATCACAAGATTTATTTTCTATCCGCTTTCAAACGATCAGCCATAGCCTTAGCCAACTCCTTTGCCTGAGTGTTAGTTTCGGCCTTCATGCTATGTTTCATTTCTACAGGATTTCCGACAGGCTCAAATTTCAACTTATCATTAAACTCTGCAATTTTCTTCACAGCAGCGCTAGCCCATGTAAATGAGCCAAAATATCCCAGATAACGTCCCTTTATCTCGCGAGAAGCCAGCTTGCTCAGCAGAGCTTCCATTTCCGGATACATCTGAGTATTATAAGTGGGGCATCCCACAATCAGTCCTTTATATTTGAATACATCCGCAATAATAAAAGAATGACTGGTATGAGAAACATTATGCATCACGATATTACGAATTCCCTGCTTGCTCAGTTCTTCTGCAATAACTTCTGCCACTTCTTCTGTATTACCATACATCGAGCCATAAGCTATTACAACCCCTTCTTCAGCCTCATAACGACTCAAACGGTCATAAATACGTACCACGCGAGGAATTTCTTCCGTCCATACCGGACCATGAGTAGAACAAACAGTCGTTATTTTCAAGTTTTGCAATTTCTGTAAGGCCTTCTGTACCGGCGCACCATATTTGCCTACAATATTAGAATAATAGCGCACCATTTCATTCCAATAAATATCTGTATTAATATTTGTATCAACCACACCACCATTCAATGCACCAAAACAACCGAAAGCGTCACCGGAAAACAAAATACCTTCCGTTTCATCAAAAGTAACCATCGTTTCGGGCCAGTGAACCATTGGAATCAATGAAAAACGCAGTCTGTGGTGTCCCAAAGCTAAAAAATCTCCTTCACCCACTACATAACGCTCACCGCCTACACCATAAAATCCTTCAATCATTTCGAAAGTCTTCTTATTACCGACAATCACAATGTTAGGATAATATTGCTTGATCAAACTAATAGAACCGGAATGGTCTGGTTCCATATGATTTATAATCAAATAATTGATAGGTTTATCACCGATAATACTACGAATTTTCTTTAAATAAACCTCAAAATAGCATACATCTACTGTATCCACCAAGGCGACCATCTCGTCGTCAATCAAATAAGAGTTATAAGACACACCGTAAGGTAACGGCCACAAGTTCTCAAACAAAGCCTTGTTACGGTCATTCACTCCCACATAATGTACTTTTCCTTTGATTTCCATATCTGTTTCCTTCTTTTAATATTTATAGTATTTGCCTTGCCAGGCATCTTTTTCTCTCATCCGCTTTTTCACCTTATTCGTAAATTCATAATTTTTCAATCCCCAATCAGGAGCTATCAACAATTCTTTGGGTGATTGGGAAACAAAACGCTCCAGTACGATGTCCGGACGAAGATGTTCTATATAATCAATGACTAAATCAACATATTCATCAGCTGTATAAAAATGGAAAGCTTCAGGATCTTTCACATATTCACTCGCCATACGCGTACCTTTAATAAGTTGTAACTGATGCAGCTTTAAAGTAGTCAGAGGTAATTGTGAAAGTACTCCGGCCTGTCCGATTAACATTTCTCTTTTTTCTCCGGGCAAACCAAGGATTATATGCCCTCCTACCAAAATCCCTCTCTCTGCAGTCTTCCGAACAGCCTCTGCAGAAACGGCAAAAGTATGTCCCCGGTTTATCCTGCGCAACGTTTCATCATCCGTACTTTCAATGCCATACTCCACTAATACAAAAATGTGTTTACCAAGCTCTTCCAAATAATCCAGTAATGATATCGGCATACAGTCCGGACGAGTCCCTATCACCAGCCCTACCACATCCTCTACCATCAGCGCCTCTTCGTATTTTCTTTTCAACTCTTCCAGTTCCCCATACGTATTGGTATAAGCCTGAAAATAGGCCAGATATTTCATTTCCGGGTATTTACGTACAAAGAACCGCTTTCCTTCTTCCAACTGCTGAGTAACAGACTTTCCCGTATGGCAATAGGCCGGATTAAATGTTTGATTATTACAATAAGTGCAACCTCCGTATCCTACCGAGCCGTCACGGTTAGGACAAGTAAATCCGGCATTAATAGAAATCTTCTGCACTTTGCAAGGAAAGTGCATGGCTAAAAAGCCGGATAAGTCGTTATAAAGCATCTCTCTGTTCATGAACTTATTTTGCGGGACAAAGATACGTATTTTCAAACAAAAGTTTTACCTTTGTCTTTGATTATCATTTAAAGAATTTATCTATTATGAGAAAATTAAGCATATTTATTATTTTATTCTTCTGCCTGCTGACAGTCGGAGCCCAACAAGTAAGCTTGCAAGACGTAGCAAACAGAACGTATCGTGCCGAAGGAATCAGAGGTATCAAACCGATGTTGGATGGAGAACATTACACCCAAATGAGTACTGATGGCAAAAAAATCATGCAGTATTCTTTCAAGACCGGCAAAGAAACAGGTACCATCTTCGATGTAAATACGGCCCGTGACTGTAGCATCAAGTCATTTGATGACTATATCATGTCACCCGATGAGAAACTGATTCTAATACAGACTGATACCAAACCGATTTATCGTCGTTCGTTTACTGCCAATTATTATATTTTCAACGTAAAAAACAATAAAATGGAACCGCTCTCAGAAAACGGCCCACAACAGGTTCCTTTATTCTCACCGGATGGCAATCAGATAGCTTTTGTACGTGATAATAACATCTATCTGGTAAAATTATTGTTTGGCAACAGTGAATCACAAGTAACCAAAGACGGCAAATTCAACGAAGTACTAAATGGTATTCCCGACTGGGTATATGAGGAGGAATTCGGTTTCAACCGTGCTTTCGACTTCAGTGCAGACAGCCAGATGCTTGCCTATATCCGTTTTGATGAGAGTCAAGTACCTATGTATTCTTTTCCACTATACAAAGGTATGGTTCCCGCATTAGAGAAATTCAGCACTTATCCGGGAGAATATGAATACAAATACCCTATGCCAGGAATTGACAACTCCAAAGTAACCGTTCATACTTTTGATATAAAAAGTAAGGTAACCCGCAAGATGGACTTGCCTCTAGACGCAGACGGTTATATCCCTCGCATCAAGTTTACGGATGATGAGAATGCGTTGGCAATCATGACTTTGAACCGTCATCAAAACCGTTTCGACCTCTATTTTGCCAATCCACGAAGTACATTGTGTAAACTGATGGTACGTGATGAAGCTCCCCAATACATTAAAGAAGAAGCATACTCCAACATCGTTTTCTATCCAAAAAATTTTGTGGTGATGAGTGAAAAAGACGGTTATAACCATCTCTATCTTTACACTAGCGGAGGAAACCTGGTTAAGCAACTCACAAAAGGAAACTTCGAAGTGAAAGATTTCCTGGGATGGGATGAAGCTACCAACACATTCTATTTTGAGAGCAATGAAGGCAGTCCGCTACGCACCGCTATCTACAAAGTGGATGGCAAAGGTAAAAAGACCAAACTGTCCAAGCAGGAAGGAACTCATAAAGCTATTTTCAGTAACAATATGAAGTATTACATCAATACTTTCTCTAATATCAACACCCCTCCTGTCATTACCCTTAATGACAATAATGGTAAAGAGTTGGCAACCTTAGTAGATAATAACAAATTGAAACACCAAGTTTCACGTCTGAATATGCCAAGTAAAGAACTATTTAGTTTCAAGACCAATGACGGTGTGGAATTGAATGGTTGGATAATGAAACCCGCAAATTTCAATCCAAACAAAAAATATCCTGTTATCATGCACCAATACAGTGGACCGGGTTCACAAGAAGTTGCAGACAAATGGGGAATTGGAGCCCGTAGAGATGGCGGCATGTTCGAAGCTTATATGGCCGGTCAAGGTTTCATCATGGCTTGTGTAGACGGACGCGGAACTGGTGGCCGGGGTTCTGATTTTGAAAAATGTACCTACTTAAACTTAGGAGTAAAAGAATCGAAAGATCAAGTAGAAGCCGCCAAATACTTAAGTACACTACCTTACGTGGATGGTAACCGTATCGGTATATGGGGATGGAGCTATGGAGGTTACAATACATTAATGTCCATGAGTGAAGGAACACCGATATTCAAAGCAGGAGTCGCTGTTGCAGCTCCTACAGACTGGCGTTTCTACGATTCGGTATATACAGAGCGCTTCATGCGTACCCCCAAAGAAAACATGGAAGGTTACAATGCTGCATCTGCTATTAACCGTGCCAACAAACTGAACGGTGAATTGTTGCTGATCCACGGCACAGCAGATGATAATGTACACTTACGTAACAACGCAGAATATAGTGAAGCATTGGTACAGGCCGACAAGCAATTTGACATGCAAATCTATACCAACCGCAACCATGGAATCAGTGGAGGCAACACAACTAGACATTTACTGACTCGCGTAGCTAATTTCTTTATTGATAATTTAAAATAAACACCTAACGGAATAGCAAATTTGAGTAAAGCGTAGCGAACAGACTGAAAAAGCGTTCGTTACGCTATATTTTTCTCTTGTTCAAAAGCCAAGAAGAGACAGAATATGGACAAACGCAGCAAAAGTTCAGTTACTTTATCATTACCCGTGCGATGATGCAAATTTCTTGCGAAACCTAAATTTTGCATCGTTTGGCGTTATGTGTCGTATCTGTCGGTAACTCACTATGAATTAATTTTGTAACCAAAAAAAAGTGAGTTATGAGAAGTACATTTAAGGTATTGTTCTACGTGAAGAAAGGCAGTGAGAAACCCAACGGCAACCTGCCTTTGATGTGTCGCATTACGGTGGACGGAGAGATTAAGCAGTTCAGTTGCAAGATGGATGTTCCCTTGCGCCTGTGGGACGTGAAGAACAACCGTGCTTCGGGTAAGAGTGCCGAAGCGCAAAGAATCAACCGTGCCGTTGACAAAATCAGAGTGGAGATAAACCGCCGTTATCAAGAGTTGATGCAGACGGACGGTTATGTCACTGCTGCCAAGTTGAAAGATGCCTATCTCGGCATCGGTATCAAACAGGAAACCTTGCTAAAACTGTTTGAACAACACAACAGCGAATTTGCCAAGAAAGTGGGACACAGCAGGGCAAAAGGAACATTCCGACGTTATGTTACCGTCTGCAAGCACATCCGTGAGTTCCTACCCCATACCTACAAGCGTGAAGATATTCCGTTAAAAGAGTTGAACCTCTCGTTCATCAACGACTTCGAGTATTTCCTGCGTACTGAGAAAAAATGCCGCACCAATACCATTTGGGGCTACATGATTGTGCTGAAACACATTATTTCCATAGCGAGGAATGACGGTCGTCTGCCGTTCAATCCCTTTGCAGGGTACATCAACTCTCCCGAAAGCGTGGACAGAGGGTATATTACGAGAGAGGAGATACACACAATGATGAACACCGATATGCCCGACAAGACACACGAGCTTGTCAGGGATTTATTTCTGTTCTCCACCTTTACAGGTTTGGCATATTCCGATGTCAAGAACCTTACGGAAGACAACCTGCAAACATTCTTTGACGGAAATCTGTGGATTATCACCCGAAGAAAGAAAACTAACACGGAATCCAATATCCGATTGTTGGATGTTCCCCGAAAGATAATAGAGAAGTACAGGGGTATGACAAGAGATAATAAAGTATTCCCCATGCCGAGTAACACGACTTGCAACAAGAAGCTGAAAGCCATTGCCAAGTTGTGCGGTATAAAAGTCCACTTGACCTATCATGTAGCAAGACATTCGGCAGCGACCACTGTGCTGTTATCCAACGGAGTACCCATTGAAACCGTCAGCCGACTTTTGGGACATACCAACATAAAAACGACCCAAATTTACGCAAAAATCACAGCCCAAAAGATTAGTCAGGATATGGAAACATTGTCGCACAAACTGGAGGATATGGAAAAGAACATTTGCAATGCCATTCAGTAACCCTTAAATCAAACGATAATGAAAGAGGAAAGAAACATCATAACAATGAACGAGTTCGGCAATGTAGTTATGCCGAAAGATATACAGGCAACCGCCATGAGTGAGTGGGAGCTTTGCGAGTTGTTCAATGTAACCGCCCCGACTATCAGGGCAGGGATAAAGACACTCTGCAAGAACGGCATTCTGAATGAGTGTGAGATAAGGCATACCATCCGACTGTCCGACAAGTGCAGCATGGAGGTTTACAGCCTTGAAACGATAATCGCCCTTGCGTTCCGTATCGGCACATACAGTGCGAAGCAGGTGCGCAATGCCGTTCTTGAAAGACTGTACTTGCGAAAAGAGAAAACAAGCATCTTCTTTTCGCTGAACACCAACGGCATAGCCAAAGCCGAATACTTCTCGTAGCTGAATTGGTTGCACGACTGACGGAATCCATTCATTCAGTCACGAATAGAGTAATCAAGCCAGCGTGTCAGCATATAATCTGACCGACATATCAACAGGAACTCCAATTTTTTCTCCCGAAAAGCGTAATCCCCACATTCGTTTTTTGGGAGTTTTTTCGTCTGTCCTGCCCGACTTCCGTTCCAAACCATTGAAAGTTTTTTCTTCGGGGGCTATTTGTCACCGTTCTGCCGCGTTTTGCGTAACAACTTATCCGATAAATGCTTATACTTTTGTAGCTGGTATTTTTCAAACTTAAAACCATTTGATTATGTCAGCTAACAAACAACAAGACAGCCACAGACCGCCATCGGATGGTGGCATGGCAAAGGAGGAATTCATCCGAGTGGGGACTACGCTTTACAAGATTGTGGAGCAGCCCAAACTGAACGGAGGGTATGTAAGGAAACGCATAGCATGGAACAACGAAACCCTGCGCCAAGACTACGGCAAGGACTACATCGGCAGCGTTCCCAAGTATGACGGCTTCTGCACCGTACCCGAACACATCGGCTACCATCCCGTGGTCGGCAAGTTCCTTAACCTCTATGAACCGATAGACCACCAACCTAAAGAGGGCGATTTCTCGCATATCCAATCTTTGGTAGGTCACATCTTCGGGGAGCAATACGAGTTGGGCATGGACTACCTACAACTGCTCTACTTGTACCCCATTCAAAAGCTGCCTATCCTGCTGTTGGTATCAGAGGAACGCAACACAGGCAAAAGCACATTTCTGAATTTTCTAAAACTCCTATTTCAGAACAATGTAACCTTTAACACCAACGAGGATTTCCGTAGCCAATTCAATTCCGACTGGGCCGGCAAACTGCTTATCGTGGTGGACGAGGTGCTGCTCAACCGTAGGGAGGACAGCGAGCGGTTGAAGAACCTAAGCACCACACTTTCCTACAAGGTGGAAGCCAAAGGCAAAGACCGTGACGAGATAGCGTTTTTCGCCAAGTTCGTGCTATGCTCCAACAACGAGTACTTGCCTGTAATCATTGATGCAGGGGAAACACGCTATTGGGTACGCAAGATAGACCGCTTGCAGTCTGATGATACCGACTTCCTGCAAAAGCTGAAAGCGGAGATACCCGCCTTTCTTCATTTCCTGCAACACAGAACACTATCCACCGAAAAGGAAAGCCGTATGTGGTTTGCTCCATCGCTGTTGCATACCGAAGCCTTGCAGAAGATAATCCGCAGCAACCGTAACCGACTGGAGATAGAGATGCACGAGCTGATACTTGACATCATGGATAGTGTCGGCACGGACACATTCTCGTTCTGCTACAACGACATTCTTCTGTTGCTGGTACACTCGCAGGTAAAAGTGGAGAAGCACCAAGTCCGAAAGGTGTTGCAGGAGTGTTGGAAACTTACGCCTGCACCCAACGGACTGACCTATACCACCTACCAATTCAACTACAATCGGGAGTGTCGGTATGAGCCTGTAAAACGGGTCGGTCGTTTCTATTCTGTCACGAGGGAACAACTTGAATCCCTGTAATATCATTCTTTTTTTTGTTGAATTGATGAATAAGGATATAACTATGCTGACAATAAACAATATACACTCTCAACAAAATCTCAACAATCGAAAAGAGAAGTTGAGAGAGGAACAGCACCCGATTGTTGATTTCTCTTTTGGCGAGTGGTTTGTTGAGAAGATGTTGAGCAAATATCTTTCTGTAAATAAATGTGTTATATAAGCCATTCAACAAATCAACGTTTTTACAATCATCATCAAATCTATAGAATATCATGAACATACAAGAAGTTAAACAAATCAGAATCGCAGACTATCTGCAAAGTTTGGGTTACACGCCCGTCAAGCAACAGGGCAGCAGCTTTTGGTACAAATCACCGCTGAGAGAGGAAACGGACGCATCTTTCAAGGTAAACACAGAACTCAACAAATGGTACGATTTTGGACTTGGCAAGGGCGGTAACATCATCGCATTGGCAGCGGAACTCTACCATACGGAAGATGTAACCTGCCTGTTGAAGCGCATAGAGGAACGGACACCATACATCCGCCCTGCATCGTTTTCTTTTGGCAAGCAGCAATCCGACAACCGCACTTATCGGGTATTAAGAGTTGGCGAGCTGTCATCACCTGCGCTCATTGCCTATCTGCAAGAAAGGGGGATAGACATTGAACTCGCCAAAAGGGAGTGTAAGGAACTGCGGTTTGAGAATGCCGACAAACCCTATTTCGCCATCGGCTTCCCGAATATGGCAAGAGGGTATGAAGTGCGTAATAGATACTTCAAGGGATGTGTCGCCCCGAAGGACATCACCCATATCCGACAGCAAAAAGAGCCACGAACCGTCTGTTATCTTTTCGAGGGCTTCATGGATTATCTCTCGTTCCTGACCATCCGAGTAAAGAACAATCCGCAACACCCACGATTGAATGCACAGGATTACGTCATTCTCAACTCCGTTTCCAACCTCTCGAAAGCGGAAAGCATATTGGCAACCTATACCCGAATCGGCTGTTTCCTTGACAATGACACAGCAGGACGGAACGCATACGCCAACCTGCAACGGATGTTGGGTGACCGCTTGCAGGATATGTCGGTTCACTATGCAGGGTATAATGACTTGAACGAGTACCTGTGCAAAAAACTCTTGTCCCAATCGACAGAGCCGATAAAGGAGGAGAAGCAAGTACAATCCGCAAGGCGGATGATGCAGCCACCGAAAAAGAAAGGGCTGAAAATATAGAGGGGAACAGGTTCGCTTTCCCAAGGGTATTTAGACAGAAATACCATAGCTCAATAGGGCGTTTTCTTCACGCATTACACGGTAATGCTAAAAACTCCCTATCGAGCCAAAGGGAAATCCCTTTGGAAACCCTGAGAGCCAATGCCACAGGCAGAGAATACACTCATAACAATAACCGTAAAAATCAAACTACATGGGATATTTTTCATTGGACATAAAGAAAGCAAAAGGTTCATCGGACACCGTACAATCCGACCATATAGAGAGAAGAATCATACCTAAAAACGCAGACCCGACAAGAACGCATCTGAACAGGGTACTTATAGAATACCCCGATGGCGTTCATGGCAGGGATGAAGCGATTGCCCACAGGCTGAACACGGCAGGCATCAAGCGGAAGATTACACATGACCAAGTCCGTGTAGTCCGAGTGGTTCTGTCGGGAACACATGAGGACATGATGGACATACAGGAAAACGGAAGACTTGACGAATGGTGCAGCGACAGCATCCAATGGCTGCAAGCCACATTCGGCAGGGAGAACGTGGTTGCCGCCCATCTTCACATGGACGAGAAGACACCGCATATCCATGCAGCCATTGTTCCCATCGTGACAGGTGAAAGGCGCAAAGCCAAGAAAGAGCAGGAAGACGGCAAACGGAAGTATCACAAGAAAGCAAATACCGTCCGTTTGTGTGCCGATGACCTGTTCAACCGTCAGACCTTGATTGCGTACCACGACAATTATGCAAGGGTTATGGCTAAATACGGATTACAGCGAGGTGTGCGAGGTTCCGAAGCACGGCACACCACCACGACACAGTATTATCGGGACATACAGAAAAAGAACGCTGCCCTTGATGCAGAAAACAAGCGGTTACAGGAGCAGAAAACCGAAACCGAACAGGAACTCAGACAAGCCAAGAAAGAGGTACAGACCGAGAAACTGAAAGGTGCAGCCACCACCGCAGCGACCAACATAGCTGAAAGTGTCGGTTCTCTTTTCGGGAGCAACAAGGTCAAGACTTTGGAAAGGGAGAACACCGCCCTGTATCGGGAAGTTGCCACCCATGAGGAAACCATTGAGATACTGCAAAACCGCATACACACGATGCAAACCGAGCACAACCGCCAGTTGTTGGAAATACAGCAGAATCACCGTAAGGAGATGGCGGAAAAAAGTGTCAGACACAAAGATGAAGTATCAGGTTTGAAACGCATTATCGAAAAGCTGTGTGCATGGTTTCCTATGGCAAAGGAAATTATGAGAATAGAGAGCCTGTGCCGCCTTGTCGGGTTCAATGAAAGGCAGACCACGACATTGACTTATGGTAAGCCTTTGATATACGAGGGCAAACTTTATTCGGAGGAACATAATCGGAGTTTTACGACAGAAAGAGCAGGCTTTCAAGTGGTGAAAGACCCTGCGGACAAGTCTAAACTGACACTCGTAATCAACCGCCAGCCCATAGGCGAATGGTTCAGGGAACAGTTCGACAGGCTACGGCAGAGCATACGACAGCCAATTCAACCACAAAGGAAAAGTAGAGGAATTACATAAGTAGTTAAAACAGATTGCAATAAGCCTCCGATAATCGTATTTCCCTATCAGAGGCTTATTGCTGTTTAGATTTAGTTACGTTTCATAAATCATGATTTTTGTTTTTGATTGTCGACCTTTCTAAGTTGTGGAAGACATAAGGCTATTATAGCGAGAAGCAGAATAGCCATACCTGAGAACAAAAACCAACGGTTTACCCCGATTTGGTCTGCAAATGCACCCGACACTACCAACCCAAGCGGCATGGCAAACGACATGATGCTGCCAAGAAGTCCGAAAACACGCCCTAAATACTCGGGTTGTATCTGTTCTTGAAATAGCGCGGTCTGTACTCCATTATAGAATGGGGCAGAAAAGCCCATCAACGTACAACATATCGCAAATATCATAAAACCATTGGTTGGTAGCAAGCCGGAAACAGTCAATGACACTCCCACAAGAAAGATAGAGCCGATGATATTTGCCATGCGCTTTTTGAAACCTCCCCATGCGCCCAATAGAAGTCCGCCCAACAACATACCAACTGCAAAAACAATTTCCACCACGGAAGCATGCAAGGTACTTCCCTCGAAATAATTCATACTCATCAGCGGAAATAGCGCATTGATTGGCATATAAATGAACATATTGATTGCTCCTATCCAAAGCAATGTGAAAAGAGCTTTATTTTGTCGTATTGCGTTATAGCCAATGCGCAGTTCGGTGAAAAAGTTTTCTTGCTGCAGCGCTTCAATCGGTTGTTTTGGGATGTGAACCATTGCAACAGTGATACAGGCAATTATTGCTCCGAATACGTCAAGGGCAACCGCAGAATTCAACCCCCATTTTGCATAGAGAAAAGCGGCAATTGCCGGACTTAGGATGAAACTTGCCGATTGGATGGACTGGGTGTAGCCGGCACATTTGACTAACTGTTCTTCAGGCACTAAAAGAGGTGTTACCGCACTTAACGCAGGGGAATGGAATGCAGTGCCAACGCTTCTAATGAAGAGGATGAGCATTACTATCCATACAGGTAGTTCCGCTGACAGGGAAATTACGGTAAGTACCAGTCCAGCACAAGCTATGATGACATCTGCACCAATCATGACCATTTTCCGGTTCCAGCGGTCAACAAGTACTCCGATTGCAGAACCTAAAACCGCTTGAGGTAGAAACCCAACCAAGGTCGCCATTGACAACACCATCGCAGACCCTGTTGTATTTGTCAGATGCCAGATGATGGCCATTTGAAGAACCCCACTTGTTATCAGGGACACAGCTTGCCCCGCCCATATTGTATAGAAATCTTGTTTCCAATTTCTGATTTTTTCCATTTGAATTTTTCCTTTTATCTTTTGAATGTTTCTTGATTTTATAGCACAAAAAATCTCTCGACAAGCCTGAAATAGCATGCCGGATTACAAAGACAATGACATTCAAATCGAATTAATTAGATTTGAATGTGGAAAAATTACCAAGGTTTATGATATGCAATATTAACGGTGTTTTTACCTGTTAATATTGTACAATTGTTCATAATCATATTGAAAACCACTATATATGTTGCGACTTATCTTAATTGGGATGGTATTATATGCACACCGAATCCGCTGCAAAGTTACAATAAATTATTCGATTTTTGCACTAACTAAAGTAAAGAATTTCAATGCTTCCTGAATTTTGCCTTTCCTTTTTTATCCAAATCTGCAAAAAATAACGGCATAAGCAAATAGGTATATATCGAAAGGCAAAAAATGGCGAATACTGTTTGTATTGGATACTATATCAAAGATTTGTCGTATCTTTGCACCTGAAAGAGTTATTTGATAGTAAAACACCGCAAAACGCTGAAAATCGCACGGTTTCCTAGTCGTTACCATTACTTTTCAGATACTCCGTTAAATGTTTATTCATCAAACGGTTAGACGAAACCGTTCAGAATTTAAAATAAAAACCATTCATCACAGATTATACAGTTTTACATAAAAACCGAATGAGAACAATTTACATTGGTATAATCTGTGGTGAATTATAAATCTAATATCATCATGAATCATGTTAAAAAACCAGACTGGCTTAAAATAAACATAGGGGCAAACGCTCGATATACCGAGACCAAACATATTGTAGATTCTCATAAACTACATACCATTTGTAGTAGCGGACGATGTCCCAATATGGGAGAATGCTGGGGAAAAGGTACTGCCACTTTTATGATAGGTGGCGAAATTTGTACCCGTTCCTGCAAATTTTGCAACACACAGACCGGACGACCTCTTCCGTTAGACCCTGAAGAACCGACCCATGTAGCAGAGTCCATTCAACTCATGAAATTATCCCATGCCGTTATTACTTCTGTAGACCGTGATGATCTAAATGATTTGGGTGCTGCCCATTGGGCTAAAACGATTTCAGAAATCAAACGATTGAATCCGGAAACCACGTCCGAAGTTTTAATTCCTGATTTTCAAGGAAGAAGCGAACTGATTCAGCTAGTCATTGACGCCAAACCAGACATCATTTCACACAATATGGAAACCGTACGCCGCATCAGTCCCTTGGTACGAAGTGCAGCCAACTATGCAACCAGTTTAAAGGTCATCAAACAAATAGCCAATAATGGTATTACAGCTAAATCCGGTATTATGGTAGGTTTGGGAGAACGGCCGGAAGAAGTGGAAGAAGTCATGGACGATTTATTGGCACAAGGTTGCAAAATACTTACTATTGGCCAATATCTACAACCCACCCACCGCCATTATCCGGTAGCGGAATATATTACCCCCGATCAATTCAAACAGTATAGAACAATTGGATTAAAGAAAGGATTCCGAGAAGTGGAAAGCGCACCTTTGGTACGTTCCTCCTATCATGCAGAAAAACATATAAAATTTAAAGGGTAACGAGTAAACCAACTTTATATCTTTTTTGTTATAAAGATATAAATAGAGATAGAGAGAATGAAATCGTTACTGGAATACAAGAATTTAATCATGTCTACAGGGTTAATTCCAACCATCGTATGTATGATTTTCTGCATTTTCTTTCAAGATGCAGCTGTTTTGTATGTCTGTAGTTTGGCTAGCATTATTTATATCCTATACAGACTTGTCAAACCTCCTGTTTATCAGCCAAATCTAGTATTACTACATGGAACTTTGGCATTAATCATTGCATCCATCATAAAAGGTATAAGCGGAGATATGCTTATTCCGGACCGAACAGTTCCCATTACGTTAGAAATACTGATACTCTGTTTTTCACTACTCTACCTCATGGTCCCCAATTTTTATGCAAAACTATTCTCCTACTTTCATTATAAGATATCTATTCTGAACTGTTGGGCCACACAGGTTATAGCTGTTTTATCCGGCATTCACTTGTTTGCTTCCTGTATAATTTATTTATTTTTCAGTCCACTTTCTTATAATACCCTTTACGCTATGACCCACATCATCCCTCCTTTGATATATGTCATTTGCATTATTGTCAATCATGCTTTTGTGAAAACAATCAGTTTAACTTATAAAAAAATGCCTTTCTTACGTATCGCCCCTATTTGCAATGGAAAGATTTATGTTGCCCCCCGCAGTTATCAAGGTGAAGAACCCGGCAAGTTGGACATACCTATGGAAGACTACATTTATGCCTGCAAGACAGATACGGATAAATATGCCAAAGAAGTAGAAAATAAATATAGCAACCATATTACCGGACAACCGGAGCCACGCTTCAGTCTGAAACATTTGGTAAAAGAAACCAATGGAGTAAAAAAAACCATCATGCTATATATTCTTCCTTTAAATGACGAAGAACAGATACATTTTACTGGAGGGAAATTTGTTACTCCCGAAGAAATAGAAATGAATTCTGCCCAATATAGTTCTTTTCTAAAAGAAGAAGTAGATCATCTGAACATAGTGGCACAAATGTGGGAGGAATTTAAATGAATATCTGTTATCGCACTACTTATAAATCAAGAATATGCAGGGAATCTTCGATAAGTCCGGCAATTTCCCCTGCCACTCCTTTATTGTCTTAGTCTTGATATATTCTCCTTCACACGTAATATTGGCAGCAATACAAAGTTTGGTTTGCGGACGGCAATTCTTAAGAATATCTTCCACCATCTTATTATTACGATAAGGAGTTTCAATAAAAAGCTGCGTCTGATCTTCTGCATAAACACGCTGCTCCAATACCTTAATACGTTTTGCACGCTCACCAGACTCAATAGGCAAATAACCATGAAAAGCAAAACTTTGTCCATTAAAACCCGACCCCATAACAGACATAATAATAGAGGAAGGTCCTACCAAAGGCACCACTTTAAGATTCTTACGCTGAGCAATAGCAACCACATCCGCTCCAGGATCGGCAACAGCCGGACAACCGGCTTCAGAAATAACTCCCATGGACTGTCCGGCTAACAAAGGTTTCAGATAACCGGAAATATCTTCAGGAGAAGTATGTTTGTTCAATGGATAAAAAGTCAATGCATCTATGTCAATCCCACGATCTACCTTTTTCAAAAAGCGACGTGCCGAGCGTACATCTTCTACAATAAAATGTTTGATGCCGAGAATGACCTCTTTATTATACACAGGTAACACATTTTCCACAGGAGTTTCGCCCAATGTGACAGGCAATAGATACAAAGCAACTTCCATCATACTACTAATCAGTCAAAATATCAAGGTTTGAAATCTGTTTCAGCTAACATCTGATGATAATCTGTTTTAGCCAACAAATCCTTTATTGTCATATCAGGATGCTTTTTCATATATTCATCAATCAGCAAAATCCCCATCCATACTCCAATGCTTGCAGGAGTTTTCTCACCCATAATAGAAATAAAGGGATCCTTGCGTATATAAGTACGTACAACAAGAGGATCGGTAGCATATAAATGACCATTTTCAACCATTGTCTTCCACAGACTTATTTTGTTCTTCCTGCACCACTCAGCCTCATCCTCACTATATCCCATCTCTTTCTCAAAAGATTCATACCCTAAAATATGAGCCACTATCCAATTTATCTTTCCACGATGCATAATCATATCTAATAAAGTACGACCAGGCTGCCATGGCAAAGGATACTGACTCAGCAAATAAAAGGTAAAACAATCCGGAACAATACGATCAGGCTCCATACTGCGACATTGATAGTCATAATAGAAGCGTTTATATAAAGGATAATCCGCCCCCATATACTTATCAATACTAAAGCCCAAAATACTATCCCCAACTACAACCGACTGATTCAGCGCAGCTATTTGAGCATAAAAATGAGGTACAAACAATGCAGGAACCTCTTTCTTCAAACGTTTGAAACCTTTAGTCAGTTTTTCCTCAACCCAACTAAGATCCTTAAATTTCTCTTCGGCATCGTGCATCAAAGTCAATAAGGTAGAATCCGAATAATATTCCAACATCCGGTCGTTAATCTTCATGTCATCCACCTCACCTATCGCCAATACATCTTCTATCAACAGCTTAGTAACCTGAGGATAGTCCGTATTCATTTTTTGCAGTGCCGAGAAACTATTCATCGTAACATACTCATACTGCAAACGATCATAACGGGCAACTCTTACATCCACATCAGCAGTATTGCCACTCTTCCCATCCCATTGACAGGAGGAAAGAGCAACAAGACATCCCACTAATATGAATATAATTTTGCGTATCATCTATTTCTTATCCGTAAATGATATTTCCGTTTTCGTCTTTATATTCGTCCAAACCTTTTTCATAAGTTGCCATGGCACGCAAACTCATACCTACACTGGAGAAGCCTCCATCGTGATATAAATTCTGCATAGTCACTTTGCGAGTCAGGTCAGAGAACATTACAATACAGTAATCTGCACATTCGTCTGCCGAAGCATTGCCTAATGGTGACATACGGTTAGCAAAATCAAACAGTTTATCCATACCTTTCACACCTGAGCCGGCAGTAGTCATAGTCGGCGACTGAGATATGGTATTCACACGCACATGATGTTCACGACCATAAATGTAACCAAAACTGCGCGCGATAGATTCAAGCAATGCTTTTGCATCCGCCATATCATTATATCCATAGAATGTACGTTGCGCAGCAACATAACTCAATGCCAGAATTGAACCATACTCTGCAATAGCATCCAACTTTTTAGCAGCTTGAATCATTTTGTGGAACGAAACGGCAGATATATCCAAAGTCTTGCTCAACATATCATAATCGAGGTCATCATAAGTACGTTTCTTACGAACGTTAGGAGACATACCGATAGAATGAAGAACGAAATCTATTTTTCCACCTAATATTTCCATCGAACGTTTGAAAACATTCTCCAAATCTTCAACGCTGGTTGCATCTGCTGGAATTACCTCACAATTCAGTTTCTCAGCTAAAGCAGAAACTTCTCCCATGCGGACAGCTACCGGAGTATTGGACAATGTAATGGACGCACCTTCTTCTACAGCCTTTTCAGCAACTTTCCATGCGATAGACTGTTCGTTCAATGCACCAAAAATAATACCTCTTTTTCCTTTCAACAAATTGTAACTCATACCTTCTTTATTGTTAAATTAGTTTGCAAAGATACAAACAAATAAATTAATCATAGCTTTTTTTGCACACAAATGAAGAAATAATGCAATTATAAAACTAATTTTTACCATTTAAGGTTTCAGCTAAATGAGAATTTAACAAAAAATCCACTTATTCTATCAAATAGTGCACATAAAGGACAATTCTTTCAGTTATATTTGCCATCGAATTAAGAGGTTTTTTCATAATATTTATTTAAGGTTAGAATTAGGTTAACATGAAACATTATTGCTACTCCCGTAAATAGCCCGTGAGGGTCTTTTACGGGAGAGTGATAAGACTTCTTAAAGCAACAATCAACTAGATAATTATTAATCTTAAACATATATAATACCAATGACTACTTTAATAAAGAAGATTCTATTACTTCCTGCCACATGTTTAATCCCCCTTTTGACCGGATGTAATAATTGTCCGTCTACGACTATTGTAGAAGATATCATAGATCCCGCCATCTATACAAGTCTCCCTTTCAAGATGGATAAAGTTGAACAACCTACTTTCCCAGACTATTCGGTAAACATCATAGATTTCGGTGCCAAACCAGACGGTATTACTTTAAACACAAAGGCTATTAATGATGCAATCCAACAGGTTAATGCCAAAGGCGGTGGTAAAGTCATTATCCCTGAAGGCTTGTGGTTGACCGGTCCCATCGAACTATTGAGCAATGTGAATCTATATACAGAAAAGAATGCATTAGTATTATTCAGTGCAGACCATTCACTATATCCCATTATAAACACGTCTTTTGAAGGTTTGGAAACCCGTCGTTGCCAGTCTCCTATTTCAGCACGTAATGCTGAAAATATAGCGATTACAGGTCACGGAGTATTTGATGGTAATGGAGACACATGGCGTCCGACCAAGAAAGATAAACTGACTGAAGGTCAATGGAAAAAATTGATCGCCTCTGGTGGTGTAGTAGATGCCGACGGAAGAATCTGGTATCCCAGTGAAGGTGCATTGAAAGGTGCTATCCTATCAAAAGACAACTTCAATGTACCTCGTGGAGAACTTACCGATTCTGACTGGGACTACATGCGCGATTGGTTACGTCCTGTATTGCTAAGTTTCATCAAATGTAATAAGGTATTGCTGGAAGGAGCGACATTCAAAAATTCACCTAGTTGGTGCTTACATCCGCTATCATGTGAAAATATTACAATTAATAAAGTTACAGTTTCTAATCCTTGGTACTCACAAAACGGAGATGCTCTTGATTTGGAATCATGTAATAAAGCATTGATTATCAACAACTCATTTGATGCAGGAGATGATGGTATCTGTATAAAGTCAGGAAAGGACGAACAAGGGCGCAAACGCGGTGAACCTTGTCAAAATGTCATCGTTATGAACAACACCGTATTACATGGACATGGAGGTTTTGTTGTAGGTAGTGAGATGTCAGGAGGCGTAAACAACATATATGTAGACAATTGTACTTTCATGGGTACAGATGTTGGCTTACGCTTTAAAAGTAATCGTGGGCGTGGCGGATTGGTAGAGAATATCTACATCAGCAATATCAACATGATTAATATTCCGAACGAAGCATTAATATTCAATTTATACTATGGTGGAAAAGGTCGTGGTGAAGACCCTAATCAGGATGAAAAGAAAGCAGAAACTACCATCCCTCCTGTAACAGAAGAAACTCCGATATTCCGTAATATCTTTATCAAAGATGTAACCTGTAACGGAGCAGGCAGGGCTGTGTTCTTCAATGGTTTGCCTGAGATGAGAATCAAGAATATCAATATGGAGAATATCATCGTATCTAATGCTAAAGAAGGTGTAGTATTAAGCGAAGCCGACGAAGTTAATATGAAAAATATCAAAATAGAGTTATTAAAAAGTGGAAAGAACTTGAAGATGCAAAATGTTTCCAATGTAATGATAGACGGAAAGAATCATGCTGAAATCGGGACACAAGGAGAAGAACTCAACTTCTAATTCTTACACCCATTAGTGCATTTCTCCACTTAATTTATAAAAATAGTAAAGCACGGATTGCACGGATAAACACGGTTTTCATACTAACACTGTGTAATCCGTATGATCCGTGCTTAAAATAATAAACTATACATCATTATGAAAAAGCGCTCAATTATTGTCCTCACATTATTAGCAGGATGCTTTACCAACTCTTTTGCACAAAAAGGCGAAAAGACACTGACCGTAGAAGTCAGTAATGAATGGACTCAAAATAAGACCGATGAACCGGTAGTGATAGATTTAAATAACCTGAAAGCAGGTTTCAACATCAAATCCGCCACTGTATGGGAAGGTAATAAAGAAATTCCGTCCCAACTAGACGATCTGAACGGTGACGCACGTGCTGACGAACTGGCTTTCCTTATCGATATGCCAGCCAAAAGCAATAAAAGTTTCCGTGTAATTCTCTCTTCAGAAAAAAGTGAAAAAAACTATCCGGCACGTACTTATGCCCAAATGAAAGCTTACGGACATAACAACAAATTCGCCAATATTACGGGATTTTCAGCGGCAGGAACCGAGAATGTATATAGTTTTGTTTACCATCACGGACCGGCTATAGAGAGTGAATTAGTTGCCTATCGTATCTATTTCAACGAAAAACAGACGGTAGATCCATATAGCAAAGTAAATAAAAGACTGGAAATAAAAGAAACTTGTTTCTACCCTACCAAAGCGCAACGTGCCAACGGCTACGGAGATGATGCGCTACGTGTTTACAATAGTGGTGGTGTAGGTGCATTAAAAGGTTGGAATGGTACTGAAGCGACCCACATAAAACCAGTAGTAAACCGCACGGAACGTGTACTAGCCTCCGGACCTGTACGTGCCATCGTCGAAGCAGAAGTCATCGGTTGGGAATATCAAGGAAACGATTTGAACATGATCAATCGATATACCATCTATGGCGGTCATCGGGACATGAAGGTAGATGTCCTGTTTGACCGTCCGCTTAAACAGGAAGTCTTTGCAGCAGGTGTACAGATTCTGAAAGAAGGAGGTCACATGAGCGACCATAAAGGACTGACTGGAAGCTGGGGAACCGACTGGCCTGTCACAGACACCATAGGCTATGTGAAGGAAACAACAGGTATGGGAACTTTCATTCCTAAATATATCGGTAAAGAAGTACAAGACGGATCAAACTACTTATATACCTTACAAGCACCGGGGCAACAGCATTTCCACTATTACGTTACTTTCACCTCAAAAAAAGAAAGTTTCGGATTTAAAGATATGAAAGACTGGTTCAATTATCTTCCCCAATGGAGAAAAGAATTGGAACATCCTTGCAAAATTACGATTAAATAAAAAATATAAAACCATGAAACGACTAATCACTCTCTGTCTGCTAGGAAGCTGTTTTTTATCTGCTCCCGCACAGAATTATGTATCCCAAGCCTGGGTGGCCGATCAAGGTAATGGAACCTACAAAAATCCAGTCCTGTATGCGGATTACTCCGATCCGGACATTTGCCGTGTAGGAAACGATTATTATTTGACCTCATCCAGTTTCAACTGTCTGCCCGGTTTACAAATATTACACTCCAAAGACCTTGTCAACTGGACTATCATAGGTGCGGCTGTACCCTACGCACTGCCCCCTGTTACCGATGTCCGTCCTGAACATGGCAACCGTGTATGGGCACCCAGTATCCGTCACCATAACGGTGAATTCTATATATTCTGGGGTGACCCGGACCAAGGAGTATTCATGGTGAAAGCCAAAGATCCGAAAGGTCCCTGGAGCGAGCCAGTTTTGGTGAAAGCTGGAAAGGGCATCATCGACACGACCCCATTATGGGATGATGACGGTCGTGTATATCTGGTTCACGCTTATGCAGGAAGCCGGGCCGGACTGAAAAGTGTAATTACAATTTGTGAGCTAAGTGCTGATGCAAGTAAAGCTATCACACAATCCCGTATCATTTTCGATGGTCATGAAGCACATCAAACTTGTGAAGGGCCCAAATTCTATAAACGTAATGGATACTATTACATCTTCCATCCGGCAGGCGGCGTTCCTACAGGATGGCAAGTCGTACTTCGCTCAAAAAACGTATACGGTCCATACGAATGGAAAACAGTATTAGCGCAAGGCAACTCTCCCGTCAACGGGCCTCATCAAGGCGGTTGGGTAGACACCCCTACAGGAGAAGACTGGTTCATGCACTTCCAAGACGTAGGAGCTTACGGACGCTTAGTCCACCTGCAACCTATGAAATGGGTTGATGACTGGCCCGTTATAGGTGTTGATAAAGACGGCGATGGTTGTGGTGAACCTGTTCTGACTTATAAAAAGCCTAATGTAGGTAAGAACTATCCTATTTGTACCCCGCAAGAAAGTGACGAGTTTGATGGTTATACATTGTCTCCTCAATGGCAATGGCAGGCTAACATCAATGAAAAATGGGCTTATTTCAACGGAGGAGAAGGATTTGTACGTCTATACTCCTACCCAGTTCCCGAAGATTATAAAAGTTTATGGAATGTTTCTAATCTGATGCTACAAAAAACCCCGGCTCCCAATTTTACTGCCACCACCAAGCTTACTTTCAAGCCGACAGAAAAATATAAAGGTGAACGTACGGGACTGGTTGTAATGGGAATGGATTATGCCGGATTAGTTGTTGAAAACACAGACAACGGACTTGTCCTGTCACAAGTGGAGTGCCTGAAAGCCGATCGGGGGGCTACTGAAAAAGTAAATGCTTCCGTTCCCTTAAAAGGCGGCACAATCTATCTTCGCACTAAATTTTCTGCAAAAGGAGACAAGATTAAAGCCAGTGAAGGCGGTCACGACTTATTAGTGAAATGTAACCTCAGTTACAGTACGGACGGCAAGAAATTCCAGCCATTAGGAGAAACTTTCCAAGTAAAAGAAGGTAAATGGATAGGAGCCAAGGTAGGTATCTTCTGTACGCGCCCCGCTATTGTAACCAATGACGGAGGATGGACAGACGCTGACTGGTTCAGAATTGAAAAATAAAGAAAATATTCATAATACATTGTACTTTTTGCATTTTTAATCGGTGAAAGTCGTATATCGTGTCGGTTAAATTCCTAATTTTGTGCCGCAAAAGGCATCCATGAACAATAATGCAAGAAAATACAATAGATATAATGAAGTAGACGAAAGGATACTAGCTCTCTTTGCTGAAAACAAAGAAAAGGCCTTTCGTCTACTGTATGATACTTATTATCTCCCTTTATGCCTCTACTCTGTACAATTCACAGGCTCTACGGAAACTTCAGAAGATATTGTACAGAATCTATTTGTCAGTTTTTGGGACAAAAACTCACATACCACCATTTCCTCCAATCTGCACGCATGGTTGTTCAATGCCGTCCGTTTCTCTTCACTGACAAAAGTGCAGCGAGAACGTTACTTTTCTTTAGACGAAATGGAAGAAGAATCTTATTCTCCTATCGATGACTTTTATGATGAGGAAGAACTATTGCAAAAAAGAAACCAGCTACTGACTGAATTAAAAAAATTGCCAGAACAAGAGTACAATGTTCTAGTCAAAATTGTTCTGGAAGATAAAAAGTACAAAGAAGTAGCTGAAGAGCTCCATATTTCCGTAAATACAGTAAAAACCCATCTATCACGCGCACTAAAAATGTTGCGTCGTTTCAATATGATAGAAATTCTAATCTTATTTAATTTATAAATTTATTCAGATTTTTGTCACCCATTTTGCGTATTTGTGATACTTCTGTTAAACTGTACAACAATTATGCAAAAGAGTAAAACGGAAACACTAATTCAAAAATACCTGTCCCATCAGCTTAACGAGCAGGAATTGGAAGAATTAAAGCTATGGATTGAAGAAGACGCATCGCATAGAGAAATCTTTGTGAAGTTACTTTCACTCCACCATGTAAACAACCAACTTAACTTATTACATCAGTTTGATAAAGAAGCCTCATGGAAGTCTATTCAACACCGTTGTAACCGGTCCCATACTATTCATCGCCGTATCGCTATTTATTCCTCGGCCGCTGCAATAGCAATACTAATAGGAATTACCTCCATTTTATATTTCAATGGCCAGAAGCCAGTACCTGCCATTGCCCAAAACGAACAGCCACAACAATCCCCTCTTCCCAAAAACACAGAAACTCCTAAAGCCACCTGGGTACAAGCAAACCATTCTGTAGTTCCCCTCTATGAAAACCAACGGGAAATCAATGGAAGTCATATCAACAATGGAGAAATCATATTTCCTCAAGAAAGTGATTCCCCCCACAAACCCAAACTGGATACTGAATTATTACAGAATAAAATTATAGTGCCAAAAGGTTCGGAGTACGCAATAGTATTAGCTGATGGCACAAAAGTAAAAATGAATGCGGACTCTCATATTGATTTTCCGGTTCAATTCGGAGATACCCGAGAAGTCACTTTGGAAGGAGAGGCCATGTTTGAGGTAACACACGATGAAGCCCGCCCTTTCATAATAAAAACACACGACCATGCTATTTATGTATTAGGAACAACTTTCAATATCTCGGCTTATCCCGATGAAGAATTATCAGTAACCTTAATTGAAGGAAAATTAAAGGTAAATGCTCCATCAGGTGAATATTATCTACTACCAGGCGAACATTACTCTTCTGCACAATCAAAAGTTTCCAAAGTAGATACTGAATTCTATATTTCATGGACTGAGGGTGCTATGGAGTTTGACGCAATGCCATTTCCTTTGCTGATAGCCCGTCTGTCCCGATGCTATAATGTAGATATTCAAATAGCATCCAAGGAATTAGAAACCATGAAATTCACCGGAGTTATTTTCCGTAACAAGCCTTTGGACTTTGCACTAGACATCATTCATCGTGTATCCGATGTCAAGTTTGAGAAAAAGGGAGAAACCATATTAGTAAAAAAACAATAATCAAGCCCTGTATAACAGGAACATTCTAAATTATTAAATAAGTTATTTGAGTTTTATGAAAAGAAACGAGCTTTGGAAGCGTTTAGTAGCTAAACCTCCAAAAATGAGGTTTTTAGTAATGCTAATGTGCATATTCTGCACATTCAACGCTGTGTTTGCAAATGTATCAGCTGACAAGACAGTCACTATCAAAAGTGAAAACATCAGTGTGAAAGAGGCCCTTAACATGGTCAAAAAGCAAACCGGCATTAATATCATGTACGAAGATGCAACTTTAAACAATGTACCTTTGAAACTAACATTAAACAAAGAACCTCTGGAGCAAGCACTTTCAGTGATTTGTAGCCAGGCAGGTATGCGTTATGAGTTGGTAGAAAACAATTATGTGTTAATATTACCGATTGACAGAAATGCCAAACGCAGAACGATTACCGGAGTTATCAAAGATGATACGGGTGAACCGGTCATTGGAGCTTCTATTGTCATCCAAGGTACAACTTTCGGTACTGTAGCCAATATGGATGGGCAGTTCATGTTGTCTTATCCCGAAAATACTAAAAACGACGAACTGATGATCAGCTTTATCGGTATGCAGACGGTTAAGGAGAAAATTGGTAACAGACATGTCTTCAATATAAAAATGGAAAGCGAAGTAACCAATCTGGATGAAGTGGTCGTAGTAGGTTATGGTACTTCTTCTGTAAAAGATTTGACCGGTTCTGTGGCTTCAGTAGGGTTAAAACAATTAAGTCAATTAAATACTCCTAATGTAACTTCCATGCTTCAAAACTTGGCCGCTGGTGTACAGGTATCACAAAATACCGGTGTACCGGGCGAAACAGTCCGCGTGCGTGTGCGTGGTGCTACCTCATTGACCGGTTCCAATGAACCCTTGTATGTGATCGATGGAGTTCCTGTAGAAGATCCCAGTATGCTGGATGCAATTTCGCCCAATGACATTCAGTCTATGGACGTACTGAAAGATGCTTCTGCGGCTGCTATCTATGGTTCTCGTGCTGCAAATGGTGTAGTTATCGTTACCACCAAAAAAGGAGTAGAAGGTTCCAAACCCACCGTCAACTTCAATTATAATGTAACCACTGATGTCCAAATCAAGAATTTCCGTATTTTATATGGTGACGAATGGCGCGAAACAGTACGCCGCTTCGCTAAAGAAACCTTGGTATATGATCCGTCCAACCAATATGCATTAGAAATTCTTGAGCCTAATTCCACTGCATTAGGTAGTGCTAATACCAACTGGTTTGACGAAGTGAAACAAACTGCCATCCGCCATAATGCCGACTTGACTGTAAGCGGAGGCAGTAAAGTATCCAAATACCTTATTTCATTATCAGTATTCGATCAGCAAGGTATGGTCAAAGGAGGTGACCTGAGCCGGTATAACGCACGTGTGTCTACAGAAATGAATGTGCTGCCTATCCTCCGTTTTGGTATTAATGCCAATATGAGCTATACAGACCAAGATAATGCAAACACTTCACTATTTAGTGCGCAAGGTTTCCGTCCTGACCTTCCTATATACAATGACAATGGTGAATTTGATTTATCAAGTGGCAGTGCCAATCCGGTAGCTAACACCTATAAGAAGAACCATAATAATATTTACCGTATCATGGGAACCGTATATGGAGAAGTTGATATCTGGAAAGGATTCCGCTTCCGTTCCAGCTTATCAGGTAATTTACAATTTACTGAAAACAATTCATTTAGTCCAAGTTTTCTAAGTACTAGAAATGAAGCTAGCGGATCTGAATATCATTATAAATATTCAAAAACCGTATTCGACAATACATTGAATTATAACTATGAGTTCAACAAGAACCATGTACTGGATGCCGTAGCCGGTGTCTCCTTTGAACGCGGCATCAGCCGTAGCACCACCATGAACGGCCAAACTTATCCGGATAATGACATCTACACCAATCTGGGAAGTGCTGCAAGCATCTCATCTTGGGGCAACGGATATAATGCAAGTGGTTTGTTCTCTTCATTTGCCCGTATCAATTATAAATTAATGGAGCGCTACCTGTTTACTTTTACAGGACGTTATGATGGTTCATCCATGTTTGGTTCGAACAACCGTTATGGTTTCTTCCCTTCGGGAGCCATTGCGTGGCGTATCTCTCAGGAAAACTTCATGAAAAACCTGACATTCATTAATGATTTGAAATTACGTGCCAGTGTAGGTACTACCGGTACCCAAAACTTAACCAGCTTCTCTAATCGTGATTTATACGAAGCAACCAGCTATAACAATCTATCAGCCATTATACACAAACAAGTGGGTAACCGCGACATCCGTTGGGAAAAATCGACCCAATATGATTTAGGTCTTGATTTCGCATTGTTCGATTACCGACTGACCGGTTCTATCTCCGGCTATATCAAAGATACCAAAGACTTGATCTGGTCATTTGATTTCCCACCCAGCGCAACCGGCGGCTCCATGCAGATGAACCGTAACATCGGAGCACTGACCAACCGCGGTATTGAAATAAACCTGGTGGGCCGTGTATTATCTACTAAAGACTGGAGTTTGGATTTGACCTTGAATATGTCACATAACAAGAATAAAGTCACCAGACTGGTTGAAGAAGGTAAAGCACAATCAGCTATGGATGTAGTAGTTCAAGGCAGCTATGCCGACCAAGTATTGGCTGTAGGTTATCCAATGGGAGCTTTCCATGGTTATGAATATGCCGGTATCATACAAGACCAGGCCAGAATAGATGAATTGAACGCCTATGCTAAATCAAAGGGACAAAGTTATTACGATGGGAATTCCTTAAAACCAGGACATTTGGAAATCAAAGACCTGAACGGGGATGGAATCATCAACTACAATGACCGTGTTATTATCGGTAATCCTGATCCGGATTTGTTCGGCGGTTTGACTGCTAATTTATCTTATAAACAATTTAGTTTGTTCGCCAACTTCGGATATCAGATTGGTGGCTTGAAGATCTATAACAAGACATTGCAGAATCTACCCGGACAATTAACCGGTTTGATTGACTATGGATTGAATGACAGATGGTCTGACACCAACAAAGATGCCAAATACCCGGCCTTGTATATAGGTGACGGTGTACCTAGACTCACCGATCATGAATTGTTTGATGCCTCCTTCTTCCGTTTGCAGGAAGTGCGTCTGACTTATAATTTACCTTTAAACAAAGTAATTAAAGGACAACTATTTATCTCGGCTACCAATTTGTTCACGATCACCTCTTATCCGGGAACAGACCCTGCTACCGTAAACAGTAACAGTAATTATGGCGGTAACTATGAAACCTCGGCTTATCCAGGTTTCCGCTCTTTCTCGGCAGGTTTAAAAATTAACTTATAATCATTTAAATGTATAATCGAATGAAAAAATATATATTCTTAGCTTTACTTACAATGGGCGTTTCCTCGTGCCAGTTGGTAGATGTCTTGGACCAAAAGCCCGAATTCGAAGCAGATTTAGACGGCGCCATCACAACACCCGCTGCTGTAGAGTTAGCTTTAAACGGAATCTATTACTCCTTGCCCGGGAATGGGTTCAATGTCATATTTCCTACAGTAAGTGGTTCATTCAAAGCCGGAACCATGTGGCGTCAAGAAATTGTAAGCGCCGGTAATGCCGTTTACTACTCCGAGCGAATGTTGCCTACCCTATCATTCAGTGATGCAACGGAATGGGACGCAGATTACGCTGTAATCAAAAATGCCAACTTCCTGGAAACAGCCTGTAACCGTATGAGTGACGGAGAGTTCTCAGGAAACCGTAGAGCCGAAGTGTTAGGTGAAATAGCCTATTTACGTGCTCTGGCCTACTTCAACGTCTTGGTTCGTTACTGCGAATTTTGGGATATGAACAGTGAATACGGGGTGGTCATGCGCAATGAAGCTCCATCCGTATCCAATGCTTTGAAGGCGCGTAGCTCCGTAGCCGATTCTTATCAATATATTCTGGATCAACTGGAAATAGCGATTGAAAAAGCTCCTGATTGGAAAAAGCTTTCACAAGCTTCTAAAGAAGCAGCCAAGGCATTAAAGGCAAGAGTATTGCTGTATGCAGGAAAATACACAGAAGCGGTAGCAGCAGTCAATGATGCGATTGATACAAATGCTCCATTGCCGGAAGCAAACTACGGTGACGTTTTTGATAAGTTTTCAACAACCAAAGAGATTCTGTTCGCTCGTGTATTCGACCAAAAAGATGCAACCAACACTTCCACCCGCCAGCAATGTTATGGTAACAGCCCCACGAAGAAACAAGGCTATTGGGGGCCCACCAATGAGTATGTGGAACTGGTGGGAGATGATCCTCGCGCCGATGCCATCTTCTCTAAAGTAGACAGTTTGATGGACAGTCGCAGTTCTGCTGTAGCTTATAATTTGAAATCAGTGAAAAAGCTGCTGAATGATGCCAATGACATGCCTGTCATCTTCAGCCGTGTTTCTGAACTTTATCTGATTAAAGCCGAAGCCTTGTATCGTTCGGGAGCCTCTATATCCGAAGCCTACGCACCGATCCGTAAACTACGCGAAAGAGCAGGAGCTGAAATTATTCTTCCAGCCAATAATGAAGAACTGGAAACGGCCATATTCAACGAATGGATGCTGGAACTGTCTTTCGAGAATTGGCATGAATGGTTTGCCATGATCCGTTTTGCAGGATACACAGAGAAACCCGATTTCACCCGTCTGCTTGCCTTGAACAAGACGTTAAGAGAAGCTTTGGAAAAAGAATATGAGAAATCGGAAGCACAAGGAGACAATTATTACCAACGCATCATAGACCGCCGTATTGATGCCATTCCGTCGTCAGAAATCAGTTCTAATCTGGAATGTAAACAAAACCCCGGTTATTAACATATTAAATTCAAAGACATGAAAAAATATATCTTACTCATTTTCGCATGTATCTATGCGATTCACTTAAGTGCCCAGAATGCAGGAATCAATTTCCTGCACGGCACTACTTGGACAGAAGCCGTAGCCAAGGCCAAAGCAGAAAATAAACTGATATTCATTGATTTCTATACCCAATGGTGCGGACCTTGCCTGAATATGGCACAAACCGTATTCTCATTGCCTACAGTGGGTTACTACTATAACCAAACTTTCATCAACCTCAAAATTGATGCTGAAGAAGGTGAAGGAATTACATTAGCCAAGAAATATGGTGTACGCAGTTATCCCACCTATGCATTCATAGATCCTGCTACCGAAGAAATCGTCCATCACAGCAGCAGTCGTCAGACTCCCGAACAGTTTATTCAGACAGGAAAAGACGCAACCGTTCCTACCAAACGTTCTTTTTACCTGCAAGACCAATATACCAAAGGAAACAGGGAGCGTGCTTTTTTAATTGATTACATCAATTATCACTATTCAGTCTATGCACGCAAGAACGTACAGACCGCTTTTGACGAATTAATAAAAGGAGGCGCCAAACTGACTGATCCGGATGTATGGGAAGTATATGTAAACACCATCAACGGCATGAACCCGTACCTAAAGCAAGTATCAGACAATTATGCAGATTTCTGTCAGCGTTTCGGTAAAAAAAATGTTGATGCCAAACTGGCAAAAGAAACTTCATACGGCGAATTGGCGGAAATTGAAGCCTTATGCAACTATGAAGGAAAAGATTTCAACCTGAAAATGATCCGTATCAATAATGATATCCGGGAACAAAAGTATGAAGCGGCAGCTACCCAGATTGATGCGATGATTGCAGATACCACAATCAACCAACAAGAGTTGATCGGCAGATTGAAATTTATCGCCCGTTTGGGATACAAGGCAGAGGAACTTCCCGAATTCTGGTTCAACAAATGTGTAGGCTATCTGCAATACATTGCTTATAACCAAACAGACAGAGATGATGCTTTCATCCATCAGGAATATGCAGCCGCCTTGGAAATGGTGCTTCGTAAACTGAACGGCAAAGCCCCCATCCCTGCCAGCCTCAGCACAGAACCCGCATACGGAAAGAAAGTCTATAACATGCGTCCCGATGCATTGAAAATGAAACCTAAAAGAAAAAAATAAGATGAGAACTCTAAAATCCATCCTGGTACTTGGCCTTGCGCTGAGTACCTTCACTGCTGCGGAAGCTGCAAAGCTCACTTTTAAGGTCACCAATCCCAATGAGAAGGTCAAAGTTATATTGACTTTCAGCCAAAGTGGCGAACAAAAAGAAGTAGCGATTGACGCCGCAGGAAACGGCAACATAGAAATCACGGGATTCACTCCGCAATATGTAACCATGCAATACACACGCGGACGCCGTACCCTTTATTTGGACCCTAATCAAGACCTTACTTTGTCATTCGACAGTGATAACATGTGGAGAAACACAACCTTTGAAGGAGCAGGCGCCGCTATCAACACCTATCTGGGAAGCAAAGAGCTCCGATCACTCGGCATGCCCGACATGAAAATGCAGGAAGCCGCCCTTATACACAAAGGAGACAGCCTGTATGCAGTCAATTGCCAAGTATTGGAAGCCGCAAAACTTCCAGCCGATTTCACTGCACAGGAAAAAATACGTCTGCAATTCTATACGTATTATTATTTCTCCAAATACGCTTTGTATCATCCTCATTTTGGAAAGGATGACAACTATATTCCTTCCAAAGCATATTATGAGAAACTGGAAGCTATTACTCCGATCAATGCCGGTTTATTAGCGCTGAAAGAATATAAGGCTTTCCTTCCCGATGCTATCAGCGCCTTTAGTAATAAAGGAAAAACGGTTGCATCAAGTTCAACAGAACAATGTGTAAACTACATAGATGCAACCATACAGGATGAAAAGGTTGCAGAATTTCTGATTGACCAATTTGTTTATAACTTTGTAGACAATAACGGACTGGATGAAGCAGACGGACTGATTGTCCTATTCCGCAAACACGTGAAGGATACAAAGTCCATAGAAAAATTCAACGCACTTTGTACCAAGTGGGAAAAATTAAGATCAGGCAATCCCTCAGCAGCTAGCTTCTCCTATCCGGATATAAATGGAAAGACGGTTTCAATGACTGACTTGAAAGGAAAATATATCTATATTGACGTGTGGGCTACCTGGTGTGGTCCTTGCCGTGGAGAACTTCCCGCGTTAAAGGAACTGGAAGAGAAATATGCAGGAAAGGATATTCATTTTGTCAGCCTGTCATGCGACAAGAACAAAAAGGCATGGGAGAACATGGTAACAAAGGAGCAGTTGAAAGGGATCCAGTTACACATGGGAACAGACAGGACCTTTATGGATGCTTACCTCATTAACGGCATTCCCCGTTTTATCCTGCTGGATCGGGATGGTAACATCATCTCTGCTAATATGACACGTCCGTCAGATCCCAAAACAGCAGAGAAGTTCAATGAACTGTTAGGACTATAAAACTCTCTCTTATATTAAACATTAATCGGATGATAGGCTTTCTTCGTGAGGAGAGGGCCTATTCTATTTGTTTTAGCTAGGAGAACGATACAGAGAGAATGAATAAAAAACACGAACTATACAGATTTTACAGTATTGTCTAAAACACCTGTAATTTCCGTATAATTCGTGTCCGAATAATTTAAATACAATGTATTTTATTGTAGGAATGAAATCAGCACACCGGCAGCCACGGCAGAACCGATAACTCCTGAAATGTTACTTGCCATACAATATTGAAGCACATGATTTTTGGAGTCATACTTCAAAGCAATTTCATTAGCCACACGGCTGGCCATGGGCACAGCACTCAAACCTGTAGCACCAATCAGTGGATTGATTTTCTTTTTGGTGAAAAGATTCATCAACTTCACAAACAAGATACCACCGGAAATAGACAAGGCAAACGCCAAGAAACCACCTACCACAATGCCGATAGTAGTCCAGTTCAAAAATGCCTCCGTAGTCATTGTCGCACCGACTGACAACCCCAAGAAGATAGTTGCCGCATTCATGATACTATTTGAAGCTGCATCAAACAAACGTGAAGTATCACTACCTATTTCCTTAATCAAGTTACCAAACATCAACATACCAATCAAAGGCACTGCACTTGGCACAAACAGAGCGACCACCGTAGTCACTACAATCGGAAATACAATCTTCAGCACACGAAGATTCTTGATTTCTACCGAAGAAGGATATTTCTTTTCCTGTTCCTTCATATTGATACTCAATTCTTTCTTCGTACACCAGATTTTCACAACCAACGGAATGATAACGGGTACCAGAGCCATATACGAATAAGCGGCAATGGCAATCGGCCCTAGCAAATGGGGAGCCAGTTTAATAGTGGTAAAGATAGCGGTAGGACCGTCTGCTCCACCAATAATCCCCAATGAAGCCGCTTCTTTCGGAGTGAACCCCATCAAGATAGCTACCAGCAATACAGTGAAAATACCCAACTGTGCAGCTGCTCCGAAAATAGAAAGCCGCAGATTACGCAACATCGGACCAAAGTCTGTCAAAGCACCTACCCCCATAAAAATAATAGGCGGAAGAAAACCGGTCTTAATCAACATGTAGTAGATAAAGTTCATCAGGCCCAAGTCGTGCGCAATTTCGTGCAACGGCATTTCCCAGATGTTCTTCAGTGCTCCATTCACCATTACCATGCCATTCTCATCGGCCTGGACAACCCCCATCTCACCACCGGGAAAGTTAGCCAGCAACACTCCGAAAGCTATCGGAATCAGCAGCAGTGGTTCGTACTTTTTCTTGATACCCAAGTAAAGTAAGATGAACGCAATGGCATACATTATCAAGAATTGCGGCTCAGCAATAATATTGCTGAAAGCAGTCATATCATAAAGTCTTTCAAATATATCTTCCATTATACTATTTTCATTAATACGTCATCCTCTGAAACCGTGTCACCCGAATTAGCGCAAATAGCAGTTATAGTACCGTCATATTCCGCACGGATCGCATTATAGGTCTTCATTGCTTCGACGTAACAAATCACATCACCTTTATTAACCTTTTCACCCACCTTCTTCGGGGTTTCCTGAGCATTCTTTACCAAGAAGAATTTACCTTCCAACGGAGAAAGCACATCTTTCCCTTCACCTACCGGAGCAGGAGCAGTTTGTGCAGGAACTGCACCCGAAGCAGCTGTCAGCGTAGCAGGATCTACAGCACCATATGCCACTGTAACACGATAAGGTTGTCCGTTCACATCCACTGTCAGTACTTTTGTTTTGTTTTCAGCTTCGACAGGAGTAGTGGCATTCGCCTTCTCCTCACGACGTTTCTTCACATCTGCCAAGAAGTCTTCTTTCGCCTTTCCACTCTTATAAGCTTCATACTGGGCCGGATGCATGGCATACTCAAACAGTTCTTCGTCATCCTGTCCTTTATCCCATTGTTTTTCAAGCATCATCTTACGATATTTTTCCAACTGGTCGGGATAATTGTCCTGAGGATTGCCATCAAAGAACTTGCGGCCTTCACGTTCTGCCTTTTCAATAATTTCAGGGGCCAGTTTACCCGGTAAACGTCCTGCTTTACCCAAAATCATATCCCAAATATCATCGGCAATCATTCCCCAACGTTCCTTACCTTTCTCCATAGCCATTACATTCATCATGGCAAGGTTCTTCACATACTGGCTAAACGGAGTTACCAAAGGAGGATAGCCCACACGCGGCCATACGTAAGCAACTTCATTGAACAGCTTGATCAACAATTCATCCTGGGTCATAAACGGCAGGTTACGTTTTGCCTTATACTTGTTGATAGATTCCAGGTTCGTTTCAAGATCGGCCATCAAACTTCCCATCATGCCGCCCGGCAATCCCGGAGCAATCAGTAAAGAATTCATCAGACGGTTTTTGGGACTGATATATAAACCAAGGAAATCATCCATAAACTCCTGAATCATAGAACGCACTTTCATATACGCTTCCATATTAATTTCGGGCACTTTAAATCCGGCATCTTTCAACATAGCTTGCACACTAATCAAATCAGCATGGCCGGTTCCCCATGACAATGGTTCCATACCTACATCAATATAGTCGCAACCAGCCTGGCATACTTCCAAAATAGAAGCCATATTGAATCCGGGCCCCGCATGAGAGTGATACTGTATAGGAATATTTTTAATCTTCTTGATTCCGGCAACAATCTTTCCCAATGAAACGGGACGTCCGATGCCGGCCATATCTTTGATACAGATTTCATCGGCTCCGGCTTCTATAAGCAGTTTGGCCATATTCACATAATATTCCACAGTATGTACCGGAGAGAAAGTGATACAGAGCGAACATTGTGAAATCATTCCGGCTTCATGAGCATAGCCGATAGAGGGGATAATGTTGCGGACGTCATTCAATCCGCAGAAAGTACGGGTAATATCCGTTCCCTGCGCATGTTTAACCTTATAGAATAATTTACGGACATCTGCCGGAACGGGACTCATACGGAGACCGTTCAACGCACGGTCCAGCATATGGGTCTGGATGCCTGCTTCGTGGAAGGGTTTCGTCCACTCGCGCACAGCTCTATTCGGATTTTCACCAAACAATAAATTTACTTGTTCAAAACCACCACCATTTGTTTCCACACGGGCGAAACAGCCCATTTCAATAATAGCCGGGGCAACCTTAACCAACTGGTCTACACGAGGCACGTACTTACCTGCACTCTGCCACATATCGCGAAAGACCAGACTAAATTTTACTTCTCTTTCCATTTTTGATAAATGTGTTTTTCTTTTTTTGGATTATAACTTCTCAATCTTTATCACCTGACCTTTACCTGCCGTCAAAATCTCAACTGCCGCCTTAATAGCATCCATAGCACCAGTATCTGCCGTAGGTGCTACAGCAGGTGCTTTTTTAGGAGCTTCTTCGGGAGCCACTTTGTTGACAACAGTAATAAGGTACTTGCTTAGATAGATAACGATGAGGAGAATGACAAAGACAGTCGCCATACCGACCACCATCAACATCAATCCAACTCCTATGTTCTCCATAATTTTTAGTGTTATTAATAGTACTTACTACACTCATAGGTTATTCAAAGCCTAAAAAGTGCTCAAATTTAGCCATTTCGGCTTTACTTCTATCATAAATGGAATACAAAATATGCAAAATTATCAGAAAATAAGAAGAGACTAAAAAGAATGAGCTTAAAATCCGGAACAGTCATCAGGCCAAGAGATTAATAGTACCTTCGTCCACTGTAAAAGGAAATTAAATCTGCCTGCCCGATGGCACTCCGAAAGGTGTTTTTGTGATTTTTTAAAGAAGGATTTCATTTAATGGTTTCCGCTTCTTTTCTGTGGGTTCATCCTCCGCATAACCGACCGGAATCAAGACGGCCGGTTCCAAATTTTCAGGCAATCCCAAAACCTCACTGCATCGCGGAGTGTCAAAATTACAAACCCAACAAGTACCCAGTCCTTGTTCGGCAGCAGCCAGACAAAGATGTTCTACTGCAATAGCAATGTCAATATCAGCATGATCCTTATTATCGGCACGCCGATGCCAAGACTCATTATGATTCACACAAGCCACAATGATACAAGGAGCCGTAGCAAGCCATTCCCGTTTATAACATGAATACAACGTTTTCAGTACGGCCTCATCTGTAACAATACGGAAACGCCATGGTTGAAAATTAACTGCAGACGGTGCAAAACGTACACATTCCATGATATAATCCAACTTTTCAGCCTCAATAGGACGATTGGCATATTTGCGTGCAGAGTAGCGCGCCTTCACTAATTCTAGAAAGTTCATAAGCATTATTATTAGTTTGCATACAAAAATAGTAACTTTGCACCGATAAAAGAAGTACAAATATGAAGAAACTTGTAATATTCGACCTGGACGGCACATTACTGAACACTATTGCCGACCTAGCTGCCGCCACCAACCAAGCCTTACAGTATTATGGCTATCCTACACATGAAATGGAAGCATACCGTTTTTTTGTAGGAAACGGAATCAATAAATTATTTGAGCGTGCTCTGCCTGAAGGGGAGCGTACGGAAGAGAATGTATTAAAGATACGTTCACAATTCATCCCTTATTATGATGAGCACAATGCCGATTTAAGCCGCCCTTATCCCGGTATCTCCGAATTATTAAAAACACTGCAACAGCAAGGGATCATGATAGCGGTCGCCTCCAATAAATACCAAGCAGCTACCCGAAAGTTAATAGCACACTATTTTCCAGAAATAAACTTTGTGGAAGTACTGGGACAACGCGAAGGTATCCCCGCAAAACCCGATCCATCCATCATAAACGAAATCATGACAAAAGCAGGAGTCAAACAGGAAGATATACTTTATGTAGGTGATTCTAATGTAGATATGCAAACAGCGCATCATGCCGGAGTAACAGCTATAGGTGTGGCATGGGGATTCCGGCCGCGCACAGAATTGGAAGCCTTACATCCGGCACATATCATAGAAAAAGCAGAAGAATTACTTCCGCTTCTCCTTTCATGATTATTTTCATTAAATAGATAATTCATCAAGCACCTTGATAAGCGATTTATCAAGGGGCTTGTCTTTTTTAATTGCCTCAGAAAAAGGTACATATACCACCTCATCGTTATGAATGCCAATCATCACGTTGCGCTGCCCTTCCAATATGGCATCAATAGCTCCCGCCCCCAGACGGCTGGCAAGAATACGGTCATAAGCACTAGGCGAACCTCCACGTTGCAAATGCCCTAAAATGGTAACACGCACATCATATTGAGGATATTCTTTCTTGACACGCTCTGCATAATGCATGGCACCTCCGTCTTTCGGACTCTCGGAAACAATAACAATACTGCTATTCTTTGTCTTACGAAAACCGCGCCCGATAAATTTCTCCAATTGATCCACATCCGTACGATCTTCAGGAATAATCGCTGCCTCAGCACCAGAAGCAATGGCACTGTTTTGAGCCAGAAAACCGGCATCACGTCCCATCACTTCCACAAAGAATATACGGTCGTGAGAGGTTGCCGTATCACGGATTTTATCCACACATTCCACAATCGTATTTAAAGCCGTATCGTAACCTATGGTAAAGTCAGTACCATAAAGATCATTATCTATTGTACCAGGTAACCCGATACAAGGCACATCATATTCTTCCGCAAAAATCCGGGCTCCTGTAATAGAACCATTTCCACCTATAATCACCAAAGCATCAATTCCTTCTCGCTGCATAGTATCGTATGCTTTCTTGCGTCCTTCTACTGTTTGGAATTCAGCAGAACGGGCTGTCTTCAACATCGTTCCTCCACGTTGAATAACACTGCTCACATCCTGGGTGGTCAGTTCCTTCACTTCTCCATTAATCAGCCCTTCATATCCTCTATAAATACCCTTCACTTTAAATCCGTTACAAATTGCACTCCGGGTTACCGCACGGATAGCGGCATTCATGCCAGAAGCATCCCCTCCGGATGTCAGCACTCCAATACATTTAATTGTTTTCATATATTCGTATGTTAGCTTTTATCGTTACCTAAGGTACGACAAACATTATACCATATAGAACTAATATTTATTATAATTGTTCTTTTTTTATTCCTTTTGCACGAAGTCCTGACATTCGTTTCAAGAGTTTTTCTACAATAAAAAATTAATATGAGCGAATCAACCATCTCCAAAGAAACAAACAGTGAATGATTTGAACATTTCACCCTTTTGTTACGTTTATATAAATATAGTATAAACAAAAAAATAAAAACGTATTATGTCAGTCATTTATAAATTCTTATTTCCATCCAAGCCCGATGGCACTGCTATGTCACTTCTGATATTAGCTTTACGAATCCTGTTTGGTATTTTACTCATGTCGCACGGTGTACAGAAATGGGCCAACTACGATGTCATGTCCGGCAGTTTTCCCGATCCTTTAGGAATAGGCAGCCAACTTTCACTGGTACTGGCTATTTTTGGTGAAATGGTTTGTTCGATGGCTTTCATTTTCGGATTCCTTTATCGCTTGGCAATGCTTCCGATGATCTTCACCATGTGTATCGCATTCTTTGTTGTTCATGGTTCTGATCCTTTCGCCGTTAAAGAATTAGCCTTTATTTATCTGGTAGTATTCATATTATTGTATATAGCAGGACCGGGTAAATTCTCACTAGATCATTTCATAGCCAAAGCACTTGCCTCCCATAAGAAATAACCGATTCAGATATGTTTCAAGAAACGTTCTATATCTGCTTCCAATTTTTTATAAAGAGGTGATAACTTATAGCTGGTATGTTTGCGGAGTACAATGTCTACTCCCAACTGCCGGCGCTGATAGCTGGTCAGTTCATTATGAAACTGCATATTATGCTCTGCCAGTTCTTTAATCTCCGTTTCACGTTCACGGCGTAACACATTGCAGACAGGTACTAACAATCTCATCACTACACTATCCATAATGTGATGTCCTTGAATAAACATATAGGTATTGTCCTCATTCACTCCCAATTTGGCAAATTCCCGCTTCATCGCCTCTATTTCCTCCAAGGCTTTCGGATGGCGGCGTTCCAGTTCCAATAATTTACGCCTCACCCTGCGGCTCATACTCTCTAAACTCCGTTCAGGATGATAGACACTGACTCTATCCAATTTCACATACGAACAGAAGTCAAGCAAAGAAAATTCGGAAAGATTATGTTTTCTATAAAACCACACCGACCAAATGAACAACGGATAAGCTATTTGGGAATACATACGCATAAAAGCGACAAAATCCACCAACGGATGGTCATTCAACGTTGCCATGACACAAACCTCATGCAATGCTTCAGCATAACACTGATAGTTTTCTATAGCATATGCATAGGTATGAAAAACATATTTGTTATTTATAATATAACGTGAAGTATGGGTAGCCCCCTGTAACAGATAGTCATAATCACTATCTACACAAGCTATCATATTTTGTCCCAACTGAGGTCCCAGTTCATTCATCAGCACAGACTTCTTACCTTTAGCCAAAGTGGTTTTCGAAGGAAGCATCACTTCGAAATAACGAGTTTCATTTTCGTATTCACCTAACAAGGTACGCCAGAATGAAATATCATCATAGCTCTCAACGTATGCAATAATCTTGCGTCGCGAACATTTAGGTTTCAATTTGTTGGCCGCACCAATATATAAGGAGGACAGATTCTCGGACAATCTTTTTCCCATAGTATCGTCGTTAGAAATTGTTTATTTTGTAATATCACTCACCTCGGTCACTGCATCCAGCCAGCCATCCATAATCACAGCAGGCGAATGAGTTGTCAACACAATCTGTACATTAGGATTCAATTGCCGTATCAATGAAATAAGGCGTTGCTGCCATTCCACATGCAAGGATACTTCAGGTTCATCCATAAACAGGACTCCCCGACGGTTGTCTTGTACCAGAACCGTCAGCAAGATAACCAAAATCTGCTTCTCACCGGAAGACAGTTGATAAGGATAAAGTATATCTCCATCCTGTTCAAACAAAATCTCATTACTTTTACGAATGATTTTTTTACCGGTTTCACCAAACAAGTCATCCATCAAATCCTGGAATTTTGTCTTGGGGTAAGACATTTCGGCAGCACGAAGCTGACCGTCAGGGCCACCGGAAGTAAGGCACTCAATAATGCGGTTACCAATATTTACCTGATAATCCAAATAACGCCGCTGCAATTGATAAAGTTGCCAATCCAGTTCTGTCTTAACATTCTTATCCGCCATCTTTTCGAGAAGTTCCGAATGAATCAACGGACGGTCAAAACTACGGATTACATCAAAGTGTATCAGGGTCGCATCTTCCGGAGAAAAGACAAAATGTACCCCGGGAGTCGAACCGTTACTCAACGCTCCGCCTTCCAAAGCCGTCAGACTGTTCACAGATCTGTTCAGGATAGTGCTCTTGCCGATACCATTCACTCCGCTCAGAATATTGACATCCGGACGCAGTTCCCATGAGATATCTTTACGGCCCCAAAGCCGCTTTATCTCAATACGTTTTATATAATCAGCTTGTTTTTTCATTTTTGATAGATTTACTTATAAGCAAAGATAGAAAATATAAAAAAAACCTCCTACATTTGCACTGTTATTTAAGGTAAAAAGAATGGCTATTCAAAAGTACAAAGGACATTTGGCATTGCTAGGCGCTGCCATAATGTGGGGATTGATGTCCCCAATTGGTAAAACGGCGTTAGAAAACGGTATTTCAGGTCTTTCCCTCGCTACATTTCGAATGACAGGAGGTGCTATCTGTTTTTGGATAGCTTCTATTTTCGCTCCTAAAGAACAAGTAAAGCCGCACGACTTGATGATGTTGTTCTTTGCAGGATTATTGGGTATCGTCCTGAATCAGGGATGTTTCACTTTCGGACTATCACTGACTTCCCCCATCGATGCTTCCATTGTAACCACCACAGCCCCTATCGCTACTATGATTGTCGCTGCCATTTATCTGAAAGAACCGGTTACAGGGAAAAAAGTGATTGGCATTTTTCTAGGTTCCATCGGAGCTTTAACACTCATATTGAGCAGCCAAGGCTCAACAGATGGAAAAGGCGGAAGTATTCCCGGAGATTTGCTTTGCCTGTTGGCACAAATCAGTTTCTCATTCTATCTGGCTATTTTTAAAGGACTGATCAGCAGATACAACATATTTACTTTAATGAAATGGATGTTCACCTATGCAGCCATCTGCTTTATTCCATTTTCCTATCATGAGGTCTCGACCATACATTTTCACGAAATTTCCACTTCTACATGGGCCTGCGTAGCCTACGTCATTGTAGGTGGAACATTCCTTGCCTATATTCTGATGATGATCGGACAGAAAACATTGCGCCCTACTGTCATCAGTATGTACAACTATGTGCAGCCTATCGTAGGAACCAGTGTCTCTATCTTGTTAGGAATGGGAACCTTCGGCATTGCCAAAGGAATAGCTGTGGCACTGGTATTCACGGGAGTTTATATTGTGACTCAAAGTAAAAGCCGTGAACAGATGCTGGCTGAACAAGCAGCCAAGAAAGAATAACCTCAACTACACTGCAATCCGAAACCAGACACTCTTCACCGACCATAAAAGCCGTATCCACTCTACTTTTAAGTAATGATACGGCTTTTTATGTATTTAAAGGAATTCTCAGACAATTGGCTCCTCCAATTTCAGTTTCTCCAAATATGCTTTCGTATCCGCCCAAAGCTGTCTTGCCTGTGGATGATTCATAAACTTATCCTTTACTTTTTTAGGCTTGCAAGAAGCGAACATTTGCCCTGTAACTTCTTTCCATCGATCATCCAAAAGCAAACTGACAGCTGTCGCGGCTCCTTGCTTCGGAGTACGGATACAAGGACGGAACAGTATGTCAGTCAACGGGTCAAACCACATATCCATACGGATGATATTGGTAGAAACAATACCAGGATCGGCAGCATTGACAGTAATTCCTTCTGTTTTCAGCCTTTCAGAAAGTTCACGGGTAAAAAGCCACAAAGCCAATTTTGTATTACTGTAAACAGGGATACGCCAAAAACTGCCTCTTTTTCCACGAATCAAAAATTCAGGAGTAATCTTCCCTATGGAATACGTGCAAGAAACCATGTTCACAATCCGGGTTCCTTGACCCATCAGAGGCAATAATTTCAATGTCAGTAAAAAAGGGGCCACATAATTCACAGCTACCGTATATTCCAAACCATCCTCCGTTGTAATCAAACCACCGGAACTCATTGTTCCCGCATTGTTCATCAGTAAATCGATATGCTTTCCGCGCCCCAACAAGTCGTCCGCGATATTAGTCACAGAAGCCATGGAAGAAAGGTCAACCTGTCTGACTTCTATCTCTTTATTGCCAGTTTCCAAAATCAACTGGTTCTTACGCTCCTCTCCTTTAAAAAGAGTGTAACACAACATTATTACATGATAGCCGGCCTGTGCTACCGCACGGGTTATTTCAGTACCCATTCCTCCATCGGCACCGGTTATTATGGCTAATTTACTCATTGGTTCTCTAATTTTTCTATTTCACGTTCCAAGCAAAGGGGTAATTTCTCTTCCAGATGTTTGTGACATGCCATATCAATAGTGTACATTCTCGCAATACAATAATTACTATGACCGCAATTGCAACGAGCCTTTTCTTCAGTCCGCAACCGATTCACAAAACCAGGTTCATTCAGCAACGCCCTTCCCATCTGTACAAATTCAAAACCATCATCCAATACCTCATCTATCTTTTCACGAGATACCAGCCCTCCCACATATACTAACGGAATTTCCTTTATTTCTGTTCTGAATCTTAACGCATCTTCCAAGAAATAAGCCTCTTTAAAAGGTACTGTCGGAATCATCCATTTACCTACCATACGTACCCCATATTTCAGCCACCAGCAGTTCATATAATGTGTCATACTTTTTATAGGCATCGCTCCCCGCATGACATACATAGGCGCTTTGCTTACAAAGCCTCCGCTCAGCACCAACGCATGAGCCCCGTCTTGTACCAACCGTTTCGCTACCTGCACAGCTTCATCTATTTCCATGCCGCCTTTAAAACCGTCACGCATATTGGTTTTTACCAGAACGGCCATGTCATTACCTGCGGCACGCATCACTTCCTCCATTACCATATCCATAAAGCGCATACGGTTCTCCAACGAGCCGCCGAACTCGTCCTTACGATGATTGGAAGGTGAAAGAAACTGACTGATAAGATAGCCATGCCCCGCATGTACCTCCACCGCGTCAAATCCGGCCTCACGTGCCCAATTAACCGACTGACCGTATGCCTTTGCCATCTGCGGCAGTTCCTCCTTGCGCAAGCCACGCACAAAAGTAGGCGAATAAAGATTAAAACCGGAAGAAGCTCCTACGGGTGTTACCCCACAAATACTTTTGTGCGACATATTTCCACAATGTCCCAACTGAATGCTTGCAGCAGCTCCTTCTTTATGAACCGCATCGGTTATTTCCCTTAATCCCGGTATAATTTCAGGACGCATCCACAATTGCCTGTCGAAAGAAAGGCCACTTTGTGTAACAGCTGCATAAGCAATAGTAGTCATTCCCACTCCACCTGCTGCCACCGAACAGTGATAATCCTTCAATTGCCGGGACGGCGCATTGCCCGGACACATGCTCTCAAAAGCAGCCGAACGAATTGTACGGTTACGCAAAGTCAGCGGCCCGATAGAGGCGGGAGTAAATAATTTAGAGTTCATCATTCATATGTTATGTTTCGCTTTCATCATTTCCTGAAACAGAAACGATATACTATTCAAATTCAATAAATAAAAGGAATCATTCTTTTCTTTTTTCCTACCGCATCCTTACCAAACTCTTCCCGGTAACGGTTACGGATGGAATTGGCACGTGGAGCCAAATTAGCAAACGTCCACAGTACAAACACCCATGCAGCAGGCGAACAAGTGAGTACGGCAAACCCTATCCATTCCACCAACTCGCCAAAATAGTTGCCCGAAGTGACATATCGGTACATTCCCTTCTGCGGCAAATAATGGCGTGTATCGCCCGGTTTACGTAAATGGCGGATCACACTGTCGGAATGCAGATTAATGCCCATCCCTATAAAGAACAAAATGATCCCAAGCCAAAAAGAAGGAGTACTGAGCCAGGCATCTGTATAGAGTCCTTCCGGAGCCAGATAAAACAACCATTCGCCCTGCATCAGTCCGTTCAGGACATTAAAGACCACTCCCATCAACATAATGGCAAGGGGCATCCGGCTCTTTCCCTTCATCAGGAAAGGGAATAGAAAAGAACGCTGGAAATAATGTAATTCAAAAAGAAGAAAAAAGAGGAAAGGAGCGGCATCAAAACGCACGCTGCTGTTCCACCACAGATAAAGCATTACAAGGAATACAGGTGCTTCCATCAGCACCCAACCTAATTTATTGTTCACTGAAAGTCCCCATTTCGGGGTGTGGAACATACCATAACCGGCACGTACATAATAGAGGGCTACAAATACAATCACCGCAAGTGCGGACATTGCTAATAACAAAAATTCAAAAGTCTGTTGTCCCATACTCGTTCCTCCCTGTATTAAATTTAGTAAGTCACTAACAAATTTAAGGGAAAAATCAGAGGAAAGCAACAATTAAGAGATTTTTTGCGAGGAAAGGATACGATTTTTATCGCAGAGAAGGCTTTACTTAGAGAGGAATGTACTATTTTCTACAGGTTTTCCATTGATTTCCGACTTCCCTCCCCCGCCAATCATCAAAGTACCATCACGTTGCATTTCAGCATCAGACATATACAGGAAGCTCGTAACGCCATTAGCAAACTGGACATGCTTTTTTATTGTACCCAGACTTAGACACAGAAAAAAGAGTTGGGATAAGATCGTACATAAAATGTACCTAGATTTTATATCAAGCAATTTCATGACTAAACTTTCGGTGTCCACACTTCATTGTGGACACCGAAAGTTTAGTCATGGATATACTGTTTAATCATATTGTCAAAATTTGTTCTAAACTCTTGTGCCTCCTCAGAAATTGAACTTAAAAAAGGATTAAGGACTTTACAACCGTTTCGCCCCCAATATTCTAATTGGCTATTAAACCATTTTTTTGCATTTTGGCGCCCCAGTTCACCTCCTGCATTTATTTGTTCCATGGAATACTCTCGGAAACAGAATTGTTTTGTGTACCCATCTGCAATCTTAGACCATAATGGGTCTACATCAGATAGATTATACAAATAAGAGGCCAATAGTCTTTCTGGAGACTTATTTCCCGGTAAAATCAAAATGTTATCTGCATTGTTGATTTTCCTGAGATCATTTTTATTCATTCTAACATCCCCATCTAATATAACAATAGAATATGGATATATAAAAGCAGGCACTCTTTTGGTTACAAGTTCCATTAATGTTGAACATGGTAATGTTACATCCACAAAATCCAACACAAAAGCCTTGCTCTTTAAAATAGCTTTTACAAATAAGATATTTTCCTTGTCTTCCGTATATGCTGTAATTCTGTTTTTCTTGCGATTATTTCCTTCTGCAACAACATTTAAATCCAATTGAATGCCTTTGAAGTTCACGCCCTGTTTAATTGCAATCTTATCATCAACCTTCTTAAGGTAAAGGATCTTTGCTTGATTGGCTGTTTCTTCTTTTTTAGTTACTTCTTGAACTAAATCATCCATTGCCTTAAGAAGAGACATTGAATGAGTTGTAAATAAAATTTGCAAATTCAACTTAGATGCATATTTGCGCAAAACCTTTAACAACTCTACTTGGGATGCGGGATACATTGTTGCATCCATCTCATCAATGGCCAAAATACCGCCTTTGTATTGTCGGGGATATTTGTCATGTAATCTTTTAAAAGAAAATAACGCCAAGATAATTTTACCTAAATTATCTTGCCCCATAGAGTTTTGATTCCAATCGTATAGTTCTGTGGATACACCTATAGATTGCTTGTTTTTTGATGTGATTGTTGTTGCGGAAGAAATGGGAGTTTGTGCTATTAGAATTTTATTATGCAATTGCTTAAACTCATTTAGTTCTTCTTGCGTTAATAATGTATCATCTGTAATGATTTTAGCTTCCTCTGCCACTGGAACTAATCGCTTTAGACTTAAAAAGATTGTGGGGAAGGAAATGTATCCATCTCCTTCTTGCCTAGCTCCTTTTTTCCAAAAACGGACATTAGGATCTCCTGTTCGTTTGATACTTTCAACAGTAAAATCATCCATTCCTGCATCAAAGGAAATAGTCCATTCATGACCTTTTGGTTTATCAAAAGTAGGTGATAACCTAAACTTATCTTTGAATGCGGAAATATAACTACCACCACACAAGGGCTTTTCAACTCTCATAGAATCTTCTGTCTTAAGAGTGAAAGTTTGTGTTATAATACCAAGTAATGTTGACTTTTGAGTTCCGTTTTGCCCTGCAATTGCTGTTAACAAAGAGCCTACTTCAAAATCTTCATTTTGAAATCCTCGAAATCTTTCGATATGAATGTGCGTTATTTTCACTTTGTAGAATGGTTAAATAGTTTGTGTTTGGGGATAACTATGCCATCGCAAAATACCATTATCTCTTTACCTTTCCCGGAATTACTCGCACTATAATTCAATTCAAAACATTGCTGTCTATATTTTGAATATAGGCTGGTTATGAATGGTACATTATCATAAGAGACAATCCACTTACAATTTGCAATCTCACTTATAGTGTTAGCTATATTTTGATGATCTGTATCATTATAGTAATTCAGATAAAGTCCTTTACCTTTTACATAGTATGGTGGGTCTAAATAAAATAACGTATTATACGGTAATTCATTTTTTAACCGTTGTACTAAAGAAACAGCATCTTCATTTGTTAAATGGATTCTATCTGCATAATCTGCTATACGTTGAATCCTTTTTATCAAATCTTCTTTGTTGAATCTTGCATCAATCTTATAATTTCCAGTTTGGTCATAACCGCCAATGACTCCTGCTTTCAAGATTCCTGAGCGATTAGTCCTATTCAAGAAGAATGTAGAAAAGCCTAATTCTAACAAGTCAGAATTCTCTTTATTGGATTGAATTTCTTTTTGTTTAAACCAAGTTTCAACATTTAAAGGGGTATCCTTTATCATCTTGCAGAGAGCATCCACGTTATTTAAGGCACTATACCAAAAGGCATAAATAGATATATCCTTATCATTTATATGTATGTCGCTGACATATTCATTAAAGAGCAAAGATAATGCAACGGAACCACCTCCAACATATGGTTCAACATAAGTGCCATCGAGCAATGCGTTTTCTTTGATTAAGCATTGTACGAAATCAGCAACTTTAGCCTTACCGCCAGGGTATCTTAAAGGTGATAGAAATTCCATAATATTATTCTTTATTTTTTATTGATTCCCACAATTGGATAAAAAAACTTTCTATGTTGTCCCATCCAGTAATCAAATTATCTGCTTTAGGGTAGAAAAACTCGTTATGAACATATGCATTCAATGATTCGATTGAAAGAACTGAATTTTTATCATTTATTTCAGACCTTATGCCCTTTGATAAGTCATTACTCATTGTTCCTAATTGGGTCATATGATTTAAGACTTTACCAACTTTCCCTTGCAAACTTTCACCAGAAGAACAAGCTGTAATAGCATTGTTTCTTACTAAATCAAATTTCTCCAAATAGGCATCAACAGATAGTTCTAAAAATACTCTTAAAAGGACTGAAGATGCATTGGGGCATGTCTTGACCTGAACATGTTTTAGCTCCTCGAAAATTTTATTAATTTTCGGGTTACTGATATGTAAATTCAAAGACTTGGGCACTAAAGCTCCTCTGTTTCTTGTTTTCCTGTTTTTATCCCCTTTTATTTCTTGTTTCTCGCTATTTCTTGATGCTTGTTCTTTATTGTTTTCAATATCTTGAACACTCCATTGTTCAGATGCTTCATTAGACAAATCTGGCTTTTGACTCTTGTCAAAATTATCAATATATTGCTTTCTTTTTTCTCTGTTATAGATATCAGAAACTTTGAATTCCGGATTCAGAATGTCTGTAACAACTTTTAAAAGCCCCTTAATGACTTCGGACACTTTAACCTTTGAAACTAAAATTCCATTGTTAATTTCCAAGCCAAGGTGTTCTCTAACATATGGATCCGACATCAAACGTTGCAAGTTGGTAATGTTTAATTTAGATAATGAATCCTTAATCGTATCAGAAACCTCTTCTTGTGATTTCAGCAAAGTGATAATTTGCAATGGAATTGATGATTTTCCTTCTGTCTTCTCCTCGAATCTTTGCTTTTGTTGAGCGTTCCAAGTGACAGTTCCGATACCATTAAGTTCTCCAGAGTGTTTACGTTTTATCCATATATCAGCTTCAGTAGGGGTTTCAAAAACAGCACAAGCAATATTCTTCAATTCAGAAATAGCATTAGGTTTTTCTTTTTGTAATTTCTGAAATTTCTTCCTTAAAGGAGAGTATTTGTCATCTATTAGTGTCGGATTATTTAATAGTTTTAATGACGTTATTCGCCTATTTCCTTCAAGTACAACATACTTATTGCTGTCTTCGTTGGGTGTTACAATAATCAAATCGACGGGGCTAAGACCATTGGTTACAATATCGTCCACAAGAGAATATAATTTATCCCCTTGATCCTCTATCATCTTATCTATTGCTTCTTTTTGTGATGATAAAGGCTCAAATCTATAATTTTCCGTATTGACAAATAGTGATGTCAATTTTATCATTCTTATAACCATGGCAAAACCAATACTTGTTAGTTTGCAAAGTTACTCATTTTTAGTGAAGTTAGCAGTATTTGAACAATAAAAATGCACAGGAATCTGCGATTTTGCACGATTTTGCAGGATGAAGTTTATTGTAAATCAATTCTAATCACTATCTTTGCATTGCAAAAAGGCGTTCTTTTGATTTAATGCAAGACGAGGTAAAATACAGAACTTCACTCGTTTCCAAATCGTTACCTATCAAGAAACTAATCTTTGCAATCTATTCAAATTCAGCGACAAAGGCAATTCAATATGCCTGCTTTAATGCCACGTGACGTTCTTTTCGATACCGCACTTCTTCGCTATTGCTTTGATGCCGTTCTTGCAGTTGGCGTAACAGGGAACTGGCAGCAGTTTGTCCCTTTCGGCCATGCCGTCGTATTTCTCGATGATGTGTCTGGCAACGTCCAACAACCGGATATTCGTTTCGACGCCTGTTTTCTGGCAGTTCGTGTCGATCCACAGATGCCCGTCGAACGAGGTGCGCAGGTTGGCTTTCGTCAGGTTCGCCATATCCGTCCAGCTCAAACCCGTAAAGGTGCAGAAGATGAACAGATCGCGGATCAGCTCGTAGCTTTTCTTTTTGAATGTGCCGTTGATCAGGAGTGTGATTTCCTCTTGGGTCAGAAAACCCCGTTTGGTCTCCTCCTTCGTGATGCTGTACGCGAAGAACGGGTCGCGCTGCAACAAACCGTTATTGACGGCCATATAGATTATTTTCCGGAACGGCATCATATAAGACCAGACCGTGTTGTTGCAGTGATTCTTTTCTACCCGCAGGAACAACTCGAAGTCCGTGATAAATGCCGGAGTAAGCTCTTTGAACGCGATGTCGCTGACCTTATACCGCTTTTCGACGAACTCCGAGAGGTGTTTGTACATGGTGCAGTATTTCCAATAGCTGCGCGGGCTTTTGAGCTTGCCCACCTGCTTCCCGTAATCCTCGTTGTGCTGACGGAATACCGCCAGTAGTGTTTCATGGTTCATCCCCAAACCGAGATAGGCGTTGCGCACTTTCTCGGCGGTAACATAATTATCCCGGTCGGCGATCTTCTGGTAGGCTTGGTTGATACCTACACGGATTTTATCCAGCATACGGTTGGCCTCCTGTGCAGCGATGCTGCGGCCGGAGACACGGCCTAACTCCACGTTCCACGACTTCTCCTCCACGTCCAGCTTGCAACTGAACTGGGCTATTTTGCCGTTTATCGTGATACGGCACATGACGGGAATAAGCCCGTCCTTTTTCGGGGCATTGCATTTCAGATAAAACAAAACTTTGAATGTCGATCTCATAACTCTACGATTTTTAATGAAACAAAATTATTACTTGTAGAGCTGTTCGACGAAATGCAGACCGCAGCGAATCAGTGCAATCGAGGCGGAAAACAGACTTTTTTCACGGCAGCAAGCCCAAAATCCGAAAATCCGACCGTTTTTACAGTCGAAGATTCCCGAATCGTGCCTGTAATTCAGCGTTTTGAAATCCTCCCAAAACCGCCTTTACCATTCGGAACAGAGTAACGGGATGGTAACGCAACTCCGGTTTCAATTGGCTTCGAGAAGGGTTTCGCTTGGGTTCATCTTTGCAGTCAAATTCTCGCTAAAACCTTTATTTTCAACCTTCTTGAACCTATCCGCTCTAACTCTCGTTTTTATCACTATCTTTACCAATAAATTTCAAACGAAAGTTCTATGACACAAGATAATTCAATTGTAATTAGAGAATATTTGACGACAGATAAAGAAGTTGTCATGAATTTAATTAAATTAAACACACCCAACTTCTTTGCAAAAGAGGAAGTTAATGATTTGAGCAATTATTTGGATAAAGAAATAGAGCTCTATTATGTCTTGCTCGTTGACGGGAAAGTGGTTGGATGCGGCGGGATAAATTTCGCAGAAAAAAGAACCATTGGAAAAATAAGTTGGGATATTATGCATCCCGACTATCAAGGCAAATCTTTAGGTAAAAAGCTTTTAAGATACAGAATTGAGGTTTTAAAGGCTATTCCCAGTATCAAAAAAATAACAGTCCGAACCTCGCAATTAGCATATAAATTCTATGAAAAGCAAGGATTCACACTGAATGAAATCAAACGCAATTATTGGGCTGACGGTTTTGATATGTATAGTATGCAATATAATGAATTATAATTGTAACATATTCAATAGTAACGTATCATCCCACACGTTATTAACCTTCCGGCATACACGTTACTAACCTTTCAAACGTCTTGTTCTTTTTTTTAAAGGCCTTGTTCTTTTCAGAAAAGAACAAGACGTTTTCATTGAAAGAACAAGAGCTTTTTAAAATTTGACCTGTTGTTTTTTCCCATAACGGTATCTACATGCCGAAACGCCTTATTTTTACTTCAGATCTTTCAGCCATTCCGCAAACGCCCTGCCCGTCGGCATTCCGGCTGAAGGATATGCATTGTGAAATGTTTCAGCCGGAAAATATCCTTCAGAAAAACCAATTCCCTAAGAACTGGAAGAACACCGGTCTGGCTGAAGGATTCCCGAACCCAATTCTTCAGCCGAAAAGCCGACGGGCAGGGCATTTGCGAGCAGGCTGAAAGATTTGAAGGATTTTTCAAGGTACTCTATATAGAGTATTATGAACGACCATATCTCACTGAAAAAAGTAAGATATCTTCGTGGAACAAATATGTGGTGTTACTTTGCTCGGAAACATATCTTACTTTGCCCACGAAGATATCTTACTTTTCTTTACAACAATACAGACCTTATTGCCTCCAAGCTAAAACAATAATACCAAAGCTTATCGCCAACCGAGGTGCCTCTAAACCGTTATCTCTGTTTCAACGGCACATATTCCAGTTCTTCCAATACATTCTTGTAGGCCGGACGAATAATACGTTTTCCTTCAAAATTCAGCTCCTCATTGCGGTGCGCGCACCAACCCACGATACGAGCCATCGCAAACAAAGGTGTAAATATTTCCTGTGGCAGACCAATCATTTCATATACGAAACCTGAATAGAAATCGATATTGCTAGACACCGTCTTGCCGTTATTCTTAATCTTTCCGAACATAACAATGGCACGTTCCTCCAATAGCTCCAGAAAAGCAAATTCTTCCTCCTTTCCTTTTTCTTTTGCCAAATCACGAGCCAATTCTTTCAACAAGATGGCACGAGGATCGGATATCGTATAGACCGCATGACCGATACCATAAATCAGACCGGTCTTATCATACGCTTCCTTATTCAACATACGGGTAAAGTAAGTATCAATTTCGTCCACATTCGTCCAATCCTTGATGTTTTCCTGCAAATGATGGAACATATCCGCCACTTGGATATTTGCCCCTCCATGAAGCGGACCTTTCAACGAACCGATACCTGCGGCGATGGCCGAATAAGTATCCGTGCGGCTGGATGAAACTACACGGACGGTAAAAGTAGAGTTATTACCACCTCCGTGTTCAGCCTGAAGTACCAACAGCAAATCAAGCGTGCGCGCATCAAGTTCCGTATAATCCTTTTTCAACATATACAGGAAGTTTTCTGCGATAGACAGTTTTTCACGCGGATGACGGATATGCAACGAACGACCATACGTGGCATGGCGCAACATGTTATAAGCGTATGCAATAATGGTCGGGAACTTGGATATCAAGTCAATACTCTGACGCATCAGGTTATCGCGCGAAGTATCATCCGCCTGCGGGTCAAAACGGTACATTTCAAGCACGCTACGGGCCAGAATGTTCATAATGTTATTTCCCTCCAACTCAATGATATTCATTTTGGTTTTCTGTTCCAACGGGGTATTGTCATTAATCAACTCACTGAAAGATGCCAACTCCTCCTTATCAGGCAAATGACCGGACAACAACAGATAAGCCACTTCCTCAAAACCAAAACGTTTCTCCTTAATGATGCTATGTGCCAAATCTTCCAAATCATACCCACGATAGAAAAGTTTGCCGGGGATCGGCTTCAAACCTCCACCGGGAATACGTTCATACCCTACTACGTTACCTATCTTGGTCAACCCTACCAAAACACCAGTGCCGTCCTCGTTACGCAATCCGCGTTTTACATCAAACTTCTTGAACAATTCGTTCTCAATCCGGGTTGCATTCTTCATTTCCTCGGAGAGCTTGTAAATGATATATTCTTTCTTCATATCCGTGAGTTTTTAGGAGTTTATTCTTTCTATGATTTCTTTTGTAAATGCTGATGTACCGAGCGAAACACCTCCGGGCATAAAACGGGCAAGGTCATGAGTAGCCCGCCCCTCGCCAAAGCTGGACTCCAAGGCATTTACTATCAGCTCCGCCGCCTTATTCCAACCAAAATGCTCCAACATCATAACAGCCGAGAGAATTAATGAACAAGGATTCACCACATCCTTTCCGGCAATATTAGGAGCCGTACCGTGAGTTGCTTCAAAAATGGCATGACCGGTGTTATAATTGATGTTCGCTCCGGGAGCGATTCCAATACCTCCTACCATGGCTGCCAACTGGTCTGAAATGTAATCTCCGTTCAAATTTAAGGTAGCCACCACCGAATACTCTTCGGGAATCAATAAGGTATTCTGCAAGAATGCATCGGCAATGCAGTCTTTTATCACTAATTTGCCTGACGCAATGGCATCTCCGAACTCACGTTCCGCCAGTTCATACCCCCATTTCTTGAAGCCGCCTTCAGTAAACTTCATAATATTTCCTTTATGCACCAGCGTAACCGACGGCAGACCATGCTCCAAAGCGTATTTGCACGCTGCACGCACCAAACGTTCCGTTCCTTCTCTGGACACAGGTTTTACACCAAACGAAGAACTTTCAGGAAAGCGCACTTTAGCCACTCCCATTTCATCATGCAAAAAACGATAGAACTTCTCAGCTTCCGGTGTTCCGGCTTCCCATTCTATACCTGCATAAATATCCTCCGTATTTTCACGGAAAATATGCATGTCCACTTTTTGCGGCTCCTTCACCGGAGATACCACTCCACGGAACCAGCGTACGGGACGCAAGCATACATACAAATCCAACGTCTGGCGCAAAGCCACATTCAAAGAGCGGATGCCACCTCCCACCGGAGTGGTCAACGGCCCCTTAATCCCTACGCCATATTCTTGAAACGCTTTCATTGTCTCATCCGGTAACCAGGAGCCTGTTTCATTAAAAGCACGCTCTCCTGCCAAAACTTCCATCCATTCTATTTCATGTTCATTGCCATACGCCTTCTTCACGGCTGCATTGACTATGGCTTGCATAGCGGGAGTGATTTCCACTCCCACCCCGTCACCTGTAATATAAGGTACTGTCTTTTTCATCTTTTATCTTGCATTTAGAGCAGAGCCGGCACGGAACCAACCTATCTGCTGTTCGTTATAAGTATGCTGTACTTCAAAACTATCCTGAGTGCCATCTTCATGGTGTAAAGTCACAGTCAGATTCCTTCCGGGAGCAAAATCCGCCAATCCGCTGACGGTAATCAAATCATGTTCTTGAATCTTATCGTAGTCCGCTTTGTCTATAAAGGTCACTGCCAACATTCCCTGCTTCTTCAGATTCGTTTCATGGATGCGGGCAAAACTCTTCGCTAGAATAACCTTTACATTCAGGAAACGAGGCTCCATAGCGGCATGTTCACGACTGGAACCTTCGCCATAATTTTCCTCCGCAACGACAATAGAGTTAATGCCTTTGGCCTTATATTGCTTGGCCGTACCCGACACACCCTCATACGTATTTGTCAAACGGTTCCACACCTTGTTCGTTTCACCATTGAAAGCGTTCACCGCCCCCATCAGCATATTATCCGAAATATTTTCCAGATGACCACGGAAACGCAACCACGGACCTGCCATTGAAATATGATCTGTGGTACATTTACCTTGAGCCTTAATCAGCAAAGGCATATCCGTAAAATCCTTTCCATCCCATGCCGGGAACGGAGCCAATAATTGCAAACGTTGTGATTCGGGATTCACCTTAATTTCCACCTGTGCACCGGCAGGAGCCAAATAACCGGGATTTCCCTGAGTAAAACCGGTCGACGGCAATTCATCCCCTTCCGGAACTCTCAGTTTCACCTTCTCACCCTCCTGATTGATCAAAGCATCCTTCAACGGATTGAAACACAAATCACCTGCAATGGTCAGGGCCAGCACCACTTCGGGAGAGGCTACAAACGCATGTGTATTCGGATTACCGTCCGCACGTTTGGCAAAATTACGGTTGAAAGAGGTCACAATCGAGTTCTTGCGGGCCGGATCATCTGTGTGCCGCTTCCATTGTCCGATACAAGGGCCGCAAGCATTGGCCATTATAGTAGCTCCTATTTTCAGAAAAGCATCTATCATGCCGTCACGTTCGGCTGTAGCGCGAATCTGTTCCGATCCCGGATTAACAATCAACGGAGCCGCCACACTCAACTGTTTTTCATCTACCTGTCGGGCAATAGATGCCGCACGGCTTAAATCCTGGTAGGATGAATTGGTACATGAACCAATCAGCCCCACTTCCATTTTGCGCGGATAACCATGGGCCAGCACTTTCTCGGCAAACTCTGAAATAGGAGTAGCGGCATCTGGTGTGAACGGACCATTAATATAAGGTTCAAGTTCGGACAAATCAATTTCAATCACCCGGTCATAATAAGCTGACGGATCAGCAACCACTTCTGCATCAGCCTGCAAATCGGCAGACACTGCATCGGCCATTGCAGCTACCTCCTTACGTCCGGTCGCCTCCAGATACACCTTCATCCGTTCGTCATACGGGAAAAGAGAAGTCGTAGCCCCCACCTCTGCGCCCATATTACAAATAGTCGCTTTGCCGGTAGCCGAGAGTGAAGCCGTACCTTCTCCAAAATATTCGATAATGGCATTCGTCCCCCCTTTCACAGTCAGAATTCCAGCCAGTTTTAAAATGACATCTTTCGGAGAGGCCCATCCGTTCAACGCACCTTTCAAATGTACTCCGATCAGTTTCGGCATTTTCAGCTCCCACTCCATACCGGTCATGACATCCACCGCATCAGCACCGCCGACTCCGATTGCCACCATTCCCAAACCTCCGGCATTCGGAGTATGGGAATCAGTACCCACCATCATACCTCCGGGGAAAGCATAATTCTCCAGCACTACCTGATGAATGATACCCGCACCCGGCTTCCAGAATCCAATGCCAAAGCGCGAAGACACATCCCTCAGAAAGTCATATACCTCGCGGTTACTTTCTGTTGCTGTCGCAATATCCGGACCGGCACCTTTATATGCTTGGATCAAGTGGTCACAATGCACGGTAGAAGGGACAGCCACAGTCTCCTTACCGGCATTGATAAATTGCAGCAGCGCCATCTGTGCCGTCGCATCCTGCATAGCCACACGGTCGGGTCGGAAATTCACATAATCCTCACCACGTTTGTATTTCTTCAACAGTGCATCATCATACAGATGCGTGTACAGAATCTTTTCTGCCAACGTCAACGGACGCTGCAACACTGCTCTTACCCGCCCTATCTTCTTTTCAAAAGAAGCATAAAAGGCTTTTAACATGTCCAAGTCATATACCATATCCATCACAATTTATAATTATTACAGTTTTAGATTCTTTTTATTTTTGGCAAGATAGAAAAAAGAATTGAATTCTTGCGTAATCTATAATACGTTTAACAAAATAAAACATAAAGTGCTTTTAGAGGGATAATTATTATCTTTGCAATTCTTATAGAAAAAAGAATAAATATGAACCAGCATAAATCCCTCTCTACTATTATTAACAAATTACAACGCAAAGAGTTGTTGCTTCACATGGAATATAATTACGAAAAAGAAACTTTCAAGCAACAAACCGAAGCGATGGGCATCGACCGCAAAGTGAAACGTGGCATGTGCTGGTATCCTGTCAGCACAGGAAGAAGCTATTACAACTCTTTAAACCAACTGGTTATAGAGATGGAAAGACAGGAGGACAAAGAAATAGAACATGTATTCGAATTCGGACGTCCTGTTTGTTTTTTCACTCAAGACGCCCCGGGAAACATCCATTATTTCAATTTCACAGCCACTGTGAATTATGTGGATGAGGACCGCATGGTCATCGTTTTGCCATCGGCAGACGCTTTACTCAGCATACAGGCAACCGAGCGTCAGTTGGGGGTTCAACTTTATTTTGATGAAACCAGTTACCGACTGATGTTTGAAGCCTTAAGCCAAGTTATTAAAGCAAAAGACAATCGTCTGGCAGAACTACGGGATATTTTCCACGGCACATTAAAAGCACAAACGTTCAGTTTTGGTTTCACTCGTTTCCCGTGGCTGAATAATTCACAAGAAGAGGCTGTGAACAAAGTAATGCATGCAAAAGATGTGGCCATTGTCCACGGCCCTCCCGGAACTGGAAAGACCACCACGCTGGTAGAAGCCATTTATGAAACGCTACACCGGGAAAACCAAGTGATGGTATGCGCTCAAAGCAATATGGCTGTAGACTGGATTAGTGAGAAACTGGTAGACCGGGGCGTTCCCGTTCTCCGTATTGGTAATCCTACCCGTGTCAATGATAAGATGTTATCCTTTACCTACGAACGACGCTTCGAAAGTCATCCGGATTATCCGCAGCTTTGGAGCATCCGAAAGGCCATACGCGAACTCTACAGCCGTTCGCGCAAGGGAGCGGAACGGGAAAATATACGTCTGAAAATTAATTCATTGAAAGACCGGGCCACCGAGCTGGAGATCCGCATCAACGAAGCCTTGTTCAGTGAAGCCCGTGTCATAGCTTGCACATTGGTAAGCTCTGCCAACCGGGTTCTGACAGGGCGTAGATTCGGAACTTTATTTATAGATGAAGCCGCACAAGCATTGGAACCCGCTTGCTGGATCGCCATCCGCAAAGCAGACCGGATAGTCCTGGCAGGAGACCATTGCCAGCTCCCTCCTACCATAAAATGTGTGGAAGCTGCACGAGGCGGATTGGATCAGACTTTGATGCAGGAAATTGTGCAGAACAAACCGGAAACTGTTTCCCTGCTGAAGGTTCAATACAGAATGAATGATGAGATCATGCATTTCTCTTCGGAATGGTTCTATCAAGGGGAATTGAAATCCGCTCCCGAAGTAAAATACCGTGGGATTCTGGATTACGACACTCCTATAGAATGGGTGAATACGGAAGGAATGAACTACAATGAAGAATTTGTAGGTGAAAGTTTCGGCCGTATCAATAAAGCCGAGGCGGCACTTTCCATTTCCCAACTGACCCATTACATTAATAAAATAGGAAAAGAACGTTTTTTGGAAGAACGGATTGATGTAGGACTGATTTCTCCTTATAAAGCACAAGTACAATATCTCCGCCAACTGATAAAACGGGATGCATTTTTCAAGCCTTACCGACACCTCATCACCATCAATACGGTAGACGGTTTCCAAGGACAGGAACGGGATGTGATCTTAATCAGTCTGGTACGTGCCAATGAAGACGGACAAATCGGTTTTTTGAATGATTTGCGAAGAATGAATGTCGCTATTACACGTGCACGTATGAAACTTATTATATTAGGAGATGCCTCTACGCTGACAAAACACCCGTTTTATAAGAAATTATACGAATATATCCTAGCACTGCAAGAATAAGAAAAAGGAGGACAGAACTCTAATAACACTGTTTTCCAGATTGTCATTAGTTTTGCTCTCCTTAAAGATTTTTTTATTAAAGCACATTCTTCATTCCTCTTTCTGATCCTCCCGTTATCGAAATAAACAATATTCAGAATCACAAAAGGACAGAAGATCTCAGTTGTGGTATAATTTCAAATAATTATTAAGACAATTTACTCATAAACTTCTCCTTGTCCACAATATAACGTACATGTGTACCTTCCCCAATCACACCCTTGCTATCTTGTGCCCGCACTTCAAAAGTAAGTTTTCTGCCTTCTACCTCTTTTAATACGGCAGTAGCCGAAACCGTATCTCCCACAGCCGAGGGCTTGATATGAGTAGTGTTCATCATGGCTCCTACTGTAGTAGAACCTTCGGGCAAACCGCCTGCCACCGCATTCATGGCAGCATTTTCCATCAACGCTACCATAGCGGGAGTAGCAAACACATTCAAATCGCCACTACCCATAGTGGCAGCTACATTTTCTTTTGAAACGACAACAGTCGAAGTATAAGTTAATCCTGTTTCCATCATGCTATTTTTTATTCTAAATGCAAATGTAACTGAATATCATATATCATACAAATCTATTTTTCCATATTTATCTTTTACCCTCTCATCAAAATCACAAAAATATGTATAACAGAAATACAAATTCCACACTCCAACTGCCTGCCACAAAAGTCATAATATTTGAAAACAAAAAAGCTGTCTGGCCCTAGTAAACAACCACCTGATTACCTAGCATAAGTCTATGGGATAATAAAATTATAACCAAGTACCGTCCTTATCTACCTTTGCTTTAAACTCTTTACCTGTCTGTTTGTTTTCCAAATCAAGTATATACCATTCATTATCAGGTGTCACTACATAATCAGCATCATCTATCACATAGTCTGAATATTTTTCCATAACCGATTTTTTTACCGCTTCCGGTAAATTTGCCACCTGTACATCCCAGCTTGTTCCCATCCATTCGTTCCGCTCATTGAAATAAACCTCTTTCTCTTTGTTTTCATCTAAAATAGTAACTTCCTGCAAACCTTTCTCACGTTCTATTTCCACAATTGTCGCATTAGGATATTTCTGCTTGACAATAGCTATAATGCCATTTGCATCAGGCTGCGGCAAATAATCATCATAATCTTCTTCGTATCCGGTATCTACAACAGTTTTTACCAATATGCCTGTAGACGAATAAAACAAATCCAGCTCAGACTCTCCTTTTTCTACCTCAATGACATAAAGAGTTTCCATTCCCTCACGAGTCAACTTATCCACATCATCCACCCGCCAATCAGCATATTTGCTTGCTTTATGGGCAGTAAGTATAGGTTCGGGAAGATTTTCATAACGAACATCTGTTTCTGTCATATACCAGGCAGCCGATAACGGATTGAACCATGCAGAATGCTCCCCACCATCCCAATTAAAATCTACTACAGCATAATCACCTTTCAGCTCCCATTCCACGTCTTTAGCTTGCGGATATTTTGCATTAAATGCAGCCTGTACTTCTTTTGAAACCAAATGTGTGTTTTCAGGAACATCGCTATTGTCATCATCACTACAACCACTAAAAGTTAGTGCAGCAGAAGCTGCGAAAAATAAAAATAACATCCAATTCTTTTTCATAATCACATTGTTTTATAGTATCTTTTTGATGCAAATTTCTTATAGGATTCTGAAAAGAAACTGAAATCATAAAGAAAAGTTCAAAAGACATTCGTCAAACAGCAAATAACAGAAAAGCCATACCTAATAGCCCACTTGCACTGAAATGACCTTGAAGCCCCCGATATCTACTTTTAAATTCTTATAAAAGAAGAACTAATAAAGACAAAACAAAATCTCTTCCGAGGTTTTTATTACCTTTGCAATCCTATTTGAACAGAAACGAAAAAAAATATGATAGTTTGTATTGCCGAAAAACCTTCCGTAGCCCGTGACATAGCGGATGTACTGGGAGCAAAAAACAAAAAAGACGGATATATAGAAGGAAACGGATATCAGGTTACCTGGACATTCGGACACCTCTGTACTTTGAAGGAGCCTCATGAATACACTCCCTCATGGAAAGCATGGAGCCTGTCCAGCCTTCCCATGATCCCACCTCGTTTCGGCATTAAGCTGATCAGCGATCCGGGCATTGAAAAACAATTTCGCATTATAGAAGGACTGATGCAAAATGCCGATGAAATTATAAATTGCGGTGATGCCGGCCAAGAAGGAGAACTTATTCAACGATGGGTCATGCAGAAAGCAGGAGCACACTGCCCGGTGAAACGTCTATGGATTTCATCCTTGACTGAAGAAGCCATACGCGAAGGATTCAACAAACTAAAAGACCAAAAAGAATTCCAACCTTTATACGAAGCCGGATTAAGCCGTGCTATCGGCGATTGGGTATTGGGTATGAACGCCACCCGGCTCTATACCTTGAAATACGGACAAAACAGACAAATACTATCTATAGGACGGGTGCAGACTCCGACTCTGGCACTGATAGTAAAGCGTCAGCAAGAAATAGAAAACTTCACTCCGCAACAATATTGGGTGCTGGCTACTTTATACCGGGAAACCACATTCTCTGCCATCATCCGCAAAAGCGATGAGGAATTAGCTCAGGAAGAAAGCGACGCCAAAGAGAATCCCAAGAAAGCCAAAAAGGCTGAAGAGAACAGGGGAATTCCTCCCATCATTGATCTTGCTACCGGACAGGCACTCATGGAGCGTGTCAAAAATGTTCCTTTTACTGTGACAGAAGTAGCAAAAAAACAAGGAACAGAAGCCCCCCCCCGTCTTTTCGACCTGACTTCCCTGCAGGTGGAATGTAATAAAAAATTTGCTTATTCAGCCGATGAAACTCTAAAACTTATCCAGTCATTGTATGAAAAGAAAGTGACTACTTACCCTCGTGTAGATACTACTTTCTTAAGCGATGATATCTATCCCAAATGTCCCAATATATTGGCGGGACTAACTCCATACACAGCATTTACCGCTCCGTTGGCAGGACAAAAGCTCATCAAGTCCAAAAAAGTATTTGACAATTCAAAAGTAACGGATCACCATGCCATTATTCCTACGGGACAACCTCCTGTAAATCTGACAGAAATGGAGAAACGGGTATTTGATCTGGTAGCGCGCCGCTTTATTGCCGTATTCTATCCCGACTGTAAGTTTGCCACTACTACCGTAATAGGCGAAGCTGACAGTATAGAGTTCAAAGCCACAGGAAAACAGATTCTAGATCCCGGATGGCGCGTTATCTTTGCCAAACCACAAACCAATCTGCCTGAAGGTATGACCGATCCTGACGCAGAAGCCCGTGAAAGTGACGAAGAACACTCCTTACCCGCTTTTGTGAAAGGAGAAAGCGGGCCACATCTGCCCAAACTAGACGAGAAGTGGACACAGCCCCCACGGCCATATACAGAAGCAACTTTACTGCGCGCTATGGAAACTGCCGGTAAGCTGGTAGATAATGACGAGCTACGCGATGCATTAAAAGAAAATGGAATAGGACGTCCGTCTACACGCGCAGCCATTATTGAAACCCTGTTCAAACGCCATTATATCCGTAAAGAACGCAAAAATTTGATTGCAACCCCTACCGGAATAGAACTGGTGGGACTAATCCGCGAAGAACTGTTGAAATCTGCCGAATTAACGGGTATATGGGAAAAGAAACTACGTGAAATAGAAAAGAAAAGCTATGATGCAACGACTTTTCTAAATGAATTAAAGCAGATGGTGAGTGAAATAGTACACAGCGTTTTAAGTGATAATACAAACCGCCGTGTCACCGCAATAGAGGAAACAGCGACAAAAGCTGCAACACCCTCTACGGCCAAACAGCCTAAAAAAAAGACCGGCACCCCACGAAAAAACACTTCTTCAGCCACGTCCGCTCCCGCTATCCCATCCGATAACGAATTGACGGGAAAAACCTGCCCGCTATGTGGCAAAGGAACGATTATAAAAGGAAAAACCGCGTATGGCTGTTCAGAATGGAAAAACGGGTGTACCTACAGGAAGTCGTTCTGACAACCACACTTTCCTTTGTACAAGGCCAACAAAATTTGTATATTATAGAATTCAAGCAAGTCTGTACCCGGAGAAGCATTGCGTCAGTCTATGAAAAGCAATATGCACAATCTTCCCGAACAAATTTATGGCTCCTTTTAGCATACAAAAGAAAGTTCTTCGGGCAAATAACCGCTTCGGATACGCCACTCCTGCGGATAGAGGTTATTAGCCCGATTACCAATGTTCTTGGCAAATCCCAATGGAATATTTTTATAAGTTAAAAGTATATAGCCACGCGGAACAGAAGCATCCAATGTGATCGCTTCTTTACGCAAATAAGCAATAGCTTGTTCATAGGTCAATTCAAAACAAGAGAAACCATCATGATTCAGCTGTGTGCTCATTGCCAACGAATGATCCGGTATCACGTCTTTTCCTTTCAACTCGCCTATAGTAACGCCCGCATGAACAACTTTTAATTCCTGTCGGAACAGGTCATATTCCGAAAGATGAACATTGGGGAATGCTATCACCTTCGTACCTCTTACCTCAAACCGGAAATCCTCTGCCTGCTTTAACCAACTTTTTACTTCTTTGGGAAAAGGAGCAGCCTGAGACAAATTCCCTTTTTCTCCTTTCCTCTTCTTTTTCGTTATTTTCTCCTTGTCATCCCGACAGCAAATGCAAGGAACAGCATGAGAAATGGCGGCACTCTTCCTCAATACAGCCAAGAAAAATCCTTCTCCTTTTACTCTATGAGGCAAAAAACGATAAACAGGAAAATTCTGTCCCGCCAAATTTCCGATTATCCCCCATTCCGATACCACTGGCACTTTCAGTATCTCCGCCCCCAATTCATCAGCAATCCAAGCCACATTTTTCTCATCTTCTTCCCTATTATAAGTGCAGGTACTATAAATCAGCAGGCCACCGGGTTTCAAAGCCGGCCATATATCCGCTAAAATCCTACGCTGACGTTGCCAACAAACCTGCACATTGTCCGTACTCCATTCCTCTACAGCCACAGGATCTTTACGGAACATCCCCTCACCGGAACAAGGCACATCCGCCAAGACAACATCAAACACCTCTGTCAAAGAAGTGAAATCGGCCGGATCGTTGTTCGTCACCACAACTTCTACATTTCCCCACTTTATCAAATTTTCAGCCAATACCTGAGAACGGTTACGCATCACCTCATTAGCCACCAACAAACTACCTACGGGAAGAACTGAACGCACATGAGTAGACTTGCCACCGGGAGCAGCACATAAATCGAGCATCACCACAGGCCCGGTAATATAAGTGCGTAATACCTGTTCCACAAACATGGAAGACGCTTCTTGCACATAATAGCAACCAGCATGAAACAACGGATCGAATGTAAAAGTCGGTCGTTGCGATAAATAGACCCCTGCGGATGCCCAAAGTACCGGTTCTCCTGTAACTTCCCCACTCCACTTCGTACGATTGACACGGATACTGACAGGAGGCTCTGTCTGTAAAGCAGCTTCCAACGCACGATAAGTTTCTTCCCCCATCCATTCCAGGGTTCTTGCTTCAAATTCTGATGGTAATTTCATATTTCTTCCTTTTTATACTACAAAAATACGATGATATTTTGGGATTATCTGAAAATTTTCTGTCTATTTGCAACCTATTTCCTAATTCGTTCCGTCTAACTAGCAGAAAACAATAATAAAGATATAAAAACATGAAACAGTTACTTTTTATTTTGGCCTTACTCATAGGGACTTGCTTCGCAACCCATGCCAAAACAATCAAATTAGTACCTTCCGCCCTTGACAGCACCCGGATGGATACAGTCGTTATAAGCGACCTGCAAGATGTAGATGAGGATCAGAATGCTGCCATGCATAACATTAGTTCGGATTTCGGTGACTGGAATAGCGGTCCTCCTACTTCGGTAGCAATTGTCGCACTCACCATCTGTTGTGGACTCCCTTTCTTTATTGTAGCTATTGTACTTTGGTTCAGGTACAAGAACAAACAAGCCAAATACAAACTGGCTGCAGAGGCTCTGGCAGCAGGACGAACCATTCCGACCGAACTGTTCAATGACCCCGAAGAACAAGGAAATGCTGTAATGACAAAGGGGATCAAGAATATATTCTTAGGCATTGGTCTGGGAGTATTCCTTTGGGTGTTGACAGAAGAAGAAGGATTGGCAGCAATCGGATTCCTTATTTTCTGTATGGGGTTGGGACAAGTATTGATAGCTTATACTACCACTCCACACAAAAAGAAAAAAGATGATCCTTTCCCTCCTACCCGAATAAACCAGGATGAAAACGGAGCCAAATCAATGAAAATTGAAAATATTGAACTGGAACGTAACGAAGAGGCCAAAGAAACACAAAACATAAAGAACAATATAGATACTCCCCACAACGAAGAATAAAAATGAGCCAAATCAACGACATAGCGTTGGTAGCACAAGTGGTGGTCTTTAAAAACACCCGGGCGTTTGATACTTTGGTCAAAAAGTACCAATCGCCCATCAGGCGTTTTTTCCTGCACCAAACATTAGGAGATACAGAACTCAGCGATGACTTGGCACAGGAAACTTTTATAAAAGCATACACCAACTTGGCTTCATTTAAAAATTTGTCCAGTTTTTCCACATGGCTTTACCGTATTGCTTATAATATATTTTATGACTATATTCGCAGCAAAAAAGAAACGTCCGGACTGGAAACTTGGGAAATAGATGCTGTTTACCAAACAGAACAAAGGCAAGTAGGTGAACACATGGACATATATCGGGGATTGAGCCAATTAAAAGAGGTGGAGCGAACCTGCATCACCTTATTTTTTATGGAAGATCTTCCGATAGAAAAAATCGCAGTGATTACAGGAATGCCTGCAGGAACAATCAAGTCCCATTTATCACGCGGAAAAACAAAATTGACAACTTTCTTAAAACAGAATGGTTATGATGGAAAACGATGATAAATTAATTAAGAATTTCATGCTTGCCTACAAACATGAAATTGAGGACAATGGATTTTCACGCCAGGTTATCCGCCGCCTCCCCCAACAAGCCAAGTGGTTATCGGATATACTCAGTGTAACTTGCGCCATTATCTGCTGTGCATTATTCTATATTTTCAATGGCTTTGAAATTCTATGCCAGACAATCAGTGACATAGTCGCTTCCCAAACTTATTATTTGATGAGTGATACTAATTTCCAATCACTGATCATCGCCACAGTGGTTCTTATCATCATCGGTGTACAACGTGTATGCAGTTTAAAATGGTAAAAAACGAAATAGACTCATTCTCATGCTCGGAAAAAGAAAGATTTTATGTACTTTTGCAATCCATAAAATGATTTTCCGAGCATGAAACAATATTTAGATCTGTTAAACCGTATCTTAACCGAAGGCGTTCACAAAGAGGACCGTACCGGAACAGGAACCATTAGTATATTTGGTCATCAAATGCGCTTCAATTTGGAAGAAGGCTTCCCCTTGGTCACAACTAAAAAACTACATTTAAAATCTATCATCCACGAACTTTTATGGTTTTTGCAAGGTGACACCAATATAAAATACCTGCAAGACAACGGAGTACGCATCTGGAATGAATGGGCCGATGCAAACGGCGATTTGGGACATATCTACGGTTACCAATGGCGTTCCTGGCCAGATTACAATGGAGGCTTTATTGACCAGATTTCCGAAGCAATAGAAACCATCAAACATAATCCGGATTCACGACGCATCATTGTCAGCGCATGGAATGTAGCCGATTTAAACAATATGAATCTTCCTCCTTGCCATGCTTTTTTTCAATTCTACGTTGCCAACGGACGTTTAAGCCTACAACTTTACCAACGCAGCGCAGATACATTCCTAGGAGTACCTTTTAATATCGCCTCCTACGCATTGTTGCTACAAATGGTAGCACAAGTTACCGGATTACAAACCGGCGATTTTGTTCATACACTAGGTGACACACATATCTATACCAACCACTTGGAACAAGTAAAACTTCAATTGAGCCGTGAACCTCGTCCCCTACCTCAAATGAAAATCAATCCGGACATAAAGGATATATTCAGTTTTAAATATGAAGATTTTGAATTGGTGAATTATGATCCATGGCCACACATTGCAGGTAAAGTATCTGTTTAGTAGTTATGGTGAATAAGCTACGCAAGGTTATTCATCACTTACCACTAATATCACTAAACATTCACCACTAATCACTCATCACTATGAATATTTCAATTATAGTAGCAATAGCACGCAACCACGGCATTGGATTTGAAAATAAATTATTATACTGGCTTCCCAACGATTTGAAACGTTTTAAAGCCTTAACAACCGGACATACTATTATCATGGGGCGCAAAACCTTTGAATCACTTCCAAAAGGAGCACTTCCCAATCGTCGGAATATTGTATTAAGCCGCCGGGAAGGAGCAGCCTTCGCCGGGGCTGAATGTTTCCCCTCATTAGAGATCGCTTTATCCCACTGCAAAGAGGAAGAAGAAATATTTATTATAGGCGGTGCCAGCTTGTATAAAGAGGCAATGCATATAGCCAGACAATTATATATCACATTTATTGATGACACATCCAAGGAAGCTGATGCTTATTTTCCCGAAATAAAGAAAGAGGAATGGAAAGAAACAGGTAGAGAAGATCACCCGACAGATGAAAAACATCTCTACCCGTATAGTTTTATTAATTATAGCCGCATAAAGTAACAATTAATCTTCATCAGCTAAATCGAGAATAGGCATTTGTCTCTTAATAGCCTCATTAAATGATATAATAGTTTCTGAACGAGCCAAGCCCAATGGTTGTAACTTATCATGGATTATGCTAAGCAAATGATGATTGTTCTTTGCATAAATCTTGATAAACATATCATATTGTCCCGTAGTGAAATGACATTCTACGACTTCAGGAATACCTTTTAAAGCCTCTGTCACTGAATCAAATTGTTCCGGATCTTTCAGATAAAGACCAATATATGCACATGTTTCATATCCGATCTTTTCTGGATCAATGACATATTCAGATCCTTTAAGAATCCCCAAATTGGTTAGCTTCTGAATACGCTGATGAATGGCAGCACCGGATACATTGCAAGCACGGGCTACTTCCAGAAACGGAATACGAGCATTGCTGGCTATCAACCTTAAGATCTGCTCATCCAAACTGTCTAATTGATGATGTCCCATTCTTTTTAGTTTAATTTTCTGCAAAGATATGACTTTTCTCGACAATATTCGTGCGATTCATAACTTTTATTGTATAAATACCAATAATTTAATAGAATATTCTATCTTTGTAGAAAATGCGCAAACGATGAAAAAGACATTTATTTTTATTTTATGGAGTTTATTCAGCGTAGCTGTAAACGCACAAAATTTTAATGACTATTTCGAAGACAAAACGCTTCGAGTAGATTATATTTTTACTGGTAATGCCACTAAACAAGAAATATATTTGGACGAACTGTCAAGTCTTCCGAAATGGGCTGGACGCAAGCATCATCTAGCAGAGCTTCCCTTGGCTGGCAACGGTGAAATCACGATGAAAGATAAGGCAACAGGAAAAACTATTTATCGAACATCATTCTCAAGCCTTTTCCAAGAATGGGTAAGCGAAGAAGAAGCAAATAGGATAAAAAAAGGATTCGAGAATTCTTTTCTTTTGCCTTATCCCAAAAAGGAAGCAATAGTGACCATATCTTTAAAAGATGTATATCATAAAGTAAATGCCTCACTCACACATGAAATAGTCCCCAATGATATTTTAATCCATCAACGGGGAACAAACCATATTACCCCCCATCGCTATCTTCTGCAAAGCGGAAATACCGCAGATTGTATCGATGTAGCAATCATGGCAGAAGGATATACAGAAAAAGAGATGGATATATTTTATAAAGATGCCCAGACGGCATGTGACGCCCTGTTCAGTCATGAACCTTTCAAGAAACTGAAGGAGAAATTTAATATTGTTGCTGTAGCAAGCCCTTCGGAAGACAGCGGAGTCAGCATACCGGGACAAGGCAAATGGAAATCTACGGCTGTAAGTTCACATTTCAACACTTTCTATTCTGACCGGTATCTCACTACCAGTCGGGTAAAAAGTATTCATAATTGGTTGGCTGGAATTCCTTACGAGCATATCATTATTCTAGCCAATACAGACACCTATGGAGGAGGTGGCATCTATAACTCATATACACTGACCACAGCTCACCATCCGGATTTTCAACCAGTTGTAGTTCATGAATTCGGCCATAGTTTTGGAGGATTAGCAGATGAATATGCATATACCGAAGCTCCAAGCCCGCAATATCCATATGAAGTGGAACCTTGGGAACCGAATATCACCACATTAATTGATTTCGACAGTAAATGGAAAGATATGATTCCGAAAGGTACTGCCATACCTACTCCGGTAGCTACAGAAAATGCCGACTTATACACCAAAGTAGGAGTCTATGAAGGAGCAGGCTATACGCAAAAAGGACTTTATCGCCCTACTACCGAATGCAGAATGAAGATAAACGAAGCACCTGCATTCTGCCCGGTATGCCAACGTGCATTAGAAAGACTAATAAACTTTTATACCGCAAAATAGGTTTATACTTAAGACTAAACAAAGACAGATAAAATGATTGAAATTAAACAAGTAAAAACACAAGATGAGGTAAACTATACCTTTGTAGAAAAATTAATGCATACGGCATTCCCTCAAGAAGAACGTCGTGATACTGTACAACAGAGAGAATATTCTGATAATAATCTCCGGTTCTGTAACAACATTATTTTAGAAAACGGTAACAGCATTGGTATGATCAGTTATTGGACAATGGGAGATTTTTACTATATCGAACATTTTGCTATTGATCCCAGTCTCAGAAACGGCGGTTATGGAAAACGTGTACTGGAAATGATAAAAAAACAATTAAAAGGTCCAATTGTATTGGAAGTAGAGGAGCCTAATGATGAAATGAGCACACGCCGTATTCACTTCTATAAACGTTTGGAATTCACTTTGCATAAAAAGCCCTATATGCAACCTCCCTACCGTAAGGGAGATAACGGTCTACCAATGCTCTTAATGACCTATGGGGATATAGATATGGAAAGTGATTTTGAGAAAGTTAAAAAGACTCTTTATAAAGAAGTTTACGGACAAGAAATCTGAACATTCATTCTTCATCTTTCTTCAATTACTATAATGCTGACTCGCGCAGGAGTTTATCCTCAAAAGGTCCATTGTACATACTATTACTATACTATAGGTAGCAGATTAAATCCGTTCATAACAAATAAATAGAATAGAAGACATAAAAAAGGAAGCTGTTAAAAACAGCTTCCTTTTTTATCTATGCTTATATAACTATTACTGACGTTGAGTAGCTGAATAGTTAATTTTCAAAGCGTAAGCCTGACGAAGTGCCTGTTTAACATCGGTTACGATACCCATTCTTGTGTCCTTATCAACTTTCAAAGAAACGGTCATAAACGGCTGATCTTCTTCTTTCATATTCAAACGCTCTTGAGTAATGTAGTCCTGAACTTCAGATACTTCAGCAAACTTATCGTTCAACTGAATACGGCTTTCAGCACCCATTTTCTTTTGGAACTCCGGCAACGGCTTACCTATATAGATAAAGGAAACCAAAGACTTCTTTTCCAATTTTTCCAACTCTGTTCCTTGAGGAACCTGAAATTGAACCTTCAATGTAACCTCACGCATGGTTGTCACAATCATAAAGAAGAACAACATGGTAAAGATAAGGTCAGGCAATGAAGAGGTATTCAACTCAGGCATTCCACGTTTACCTGTTTTATTAAATTTTCCCATTACTTACCTCCATACTTTTTAGGTTCAGCTTCAGAAATCTTCTGCGGATAATATTCACGAATTGCTTTTTGCTCATCTTCATCACATTGAGCGTAAGTCTTGCCGAATTTAGCCTTTCCTAGCTCGTCTCGTAACTCATTATAAGCAGCAACCAATTCATTCTGTACGTCAATATATGCTTTATAGCTAGTACCAACGTCATTCTGAACAGAGATTACATGCTTTTCCGTAATCATACAATCACCCAGCAAAGGAATATTCTTTCTATGCTTTTCAGGCAATTTTTCATCATCATACGGATTGACTATAAATTCTTTTGCCTTTTCTTTTAATTGCTTAATGTCAATGTAGTCCTGACCACACATCAGTTGGTCATCTTTGTTCAAACGAACCTGGAGTACATTACGTTCCTTTACAATAATATCATCTTGTTTCTGATCCTTGTTTTCGGGAGGAGGCGGAAGACGTCTCGCCAAACCACGGTCAGTATCCATTGATGTTGTAATCAGGAAGAAAATAAGCAACATAAAGGCAATATCAGCTGTTGAACTGGAGTTAATTCCAGGTACGGCTCTTTTCTTTCTTGCCATTTTACTTACTTTGTTTTTTAATTGTTAAATATCAATGAGATAATATTATTTCTTAAAGATACCTGTCATATTTACCAAAGTTGCTAAAGCAGCAATACCCAGTAAGAAATAAATTGAATAGATAAACATATCTGTTATCTTCAACCAGAAAGTATCCGTATAAGGAGCTTCATTAGCTGTAATCGTTGCATCAGATCCCATAGCATAAGATATTAATACTACAGCAACCAACAAAACGAGACCAAGTAAAGATTTTATAGCTCCCATCGGATTATCTTTTAAAGCTGCGCCAAACTGTGCAATTGCTGCAATAACCGTCAAGCCAACAGTTACACCAAACAATGCATACATTAAGTATATCAATGTTTCAGTGTGTTCGGGAGCATTCATATCTCCCACCGGATTATTATATCCTACCAAGAAGAACATGCCCAATACTACCAAAATAACGGCAAAGCAGACATATAAAGCATAGTAGGACATTTTATATGATAATTTAGCCATTGTCCTAATTATTTTTTGTATTTCAAGTTGTACTTCATGATCATGTCAAGCAAAGTAATAGAAGAATCTTCCATAGCGCTTGTCAAAGCTTCAATTTTAGAAAGGATGTAGTTATAGAATACCTGCAGAATCAATGCTACAACCAAACCAAAGATAGTAGTAATCAAAGCCACTTTCATACCACCTGCTACAACTGTCGGAGAAATATCACCTGCCTGCTGGATTTTATCGAACGCCATAACCATACCGATTACAGTACCCAAGAATCCCAAAGACGGAGCCATGGCAATAAACAATGTAATCCAAGAACATCCTTTTTCAAGATAACCAGCCTGAACACCACCGTAAGAAACAACAGAACGTTCAACAACATCAACACCATCGTCAATTCTCATTAAACCCTGATAACAAATAGAAGCAACAGGACCGCGAGTATTACGACATACGGTTTTTGCAGCTTCTACATCACCTTTTTCCAAAGCAGCCTCGATGCTAGTCATCAACTTCTTTGTATTAACTTCTGCCAAGCTCAAATAAATAATACGTTCAATGCAGAAAGCCAAACCTAAAACTAGTGCTATTGCTACCAGAGACATAAAACCAGCATCACCTTCGATGAACTTAGTTTTTAACTCTTTGTGAAGACCACCACCTTCTTCAACCACTGCTGCTTCAGTAGTCTGTTCTGTTTGAGCCGGAGCTGCGTCTTGAGCCATAATAGGCTGAACTGATCCTAAAGTAAGGACTCCCATCACTGCAAGAATTGCAAATAACTTTTTCATTGTGTGTCTAATTTTTTAAGATTAATTAATTAATTGTTATTTATTTGTTTTAATTGTTTTCCTGCTTTTACGTTTTCCATAACAACAGCGGAGAGAGCGGGATTCGAACCCGCGAAACACTTTTGGCGTTTACACGCTTTCCAGGCGTGCCTCTTCAACCACTCGAGCATCTCTCCTTATTTCGGGCTACACAATACTATCTTTTTTAAAATCGGGTGCAAATTACAAAGAAAATCGGGAATTGCAAGCGATTTCAGCTACAAATGTATTCTTTTTTTTCGTCTTACGTAGAATTAACCCTGTCATTATTGGAATTACTCATCAAAATTAATAAACTTTAAAAACTTATTCAGCCATTTTGAACACTTTTAAAGCATTATTGGTCGTGATTCTGTCTATGTATTCAAAATCCACAGCATAGATTTCAGCAAGTTTCATAGCTACATTCTTTATATAAGAAGACTCGTTCCGTCTTCCCCTAAAAGGCACTGGAGCCAAATAAGGAGAGTCTGTTTCAAGGACAATTCTATCCAAAGGCAGATGCGTCAAAATTTCGGGCAAACTACTCTTCTTGAATGTAACAACTCCATTTATTCCAAAGACAAAACGCGAATACTCCAACACCTTCTCAGCCTCTTCTAAAGTTCCCGTAAAACTATGGAAGACCCCACTTAACTCAGTCGTTTTGTAAGGCTCCATCACTTCAAACAACTCAGGAAAAGCTTCACGACAATGCAGCACCAAAGGCAAATGATATTCTAATGCCCACTGAACCTGTATATCCAATGCTTTCTGCTGTTCTTTCAAATAGGTTTTATCCCAATACAAATCCATCCCCACCTCCCCTATAGCAATAAAAGGATGCCCATCGGAGAATATTTTTTTCATTTCATGAATACGGAACAATGAATCTGCATCAACAGAAGTAGGATGAAATCCGATCATTGGAAAACAATATCCCTGATATGCCGTGCAAACACTCAGCATCGCCTCTATAGTAGTATCATCAATATTAGGCATGAGAACTTTAGAAACTCCAGCAGCCTTGGCACGTTCTATCACCGCCGGCAAATCTTCCGTAAATTCTTCGGCAAACAAATGAGAATGTGTATCAATCATATCACACTTTCCTATTCATTAAATGACAAACAAAAGATTTCAACTCTTCTTTTTTCCCGGAAGGCATAGCTATACTTTCCAATAAAGAAAGTCCTTCAGCATAATAAGCATTAATTTTCTCTTCACAAATCCTGCCGATGCCAATCTTATCATAAAGTTCTGTCACAGCCTTTATCTTTTCCTCCGGATAGAAATCAGTAGATGAAATCCATTTTTCCAATTCTTTCCGTTGATGTCCGTCGGCCAAAGTTAAGGCATTAATCAGCATAAACGTTTTTTTATTACACAAGATATCCCCTCCAATATTCTTTCCAAATACTTTCGGATTCCCATATACATCCAGAAAATCATCCTGTAATTGAAATGCTAATCCCATTTTAATACCGAAATCGTATAATTTTTGTGCATCCTCTTCCGAAGCATCCCCTAACACCGCACCAATTTTTAAAGCGGCAGACAAAAGTACCGATGTCTTCAAACGAATCATCTCAATATATTCAGATACGGTAACATCACTACGTGTCTCAAATTCCATATCCCACTGCTGCCCCTCACAAATTTCCAAAGCTGTCTGACTGAAAATATCCATTACTTGCTTTAAATAGCTATCCGGACAATTATTCATCAGCCGATAAGCCAATACCAACATGGCGTCTCCTGAAAGAATAGCCGTATTTTCATCCCAAACCTTATGCACTGTAGGCTTATTTCTGCGCATATCCGCACGATCCATCAAATCATCATGCAACAATGTATAATTATGATAAGTTTCTATACCTGCCGCCTGTGATAAAATATCATCCACATTTTCTTTATAAAGCTGATAAGACAGCAACATCAAGACAGGACGTATACGTTTGCCACCTAATGAAAGGACATATTCTATAGGAGCATATAACCCTTTCGGTTCACGCATATAGGGCATTGTAGCAAGGTAGGTATTTACCTTATCTAATAATTGTTCTGCAGAAAAAGCCATAAGATTGTTTTAATTAAGGGATTATTAGAAAAAGAGGCTGCCTCAAAGCAGCCTCTCAATTAAGATATTGAAGTATTTTTATTACTGTAATTTGAAAGTTACAGGCACTGTATATTTCACACGTACAGCCTTACCACGTTGTTTTCCAGGTTTCCATTTCGGCATGGTCTTGATTACGCGGAGAGCTTCCTTATCCAAGTAGGGGTCTACACTACGTACAACCACCGGGTCAACGATAGAACCGTCCTTATTAACGACAAACTGAACGATAACCTTACCTTGTACACCATTTTCCTGAGAAATAGTGGGATATTTAATATTCTTACCTAAGAATTTCAAACATTCAGCCATACCCCCAGGGAATTCAGGCATTTCTTCTACTACTTGGAAAATTTGTTGTTCTTCGGGTTCTTCTTCTTCAACTTCAACCGGAACGTATTTAACTTCTACTGCCTGACCGGTTTCTTCTGAAGCCTGAATAGTCGTTTCTTCTACTTTAGCATCGTTTTCAACGATCTGAAGCACTTCTTCTACTTTAGGAGCTTCGGGAGGAGGAGGAGCTTGTTTTTGTTCCTGTTCCGTAATAGGGATAATTTCTTCTTCAAATACGACATCAGTTATACCTGTATCCGTAGTCACTTGCTTGTCGCGATCAGTCCATTCGAAAGCTACAAACATGAGAGCAAGGATAAACACATAACCGATAAGCAGCCAGGTACTCTTTTTACCTTCGAGATCTGCTTTAGGCGATTTTTTAACTTCCATAAATTGTGTTTTAAAAATTAAGTGTTTCTCACTGAGGGCAAATGTAACACAAATCTTTTAAATAAAAAGTATTTTCACATGAAAAATATGCTAATTCATTTTATTTTCATCCGATTTCATAGACATACACCCAACTTTTATCTATCTTTGAAGCGTTTTTAATAGTCACCTATACATTAATTATATATGAAGAAAATAACTATTGCCATTGACGGTTATTCATCATGTGGAAAAAGCACTATGGCCAAAGACTTGGCACGTGAAATAGGATATATCTATATTGATAGCGGTGCCATGTATCGTGCTGTTACATTATATAGTCTACAGAAAGGGTTCTTTTCGGAAAAAGGTATCGACACCGAAGCGTTAAAAACAGCAATGCCCGATATACATATTTCATTCCGGTTGAATCCGGAAACACAACGTCCCATGACTTTTCTGAACGATACAAATGTAGAGGATGCCATCCGCAGCATGGAGGTTTCTTCTCATGTAAGCCCTATCGCCGCCTTGGGCTTTGTACGTGAGGCTTTGGTAAAACAACAACAGGAAATGGGAAAGGCCAAAGGAATTGTCATGGACGGAAGGGACATTGGAACCGTTGTTTTCCCCGATGCCGAACTGAAAATATTTGTAACCGCCTCGGCTGCCATACGTGCACAGCGCCGTTATGATGAATTGAGGAGTAAAGGGCAAGAGGCCTCTTATGAAAAAATCCTGGAAAATGTGGAAGAACGTGACCGTATAGACCAAACCCGTGAAGTCGGTCCGTTACGACAAGCGGATGACGCTATCTTATTAGACAACAGCCACATGAGCATTGCCGAACAGAAAGAGTGGCTGACCGAAAAATTTCAAGCAGCTATAAATGGTTAACATAGAGATAGACGAAGGATCTGGGTTCTGCTTTGGAGTCACTACGGCCATCCGTAAAGCAGAAGAAGAACTGGCAAAAGGAAACACTCTTTATTGCCTGGGAGACATTGTACACAACGGACAGGAATGTGAACGACTAAAAAAAATGGGGCTTATCACAATCAACCACGAAGAGTTTGCCCAATTACACGATGCCAAAGTACTGTTACGTGCACATGGAGAACCTCCTGAAACATACGCTATAGCCCGTACCAACAACATCGAGATCATTGACGCCACCTGTCCAGTAGTATTACGTCTTCAAAAGCGCATCAAACAGGAGTATGATAATGTTCCGGCAAGTCAAGACACACAAATCGTGATTTATGGCAAAAACGGTCATGCCGAAGTACTGGGGCTGGTAGGCCAAACTCATGGAAAAGCAATTGTCATAGAAACACCTGCTGAAGCTGCTCATTTAGACTTCACTAAAGACATACGCTTGTACTCCCAGACAACCAAATCTCTGGAAGAATTCTGGCAAATCATAGAATATATCAAGGAACACATTTCACCCGATGCCACTTTTGAATTTTACGACACAATCTGCCGGCAAGTGGCCAACCGGATGCCTAACATCCGCAAATTTGCAGCAGCGCATGATCTGATCTTTTTTGTCTGCGGACGAAAAAGTTCAAACGGAAAGATCTTATATCAAGAATGCAAAAAGATTAATCCGAATTCATACCTCATTGACCAGCCGGAAGAAATAGACCGGAACTTGCTCGAGAACGTCCGTTCCATCGGCATTTGTGGAGCAACTTCCACCCCCAAATGGTTGATGGAAGAATGTAAAAAAGCAATCTTAAACGAAAAATAGACCAATAAAAAATAGAAAATTATCGTTGTCCAACTGATAATTTGTTAACTTTGCGACATAAAAATATTAAAATGGGTATTTATGGGAACGATTAAAAGCATTGGTATTTTAACCTCTGGAGGAGATGCTCCGGGAATGAACGCTGCCATTCGTGCAGTCACACGTTCTGCCATCTATAACGGCTTGAAAGTATATGGCATTTATAGAGGATACAAAGGATTGGTAACAGATGAAATTCAGGAATTCAAAAGCCAAAATGTTAGTAACATCATACAAATGGGAGGTACCATTCTGAAGACCGCCCGTTGCAAAGAATTCACGACACCCGAAGGACGGGCACAAGCTTACGAAAACATGAAGAAGCATGAAATCGACGCTTTAGTCATTATAGGTGGTGATGGTTCTTTGACTGGTGCACGTATTTTCGCACAAGAATTTGATGTTCCTTGTATCGGTCTGCCCGGAACGATTGACAACGACCTGTATGGAACCGACACCACCATCGGCTATGATACAGCTTTGAACACAATTTTAGATGCAGTAGATAAAATCCGTGATACGGCAACTTCTCACGAACGTTTATTTTTTGTTGAAGTAATGGGACGTGATGCAGGCTTCTTGGCATTGAACGGTGCTATTGCCGCAGGTGCAGAAGCAGCTATTATTCCGGAATTCAGCACAGAAGTTGACCAATTGGAAGAATTCATCGAACATGGTTTCCGCAAATCCAAGAGCAGTAGTATCGTATTAGTAGCCGAAAGCGAACTGACCGGGGGTGCAATGCACTATGCCGAACGTGTGAAGAACGAATATCCGCAATACGATGTGCGTGTAACGATATTAGGACATTTGCAACGTGGCGGACGCCCCACAGCGCATGACCGAATTATTGCCAGCCGTATGGGAGTGGCTAGCATCCAAGCACTATTGGAAGGACAACGTAATGTAATGATTGGTATTGATGATGATAAGATTGTTTATGTACCTTTCGCTAAAGCTATAAAGAACGACAAGCCTATAGACAGAGAATTGGTGAACGTACTTCATGAACTTTCTATCTAATTTTTATCCACCACAGGTACACAAAAAACGCAGATTATAATTATTCATTAAATCTGCGTTTTTTATGTTACCTGTAGTAGTAGGAAAACCTTATTTCAAGGTTGAGAAATAAGCATCCAATAACTTTTTGGCAGCAACAAACGAAGTCAGTTTGCCATTCAGCACCTCTTCCTCTTTTGCAGCCAACATAGAAATTATCTTTTCATTATTATAGAAACTATCACGCAAATGCTCGTTGATAGACTCATACATCCAATACTTAGCCTGTTCATTTCTGCGATATTCAAAATACCCATTCGCTTTCACAAAAGCGAAGTATTCATAGATCATATTCCAGATTTCTTTAATTCCAATACCATAAAAGCCGGAATACGTCATTACTTTAGGACTCCAGCCCGAATCAGGAGCAGGAAACAAATGTAAAGCATTACGGAAATGACTGGCAGCCAGTTTTGCTTTCTCAATATTGCTGCCGTCAGCTTTATTGATAACGATTCCATCCGCCATTTCCATGATACCTCTCTTAATCCCCTGCAATTCATCACCAGTACCGGCCAGTTGGATCAGCAAAAAGAAATCCACCATAGAATGCACTGCTGTTTCGCTCTGCCCTACTCCAACCGTTTCAACAAAAATCTTATCAAAGCCCGCCGCCTCACAAAGTATGATCGTTTCACGAGTCTTACGAGCTACTCCTCCCAACGAACCTGCTGACGGACTAGGCCGTATAAAAGACTTCGGATGGACAGATAGTTTCTCCATGCGGGTCTTATCTCCCAAAATACTGCCTTTAGAACGCTCACTACTGGGATCAATAGCTAAAACAGCTAATTTTCCTCCCTTCTCAAGCACATGCAATCCAAATACATCAATAGATGTACTCTTGCCGGCACCGGGCACACCACTGATACCGATTCGCATAGAATTTCCGGAATAAGGCAGACACTTCTCTATCACTTCCTGGGCAATAGCCTGATGTTCCGGTTTTACACTCTCCACTAAAGTAACCGCCTGACTCAATACGGTCACATCACCTTTTACGATGCCTTCTACATATTCACCTACGGAAAACTCACGACGACGAGTTTTTTTACGTAGTTTCAAATAAGGATTCACAATAGATGGTTGCTCAATACCTTTGTTCACTGTCAATCCCTTATATTCTTCACTATTTTCAGGATGTTCCATAGCTATTTTTTTGAGGTTACTTTTACTTTAATAATTATCTTCGGATTGTTAGGATCATTGGTTATCATCAGGACACGCGGAGTACCCTTTACTTTCTTCAAATTTTGACCGAAAGCAGTAATCTTCAACTTGGTAGACGCACCCGGTTTCAAGACACGTTTCTTCAACTGGACCCCCAAAGCAGAATTGAACACCTGCAAATCACGAATTTCCAGATTAGATTTTCCTACATTTTTAATAATAATCGTATGTGCTTTCTTTTCATCACTTTCCAGTTCTCCCATCTGCAACTCTTCGGCAGAAAGATGAATGGCAGGCGGATTCAAGCGTTCCTGCTGACTGATATGTGAGAAATCCGGCAACAATACGGCAGAAACCGGAATTTCATTTTCTTCTCCCACCTTATCTCCCAGGAAACGGGAAAGATAAACAGACGCCGTTGTCAAACCCAGTTTAGGTAACTTTTCCGTATCAAGAGTTATCTTGATTTTACCTGTACGTCCTCTTCCCAGTTTTTCCGGAATGGCAACAGCACTGAGGTAAGGAGGCAAATGCATCAACACAGGGGTGTATAACCTATCTGACGTATTGGCAACCAACAGTTCCATAGTTGGTTTATCCCCTTTATTAGCATCTTCAAATTCTATTTCCTCCTTATTCAAACGGATAGCTCCAATCTGAAAAGGATGAGTGAAAGTATAGTTTTTAGGATCGGCAGTCACTTCTCCCCGAATAGCCAGATAGATAGGTTTATTGGAGGCATTGCAATAAATGCCTACGCTCTTCTGAAAACGTCCGATGGCTTTGGCGTCAAAAGTAGAACTGACACTCCCGGTCTTTCCCGGGGCAATCGGTTCTTTGGTCCAATCAGCAACCGTGCAGCCACAAGAAGTTGTCACATTAGATATCACTAAAGGTTTATCTCCTTTATTAGTGATTTTAAAGGTAGCCGTCACCGGATTTTTCCATAAAATAGTTCCAAATTCATGCGTTGTCTTATCAAATAATGCTTTGGGTTGTGCCTGTACTCCCAAAGTCACTCCCATTAACAAACTTACTATCAGTATAATATGTTTCATACAATTATTTTATGCTTTTTAGATAGCAAAGATAGACAAAAAACATCCTTTACCCATTTTTTCAGCCTATAATTTATTTTATCTTATGAATAACCTTTATCTTTGTCCCGCATTAAAAATCAGATAAATTATGAAAATAGTAAAACATTACTGGTTCATTGCCATTGCATTGATTACAATGATAAGTTTTTCTTCATGTGAAAGCGATGAAGAAAGAGGATTTGATATTTCAGGATTATACGGTAAGACTTGGTGGGGCGAAATGGGATTTGAGGATCCATACGGAGAACGGCTTTACAGTTATATTACATTCACCTCAGGTGCTTTCCCGGATCATGGTGTAGGTACGGAAGAACGCTGTTACTATGATGATGAACTTTATAGGGTATATAAGTTTGACTGGGAAATTCAAAACGGTTGGTTATATCTATATTATTCAGATGGTTATACATTTATAATTGAATATCCATCCGTTTCAGGCCGCTATTTTTATGGCACGGCTGAAGATGGTTTTGAAATAAGATTAGAATGGGTGGACGGCAGAAGCATAAGAAAAAAAGTAAGTTAGCAAGCTAACTTACTTTTTATGAAATCACACAACTAATTCCAGACATCCTGTTTCTCTATTCCACCATCACCCGATATCCTCCCGTATGCCCTCCGAATTCCGGAGCATAAGCAGACTGAACAGTTGCAATTCCAGCCTGATATTCTCCTGTCCGGTTCACATACACCTGATACTCTATCACATAAGTTCCTTTTCTCATCTGATCGATAAAGAACTGGGTCGAAGCATCTTTGGTAGCCTGATAATATCCCAGCCCGTTGCTCCAACGAAATCCCGAAACTGCCTGTAACGGTTCCATACAAGCTGCACGGTCATCCTTGATCTGAACAAAATCCATATCACGGTCAGCCTTTACAGTCAGGCGAACGGTAATCTTATCGCCAACCTTTAACGGAGCTGATTCATTCAAAGCCTCATCCCCTTTATATAATTGACGGCTGACAGACAATCCGTTTCCCTGCCCGCTAATTTGATCCATACTTTCCAGATATTGGGCATAAACGGCTCCCCAACCCATTCCGGCTCCTTCTTTATCCACCCTTATTTTCTTGATATTCATCACATCACCGGACATCATCTTCTTGATATAACCGATGGCATCATCTGCCGGAGTCCGGATCACTTCTTTACCTAAAGTAATCTCTACTCCTCCTGTATTTGCCAATAAATCCGAAGTTCCTGTAGCCATCAATACATACACCGCATCAGCCGTAGCTATCGGCGTTTCCCAAGTCTGTGTCTGTTTCTGCTTCAACAGCCAACGTTTCATTTCATCAATAGCTTTCGTATCTTTTGTTATACGCTGTATAGCTTCCATAGCAGCCACTTCAGTCGGAATTTTATAACTGAACCATGAATATCGGGCTTTAGGAGTATCAAAGTAACGCCCCATTTCATCCGTCACAACAGAATACTCCATCAATGACTGCATAAACAACTTGGCCTCTGCCACCTTACCGGCTTGCTGCAAGATGATAGCTCCCAACGCCTTTCCATAAATCGTCAGTTCTTTTCCCTCACCGGACAACTTGTCTATGAAATACCGGTTCACCTTTTCATCAACCGGAGCCTTGCCATCCAAAGCGCAGATATACAAATACCTGAGAACCTGTTCTGACGGACGGATACCGACAGCCCCTTTCTTTTCAGCTTCTTTCATAGACTTATACTCTTCGGCAGCCTGCTTGCCTAAATACTCGAACCCTTTTTGAATCATAGGCTGCATCCGGCTGTCAGCATCCTGAGGAGTCAATGCATTCAGCCGGACAAGCATTTCCATTACCTGAGTGGTTACATAGCGGCTGCCTTGCATACCTTTATACCAACTCCATGCGCCATCTCCATTTTGCAATTCTCTCAGTTTCTCTACAGAAACTGCCAGTCCGCTGTTCATTGTATTCAGGTCAAACAAAGTGGCGATACGCTGTTTTTGTTCGGCTTCATTGGTAGCTTCTGTCAGCCAGGGAGTTTCAGCCAGCAGGATATTTTTCAGTTCCTGATTCTTTTGCAGATTGCTCATAAAAGTCTCCTTTGTACCACCTTGAGCCTTCCAGCTATCAAAGACTTGCTTGATACGGGGATTTTCTTTGACTATACATGCAGCCAATGAATGGGCATAATAAGCGGTAGCCCAGGAAAGAGCATCTTCATTCTGAGGATTAGCCACTACAGGCAAAGCCTGCACGGCATACCAAGCCGGATGGGCAGTAAATTCTACGGTCAACCGTTGTTCGGAAGCCGTTTTGCTATGCTTGTTAAACAGATTTTCCAAAGAGAAAGTATGCACACCTTCCCCATTCACGTTCAGAGGAACGGTTTCCGTCACCCACTGTTTGTCTGTCAGAACGGGAATGTAACGCTGTTCTCCATCACTGAAGGTATCTCCATCCGCTACCATCCGGCATGCCATTACCGCATATTTGTCACTCACTTCAAAAGCAAAGTTCACATGCCCGGTTTCTCCTCCCTTCATATCGAACTTCTGTTTTTGTGAATAGAATACCTTTTCTGTTTCCGGATTAAACAATTCCATGCGGACAGTCCCTTTCACCCCCTTGTCCGACAGATTCATCAGTGAAGCGGCAATATTCGCTTTATCTCCCACGCGGACAAAACGGGGCATATTAGGTTGAAGCATAAATTCCTTGCTGGCAGTAGCGGTAGCTTCTATTTTTCCATAATCCACATTCTGGGTATGTGCCAAGCCCATAAACTTCCATCGGGTAAGGCTCTCGGGCAATACAAAGGAAATACTGACTTCACCTGTTTCATTGGTGCGGAGCTGTGGATAAAAGAATGCCGTTTCCGCAAAGTTTTCACGTATCTGTATATCACCTGTTTCTGCCAGTTCTTCAGAACTACCCATTTCTGCCTTTTCCTGTGCAGACGTCTCTACCATTTCTTCCTGGAGCACCATATCAGTAACAGCCTCCTGGTTCATCACAGCATTTGCGGCACTCCTGCCTCTAATCTTCAAAGCTCCTGTAAGAGTGGCACGAGGACTGCCTCCGTAACCTACCACCACAGCCTCCATTCTTCCTGTAGATGGAATGATCAATTCACTATATTCCAAAGGAACCGCACGGAACCTCTTCAACGGGAAATCAACATACAAATAAGCATTCCGCATATAGGATGTATTCCAATAAGTCAAAGGAACCACATAATGAAAGTCCACTCCAAAGTCCAGCTTATGTGCACTATAGATTTTATCCAGAGAAGCATCATACATGGTAGCCAGCATTTCAGCCTCAGCCGGACGTCCATCCGGATAAAGTACCGTCAGTTTCCATTCCTCTTGCTGTCCCGGACGGAGTTTGTCACGGAACGTAGTCCATTTCAGTTGCAACTTCTTCTCAGGGGCCGGTTTCATAATCCGTGCATTATGACTGTAAAGTCTGCCGTCTTTCACAAATGCCATACTTACCAGAATGCCGTCACCATATTCCTTCTTATAAGGGAAGCGGAAACTGATCACCGAGTCCGAAAGCTGTATACGTTTGCTTTCCAAGCGCTTATTGCCTGCAAACACATCATAAAGCAGATAGACATTCTTTTCGCTGCTACCTATATATATAGTAGCTGGAGATGCTGCATCAAATTCCAGACCATCCTGATAGAACCAATCCGTTATCACGAAAGGCGGACGCTTGTCGTTCAATGAGAACAAAAGGAAATTCTTAGATGCCGTACACTCTCTGCCTTGTGTATCCTTAGCCGAAAGCTTCAAACGATAATTACCGGAAGGCAGGGCATAAATAGCCTCAGGAATAAAACTCTTGTTAGCTTCCACCGTACCGGTCAATACCTTTCTGCCTTCTTTTTCCTGACCGTCTTTCTGCTTCTCCATCTCGACTACCTGATAAGTAACCAGAGTATCTACCGGCTCACCCGAAAGATTCATGGCTGTCAGTTTTATTTCCAACTTCTTTTCTTTAACCAAATTATCGGGCAAATTATCCATATTCAGCACCATTGAAGTGCTTCCTAAAGGCAATGACAAATTAGCTTGCTGTGTCTCACCTGCACCATCCGTCACATCCGCCTGTATGTTGTACGTATAATACCACAACGGAGATTCTCTCCTGTCCGAGTCTATTTCAAAATGCACCGGAACGGTGAACTTACCATCCGCATCGGTCATTGCCTCTCCCTCCCAACGGGCTGAACCTCTGCCCATAAACCGCCAGAACCAAGCATAGGAACGGGATATATTATAGTGTACCCTGGCATTCTGCACAGGCGCACCGGCAAAAGTCTTTGCCATACCCGCCACTTCTATAGAGTCACCCACTTGATACTCCACTTTCACGGGTTCAAACGTGACATCAAAGGTGGGACGTTTATATTCTTCTACCTTAAAACTGACAGAAGTATCGGCCGCACGCAAGCTAAAATAACCGGTCAGGCAAGGAGAGGGCAAAACAAATTGTCCGCTGAACGAACCAAAACCATTCGTCCATACTTCTACTTTTCCTGTTTCATTATTATTCGCATCATATAGGGATACCGTATATTTTTTATCCGCAAGCACACGCGTAGAATCCTTTTCCATTTCATAAGCCAAGCCGGATACATATACGGTTTGACCGGGACGGTAAATGGATCGGTCGGTAAATAATTGCAAAACTTCTTTTTTCTTGCTCTCTTTATAGTAATAATCGTTTTTCCAAAGATTCAAGATGGGCATCGCATTATCAGCCGCCGTATGTGCATTATACCAGTATTTGTTACTATTCAGGAAATCCAGTTTCAAAGTACCCTGTTTATCCGCCTGATAGGTCTGTTGAGGAGAATAGCCTCCTCCCTTCTCCGTATAAATGGTTACTTCCGCCTCAGAAACAGGCTGTCCGCTCACTGCATCTACCACCACCAGTTCCAACGTACCATCCGGCAGAGGACGATAAATGGTCTTTAAAGCGGTGACATTCATTAATGTTCCGTCCGAAACGCCCTTCTTCCCATCGGGCACTGCCTTTAAGAAATAAATTCCCGCTTGAGGAGCCTGTATGGTCAGGGTGGTATCGATATTCAAATAATCTGTAGTAGGTTTCAAAGAAAAATGCTCCTCGCGTTGCAAACGGGCATATTTACTTTCAAAATGGGTGGTTCTGTTCTGCAATACGGCAGAGGTAACGGGTAAATTCACCTTATATAACTGCAAAGTGATGCCGGTAAGGTTTTTATAATTTACTTTCACCGACTGCTGTTCACCAGGATAAGCCGTAGCTATTTCCAGTGAAAGGCTTGCATTCAGAATTTCCTTTTCTATATTCTTCAGTTGGTTGATACCTTCGTAACGGGGGTATCCGGCTATTCCTTCACGAACTATCCGCAAGCGCTCTACCTGATTATTTTGATACTGTAGGAATTGTGCCAAAGCCAGATAAGCTTCAGGGACTGTTTTCACAGCCGGATAAGTATGAATCCACTTCCGGAGTTCCTGTTGGCATACGTCATTCGAGAAGTTTCCGGAAAAATTGCGGTACAGGTAATTCAATGCATCCACAGCGGTCAGCAACCAACCCTCGCGCTCCGTTTCCGTATCATATGCTTTCAGCAAGGACTGATAAGCCTGCATGACAGCTGCTGTCAAGTCACAATCAGAGACAGGAACAAACTGATAAGTAACAAACTTATCCATATCCGTCATATCCGCAGGCAGACTGTTTGTCTGATTTGCTTTAGCAGCCGCCTGCCACCTGTACTGCTGCATGATTTGTATGGCACGACGTGCCAACAAGTTGTACAGATTATCACGAAAATACCGTTTACTAGCCTCTCCCACTCTCACCATAGATCTCAATTTCTCGACCGGGACAAGCAATAACCGGTCTTTATCCTTGAGAGAGGCCTGCAAATAGCCCAATCCCTTTTTTACGTCGGCAGACATGGTCATTTCACCCAGAATGGAATACAATATAGCTTTGTCTTCCACACTGCCGGTTTGGGAAGCCCATTGTTCCAAACCATTCATATCTACCTTCAAGCTATCGGGAGTTAAAAGGGAACGGTACTGCATGGCAGTGAGATAGGCTTTCATCATTTGCGGTACATTCTGTTCCGCTTTTGCTTTATCGTAGATTTTCATTGCTTTGGAAATGACCGATTGGGGCAGATCCTTTCGTTCCAACACCTCCAGTTCTTTCCACAAATTGTCATAGGTTTGTGCCTGTATAGGAGCAAATACGCTCATTACCAGTAACACTATCAAAGATAAATAACGAATTTTCATATCTACAATCTTTTAGTTCATACTAAGTCTTCTTTAACAAAGAAACGAAATAGATGTTTAAAGACTGCATACGTTTTAATTAAAATAACTAAAACAGAAAAGGAAAGATCTTTCAGCGCAGCCAAAGCAGACGTTGCAGTACCAGTCTTTTATAGGGTTTCTTCATGTCTTCGGGCAGGAAGGAAACATCTATCAGTTCCATCCATTTGATAATGGAACGGCGGAATTTCCGGGCGATGTTGTCTATTACCTTGCCACTGACCCCCGATGCGGTTATCGACTTCTCGAAATCGCTTCTCCATATTTTCCTTTTTTTCCCATTAAGAGTCAATGCCAGTTCCTCCGTATCCTCGGGCATGACAATAACCGTGGACAGCAAATCGTATGCAGGCGTCAGACTATAGCCCATCCCCGTGTCATACAATGAAAAGTTCTTCAAGTGCATATCCGAGTTTCCCACAATCCACGAGAACACCACCACTTCCCAGAAATTCACCAAATCAAGCTGCGGCACTGCAGAATACTTCTTGATAGTCTTGGCTATCTGCTCATACGAGCCCTTATATTTGTATTCGGTGAGACGTTCCGTCAACTGGCACATGTCCTCCATGGCAATCTTTCCACCATCCGGGCGACGGTCTATGCGCCGGGTGATGTATCCCAATTCGCCATCGGCAAAACGCACCAACCCGTGGGGAACCACCGCTATTTTGGCTGCTTCCGCCATGTGCATGGTCAAATCCTCCAGCTCAGGTAATGCCCGGTAAAAATCAGTCTGGGGCTTCAAAATGAACTTTCCCCACAAGCCCACGATGGTAAAACGGTCCGGCTCGTTCTTTCCGCCGGGATTCACATCGAGCGACAATTTGGCCTGCACGCCCGTCAGCGTAGTCTGTGCCCTCACTACCTGTTTGGCTAGTTCACCTATTTCACTCCGCACGTAAGGCAATTGAGGCGCCTGACGAGTACCGAAAAGTTTCCGGGCACAAGCCGGATGATAGTCCACCTGTCCTTCCTTCAGTTCCTTATAACAATACAAACACCTTTCCATCATGTTTCCGGTTTATCAGGTTCATCCTCTACTACACTTACTGCCCCGATGCAATCCTTGCAACAGGCCAGCAACAGCGACATACGGTCGCGCCGGTTTATCTTCCAACTGTTTTCGGCAATGTTCAGCAACCATCCTTCGGGTATCAGGCCGTCAAAGAACGGGAACAAGACGGTGTCGTGATAGGGTTTGTCCGTCAGTGGCAGTGTCAGACTGACAGCTTCCGCCTTGCCGGAACGCAAGAATCCGGCATCATAGGCAAAGGTGAAACCATTCTCATCTTCCGTCAACAACCCTGCATAGATATCATTCAAGTATATTTTTCCCCTTCTCATGCGCTATGCTCCTTTCCTAAGGGCACAGCCCCTACTTCATGTCCGAAGAGGGCAAGCACCTGGTTTACCTTGTCTATCCGCAAAGTCTGCTTTCCTTGCTCCAACTCGCGCACAAAGCGAAGTCCCACTCCCGCCTTAGCTGCCAAATCTACTTGCGTAAGTCCGAACCGCTTACGCATTTCTTTTACAAACAATGACAATGAATCACTCATAATTACACCCTTTAGGGTACAAATATAGCAAAACCAGCGATAATTACACCCTAATGGGTATAATTTATTAGTTTCTTTCGTATAATATACCCGAAAGGGTGCAAAGTATTAGCCCGGGCCGACGCATTACGGAAAACCAGGAGTATTCAGCAAATTTGTGATACAAGAAAAAAGGAAAGGAAAATTCCTTCAAAAGCTTCAGCCTCTCCGCAAACCCTTTGCCAGTGGGCATTCCGGCTGAAGAATTACACCAGAAAATGCTTCAGCCCGAAGAAAAATCCTTCAGCCGCACCCTTTGGGAGTATGCATACTCCGCACAGACTGGTTCCCCAATGCTTCAAAAGTCCTATATCCAGGCACTTGTCACCGTATCGCACCCCTAAATAAGCAAACTGACACAACCGGAAACATATTCTCTTTCATCAGAATAAGTTTGTATTTTCTGTCCATCACCTAGGTGAACACGCCATCCCACTCTGGTGAAGATCCGTTGTCACCTGTGTGAAACGGCTGCTTCACTAAGGTGAAGCAATAAAGCCATTACGGCACAAAGCAAACTCTTCCTAATAGTAACATCATTTCCAACAGGCATAAAAGCACTAAAAAAAATGAACTTACACAGAGACACATCCCGAACAGCCAAAAACTGAAGCTTCCATAATCGGGCTGAAGAAATTTCCAAAGGCAATCCTTCAGCCGCTTCGCCCTATTGACGGGCTTTTGCGGAGAGGCTGAAGCTTCTGAAACAAAAAACAGGGCAATGTCCCCGGAGGCACTGATAATCACCTCAATGGTAGCAGAAACCGACAAGTGTACACATGAAGCGGCAACTTCCGAATAAAATAAGCCCACTCCCGCAGTATATAGCCGGAAATATTGTATATTTGCTCTGTACAAAAAGAAATAGAACCACTATGAAGAAAGAAGAATTAATGCGGAAAGCCATTGAGCTTTCTATAGAGAATGTGGCAAACGGCGGCGGACCCTTTGGAGCTGTAATTGCCAAAGATGGTGAAATCATTGCGACCGGAGTCAATCGCGTCACTTCTCAATGCGACCCTACCGCCCATGCGGAAGTCAGCGCCATCCGTGCGGCGGCAACCAAACTGGGAACATTCAACCTGAGTGGGTGTGAAATTTATACTTCGTGTGAGCCGTGTCCCATGTGCCTGGGAGCCATTTACTGGGCACGACTGGATAAAATGTATTATGCAAACAACAAGACGGATGCCAAGAATATAGGTTTTGATGACTCTTTTATCTATGATGAGTTAAGCCTGAAACCTTCGGCACGCAAGCTGCCCTCCGAAATTCTTTTGGCGGAAGAGGCAATAAAGGCATTCCAACAATGGACAGAGAAAAGTGACAAAGTGGAGTATTAATAGAAAGGCGCGGACGAAATCCCTATCGTCCGCGCCCGAAATCTTTATAAGATCTTAAAGACTATTCTTTTACCGGAGTATTTTCCAAGGTAGCTACTACGAAGTCATAGAACTTACCTACAGAAGGAATAAAGCAGCGTTCATCCGGCGAGTGAGGAGAACGCAAGGTAGGACCGAAAGAAATCATATCCAAGCCGGGAACTACCGCACCGATGATACCGCATTCCAAACCGGCATGAATCACTTTCACAGCAGGTTCTTTACCGAATTGTGCCTGATAAGACTCCTTCATCGCTTTCAGAATAGGAGAATCCACATTGGGCTCCCAGCCTGAATAACCACCTGAACGGGTCACTTCCATGCCTGCCATAGAGAAACAGCTTTCCAATGCAGTATTCAGATAATCCTTCATCGAGTCACGCGAGCTACGGGCCAATATCTTAATCTCCGCCTTACCACCGCCTATAGAAACAATAGCCAGATTAGAAGAGGTTTCTACAGTATCGGGGATAGTAGGAATCATACGCATTACCCCATTTTGACAAGCATAAATGGCATCCACCAGATTATCTTTGATTTCATCGGGAACCATCATCTTCGGCAATTCCACACGTTCTGCCTTGAAGCTGATCGGAGTTTCGTGTACATGATACTCTTCATTCCACAATTCTTCGCACTCCTTCACATAGTCCAGTACGTCCGCTTCTTCATCAACCGGCACTGTAATAACGACTTCACATTCACGAGGAATCGCGTTACGCATATTGCCACCTTGCCAGGAAACCAGGCAAGCCTCATCGTAAGTTATCACCTGATTCATGAAACGAGCCATCAGCTTGTTAGCATTGGCACGTCCTTCATTGATTTCCAATCCGGAATGACCACCGCGCAGCCCTTTCAAGGTAACTTTCAAAGCGATGTCAGCCGGATCTGTTTCCACTTCTTTATATTCCAACACAGCTGTCAGGTCTTCGCCGCCTGCACAACCGATATACAATTCTCCTTCTTCTTCCGAATCCAGATTCAACAGAATATCACCGTCTACCGTTCCCGGCTTTAAGCCGAACGCACCAAACATACCTGTTTCCTCGTCGGCAGTAATCAGTGCCTCCAACGGACCATGTTTCAGCGTTTTATCTTCCATGATAGCCATGATAGCGGCAACACCCATACCATCATCAGCTCCCAAAGTCGTGCCTTTAGCTTTCACCCAATCTCCGTCAATGTAAGTTTCGATAGGATCATTTTCAAAATCATGCACTGTATCGTTATTCTTCTGAGGAACCATGTCCATGTGTGCCTGAAGAATCACCTTCTTGCGGTTTTCCATCCCCGGAGTGGCAGGCTTGCGATAAATGATATTACCGGCTTCATCCTGGAATGACTCTACGCCTACACTTTTTCCAAAGTTCAGCAAGAACTCTTGAACCTTCTTCAAGTAGCCCGAAGGACGGGGAACCTGAGTCAATGAATAGAAATGCTTCCACACATTCTGCGGAGCGAGAGAGAGAATTGTACTCATAACTTCTTAGTTTTATTTGTGAACGGCAAAGCCGCTAATCCATATATACCCAACAAAATTAATAAAAAAGTTTGTATTCCATGCACTAATAAGGCAAAAATTCCCGCATCTTCTTTTCCTACTCCATAGAGCATCATCATCGTTATGACAGCAAAATGCCACGGACCCGCCCCATTAGGAGTCGGAACCACTACCGCAATGCTACCTACGGCAAACATCACCAATCCTGCCATCACACCTAAATCATCAGAAAAATCGAAACAAAAGAAGGAAACATAGAATTGCAGGAAATAGCAAGTCCAAATGCCAACGGTATAAAGAATGAACAGAGGCATCCGCTTTACATGACGCAAAGACAGCACACCCACCCACACATTATGGAGAATGCCTTTCACTTTGGCAAAGACCGTCACATTCCTGATCAGAAAAAAGGCCAGTACCAATACAGCCAACACACAGATGATAGTAATATAGAAATGCCCCGAAGTAAAGACCTGTGCCAAAACCGTGGTATCCGTGCCGGTTTCTTTAAAAAAAGTATCGAACACTCTTGCCTGCATTATAAGAGTTACCCCTGTAATCAACGACACACACAGCGTATCAATCAACCGTTCCGCAACCACCGTACCCAGCGATTTGGAAAAAGATGTACCATCATATTTAGCCAACACCCCGCAACGGGAAATCTCACCTACACGGGGAACAACCAAGTTGGCGGCATAAGACACAAAGATGGCATACACACAATCGGATGTTTTGGGATACTCGCCCAACGGAGCCAGCGTAAGCTTCCACCGCCAGCCACGAAAAATATGACTAAACACGCCAAACACTAATGACACTAACATCCACCAATAATTCATTCCTCCATCCAAGACCTCCCATACCCGGGAAAAATTGAATCCGTGATACATCCATATCAGTATCGCAGCCCCCAAAAATAACGGAAATGCAATCTGCAAACCTTTATTTATAATCTTTTTTAATCGAGTTCGTTCCAAAATCTGTGTATATTAATTTAGAATGTTTACCTTTGCACGATGCAAAGATACTATCTTAGCGAAATAAACCTATTTATAAACGATAGAAAAATAACGGAATGGGATTAGTAAAGCCAAAAAAATTTCTAGGACAACACTTCTTGAAAGATCTCAGTATTGCAAAAGATATAGCCGATACAGTAGATGTGTGCCCTGACTTGCCAATTTTGGAAGTAGGACCGGGGATGGGGGTACTAACCCAGTTTATTATGCAGAAAAACCGTGCGGTAAAAGTGGTGGAACTGGACTATGAATCTGTAACCTATCTCCGTGAGAACTTTCCTGCCTTGGAAGATAATATCATTGAAGACGACTTTTTGAAACTGAACCTCGAAAAATTATTTGACGGGAAACCTTTTGTTCTGACCGGCAACTACCCTTATAATATATCCAGCCAGATATTCTTTAAAATGCTGGATTACAAAGACCTGATACCCTGTTGTACCGGAATGATCCAAAAAGAAGTGGCCGAACGCATTGCCGCCGGTCCCGGAAGCAAGACATACGGCATTCTCAGTATCCTGATACAAGCCTGGTACAAAGTAGAATACCTGTTCACCGTACACGAACATGTATTCAATCCGCCTCCCAAGGTGAAAAGTGCGGTCATCCGTATGACACGCAATGAAACGACGGAACTGGGATGCAATGAAAAATTGTTCAAGCTCATTGTAAAAACAACATTCAACCAACGGCGTAAAACTTTGAGAAATTCTATTTCTTCCATTTTAGACAAAGAGAATCCATTGAGCGCAGACCTGATTTTCAACAAACGCCCGGAACAGTTGTCTGTATCAGAGTTTATCGAACTGACTAACAGAGTGGAAGCGGCACTGAAAAATAAAACGGATATAGTTTACAGTAACGATATCGCCCGGAAAGGAACAAACAAGAAAGAATAACACCTATTTATTATATTAACGGAAGAGTAGGATGAATAAAGAGGAATTAGAAAAAGTAGAGCAGCTGATCGAGCAAAAAGACTCAGAGCAACTTAAGGACTTGCTTGCCGGTCTACATCCTGCCGACATAGCAGAGCTGTGCAATGAACTGGATGCGGAAGAAGCACGGTTCATATACCTGTTACTGGACAATGAGACTGCCGCCGACGTCCTTATCGAAATGGACGAAGACGCCCGTAAGGAATTCCTGGAAATCCTTCCCTCTGAAACAATCGCCAAACGGTTCGTTGACTACATGGATTCGGATGATGCCGTGGACATTATCCGTGAAATGGACGAGGACAAACAAGAAGAAGTCCTCTCACACATTGAAGACATAGAACAAGCCGGAGACATTGTCGATTTGTTGAAATATGACGAAGACACTGCCGGTGGATTGATGGGTACCGAAATGGTAATCGTAAACGAAAACTGGAGTATGCCCGAATGTCTGAAGGAAATGCGCATCCAGGCGGAAGATATGGACGAAATCTATTATGTATATGTAGTAGACGATGACCAGCGGCTGCGCGGTGTGTTCCCGTTGAAGAAAATGATCACCAGCCCTTCCGTATCCAAAGTGAAGCACGTGATGAGGAAAGAACCGATATCCGTCCATGTAGATACCCCTATAGACGAAGTGGTACAAACCATTGAAAAATATGACCTGGTCGCCGTTCCGGTAGTGGACAGTATCGGACGCCTGGTAGGACGGATTACGGTAGACGATGTGATGGACGAAGTACGTGAACAGGCTGAACGCGACTACCAGCTGGCATCAGGTTTGTCACAAGACGTGGAAACAGACGATAATGTATTCCGCCAGACTACAGCCCGTCTGCCCTGGCTGCTCATCGGCATGATAGGCGGAATAGGCAACTCCATGATTCTGGGCAACTTTGACAGTACTTTTGCCGCACATCCCGAAATGGCCCTCTATATCCCCCTTATCGGCGGAACAGGCGGTAACGTAGGAACACAGTCCTCGGCACTTATCGTACAAGGACTGGCAAACAGCTCGCTGGATGCCCAAAACACCTGGAAACAAATAGTAAAGGAATCTGTAGTGGCCGTAATCAATGCTACTATTATTTCTATGCTGGTATATATCTATAATTTCATCCGTTTCGGGGCAAGTGCCACCGTGACTTATTCGGTTTCATTCAGCCTGTTTGCAGTAGTCATGTTCGCTTCCATCTTTGGGACCCTGGTTCCTATGACACTGGAAAAACTAAAAATAGATCCGGCCATCGCTACAGGTCCGTTCATATCCATCACCAATGACATTATAGGTATGATGCTTTATATGGGCATCACCGTATTACTATCCTGACACGTTTCACTACAGATTACATAGATTGAAATTCAGAGAAAAAACAGATTCACACAGAAACCGGCAAAGAATCACAATAAAAGAGAATCTGTATGAATCTATGTAATCTGCAGTGCATTTATCCCCCTTGATTCTCCTATTTTCTCCACTTTTAAGGATTTTCCTAAAAAAATCGGGAAAAACAGTATGAAGTTCTAATTTATTTCTTTTAATTTGTAAATTGTTGTTATAACAAAAACGCTTACTTTAAAAATCTATACGATGGACTCGAATGAAACTATCCGCCCTTTAACCGAAGTTCCAGTGGAACAGACATCTGAAACTTTGGTATCATCTTCCGCTACTGCAGAAGAAAATAACGCTACGTATGTACCTAAACAAACGAAAGAAGAGGTCATCGAACGTTTAAAAGAAATCAACGAAGACGCCTGCAATGCAGACAAACAAGAGTTGGATTTATTGAAACAGAACTTCTACAAGCTGCACAAGGCTGAGCAAGAAGCCGCCCGTAAGGCATTTATTGATGGCGGAGGTGCTCCTGAGGCATTTATTCCCCAACCGGACGATGCTGAAAGCCGTTTCAAAGATATCATGAGCTCTATCAAAGAGAAAAGAAGCGCCATGCAAGCAGAACAAGATAAAGAAAAAGAAGATAACCTGGTGAAAAAGCTCGCCATTATCGACCGCTTGAAAGAACTTGCCGAATCTCCCGAAGATGCCAACAAAGCATACAATGAATTCAAGAAACTGCAACAGGAATGGAACGATATAAAACAGGTGCCGGCTGCCAAAGTCAATGAACTATGGAAAAATTATCAGCACTATGCAGAAAAGTTCTATGACTTGATAAAGTTGAACAACGAATTCCGTGAGTATGATTTTAAAAAGAACCTTGAAATAAAGACTCATCTTTGTGAAGCCGCAGAGAAATTGGCTGATGAAGAAGATGTGATTTCCGCTTTCCATCAATTACAAAAGTTACATCAGGAATTCCGGAATACGGGTCCTGTTGCAAAAGAATTGCGCGAAGATATCTGGACCCGGTTCAAAACCGCCTCTACAGCCGTAAACCGTCGTCACCAGCAACATTTCGAAGCCTTAAAAGAAAAAGAGCAACGTAACTTGGATGAAAAGACCGTAATCTGTGAAATTGTGGAAGCGATGGAATACGATACGTTCACTACCTTCCAAGACTGGGAAAACAAAACTCAGGAAATCATTGCTTTGCAAGCCAAATGGAAAACAATTGGTTACGCACCTCAAAAAATGAACGTGAAGATATTCGAACGTTTCCGTGCCGCTTGTGATGAATTTTTCAAACGCAAAGCCGAGTTCTTCAAGTCCATCAAGGAAAGTATGGCAGGCAATCTGGAAAAGAAGAAAGCATTATGTGAAAAAGCAGAAGCACTAAAAGAAAGCACAGACTGGAAAGCAACTGCTGATATTCTAAGCAAATTACAAAAGGAATGGAAAACAATTGGTCCTGTACCTAAAAAGTATTCGGATGCCGTATGGAAACGATTCATTGCCGCATGTGATTATTTCTTCGAGCAAAAGAACAAGGCGACTTCTTCACAACGCTCAGTTGAACAGGAAAACATGGTTCAGAAAAAGGCGATCATTGAAAAGTTAAATACAATTGACGCACAGGAAACACCGGAAGAAGATGCCGGAAACACCATTCGAGAATTAATGAAAGAATGGAATAGCATCGGTCATGTACCGTTTAAAGAGAAAGATAAATTATACAAGCAATATCATGGTGTCATTGATAAGTTGTTTGACAAGTTGAATCTTTCCGCATCACAGAAAAAATTAAGTAACTTTAAATCAAGCATCAGCAAGGAAGGCAACCTTTATCGTGAACGCGAAAAACTGGTTCGTGCTTACGAAAACATGAAGAATGAAATTCAAACATACGAGAACAATTTGGGCTTCTTGACCAGTTCTTCCAAAAAAGGTAGCAGTTTGGTTACGGAAATGAATCGTAAAGTGGAAAAACTCAAGGCAGACCTAGAATTGATCTTAAAAAAAATAGAGGTGATTGACCAATCAATGAAAGACGAATAAAAACAGTTATAAAAAGAGTTTAATGCAAATGCGTTAGACTCTTTTTTTACTAACGTACTACTGATTTTTTGCACCTTTTTCATCCTGCGTGTTTTCATGGCCTACTAAAAAAGACAAATAGAACAATTGAGAGAAAGCAAAACCCCGAATTACTCCCGGATTGGCGTTGCATTGTTTTCGGACTGCCCCGCTTTTTTCATGAGTCTTACGGAAAAATAGAGAGTTGACACCAATTTTGATTGGTCTATTTTTAAGATAGCTAGCCCAAAATGAAAAAAGTTCTTCTAAAATTGCAATTTTAGAAGAACTTTGTCTTTAATAAGTGGTTTATGTGTTGGGATACCAGGATTCGAACCTGGAAAAACAGGACCAGAATCTGTTGTGTTACCATTACACCATATCCCAATTTTCCTATCAAAACACCCGTTTTGATTTTGACGCTGCAAAGATACGGTTTTTTATTTAATCCACAAATTTTTGAAGCTTTTTTTTCTAATCAAGATTCTTTTTTCTCCATTTGCTTTCTTTTCCAGCCTTCCTTATCCTTCTTGACCGTGTATCTTCACTCTAGGCTTAACATAACAATAAAAAGATTCTCTAACTAAAAAAAACAAAAACCGAATATATTTAATGCACATTTTTTCGCTAGAATGAGAAAACCAAGTATCTTTGTGCATTGTTGTAAATACATATATTAGAATAATCAGTTGTTAATAACATTATAATGAACGAAGCAGATACTTTAGTAAAAAAAATAACAGAAGGCATTCAAGAAAAGAAAGGTAAAAACATTGTAATAGCGGACCTCACCGCCATTGATGATACCATTTGCAGCTATTTCGTAATCTGTCAAGGTAATTCCCCAAGTCAAGTTATAGCTATCGTTGACTCAGTCAAGGAATATGTACATAAAGAAATAGATGACAAGCCTACGGGAATAGACGGACTGAGAAACGCAGAATGGGTTGCAATGGACTACAGCGATGTACTGGTACATGTCTTTTTGCCGGAAACAAGAAATTTTTATAATCTGGAACATTTATGGGCAGATGCCAAACTGACCCAAATTCCTGATCTAGACTAATCCAATACAGAATCAAAATGAGTGAAAATACCAATAATAGACCAAAGATAAACATGCCACGCTTCAATTTGAGTTGGCTGTATGTTATCATTGCCATGAGTTTTGCCATCCTCTACTTTTCCAATCAAGAAGGAGGAATTGACAAACAAATAACATATACCGAGTTTAAAGATATGATAAACAAGGGATATGCCAATAAAATAATTGCATACGATGACAATACGGTAGAAATGTACATTAAACCGGAATTTGTTAAAGATGTATTTAAAAATGACTATAAAAAAGTAGGGCGTAACCCAGCATTGAACGTAGAAATAGGTTCCATGGAGTCATTGGATAAATTCATGGAAAAGGCACAGGAAGAAGGTCACTTTACCGGATCTATCAGTTATGAAAAGAAACGCGACTACTTCGGCGCATTATTTTGGAATATCGCTCCGTTTTTACTATTGATCGGTATCTGGATGTTTGCCATGCGTCGCATGAGCGGCGGAGCAGGGGCCGGAGGCGCCAATCCGTTCAACGTAGGCAAAAGCAAAGCTCAGGTATACGAAAAAGGAGACAAGACTAACCGGATTACTTTTAAAGATGTAGCCGGACAAGCGGAAGCTAAACAAGAAGTGGAAGAAATTGTAGAGTTTCTGAAACAACCTCAGAAATACACGGAGTTGGGAGGTAAGATACCTAAAGGCGCTTTACTGGTAGGCCCTCCGGGAACCGGTAAGACTTTGCTGGCAAAAGCTGTTGCCGGTGAAGCAGATGTACCTTTCTTTTCGCTTTCGGGTTCCGACTTTGTGGAAATGTTCGTTGGAGTAGGTGCATCCCGTGTACGTGACTTGTTCCGCCAGGCGAAAGAGAAAGCTCCTTGTATTATATTCATTGATGAAATTGACGCAGTAGGACGTGCCCGTGGCAAAAATCCAAGCATGGGTGGAAATGATGAACGCGAAAATACATTAAACCAATTATTGACAGAAATGGATGGTTTTGGTTCAAATAGCGGTGTGATCATTTTGGCCGCTACCAACCGTGCGGATATATTGGATAAAGCATTATTGCGTGCTGGTCGTTTTGACCGCCAGATTCATGTTGACTTACCCGACTTAAACGAACGTAAAGAAGTATTTGGAGTACATTTGAAGCCCTTAAAGCTGGATGAAAGTGTCGATCTGGATTTGCTCGCCCGTCAAACTCCGGGATTCAGTGGGGCAGATATTGCCAATGTATGTAATGAAGCAGCACTGATCGCCGCCCGCCATGGTAAGAATGCGGTTGGGAAACAAGATTTTCTAGATGCTGTAGACCGTATTATCGGTGGTTTGGAAAAGAAAACCAAAATCATGACTGCCGAAGAAAAGCGTACTATTGCTTTACACGAAGCCGGTCACGCTACGCTGTCTTGGTTTTTGGAACATGCCAATCCTTTGATTAAGGTAACCATTGTTCCCCGTGGACGCGCATTGGGAGCCGCATGGTATTTGCCCGAAGAACGGCAGATCACAACCAAAGAACAAATGCTGGATGAAATGTGTGCCACTTTAGGGGGACGTGCAGCCGAAGAGCTGTTCACCGGACATATTTCAACCGGTGCCATGAACGATTTGGAACGTGTGACAAAACAATCATATGGAATGATTGCTTACGCCGGAATGAGTGAAAAGTTACCCAACTTATGTTATTACAGCAACGATGAATACTCTTTCAGCAAGCCTTACAGCGAACGTACAGCCGAACTGATTGACGAAGAAGTGAAAAGAATGATCAACGAACAATATGATCGGGCAAAGGCAATATTGTCCGAACATAAAGATGGTCACAACGAGCTGGCCCGTCTGTTGGTTGAAAAAGAAGTAATTTTCGCCGAAGACGTGGAACGCATTTTTGGCAAACGTCCCTGGACCTCACGTTCAGAAGAAATTATGGCTTTAGAAGCTACAGTAAAACCAGTAGAAGTAACCGAAGATTTTGAAGAGAAGAAATCTTCAGATTCTGAGGAAAAGGAAAAAGAAAAAAAAGAAGCATAACATTGTAGAAAGATCTGTCAATCATAATCATGTCATTCTGAATGATATAAAGAGTCTGTAGTAATCCAAATACGGGTTCTTCATTATCACTCAGAATGATTAAACAACAGATCTTCTATTTTGATTTTTGAATCACTTAAGACTAACGACCGTGAAAAGCAATTTCTTACAACGTGCCATAACCGGAATTATTTTCGTTGCAGTACTGATAGGCTGCATAGTGGGTGGGGCTGTTTCTTTCGGTATCCTATTTGCCATTATCAGCGCATTGGCTATCAATGAATTCTGTAATTTGGTCAATCATGTAGAAGGAATACAAGTAAATAAACGCATATGTATTCTCAGCGGAATTTTTCTTTTCCTGTGCTTTTTTTATTTTGGAATAGATCCTTCACAAACAGGTATATTTATTCCTTATCTGGCTTTATTCATCTACCTGATGGTCAGCGAACTTTATTTGAAAAAAGAAAACCCTCTGAACAACTGGGCATACGCCATGCTAAGCCAAATGTACATCGCTCTGCCATTTGCTTTGTTGAATGTATTGGCTTTCCACTCGGACGAAACAGCGAGTATTTCACAATACAATGCTATTCTCCCACTATCTATTTTTATTTTTAACTGGGTGAATGATACGGGGGCTTATTGCACGGGGATGCTGTTTGGCAAACACAAACTGTTCGAGCGTATTTCCCCTAAAAAATCGTGGGAAGGTTCTATCGGTGGCAGTGTATTCTGCATCATATCCTCCTTCATACTGGCTCATTTCTTTCCCTTCATGTCCACCGGGGTATGGATTGGACTAGCATTAACAGTAGTAATATTCGGTACCTGGGGTGATTTGACGGAATCTTTATTGAAGCGCCGTTTAGGTATCAAAGATTCGGGTAATATTTTGCCGGGACATGGTGGAATGCTCGATCGTTTCGACAGCGCAATCCTCGCTATCCCTGCAGCAGTAGTCTATTTGTATGTAGTTTCTTTATTTTAATTCCGCCAGATCCAAAAGATTAAAATCAGGCGTACTCTTGTCAGTAAGCGGGTAAGAGAAGATATATGTTTTTTCTTCACCGCCTACAGGACGTACCAGCACCTTTAATCCTTTTAATTCACTGTTTTCCGGTGAGTAACTTCCTAATTTGAAAGAAACCAGACCAGGTACCAACCGTCCTTGGCTGCCATTATTGTTATAGCGGAGTTCCAAATGCGCATACCCGTCATTTACCAAAGGAATCATCTCATTGACAACCAGATTGAGAATAGGCCTTTGGGGATTGGGAAAATTCAGCATAAAACGCACATTCATATACTCATTGGAAAACCATATATCTTTAATCTGCACTTTCATATTTCCTATACTATCCATATTATCAGGATTCAGTCCGATAATATCTTGAACAGGTACCATGGCATAGTCATTCAAACGGATATCATAGGCAAAACCACTCTCACCAGCTTCCAGAAAGGTATAACTTCCAAAGATACGCTCTCCCGTCTTCAAATCCCGGTAAGGTACAGCATTCTGTACCACCCACAATTTCTCTCCATTATCCAATATAAAATAAGGAGCGTCATACTGAGGTTGCTTTTCTACTGTAGCCATAGCTATAGTTACTGTACTATCGGGATAACTTTCGTCATTGCCACAAGCTGAAAAGGCGAATACTCCGCTAAAAAGAAGTACCGCCCCTAACATCGATGAAAAAGAATATTTCATATTTTCCGGGGTTTAGGTTATTTACCCGAAAGAACAAAAAAACAGCGTGAAAAGTTTATTTCTTCAGTAAGGCCACCATCTTGCGTGCCGCTGCCTCCGAAGCTCCTGCCGGACCTAAAATTTGAATTATACGATCATACTCTTCCAACATCTTATTCCTATATACCTTATTATATAGAAGAGCTTCCAACTCCGAACGTACATTATCTACCGTCATCGTATCGGCTACCAGTTCACGCACCACTTCCTTATCGGCTACCAGATTAACCAACGAAATATATTTCACTTTTAGAATATGCCGGCGAAGAAAAGCGATAAACGTCCCTACCGGAGTATAGTAACACACCACTTGAGGAACACGGAAAAGAGCTGTTTCCAAAGTTGCAGTACCCGAAGTCACCAATGCCGCCTGCGCGTGCTGCAACAGCCTGTAAGTCTGTCCGAAAATGATTTTAACCGGTACATTCGGATTTATATAACCCGCATAATAGGCAGGGTCCATCCCCGGAGCCCCTGCCAACACCAATTGATAATCTTTGGTAAACGGAGCAGCAGCCTCCAGCATCATCGGTAGGTTGTCTTTGATTTCCTGTTTCCGGCTGCCCGCCAACAATGCGATAACAGGCTTTTCGGACAAACCATTATCCGCCACAAATTCCGGAAACCCATCCGGATGTTTCTTACAATAAGCATCCACTGCATCTACACAAGGATTACCCACATAATGAACAGGGTACTGATGTCCGGCAAAAAACTCAATCTCAAAAGGCAGGATAGAAAACAATTCGTCCACATCCCGCTTGATATTTTTAATCCTATACTCTTTCCAAGCCCATATTTTAGGAGAAATATAATAGTAGACAGGTATTTGCGTCTGCTTCTTTATAAACTCGGCTATTTTCAGGTTAAAGCCAGGATAATCCACCAGAATCACTACATCAGGAGCCCAACGAACAATGTCCTGCTTACATTCTTTCATATTCCGAAAGATAGTACGCAAATGCAACAACACCGGGATAAAACCCATATAAGCCAGTTCTTTGTAATGCTTCACCCGCGTTCCACCAACAGCCGTCATCAAGTCCCCGCCAAAGAAACGGAATTCTGCTTCCGGATCTTCCTGTATCAAGGCACACATCAAATTAGATGCGTGCAAATCGCCTGATGCCTCGCCTACTATCAAATAGTATTTCATACTTCCAGATTCCAGTTTTTCAACTCATTCATCATCCCATAAGCGGTCACATCAATTTGGGTAGGAGTTACCGCCACATACCCATGCCCTAATGCCCAGTGGTCCGAATCTTCCGCTTCCGGTTCATAGTTATCAAACTCTCCGGTCAGCCAGAAATACTCTCCACCCCGAGGATGCAGACTACGCTTCCATTCATTAATCCAAGCCCCATTCGTCTGACGGCAGATGCGTACCCCTTTCAAAGAAGCCGTATCCGGAAAGTTCACATTCAAGCAAATACCCAAAGGCAAGCCATGCTCCAGGACCTGCTCAGTAATACGGCGTATATAAGGCAGCGATGAAGAGAAATCAGCATCCGCAAAATGATTACATAATGAATATCCGATAGAAGAAATCCCCTTCAGGCACCCTTCAATCACTACCCCCATCGTACCGGAATAATGCACATTCACTGAAGAATTATCACCGTGGTTTATTCCACCTATCACCACATCGGGACGACGGGGAACAACTGTATGCAATGCCAGTTTCACACAATCTACCGGTGTACCCGTACATTTATACACAGTCAAGTCCTCCTCTTCACGTACCTTGTAATACCGCACAGGATGTTCGGAAGTGATCGCCCCCGAAGCTCCCGAACGAGGACCATCCGGCGCCATTACGATCATTTCACCCACTCCACGCAACCCACGTATCAACTCATTCAATCCCTTAGCTTCCACGCCGTCATCATTTGACAGCAATATCAACGGTTTTTCTCTCTTCATATTTTTCCACTCTTTTTCTCGGAGCGTAAAGATACAACTCTTTGCCGGAACTACCCCTCGCCAGAAAAGAAAATTATCTTAATGTTCTACAACCCAGTGCTAAAAATAGAATAGAATTGAATGAAAATTTCTATCTTTGCCGCCGTTGAGTTATTAACAAAACCAATGAGTTATCAACAGTTTTGCTAATGTCTGCCGTTTTTTATAGGTACAATCACCTATTATTTGTTACTTCGCAGCGAGAAAAACTGATTAATATGGGAAAAATTATTGCTTTAGCCAATCAAAAAGGTGGCGTAGGTAAAACTACCACAACGATTAACCTCGCAGCTTCTCTGGCAACGCTGGAGAAAAAAGTGCTGGTTATTGATGCAGACCCTCAGGCCAACGCATCATCAGGATTGGGTGTGAACATCAAAGAGGTAGAATGCTCTATCTATGAATGTATTATCAACGAAGCCGATATACGGGAAGCAATTTATACCACCGACATTGACGGACTCGACATTGTATCTTCACACATCGACCTGGTTGGCGCAGAAATAGAAATGTTGAACCTGGAAGACCGCGAGAAGATCATGAAAAAAGTATTAGCCCCCATGCGGGACGAATATGACTATATCCTGATAGACTGCTCCCCGTCATTAGGCTTGATAACGATCAATGCGCTGACAGCAGCCGATTCAGTAATTATCCCTGTTCAATGCGAATATTTTGCATTAGAGGGCATCAGCAAATTGCTGAATACCATTAAGATTATTAAATCGAAACTGAATCCTTCACTGGAAATAGAAGGCTTCCTGCTGACAATGTTCGATTCACGTCTGCGTCTGGCCAACCAGATTTATGATGAAGTGAAACGCCATTTTCAAGAATTGGTATTCAAGACAATTGTACAGCGTAACGTCAAACTGAGCGAAGCTCCCAGCCACGGCATTCCTGCAATATTGTATGATGCCGACTCTACCGGAGCCAAGAATCATTTGGCATTGGCACAAGAAATTATAACACGTAACAGTAAGTAAACAATGGCAGTACAGAAAAAATTTGCTTTAGGACGCGGGCTTGACGCACTGATCTCGACCGAAGAAGTAAAGACAGCCGGCTCATCTTCTATCAATGAGATAGAACTGAGCAAAATATCCGTCAACCCTAACCAACCGCGCCGTGAATTTGATCCGGTGGCGTTACAGGAGTTGGCTGACTCTATTGCCGAAATTGGTATCATCCAACCCATTACGTTGCGTCAACTGAGTGAAGACTCTTACCAGATCATAGCCGGAGAACGTCGTTACCGCGCCTCCATACAGGCAGGACTTAAATCTATTCCGGCATACATCCGCACAGCCGATGACGAGAATGTAATGGAAATGGCGTTGATTGAAAATATTCAGCGTGAAGATTTGAATTCATTGGAGATTGCACTGGCTTATCAACATTTATTGGAACAATATGCATTGACACAGGAACGGCTGAGCGAACGTGTCGGAAAAAAACGTACCACTATCGCCAATTATCTGCGTCTGCTGAAACTTCCGGCTCAGATTCAAGTAGCATTGAAAAACCGCGAAATAGACATGGGACACGCCCGTGCCTTATTGTCCTTAGATGATCCTAAGACCCAAATACGTATCTTTAATGAAATACAGTCACAAGGCTATTCTGTCCGCAAAGTGGAAGAAATTGTCAAGGCACTGAGCAGTGGCGAGACAGTGGACAGCGGTGGGAAGAAGATCAAACCAAAAGGTTCCAAACTATCCGAGGAATACACTTTGCTGCAAAGCCATCTCTGCGGATTCTTCGGTTCAAAAGTACAGCTTTCATGCACAGCCAAAGGAAAAGGCAAGATCAGTATTCCGTTCAACAACGAAGAGGACTTGGAACGAATCATGGAAATACTGGATTCACTGAAAAAGAAAGAATAAAGCGTTATTACTACATTGAAAAGAAAAACATCCACATATAAAGTGTTTACATTCATGCTTTTATGCCTTATGATGGCTGGAAGCCTGAATGTTCACGCCCAAAAGGCACGCAACCGCCGTATGGGTATAAAGGCAGATTCTATCATACAAGTCAAAGATTCACTTGTCATTGACAGCCTAAGATTGTTGGAAGAACGACAAAAGATAGAAAATATGGAAGCACCTGTTGATACTGCCGCTTTAGTCCGTAAAAATGATTCCATACAGAAAGCAATGGCTGCCGAAACAAAACCCCGATTTATTCCGAACTCCAACCGTGCCATCTGGCTGGCGTTGGTAATTCCCGGCGGAGGACAGATATACAACCGTAAATATTGGAAACTGCCGATAGTATATGGAGGATTTGTGGGATGTGCATATGCGCTGACCTGGAACAACAGAATGTACAAGGACTATTCGCAAGCCTATCTGGATATTATGGACGATGACCCTAATACCAAAAGCTACGAAGACTTCCTGCCTCATGGCGTGAGTGCGGAAGGTATGGAGAATACCTTTAAAAACCGAAAAGATTTTTATCGCCGATATCGGGATTTAAGCATATTCTGTTTTATCGGTGTATATATACTATCTGTCATAGACGCATACGTGGATGCTGAACTATCTGATTTTGATATATCCAAAGACTTAGGTCTTCAAATACAACCTGTTATTTTTAATGATGGCCGGAGCAGGATACCTAATACAATAGGCCTGCAATGCAGCTTCAAATTTTAATCGCATGAAAAACTTTTTAATTGGTTTATTTACATTTATAGGAACAACGGGAATCAACGCACAAACCCAAAGTATTACCGTTCACTCGCAAACTACAGGAAAAGAAGAAATTATTGATGTTCCTGAAAGTATGCAGTCAGAAATGGACAGTCTTTACTGGGACTGGCAATCTAAGAATTACATCACATTGGGAGAGAACTGCACAATGGCCTCTACCAACCCTGTTGTAAGTGATTCCATCTATATGGATCGTCTGTCACGTATCCCCTCTATCATAGAAATGCCTTACAACGAGGCTGTACGCAAATTCATTGATATGTATGCCGTCCGTCTGCGCAATAAAGTATCCTTTATGCTTGCGGCAACCAATTTTTATATGCCTATCTTTGAAGAAGCACTTGATTTATACGACCTTCCTCAAGAACTGAAATATCTGCCGGTTATAGAATCTGCCTTAAATCCTGTTGCAGTTTCCCGCCAGGGAGCTACCGGTTTGTGGCAGTTTATGCTGGGTACAGGAAAAATATACGGGCTGAAAAGCAATAGTCTGATAGACGAAAGGCGGGACCCGGTCAAATCAACTTGGGCGGCGGCACGTTATCTGAAAGACTTATATGACATCTATCAAGACTGGAACCTGGTATTGGCAGCTTACAACTGCGGGCCAGGCACTATCAACAAAGCCATACGCCGTGCCGGAGGAGCCACAGATTATTGGACAATCTACAACTACCTGCCCAAAGAAACCCGTGGGTACGTTCCTGCTTTCATTGCAGCAAACTACATCATGACTTATTATTGCGAACATGACATCTGTCCCATGGAAACACAGCTCCCCAACGCTACAGACACCATTCACATAAACAAAGACCTCCACTTACAACAAGTGGCAGAAGTATGCAACATCAACCTCGACCAGCTTCGCAGCCTGAATCCCCAATACAAAAAGGATATTATTCCCGGTAACAGCGAGTTGTGTGTACTTCGTTTGCCCAATAACTTTGTCAGTACTTTCATTGACCGCCAAGACAGTGTATTCGCTTATAAACCCAATGAATATCTGACCAAAAGAAAAACGGTAGCTATCAAAGAAACAACCAGTAGCAGAAACCGCTCATCCAAGGGAACTCTTTATCATAAAATCAAACAAGGAGACACATTGGGAGGAATTGCCGCCAAATACCACGTATCCATCAGTCAATTACGTAATCTAAACGGTATAAAGGGCAATAATATCAGAGCCGGAAAAAGTTTGCGGATCAGATGATTGATAAAAAATACAGATTTAACACTATACATTTTCTGAAAATACTTGCTTGAATATGTTTTTTGTATATTTTTGCAGTATAGATTATAGGAGGCAAAGATATGACGGATGAAAAGCAGACTCAGGAACAGGCGGATGAGGAAATGATAAACCAAGGGTTTCAGGAACTTTTGGACAGTTATCTAGCGACCAAACACCGTAAAAAAGTAGAAATCATCACAAAGGCATTCAATTTTGCCAAACAAGCACACAAAGGAGTAAAACGACGCTCGGGTGAACCATACATCATGCATCCCATAGCCGTTGCTAAAATTGTATGTACCGAAATAGGACTGGGATCAACTTCCATTTGTTCGGCTTTACTGCATGATGTAGTTGAAGATACAGACTACACTGTGGAAGACATCGAAAATCTGTTTGGTCCTAAAATTGCACAGATTGTAGATGGCCTGACTAAAATATCCGGCGGTATATTCGGAGACCGGGCTTCCGCACAAGCCGAGAATTTCAAGAAATTGCTACTGACCATGAGTGATGATATCCGGGTTATCCTCATCAAAATAGCCGACCGTCTGCATAATATGCGTACGCTTGGCTCCATGCTTCCCAACAAGCAATACAAAATTGCCGGAGAAACCTTATACATCTATGCGCCATTGGCTAACCGCTTGGGGTTAAACAAAATAAAGACAGAACTGGAAGATCTCAGTTTCAAATATGAGCATCCGGAAGAATATGCACAGATAGAATCCAAGCTACAAGAAACACAAGCGGAACGCGAAGAAGTATTCCGTGAATTTACAGCACCTATCCGCGCACAACTGGACAAAATGGGTATCAGTTATCAATTGATAGCACGAGTAAAATCCCCTTATTCCATTTGGAACAAGATGCAGACCAAGCATATCACATTTGAAGAAATATATGATATCCTGGCTGTCCGTATCATTTTCTGTCCCAAAAATCCGGAAGAAGAACTTAATGAGTGCTTTAACATATACGTATCCATATCTAAGATTTATAAACCGCACCCAGACCGCTTGCGCGACTGGGTAAGCCACCCTAAAGCCAACGGCTATCAGGCACTTCACGTAACCCTGATGAGTAACAAAGGCCAATGGATAGAAGTGCAGATACGCAGTGAGCGGATGAATGACGTAGCCGAACAAGGCTTTGCCGCACACTGGAAATATAAAGAAGGCGGAGGCAGTGAGGACGAGGGTGAACTGGAAAAATGGCTGCGTACCATCAAGGAGATTCTGGACGATCCGCAACCGGATGCCATGGACTTTCTGGATACCATCAAACTGAACCTGTTCGCTTCTGAAATATTTGTCTTCACTCCGAAAGGTGAAATCAAAACAATGCCGCAAAACTGTACGGCACTGGATTTTGCATTCTCCATCCATACATTCTTGGGCAGCCATTGCATCGGAGCTAAAGTCAACCACAAGCTGGTGCCCTTGAGCCACAAACTGCAAAGTGGCGACCAGGTGGAGATTCTTACTTCCAAATCACAGCATGTACAGCCTTCGTGGATAAACTTTGCCACCACCGCAAAGGCCAAAGCCAAGATTCTGGCCATACTGAAACGCGAACAGCGAGGCATGCAGCAGGCCGGTGAGGAAATGTTACGGGAATTCTTTTCCAGGGAAGGAGTAGAGTACACTCCCGAAAATATACGAAAGATCTGTAATCTGCATACCATCAAAACACAGGAAGAATTGTTTGCCGCCATCGGATTAAAAACAATCATTCTAGGAGAAAACGACAAGAACGAACTGAAAGACAAACCGACTTCCAGTAACTGGAAAAAGTATATCTCTTTCGCCTTCGGAGGCAGCAAGACAAACAAGGAGAAACCGACAGAAGAGAAGGAACCCTTACAAAAGATAGACAGCAAGAAAATATTGAAACTGACTCCCGAAGCTATCCAAAAGAACTATGTGATAGCTGAATGCTGCAAGCCTATTCCGGGAGATGACGTTTTGGGATATATAGGCGACAATAATCGTATCATCATCCACAAACGCCAATGCCCGTTGGCTACCAAACTGAAGAGCAGTTACGGCAACCGCCTGTTGGCTGTCCAATGGGAGACTGGAAAATCCTTGTACTTTCCTGTAAATATCTACATAAAAGGTATTGACCACATCGGTCTGTTAAATAAGGTAACAGAAGTCATTTCACAACAATTGAATGTAAATATCCACAAGTTGAATATTGAAAGTAACGACGGTATCTTTGAAGGAAGAATACAGCTATTTGTACACGATGTGGATGATGTAAAATCCATCACTACCAATCTAAGAAAGATAGATGAGATAAAAACCGTCACCCGTATCGAGAAGTTCGAAGACCAGCCGAATTAACCAATACCAATTTCACCGCAGACTACACTGATTGTTCATAACGATTATCCGCAACTCGTTTTTAATCCGTGCAATCTGTGGTGAATATTCTTAAGTCAGATAATCCAGTTCTTTACGCATACTAACCAATTCCTCACGTATCAGTTTCAATCTGTCCAAAATCTCCGCAGTACGGATAGTGGTTTCTCTGTTCATCTTCAGTTTCTGCTTGGCCCCCTGTAAAGTCATCCCTTTCTCTTTCACCAGATGATAGACCAGCCGGATATTCTCAATATCCTCTTTACGATACTGACGGACATTCCCTCCCGCCTTCTTGGGAGAAATAATAGGAAATTCCTTTTCCCAATAACGCAACAAGGATTCATTTACATCAAACATCTTTGCCACTTCCCCTATGGAATAGTAAAGTTTCAGTTCTTTATTAGGATTATAGGCCATGGTAAATTAAAATTGAGAATTAAAAATTCACGGCTAGTCAAATACCTTACCGTGGTTGGCTGCAATCTGTATCATCTTATCATAATCTTCCGCACTCAAATCCATGAAATAATAATTCACAGGATTCTGCACTTTTCCTTTCACGTGCACTTCATAGTGCAAGTGAGGTCCGGTACTTTTACCTGTACTTCCCACAGCTCCAATCACTTCACCCCTGACCACCTTCTGTCCCGGTCTTACCTTGTAAGCACTCAGATGTGCATAGCGCGTAAGATAACCAAAGCCATGATTCACTTCGATGGTATTCCCATAACCTGTCTCCCATCCGGCCTTCACCACAACACCATCACCGGTGGCATACACCGGCGTGCCCGGACTAGCAGAAAAGTCCATCCCCGCATGAAACTTGGTTGTCTTATAAATAGGATCTATACGGACACCGTAACCGGAAGCCGTCTTCTTCAAATCCTTATTGGAAACAGGCTGGATGGCCGGAATACATTTCAGCATCTCGTCATGGCTCTTACACAAATCCACCACCTCGTCAAAAGACTTGGACTGGATATAAAGCTGCCGGTTCAACATATCCAGTTTCTGAGTGGTATTGATAACCAGATCGGCATTCGCCATATCCCGTAACTGTTCATAGCGGTTTGTCCCCCCATAACCGGCCTTACGGACAGCATCCGAAACAGGATCGGCCTGCAACACCACCCGATACAAATTATCATCACGCTGCTGGATATCCTGCATCACCCCCATAGCCTCATCCAGACGATGAGACAACACATTATACTGGGCCAGTAAGCGAGCATTCTCTATACGGAGCTCTTTCTCGGACGGAGAACCAAAGATCAATAATAAAATAATGAAACTGCCTGCCCCCAAGCCCATTCCTACAAACAAACGGCGCAAGATGCTTAAGGCGCGCTGCCTCACTGTGGGGTAAATGCGGTCATAAGTTCGGGTCTTAGGATTATAAATATAGTAGACTTTACGCATCTAATTCTGCTTTTTGAAGTTTTTAATGCACAACACATCAATATTTTGCACAATTCTTGTCGACAAAAATAATAAAACCAATTATCTTTGCAAATCCTTTTTGAGAATATTAACTAGAAGACAATATATTAAGCGACATGATGACAGCTAAAGAAATTAGAGATTCTTTCAAAAGCTTTTTCGAGTCGAAAGGACACCAGATTGTCCCATCGGCTCCGATGGTCATTAAAGATGACCCCACATTGATGTTCACCAATGCAGGAATGAACCAGTTCAAAGACATTATTCTGGGCAATCACCCGGCCAAATACAAAAGAGTTGCGGACTCACAAAAATGTTTGCGTGTAAGCGGCAAGCACAATGACCTGGAAGAAGTGGGACATGATACCTACCACCATACTATGTTCGAGATGCTGGGCAACTGGTCTTTCGGAGATTACTTCAAGAAAGAAGCTATCGGCTGGGCATGGGAATATCTGGTAGATGTACTGAAAATAGATCCGAAAGATCTGTATGCCACCGTATTCGAAGGAAGTCCCGAAGAAGGACTGGAACGGGACAATGAAGCCGCCTCTTACTGGGAACAGTTCCTGCCGAAAGACCATATCCTCAATGGCAACAAACATGACAATTTCTGGGAAATGGGTGATACAGGTCCCTGCGGCCCGTGTTCTGAAATCCATATCGACTCACGTTCGGAAGAAGAAAAAGCTCAAATCCCCGGCAACCAACTGGTAAATAAGGATCATCCGCAAGTAATCGAGATCTGGAATCTTGTATTCATGCAGTTCAACCGCAAAGCAGACGGTTCACTGGAAGGTCTTCCCGCCAAAGTAATCGATACCGGTATGGGATTCGAACGTTTGGTGCGCACACTGCAAGGCAAGACATCCAACTATGACACTGACGTGTTCCAACCGATGCTGAAAGCCATCGCCGAAATGGCAGGAACCACCTATGGCCAAGACAACCAGAAAGCTATCGCCATGCGCGTTATAGCCGACCATATCCGTACCATCGCATTCTCAATCACCGACGGTCAGTTGCCCAGTAACGCAAAAGCCGGCTATGTAATCCGCCGTATCCTCCGCCGTGCCGTCCGTTACGGATATACTTTCCTGGGACAGAAACAAGCATTCATGTACAAGCTGCTGCCTGTATTAATTGAGAATATGGGCGAGGCCTATCCAGAGTTGAACGCACAAAAAATACTGATCGAGAAAGTGATCAAAGAAGAAGAAGAATCTTTCCTGCGCACACTGGAAACAGGTATCCGTCTGTTGGACAAGACTATGAACGATGCCAAAGCTGCCGGGAAAAAAGAGATCAGCGGTGTGGATGCCTTTACATTATATGACACTTTCGGTTTCCCCCTCGACCTGACAGAACTGATTCTCCGCGAAAACGGCATGACTGTAAACGAAGAAGAGTTCAACGCCGAAATGCAGAAACAAAAAGAACGCGCCCGTAACGCGGCAGCCGTTGAAACTGGCGACTGGATCACCATAAAGGAAGGTGACACCCACTTTGTAGGTTATGACTTTACCGAATATGAAACCAGCATCCTGCGCTATCGCCAGATCAAGCAGAAAAACCAGACACTGTATCAAATTGTACTGAGCGATACTCCTTTCTATGCCGAAAGTGGTGGTCAGGTAGGTGATACAGGGGTGATCGTAAGCGAATTCGAAACCATCGAAATCATTGATACCAAGAAGGAAAACAACCTTCCTATCCATATCACCAAAAAACTGCCCGAACACCTTGACGTTCCGATGATGGCTTGTGTAGATACAGAAAAACGTGCCGCCTGTGCCGCCAACCACTCTTGTACTCACTTGCTGGACGAAGCGTTGCGCCAGGTATTAGGAACTCACGTAGAACAAAAAGGTTCTTTGGTGACTCCTGAGTCATTACGTTTCGATTTCTCTCACTTCCAGAAAGTGACTGACGAGCAACTTCGTGAAGTGGAACATTTGGTAAATGCCAAAATCCGTGAGAATATCCCTTTGACGGAATACCGCAATCTTCCTATCGAAAAGGCAAAAGAACTGGGTGCCATTGCTTTGTTCGGTGAAAAATACGGTGATGAGGTACGTGTTGTCCAATTCGGCAACTCTATTGAATTCTGCGGAGGTACCCACGTTTCGGCTACAGGCAAGATCGGTATGGTTCGTATTATCAGCGAAAGCTCTGTTGCTGCCGGTGTGCGCCGTATCGAAGCTATCACGGGTGCCAAAGTAGAGGAATTGATGGATACGGTCCAGGATACGCTGAATGACTTGAAGGCATTGTTCAACAATGCTCCCGATCTGAAAGTCGCCATCCGCAAGTATATTGACGAAAATGCAGGATTGAAGAAGCAGGTGGAAGAGTTCATGAAAGAAAAGGGCGCCGCACTGAAAGCCAGACTGGTAGAGAATGCCAAAGAAATAAATGGTGTGAAAGTGGTGAAAGCCATCATTCCGATGTCTGCCGACGTAGTGAAAGATATTGCCTTCCAGCTGAAAGGTGAAATTCCTGCCAATCTGTTCGTTGTAATAGGCAGTGTGGACAATAACAAACCGATGCTGACTGTCATGATTAGCGAAGACCTGGTAAAAGCCGGACAGAATGCAGGCAAACTGGTCCGTGAAGCAGCCAAACTGATTCAAGGCGGCGGCGGTGGTCAGCCCCACTTCGCAACGGCAGGCGGTAAGAATCCTGACGGTTTGAATGCGGCTGTTGATAAAGTGATAGAGCTGGCTGCATTGTAATCTATTCGAATTTCGTCCATATTTCGTATATATCAAAACTCCGCCATTCTGGTCTGAAAGCCGGTGGCGGAGTTTTTTTCATCTGGTTCACTAAGCCTTTTCTCCTCTATGGATAAGGGAAACAGAAAAGAAGATTTCTATCTCCCAAGCCTTTGGAGTTATCTCCATAACCTTTGGAGTCAACTCCATAAGCTTGGGAGTTAACTCCAAAGGTTATGGAGATAGAACATAAACGTTCAAAAAAGCTTAGCCATAAGGAAAAAAAAAACTAACCAAACGGCTGGAAGCATATAATCAGTCATTAACACCTCACTGACTGTCTGCTTATTCCGTCTGCTCCTTCGGCCAGTTCACTAGATACAGAATTTCCGTAGCACGGGTGAAAGCCGTATACAGCCAACGGAAATAATCCGGAGTCAGCATATTCTCCGTCATATAGCCCTGATCCAAAAAGACCCGTTTCCACTGGCCACCCTGCGCTTTGTGACAAGTAACGGCATACGCATATTTCACCTGTAAGGCATTGTAATGAGGATCGGCTTTCATTTTCTTCATCCGCTCACGTTTCACAGTTATATCAGCATAATCCTCCAATACCGAATAAAATAACTTGTCATTCAATTCTTTAGGCAATGCGGGTGTTTCAGTATGCAAGGTATCCAACAAAAGTTTCACCTCCAGTTCCATACCATCATAGTCGGGGAACGCCAGCACCACATCGGCAAAACGAAAGCCGTATGCCTCACGCATCCGACGAACACGGCGAATTACAGCTATATCTCCATTGGCTATAAAATCAATCTCCTTACAGCCCTCCGTCCAAAAATAGTTATTCTTCGCCACCATCAGCAGGTCACCGCTGTTCAGTTCATCCTCCCGAAACAAAATCGTATTCCTGATTCCCTTATTATAAATATTCGCCCGTTTATTGGAACGGCAGACCACAATCGTTTCGTCCATACCTGCCTGACCGTAACAATCATTAATAACCTCAATCAGCTCACTACCAGAAACCATCCGGATATCCGGAAACCCTTCCACACGGACAGAAGGCAAAGTGAGAAAATCTTCCGCGGATATGTAGCGGCGCAATTCTGTCGCATTCCAAAGAATCCCCGAATCGTGCATCTGACGGACCACCTCAGTGAGCTGCGCCTCATATACTTCCATGCCATACCCGCGTAACTTATCGGCCGAAAGAGACGGACTCTCCTCTTCTCCTACCGGAGGAAGCTGCGCCGTATCCCCTACCAGCATCAAACGGCAACCTGTTCCGGCATATACATATTGAATCAAGTCGTCCAGCAAACGCCCTGTACCAAAGACTGCCCCCGCCAATCCGTCATTAGCGATCATCGACGCCTCATCCACAATAAACAAAGTATGCTGATGCAAGTTATCATCCAAAGAAAAGTTATCCAGGTCATTTGAAAAGTTGCGCTGGCGGTAAATCTTCTTATGAATAGTATAAGCCGGATGCTGTGCATAATGTGAAAAGACTTTAGCCGCCCTGCCCGTCGGAGCAAGTAGAACACACTTTTGCTGTAACTGGTCCAAGGTCTTCACCAATGCCCCGATAAGGGATGTTTTACCCGTACCGGCATATCCCTTTAAGAGAAAAACCGAGTCCGATTGGTGGGAAAAGAGAAAATCTGCTAAAAATTTAACAGCTTTTTCTTGTTCTAAAGTTGGTTTATATAGAAAATTTCCCTTAATTTGCTGCACTAAATAACTATTAATCATAATTGCGTAATAAAAAGTTCCTTGAACTGTGCGTTATTAGATTTATTTGTTTTATTTTTGCGATGCGAATATAAACTAAAAAAAACACATATTTATCATGAAAACAGTTATTAATATTGTATTGGCTGCTTGCGTTATCGGTTTGATATACGTTTGCTACGGCAGTATCATGGGACCGATTAACTTCGATGACGCTAAAAAAGCTAGAGAGAAACAAGTTATTGCACGCTTAATTGACATCCGTAAGGCACAGTTGGAATACCGCAACCTGCACAACGGACAATACACTGCAAGTTTCGACACCTTGATTGATTTCGTCAAAACTGCAAAACTTCCATTTGTAAAGAAAGAAGGAGTTTTGTCTGATACGCAATTGGAAGCTGGCATGACTGAAAAGAAAGCTATGGCAATCATCAACAAAGCCAAAAAAACTGGTAACTGGAAAGAAGTTGAAAAAGAAGGTTTAATGAACTTCAAACGTGATACTTTATGGGTTGCCGTAACAGATACAATCTATGCTCCGGGATTCAATGCAGACTCTTTAAGATATGTTCCTTTCGGAAATGGTGCACAGTTTGAAATGGCTATCCGTAACGATACAACAAAATCAGGTGCCCCTTTGCATTTATTCCAAGCTCAAACTCCGTATGAAACATATTTGGGTGGTTTGAATGCTCAAGAATTGGCTAACCTTAAAGACCTTCAAACCAAACTGGGCAAATATTGCGGTTTAAGAGTGGGTGATATCGAACAGCCTAACAATAACGCAGGTAACTGGGAATAAGAATGACTGAACGTATCGATTTTACAAAATCGGAACAATATACATTATCCATCCGCCTCAGTGCGGATGGATTTTCTTTTTCTATCTATAACCCACTGACAGATAATGATTTCTGCTTTGTTCCGTATCCTGTCAATACCGGATACTCTATGACGGCTAATCTAAAGGAAATGTTAACCGAGACAGAAACTCTAAGATATCCGTATAAACGGGTTAACATTCTGTATGACTCCCCCCGTTTCACACCTGTTCCTTTAGAATTATTCGAAGACGAACAAATGGATACTGTTTTCTATCATAATTTTCCTAAAGGAAATAACGAGATTGTACTTTGCAATGTCCTGGGAAGGAGTAATGTGGTAATACTTTTTGCTATAGACAAACATACCCATTTGTTACTGACTGAACATTTTCCTACAGCTCGTTACTTCTCCACCGCCAGCCCGCTGACTGAATATTTCGCCCGGAAAAGCCGGTTGGGCAACAGCCGGAAACTATACACACACATACGCGAGCAACAAATGGAAGTTTTTTGTTTTGATAAGGGCAACTTATTACTGATTAACTCATTTCCATGCAAACAAACCACAGACCGTGTGTATTACCTATTATATATATGGCAACAATTAAATTATAATCAGGAAAAAGACGAACTGCACTTGACAGGGAAATTAGAGGACAAAGAAGAATTATTGAAAGAATTGCGCAACTATCTGCGTCAGGTATTCGTCATCAACCCCAAAGCGGAATTCAACCGCTCCGAGATAAGTAAAATAGAAGAGATACCTTTTGACATGCAAACCTTATTATTATGCGAGTAATCAGCGGTATATACAAACGGCGCCGTTTCGACGTGCCTCATACATTCAAGGCACGTCCAACAACGGATTTTGCCAAAGAGAACCTTTTCAATGTATTAAGTAATAATTATTTTGACTTCGAGAACGGAGTTACAGCTTTGGACCTTTTTGCCGGTACGGGCAGCATCAGTATAGAACTGGTTTCACGCGGTTGTGACCGGGTTATCTCAGTGGAAAAAGATCCCCAGCATCTTTCTTTCATCTCGCAGGTGATGCGTGAAGTGAAGACTGACAAATGTTTTCCTATCCGTGCTGATGTCTTTAGATTTATAGACAAATGCAGCGAGCAGTTTGATTTCATCTTCGCCGATCCTCCATACACCTTGAAAGATCTGGAAAGTATCCCCACCCGTATTTTCGAAAGCGGGATTTTAAAGGAAGACGGATTATTGGTATTGGAACATGGCAAAGAGAACCATTTCGAGGATAATCCCCATTTTATTGAGCGCCGTGTATATGGCAGTGTGAACTTCTCTTTCTTCAAAGCAATGGTGCCAGCAACCGAACAATAGATTCTTGTGCTTTTTGATACCAAGGACGCTTCATCCATGTTTTTCTCTGTAACAGGATAGCGTCCTTCTGGTCTTGCAGGAAAATACCCTTCAACATCAATGCTGAGGCCGGATCATACATAAAGGCATTCACCTCAAAATTATGCTCAAAGCTACGGAAGTCCATATTAGTAGAACCTACCGTAGAGAGAGTATCATCACTAACCATCAACTTGGAATGCAAAAAACCTTTCTGATAAAGGTAAATCCTGACACCCGCACGCATGATATCATCCAAATAAGATAACGAACCTAAATGTGTTATCCACGTATCGGCACGTGCCGGTATCATAATGCGAACATCCACACCTGCTAAAGCTGCCGTTTTCAATGCCATCAGAATAGGTTCGGTAGGCAACAGGTAAGGGGTTTGTATATAAAAATACTTTCGGGAACTACTGATAGCTATCAGTAACCCTTGCATAATATCCCGCCATTCGCCTACAGGATCGGAAGTAACAATCTGTATCAGAGCCTTCCCAAAGATTCCAACTTCGGGGAAATAACGGGAGGAAGTGATAAGAGTACGGTCTACCACATACCAATCGGTCAAAAAAGCAGTCTGTAACCCATATACCGCTTTTCCTTTTATCTTAATGTGAGTATCCCGCCATATCCCCCATGGAAAGCCTTTCATATAGCGCAAAGCAATGTTCATTCCTCCCATATAAGCCACACGACCGTCAATTACCACTATTTTACGGTGATTACGATAATTTACCTTACTGGTAAATAAAGGGAAACGAACTTTCAAAAAACTACGTGCTTCAATACCTGCTCCCCGCATTTCATCAAAAAAAGCATGGGGAACTTTCCAACAGCCCACGTCATCGTATAGTAAACGCACTTCTACTCCCTGCCGCGCTTTATCTATCAACACATCGCGCAGCAGCCTGCCTGCCGGATCATCCTCAAAAATATAAAACTGTAAATGGATGTGGTGCTTTGCTTTACTGATTTCTTTCATCAATGAATACAGCATGGAATAACCATCCGTAAAAACTTCCGTCGCATTTCCTTCAAAGGGCAAAGCATTATTCACTTTCCGGAAAAAACGCATCAACTGGTACTGTTCATCAGGACACTTAAACGCCTTTTGCGCTTGGTATTCTGCCATAGGACGTTTTATAAGACGGGTGAACCCTTTCTTGCTGATCAATTTCTCCTTACGTGTGCTTCTGCCGAAAAAGAAATAGAATACAAGCCCCACAATGGGCAGGAAAAAGAGTACAAGTACCCATGCCATTGTTTTAACAGGATTACGATTATCAAGTATCACTATAAAGATAGTTCCGATGATAATCACAAAATAAAGCACGTTAAAAGCAACAGCAAAGATTTCATTAAAGATACTCCACTCTACCATATAATTCCAAGTAATTTACTTATAAGCAAACTTATAAAAAAAATCCCAACCTATAACAATATAGATTGGGAAAAGATTAAGATATAGTTTCATTTAAAAAGGACGCCGGCCATGTCTTCCTGGACCGGGACCAAAACCGGGACCACCGAATCCCCTATGGCTATTCATCATCTTGTCACGAGCGGCTTTACTTCCAAAAATATTCAGACGATAGATAAAATGCACCATACAGTAACTATTGATACTGTTGTATTCGGTAACCGAACGTACATCTGCAGTCAAAGAACGGCTGATATTGCTCTGTTGTTTTAAAATGTCATACATTTCAAAACTAACAGTTGCTGCTCCCTTCAATAAACTTTGTGCTATTTGGGCATTCCAAATCAGTTCATTATTGTTCAAACTGGCATCATCATATCCTCTACGGGACTGGTTGGTGATATTAGTAGACAATGTCATCTGCCATGGTAGAGTGACATTGGTACTCGCTCCATATGAGAATGTATAAGGATTTTGGTTCTTTTCAGGACGCAGCTTGCTACGTTCCGCTGTATATTCAATAGAACCATTCAATGAAAATTCAAACCAGTCATTCCGATAGGACCCATTCAGATTCTCCGCCAAAGTCAAGCCGGTAGTCGTATTCTTATCATCATGCAATGTTTCCTTATTGTATAAGAACGCTACTTGATTCCGGTAGTTAACACGAGAAAAAGAATTTATAGTAAACTTTTTATTCTTCAAAGCCGAATTAAAACCGAACATACCAAACGCATTCCAGTTTCCATTGATATTCTGAGGAGTTGAAGTAGTACCACCCGTATTCTCATCATATATCGTACTATTACTGATACTATTCTGAGTAGCAGTGAAATTTACATGGGTCATTATCCCACGCTGCTTCTCGGCATTATAAGTGTTATAAAACAAACGCATGGTATGGGCAAACGAAGGCTTCAAACCAGGATTACCCACACGGATATTCAACGGATTGGAATTATCGACAATCGGCAGCAGGTTTTCCATACTAGGCTGACTACTACGCCCACGATAAGTGATACGCAGCTGACTTACCTTAGAGAAGCGATAACGAAAATCCAGATTCGGAGCAAAATTGAATACCGTTCTTGTGGTATCAGTCATGTAATCTCCCTTCTTATAGGACAATTTCGTATTTTGAGGCTGTAAGGACATGCCGGCACTCAACTGATATTTCTCCCGGATAAATCGTAGTCCTAAAGAGATATCATGATTAAAGTATTTATATTCAGCATCCTTACTCAAGCTATCTACATAAGCAGTTTCATAGTCTTCGGGTAATCCGTCATTTATATTCCAAGGATACCCCAAATCATATGTCGATTTATCACTCTTGCTATTCTTATATTGGAATCTATAACTAAATTGCAGGAAAGTAGCCCGTGCTATAGGTTCGCTATAAGTAAATTGTGCTGTATAATTATAATTTTTAGTAGGCATCGTAATGTATTGATTACGATATTCAATGGAGTCCCCTCCTAAATAATTCTTTATCTGATAATAACGGGTTTCCGATTGAGCATACTGATCGCTGTCATCATCTCCATATCCAAACGAACCACGGAATGTAATATTACGTCCTTTATCATTCAGTTTCCGATTCAGCTGTAAAGTTGCATTAGCCGACAAACTATTTGATTTTGACAAATTGTGTTCATTGGTAGCATTAATACGAGTATCCCTTAACGGGTCATCGGTACCTATATTGTTAAAGTTCAGATAATCATTGGGATTTACCACATATTGGTAAGGGTCCTCATTAAAAGTTCCTGATTCTGTTGCCGAAGTCCCTTTTGTTTTATTATAAGAAACATTCGGCCGAAAAATAATATTGGTCATTGAATCGGGACGCCATTCCATACGAAAATCCGCATTGAAATCAGTCACTTTATTACGATCGGCTTTGTTTGAATTGGAATAAGAATCCCCCGACTGCAAAAAACGCTGTGAAGATCCTACTGTTACTACATCCGCATCACGATAGTTGTAACGCATGCTACCTCCCACTTCCATTTTTTCTGTTTCTGTAGCAAAATTCGCTCCTAGCATTTTAGTTGCGTTCAATCCATTGTTACGCCTCCAACGAGGTCCTCCTCCCGAAAATCCCTGATCATTCACATTATTGGCGGAACCAATAATAGAGAATTGAGTTTTATCATAAAAACGGTTAATCATAGCTCTTCCCGCATAACGGTCTTCCGTACCGGCCGCCAAATCCACATTTCCAAACCAACCCTGATTCATCCCCTTCTTTACCGTCAAATCGAGCACTGTTTCCTCCTCACCATCATCAATACCCGTAATGCGTGCCAAATCGGACTTCTTATCATATGTTTTCAGTTTTTCCACCATATCGACTGGCAGATTCTTCAAACCGGTCTTCACATCGCCACCAAAAAACTCTTTGCCGTCTACCATAATCTTTTTTACTTCCTTACCATTGATTTTGATATTACCATCGTCATCTATTTCTGCTCCCGGAAGTTTTTTCACCAACTCTTCCAACATTGCCCCCTCAGGAGTACGATAAGCAGAAGCATTATAACCAATAGTATCTTCTGAAATGGTTACTTGCGGAGCCTCGGCTACAATAACTGCCTCACCCAACATGATAGCATCGGTAGGTAAAGTGACCGTTCCAATATTAACGCTCGGTTTACCAGCTGTCAGCTGCAAAGATTTTTCCTGAGTAAGGTAACCTACAAATGAAATTTTAAGTACATATTTTCCCGGACGGGCGGCAATAGAGAATACTCCGTTGTTATTGGTAACATTTCCTACCACCATTGTACTATCGGGTAGAGAAAGTAATTGTACGGTAGCTTGTCCAACCGGGCTTTTATCATCACCATCAATCACAGATCCCGTCACGGTTATGCGCTTGCCACTTTGCGCCCAAGAGAGAGTTGCACAGGTACATACCAGTAACAACAATAATATTAACTTCTTCATTTTTTTCCTTAAAATTTTAATGCCTAATGTCCTTTGGACACTCTTGTCAACAAAAGGTTTAACGGAAAAATGTATTTATTTCTTAAATAATCGGTCAACCCGGCTTTTTTGTACGCCAAATTCCAGACAAATAACATTAAAAGCCATATAAACTATAGCAATGGAATTATCCGCTTCTTCCAGATTTCCATTATATACTCCTCTGACCAACATTACAATATAATAAATGCCCAGCAAATAAATAGCATAACAAATAGCCTTGACACGTATTCGGGAAATCTTCTCATTCTCATCCTTCACTTTTGCCAAGAAGATCATAAACAGAGAAAACCAGATAAGTAACTTGATAGAAGCCTTTGTAAACAACAAGTTACTATCATTTATCATGCCAAACATAAACATGAGCAACGGTACGAAAACAGACAACAACAGAACAACATATCCCATCGTCCTACAATAAACCGGTAAAATTCCTTTCATTATTTTATATTTTAACGTACAAAAGTAATTATTTGTAAGCAAAGAACGGTCATCTTTTTGCTTTTTTACCTAAATTTGCAGGCAAATAATAGAAAATATGAGTAAACAAGAAGTTATTATCTGCCATAACTTAGAAGAAAATCTCAATAAGGCAATAACCCAATGCCCACATGACAAATTATTTGTCTTGGCTGATGAACATACGCGTAAACTTTGCATTCCTGTTTTATCTGGATTTGATTGTATTAAAAATGCCCATTTTATTTATATAGGGGCCGAAGATGTGCACAAAAACTTGGAAACATTGGCATATGTATGGAAAGAGTTGGGAGATAAAGGCGCAAGCCGTCATTCGTTACTTATCAATTTAGGTGGAGGGATGGTTACAGATTTAGGAGGATTTGCCGCATCAACTTTCAAACGAGGGATCAAATATATCAATATTCCTACCACGCTACTGGCTATGGTTGATGCATCTGTAGGAGGCAAGACCGGAATCAATTTCAACGGATTAAAGAATGAGATCGGAGTCTTCTCTCCTGCCGAAAGTGTATTGATTGACGCTGATTTTCTAAAATCACTGGATCTTCGAAATCTATTGTCCGGATACGCTGAAATGTTGAAACATGGTCTTATCAGCACCCATGATCATTGGATAGAATTGCTGAGATTTGACTTCAACAATATAGATTACAAGGTCTTACAGACTTTAGTCGGAAAATCTGTACAGATTAAAGAAAATATAGTGGAACAGGACCCTTTTGAAAGAGGAATCCGCAAAGCTTTAAATCTGGGACACACCGTAGGGCATGCTTTTGAAAGTCTGGCATTAGAGACACAGCATCCTATATTACATGGTTACGCTGTGGCATGGGGGATAGTTTGTGAACTTTATTTCTCCCACATCAAAACAGGTTTTCCCAAAGACAAGCTACGTCAAACCATCTTGTTCATCAAAGAACATTATGGAGTTATGCTTTTTGATTGCAAACAATATGAACGCCTCTATGAATTCATGAAACATGATAAGAAGAACTCAGCAGGCATCATTAATTTCACCCTATTAACTGAAATAGGAGATATACAGATTAACCAATCGGCAAGTAAAGACGAAATTTTTGAAATGCTGGATTTTTATCGTGAATCCATGGGTTGCTGATCCCCCTTTAAACAGATGGAAAGATTGTACAATCTTTCCATCTGTCCGATACAATAAAAAACATCTTTTATTTATCCCCAATTATGCTCAGGCAAACTTTTAACAATCAAGAAATTAGAGTATTTATGATATATTAGTTAAAAAACCAAGCTTATCATTTAAAAAAGACAAATACAAAGTGCTTTTTTTCCGTAAAATTGTTCCTAAATACCATTGATCAACTTTTCAATGCTTCAGAAATCCTATTTTTGCACTATAATTGGTTGGTATAAATGTTATATAAGGAATTTGAAAAGAATAGAGAAGATATATTAGAGAATGAATTTTGCATGCAATCTGATGCATCAACATTGCCCATTACAGATTGCCCCTCTTATACCCCTATATGTACTATTGGAATCTGTATACAAGGAAATGCTAAAATAAGAATGGATTCTCAAGAATATACTATACATCCACATGATGTTTTTGTCTTTATGCCGGGATTGCTAGTCTCAGTCATAGAGACAAGTCCTAATTTCACAACAAACTATTTTACACTTTCAAACACATTTTTCTATGATGTAATAAAAACTATCAGAAGTTTTTCTCCTCAATTTTTCTCTTACATGAAATCTCGTTTCCTTTATCCCTTGCCGGAACAAGAGATGCAGTATTTCATGAATTATTATGCATTACTGAAGAGTCGGAGCAAACTTCCCAAAAGTTTTTCCAGAGAAGCAATTATAGCTCTGCTAAGAATTATATTCCTAGATTTATATAATGACTTTGAAAATTATATCAATCATAGAAATAATACAAGTACAACACGTAAAGAAGATTTAACACATAGATTCTACACGCTAATGATGGATAACTACAGAGAACATAAAGAGGTTATCTTTTATGCCGACAAACTTCATGTTTCTTCCAAATATTTGTCTGAAGTAGTTAAAGAAACCAGTGGAAAATCTCCTAAGGACTGGATTATAGATTATTCATTACTGGAGATAAAAGAATTATTGAAAAACAGTTCTCTTAATATTCAGGAAATAACAATCAGAACTAAGTTCCTGAACCAGTCTGCTTTAGGTCGTTTTTTTAAAAGACACACCAATATGTCTCCCTCTGAATATAGGGAATCGACTTATTAGTTTTATCAATACCTTGCATAAAAAGATGTACTTTTAATGTAAAAAAGTACAGAGAATATTTGCAAATACAAAAAAGCCGTACCTTTGCATCCGCAATTCGGGATGTAGCCCAGCCCGGTTAGAGTACGCGTCTGGGGAAATTGAATAAGATTACCGATAATAAAATTACAATAATATATAAATCAAGGAGTTAAATAAATACTTAACTCCTTATTTTTTACCTGCGGATACCTTACGAATAAGGTTTTCGGGAAACTTGGCTTATTTTATCCGACTATTGCCTTTTATTATGCGGATTTTGCATTATTGCATTGAAGAATTTTCCAAATACATTAAATAAGTGGTAAAGCAAATAATCACCTCCTCTCTGCTTATTGTTCAGTCACCACAAAAGGCTCTTCTTTTAAGGCTGAAATAGCATAGCAGCAGTACACCCTAAATTCGCAGACTCACGATATAATCTTATCGCCTCGTCTTTGTCTTTAGACACTCCCCATAAACCGTTTTCATGAGCCTTACCTAACAAATACATTGCATAGGGAATTTCCAATTGGCTCATAAACACCAACAGACTAACACCTCTATATTCATTTAGAGGTGTTCCTCCAATACCACCATATAAGAATAAATTTATAGCTTCCCACTATACAATTTCATCACTGGGGTTTGTCATTGACGCACACACAAAGAGTTCGGCAGCTTTTAAAGGGTCTGGCTTCAAATCCCATGCTCCTACTTTATACAGATATCCACTTATCATTTGTGACTCAGAATGCCCCAAATCTGTAGCCTGTTGAAAATAAAAGAGTACTCTTCGGGTATCTTGAGGAATTTTTGTGCCATTCATGTACTACTTTCCTTCCTCAAATGCAGCATCCTTATCCGTATTAGCCTGTTTCATTAACGACAAAAGATATTCAGAATCTAATGCCTGTACTTCCTTGTTTTCCATAATCTCATTTTTTAATATTATAACTTACTTATGTATATCACTAACTATTTTACAATAACACGCTGATATACAATTAGGAGCATCACGTATAAGATAACTATTCCAACACAAATACAATTGATTTCTCATACCAAACTTTTTATAAGTTGCATGAATATAACGAAGAATTTATGACCGAGATTTAAATATTTGTGCTAATTTTTATTGGATTACTGATTTTCAATCTATTAAACAAGTATTTTCGAGTACAAAGGAACTCTTTTTTACACTCTTAGAGGAGCAAACAATAAGGGTGGAGCAGCTTGCCCCACCTTATCTTAAATACCTCGTTAAAAACTTTATTTCTATAATATCATACCAAGAACTGTTTTCAAAACACGGCAGCTATTTTCTTTATATTGTTTAGCTTTTCACGCAAGGAGTTATTCTTTCGTGCTACCTGTATATTATAATCCGTTTGCATTCTTACAAGCAAATCGGCATTGACCCCCAAAGCCGCCTCTAAAAACAAGGCAAATTCGGTAGTTATCGGACGTTTTGCATTTAATGTTTCATTTAAGGCAGAATAAGACAAGCCAAATCTCTTTGCAAAGTCTTTTTGCCTTATGCCTCTACATTCCAATTCTTCCTTTATCAATTCACCCGGATGATAGGGACGGAATGACTGCAAATTATTTGTTGCTATACCCATAGTTCCTCCTATTTATAATGATTTGTAATGTCTATCAAAGAACAGACTTCTATGATTGTTTGATTACCCGCATTGGTGATTTCCTTAAATTCCAATCTGTATTGGTCATTGATGCGTAAAGAAGAAAGTCCTTTTTTATCACCTTTCAACTTTTCATAGTTTAAAGACCTATACTGATATAAATCTTCCATTCGAGAGGCATTTAGTAGAGCTTTGACACACTTCAAATAACCATTGACTATTTGAGGTTGGAAACGATGCTTCTTATCATCAGTTTTTCCTTTTTCATAAAGTTCTGCCAAATATTCCTTTTCAAATTCTACGTTCATATAACCGTTCTTTGATGACACAAAGATAACACATATTTGCACAATTCGCAATATTAGCGAATTATTTTTATATCCTGCCGAGTACTTTTATTGTGTTAGATAAGTTTTTGGCCGTGCACGCCCAATAGACACCTCATTTAAAAGATAAGGCTTGGTAATCATCTGAAGAATAAACTTAGGAAGTGAAGTTTACACTCTCTGATGATTACCAAGTCTTATTTGAATAAGAAGAGGATTAACAGCGGTGTTGAATATTCGTCGTTCCTCCGCGATGCCCATCCTGTCTGCCGACTGCTCCAACAGCCAAGCAAGATATTGTTCTATTTTGCCTGTCAGTTCCAAGGTCAGGTTAGGGAGAGCCAAATGTTTTTTGCCCCACTCCAACGCTTCCTAGATTTTCTTTTGTATTTGCCTACGTAGGACACGGTCGGCTGGCTGCGGATTTGTCCGAAGTTTAAAAAGGACGTGCTTTACATAATAAGACAGGTTTTGGTCGGCATTTGCTATACAAATGCACCACTTGGCAAAGTCCTTGGCGCTCTCAAAAATACGGTAATCCGCATCCCAACAATCATTAGGCAGTTTCACCATATCCTCATAATATCCAAACCACTCTGCAACCAGCGTCCAAAACACCTGTTTACTCCAAAGTTCCTCTGCTACTATATCCCTGCCAAACAACCTACTCAGTCCTTTGGTGCTAAATGTCACCTCATACCTCAATAAGTTCTTTGGCAAGTTCTCTCTTCCATATTTAGGCAGTTCACGCTTCTTCTTCGTTTCCTGTATTTTGTCATAAAACTTGCAACGCACTTCCCCGTTATCCATATATTTAGTACCACTCCAACCATTAGGTCTAAATGCTTTCATAGCATCCAACTTCTGCATATACATAATAGGAGGCTCTGTCATGCTAAAGTTATGTGCAAACTCCGCAGACTCCACCACCGCCTTATACATGGGCACACCCAAATTCTTACTTAACCTCATATAAGTCCCTCTACTTCCTTTAATGATAAGGTCTTTAGGTTATGTTTTCATAGACATGCCCTCGAATGACACATACGTGTCTATAACTATGACTCTACGTCCAAGCCAATACCCCTTACCACCTGTACCATTGGCAAAATAGTCAACTGTACGTTGCAGGACTGTTTGCCAGTTGTACCCTGTTGGCAGGTCATATAGCATTAATTTGATTTTGTCATACATGGCTGTGAGACTGGAATGTATATAGAAAGTTATACATAATAAAGCATATTAACTATTTACGGAGCCGTGCAGCCAACTAGCTTTCCATTCGTTTTATAAATTCGTCCTTGGTTTCCTGCTTTCGGGCAGTCATCCACGCTACGATTTCGTCACGCTTGAACACAAGTTTGCGTCCGTTTGTCCCGGAACGATGACAAGGTATTTCACGGGTACGGGTCCACTTGTAAATAGTATCCTTTGCATAATTCGTAAGTTCACAATAAAGTGTAATGTCAAACACTTCGGGATAATCCTCTATCCGTTTTGGCTCTCTTTTGGCATTCTGTGGTTCGGTTTCAGGTGTCGTTGGTACTGTTCCCAGCATGGAAACAATGACTGCCCGCAACGACCTTATTTGAGCCAGAGCGTAATATTCCCATTGCTGTTGCAAAAACTCCATGTCGTGAAACAGCCATGCGCTCTCTATCGCATCACGGTGGTGTTCATTGATAAAGCCGTATTGGGCTATGGAATTATACAGAAAATCTGCAACCAAACCTGTTTTACCCTCTTTTTGCAAATAGGTTTCCTCGTTATAGACATCTTCCAACTCTTGGCTGTCCATGTTCAGTTTGCCTTGTCGGACGGCTGATAACTTTTCATCATAAGTGGATATGAAGAAGCCGTTCCGCCATTGGTTTATAGCCTCATCCACCTCATTTAAAGCCTGTTTTAGCTTTGTCTTATTACCTTTCGTCAGTCTTTTTACATAGATGCGCAACCATTCCTCATGCGCAAAACGGGCTTCCCCTTTGGGAGACTTGTCTATCAAGTCGCCCAAAGGCATATTTATTGTCATACTCATAATTAAAGGATTTTAGCTACTCTGTCTAATACACTTGTTGAAAAACTGTCAAGATATACATTTGTCGTTGTAAGATTACGATGCCCCAACGCTTGGCTGGTAAATTCACGGGGGACATCATTGCCTTGTAAGGTCATGGCCATCGTATGACGGCTGACATAGGTGGTCAGGTTCATACGGATATGAAGCAATTTGCCCAATTGCTTTAAACCGTCATTTATACGTTTGTAACGGCTGCGGATATGGTCATACAGTTGCTCCCCCTCATAATCCCTTGTTATTATTGGCAGCAAATAGTCGCCTGTCAAAGTAGTATTTGCCTTAAACCACTCCAACTGCTCTCTTATGGCAGGAGTTACAGGTATCGTTATAGGCTTTACATTTTTAGCGTTTTGTGTCTTTTGCCTTTTGTAAACGATGTGCTCCTCTGCCCCAAACGTATCAATATTGTTTTTAGTCAGCATGGCTTCGTCTACAAAACTCATACCGAAACATAAATAGGAAAACAGGAATACCCTACGGGATAACTCCAACACAGGATTTTGTTGAGGCGAGTTTTTTATCAACTCCAAATCATGTGGTGAAAGGTAGCGCTTGGCTGTTTCCTCTGCCAGCTTACCGATTTCAAAGCCACCCTTACCGAAAGGATAGGTCTTTGATGAGGCTTCACGTTCTTTTATCGCCTTGTTTATAACCGCCCTCAATGTTTTGAGGTAGTATTTACGGGTGTTTCCGCAACAGCCGTCTTTTTCCATTTCAAGGTTAAACCGATTGATATACTTCACGTCCAACTCCGAAAACAGCCGTTCCTCAATCTTGTCGTCATACTTTGCCAGCATGTGCAAGGTACGTTCATAGACTTTTGCGTTACCGATATGCCGTGTGGCTTTTAAGTTTTCCACCTGTCGCATAAAGTAGTCGTAAACCTTGCCCTGCTTTGACATACCAAGAAACTCCTCCTCGAACTGGTTAAGCGTCCAGTTTATCCGTTCCTCCATGAACTTTTGCAGGATTTCATCTTTCCGGACCTCATAACGGTTCAGCAACGCATTGTAATTTTCGTAGTTAGGATTGACACGCTTGTCTTTTTTAAATCGGGATGCCTGTTCATCCCATTGACCTTTCGTTGCCGACAGTTGTAAGTCGATGTACTTTGTTTTGTCCTCTTTTGCTACCCTTAAACAAACGGGGCAGCTGCCGTCCCTTCTAATGTTGCTTTTGAAAAGCACAATTTTTGTCTTTGCCATGATTTTGTTCTTTTTTTTAGTTATATGGCCGACGAAATTATTTTATACTTTATAAGAACAGCATAATAGGATGTCCCAAAGTAAAGTATAGAACTTCACCCTCGCTCAATGCAAAGATATTAATTTCGACGATTAAAATTAAATCATTAACTTTGGTTACCAAGGAGAAATGCTCAATTAGTTCGAGAACCTCGTTCCAACTTTAACTTCTATTTATTATTTTCCCTTTTTTAATTGCCAATTCTCACATTTAATATTCGATTAAGGTTTGATTAAGGTTTTGGAATGATTTAATGCTTTCTACTACTATAAGACAGGATTTTTTGCATGTGTTTTGCATCATATAGGGTACAAAACAGCCTCCGAAGTTACCTTAATACTATTTAGAATTTTATCTAAACAGTATTTTGCAACAAAAATATATAACACTGATAACAAGCAAGATACAATACTAACAAAAGATATTCATATATATTTTTCCACCGATTTATTTGCAGATTAAAAATAAAGCACTACCTTTGCATCCGCAATTCGGGGTGTAGCTCAGCCCGGTTAGAGTACGCGTCTGGGGGGCGTGTGGTCGCTGGTTCGAATCCAGTCACCCCGACTGGAAGAAAGCATTGATAATCTGATGATTGTCAATGCTTTTTGCTTTTTAGACAATTCTCGTAACTATGGCAGTTTGGCGGGATGGTTGAAAACGGCTCAGTTTCTTTTTAAGATGCATCCTTCATGACCAATAAAGAAGGAAGCGCTTTAAAGACTTTTTCATTGGCAGCAATCCCCACACAAGTATCATAGCTTAAAATAAGCAATCCATGAATTATCGGCAATACCAAATCCTCTATTTCAACCAAAGGATACAGATGTACCCTATTTGCATACTGCTTATTTATCTTATATATTTGTCCTACATATTCTTCACTTCCACTGCTGAAATAATATAAATGAATAAAACTCCCTCCATCTTCCAATAAACGACGCACATAAGTGAAAAGAAAACTATCCATACTTCCATTTATCAATACAGCCACTTCATCTCCATTACGATAGTCACGATTTACAAAGATAGCAACAGGACAAGAAGCATGCTCTAACACATCATCCACTTTTTTACGAAACAAACCAAAAAAAGAAGTCATCGACTTTTCACCGTCAGTCATAAAGCGAGGCCCTGCGCCTAACAACAAAATATCCGGTGACTCCGCTTCTACAGTGGAAATCATATCAGATACCAAATTATCAGTTACTCTATAACGCTTCTCTATATGTATATTCAAGTGCTCTGCCTGTTTATCAACAGGAATAAAACTTTCTTCAAAAAATTGCTCAACACTAGTAGGATTCACATCGGTACCCGTTGTATAATGAGCTGCAATTACCTGATGATAAGAAAGTTGTTTTCCAAAGAGTAATTTGTATACCGATAATAGCTTACCACCTGTTTCGGGACGTCCAAAGAACAAAAGCAATTTTCGTTGCAAAACCGTTTTTTGTTCTCTTACTGCAAAGCCCCATTCGACTAAATTTAATAAAGGTGTCGTCATAAAAGTCGTAACCAAAGCCATTATGATAAGAATAACAAAGATAGATGGAGGAAGTACCCCCAACTCATAACCGATATTCAATGCCACCAATTCCATCAATCCACGGGTATTCATCAAAGTACCTATGGTGAAACTATCTTTCCAAGACTCACCCACCAAACGGGAGGCCACAGCACATCCACCAAATTTTCCGACAACCGCTACAGTAATCAATAACAGGCATACACACCATAATTCCGGCGTATTAATTAATCCTATCTGTGTGCGTAATCCTGTAAAAGCAAAAAATAACGGTAGAAAAAAAACCAATGCTATATCCTCAACCTTCTCCATCATTACCTTACGGAAACCAAAATTAGAAGGCATGACTACACCCGCCATAAAAGCACCAAACAAAGCATGAATCCCCAAAATTTCCGTAATAGCCGCCGATACAATCAAAACCAAAAAAATAAAACTGACAAAGGTCTTGTTTATAACTTCTTTATTGGAATAAAGTGTACCGATTTTCTTTAAAAACGGACGAACAACAACAAACATCACAGCTATATAGACAAATGTAAGAAGAACTGTATACAAAGCACCTCCCAACGTTCCTGCTTTTGTAATAGCAATGACAACCGCCAACAAACACCAAGCTGTCACATCATCATTGGCTGCAGATGCTATCGTAAGAATTCCTACAGGTTTCCGTGTCATATTCCGTTCTTGAATAATACGGGCCAAAACCGGAAAAGCGGTAATACTCATAGATATACCAATAAATAAAGCAAATGGAAGAAATGCTGTTTGCTGGGAAGCATATTCCTCATATACCCAGTAAGAAGCCAACATTCCCAAGAAGAAAGGTACCAAAATTCCTGCATGACTAATAACTAATGTTTCATTTATCTTATTTTTCAATACTCCGAAATCAACCTCCATTCCAATAACAAACATAAATAGTACCAACCCTAACTGACTGATAAGTTCCAGATTAGTCAAAGAATCCGGTTGAAACAAAAAGCCGAAAAACTCAGGATAAAGAGATCCCAGCAGGGAAGGCCCCAAGACAATTCCTGCCACTATCTCACCTATCACTCCCGGTTGCCCTATATAGCGGAATGCAGACGCAAAAATACGAACCGCAATCAATACAACTATAATTTGAATGAGTAAAATGGAAAAAGGATGCTCCAGATTATCAAGTAATATAGTTTTAAACATAGTAAAAGCATCATCACCTGCTGTCGCTGGCTTTATAGATGACAAATGCAAAAAACGCTCACCACCTGCTATAGCGGTATAAATCAACCCTCCGAATATCAATAGCATCATCAAGTAAATAAAGTAGTTTTTACGTGCCTTTCTCATACTCGTTATACAGAAATAATATTAATGAAAATATAACAAATAAAGCTGTTAAAGAGTTCATCAACCAAAAACCTTTTTCATACCTTTGCTCTACAAATTTCATGAAGATGTCCGAACGCAAAATAATACATATCGATATGGATGCATTCTACGCATCGGTAGAACAACGTGACAACCCCGAATTATGTGGAAAACCGCTTGCTGTGGGACACGCTGAAGAACGAGGTGTGGTAGCTGCTGCCAGTTACGAAGCCCGCCGTTACGGAGTACGTTCCGCCATGTCATCACAAAAAGCCAAAAGACTTTGCCCAGAACTGATTTTTGTTCCGGGGCGAATGAATGTATATAAAACTGTATCCCAGCAGATACATGATATTTTTCATACCTATACAGATATCATAGAGCCTCTGTCACTAGACGAAGCTTTTCTGGATGTAACTGAAAATAAAGCAGGCTTTTCACTTGCTATAGATATAGCCAAAGATATTAAAAAGCGTATTCGCAAAGAATTGGGATTGATAGCTTCAGCCGGGGTCTCTTATAACAAGTTTCTAGCCAAAATAGCATCGGATTACCGCAAACCCGACGGATTATGTACAATACATCCCAACCAAGCATTGGATTTCATCGCCCACCTTCCCATCGAATCTTTTTGGGGAGTAGGTCCGGTAACAGCCCAAAAAATGCACACATTAGGGATTCATAATGGTACCCAATTACAAGCCTGCACTTTAGAAATGCTTACCCGGCAGTTTGGTAAAGCAGGTAATCTGTATTACGATTTCGCACGAGGCATTGACCTCCGTCCTGTAGAACCCATAAGAATCCGTAAGTCCGTAGGATGCGAACATACATTGGAAAAAGACATTTCTCTTCATTCTTCCGCCATCATTGAACTATATCATGTAGTTACCGAATTGCTAGAAAGACTGAAACGCACTAATTTCAGCGGTAACACACTTACTTTAAAAATAAAGTTCCATGACTTTAGCCAAATAACCCGCAGCATCACTCAAAACAGTGAACTGACAAGTATGGATAAAATTCTTCCGTTAGCAAAAAAATTACTGAAAGAAATTGATTATGAAAGCCACCCCATCCGCCTTATCGGACTATCCATATCTAATCCAAAAGAAGAAAAAGAAGAAATAAAAAAACAATGGGAACAACTTTCATTGGAATTTAAAGAGTGGGATTAAGGTACTGGATAAATGAATCAATATAAGATTCCATTGTTTCAAACCCCTTCACTCCATTCTTTAATTCTAATCCATAATATATTCCCGCCAGCAAACCTGTCAATGCTCCTACCGCATCACTTGACTTACCTGAGTTTATAGCCGAAAATACGCACTCCTTATAACTATTTCCTGCCATAAACCAATTGACCACTGATTCCACCGTATCTACAACAAAGCTTCCATTACAAAGATTTTGCCTGTTAACCTCCACATCACATCTCTGCTCAGCCTGCTGTAATGCCTGTTCTTTATCTTCATATTCCAACAGGCAACGAATGAACTCAATAAAAAACCAAGTATACTTAAAGCTATAACGACTATTATGAGTGATCTTAATAAAAGAAAAAATCTCCTCTTTAGATAAAGGAGAAAAAGCCAAAACACAACACCCCATCAAACTGCGGTTGCCACTATTAGAATCCGAAGACACTCCCCTGAAATTTTTCATGATTGCTTTTTGGGTCACCTGATCAATATCAAACTCAATGTTTTCTCCTGTATACTTTCTATTGAAATACCAGTTTCTTAAATTCTGCTGATAAAGTTCCAAATTGCAACGACTGTCCAAAGCACATAATAACATCGAGGTATTCCCTGAACATTTATCTCCCCGAAGATAAGATTTTGTCCATATAGGTTTAAATGTCCCTTTTCCTTTTCCCCTGTAAGGCATTCCCAACCAATCTCCTAATATAAATCCCGTTAGTCCTGTTTTAATTCTTTTCATGGCATGTGTTAATTACAAAGCACAAAAATAATAAAAAGAGAAACAAATCCTTGCCTTCCATTGTTAAATTCATAATTAATGGGTATTGATAAGTATGTATGCTACAACTAATTTTGTTGCCAACAGAAAATGTATTACCGGGTAATAAAGAAAGGAGAACAAATGAAAAGAATCGTATTACTCCGCCATGGAGAAAGTACTTGGAACAAAGACAACCGTTTTACAGGATGGACAGATGTAGATTTAACCGAAAAAGGTATCGCTGATGCCAACCAAGCAGGTACACTCTTAAAAGAAAAAGGATTTCATTTTGATAAAGCTTACACTTCTTTTTTAAAGCGTGCAGTCAAAACATTAAACTGTGTGCTAGATAAAATGGATCAAGATTGGATACCTGTAGAGAAAAGTTGGCGTCTAAACGAGAAACATTATGGCGTATTGCAAGGATTAAACAAAAGCGAAACAGCTTCTAAATATGGAGAAGAACAAGTATTGATATGGCGTCGTAGCTTTAACGTAGCCCCCAAAGCCCTATCGGAAGACGATCCGCGCAATCCGAAAACAGATACCCGTTATAAAGAAGTTCCTGACAAAGATCTTCCACGTACTGAATCTCTGAAAGAAACAGTAGAACGTATATTACCTTATTGGAAATGCATCATTTTCCCCAATCTAGCTACAGCAAACGAACTGCTGGTAGTGGCTCATGGAAACAGCCTCAGAGGAATTATTAAATATTTGAAACACATACCGGATGAGGAAATTGTAGGCCTTAATCTACCTACCGCTATTCCGTATGTGTTCGAGTTTGATGATGACCTGAATTTGAAGAAAGACTACTTTTTGGGAGATCCGGAAGAAATAAAAAAACTAATGGAAGCAGTAGCCGATCAAGGAAAGACCACCCCCGACGGCAGGAAATAATTTTCCTGCGCTGTCCGAAACCTCCATCACAGAATGGAGAATACATCAAAATAGTGTTTTCAATAATGCATTCAAGCGCAATCATACGCCTTTATACTAGAAAGAAAACATTATGGATAAAGAATTATTAATCAATAAAAGAAAAAAATAGTATGAGTAAAATAACAAATTTATTGGGTGACCAAGCAGCATTTTATTTAGAGCACACCTGTAGAACTATAGATAAATCATTAATCCATATCCCTTCTCCAAACACCATTGATGATACTTGGATATCATCAGACCGCAATATTCGTACCCTAAGCAGTCTTCAAGCCCTGTTAGGACACGGGCGACTTGCAAATACAGGGTATGTATCTATTCTTCCTGTAGATCAAGGCATAGAACATACAGCAGGAGCCTCATTTGCTCCCAATCCACTTTACTTTGATCCGGAAAATATTGTAAAACTCGCTATTGAGGGGGGCTGTAATGGCGTAGCCTCTACTTTCGGAGTATTAGGTTCCGTTGCTCGCAAATACGCCCACAAGATTCCTTTTATTGTCAAACTAAATCACAATGAATTATTGACTTATCCCAATTCTTACGACCAAGTGATGTTTGGCACTGTAAAAGAAGCCTGGAATATGGGGGCTGTAGCAGTAGGCGCCACTATCTATTTCGGTTCTGAACAGAGCCGCAGACAACTGGTTGAAATAGCGGAAGCTTTTGAATATGCCCACGAACTAGGCATGGCTACTATTTTATGGTGTTACTTACGTAATAATGCTTTTAAAAAAGACGGCGTAGATTATCATGCAGCAGCCGATTTGACCGGACAAGCCAATCATTTGGGAGTTACTATCAAAGCGGATATTGTAAAACAAAAATTACCGGTCAATAACGGTGGTTTTACAGCCATTAAATTTGGAAAGACAAATGATAAAGTTTATACCGATCTGACTTCAGAACATCCTATCGACCTCTGCCGCTATCAAGTAGCCAATGGATACATGGGACGTGTAGGATTAATCAACTCTGGAGGTGAATCTCATGGCAGTTCTGATCTAAAAGACGCGATAATAACAGCAATCGTTAATAAACGTGCCGGAGGCATGGGTCTCATAAGTGGACGTAAAGCCTTTCAAAAACCGATGAAAGACGGAATTGAATTGTTAAATACCATTCAAGATGTTTATTTGGATTCAAGCATCACTATAGCTTAACTTTCACTATATGTCCAAGCCGGGAACAAAACAGCCACCTTTCCATGTTCTCGGCTTTTTTATACTCTCGGCTTCCTTTTTTAAGTAGCAACCTTCAAGTATTAAGATAATATTCCTACCTTTGCAATCCGATACACATTATTATATTATATAAGGTATGATGCAAATAAAAGTAACGGCACCCGCTCAAATATATACAACGATCCAGCTCCCCTCTTCCAAGAGTATCAGCAACCGTGCATTGATTATCAACGCACTGGGAAATAGAACATTCCAACTTGAGAACCTATCTGACTGCGATGATACCCAAGTAATGATTCACGCCTTAAATGACGGCAAAAATACCATAGACATTATGGCAGCCGGAACAGCCATGCGCTTTCTTACCGCTTATTTGTCCGTCACTCCGGGAACACGGATCATCACTGGTACACAACGTATGCAACAACGTCCCATCCAGGTGTTGGTCAATGCTTTACGTGAGTTAGGAGCAGAAATAGAATACATAATCAATGACGGATATCCTCCTCTGCGTATCACCGGACACAAACTGCAGAAAGATACCATCAGCCTGCCGGGCAATATCAGTTCTCAATATATCTCAGCCTTATTGATGATTGCTCCTATACTAAGTAACGGGCTGGCCCTTACACTGACAGGAGAAATTATATCCCGCCCTTATATCAATCTTACCCTACAGTTGATGAATGACTTTGGAGCCAAAGCCAAATGGCTCAATGAATATCAACTAAAAGTTGAGCCACAACCCTACCAATCCATACCTTTCTACGTGGAAAGTGATTGGAGCGCAGCTTCATATTGGTATCAGATAGCCGCTCTTTCCAACAAAGCGGAAATCATTTTACCGGGATTATTCGAAACAAGCTATCAAGGGGACAGTAAAGTGGCTGAAATTTTCCAGTTACTAGGAATCGAAAGTATTTATGGAAATAAAATGGTAACATTGAAAAAGACCGATAAAATAGCCGAACGTCTGGATTATGATTTCATCAACCAACCAGATTTGGCACAAACATTTGTTGTCACTTGTGCGTTAATGAATATTCCCTTCCGCTTCTCAGGCTTACAAAGTTTGAAGATTAAAGAAACAGACCGTATAACAGCCTTGATAAAAGAAATGGGAAAGCTAGGATATATACTTCATGAAATAGACGATCGTATTCTGTCTTGGGAAGGTGAACGATGTGAAATGACCGCTGATGCCGCCATTGACACTTATGAGGACCACCGTATGGCTATGGCGTTCGCTCCGGTTTGTGTAGTGATGCCCGAAATCCGGATTAACAACCCACAGGTCGTTTCAAAATCCTATCCTTACTATTGGGAAGATTTAAAGAAAGCTGGTTTTATAATAGAGGAGATATAAAGTTATGCTCATACTTATTATTGGTCTGATTATTTTGGCAGGTATCGCCATGGCAGTGGGAGTTTTACACAACCGCCAGATACAAAAAAAGATAGAAAGCGGAGAATTGAAGACCGCTCCCGAAATAGTGGAAGCAGACGCTGAATGTTGTGGACAACATGAAATTTGTGAAAAAGAAAGCCTGCTTGCCGCTGTCAGCAAAAAAATAGAATATTATGATGATGAAGAACTGGACCGCTTTCGCGGCCGTCCCTCAAATGGTTATAATGAAGAAGAAGTGGAAGAATTTCGAGAAATCATGTACACTTGTAAAGAAGATGAGGTAGCCGGATGGAGCCGTAGCCTGCAATTACGTGGAGTAGAACTGCCAGACGAGTTGAAAGACGAACTTTTCCTGATTGTAGGTGAACGAAGATTCAAATAATCCGCCCTACATCAAGCAAAGCCTCCATTTGAATAAAAACCACTGAAAAAAGAATACAGTATGGATATATTAGAACTTTTGCATTATACTTTCTTCCAACATGCCTTGCTAGGAAGCTTGTTTGCCAGCATTGCCTGTGGCATTATCGGCACATACATTGTGACGCGCCGTTTGGTATTTATCAGTGGAGGAATTACCCATGCCTCTTTTGGAGGTATCGGTCTAGGATTATACGCAGACATCTCTCCTCTATTATCTGCTGCAATCTTCTCCGTACTCTCTTCCTTTGGGGTAGAATGGTTAAGCAAACGGAAAGATATGCGCGAAGACTCTGCTATCGCTGTGTTTTGGACTTTTGGTATGGCAGTAGGTATTATATTTAGCTTTTTAGCTCCAGGATTCACTCCCGATTTATCCGCCTTTCTGTTCGGTAACATTCTGACCATTACGCCCACAGATATTTTGTTACTTGCCATTCTTTCCATACTGTTGATACTATTTTTCACTTTATTTCTAAATCCTATCATTTGCATCGCTTTCGACCGGGAATTCGCATGTTCTCAACGTATACCGGTAGCTTTATTTGAATATATTCTAATGATGTTCATTGCACTGACCATCGTATCATGTCTCCGCATGGTAGGTATAGTACTTGCCATTTCTCTGCTGACCTTACCACAAATGACCGCTAATTTGTTTACCCATAGTTTCAAGAAAATTATTTGGTGGTCTGTCATCATTGGTTATGCAGGTTGTTTAGGTGGACTGTTCATTTCTTATAAATTACAAGTTCCTTCGGGTGCAGCGATAATCTTTTTTTCAATCCTTATCTATACTTTTTGTAAAATGGGGAAAAGCATGTATATTTACAAACAAAAGAAACTCAATCAAACCAATGAATATGGAAATTAAAATCAATTCTTTAAACTCTATCCACGAAGCTGCCAAACAATTCATCGCAGCCATGGGTGACAATACCGTTTTTGCTTTCTACGGAAAGATGGGGGCCGGTAAAACAACATTTATCAAAGCTGTATGCGAAGAGCTGGGGGTAACAGATGTCATTAACTCACCAACTTTTGCCATTGTCAATGAATACCGTTCGGATGAAACAGGCGAACTTATTTACCATTTTGATTTCTATCGTATCAAGAAACTGGACGAAGTATACGACATGGGATATGAGGATTATTTCTATAGCGGTGCCCTCTGCTTCATCGAATGGCCGGAACTGGTAGAAGAACTCTTGCCTGGCAATGCTGTAAAAGTCGAGATTGAAGAATCTGAAGATGGAAGCCGCATCATGCGCTTTGAAGCTGAATAAAAGAAAATATCCACTGTAGGGACGAACATAATCTGCCCCTACAGCCAAATTCATTAAATTATGGGAATGCATTATCTGATCCAAGCCATATTCGTATTGGTAGGACTACTGTCCGTTCTGGCAGCCTTATTTAATTGGGAGTGGTTCTTTACCGCACACAACACACAGTTCATTGTCAGTAATGCAGGGCGCCAGCGTGCACGACTTTTCTATGCTATATTAGGACTATTAATGATAGCTACAGGAATCTATTTCTTTTTGAATGTACAAGGCATCGTATAAACACATAGTAAACAAAATCTGTGAATATTAAATTTCCCTATCCACCAGACATAAAACACTTTTTTCAGGAAAGAGCGGGATTTTCACCCGCCCTGTTATAACCAAATTCCAAATCAATCTATAATTTCAGCCAACAGCCCTCTAGTTTCATCAAGATCAAATTCTGTAGGATCAAAATTATACCCCAACCATTCTTTATATTCACGCGCAGCTTTGGAGCGAGGTTTTTCTAAAGCTTTCAGCATTTCCCTATACCCCCATATGCCATTACAATCTTCCGGCGGACAAGCATTTTCACCATCCAACAAGGCAATAACCGGAATTTCCTCTTTCTTATAAGACTGACAGGATTCTAATATAATTTCATGTATCCAACTATCCCCGAAATCATATTCATACTTAATCTTTGATCCCTTGCGACTTAATAATTCACCTAAAGAAAGCATACCGGAATCAAACTGTTTGAGTGCACCTTCAAAAAAACAATCACCTGTCCGATCTTTGGGAGGAAGATAATAAGTGTCCCCCTTAATAAAACGATGCAAATGATAACCATCCCATCCCATTGCCACTTCTACCACCTCAGAAAATCTTTCCAAGCAAATATTCGAAGGGACCTCCAATATGCGCCAAACTAACGGTTCAGAATCTTTCAACTCTATTTTTATTCTAAGTTTTTTAGCAGGCTGATCTTCTATGTAAAGCGGATCATCGTAAATTTCCTCATCCTCGTCCTCATCAGTAGCAGCCTCAAAAACTTCAGCTAAATAATCTTCTACCCGCTCCATTTCCAACCCATGCATTTCCGCATAAGGCATTTTTTTCTTTAGTTCATTAATACTTGGAATGCCATAAGGTTTAATATGATAAGTCCGATAAATCTTTTGCAAAATAGGTAAAGTTTCTACCCCTCGAATATCCATCATGCAAGCTGTAACATGATCAAGCAGCAAAGTGGAACAAATATCATTCTTCTGATCTTTCAGTATATCAAAATAATAACCCAACAAATTACCAAACCAATCCATCACTTCCTCTCTTCTGGCAGGATGAGTTATCACAATATGAGCAACCGCTTCAATCACTCTATATTTAGACATAGGAAGCAATCCAGGCTCTTTCATAAAGTCCATCAAAACATCTAATTGATTCTGTCCCAATTGATAGGTTATAGCAGACAACATTGTTTCATACAAATAACCGAAATAAAAATCATAGAAATCCAAGTCTTGCCGCAATACTTCCAAAACAATATCCAAACAACGTTCCATACGAAAATGCTCCATCATTCCTAATGCATACCACATTCTATATGAATAACATTTTTCGGGCATTTTCCGATATACGACAAAGATGTTAAAAATAAAATTACGGAGATCTCGTTCCAATGTTTCTTGTGGAATAACAGCACAAGAAGAGTAGATTTCAGCCGGTGACAGACTACTCATATCATCCATCGTCCACAAAGGCATCAAATAAGATGCGACTGGCTGTGCAATCAATCTATAATCGGGACACTGATGATGATAATAAATATGAGACAGTTCTTCATCTACCTGATTGGCTCCATCATTAAACAATTCAAATGCAATTTCTTGTTCTTCCGGAGTCAATAAAGACATGATATCCTCCAAAAAACCAGGTAGGAATTGGGAATTTTTCTTTTTAGCCATTAAGCAATGTTTTTATAGTTAAAATGAGCATGAGCGTTTTTACAAAGGTATTCTATTATTTTCTTTTACAAAAGAAATAAGAGAGCTAATAGTAGATATTACCTTGTTTTCAAATATAAAAAATGCGTATCCCTAGCTGGAGATACGCATCTTTTATTTTATTATGAGACTATCTTCTTAATCTACCTGTCCCAATGAATTCCCATATTCCATTTCCCCCTGGACTACAAAGAATACATCATTGGGGTCATAAGGCCCCATTCCGTCTTTCTTGGCTTCCTTGACTATGTAATTCACAATTTCATCTTGATCAATATTAATGTATCCCTCTTCATCAGGTTGTACATCAAGGCATCCGCTGGAGGTATAGTAATCCACAATCACATCAAGGATATAATACAAATCATCCTCCGTGAATTTATCTTTCAAATCCTGAGGCAGATAATTTTTGATAAACTCTATCGTTTTTTGATCATCCTCATCTTCCAATAAGAAATCGTCTTCCATTCCCATAGTCGTATATATTAAAGGGTGAATATTCTTTTTATTACAGTAAAGCTTTAATTTTTTCTTCCAGCTGGGCCTTGGTCACTGCACCTACAGTCTTATCTTTCACTTCACCATCCTTGATAAAAAGAACGGTAGGAATGTTACGTACACCAAATTTACCGGTCAGTTCGTCGTTATCATCCACGTCGCACTTTCCAATTATTACCTGATCCTTATATTCTTCTGCCAAAGCTTCAACATCCGGAGCTATTTTTTTACAAGGACCACACCATGTTGCCCAAAAGTCCACTACTACAGGCTTGCCCGATGCCAGCAATTCTTCAAAATTGCTATCTTTAATTTCTAGTGCCATAATTATTATACTTAGTTATTTAAAATGTTAGCGCAAATATACTAATTAATTTTGTAAGAGAGCTGTGGTTGGCTCTTTAAATAAGTCATGATCTCTTTTTGAACCGAAATCTTCATAGTACGTGACATCAGATTGACATACATTTGTCCATCCTCATCCATTACATGAAAATAAAGCTCTGCATTACCGGGATTTGCCTTGATTAAGGCTGAAAACTCCGTTATCAGCTCTTCATCCAATGCAGACAAAGGAGCTGAAACTGTAAGTTTCTCAATAATCTTTTCCTTTACTTCTGGTAATAATTCAATAGTACTTATCTTCACCTCCCATTCTTCCTGCCGCCATTGTTTTGGCTGACATTTCCCTCGCATAAATAAAAACATACCAGTCATAAAAAAGTTCTTCTTCTCTACCCATTCATTACCGAAGAAAGCAAATTCCGCTGAGCCCGAATAATCTTCCACTTTAGCAATACCGTATGGTTTTCCCGTCTTGGTATATCCCTCACGCACTGCACTCACAATCCCCCCCATGGTTAAGTCTCTGTTCTGCAAAGGGGTTAAATCGGCAAGTTCCGCCATGTGGACATTACATACATTCTCTAATATAACAGCATACTCATCCAACGGATGGGCAGAAAGATAGATACCTACCAAATCACGTTCTTTATTCAAACGTTCCAAATCCCCCCATGCAGGAGACGGAATGATTTCGGGAGTAGCAATATCCACTTGATTCTCACCTCCAAACAAAGAATTTGCAGCTGCGGCTTTATCCATCTGATACTTATTTCCATAACGTACCAAAACTTCGGTAAAGGTTTCATCCTTAGCGTTCTTTACAAAGAAGTCTTCACGCTTTATTCCCGTGAAACTATCAAAAGCACCTGCCAAAGCCAAGTTTTCTATATTCTTACGATTACAAGCCGAAAGATTTACACGCTGTACAAAATCGAAAATATCTTTATATTCTCCATTTCTCTCACGTTCTTCAAGGATAGACTGCACAGCACTTTCCCCCACTCCCTTAATGGCTCCCAGCCCAAAACGGATATCCCCTTTACGGTTCACAGAAAACTTCAGATAACTTTCATTCACATCGGGTCCCTTGGTCATGATGCCAGTCGCCTTACTCTCATCCATCAATTTAGTAATTTCCGTGATATTCGAAATATTCCGGCTCATCGTAGCTGCCATATATTCCGCGGGATAGTTTGCTTTCAGAAAAGCAGTCTGATAAGCCACCCATGAATAACAAGTAGCATGAGATTTATTGAATGCATAAGAAGCAAACTTTTCCCAGTCCGTCCAAATCTTCTCAAGTACTTTGGGATCATGACCGTTCTTTCGTCCGCCTTCAATAAACTTAGGCTTCATATGGTCTAGTTTATCTCTTAGTTTTTTACCCATTGCTTTACGCAAGGCATCGGATTCGCCACGAGTGAAATCCGCCAACAAACGTGATAAAAGCATGACCTGCTCCTGATATACCGTAATACCATATGTATCTTTCAAATATTTCTCCATAATAGGAATATCATACTCAATAGGCTTACGGCCATGCTTACGGTCGATAAAGTCCGGAATATAATCCATAGGCCCCGGACGATAAAGAGCATTCATCGCAATCAAATCCTCAAAAGTACTAGGTTCCAATTCCCGCAAATATTTCTGCATACCGGCAGATTCGAACTGGAATGTACCAATCGTCCGTCCTTCACTATAAAGAGCATAAGTAGGAGGATCCGAAATGTCAACCTCGTCAATGTCCAAGATAATCCCCTTACTATGCTTAATATTTTCAATCGCCTCTTTGATAATAGAAAGAGTCTTCAGACCCAAAAAGTCCATCTTGATCAATCCAGTATCTTCAATAACTGAACCTTCATACTGAGTCACCAGCATTTTTTCACCGGTTTCCTTATCATCTGCCGTACTTACAGGCACCCAGTCCGTTATATCATCTCGACATATAATAGTACCGCACGCATGCACACCTGTATTACGGACATTCCCCTCCAACATCTTTGCATACTTTATCGTATCACGCAAAATAGGATCAGGTGAGACTTCCGCTGCCTGTAGTTCAGGAACATAAGCTATGGCATTAGTCAAATTCATTTTTTTATCAGGAATCTTATCCGGAACCAGCTTACACAAACGGTCAGACTCCGATAAAGGTAATTTCTGTACACGGGCTACATCCTTGATCGCTAGCTTGGTTGCCATCGTACCATATGTAATGATATGCGCCACCTTTTCCTGACCATATTTTTCAGTTACCCAATTCAGTACTCGTCCACGACCATCATCATCAAAATCCACATCAATATCAGGCAAAGAAATACGGTCGGGATTCAGGAAACGTTCGAACAGCAAATCGTATGCAATAGGGTCTATTTTAGTGATACCCAAACAATATGCTACGGCAGAACCTGCCGCCGATCCACGTCCCGGCCCTACAGACACGTCCAATTCTTCACGCGCGGCACGAATAAAATCCTGCACAATCAAGAAGTAACCCGGAAAACCCATCGTCTTCATAATATGAAGTTCGAATTTGATCCGTTCCTGCACTTCCTCATTCAAGACTTCTCCATAACGCTTGTGCGCACCTTCCAACGCTAATTTCTTCAGATAATCAGCTTCCAGTTTAATACGATAGAGTTTGTCATAACCACCCAGTTTCTCTATTTTGGCTTTGGCGGCCTCCTCACTCATTACCACGTTACCGTTTTCATCTTGAGTGAACTCATCAAACAAGTCCTTTTCTGTATATTTCTTCCGATACCCCTCTTCTGTCCCAAAATCTTCAGGAATAGCAAAAGTAGGCATAATCGGTGCATGATCTATACTATAAAATTCCACCTGATCACAAATATCCACCGTATTTGAAAGAGCCTCGGGGACATCAGCGAAAACTTCATTCATCTCGGCACGTGTCTTCATCCACTCTTGCTTTGAATAGAGCATACGGTTAGGATCATCCAAATCCTTACCCGTACTCAGACAGATCAGCCTGTCGTGTGCTTCAGCATTCTCTTCATCTACAAAGTGAACGTCATTAGTACAAACCAGCTTGACATTGAATTTTCTAGAATACTCTATCAACTTTTCGTTAGCAATTTGCTGCAATTTATAAGCTTCATGATTCGCACGAGGAACCGTCGCTTTATGACGTTGCAATTCCAAATAGAAATCATCTCCGAATACACGTTTATACCATTGGATAGCCTCCTCTGCCTCTTCATATTTTCCAGCTATTATATTTCTAGGCACTTCTCCGGCAATACACGCTGTACAAACAATCAGCCCTTCATGGTATTTTTCCAATTCCACACGATCAGTACGCGGACGCATATAAAACCCTTCCGTCCATGCCTTTGACACTAATTTTATGAGGTTGTGGTATCCTTTTTCATTTTTAGCAAGCACTACCAAGTGATAACCACTTTGATCGGGTTTTCCTTCTTTGTTAAATAAACGACGGCGTGCCACATACATCTCACAACCGAAAATCGGTTTAAACAATTTCCTCTTTGCCGCCTCCAACTTCTCCTTGCACGCCACAAGTTCCGCCTCGGGATTATCACATTCCACCGTACCTTTTTCCAGTCCGGCTATTCTTTTCTTCAAATCCTTTATCTCACCGTTAGTACTGCTATTCTTCTTATTCACATAATTGAAGAATTCCTTGATACCGAACATATCACCATGGTCTGTTACGGCTATACCTTTCATTCCATCAGCCATAGCCTTGTCTACCAAACGTGGAATAGACGCCTGGCCATCAAGGATGGAATACTGGGTATGGACATGTAAATGGACAAAATCCTGCATAATCGTTACTCTCCTAAAAAATTGTCTAAAGATACTCCGCTTTCATAAAACCTGCAAAAAGATAAAGAAGAAGTTATCAACATTCGCTTTTTTTATCTTAAATGAAGTCGAAATAGGCATTTCTAACAACTTTTATTTGCAGGGTTTTCAAAATAAGTTTATTTTTGCACGATAATTGGTTTTATACAATCATGAACCGACTGAAGAAATTAAAGAAAATAAGACTACATAGAGAAGGAACAAGCATTTTAATTGTCAGTGCCATCCTATTAATTGGTATCAATGCCCTGTTGTTTTGGGGAATTGAGTGCAAAATTCCATTCTATATATTTGCCGCCGCAAGTATCGTTGTTTACCTGTTAATGGTTAACTTTTTCCGTTGTCCCATTCGATTATTCGAGCACGACACCGAAAAAATCGTAGTAGCCCCGGCAGACGGAAGGATAGTAGTTATAGAAGAAGTAGACGAACATGAATATTTTCATGACCGCCGGTTAATGATTTCTATTTTTATGAGCATTGTCAATGTACATGCCAATTGGTATCCCGTAGACGGAGTAGTGAAACATGTAGACCATCATAACGGTAAATTTATGAAAGCATGGCTGCCTAAGGCCAGTACGGAAAATGAACGTTCTATGGTCGTTATTGAAACTCCCGAAGGACATACCGTCATGGCGCGCCAAATAGCAGGAGCAATAGCCCGTCGAATCGTGACCTATGCCGAAGTAGGAGAAGATTGCTACATTGATGAACACATGGGTTTTATTAAATTCGGTTCGCGTGTAGATGTTTATCTTCCCTTAGGAACCGAAGTCTGTGTCAAGATGAGACAAGCGACTGTAGGTAACGAAACCGTCATTGCTAAACTAAAATAAAAAAATCACCAATGGCAAACTGTATCACACGCCACATTCCTAACGCAGTAACTTGCTGTAATCTATTCTCCGGTTGTATTGCCAGTGTCATGGCATTTAATGAAGACTATACCTTGGCCATCTCTTTTATTATACTAGGTGCTGTATTTGATTTCTTTGATGGCATGTTGGCACGTTTGTTCAAAGTATCAGGTCCTTTAGGAAAAGAATTAGACTCGTTGGCCGATGACATCACTTTTGGATTCGCTCCTTCCGCCATTGTCTTTTCCTTATTTAAAGAGGTACACTATCCTGATTTTCTATTGCCTGTTGCCGATTATATGCCTTATACCGCATTCCTTATTTCCGTATTTTCAGCTTTGCGTTTAGGCAAGTTCAATATAGACCCACGTCAGAGCAGTAGTTTTATTGGTATGCCCACTCCGGCTAATGCTTTATTTTGGGGATCATTGACTGTAGGAGCACATTCTTTCCTTATATCCGATTCTTTTAATGCGGCATATCTTTTCATTTTGGTAGTTATTATGTCATTATTGCTGGTGGCAGAAATCCCAATGTTCTCATTAAAATTCAAGAGTCTTGCCTGGAAACAGAACAAAGTCAGCTATATTTTCCTCATTGTATGCATCCCCCTGTTGATTTTTTTTAAAATCAGCAGTTTTGCAGCTATCATCCTGTGGTATATCATTCTATCTCTTTTAACTAAAAAAAGAGCGTAAACAATAAACGTGGCACGCTTGTTGTACGTGATATATAAAAAAAGAAATTACTATGTTTGGATTTTTAGGCTTTCTACTTATTATTTTTCTGCTGATTGTTTTTATCGGCTTCACTATATTAGGTAACATTTTGCGTGTATTGTTCGGGATCGGCAAACGTCCCCCCTATCAAAATCGAACTTCCACCCACCAGAAACAAAATACATATACTCAGAATCAAGCGAATGACGAGAATGAGAATTTTGCAGAATCCTCTTCTTCAAATAGACGTTCTCATTCGTCGGGAAACAGAAAAAAAATCTTTGATGAGGATGAGGGAGAGTATGTAGATTATGAAGAGGTGAAATAAGAATCATCGTTTTTTCTTAAAGAAATCTTTCATCAATCGGGCACATTCATCGGCAAGTATTCCTTTCACCACGATCGTCTTTGGGTGCAAGGCATCGGGAGCATATTTTTGATATCCCCTCTTTGGATCTTCAGCACCAAAGACAAGTTTTCCTGTCTGTGCCCAAGCTATAGCACCGGCACACATCACACACGGTTCCACTGTGACATACAAAGTACATTCATTCAGGTATTTTCCCCCCAATGTATTAGCCGCAGCAGTAACAGCCTGCATTTCGGCATGAGCTGTAACATCATTCAATGTTTCTGTCAGATTATGGCCACGGCCAATGATGCGGTCACGACAGACTACCACCGCCCCCACCGGAACTTCTCCCTGTTCAGCTGCTTTTACAGCCTCCATCAAGGCTTGTTTCATATAATAGGTATCATCTGCCATCTTATCTTCTCATATCATGTTCATTAAACAACGTAGGATAATCCTCTTCCATCTTCTGATGGATAAAAGTCAATACTGTTTCGCGTAACCAACGCGCCTTATTGGTTATCTTATATTTTTTAAGATAACAATCCACAATCCGTACCTCCTCTTCACTCATCAGACATACCATACGCTGCTTGCGTTTAGGGGTTGATGCCGGTACTTTTACCCTCTTTTTTACGTTGTTTGCCATATTCTCTGCAAAATTAGCTTTACTTCTGTAAATACAAAGCATAAAAAAGAGTATTTTTGCGCAAAAAGAAACAGAATGGCAGAACACAACGAATTTGGCAAGGAGGGAGAAGAAGAGGCCGCTGCATATCTCATAGATAAAGGATATTCCATCCGCCACCGGAATTGGCATTGCGGGAAAAAAGAACTGGATATTGTCGCCGAATATCGAAACGAACTAATTGTTATAGAGGTAAAGACCCGCAAGAATACTAGATTCGGTAATCCGGAAGATGCAGTAACAGATAAGAAAATTCGCAGAATCATAGCTTCAACTGATGCATACTTGCGCAAGTTCTCAGTAGATTTACCTGTACGTTTTGATATCATCACCTTAGTGGGCGAAAAGGCTCCTTTCACTATAGAGCATATTGAAGAAGCCTTTTATCCTCCGATTTGGTAGAAATATATACATTATATATGGACATAGAAACAATACGCGATTACTGTATCAGAAAGAAAGGAACAACAGAAGAATTTCCTTTTGATAATGTCACCTTAGTATTCAAAGTCATGGGGAAAATGTATGCCTGCATCGGATTGGACAACCCGGAATGGCTATCTTTAAAATGTAAACCCGAATATGCCTTGGAATTAAGAGAACATCATTCCGGCATTGAAGGAGCCTATCACTTCAATAAGAAATATTGGAACCAAGTATCATTACAAGGTGACATTGACGACAAACTGATTTTATTACTGATAGACCACTCATACGAAGAGGTTATCAAAAAATTCACCCGTAAACTTAAAAAAGAATATGATGAAATCCCCTAACTGGTTAAGCAAAATCTTAAAAGAAGAAACTGTAACCTCTACAAACGACCGACTTGCAGAACTTTGTCAGGAAAAAGAAATCAAGGAATTCACCACGCTTATGGCAGAATATCAAACCGCCGGAAAAGGGCAGCGTGGGAATTCATGGGAATCAGAATATGGCAAGAATCTGACATTCAGCACTGTATTTTATCCCCAAACAATCGCCCCCGCCAGTCAGTTCATTTTATCTATGGCGGTAGCTTCTGCCATTCGTACCGCATTGGCCCATTACGTCCATGCAGATTGCCTGCAAATAAAATGGCCCAATGATATCTATTGGAAAGACAAAAAAATAGTCGGCATATTGATTGAAAATGATTTAACAGGAAGCCAAATTTCACAAAGCATTGTTGGAATAGGAATCAATATTAACCAGGAAGAATTTCATTCATCCGCCCCCAACCCTGTTTCATTAAGACAAATTACTCAAAAGGAAACAGACAGAATGGAAGTTTTAAACAACGTATTGGAACATATCATAAACCTCTATTCCCGGATAGAAAACAGAGAAACTGATATCATCACCAAAATTCAGGAATACTACCTGAAAGCACAATATCGCAAGGAAGGTTATCACCCCTATTGCGATGCAAAAGGAGAGTTTACTGCCAAACTGATCCGTGTGGAACCCGACGGACATTTGATTCTGAAAGATAAAAACGGTTCTCTTAGAAAATATACCTTCAAAAAAGTTAAATATATCCTTTAGTTGTCCTTCCCTTCAGGAACCATCAACATTCCTCCAGTGGCATGACGTTCTGTCGATTGATACACAGATTCCCCCCTCATAATCGATTTAGATAACGTATTCATGCCTCTGGCTGATCGTTTTACTCCTGTAATCAAGGAGATGGCTTTACCCAGCATGAATTCATCCGGATCACCCAATGGTAATAAAGCGTCCGTCGGATTTTGAGTCAAATCATACTCGTTCCATTCTATATCCGGTTTAAAACCGGCACTGTAGTCATAATTCACCGCATTAGTCACTCTCAATGTAATAGGCCAATACATCCATTCATATTTATCATTTTTCTGCATCTCCATTCCTACATTTTTTCCTTCTGTCAATTCGCCAATAAGGATAACATCCATAAATGGGTTGAGGCTGTTAATAACGACTTCCGAAGAAGAAGCCGTACTTTGGCTTGTCAATATATAAATTCGATTGGAATTAAGTTTCAAGTAACCTGCCGTTCCTTTCGTCTCCACACAAAAATCATTAGAATAGGATTGTCCTTTATTGTCAGAGAAAACAGCAAATACTTTTTTTCGAGAAGCTTCTGGTATGAGGAGTCCTGCAAGCATATTAGCAGAATTCTCATATCCACCTCCATTATATCGCAAGTCCAACACAAATTCGTTCACACCTTGTGCCTGAAATCCGGCAAATATCTTCTTCATTTCCTCATCATAGGTACGATCCGAATACCCATTCGGTCCGGGAGTAAAATGATTATAAACCAAATACCCTATCTTTTTATCTCCCCGAGTATATACATTGTGATAGAATAAGGGATTGTCCTCCACGGCCCGGGAAGCTTCTATATCAATAGTTCTGACCTCTGTATCGCCACGTTTGACGAGCCATTGAGTCCTATCCCCATTTAATAAGATTCCATAATTATCGGAATTAATATTATTTTTTCCCTTAACACCCACGATCCAATCCCCTCTTTCCAAACCTGCACTTGATGCCGGACTATTAGGAAGAACATACAGGATACGGGCATAATAATATCCTAAAGGTTGATTACTATCGTTTACAACATTAAATAAAGTAAACTCCATACCATAAGTATCATCCGCATCAATGCTGGTACGTGCTTTATAATCTTTATTCTTCTCCATATAAGAATAATAATAAAGATGCTTTCCGTTTCTCGTCTTTCCATCTTTCAAACTGAGCATAGAGCTAAAAAATGTTTGGGGATCAGCAGAGAAATCCAATTTATTTTGAGCAGGAATGTCGTTATTCCACAAATAATCACTGCGCATGACACTCTCTATCCACTCATTGACTTCCAACTCCGTGTTGCCATTTCCCGATTCATTTCCTTTAGCCGGAGTATCATCCGAACATGACATACCTAACAGACATAACAATAAGCCCAACCAAATATGGATTTGAAAATTCTCTTTCATAATTCTCCTGTTTTGACCATTTTAATAACCGCAAATATATCTATAATCCAATGATATATCATCTTAAACAACAACAAATTTCAGTTCAAATTTAAATTTTCATTGGTTATTTATGAGAAAGAGAGTACCTTTGTATCCATCTCTATCAATCTACACTCATGATTCAACTTAATAACGGAAACAAAAAAATACTTCAAATTGCCATCCCTTCTATCGTTTCAAACATTACAGTTCCTCTGTTGGGTTTGATTGATGTTACTATTGTAGGTCATTTGGGCTCTGCCGCCTACATCGGAGCAATAGCTGTAGGCGGAATGCTTTTCAACATCATCTACTGGATTTTCGGTTTTCTGCGTATGGGAACCAGCGGCATGACTTCACAAGCATACGGCAGGCACGACCTGAATGAAGTCACCCGGTTACTACTCCGTTCCGTCGGAGTAGGATTATTCATTGCATTTACTTTGCTAGCCTTGCAATATCCTATAGAAAGAATTGCATTCACCTTTATCCAAACGACTGAAGAAGTAGAACATCTGGCCGGTCTCTATTTCCGTATCTGTATTTGGGGAGCACCGGCTGTATTAGGGCTTTACAGTTTTGCCGGCTGGTATATCGGTATGCAAAATTCCCGTTTCCCCATGTATATAGCCATCACACAAAATATAGTGAACATTGCGGTCAGTCTTCTTCTAGTATATGGATTAGGAATGAAAATAGAAGGTGTCGCTATCGGAACGTTAACTGCACAATATGCCGGGCTAGTCATGGCATATTTGTTGTGGTTACGCTACTACAGCACCCTGCGGAAACGCATAGAATGGCATTCCTTCTTTGACAAACAGGCCATGTACCGTTTCTTCCAAGTAAACAGGGATATCTTTTTCCGTACCATCTGCCTGGTGGCGGTTACTGTCTTTTTCACCTCGGCAGGTGCGGCACAAGGAGAAGTGGTGTTGGCGGTCAATACATTACTTATGCAATTATTCACTTTATTCTCCTACATTATGGACGGCTTCGCATACGCCGGAGAAGCATTGGCAGGAAGATATATCGGAGCCAATAATCAGAAAGCACTCCACACGACGGTTCGCCAACTATTCGGCTGGGGACTAGGATTATCACTTACTTTCACCTTATTATATAGTATAGGAGGACAATCCTTTCTCGGATTACTGACTAACGAAACAACTGTCATTCATGCTTCCGAAAGTTATTTTTATTGGGTACTTGCCATTCCTTTGGCAGGCTTCTCTGCTTTTTTGTTCGATGGAATATTCATCGGTGCGACAGCCACCCATCTGATGCTGAAAGCCATGATAGCAGCTTCTGTCAGTTTCTTTCTTATTTACTACGGTTTCCGGGGAGCAATGGGCAATCACGCTTTATGGATGGCATTCATTACCTATCTTCTACTTCGCGGAGTAATGCAAGGAGTTATGGGAAGAAATATTTTAGGATATAAAACAAGTAAAAAAGATTAATATTTTTATCTTTGCAAAAAACTAAAAAACAAACCAATATGGCAAGATTTAAAAGAATTCTACTAAAGCTGAGCGGCGAAAGCCTGATGGGCGAAAAGCAATATGGTATAGACGAAAAGCGTCTGGGTGAATATGCGCAACAAATCAAGGAGATACACGACCTTGGCGTACAAATAGGTATTGTAATCGGTGGTGGAAATATCTTCCGTGGGCTGAGTGGAGCTTCTAAAGGTTTTGACCGTGTAAAAGGTGACCAAATGGGAATGTTGGCAACCGTTATCAACAGCTTGGGATTGAGTTCCGCATTGGGAGCAGCCGGAGTCAAGGCACGTGTATTGACAGCTATCCGCATGGAACCCATCGGTGAGTTTTACAACAAATGGAAAGCGATTGAAGCGATGGAAAACGGAGAAGTTGTAATTATGTCTGCCGGAACAGGCAATCCGTTTTTTACTACCGATACCGGGTCTTCCCTACGTGGTATCGAGATAGAAGCCGATGTGATGCTGAAAGGAACACGCGTGGACGGCATTTATACAGCTGATCCTGAAAAGGACCCCACTGCTACGAAATTTGACGATATCACCTACGATGAGGTATTAAAGCGCGGTTTGAAAGTAATGGATCTTACAGCAACCTGCATGTGCAAGGAAAACAACCTACCCATTATCGTTTTCGACATGGACACAGTAGGTAACCTGAAAAAAGTAATGACCGGTGAAAATATAGGAACACTGGTACACAACTGATATTCTCATCAAGTTCATCCATTTGTCATTCCTTATTTCCTTCTAAATGACAAATGGGTGAACAGTTTTTCTCTGTCTTACCATTTTTTCCACAAATTCGTTCTTTATTGACACATATTCCTTAAAAAAGAGACTCAACCGATAGATTTTCCATCTAAATGAACAATTATTCATGGACTTATAGCGTTAATTAGCCTATTTTTACATCAGCAAAAAATGTAAATCATTCAAAGACTATAAAAACGACAGGAAATACCATGAAAAATTACTGTTACATCTATTTATTGGCCGCCTGCATGGCACCCATGTCTCTCCAAGCTAAAAAAGCAATTCCGTACAGTGGAGAAGTATGCATAGCCCCTCTCCCTACAGTCCCCACACCCCTTCCCGGTATATCTTCCGATTCATATGCCCAGCGCTTTGCCGACTCTGAGATGCTCCGCTTTCCCAAAGCCTATCAGCTAGATCATGGCAAACGGCTCTTTTTCGGGTATTCACAAGGAGTAGGCTGTTGCGCCATGCTGGATATGTGGAAAAATACCGGTGACAAACGTTACTTTACTTATGTTGAGGAATGGGCGGATAGTTTGATTAACGAAAAAGGAGAAATCCACCTCTATGATATGTCAACTTACAACCTAGATTACATCAATTCAGGAAAAGTTCTGTTTGACCTCTATAAAGAAACAGGCAAAGAAAAATACAAAGCAGCTATGGACTTACTGGTAGAACAACTCAAAAGACAACCACGTACGCTGGAAGGTGGCTTCTGGCATAAATTGATCTATCAACATCAGATGTGGCTGGACGGACTTTATATGGCTTCCCCTTTCCTAGCCCGCTATGGAGCGGAATTCAACCGTCCTGATCTGATTGATGAGGCGGTAAAACAATTCACACTTTGCCACAAACATACCTATTCACCGGAAACCGGATTATATCATCATGCCTGGGACGAGAGCAAATCCCAACGTTGGGCAAATCCGCAAGACGGTACTTCACCTAATTTTTGGGGACGCAGTATAGGCTGGTGGTTCATGGCCATGGTAGATGTACTGGACTATATTCCCGACAACCACCCCGGACGTGCCTCGCTTATCAGTTGGATTCAAGGTTTGGCAGAAAGCCTGCCCAACTATCAAAGAGACGGTCTATGGTATCAGGTAATAGACCAGCCCGAGCGTGAAGGTAATTTTCCCGAAGCATCCGTAACCACCCAATGTATGTATGCTTATGCCAAAGCGGTGAACAAAGGATATATAGATGCCCAATACCGGACCATCGCGGAAAAAGCCTTCAACGGATTAAAGCAAACATTGCTTCTCGAGAACCCCGACGGAACTCTGACGCTGACCCGTTGCTGCCAAGTAGGCGGACTAGGCGGCACTCCTTACCGCGACGGAAGCTTTGAATATTACATTGGCGAAAAAATGCGTGACAACGATGCCAAAGCTACCGGTCCTTTCATCATGGGTTGCCTGCAGCTTGGCAAATAGAATCATATCGCATAAACAACAGAATTATCCATCTTTTTAAATTAGCTATATACAATGAAACACACCATTTATGCTCTGACAATGTTTGCATTGGCTGCTTGCACCTCTCCCAAAGAGAAAGCCATAGACCGCCATGCACTGGTAACACGCAATAATCCGGAAGTGACTGCCATGGATTCATTATCCTCCCTGTCGGTAGGGAACGGAGAATTTGCCTATACGGTAGATGCTACAGGATTGCAGACTTTTCCCGAAGTCTATAAAAACGGAGTTCCACTGGGTACACAAAGCCAATGGGGATGGCACAGCTTCGGAAATCCCGAAAACTATAAACCGGAGGAAGCCTTGGTGGAGTATGACTTCGGCCACGGGCACAAAGAGCTATATGCCACCCAACCCAAAGAACCCGGCAGAGCAAAGGAAGCATCCGACTGGTATCGTGTAAACCCACACCGCCTGCATCTGGGTATCATCGGACTCGAATTAGGAAATGAAGTACGTCCCTCGGATGTGCAAAACATACAGCAATCACTGGATATGTGGAACGGTATTATCAACAGCCGGTTCACTCTCAAAGAAACTCCCTACTACATTCAGACAGTCTGCCATCCGGAGCGTGATATGATTGCCGCACGCCTATCGGCCCGACAACCTGCCGGCATCAAGTTTCACTTCCCCTATCCCACGGGCGGTCACTGTGACGATGCTTGTAATTGGGAGGCGAATGATAAGCATAGCACGACCCTGGTCAGTGAAGACGCACAATCGGCCGTGTTAAAAAGAACACTCGACGCAACCACCTATTATGTAACAATCAGTTGGGAAGGCCCTGCGAAGCTAAGTGAGAAAAGTGCAAACTATTTCGTACTCACGCCAACGGACAGTATATTTACATTCACCTGCCAATTCACACCACAAGTATCCGCTTCTCCCATCCTGACTTTTACAGAAGTACAACAAGCCTCTTCCGGACACTGGAAAAATTACTGGACACAGGGAGCTGTTGCCGACTTCTCACAATGTACTGATGTCCGGGCCAAAGAATTGGAACGCCGGGTCGTATTAAGCCAATATCTGCTCGCTATCCAATGCGCAGGCTCAACCCCGCCACAGGAAACCGGACTAACTTACAACTCCTGGTTCGGGAAATTCCATTTGGAAATGATCTGGTGGCATCAGGCACAATTCGCCTTATGGGGACATCCCGAATTGTTGGACCGCACTTTATCCTGGTATGAAACCGTGGAACCCATAGCCCGCCAGATAGCGGAAAGACAAGGTTTCAAAGGCATACGATGGATGAAAATGACTGATCCCAGCGGTCTTGAAGCCCCCTCTAAAGTAGGCAGCTTCCTGATCTGGCAACAGCCTCATCTCATCTACCTAGCAGAATTGTTCTATCGGGCTAATCCATCGGAAGAACTGCTAAAAAAATACAATAGCCTGATACAGGAAACCGCCGAATTCATGTATTCATTCGCCACATACGAGGAAGAGCACGACCGTTATGTCTTGAAAGGTGCTATCCCCGCACAGGAAACGTTGCGCGCTGCCGAAACTGTCAATCCGCCTTTTGAGCTTTCGTACTGGCATTTCGCCATGCAAGTTGCCCAAACATGGCGTGAACGTACAGGGATGGAACGTGTACCCGAATGGGATGTACTGATAGAGAAATTATCTCCGCTGGCATACAACGACGAACAGCTGTATCTGGCAGCCGAGACCGCGGTGGATACCTATAAAGATATCCGTTTTACCTCAGATCACATGGCAGTGCTGGGCGCTGTCGGCATCCTGCCCATGAATCAGCTGATTCATGCCGGATATATGAAAAACACCCTGCACTGGATTTGGGATAACTGGAACTGGGACAAGACCTGGGGCTGGGATTATCCGATGACAGCCATGAATGCCGCCCGAATGGGTGAGCCCGAGAAGGCAGTCAGCGCATTATTGATGGACAAACGTACCAACACCTATCTGGTAAACGGTCACAATTACCAGGACGGGCGTCTGCGTATTTACCTGCCCGGCAACGGTGGATTACTGACCACAGTCGCTATGATGTGCGCCGGATGGGATGGATCGGAAGGGAACAATCCCGGATTTCCGAAAGATGGCAAATGGAATGTACGCTGGGAAGGATTACAGCCATTACCGTAAGAACAGGAGTTAGTAGTTATCATCATGAAAACGACATATTTACTTCTATGCCTGTTGGGCATCGGTAGCGTTTCCGGCGCAGGACAAACCAAGCAGCCACAAAAGATAGGCGATTTCATAGAATCCACTTCGTACAACGAGCATCGCCGGAATGCCACCCGAAGCCTGCAATATACCCCTGACGGAGACGATTTTGTCTGCATCAACGGTAAGAATCGCTTTACCCGTGCCTTATACGGCAGCCACACAGCATTCCGGCTGGAGACAAGCGACCGGCCCGTATTCGCTGCTTATACCAAGAAGAACCCGAAACACATCTGCTTTAAACTGCAGACCTCCGGAGGAACGGTAGCCCTTGATTCTACCGAACACTGCGAGTCCCGTTATACAGCGGGACGCCGCAGCTACAATTTATTCCACCCATCCTTCGAAGGTGGAAACTTATCTATTGCCACATTGGCACTTCCCGATAAAGAAGGGGCCATCTGGCAATTCAACGCCCGGAATTTCAAGGGATCCAATCCCATTCTACTGGCATCCATTTCAGAGATACGTAATTCCAAGCTAAACCGTAACGGAGATATGGGAGCCGACCCTGCCGACAGTTTCGAAGCTCCTCTCCAGCCTCAACAGTTACAATCCTGCCCGGCACAGATAGATGGAACACTTTATATTCTATTGGAAAACCAGGAACTACGTACACTGACAACTGCCGAAGGCGAAACCCTGTTTAAAAAAGCAGAAGCTGCCCGCTCCGAAACAGCCTCACGCATCCGCATTGAAACACCCGACCCTTATTTCAACACCTTAGGAGGCACTCTGGCCATGGCAGCTGATGGAATCTGGGACGGCGAAGTATGGTTACACGGTGCCATAGGATGGCGGATGCCACTCAGTGGTTGGCGAGCCGCTTATACCGGCGATGTTTTGGGATGGCATGACCGTGCCCGGACCCATTTCAACGCATACGCGGCAAGTCAGGTCACCGAAGTGCCCAACACCCTCCCCCATCCGGCACAAGATTCCGCCCTGCATCTGGCACGTTCCGTCAAGAAATGGGGTACCCCCCAATACAGTAACGGATACATCTGCCGTAATCCGCATCGCAATAATCAGATGCACCACTACGACATGAATCTTTGCTACATAGACGAATTGTTATGGCATTTCAAATGGACGGGGGACTTGGATTATGTCCGCCAAATGTGGCCTGTCATCACCCGTCACCTCGCATGGGAAAAGCTGAACTACGACCCAGATAACGACGGGCTGTATGACGCATACGCCTGCATTTGGGCCAGTGACGCCCTTTATTACAATAGCGGAGGAGTCACCCATTCATCGGCTTATAACTACCGTGCCAACAAGACAGCGGCCCAATTGGCTGAAAAGATAGGCGAAGATCCCACTCCTTACCGCAACGAAGCCGAAAAGATTCTGAAAGCCATGAACGAGAGGCTATGGCTTCCCGGTAAAGGACATTGGGCGGAATATCAAGATTTTATGGGACACAAGCGAGTACACGAAAGTGCCGCTGTATGGACCATTTATCATGCTATAGACAGCGAGACAGCTAACCCGTTCCAAGCCTATCAGGCTACCCGTTATATAGACACAGCCATTCCTCATATTCCCGTCACAGCCCATGGATTAAAAGAGAATGGATATGCCACTATCGCCACCACCAACTGGCTACCCTATTCATGGAGTGTCAATAATATCGCCTTTGCCGAAGTCATGCATACCGCATTGTCATACTTCCAGGCCGGACGTGCCGAGGCCGGATACAAACTTTTGAAAAGCTCTGTTCTAGACGGCATGTATCTAGGAGACAGTCCGGGCAACTTCGGCCAGATCAGCTTCTATGATGCCGCACGCGGAGAATGCTACCGGGATTTCGGCGATCCCATCGGGGTCGCTTCACGAGTACTGATCCAAGGACTGTTCGGTATCCTGCCGGATGCCCTGAACCAGCAAATCATCCTCCGGCCGGGCTTTCCGGACGACTGGGACAAGGCTTCCGTCAGTACTCCCGATATAAGCTATCGCTTTACCCGAAAAGAAGATACGGACACCTATCATATCACACAACGGTTCCAGACTCCTCTCCATCCGGTATTGCAAATCAATGCCAGAAAAGAGAAGATCCGTTCAGTAAAAGTGAATGGTGTTCCTGCCACATGGCAATCCATCGAATCGGCCCATGGCTATCCTCTTCTTTCAATCCAGGCGGAAGGAACATCTTCAACCACCATTACCATCGAATGGGAAGGAGCATCACTTCATACATTGGCAGTCCAAGAACTAGTTATCGCTTCAAACGGGAAGTTGGCTTTGCAAATACCTTCGGGAGCATCCATCTCCCAAGTATATGATCCTCAGAGCGTTTTAGCAAAACACACAGTGGAAGCCACCGCTTTCAACGCACAGCTAAAAGGTGAACCGGGACACCACACTTTCTTTGTTTACACTCATCAAGGAGAAATGGATTGGTGGCAACCTGTTAATATCTATATAGAGAACACCCGGAAAGCCCCTTCCTATACAGACTTTGCAGATATCCGTCCCGAAAAATGCCGGATGATTGATTTTGACAGACAACTGAATGCTTCTGTCACCGATATTTATCAAAATGAATACCTGTCTCCCCGGTCTCCATACACTACTTTGCAACTTCCCACACAGGGAATAGGAGAATGGTGTCATCCGCTGCTGAGCGCTACCATAGACGACTCGGGATTACGCAGCCTTGTACATCATGATACTTTCCAAACGTCTTTAGGCATCCCTTTCCGTCTGAAAGAAAAAGGGAACAACATTCTTTTCACCTCCCTATGGGATAATTACCCGGACAGTTCCACCATCTCACTATCTGGTACAGCTTCACATGCTTATCTGCTGATGGCGGGAAGTACCAACCACATGCAATGCCACATTGCCAATGGAATAATCCGCATACACTATGCAGACGGAACTTCCCAAGCAACGGAGTTGATCAATCCGGACAACTGGTGTCCCATAGAACAAGACCTCTATGTGGACGGCAAAGCGTTCCAAGTACCTGCTCCCCGGCCGTACCGTCTGCACTTGAAAAGCGGTAAAGTAAGCCGTGACCTGGGTAAAGAACTCAACATCACTGGTGTATATGGACGTGAGATAGAAGGTGGTGCAGGCATATTGCTCGATATTCCTTTGGATCATTCCAAGGAACTAAAAGGGCTGACCCTGGAAACCCTGTCCAATGATGTAGTGATAGGAATAATGGGAATCACTTTGCAATAACCACGTGTTATTCAATGCGGAATTACGTTAACTTGAACCGGCGTAGTTCCGCATTATTCATCTTTGGCACACTACGCAAATGTTCCAAAGTTACTCCTTGAATGTGTGCCTGTACCGCCCTGTTTATCAGTCCATGTCCGACAGCCAACACCTGTTTTCCATCATATCGCTCTTTCAAGTAGTCCACAAAACGCCCCGCACGCTCATACAGCATCGCCTCCGTTTCCACATCTGCCGGAAAATGTCGCAAATCAACTTCTTTAATGGCAAGCCCCGTCCAGCTCCCCCAATCGATTTCACGCAACAAAACCATTTTCTCCCAAGGCAGGTTCCGACCTTCCACCGCGATACGGGCCGTATCCACACACCGCTTCAAATCACTACTGACCACTGCGTCCAAAGAGATGTCCCGCAAAGTATCACGCAGCGCTTCAGCCTGTGCTATTCCTTCAACAGTCAGCGTGCCCGGCATATGTCCTTGGAAAATACGGGTCATATTCTCTTCTGTCTGCCCGTGACGGGCTAAATATAAAGTTATCATCTTTTTTAATGCAAAGATAATGCTTACCAACCAAATTTACCCTAATTCTGTTGATGTCTTTGTCTGTCTCGTTGTTATACCTGATTACAAAAGTATTCTCCCCGTAGACTAAGGGCTTTCTTCCGCACAGCTAAGACCTTTCATACGGCAACCTACTACAGACTCCGTCAGTGGACCGTACAGTCTATTACAGCAGACCCTACAGTCCACTACAATAGTTTATACAGTCCATTATCGGAGTCTGTAATAGGTTGCCGTATGAAAAAGCTTAATCATGCAATAAAAAGGACTTAGTATACAGGGAAGAAAAGCTTAAGGTGTTCATCATTTCAATCCTGTTATCCGATAAGACACAAAAACTTTTCACCTATTTTTAATAAAGCCTCAACAACTTAAACTGGTGATGATAAAGTAAAGAGCCGTTAGAAATATAAAATCATCCCCCTTTTATTGCAGATAATCAAAAAATAAATTACTTTTGTTTCACTTAAAACGAATCAATAAACAACTTAAATAACAGAACAGTATGATAGACGCAAAAACTTGCATCAACGACGCACAAGAGAAAATGGACATGGCCGTTATGTATTTGGAAGAGGCCTTAGCGCACATTCGTGCAGGAAAAGCCAGTACCCGGTTGCTGGACGGCATTCGTGTTGACTCTTATGGAAGCATGGTTCCCATCAGTAATGTAGCTGCCGTGACTACTCCCGATGCACGCAGTATCGCCATCAAGCCATGGGACAAAAGTATGTTCCGTATCATCGAAAAAGCTATCATGGACTCTGATCTGGGCATCACTCCCGAAAACAACGGTGAAATCATCCGTTTGGGTATTCCGCCATTGACAGAGGAACGCCGCAAGCAACTGGCCAAACAATGTAAAGGCGAAGGCGAAACCGCAAAAGTAAGTATACGCAACGCACGCCGTGACGCTATAGATACACTGAAAAAAGCTGTTAAAGAAGGTATGCCCGAAGACGAGCAAAAGAATGCGGAAGCCAAACTTCAGAAAGTACACGATAAATATATCGCGAAGATTGAAGAACTTCTGGCAGAGAAAGATAAAGAAATTATGACGGTTTAATGAAGAACTTAAAATAATGAAGCAATAATAATGAAGAAGGAAGAATTGTCCTGCACAGCCTTGCTCTTGTCCGTGCGGTCCAATCCCTCTTTCTTCATTTTTCATCCTTCATTTTAATTTATGAAAGGACTAGTAATAAAAAACACAGGCAGCTGGTATCTTGTCAAAACAGAAGACGGACGTACCATCGAATGCAAGATCAAAGGAAATTTCCGTTTAAAAGGTATTCGGAGTACCAATCCCATTGCTGTAGGAGATTATGTACAAATCATTATCAACAATGAAGGAACCGCCTTCATCAGTGAGATAGAAGACCGCAAGAACTATATCATCCGGCGCGCCTCTAACCTTTCCAAACAATCGCACATACTGGCGGCCAATCTGGATCAATGTATGCTGATTGTTACAATTAATTATCCCGAAACCTCAACTATATTCATTGACCGTTTTCTAGCCACTGCAGAAGCATACCGTGTACCCGTCAAACTGATATTCAATAAGATAGACAGGTATAATGAGGATGATACACGCTATATGGATGCTCTGATAAACCTGTACACATACATCGGTTACCCTTGCTTCAAAGTTTCCGCACTGAACAACATAGGTACAGACGAAGTGAAAAAAGACCTGAAAGGAAAGGTCACTTTGCTTTCAGGCAACTCAGGAGTAGGGAAATCAACATTAATCAATGCTATTTTGCCTGAACAAACCTTGAAAACAGGTGAAATTTCCGATTACCATAACAAAGGAATGCATACCACAACCTTTTCCGAAATGTTCCCAGTAGACGGTGGTGGATACATCATCGACACTCCGGGTATCAAAGGTTTCGGAACATTTGATATGGAAGAAGAGGAAGTAGGACATTACTTTAAAGAAATATTTGAATATTCCGCTCAATGCAAGTATGGAAACTGCACCCACAGGCACGAGCCCGGATGCGCCGTACGCGATGCAGTGGAGAAACATCTAATCAGCGAGTCACGCTATACTTCTTACCTGAACATGTTGGAAGACAAGGAAGAAGGCAAGTATCGCGCCGCTTACTAAAAACCACAACTTTATGAAAAAACACCTCTTAGCTATTGCACTGTTTGCATTATGCACCACCGGGCTGAATGCCGCTTCTCCTAAAAAAGTGACTCCTGAAAAAAAAGGAGTAGAAACCATTAACCGTGCCACAGCCGAAGCACATATCGGCTTTCTGGCCTGTGACGAACTGGAAGGACGCGAAGCCGGATGGAAAGGTGGACGCATTGCAGGCAATTATATCATTTCCTGCCTGAAACAGATGGGAATAAAACCACTGCTAGCCGGAGATTATATACAACCCTTTGATGTATATCATGCTGAACGGCAAGTGAAAGGAAAACGCTGGCAAGTACATCCCGATTCTATTGCGGAACTGAAAAAAGTGGTACATCAAAAATTGGCATTACGTAATATCTTAGGTAAAATAGAAGGAAAGAATCCAAATGAAATTGTCATTATCGGCGCACATTACGACCACATAGGCTACGATCCTATGCTGGAAGGAGATCAGATTTATAACGGTGCAGATGATAATGCATCAGGCGTTCAAGCCGTATTACAGGTAGCCCGTGCCTTTCTTGCTACCGGTGAGCAACCGGAACGTACCGTTATCTTCGCCTTTTGGGATGGTGAGGAAAAGGGATTGCTGGGATCCCGTTATTTCGCCATGAACTATCCGGATATTAAGAAGGTAAAAGGCTATTTGAACTATGACATGATAGGACGTAACAACCGGGAGGACCAGCCCGATTATTTCGTTTACTTCTATACCGCAGCCCATCAGGCCTTCGGTGACTGGCTGAAAAAAGATATTGAAGATTACCGCTTGCAGCTATCCCCTGACTACCGGGCTTGGGACAATCCGGTGGGAGGCAGCGACAACGGCACGTTCGCCAAACTGGGAATACCTATTATATGGTATCACACTGATGCCCATCCCGATTATCACCTTCCGGGAGATGAAACACAGAAAATCAATTGGCTGAAGATAGTCGATATAACCAAAGCCTCTTTCCTTGCGATGTGGAAGCTGGCAAACGAAAAAAAATATTAAAAAAGAACGTGGCGTTTAAACTGAGCGCCACGTTTTTTTATCTAACCTTACATTAACGTATTTATTAAACCCATATAGAAAGGCACATGAACAAACGAATCAAATGGGGCATCATTATATTAATCGGAGCCGGCTTGGCCGGACTAGGCATCTATCAATTTACCCCTCACGAAAATGAAGAACTGACAGCCGCCGACGCGTTACCTAAAGAAAACAAGCAACGTACATTGAAAGTCAATGCACAAGTCATAAAACCACACTTGCTGACAGATGAAATATTGGTTACCGGACGCCTGGTTCCTGACGAAGAAGTGAGTTTGTCTTTTGAAACCTCCGGAAAGATCACCGATATTTTTTTCACAGAAGGCACATTGGTAAAACGAGGAGAATTACTTGCCAAAGTAAACGACCGGCAGTTACAGGCTCAATTAAAACGTCTGGAAGCACAAATACCTTTAGCCGAAGACCGTGTGTTCCGTCAAAACGCTCTGTTAAAACGAGATGCAGTCAGTAAAGAAGCATACGAACAGGTAAAAACCGAACTTGCCACCCTTAACGCCGATATCGAAAATATCAAGGCCAATATTGACATGACCGAACTCCGCGCACCATTCGACGGTATCATCGGATTGAGACAGGTCAGTACAGGAGCATACGCCTCCCCTACCACTGTAGTAGCCAAACTGACCAAAGTGACCCCATTGAAAGTAGAGTTCGCTGTACCGGAACGTTATGCCCGGGAAATAAAAAAAGGGACTAATCTGGAGTTCAAAGTAGAAGGAAAACTGGATACCTATCATGCACAGGTTTATGCAACCGAATCCAGTATAGATATGGAAACCCATTCATTGAACATCCGTGCCATCTACCCCAACCGCAACGGCGAACTGCTGGCAGGCAGATATGCAGATATTCAATTAAAACAAAAAGAAATAGAAGACGCGATAGCGATTCCATCCGAAGCTATTGTCCCCGAAATGGGTAAAAATAAAGTATTTGTTTATCGTAGCGGAGTTGCAGACCCTGTAGATATTATTATAGGACTCCGTACCGAAGCCGAAGTACAGATTGTACGAGGATTGTCTGTGGGTGATACCATCCTGACATCGGGTACACTGCAATTACGTAAGGGAATGCCTGTGGAACTTCAGGCCATTAACTAACAACTAAAAAAATACTTTTATGAATATTTCCGAACTTAGTATCCGTAGGCCTGTGCTTGCCACCGTGCTTACCATCATCATATTACTTTTCGGACTGATCGGTTACAATACATTGGGAGTCCGCGAATATCCTTCGGTAGATAATCCGATCATCTCTGTTAGCTGTAGTTACTCGGGTGCCAATGCCGATGTAATCGAGAATCAGATAACCGAGCCTTTGGAACAAAACATCAACGGTATTCCGGGAATCCGTTCTTTGTCCAGTGTCAGCCAACAAGGACAATGCCGTATCACAGTGGAATTTGAATTATCCGTCGATTTGGAAACTGCCGCCAATGACGTACGTGACAAAGTGTCCCGCGCACAACGTTACCTGCCACGCGACTGTGACCCTCCTACTGTATCCAAGGCTGATGCCGATGCAACGCCTATCCTGATGGTAGCTATCCAAAGTGACAGCCGCTCTCTGTTGGAACTGAGTGAAATAGCAGACTTGACCGTAAAAGAACAACTGCAAACCATTTCGGATGTAAGCAGCGTATCTATTTGGGGAGAAAAACGTTACTCCATGCGCTTATGGCTCGACCCCACCAAGATGGCAGGGTATGGCATTACTCCGGTAGATGTAAAGAACGCGATAACCAATGAAAATATAGAACTCCCCTCGGGCAGCATTGAAGGTAATACCGTAGAATTGACCTTACGCACCATGGGACAAATGCACACCGCTAAAGAATTCAATAACATCATATTAAAAGAAGTAGGCGGAAGAGTTGTCCGTTTCAGCGATATCGGTTACGCCGAACTAGGTCCGGCAGATATCAAGAGTTATATGAAAATGAACGGAGTGCCGATGGTAGGTGTCGTTGTCATTCCACAACCCGGTGCCAACCATATCGAAATCGCCGATGCCGTATACCAGCGTATGGAGCAGATGAAGAAGGATTTGCCCGACGATGTGAAATACAGCTATGGCTTTGATAACACTAAGTTTATCCGCGCTTCTATTGATGAAGTAAAAAGTACGGTGTATGAAGCGTTCGTACTGGTTATCATCATCATTTTCCTGTTCTTGCGCGATTGGCGCGTGACACTGATTCCCTGCATCGTTATTCCGGTTTCATTGATCGGAGCTTTCTTTGTGATGTACATAGCAGGTTTCTCCATCAATGTGCTGACCATGCTGGCGGTGGTATTGTCTGTAGGTTTGGTAGTGGATGACGCCATCGTTATGACAGAGAATATCTATATCCGCATAGAACGAGGTATGCGTCCGTTCGAAGCAGGAATAGAAGGGGCAAAAGAAATTTTCTTCGCTGTTATCTCCACCACTATCACCCTGGTGGCAGTGTTCTTGCCCATCGTATTTATGGAAGGAACCAGCGGACGTTTATTCCGTGAGTTCAGTTTCGTTGTGGCAGGTTCGGTCATCATTTCTTCCTTTGCCGCATTAACGTTCACCCCTATGCTGGCAACCAAGTTATTGATTAAACGGGAAAAACAGGGATGGTTCTACCAAAAGACAGAGCCTTTCTTTGAAGGTATGAACCGCATATATGCCCGTTCACTGAATGCTTTTCTTAAAAGACGCATATGGGCAATACCTGTTACAGTGATTATGTTGATAGCCATCGGAGTACTTTGGGTCCAAATACCCGCTGAAATGGCTCCTATGGAGGACCGTTCGCAAATAAGTATCAATACACGTGCAGCTGAAGGAGCCAGCTATGAATACATCCGTGATTATACGGAAGATATCAACAATCTGGTAGATTCTATTATACCCGATGCAGAATCAGTAACCGCACGCGTTTCCAGTGGCAGTGGAAATATACGTATCACATTGAAAGATATCAAAGATCGTGATTATACCCAGATGGAAGTTGCCGAACGTATTTCACAGGCCATCCGCAATAAAACGAAAGCACGTGCCTTTGTGCAACAACAGTCTTCTTTCGGCGGGCGGAGAGGAAGTATGCCCGTACAATATGTACTACAAGCTGTCAGTATAGAAAAACTGGAGAAAGTATTACCGGATTTTTTAAGCAAAGTATATGATAACCCTACTTTCCAGATGGCGGACGTGGACCTGAAGTTCAGCAGCCCAGAAATGAGAGTGAATATTAACCGTGATAAGGCAGGCACAATGGGAGCCACTGTGCGTGATATAGCCGAAACACTGCAATACGGTCTCAGCGGACAACGTATGGGCTATTTTTATATGAATGGAAAACAATATGAGATTTTGGGCCAGATAAACCGCCAACAACGTAATACACCGGCCAATATCAAATCTATTTACATACGAAGCGACAAAGGGGAAATGATTCAATTGGACAATCTGGTAGAATTTGTAGAATCCGTAGCTCCTCCTAAATTATACCACTACAACCGTTTTATTTCCGCTACCGTATCTGCCGGACTAGCAGATGGAAAGACCATCGGACAAGGTTTGGAAGAAATGGATAAAATCGCCGCCCAGACTTTGGACGAAACCTTCCGTACCGCCTTGTCGGGAGACTCCAAAGACTATCGGGAAAGTTCATCCAGCCTGATGTTTGCTTTCATTCTGGCATTGATACTTATCTATCTTATTCTGGCAGCACAGTTCGAAAGTTTCAAGGATCCTTTCATTATCATGCTTACCGTTCCGCTAGCCATTGCAGGAGCACTGATTTTCATGTATGCCGGAGGTATCACGATGAACATATTCAGCCAAATCGGCATTATCATGTTGATAGGTCTAGTGGCAAAGAATGGTATTTTGATTGTGGAATTCGCCAATCAGAAGCAGGAGGGCGGAGAAAACAAGATGCAGGCCATCCGGGATGCCGCTTTGCAACGCTTGCGCCCTATTCTCATGACAAGTGCCTCTACCGTATTAGGTTTGATTCCACTGGCATTCGCAACAGGAGAAGGCGCCAATCAACGTATCGCCATGGGTACGGCTGTTGTGGGAGGAATGTTAGTATCTACTTTCCTGACCATGTATATCGTACCGGCTATTTATAGTTATATATCTACCAACCGAAACGTTAAAACAGAAATTGTATGAAACGAATCATTATAACTTTATGTATCTGCACCGCATGGGTGGCTTCCACCTATGCGCAATATCCTTATACGCTGAAAAAATGTCTGGAGGAAGGGCTTGCAAACAATTATTCCATACGTATCACCCGTAATGAAGAACAAATCAGCCATAACAATGCCACATTAGCAAATGCCGGTTATCTGCCAACTGTTGATTTGTCTGCCGGATATACAGGAACGTTGGACAATACGGATACCAAAAGCAGAAGTACAGGCACTACAGCCAGTGAACGAAACATCTACGACCAAACCTTAAAGGCCGGGCTGGATGTAAACTGGACTCTGTTCGACGGATTCAATATCAGCACCACCTACAAAAAACTTAAGGAATTGGAACACCAGGGAGAAACCAACACGCGTATCACCCTTGAAGATTTCATAGCGGGACTCACTGCCGAATACTATAATTATGTACAACAGGAAATCCGTCTGAAGAACTTCCTTTACGCTGTGTCTTTATCCAAAGAACGCCTGCGCATTGTAGAAGAACGATACCATATCGGTAATTTTTCCCGGCTGGATTATCAACAAGCCAAAGTGGACTTCAATGCAGACAGTGCACAATATATGAAACAACAAGAACTGGTGGTTACCTCACGTATCAACCTGAACGAGTTAATGGCTGTACAGGAAGTCAACCGGCCGCTACGTGTCAATGACTCTATCATAACAGTGAATGACGCGCTGAATTATGATGAATTATGGGAATCCACCCTTAAGACGAATGCCAACCTGCTGAAAGCTGATCAAAATACAACAATTGCCCAATTGGATTACCGTCAGGTTCTATCCCGTAATTATCCCTATGTGAAATTGAACGCCGGTTATGGCTATACATTCAACAAATATGAAACAAACGCCACCAGCCGGAGAAGCAATTGGGGACTAAACGGAGGAATTACCGTAGGCATTAACCTATGGGATGGTAACCGTCGCCGTGAAAAGCGCAATGCCAGCCTGCAAATACGTAACTCGCAACTGGAAAGAGAACAACTGGAATTGGGTTTGAAAGCAGATTTAAGCAATCTGTGGCAAGCCTATCGCAATAATTTACGTTTATTAAATTTGGAACGCCAAAATCTGGTTGCCGCCCGTGAAAACCATGAAATAGCCAAAGAACGTTATCTGCTGGGAGATCTCTCCGGTATCGAGATGCGTGAAGCCCAAAAGAGTCTGCTTGATGCGGAAGAACGTATTTTATCTGCTGAATATAACACCAAAGTCTGTGAAATTTCCCTGCTCCAACTAAGTGGAAGAATAACGAAATATCTTGAATAATCGTTATAGCCTTTACTTATAGCTTGTAATTCATAGCAGTTATCCGTACCTTTGCACACAATTATCACTAAGTACGTTGTAAAAAGATATGGGATTATTTATCAAGAAACCTTTTGCTGCATTACAAGCCGAAGCCTATGAGTCTGGAAACAAGACCCTGAAAAGAGTCTTGGGACCATGGAGCTTAATCGCATTAGGAGTAGGTGTTATCATCGGTGCCGGATTATTTTCCATCACCGGAACAGTGGCCGCAGGATACACAGGTCCTGCCATTACTTTATCTTTTGCCATAGCGGCAATCGGTTGTTGTTTTGCCGGTTTATGCTATGCTGAATTTGCTTCCATGATACCTGTAGCAGGTAGTGCTTATACATACTCATATGCTACAATGGGCGAACTTATAGCATGGATTATCGGCTGGGATCTAGTATTGGAATATACTGTTGCCGCTACTACCGTCAGTATCAGTTGGAGCAGATATCTCGTTGTTTTTTTGGAAGGAGTGGGGATCAATATACCCCATGCATTTGCTGCTTGTCCCTGGGACGGAGGTATTGTGAATATACCGGCCGCACTGATTGTAGTGCTGATGAGTATTTTTCTGATTCGTGGAACAGAAGGAAGTTCTATTTTTAACGGCTTCATTGTATTCCTGAAGGTGGCAGTGATTCTTATTTTCGTTGTATTAGGATGGAAATACATTAATGCAGAGAATTATGTTCCTTATATCCCTGCCAATACAGGTACTTTAGGCGAGTTCGGATTCTCGGGCGTATTGCGTGGAGCAGCGATTGTATTTTTCGCCTTTCTTGGTTTTGACGCCGTAAGTACAGCCGCTCAGGAAACAAAAAATCCGAAGCGGGATATGCCCGTCGGCATTCTAGGTTCCCTGCTGATTTGCACCATTCTTTATATGGTATTTGCTTACGTAATGACGGGAGTTGCCCATTATTCTGACTTTGCAGGACAACAAGGTATCGCACCTGTTGCCGTAGCGATTGACCACATGGGACATGCAGATGCCACAGGAGTAATTCATCCGGATTATCCGTGGTTGAACCGGGCCATCGTACTGGCTATCCTGTTTGGTTACTGCTCGGTTATTATGGTAACTTTGCTAGGACAAAGCCGTGTATTTCTAAGTATGAGCCGCGACGGACTGTTGCCTCCTTTCTTTTCAAAGATTCACGAGAAATACCGGACACCGGCACACAGTAATTTGTTATTCATGGCCATTGTAGGAGGGCTGGCAGCATTTGTTCCGGCACGTGTAGCCGGAGAAATGACCAGTATAGGTACCTTATTCGCCTTCACATTGGTTTGCGCGGCAGTATTGATCGTGCGCAAAAGTATGCCTGACGTACATCGTGCCTTTAAAACTCCTTTTGTTCCCACGGTACCGATTCTAGGCATCCTTACCTGCCTTTGTATGATGTTGTTTCTTCCGGCTGATACTTGGATCCGATTGGTATTATGGATGCTGATAGGTCTGGATGTTTATGCCTGCTACGGAGTAAAACACAGCAAGCTAGAGCATAATGTAAAACGACGCAAAGGACTCACCATATTGAATATGGCAGGAATCGCCCTGTCTGTACTTTCAGTTATTACAGGATTATGGCATCAACAGACTGTAGGCTGGGAGGAAGACAAGACATTGCTCGCTATTTCGTTCGTCTTTGCGTTCACACATTGTGCATTCTATATGGTACGTATCTGGAAACAGACATCCGAAAAGAAGAAGTAAGCGTTTTCTACACGCTATCTGCTTCCATAACTTTCATTCACTGTAAGGGGTAAATTCAATCACCCCCTACCGTGAATAAAGTTATCATAATTTCATACCCATCAGTTCTGAACCCATAATCAAGCCTTATAACCTATGAAAGTCTTAAGTTATCCATAGTAGAAAGAACATTTAAAAAACTTCTTCAAAAATGTTTTTAGCTACTACCACAGTATTTCCTTCAGGAATTGAGGAATAGAATCCTGTTTCTTTAGTCCATGCTTCTTCCAAGGTATAAAAATCAAGTTCCTCCGGTTGCTTTCCATCCAGGACACAAGCTAAATAATCAAAATAAGCCTTCCATCTCATAAAATAAAAATCTTTCAAAATGCCATTCCATTCTTTATGAGCATAATCACGAAGTCCGCCTTGATCTGCCGCTACACGATTTCCCCATGTAGTAATCTGAACACGTGCATTCCATTCGTATAATGCTTTTTCTTCCTGGGTCTGTCCTGCTGAACGTGCCGCTTCAATCCAAGTTCCAACCTTGAATTCTTTCCGGGTACCCAGCAAGTGGTCTTGCAATAGAATAAGATGCAGAAAATGCTGTGAAGCCAACTCAAATACTTGCTTGTCTCCTGCCCGGAACGCAGCCGTTACCACTTTTTGCATCAAACGCCCCTTTTCTGCCAATGCCTGCCGTAGCACATCCACCAAATCGAACTCAAAATTATTATTACCCTGATATTTATCAGCCACAGAAACCATCAGTCGGGCAGCCTCTATCACATCCTGCGGATTATAGTATTCTTTCATCTCCGACCAACTGGATACCTGATATACATCCAACCCCGGACGAGCACAGAATACAGACTCATGCGTTCCCTGTTGTATCTTCTCCTTGGGACTATTATAAATACCGTTACCTAGTAAATCCCAAGCTTGTTGCAAAGCCTCATCCTCTACCCCATAACGAGCATATACATATCCTTTCAACCACTCATCACGAGTAAACCGATGCTCACGCCATGGCAACTCCATCACCAGCTCATACATAACCGGGTTGTTCTCAATACCTTCCGGAGTCATCCCTACTCCACACAACGTCTTTCCGGCATGGTTATCTGTTTTCGCATCATAAAAACCATTAATTAGCGCATCCATTTTACCATGCAATCCTATATTACCACCAAAATTCAAAAGCATACAATACACCCACCCATGTTGTCCATATCCCCCTTTGCGACACCATTCTGATGCCGGATCCCCCCATTGCGGACGGCATTCGCTGTGCAAATCCAAGACTAATAAATCTCCTGCTTCCAAATGTTCTATCATCGAAGTACGAGGGTTGTCTTGCCATGCCTGAGCCACCCACACAGCATCCGGATTTGTTTTTTTCATGGCTTTCATGATGGCTTTACCGGCTGCATCCAAATTTACTCCTTGAGTACTTCCCCCTTCATGAAACGGATCAATAGCGTAAAAACCAGTTTTTCCATACAGTTTTGTCAGTTCTTTATAATACAAAGCAGAGATTTCTTCAAAGCGTTCATCCTCCGGCTGTAAAAAGGCAGGACGATGATAGCTGCACCAAAATCCGGGATCAGCAACATTCAATCCTAATTTCTCCTTTGCATTATGGGGAACCATGCCGCAATATCCCGGCAACACAGGTTCGATGCCATATTCACGCATTCTTTTTACGATCTTCTTCTGAAGTTTCTCCTGGCGGATGTACCAGCTTTCAGGATTAGGTCCTCCCCACCCTTCCAGATTATTCATCAACCACCAAGCTGTAAAACCCGGTCCGGCTACAAACTCATTAATTTCATCCTTAGTATATCCTAGTTTTAGAAGTACATTTCTCCAAACCGACTCAGTCCCTGTCAATGCCAGGGAAAGATTGATACCATGAAGCGCCATCCAATCTATCTCCTTTTCCCAACGCTCCCAGTCCCAAAAAGCCATGGAGTAAGAGAAAGTACAATAATTCAGATCATAACGATAGGGCAGATCCGTTTCATGCCGTTCCTTTTTAGTCACAGGGGGCAAAACAGCAGGCAGTTTTGCAGTCATTCCATTCCAAGAAAGATGTATGCCTGCATAATATTTCAAATACCAATTCAATCCGGTAGCAATATTTACATAATCATTACCCCGGATAATTACTTTATCACCTTTCTGATCGAGTTCAAAAAAATCGGTCCCCGATTTCTGACGTTCGATAATAAATTTGGAGGAAGCTCCTTTGTCGATGCGCTCTAATAATCCTGTAACAGGAGAAGAAAATAAGTTGCTTGTCACCCATAACAGCACAAACAACAATCGTAGTTTTTTCATCATATTATTAAGGTAACGGATAACACCAATTAAATAAAAAACAGAACAGCCCCCTCTCCTTTAAAGGGAGGAAGGCTGTATTAGTATTATTACGAAATAATTAATTATTTACAATTTCCAAGGCAACGCGGCTTCAACTGCTTGAAGAAGTCATTACCTTTATCGTCCACTAAAATGAATGCCGGAAAATCTTCCACTTCTATTTTCCAAATAGCTTCCATACCCAATTCCGGATATTCCACACACTCAATGCTCTTGATATTATTCTGAGCAAGGATAGCAGCCGGACCACCAATAGAGCCCAGATAGAAACCGCCATACTTCTTACAAGCATCCGTTACCTGCTGGCTACGATTACCTTTTGCCAACATTATCATGCTACCACCATGTGACTGGAACAAATCCACATACGGATCCATACGTCCTGCCGTAGTGGGCCCCATAGAACCACAAGCCATACCTTCCGGAGTTTTTGCCGGACCGGCGTAATAGATAGGATGATCTTTGATATACTGCGGCAAATCTTCGCCACGATCCAAACGTTCTTTCAATTTAGCATGAGCAATATCGCGACCTACAATAATAGTTCCGTTCAATGACAGACGGGTAGCTACCGGATATTTGGTCAATTCTTTCAGAATATCCGCCATAGGTTGGTTCAGGTCAATCTTAACCACATCTCCTTCACCTGCTTCACGAAGTGCTGCCGGAATCAGTTCACCCGGTTTATCATCCATCTTTTCAATCCAGATACCGTCTTTATTGATCTTACATTTTATATTACGGTCAGCAGAACAGGAAACACCCAGACCGATAGGACAAGAAGCACCGTGACGGGGCAAGCGGATGATGCGGACATCGTGAGCCATATACTTACCGCCGAACTGTGCACCCAAACCAATCTTATAAGCTTCTTCCAATACTTGTTTTTCCAGTTCCACATCGCGGAAAGCACGCCCGTATTCATTACCGGTAGTAGGCAGCTCGTCGTAATAGTGAGTGGAAGCTAACTTAACAGTCAGCAAGTTCTTCTCTGCTGATGTACCACCGATTACAAATGCAATATGATAAGGGGGACAAGCGGCCGTACCCAAAGTTTTCATTTTCTCAACGAGGAAAGGAACCAATGTAGCCGGATTCAATACAGCTTTCGTTTCCTGATATAAATAGGTTTTGTTCGCCGAACCACCCCCTTTAGTCACACAAAGGAACTTGTATTCCATACCCTCAGTAGCTTCCAAATCAATTTGTGCAGGCAGGTTGCATTTGGTGTTCACCTCATCGTACATAGTCAAAGGAGCATTCTGAGAATAACGAAGATTTTCTTCCGTATAAGTCTTATAAACTCCCAAGGAAAGGGCTTCTTCATCACAATAGCCGGTCCATACCTGCTGACCTTTCTCACCATGGATAATAGCAGTACCCGTATCTTGACAAAGAGGTAATTTGCCTTTAGCTGAAACTTCTGCATTACGCAAGAAAGTCAATGCTACATATTTATCGTTATCACTGGCTTCGGGATCACTCAGAATCTTAGCAACCTGTTCATTGTGTGAACGGCGAAGCAAAAAAGAAACATCACGGAAAGCAGCGTTAGCCATAGCAGTCAGACCTTCTTTTTCAATTTTCAAGATAGGTTTTCCTTCAAACTCACTTACTGACACATAATCTTTAGTCAGCAAATAATACTCGGTTTTATCAGGTCCCAACGGGAACATGTGCTGATAGTGGAACGGAGGTGTTGCCATATTGATACTTATTTTTAGTTAAAAGTTATTAGTGTGACAAAGGTAGTAACTATTATCGAAATTTTTCCTTAATTAGCGTGAAAACTTTCAAGGAATGTCCTTACCTTTGCCAACTCATTAAAATAACATCGCATTATACATGAAAAAATTAGGCAAATTATTATTTATTACTTCATTACTGTTATGCTTTCTCATCCCTCGAGGATGGACACAAACCCAAGCAAAAAACCAACCGGACAGTATCGAACTCAAACTGAAGGAAATCTACACGAAACGGGAAGTCATGATTCCCATGCGTGACGGAATCAAGCTTTACACCGCTGTCTACGAACCGAAAGACAACAGCAGGCAGCATCCTATCCTGATGCACCGCAGCCCTTACTCTTGTTCCCCATACGGAGAAGGATTTGACCGTCATTTCAGGACTAATCTGAAAAACTATATAGAGCACCGATATATTATCGTCTTCCAAGATGTACGTGGACGGCATAAGAGTGAAGGGATATTTATCCAAGTACGCCCTCTCAACAAAAACAAAAAGGGTAAGAAAGATAAAAAGAATATAGACGAAGCTACGGACACATACGATACCATAGAATGGTTGATTCACAACACATATAATAACGGAAATGTAGGAACATGGGGAATCAGTTATGATGGTTTCTATGCCACTATGACAGCTTCCTCCAATCATCCGGCTTTGAAAGCTGTTTCTCCGCAAGCTCCCGTCACCGACTGGTTCCGTGGAGATGACCGTCATCACAACGGAGCCTTCACCCTGCTGCAAACCACTAATTTCCTTCCCAGACTGGAAGGACGCCACATAGGGAAAGGAGTGATGAACCAAATTGTAAAGAATGATGTTTACACAGATTTTCTGACACTCGGTACCTTTAAGAACGTGGACGACTTGGTACGTGATACTACACAGACATTGTGGAATGATATCAAAAACCACCCTGATTTCGATGATTTCTGGAAAGAGCGCGACGCACGTACCTCCTGTTATAACTTGAAGCCCGCCATATTGGTGGTAGGTGGACTGTATGACTCCGAAGACTGTTACGGAGCTTGGAATCTTTATAAAGCCATCAAAGAGCAATCACCGGATACAGATTTATATCTGACATTCGGTCCTTGGTGGCATGGAGCCTGGACAGTACGCGGGTTCCAAGGTTTCGGTAATCTGTATTTCGGCAAAAGCACTTCGGCTTATTACATGGACAATATAGAATATCCTTTTTTCCGATATTTCCTGGAAGGAAAGGGAGAAAAGCCCAAACATAAAGTAAATATATTCCATACAGGTGAAAACGAATGGAAAACATACGACGAATGGCCTGTACAAAAAACTACTGGCATACCTTATTATATACATAAAAACGGATCAGTATCCACACAAGCACCGGCAGAACAAGAGTCTTATTCAGAATATATTTCAGATATGTCACGTCCGGTACCCTATACGGCAAACCCTACCACTTACCGGACAAAAGAATTCATGGTAGATGACCAACGCTTTGCCACTTCACGTCCCGATGTCATTACTTTCATGACGGAGCCGCTATGTGATACATTGACACTGGCCGGCCCTATAGAAGTGGAATTAATGACTGCCATTAGTAGTACTGACGCTGATTTTATGGTGAAAGTAATTGATGTATATCCTGAAAAATTTGAATATTCCAAAACTGCACGCAATTATTTAAAGAGTGACTATCCAATGAGTGGGTACCAGCTGATGATTCGTGGCGAATTGTTCAGAGGACGCTTCCGTAAGGGGTTCGACAATCCCCTGCCTTTCAAACCGGAAGAAATAACTCCGGTTAATTACACACTGTATGATGTGGCACACACATTCCTACCGGGACACAGACTGATGATTCAAATTCAAAGCTCTTGGTTCCCCATTATTGACCGCAATCCACAAAAATTTATTGATACCTATCATTGTACGGTAGAAGATTTTGTGATGAAACAAAAAATCAAAATTTATCATCAGCAAGGAGCTGCAAGCAGAGTTATACTACCTGTGGTAAAAAAATAAAAAAGGGAGTGTCCAAGCTCAAATGTCATCCAATAGCAAGAGCCGTATAACTACTCCAGCGTTCATACGGCTCTTTTATATATAACTACCATCTGTAACTTTTCCGAATGTTCATCTTAGTTTGAATACTCTCATCAAAAATATCATATAGAAGCAATCCGTTCTATCAACTCGTTACCTAACGCTGTTTTCGCTTCAATATGCTGCAACACCGCTGTCACAAACGGATTACTTTCAAATACCCCACGCACTTGTTCAAAATCCTGCTCCATTTCTTCACGTGATCCATCTGCACCGAACCCCGTCATAGCAGACAAAGAAAATTCCTTTTTCGCATCGGCATAGACCATTTTATCCAATCCGACAACAGCCTCCTGCCACTTCTTCACGATAGCAATAACATCCTTTGCCGTTATTTCATCGGAACGCAGATTATAAAACTCAAGCATCTTCTCGTACGCCCATGTCCACTCGTATGTATAATAATTACGATGCATCTCAACAAAACGGTCATGAATCTGATCCACATTAGTCAGAATTCCAGATTCTATATCTGCCATCAACTTCTCTATCTCACTTTTAGGAGCGATCAATCCGGAAATATCCACCCATTCTCCTGTCCCTATCTCTGTATCAGGAATCAACCGGGCACGGATTTCCTCATCACTGTTAAAACGAACTTCTTCCAAACGCTTGATTAATGAATTACCCAAAAATTTATGAATAGCCGTTTCATAAAAACGAATGCCATTATTTAAAGAAGAATTCTTAATTTTCGCACTTTGGTAAGAGTAAGTTTCTGAGGTTTCTCCGGATACTTTACGTAATTCCTTCAGAATACTACGCCCTTTCATCATTTTCTGAATAGTATAAGGACTCAACAGGTTATAATTAATTTGATCCAAACGGTTCGGATCTTTACGTTTGTCACGTTTAGGCCACTTTTGAGCATCTCGAATCGTACCTACACTCCGCAAATTTACCCCCGGCACCAAATAAGTGGTATTTTGCTGCTCTATCAGATAAGAAAAAGGCAGATTAGAAGTATCGGCATGGTTCACATGACGCCCCATAACCAAAGAAAATGCACCTACACGTGCGGGCCATAAAATATAAGAATCGGAAGTAGTCTTCGCCCCACGCTCCATAGCTCCCTGATGAATCGGACCTAACTTATACATATGGTTGCTTTGATTAGAGCCGGAACCCGCATTCATAAAAGAGAACATTCCGGCAATCAGCAAAGTAGACTTATGATGAGTCACCGTAAAGGGTCCGGCAAAAATGGCACATGCCTCACCGTTCTCTTCTTGACAATTACTAAAAAACAAAGAATCAGATGCAGAATAGTTATGTCCCAAATGACATGCCTGGCTGATAAAGCAACGGGTCAACATAGTTCCATCTTCCACATTAGAACCGCTTGATATAATAAAATCATCGCATACCACTCCATAGCCAATATGAATAGGCGCCTGCTCATTACTGTTCAAGCTGCCGTTTTTCAATCGTCCCGCCCCTTCTATCTTACAATAATCACCTATTCGTACATTCTTTATATATCCCGCATCAACAATAGTAACATGCTGGCCAATAGTACCTGTATCCGAAGCATTCTCTTCAGCATACTGGTCAATAATAGCTTTCATCCGACAAATCAATTCAGGACGATGACGATACAATGCCAAAATATAGGCCTGATGCGCTGACAGACGATCATGAATAGGCACTTCACGTCCACCCGTTTCATTCAATACAGCTACTTCAACGCCATTTCCAAACTTGCTCCAGCCATCTACCAGAATAATATCTACATTCTCTATAAATGCATAATCCCCAATTATATAGTTGGCTATATAGTTTTTTATATTCTCAATACAACAATTATCGCCCACCGTTACATTATGCAAAGTCGCATGATACAATCCGGAATGTTTACGCATGCCACCCGCCAACATAAACTCGTCTTCAAAAACTCCCAATCTAACCCTTCCAGAAAAACGGGTATGACAAATATAGTCCGTCTTAAAGTTCTCTACTACTTCAATTTCAGCCCAATCAACCGCAGTGCATGATCTCTCTTTTAATTGTTGTATTTCTTCTTGTGTAAGTGAACGATAAGTTTTCATTTTCTATATGTATTTATTCTTCATCATAGGTTTGATAAAGAAAATCGTTATAAGGATACTTCTGTACGTGTAGCTCGCGTACCTTATTATATATAATAGTCTTCAATTCATCCATATTTATTTTCTCTCTGGCAGAAATGAAGATACAATTATCATTCAATTTCGCCATCCATGTCTTCATCAGTTCTTCCAATGTAATATTTTCCCTGGTTTTAGGAGTCAAATCATCCTCTGCTTTCTCTACATAGGTATAAGCATCTACCTTGTTAAAAACAATCATGGTAGGCTTTCCACCTGCCTCCAAATCAGCAATCGTTTTATCAACCACAGAAATTTGTTCCTCAAAATCCGGATGAGAAATATCCACCACATGAATCAGCAGATCCGCTTCACGTACTTCGTCCAAAGTTGATTTAAAGGAATCAACCAAATCCGTTGGTAATTTACGGATAAATCCTACGGTATCTGTAAGCAGAAATGGCAGATTCTCAATAATCACTTTGCGTACTGTGGTGTCCAATGTTGCAAAAAGTTTATTTTCAGCAAAGACCTCGCTTTTTGAAAGCAAATTCATTAAAGTAGATTTTCCCACATTAGTATACCCTACCAAAGCTACACGTATCATACGTCCGCGGTTTTTACGTTGAGTGGACTTCTGTTTATCAATTTCAGCCAACCGCTCTTTCAACAATGACATACGATTCAAAATAATACGACGGTCCATTTCCAACTGAGTTTCACCCGGACCACGTAATCCCACAGAGCCTTTACCTCCACCGGCACCAGATCCACCTCCCTGACGTTCCAAGTGAGTCCATAAACGTTGCAGACGAGGCAACATATACTTGTATTGGGCCAATTCCACTTGTGTTTTAGCATTTGCTGTTTGAGCCCGCATGGCAAAAATATCCAGAATCAGCGAAGTACGATCCAAGATCTTCACTTTCAGTTCAGCTTCTATATTACGTATCTGTTTAGCAGAAAGTTCATCATCAAAAATCACCATTCCGACTTCACGCTCATTTTCCTCTTCCTGATGAATATATTCCTTGATTTCTTCCAGCTTTCCTTTACCGACATAAGTCACGGAATTGGCAGCAGGCAGTTTCTGAGTAAACCTTTTCACCACTGTTGCCCCAGCCGTTTCGGCCAAGAACTCCAACTCATCCAAATACTCCTTGGTCTTACGCTCATCTTGTGTCTGAGTAATCAAACCAACTAAAATGGCAGTTTCAACCTGTGCTTCAGAAATTACAAATTCTTTCATTTATCTATCAATCTAAATAAGTCCGCGACAAATATAACAAAAAAAGAGGATGAACGTTGAACGTCATCCTCTTTTTTATTACAGTTATTCCCTATAGCTGTGGTTGTGGAGCCGCCGGATTGTTATCAGTATCACTGATTCCGGAATTGGTTTCCATTTCACATTGCGGAATCCGGTAGATCAGGATTTGTGCTTCTGCAGCTGAATTATATTGTACAGACGGGTCATAATTCGTATTCTTACGAATCACCGGCTTTTTCAAGCGCAGGATATCGAACAGTGAGAAACCTTCTCCCCAAAGCTCCATACGACGCTGCAACCAAACCTCATCCTGAAAATCCTGTGCCGAATTAGCTTTACTTGTAAAGGAAGGGTCCCGATATGTTCGTACAAAATTTTCCAATGTACTCTTTCCGCCACTCAAATTACCACCCATGGCTTCTGCCTCAGCTTTTATCAGATACATTTCTTCAACACGCATCAAAGGCCAGTCTGATGCATTGGTTGTGTTACCAAATATACTTTGATAAGCTCCGAACTTTGTATTTACATACGGAGTCAAACCAAAATATTCAACGATGGAAGTACCCTCAATCTGTTCATTATCAATCAATGAAGATTTATTATCCGGAGACAAAAACCATTGTTTACGAATATCTGTTTCGGGTATTAAATCATATAATGCAGAGTTCACCTTTCTATATCCATCGGGCACTCCTGAAGTATAACCGTTTCCGGTAAAAGAACACAAGTGCGAAGGCCAGTTGATAATACCAGTCTGGACAACATCATTATCAGGCGTAATCATCACTCCCCATAACCATGAACTTGCCGATGCCGAATTAAAGGTAGGAGTAGACACCTGAGCTAAAGTCTGAGGTGTACCGCCAGCGATGGCACGTTCTGCATCTTTAGCTGCATCCGCCCATTTTTGCATTAACAGATTAGCACGAGCACGCAATCCGTAAACTACCGTCTCATCAATCTGATCTTTGTTTGAGCCATTATCATACCCGGCCAATAAATCAGCAGCCGTATTCAGGTCACTCATAATTTGGTCATACACCTGCTGTACAGTTGCACGCGGATTATTCTGCATATCTTCATCAGTCATTGTTTCTGTAACAATAGGTACTGCCAGACTATTTTCATGACCTGTATAAGTAAACTGATAGATTTGAACCAAGTTCAGATAGTCATAAGCACGAGCAGCTAAAGCTTGCCCACGATAAACCTTCAAAGAAGAATCTTCCGTATCTGCCGCTATCAATTTCAGTACATTGTTTGCAGCTTTCAAGTGATTATAGAACGTTTTCCAAATCAATTCATCGCTTGAACTATCGTATACTCTGTCACTATAATTCTGAGATGTATTAAACCAATTATATCCATTAACCAATGCAACCAAGTCCTGCCCTCCTGATTCCAATATCATAGATACCGCAGGAATACCATAATCATTATGATAAGTAGTGGCATCATCTGAAATCGTACCAAAAGTATTTAATTTGGCTGCCATAGCATTCACTTCAGCAGTTATCAAATTAGGTCTGCCATTGATTATATCTTCTTTCTGTTCTTCAGATATGTAATCTCCTTCAGGGAATTTATCCAAATCGCAAGATGCCATTAATAAAGCGACACTTGCAAATGCTATATATTTATTTGACAATTTCATATTCTTAAAAATAGGTTGCTAAATTAGAAATTTAAAGATATACCTCCGGAAATTGTGCGGATAGGTGAATACACATTGTCAGCAGCCACATAACCTTGACGTGGATCCAGCCCTTTGCGAGCTGTCAGCAAAGCCACATTATCTGCAACAAAGAAAACACGAACACCGTCAATCTGCATTTTACGTGTCAGACTCTTTGGCAGAGTATAACCCAATGTAATATTCTGCAAACTTAAATAGTCCGAACTAGTCAAGAAACGATCTGTTAATCTGTTCGTATATTGGTCATTAATATTCATACGAGGAACATCCGTATTTTTATTTTCAGGAGTCCATGCTTTTAACATATCTTTATGCAAAGCACTACCTGTAGCTGCTACGTCCATTAATCCTTGGTAAGTATAGTCCAAAATACGTCCACCAAGCTGATATGCAAACGAAACAGAGAGATCAAAGCCATAGGCTGTGACACTTGTTCCAAAACCACCATAAACTTTAGGTAGAATATCACCTGATGCGAATCTGTTTTCAGAAGCGACAGAATAAGATTTTGTAACTGTATTACCATTCTCATCCGGAGTCACCAGCGCCCACAGACTCTCTCCTGTCTCAGAATCCACACCTACATATTTAGGTAAATAAAGCTGGTACATAGACTCGTCTTCACGATAAATCCGACCACCATCAATCAATTGTCCATTCAGTTCAGGAGATAATTCCAAGACTTTATTTTTAAAATGTGTAAGATTAAAGTTTATATTCCAGGAAAAGTTCTTGTTTTCAATTATATTGGAATACAAATCCAATTCAACCCCACGGTTTACCATTGAACCCACATTCTCGGGATAGCGGGAATAACCCATTGAAGCTGCTACCGGTTTGAAATAAAGCATATCAGTTGTTTTACGTGAGAAGTACTCAACAGAACCACCTAACTTACCACCCCAAAAAGCAAAATCAAATCCAGTATTAAAGCTATGTGAAGTTTCCCAAGTAATATCCTTATTACCTTTATAATATAAAGAAGTTGAAAAATCACCATTACTGTTTGCCAATGTATACTGGTCTTGATACGGATAGTAGTTACGGTACAAACCACCTTGGAACATCAAGTTATCATTACCTTGCAAACCATAGCTAATTTTAAATTTCAACATATCAATCCAAGACTGGTTTTCCAAGAATCTCTCTTTGCTCAATAACCATCCTGCTCCTACAGACCAGAAGTTACCCCAACGATTATCCGGGTGAAAGCAAGAAGAAGCATCACGACGGAAAGAAGCTGAAACAAAATACCGTCCATCATAGTCATATTGCGCACGGAACAACCATCCTTCTGTTGCATAATTACGAGAATATGAATTATTGCTCTGGTTCATAATACCATTGCCTAATTCAGGAACATTCGGATCGTACAATTTCTCACGTTGTCCGTACAAATATTGATATTTATAGTCATAACTTTCATGTCCGGCCAAAATATCCACATTATGAACATCATTAAATGTTTTGTTGTATGTCAACAAATACTGCTGATTTACACTAAATGTACGCTCAGTAGCTACACTGATCAAACCTCCGACTCCGCTAGTTTCGGAATACTGTCCGTAGAAGGGGTTAACCATATTTGTAGAACGCACATTATTTACATCAACACCTATATTCACTTTTGCCTTGATTCCATTCCATATATCAATATCAGCAGACCATTTTCCACTAACCACATCACCAGAATATTTCATTTTATCCAACATATAACTTGCCAACGGATTTGCATTAGGAATAGTATTACGGCTACCATTCGAATCTTGTCCTTGCTTTCCATAATCATAACGAAGGAAACCTCGATTATCTACCATAATATCGCCCTGTGCATCACGAACATACATAGGATAAATAGCTCCCATAATATTTGACGCATAAAAGATATTTGCATTTGAGGTACCACCCTCAGTATCCTGTTCACGGCTATCATAATGAGTAAATGATACATTTCCTCCCATTTTCAACCAAGGCTTCACTTGATAGTCAGCTTTCAAACGTGCAGAATAACGTTGAAAACCAGAGTTAGGAACAATTCCCTTATCATCCAAATAGCTGGCCGACATATAATAATTCATTTTTTCGGTCGCACCGCTAATACTTAAATTATACTCTTGGCGCAGATTATTTTCAAAAATTTCATCCGACCAATTATCCGGAATATAATAATATGTACCATCAGAATAACCTAATGTCGCACTAGGATTCAATTTGCCATCCATACCGATCAGTTGCTGTCCTTGAGGAATGGAATACACCTGATATCCCAAATATGTAGAAGAAAGCATCGCTTGATTAGCGTACGCATTAGCTTTAGCCAAGTCTCCGGCTGCCGCATATCCTTTCAAATCAGCATTATAGATAGAAGAATAGTTTAATTCATAGAATGTAGCCGGATCCGTAATTGTTTCATAATTAGGTACTCCACGTTTATTTATACCCCATTTAGCATCAAAAGTAACACGGGCTTCCCCACTCTTACCACGCTTGGTAGTAATCAAAATTACACCATTGGCACCACGTGCACCATACAGAGCGTTAGAAGCAGCATCTTTCAACACTGTCATCGATTCTATATCAGAAGTGCTGATAGCAGAAATTTCACCATCATACGGAACTCCGTCTACCACATACAAAGGTTTGTTACTAGCCGATATAGATCCAATACCACGAATACGCACCTCAGCATCTTTGCCCGGCTGACCATTATTACTCGTAGTTTGCACTCCGGCTACTTGACCTGCCAAAGCATTTGTCACATTTGAAGTTTGTCTCGTCGCTATTTTTTCATTTTTTATAGTGGCAGCCGAACCTGTAAATGCAGATTTTTTCGCCGTACCATAAGCCACCACCATTACCTCTTCAAGCTGTTCTGTATCAGACTTTAATACAATATTCAAGTTTGCTTTGACTGCCACTTCTTGTGTAGCCATTCCGATAAAGGAAACTACCAAAGTCTTTGCAGAACTTGGAACATTTGATAATGTAAATTTACCATCCATGTCAGTAACTGTACCTACAGTGGTACCTTTTACTAAAATAGAGGCGCCAACTACGGGTAATCCGTCCTCTTCCGAAATAACAGTACCTGTTACTTTCGTGATCTGAGCGGTTACCAAACCTATACCTACAAAAAGGCAGGTCAATAACAGCATTAATTTTCTTTTCATAAAATTCTCTCTTAAAGTTTAACTTTACATTAATATAAATTCATTCACTCTAACAAATTGCAAAGGTATGAATAAAATTGTAATCTCAAACAAATTATTGTAAAAATCATACTAAACTGCTATATTTTTATGCTTTTGGGCATTTAAAACTCACAAAAAACGAAAATAAACCTCATATTTATTCTTTTTTTAAAGTCGTAAGAAAAAGAGAGTTTCAAATTATAACTGACCATATAAACATACATTAACCTATAAACGTTAACAAATCGCCTAATAAATATAAAGATGAGAACAAAATAGCAGAATAATGCTTTTCTACTTTTCTTTATTGCGTCTTATTATAGAATTTCAATTTAAAGAATTAAATTATGAGGAAAATCAGTTATCGTTTCGTTTACAATCGAAAAAAAAGTTTAAATGACAGAGGAACTGCTTTAGTTCAAGTTGAAGCTTACTTGAATAAAAAGAAAGTGTATTTTTCTACGCATGTTTATTTACGGCCAGAACAATGGGATGTAAAAAGAAAGATTATTAAAGAGCATCCTAATCAAGATGCACTGAATGGCATGCTTAATGAATTTATTATAGAATTAGAAAAGAAAGAATTAAGTTTGTGGAGGCAAGGAAAGACAATAACCTTAAGCCTCATAAAAGAAGAGTTCAAATCGAACACAGATGCTTCATTTTTAGGGTTTGCACGTAAAGAAATAATGTCTTCTCAGCTAAAAGACAGCACAAAGCGTAACCATTTAACGACAATATCCCTTTTACAATCGTTCAAACCGACAATTGAGTTTGAAGACTTAACCTATAATTTCGTTACAGATTTTGAAAAATTTCTTTATGATTCCGACTATCAAACAAATACAGTAGCTAAACACATGAAGCATTTGAAATCTTTTGTTAATGCTGCAATTAATAAAGGATACATCGATCCTAATAACTATGCTTTCAGAAGATATAAAATTAAAATGAAAGAAGGAAAGCATGTTTTTTTATTACCGGAAGAAATGAAAAAATTAGAAGAAGTGTCTTTGATAGGAAGAAATAGTTGTTTGGAACATACTCTTGATGCATTTTTATTTTGCTGCTATACGGGATTGCGTTATTCTGATTTTGTAAGCTTAAATGAGAAAAATATCGTAAAAATGGATGGAAAATTATGGCTAATCTTTGACTCTGTCAAAACTGGTGCAGAAGTGAAATTGCCTTTAAGTTTATTGTTTGAAGGTAAAGCTTTAACTTTGTTACAAAAATACCAAGGAAAATGGAGTTCTTTTTTTTCAATAAAAAATAATTCAAGCGTAAATAAAGAATTGATACGAATTGGTAAATTGGCTAGAATAAACAAACACTTTTCATTCCACTCTGCAAGGCATACCAATGCTACTTTATTGATATATAAAGGTGCTAATATAACAACTGTACAAAAATTGTTAGGACATAAAAATCTTGCTACAACACAAATTTATGGAGAAGTAATGGGAAGTACAATCGTACGAGATCTAAAAAAATGTCAAAAAAGGTAGTAAACTCTATTGTCTATACAATATTTCTTATAAAGACGAGGAAGGGTCATTTTCAAAAGTGAATGTAGTCTTATCTTCTTAATAAAGTTTATCGTTTTGTGAACATGATAAATTTTTGTTGTGGTTGCAATACGATAAACTAAAAGAAATAAAATGTGACAATATTCATATCTTGGCATAACTGGGTAGAAAATAGGTACCAAAGTTCTTGAATTTCTGCAAGAATCATATATGTATACCATATAATATTCATATATAAAATTTTGCATCGGAAAATGATGATAATAGTTTGCCACTTTACTTTATGCCCCCTGTTTTCTTCTGTAATTCGAAGAGCAAACAATCTTTTGGAAGCCTTAAAATATAAAAAGACCAAGAAATATCAACTTTGGCAATACATTCAATACATAAATGAAAGATATAGGCTATCCATCCAAAAACTTTACTTAAAGCTCAATGCTTAGAAATTGTAGGACATTCTTAAGATCTATATAATATATATACAAATTACAGAATTAATAATAATAATTATAGAATCAAATTGTAATTTAAGTAATATACAAGTATAGCTTAAAACAAATAGACCTAAAATGGATAAATTAGAATTCAAGAATAAAACTAATCAAAGCCATTTTGACTAATAATATTTGTCTTCATTTGATTTAATATAAAGTTATGTGGATTATGCTCTCGTTTACCTCACTTTTTGTAGAGAAACGGGAAAAGAGAAGGATACTAAAACAGATATTTATACACCTATATACATATTGTTCTGTAAAACAAAGATTTAGAATATTATGTAAAAAACAAAAAGTGAGAACATGGATATAATGATACAACTTAATATTAATTGTTATTCATAGATTAGTATTGTATAAACTCATATATTAGAAAAACATGTAACCTTATAATATCATTTTGTATATTTAGGAATGTGTAACTCTGTACGATATAAAATCTTCCTATTAGCTTGAAAAGAATATTTCTATTAATAGTGAAAATTTTCGTAGCACTCTTTTTGCACATATTTTCTATTTATACAGGATGAACCTTATTAAAAAGCCAAGATTGTTTTAAAGCAAAGATAAGGGGCTCTTTTAAGAACAAATTTATGTTATTTAGGGGCTATCGATATCTTTTCAGTGAAGATAATAAATTTAGTTTCATTTTATGAACAGGGCAGCGGTGAGTGTTACAAAATGTTATACGTCTATTATTTCTTTCAGTAGAAGAAAGGTAGAAAACAATTATTTTCATACTCTTAGAATGGCTTAAATAAAGAAAAACAGATAAGACTTTAGTGTATTAAATACTGATTATCAATAAATTAAATAACTGATTAGTTCTGCAAAGACTTTGGTGGTTTCCTTTATCGGAATGGCTACACAAGAAGTGGCTATAAGACAGACTGTTAATATCACTTTGAAATCTGATACAGAGATGCTTGACGATGTGGTGGTTGTAGCTTATGGTACTGCGAAAAAGTCGTCTTTTACAGGTTCTGCGACTGCTGTTAGTGGAGAAAAAATAGCAAAAATGCAGGTTTCTTCAGTTTCTAAAGCCTTGGAAGGTGCAGCAGCAGGTGTACAAGTAATCAACACCAGTGGGCAGCCTGGAGAAAATGCTAAAATAAGAATCCGTGGTATTGGCTCTTTTAGTGCATCGTCGGCTCCTTTATACGTAGTTGATGGTATGCCTTATGATGAAGAGTCTGTTAATGCATTGAATCCTGCCGACATTGAAAGCATGTCTATATTAAAAGATGCTGCATCTGCATCTCTTTATGGTTCACGTGCGGCAAATGGTGTTGTGATGATCACTACCAAAAAAGGTATGGTAGATAAATCCAAAGTAACTCTTGATGCACGCTGGGGAGTAAATACTCGTGGTGTTCCAGAATATGATATCATGAAAGATCAAAGAGAATACGTACTAACAGCTTGGAATACTTTGAAAAATCAATCTACAGGTGCAGAAGCTTCCGAAGGATTAATAGGTAGCATTGGGTACAATCCATTCATCGGTGTAGCTAATAATGCCATGGTTTCAGCAGATGGTGTAGTTAGTTCTGCGGCTCTCCGCCATAATGACGATTGGGCTGATGCCGCATTACATAATGGTATGCGTCAGGAATATAATTTGAGTCTGCAAGGTGGTAACGCTAAGACAACTCATTTTTTATCATTGGGATATTTGAAAGATGAAGGAATTTTAAGGCATACTGACTTCGAACGTATTTCAGCACGTGCCAATATTAATCATACTGTAAATAAGTTTATTGACATCAATGGTAATTTGGCTTACGCAAGAGCGGAAAAAAATGCAGGCCAGTCACAAAATGCTAGTTTGTCTAATTACTCTAATGCCTTTATGTTCACTCAGCAAATCGCTCCTATTTATCCTGTATATGCGTATGACGAAAACGGAAATCGCATATATGACGAAGAAGGCAACACTGTTTATGATTTTGGTGATGGTACATATAGTACACGTATGGGCGGTTTCAGTAATCAAAATGTTGCAGCTAACTCTGGGTTGGATGTGCATCAGACTTTGAATGACAATTTTAATGGCCGTGGTACTATCAACATTAATATTATTGATGGTTTAAAAGCGACTGCTAACATTGGTTATGATTTAATGAATCAAATCCGTACAGACCATATGAATCAGTTATATGGGGATGCTGCTAATGTGAATGGTCGTACTTATAAATATAATCAACGTATTGAATCGTTTACAGCAAATCAACTTTTAACTTATAGTAAAGCATTTGGCCATCATAATATTGACATAATGGCTGGTCACGAATCTTATTCATATACACTGAAATATCAGTATACTCATAAATACAATTTTTATACTATTGGAAATCCTGAGTTCAACAATGCCATAACTATGAGTGATATGAATTCATATACACAAGAACATAGTATGGAAAGTTTCTTTGGTCGTGTAAACTATGATTTTGATAACAAGTATTATCTATCTGCAAGTATTCGTTCAGATGAATCTTCCAAATTCCATCCTGATCACCGGCGTGGTACTTTTTGGTCTGTCGGAGGTTCTTGGAGATTAACACAGGAAGAGTTTTTGAAAGATGTGGAATGGTTGTCTAATCTTAAACTAAAAGCAAGTTATGGAACACAAGGTAATGATGGAATTCTTGATATAAATGGTTATGTAGTCTATCAACCATATTTGAAGCAATATTCTGTAACCAATAATAACGGAGATTTCTCTGTAGTCGAAACTTATCGTGGAAATAAAGATTTGACTTGGGAAAAAAGCAAAAATTTAAATATCGGTTTGGAAGCTGCTTTTCTTAATAACCGTTTGAAACTAGAAACTGAATATTTCTTGAAGAAGACTTCGGATATGTTGTACAATATGCCTTATCCCATTTCTTCTGGAATTTCTTACGTTCCAATGAACCTGTTGGATATGCAGAATAAGGGGATTGAATTTACCATTTCTGCCACCCCAATTCAAACAAAAGATTTTATATGGAATTTATCTTTTAACGGTACACACTATAGCAATAAGATTTTGAATCTTCCAGAAGACAAAAGAGAGAATGGGATTATTCATGGTACCGCTTCTTTGTTCCGCTTAATGGAAGGAGGGTCTATTTATGATCTTTATACGTATGAATATGCAGGTGTTAATCCAGAGACAGGAGCGGCACAATGGTATATGGATGAGAAAGATGCTAATGGCAAGGTGACCGGAAGGACCGTAACCGAAGACTATACTCAGGCAAGCAAATATGAATTAGGTTCTACTTTGCCCGATTTCCAAGGAGGTTTTTCAACTGATTTTGCATACAAAGGAATCGATCTTTCTATAGCTACAAACTTTCAAATTGGTGGAAAGATATATGACAGCATGTATTCTTCTTTCATGCATGCGGGAAGCAATATTGGCAGCAACTGGCATAAGGATATCTTGAATGCTTGGACTCCGGAAAACAAAAATACAAATGTGCCTATAATGGATGGTGCGCAAAATAGTAATAGCCAATCCTCACGTTTCTTGATAAATGCATCATTCTTTAACATCCGTAACATTTCATTAGGATATACTTTCCCGAAAGAATGGATGAAAGCAATATCAGCAAGCAGTGCACGTATTTACGTATCTGCCGATAATGTAGCTTTATTCTCTAAACGTAAAGGTATGGACCCCCGCCAATATGCTTATGGATATTCGGCTGCCAATTATTCTGCGATTCGTACTTTATCATTCGGCATTAATTTGAACTTTTAAAAGAATAGAATTATGAAATATACAAAATATTTAGCAATATTGGCTGCAGCGTTTATGATGGGATCTTGTAGCGATGACTTTTTGGACAAGGAACCTTCAGAAAATGCATCAGAGGACCAAATTAAAGATTTGCTTGATAAAGATCCTACAGCTATTCAAGCATACATTACAGGATATTACAAAAATATGTTTTCTCCGGAAGCACAGCAAAGTCATGATGATTTCGGGTTAAAGGCATTTGAATTGGCCACAGACTTGATGGGAGATGATATGGCGTATATGACTTCACACTTCTTCGTATATGATTATCTGCTTGACAACCGTGCTTCAAGTTATCGTCGTACTACCACTTACTGGCAAGAATTATATGCTGTAATCAGTGGTGCAAATGAAGTAATCAGCGGTCTGAAAGAACAAGCGGACAGCGGTGATGAGAGTGTTGAGAAGATGCTGGGACAAAGTTACACTATACGTGCTTACTGCTATTTTTGGTTAATAAACATGTACCAACAACCTTATGAATGGAATAAAGATAAATTAGGTATTCCTATTTATACTGAATCTGAAACCAAATTGAATCGTGTTCCTGTAGGTGAGGTCTATGAACAGATATTAAGTGATATAGATAAAGGATATAATTATTTGAAAGGAAAAGGAATATCCAAGAAAGATGAATTAAATGAATATGCAGCAGCTGCTATTTATGCAAACATTCTTTCATTTGTTAATGATTATCCCGATCAATGGAATGAAGTTGCTAAATACGCAAAATTGGCTATTGAAGGTGGCTCACTGATGAGTGAAAAAGAATTACTTTCCGGCTTTAATGACCTTTCTTTGAGCGAAGTGTTGTGGGGGGCTGATATTAATGGTGAAACGAATACATTCTACGCTTCATTCATGAGTCAAGTTGATCCTTACGGTCCGGGATATGGTGGTAATTTAGGAAATTACAAAATGATTTCCAGTGATTTGTATGAAAAAATTTCAGATAATGACATTCGTAAAAAATGGTTTGGAGTTGATTTGGGAGAAGCAAATACTCATTATAAAGTAAGACAATATGTGCAGCGCAAATTTATTGATGTAGGTTCTACCGCGCCTGGTTTTACTCCTACAGGTGATACTTTTTGCTCTGACTATATTTATTTGCGTACTGGTGAAATGTATTTTGTAGCTGCAGAAGCATTATATAGGGCAGGGAAAGAAAGTGAAGCCAAAACAATGCTGACTACGATTATGAAAACTCGTAATCCAAAATATGAAACATCCGCAACAAGTGATGCACTTTTACAAGAAATTGAACTTCAAAAGCGTATTGAAATGTGGGGTGAAGGTCGTCGTTTATTTGATATGAAACGTCGTAATGAAAGTTTGGATAGGACACATGCAATTAATCATAGTGCGATTGCTCCAAAGGAAGTCCCTGCAGGTAGTAAATTATTCATTTATCAAATCCCCGATAAAGAGTTAAATGCCAATAGTGAGATTACTGATAAAAACGAATAACTAATAATAAGTCTATAATAAAAAAGATGCCTAGTAATCTAGGCATCTTTTTTATGCTTAAGGTAGAATAAAAGTAGACATAAAATCAAATTATTTTTTTCTTTTTTATAATATATAGTTGATTTATAGTTTGTTATAATAGACGTGATATTGTATATCTATAAGAAAACAGAATGCTAAAACTTTGATTACTAGATGCTTTTTTGTATATTTTAGTTCTGCAAAGACTTTGGTGGTTTCCTTTATCGGGATGGCTAGTCAAGAGGTTTCTATCAAACAGAATGTTAGCATCATTTTAAAATCTGATACTAAAGTGCTTGGAGAAGTGATGGTTGTTGCATATGGTACTGCAAAAAAGGAATCTTTTACAGGATCAGCATCCGTTATTAATAATAAGAAACTGGAATTACGTCCTATAAGTAATGTTACTAAAGGATTGGAAGGACAGACTACAGGTCTGTTAACAACTTCAGGCTCAGGTCAACCTGGCGAAGCTGCCAAGATCGTGATTCGCGGTTACGGTTCCATCAATGCCTCACAAGATCCTTTGTATGTAGTTGATGGAATACCTTTTAGTGGAGATATGAGTTCTATCAATCCTGCCGATATTGAAAGCATGACAGTTTTAAAAGATGCTTCAGCCGGAGCCCTTTATGGAGCCCGTGGTGCAAATGGTGTAATTATGATTACTACCAAACAAGGAAAAGAAGGCAAGACTAAGGTATCTTGGCGTTCTACGGCAGGTTGGTCTTCACGTTCCTTGAAAGCCTATGACATGGTTGACCAAAAAGAATTTGTACAGTTAACGTATGAAGGTTTACGCAATGGATATATCTTTGACAATGGATATAACTGGGAAGCTGCCGGTAGACAAGCATCAGCAGATTTAGGTGGCGTTTTAGGTGGAGAACAATATAATCCATTTAAAAATTACACATGGGGAACAATTATAGATCCTGCAACAGGTAGAGTGCAGGGTGATGCTACATCCGCATGGAATGAATCTTGGATGGATGCAATACAAAGAGACAATGCATTTCGTCATGAACACCAGTTGTCTGTTAATGGAGGTACAGAAAAGACCAAATATATGTTCTCTTTGGGATATTTAAATGAAGATGGCATCTTGATTAATACCGGTTTCCAACGTTATAATGCCCGTGCAAACATAAACACAGAAGTGAATAAATGGATGAAGACTGGATTGAATGTGTCACTTTCCAATTCTACACAAAATTTCAGTGATTACGAAGGTTCATCTAATTCAAATGTGTGGTACTCTGCACAATTTATGGCTCCGATTTACCCGGTGTATATAAAGGGAGAAGATGGTAAAGATGTATTAGATGCCGATGGAAATCGCCAACTGGACTACGGTGACGGTAGTGTACAACGCCCACAGTATAGTGATTTCAATCCCGTAGGCGGTTTGGTAGATGACAAGGCTGATATAAAAACAGATGTAGCCGGTTTGCGCACATTTTTGGCATTCGGCTCAGATTCGGAAGATGCCGGATGGGCTAAAGGTATTAAGCTGACTTTAAACTTTGGTCTGGACTACCGGAACAAATCTCAAAAATCATATATGAATATGCACCATGGTAATCAGGCAGCTGCCGGCGGTTTGTTGATGAAATATAACAGAAGAACCCAATCTTATACTTTTAACCAGTTACTGACATGGGGGCGTTCTTTTAACTTTCATAACATCGATCTTTTGGTTGGTCATGAATTTTATGCATACAAATATGAATTTCTGTCTGCCGGAAAAACCAATTTAGTAGATGGTATTCTTGAATTGCGTCCGGGTACAAATCTATACAATGCAGACTCGTATTCGGAAGATTATCGTGTGGAATCCTTCTTTGGGAGATTCAATTATAACTTTAATGAAAAATATTATTTTTCAGCCTCTATCCGTACGGACGGTTCTTCACGCTTCCAAAAAGATAACCGTTGGGGTACTTTCTGGTCTGTCGGTGCCAACTGGAGAATTTCACAAGAAAAGTTTATGCAGAATTTGACTTGGATTTCTAATTTATCAGCTAAAATCAGTTATGGTGAACAAGGTAATGATAATCTGTTAAGATATGATAGTCTTGAAGGAGGATATGTACCGGATTATTATCCTTGGCAAGGACTCTATCCATTGGAATATCCGAATGCCAATCAAGTAGGAGGTCTGATCGGTGCTTTGGAAAACAAAAAACTTTCATGGGAAAAAAGCGGTAATTTAAATGTCGGTATTGAGGCAAGTATGTTTGACGGACGCTTGAATGTTAGTGCTGAATATTATAACCGCAAAACAACGGATATGTTGCTGGGATACCCTAAGGCTACTTCTAGTGGATTCTCTGAATACAATGCGAATATCGGTTCTATGCGTAATACCGGGTTTGAATTTAGTTTAGGTGGTTCCCTTATCAAAACCACTGATTTTATATGGAACTTAACTTGGATGGGCTCTACTGTAACCAATAAAGTGCTGAAACTAACTGGGGAATCTCCTGAAATTATCAAGGGAGTTTTCAGTATTAAAGAGGGAATGCCTATTAATACATATTATATGGCTAAATCTGCCGGTGTGGATCCTGCAACAGGAGCGCAGCTCTATTGGGTATATGATAAGGATGATAATGGCAACATCACTAACGAATATATCAGCAGTGACTATCAAAAAGCTGCGAACAGCAAATATTATTCCGGCAGCCGTATACCTGATTTATATGGTAGTATCAATACCGATTTCTCTTACAAGAATTTCGATTTGTCAATATTGGGTACATATTCTATAGGAGGTAAAGTTTATGATTCATTATACGCTGGTTCTATGGAAGTTATGTATGCAGGCAATACATGGAACAAACATGCTTTGAGACGTTGGCAACAACCTGGTGACATCACAGATGTACCTCGTATTCAAATTGGAGGTTCCTACACAGCTTCAGACCGTTTTTTAGTTGATGCTTCATACTTTGCTATCAAAAATATCACTTTGGGCTACACTATTCCCAAACAATGGCTAAAGAAGGCCGGGCTAGAGTCTGTCCGCATATTCGGATCGGTAGATAATCTCGCTTTATTTTCTCATTTGGACGGTATGGACCCACAGTATAACTTCAAGGGCGAAACAGACTATTCTTATGCTCCCAACAAGACTTATTCAGTAGGTTTTGAAATTAATTTCTAACAATTTAAAAGAATACAGGAAAGTATGAAAAAAATATTTAAATACATATTTGCCGGGATGGCTGCAATGTCTGTGGTAGCTTGCAGTGAGGATGCTTTGGAAACCAGTCCTTCATCTTCTGTTTCTGGCAACGAATTATTAGGAACAGCAACTAATGCATTAGTATCATTGAATGGTGTATATCGAGCAATGTATACAGCAGGGGTTTCAAACAGCTCTAACACTCATCAATGTTTCGGTATCACAGCTTATAATCTGGTGGCAGATGTTATGGGTGAAGATTGCATTATGAACGGACAAGGTAGCGGCTGGTTTTGGTATGATTGCGTTTACAACGTAAAATCAAGATATACCTCTACCGGATGGCGTTCTTATGATATGTGGAATGGCTATTACACTTGGATTTCTAATGTCAATTACATTTTGGCAGAAGAGGAAACCATGTCTGGAAGTGAAACCGAAAAGAATTATGTGCTTGGACAAGCCTACGCTGTACGTGCTTACAGTTATTTTATGCTGGCACAAATGTTTTCTCGCACTTATAAAGGACATGAAAGCGAACCTTGTGTACCACTCTATACAGAACCGACTGATATTGCAACAGAAGGTAAAGGGCGCGCAACGGTTGAAGAAGTATATCAACAAATCACTTCGGATCTTGACAAAGCAATTACCATGCTGGGCAACTCAGGTAAAAGAAAACATATCAGCCATATCAATGAGGCTGTTGCCTCAGGTATAAAGGCTCGTGTCGCTTTAGTGATGGAAGACTGGCAGACCGCTTTGGATGCCGCGAATGCCGCAATAAGCAAAAGTGGGTGTAGTATCGGCACTGGAACTGCGGTAACCGGTGGAATGAATGATGCTACTGCCAATAATGTGATGTGGGCGGCCGAAATCATAGCCGACCAGTCCGGAATGTATGCAGGTTTCTTTACACACATGGATGCGGATCAAGGGAAATATGGAGCTAGTGCTCGAAAACAGATAAACAAACTGCTTTATGCAAAGCTAGGCACAAATGATGTCCGCAAAAAATGGTGGAATCCACAAGACGAGAATAATGAAAAGAATGGTTACCAACAAGAAAAATTCAAGTTTAAAGATTATGCGAAATGGACGGGTGACTATATTTTTATGCGTATTGAGGAAATGTTTTTAACCGCAGCAGAAGCATCTTGTCGTTTAAATGATGACAAAGGCGCACAACTGATGTTGAACAGTTTAATGCAAAAACGTGATGAGGATTACACTTGCAAAAAAACAGGAACGGCATTAGGTAAGCTCACCTCAGATGAAACTGGTTCTTTACTTGAAGAAATTATAATTCAACGCCGTATTGAACTTTGGGGAGAATTTGGACGTATCTATGATATACGCCGTCTGAAACAAGGGTTCAGACGTACTGCAGACATGGGCTGGCCATCCAGTGCTTTAATTGCTGGTACAGATACGGAAGATCCTGAGTCGTATGCATGGGTATTAACTATTCCTCAAACGGAATTTGATGGTAATCCGAACATGGATCCTAGCAAAGATCAGAATCCGATAGGTGACCATAAATAGTATTAATCTGTAAGCAAGTAAATTATGAAAGTAAATAAATATATAATCGGCATGTTTGTTGCCACTGCAACTTTTTTTGTATCGTGCAACACCGACAATGAAGGAGATATATACAATAGCACAACAATGGGGGTGACATTCGCCACAGGCACACAATCGGTTTCCTTTCCTTCCACAGGATATGAGGGTTTTGATGTAGAAGTCTTACGCGCGAAATCTTCGGAAGCTACTACAATTAATTTATCAGCAACATTAGTTGTCGGTGATAAAGAGCAGGAACTCCCTGCCTCCATTACCGTACCTTCCTCGGTTTCATTCGCAGCAGGGGAATTTAAGACCAATATTCATGTTACAGTTGGAGATATAACTCCTGGACAGAATTATAAAGTCAAGATATCTTTGCCGGAGGAAATGGTTACGATAGACCAGACTTCGGATAAAGTCATAACTGTTTATAGGGATTATACTTTTTCTTCATTAGGAACTGGAACATTTAAATCTGCGGCTATGGCAGAGGAAGGAGAAGATTTTGCAACTTGGGAAGTGGAAGTTCAAAAAGCAGACCAGATATCATGGTATAAAGCTATGAACTTATATGAAAAAGGATATAACATTGTCTTCAAAGTTAATGAAGCCAATGAGGTCACTGTAGAATCTCAGCCGGCATGGAAGCACGCATCCTATGGAGAAGTTTTTGTTTCAGGCAAAGGTGCTTTGGAAGACGGGGTTATTACTGTGAAGCTGTCGCATGATGTACCCAATGTTGGTGGTTTTGGTGAATTTAAAGAAATACTTTACCTACCTGCTAAATAATTTAGATTTAAGATATGAGGAAAAGATGAAACTTTCTCCTTAATTATCCAATAAATTATTACCCAAGTATACAAAATTAATGTATACTTGGGTAAATCTATATAGTAAATCGGTCTTTAGAAATTATTGATAAACATCTGTTAACTCGAATTCGATTACTATATAAATGTGCTTGTAAAGACATATATGTTAAATATTTAGTTACATATTTGGAAGGAACACAACAAACCACCATCAATCCTTATGAACTGATTGTAACTCCTGACGGGAAGTCAAATTTTGATTACACACGGAATCTTCCATCAGTTTTTTTAATGTTCTTCTCAGCCAAAACTCAAAAAAACGATCATAGACCGGATGTAGCATATTATGCCGTCAAACAGTTGATATATTTCAGATATAACATTTTTATTAATGTACTTCCCGTTTTTCTGGAAATGGTGTGTAACAAATTTTGTATATTCTTTCAGTCTGATAGATTGTAAATCCAAAATCATAGTACTTTGATAAAAAAGCCGGAAGACTTATAAAAATTTCTCCCGTCATATGACATTGTGAACATAAATATATAAATGGACATTGTACAATGTTATATATAGATGCTCAAAATGGCTTTAACGTTCTTTCCCGGATATTGAGCGATAACTTGAAATTAGTCAATCGCTACTAGGCAGATTTTGTCTGCTTTTCCTAGATAGCTAAGTATTTCGTCCAAAGTAACAGACGTTTTTTGCTCTCTCCCATTTCTAAATTCCAATTTGGATTTCCTCTTTCATTATTTCATGCATTTTTTTTGCAAAAAAATTATAATCTTATTATAATACAATCATTATAATGAGATTTATCACAATTAGACTTTTTTATCGTATAAAGTAATTTTGAGGTAGAACAAAAGTAGAAAAAAAGGTTATCATAACTTTGTTTAAAGTAATTCCCGCAGAGTAAATAAAGAGAATCGATAAATTTTAATCTTTTGATTATAAGCACTTTCTGTGTCTTGTTAGTTCTGCAAAGACTTTGGTAGTTTCCTTTATCGGAATGGCTACACAAGAAGTGGCTATAAAACAGACTGTCAATATTACTTTGAAGTCGGATGCCGAAGTGCTTGAAGAAGTGGTAGTAACAGGATATGGTAATTTCAAAAAATCATCATTTACAGGATCAGCCTCTAATGTATCAACAGAGAAATTACAAGATATCCCTACAGTTAGTGTTCAGGATCGTTTAGCGGGCTCTGTATCTGGTGTACAAATTACATCAACTTCAGGACAACCCGGAGCTGTCGCTTCTGTACGTATTCGTGGTATGGGTTCTATCAATGCCAGCAATGAGCCATTGTACGTTATTGACGGAGTCCCTATGCTGAATGGCAATGTTAGTGAATTCTCATACGCAGATTCAGGTAACAGCCTTATGGCTACATTAAACAGCAACGATATCGAATCTATGACCGTGATAAAAGATGCCGCCGCTGCATCACTTTACGGTTCTCGTGCTGCCAACGGTGTAATTGTTATCACAACTAAAAAAGGGGCATCCGGCAAGACAAAAATCAATTTAAGAGCAGATTGGGGACTTTCCAACATGGCCATTAACTACCGTCCGATCTTAAATGGAGAAGACAGACGTGAAATATTACATCTGGGACTTGCAAACTATGCATTAAACAATGGTAGTGACGAAACAGCTGCAAAAGCCTTCGCAGATAAGAATATTGAAGACTTCGCCGCAAGACCATGGTCGGGTTATACAGACTGGAAAGACGTCTTATTCCGCAACGGAAGTCACCAAAATTATGAAGTAAGCGCACAAGGAGGAAGCGAAAAAACACGTTTTTATACTTCCTTTGCTTATACTAAACAGGAAGGTATTACAAACGTTTCCGGCTATGAACGCTTTACCGGACGTGCCAATGTAACTCATCAAGCCAATCGTTTGACACTGGAGGCAAACACAATGTTTACCAACTCCACTCAAAACGTAAACAACGAAGGGACCAGTTTTGCCAGCCCCATCATGTGCTATGCAATGACTGCCTCTCCTTCTACATATCCGTATAATGAAGATGGTTCTTTCAGCACAAACTTCCCGGCATTAAATGGTGCCAATCCTATACAAACAGAAGCCTATAATTATAACAGAAGTACAATAAACCGTTTTTTAGGTTCTCTTTCTGCAACATGGAACATTTGGGACAACTTAAACATAAAAGAGGTAGTCAGTTATGATTTCAATCAAAACAATGAACGTGTTTGGTGGGATCCCCGCTCAAATGACGGACGTTCTTCTAATGGAGTTTACCAGCGTGTTATGGGAAACCGTGCGAAATTGAATACCCAAACTCAATTGACATATAACAAAGTAATTGCAGAAAAGCACACTTTAGACGCTTTAATTGGCTTTGAAACAGAAGATTACAAATATGATTATGTATATGCTAACGGAAACACCTATCCATCTTATCTGCCGGAAATAGAAAATGCAGGTAATACTCGTGCATCCAGCAGTGTACAAAGATATCGTATGACATCATTTCTAGGACGTTTGAACTATGATTATGAAAATAAATATTATTTCAGTGCCAGTTTCCGTCGTGACGGAAGTTCACGTTTATCTAGAGAAAGCAGATGGGGTGATTTTTGGTCTGTATCCGGTTCGTGGAGAATTACCAGTGAATCTTTCATGGAAAATATAAAAGAAGTAATTACTGATGCCAAGTTACGTGCTTCTTACGGTGTAAATGGTACACAGCCATCTGATTATTATGGTTATTTGGGTGTTTTCGGATTTGGATACAATTATAATAAAGGAGCTGGTTCTGCTGAAAATCGTATCGAGAATCCTAATATGAAATGGGAAAAGAACTATGCAACAAATATAGGTCTGGACTTAACTTTGTGGAATCGTCTGGCTTTAACATTCGAATGGTACAATCGTGAAACTAAAGACTTGTTGATGGATAGAGCTATATCTGCTGTACCCGGCATTATTGACGGGAGTGGTATTGCTAATACATTGATGAATGTAGGCTCAATGAGAAACCGGGGATTTGAGTTTGAAATCAAATCAACGAATATTCAAAACAACAATTTGACATGGACTACCACATTCAACATCAGCCACAATAAAAACAAATTAACAAAGTTGGATGGTGAACAGAACGAAATGATTAGCGGTGTATCCATTCATCGTATTGGGGAACCATACTATTCTATTTATGCTTATGAATATGCAGGAGTTGATCCTGCAACAGGTAAAGAATTATATTATATAAACGGAGAAGATGGAAGCAGAGAGACAACTACCAACTCCGCACAAGCAAATAAAACAATCATAGGATCAGTTGAACCTACCGTACAGGGTGGTCTCACAAACTTTGTAAGCTGGAAGTTTATTGATTTCAATATGACATTAACCTACTCATTAGGAGGCCATGCTTATGACTATGCGACTTGGTTGCAATCTAACGGAGGTACATATAATTATTTGGGTAACGTACCTGCTTATTACAAAATAGAAGACACTTGGAAAAAACCGGGCGATAATGCTAAATTACCTCAGTTTGCATATGGAAATACTAATATCGCATCATCTCGTTGGTTGATGTCTACAGATCATTTGCGCATCAAAAATATCACATTAGGTTTCACTATGCCTTCCAAAGTATCTCAAAAGTGGGGAATCAACAAATTAAGGGCTTTCGTTTCTGCAAACAATCTGTTGACATGGAAATCAGATGGTTTATATGTTGATCCGGAAACACCCGTTGATGGACTATGTACATTTGAAACACCGGCTTTAAGAACCATTACATTTGGCTTAGAAGTTGGATTCTAATTTATTAATTATAAAGTTTATACAGAATAAGAAACAGGATATTAAAATTCCATTATCCAGAAATCTTATTCAACATATAATCTAAAAAATAAAGAGAACAAAATGAAAAAAATATATAAATCTCTAGTTTTCACGATGGCAACCATTGCATTGACTTCGTGTGTAAACGATTGGCTAGATCTGACACCATCAGATAGTATTCCCAGTAATTCTGCCATCACAAATTACAATGATGCAAAAACCGCTTTGTATGGTATGTATGATGGTCTGCAGGGAAACTCTACCTATACACAGTATTATGCCGCACGTATGTTTTACTATGGTGACGTCCGGGGAGATGACATGCAGGCACGTACACAAGGAATGCGCTCTTCCAGTTGTTACGAAATGAAATACACCATTGACGATGCTCCCAACATGTGGAATGTACAATACAATGTATTACGCCGTGCCAACCGTTTGATAGAAGCCGTAGAAAATAACAAAATAACAGATGCCGAAAAGAATCAGGCAAATGTGAACAACATCTATGCACAGGCAAAATCTGTTCGCGCCTTGGTACATTTTGATTTGGTAAAAGTATATGGTATGCCTTATTCTTTTGATTATGGAGCTTCAATGGGAGTACCCATTGTGACCACCCCGATAGATCCTTTGAATGCCAGTGCTATTCCCGGACGTAATACAGTGGCCGAAGTATATGCCCAAATTGTAAAAGATTTAACCGAAGCCATTGACTCCAAAGCCTTAAATGTTTCTAAATCAGCTGGAGACAATCAAGGATTTATTGACGAATGGGCTGCCAAAGCTCTACTTACACGCGTGTATATATACATGGGTAAAAACCAGGAGGCTTTAGATATAGCAAAAAACATTATCGAAAATTCTCCTTATAGCCTATGGACAAAGGCTCAATATGCAAACGCTTGGGATAAAAACAACGCCAATCATATCAATGAAATGATTTTTGAACTTGTCAATAGCGGCTCTGACGACTGGGCAGACCGTGAAGGTATTGCATATTTATATCATGAAGATGGATATGCCGATGCTATTTGCACAAAATCATTTGTTGATATGTTAGCTCAAGATCCAAGTGATGTTCGCTTGGATGTGATTCTGCCGGTACAATTGAAAACAGATGACAGTGGAAAACCGACCGATATGTATAAGACCTATGGAGACAATCGTATCTTTATCAATAAATTCCCAATGGGAAGTTTAGGGGATATGCGATTAAACAATTTACCTATTCTTCGTTTGTCAGAAGTGTATTTAAATGCAGCAGAAGCTGCAGCTAAGTTGAATGACAAAGCTTCTACAGTTAAATATCTGAATGAAATTATTAAAAACCGTACAGATGATACAAAACAATTAGTTACAGAGTCTACCGCTACTCTAGAAAGAGTCTTATTGGAACGTCGTAAAGAATTAGTAGGTGAAGGACAACGTTTCTTTGACGCCATGCGTAATAATGAAACAATAACACGTTATACCAATGAAGATGAGAAAGGTTGGCATTACTCTATAAATAAAGAATCACAAGTATTCGACCGTTCTTATTTTAGAGCGATTTTACCAATACCTGTCAGTGAAACCAATGCTAACCCTATTTTAAAAGCTCAACAAAATCCAGGTTACTAAATAAAAATTCAACTCCGCTAATTCTCAAATAATCTTTAAAGGAAGGAGTTGAAAGAAAAAAATGCTTATCAAGGGATGTTCCAATACACAGGAGCATCCCTTTGAAACAAATACCTGACACTCCTTATACAAATACATTGTTTGTGCCAACAGAATTATCTATCAACATCTTCCATTCAATTTCATAAGAAAGAAGCGATATCCCGCCAATCCCTCATATCAAAACCAGGTTTAAAAGGCAAGCCCCTCTCACCTTTTATATTATAATAAACATTTCCCATCCCTACGTTTTTCGCACCTTCAACATCATTCTTCCAGTTATCTCCAATCATTAAAGAAGTATGTAGCTCGGACTGTGTAGCCGACGTGGCAAAATAAAAAATCTCCGGAAACGGTTTATGTACTCCTATGTCCTCTGACAAAACAATTTTCTTAAAATACCCTTCCACACCGGCAGAACGCATCTTCTGTTCCTGCAATTCCCTGAATCCATTGGACAAAATATACAGATTATAACTGGATGCCAAATATTCCAAAGCTTCTCTTACATGAGGCATTAGTTTCTTCTTGTAAATTATATCATCAAAAAAATTATCCGAATAGGCTTTTACCAACGCTTTATCTGTAACTCCTACCTGCAACAACGGATAGGAAAATCTTTGCTCATTCAACTCATCTTTTGTAATCCTACCAGCACCATATTCATTCCACAACTCCTCATTCTTCCCGCTGTACAAGGTATAAAAATGAGAAAAAGAACGAAAATAACGATCAAAATGATATTTATCATACATATCTTGGAATGTATCACGAGCGTTTTCAGTAAAAGCCCATACTGTATCATCCAAATCAATAAATATACTTCTATACATACAACATAAAGCAGATTAAAAAAGGGTTGCGTCACTCACGGCACAACCCTTTCACAAAACAATAATTTAAATTCTCTTATTTCACCTGAATAACAAGATAACGTGATACGCTCCAAAATTCAGTAGGATTTGTAATTTTCAAGGCCAGTTGCCCTTTTGCATCTTTCACTAGTTCATATGAACCTACCGGATGTGTAGTCAGCAATTCAGCACGTTTAGAATACAACTTGATTTCCTTATCAGTACGAATATCAATCTGAGTAAAATAATCCTTATTAAAGTCCGCACTTTTCAGGACATCACCTTTTTCAAGAATTTTCTGGTCTTTCAATTCAGATTTTGTTCCAAAAACAAACCAGGCAGCATTCAAAGCTTTATCCTGGCTGGCTACAGTTGCAGCCTTCGCTTCATTTTCAGCGGTCAGTTCACTTACATTCTGGCTTAAACCAGCTACAGCATCATCCAGCTCAGCGATACGAATATTTTTTGAAGCTAATTCAGCCTGCAGAGTCTCAATCTGCTGCTGTTTAGCTTCCAACTCCTTCGTCAGGTTGGCTACAGCTTTCTTCAACTGAGCGGAATTATACTGACTATTCTTCAATTGCTTCTCCAGTTTCGCAATCTGCTCACGGTTTGACTGCAATTTTTCACTGATGAAGCGAATATCTTCTTTTATCTTATCAGCACTATTCTCACGAATAGAACCACTCTGTAAGTCTACACGATTTTCAGCCTCATTTATCTGACGAAAACCTTCCTGTACTTCATTGAAAGCACCCATGATATCGTCCAATTCAGCATTTCTGTTTGACAGTTCCACCATCAAAGAATCATTTTGAGCCTTCAAGGCATCTTTCTGAGCTCCATTACCACATGAAGTCAATAAAGCTACAGATAACAACGATAAAAATACTAGTTTTTTCATTTGCTTTACATTTTAAGTTTATTCATTTTTAGTCCTCTTTCCCACTGAGTACAATTACAATTTCACCTCGCGGCTCGTTTTGAGTGAAATGCGCTATAACTTCAGTTAATGTGCCCCGAACACTTTCTTCGTGAATTTTTGAAATCTCACGACATACGGAAACAGGCCTTTCGGCACCGAAAAACTCGGCAAATTGAGTTAAGGTTTTCACCAAACGGTAAGGTGATTCATAAAATATCATCGTCCGTTTTTCTTCTTGTAAAGAAGTCAAACGGGTCACTCTTCCTTTTTTTTGTGGCAAGAATCCTTCAAAACAGAAACGTTCATCAGGCAATCCCGACGACACCAGCGCAGGTACAAAAGCAGTAGCTCCAGGCAAACATTGCACTTCGATGTCATTCTTCACACACTCACGCACTATCAAAAATCCGGGATCAGAAATACCAGGAGTTCCAGCATCAGATATTAAAGCAACAGTTTCGCCTGCTTTGATACGATTCACAATACCTTCCACTGTTTTATGCTCATTAAACTTATGATGAGACTGCATGGCGTTCTTAATTTCAAAATGTTTCAAAAGAATGCCCGAAGTACGCGTGTCTTCCGCCAATATCAAATCAGCCTCTTTCAACACACGGATGGCACGGAAAGTCATATCCTCTAAATTTCCTACAGGAGTAGGTACGACATACAGTTTTCCCATAAAACAATTGCATTCTGTTATAATGGAACAAATGTAGAAAGAAATTAAATGAATAAAGTTAATTGCCTCCATTATTTAACAGATGTTGCACTTTAGTTTAACATTATATCTTTTATTAATAAATTTCCGAGTGAAAATAGTCCTTTTTCGAGGTACAAATCGTACATTTGTACCTAAAATTAATCTATATTGTTACATCAAAATTATGGTAGTTTTTTCAGAAGACCACATTCAGGAAACGCGTAGAAGAGGAAGAATAGAAGTAATATGCGGTTCTATGTTCTCAGGTAAAACCGAGGAACTAATCCGCCGTTTAAAAAGAGCGAAATTTGCCCGTCAACGGGTTGAAATATTCAAACCGGCCATGGACACACGCTATTCAGAAGAAGAAGTCGTATCACATGACAGTAATTCCATTGCATCCACCCCCATCGATTCTTCTGCCAGTATCCTACTTTTCTCATCAGACAAAGACGTAGTGGGAATAGACGAAGCTCAATTTTTTGATGAAGGCCTGGTTGATGTTTGCAACCAGTTGGCCGACAATGGCATACGAGTCATTGTAGCAGGATTGGACATGGATTTTAAAAGAATTCCTTTTGGTCCTATTCCTGCCCTGCTGGCTATCGCTGATGAAGTAACCAAAGTTCACGCCATTTGCGTGAAATGTGGAAATCTAGCCTATGCCACTCATCGAATCACCAAAAGTGACAAGCGGGTTTTATTGGGAGAAAAGGCTGATTATGAACCGCTTTGCCGAGCCTGCTATATGGAGTCCTTGAAAGAAGAAACTGAAAATAAATAACATATGCTTTATGCTGCAGAAAAAAATAACATTCGACAGTTTTATCCGTGGAATATTGACAGCGGTTGTCATTATCGGCATTCTATACTTAGTAAATCAGCTTAGCGGAGTGCTACTCCCCTTTTTCGTGGCATGGCTTATTGCTTATCTTATCTACCCGATGGTTATTTTCTTCCAGCATAAACTGCGTCTGAAGAATCGGGTTATCTCCATATTTGTTGTTTTATTAGTATTATTATCCATTATCACACTAGCATTTATCGGACTTGTTCCACCTATCATTGAAGAATTCGGCAAGCTGAAAGAGCTGCTTACCGAATACTTTATCGAAGGTTCCAAGCAAGCAGCTATTCCCGGCACTGTGGCCAATTTCATAAAAGAACATATAGATATGCTGAAAATACATGAAGCACTGAACGAAAACAACTTCGCAAATACTATGCGTAATGTGCTTCCACAAGTATGGGCCTTGTTGACCCAATCCGTCAATATTGTGGTCAGCGTATTTACCTCATTCATTATCCTGCTTTATACCTTCTTTATTTTATTGGATTATGAAGCCATTGCGCGAGGATGGATTAAACTGGTTCCTATCAAACACCGTGAAATGACAATACGCATTGTTACTGATGTGCAAGATGGAATGAACAAATATTTTCGCGGCCAGGCATTTGTTGCCTTTTGTGTAGGAATTCTATTCAGTATAGGTTTCCTTATTATTGACTTCCCATTAGCTATCGGTTTCGGTTTATTTATCGGACTTCTCAATATGGTACCTTATCTTCAGCTCATCGCTTTCATCCCCACCGTCTTATTGGCACTACTGAAAGCAGCGGATACAGGAGAGAATTTCTGGTGGATATTATTTTGCGCTTTTTTGGTATTCTGTATCGTGCAAATCATACAAGATGGCCTAATTGTACCAAAGGTTATGGGAAAAATTACAGGTCTGAATCCTGCCATCATCCTATTATCTCTCTCTGTTTGGGGAGCGTTAATGGGAATTGTAGGAATGATTATTGCTCTACCTTGTACCAGTTTAATGCTCTCTTATTATCAAAGGTATATACGAATAAAAGAAAAAGAATTTTCCGAAAGTACAAAAACGACTGACAATCAACAAATAAGCAATACCAAAGAGAAATAATTCAAAAAAAACAGGTAATATATTTGCATGTTTCATTTAAAAAGTCTACCTTTGCACTCGCAATTCGGAAGAATAGCAATAACAAAGGATTGATTCGCTAGCTCAGCAGGTAGAGCACAACACTTTTAATGTTGGGGTCTTGGGTTCGAGCCCCAAGCGGATCACGAAAAACAAAAGAAAAATCAAGCAAATCCCTGATAATCAGATATTATCAGGGATTTCTTTTTTCTTGCAGGTAGCAAAAAATAGCCGTTTCAAGCATATTATCGGTGGATAAATCGTGGGACTAAAATTTAATTCTAAAAAGTCCCACGATTTTGCATCTTTCTCACTGATTCATAGTGTTTTGCATGGTCTTACTTTGGAAGAGAATACATAGTTTTGTAACTTTAAAAACGATGTAAAAATGGCTAGAAAATCATTTTCTGTTTTGTTCTTTATCAAAAAAGCCAAGTTATTAAAGAACGGAGAAGCACCTGTGTGCATGAGAATCATTGTAAACGGCTGTATGGTAGATATTTCTATCAAAAGAAGTTGTCCCGTAAACCTATGGAATCAAGCAAAAGAGAATTCAAAAGGAAAAGACCGTATGTCGGTGGAACTGAACCATTACATAGAAATCATACGCTCACGCATACACCAAATTTATAGGGAACTGGAAACTTCCGACAAGGTTATCACCGTTGATCTTGTGAGAAAACTGTATTATGGTGTAGATGAAGAAAGCAAAACCCTTTTGCAAGTATTCAGAGAACACAACGAACAAAGTCGTAAGCTGATCGGCAAAGACTTTGTTAGTAAAACCGTTCAACGATATGAAACCACTACCCGATATTTGGAGGAATTCATTAAGAAAGAATATCAGTTATCGGATATTGCTCTGAACAACTTGGAAGCCAACTTCATTTCTAAGTTCGATGCTTTCTTGAAGATTGAAAAAGGTTGTGCGCAGAACTCCGCTATCACCCGACTAAAGAATTTGAAGAAGATTATCCGCATTGCTCTGGAAAACGACTGGATAAAGAAAGATCCATTTGCTTACTACCGCTTCAAACTGGAAGAAACTGATCCCGAATTTCTGACGATGGACGAGATTAAAATCATTCTCGCTAAAGAGTTCACAATTAAACGAGTAGAACAGGTACGTGACATCTTTGTCTTTTGCATTTTTACTGGCTTGGCGTTCAGCGATGTGAAAGACTTATCACCTGAACACTTAGTAAAAGATAACAAAGGAGAACTTTGGATAAGGAAGAACCGCCAAAAGACAAAAATTATGTGCAACATTCCTGTGCTACCTGTGGCAGCTTCAATTCTTGATAAATATAAAGATGTGTCAGACTATACTGGAAAACTTTTACCTGTATTGTGTAATCAACGCATGAACAGTTATTTGAAGGAGATTGCCGATGTGTGCGGAATTCATAAAAACCTTAGCACACATACCGCCAGACATAGCTATGCCACAAGCATTTGCCTTGCAAATGGCGTGAGTATGGAGAATGTTGCTAAGATGTTAGGTCATGCAGATACAAGCGTAACAAAACACTATGCAAGGGTATTAGATCAGAATATTTTCAAGGATATGCAAAAAGTAAATAGCTGTTTGTCAGAATTAACTATATAATAAAGGTAATAGGCAATATAGAAAAAGGATTGGGAAGAATGACATTTCATTTTCTCAATCCTTTTCTTTTAAGGTAAGTTTTCCAAAACTCAATATGAAGCATTGACAAAGGTAAGTTCCGCATTTAGCCTGTTCAAGTCCGAGCCTTCGGTTTGAATAAAAATCTTCCTCTCCATTTCATTCCGAGCGTATTTTTATCCAAAGACTTGCACAGACTAAATACTTCACTGGAAAAGTCAATGATTCAAATTAAATTCCGAAAAACAATGGTTTAGGCTTGACAGGTTACTCTTTCCAACTTTCAAAGTAGTGTTTTTGGAGCAGTTTATCAATATCACTCTGACGGTAGATGATTTTACCTTTTATCTGGATAAAGGGGATTAGCCCTGTATCTCGCCATTCTTGCAGGGTTCGCAAACTGACATTTAGTTTCTTGGAAACTTCATTGTTAGAAAGAAAGCGTTCCCCGTTCAGGTGGGGTTTGTAATGCTTGACAATAGATTCAATACCGCTCAGCATCGAATCGAGCGAAGAAATAAACTCTTTGACTTGCGGGGTATCTTTATTTATTAGTTCCATGATTGAAAGATTGTTTTATTGAAATATTGATTTCAAGATTGCTATATGGCTAATTAGTTGCGTAGATAGTCACCAAGCGATGAAATGTTAAGTACATCTTTTGCCGGATCATAATCTATATAGAGCCGTTTGGATGCAGTGGTAATAAAATACTGGCTCCCATCTTGCTGTATCTCATAAGTAGCGGGTGAAGCCTGTTTAGTAGTTTCCGATACATATATAATAGAAAGAAGATACTCTTTGTCGCTCCGATAAATGATAACCGTAGGATTCAAATTAATGCTTTCCCATGTACCGACAATAGAAAATAGATTGAAGGACGGATAATTTTCTTTAATTCTTTTCATAAGGCACGATTTGTTTGGTTGATTGATTCCGTATTTCACTGTTGGAGATAATCTTTTCAATATCAGCAGATTTATAATAAATCTTGCTGCCAATTTGGGAATAAGCCAATCTTCCGCTACTTCTGTAATACTGCAAAGTTCGCTTGCTAAAGCCTAACAACAGACATACTTCCTGACTATCCAGCCAATTTTCAACTTTCTGCGTATGAGTGTTACACAAACTATCTATCCGTTTGGCGAACTCTGTAAACCGTTCGCAGACATACGAAAAGGTTCTTCTTTCGATGGTTACTACTTCCATACTCTTTTAATTTTAAATGGTTATAAAACGTGTTGATTTCACTTTCATCAGCAAATGAAAAAAGAATCATGAGCCGTTTTCAAAACTGTCCGAAAGTGGTAGGAAAAGACTGCAATTGGTACAAAACGAAAAGAATGCAAATCAACAACAGTAGAGATTTTATTTGCATATTATCGGGTATAGTCATCCTTCTTTGTATCTTTGCAATTATAAAGCATTTAGCATGGATAAATTTAATGCGAGTAAAAACGTAGACACCGCTAGGTTAGAAAAACTATTTCTTGAGAAAGGCACATTGAAAGTGCTTAAGAAGAATGAATATATGGTTCGTCAAAACGATAAAACGAATCATATAGGCTTTGTTACATCAGGTACATTTCGCCTTACTCGCATAGACACAAACGGCAACGAATGGATTGTAGGCTACAGTTTTGAGAATGATTTCGTATGTGATTATCCCTCTTTAATTAATAGAACAAGTGCAACAGTTAGCATAAAGGCAACAACTGACTGCGAGGTCTATTTGCTCCCATTAAGCGAACTCAACCAATTTTGGGAAACAGATATGGAAACACAACGTTTAGGCAGACGAATTGCCGAAACCATGTTTGCCGAGATATACCAACGATTATTAAGATTCTATTGTGATACTCCCGAACAACGTTATCAGGCACTAATGAAACGATGCCCCGATTTACAAGAACGAATATCCCTAAAAGAAATAGCACTTTTTCTCGGTGTAACTCCTGAAACCCTAAGTAGAATCCGCAAAAAACAACAGCAAAAATAGAGGTCTTGACTTTCGTCAAGGCTTTTTTGCTTCCTACTGCTTAATATTGCCACCATAATGATAAACAGAATGATTATGGAAACTTACACTCACTTCGGCAAACAACCTGATATTCTCAAACATCTTGTTCTCTGTGAGGTTCTTCAAATAGAGAAACCGCAGATATATGTAGAAACAAATTCAGCATGTGCTATCTATACAATGGCACATACTCCCGAACAAGAATATGGTATTTATCATTTCTTAAACGAAGCGAACGAAGATGACATATTGAAAAATTCCCTTTATTATCAATTGGAGAGTGAAAGTATGGCAAATGGATATTATTTAGGTTCTCCAGCATTAGCCATGAAAGTATTGAATAATGATATTAAGGGGCATTTGTTCTTTGATCTGGAAAAAGGAGCATTGGAGAATATCGAAACATTTGCAAGACACCAAGCCGTCACACCACCAATTAGAACCTTCAATTGTGATTCGGTTGATGGCATATTAAAAATATTGCCATCACTTCCCAAAGCTACGTTTTTACATATCGATCCTTATGAAATAGATAAACGCAATAATAACGGACATACTTATCTTGATGTATTAACCAGTGCCACCCAATTGGGAATGAAGTGTTTGCTGTGGTATGGATTTATGACGATTAACGACAAACAGATACTCAATAAATATGTATCGGAGAAGTTAAGCAAAGCAGACATTAATGATTATGCGTGTTCTGAATTGATTATGAACGCCATAAAAAAAGATACAGTAATCTGTAATCCGGGCATATTGGGAAGTGAAATCTTAGCGACCAACTTATCCCAAAAATCCAATGTAATGATTCAGGCTTATAGCAAAAAAATAGTTGCAATCTATAAAGATGCTCGATATAAAGAGTTTGACGGGAGCCTATACAATGACATCATTAGTAAGAAACAGAATATCAAAATCAAAAGACATCTGTAATTCAAGTCAAGAAACAAAACTCAGAAAAACTATTGGTTCTTTCAACAAAAGTAACTATTTTTGCAAACCATACCACATGGTATGGTTTATTAATTATGAATAAAGTAGATAAAAAACAATGGTTCATAGTTGGTCTTGATATCTTGGAAAAGGACGGATTCGCAAAAATCACAATAGACAACTTATGTACTCAATTGGAGATTACTAAAGGTGCATTTTATCACCACTTCAAGAACGTTGATGGGTACATCGATGCTCTGATGAAATATTGGTTAAACCAAAATACTATTCAAATAATTGAAGATGCAGATAAATTAGCAACTGCAAAAGAACGAATGGAATTTATTGGTAGTGTCGTGATTAATAGGTCACACAAAAGTGAACAGGTGATACGAGCTTGGAGCTTTTCTAATCAAATTGTAAAAAAGTATATCCAGCAAGTTGATGATTTGCGGATTGACTATTCAACTAAATTGAGAGTACAGTTAGGTATGTCGGAAGAGGAATCTAAAAATACTTCTGTTTTAGAATATGCAATTTTTGTCGGAATTCAGCAGTTATATCCTGATATAAATAAAAAGGATTTGGAACAACTTTATATATTCTATTGCCAAAAACTTCAAATTAACGGTGTCAAATGAAGCCATATAACAAAGAGGAATCAAAAAGGATTCAGATCCGAAGAATGTTTAATAACATTGCTCCTTACTACGATAGGATATGTCACATTCTATCGTTCAATATAGATAGGCTTTGGAGGAAACGTTTAGTGGAACTTGTTGCCGAAAGAAAACCTACTAACATTGTTGATATAGCTACTGGAACAGGTGATGTAGCCATAAGCATGGCAAAAAAAATTCCAACTTCCCAAATAGTTGGAATTGACTTGTCGGAAGAAATGCTGAAAGTTGCACAGCAGAAAATTGAGCATTTTAGTATTAAACCCAACATAAGACTTTTATGTGAGGACGCAGAAAATTTGTCGCTCTCCAGTAATACTTTTGATGTCGTTACAATTTCATTTGGAATAAGAAATTTTGAAAATATAGTTAAAGGGTTATCGGAATGCCATCGGATTTTGAAAGAGGGTGGAAGTCTATTTATTATGGAGTTCTCGACACCTAAGCATAAAGTATTCAATGTACTATATCGCATTTACTCAAAACATATTCTACCATTAATAGGTCAAGTAATATCAAATGATGACAAGGCATATAAGTATCTTCCCGAATCAATCGTAGAGTTTAATCGAGAGCATGAATTTACTGAATTATTGCTAAATAATGGTTTTGATAGTTGTATATCTATATCATTATCAAATGGTATCGCCCACATTTATATTGGTGTTAAATCTAAAATGTAGATAATATGAACAAGGCTAAAATACATAACGACAGTTTAATTAATAATTATCTCCCTGCTGATTATTTGGATTCTTTCTCAAAAGAGGTTGTAGTAAATAAAAACATTACACCTGATACTTTCTTTGATATGGTATTCAACCGATTTCCTGCATGGATAGATTGGTTGTTAAAGCTGAGAAACAAAATAGTGAAACCTTTAGGATTAGACACTACAAGTCGCTTTCCCGATTCTGTGTGTGAAAGGAGTGCTAATGAAATTATATGGGGAATGCCCGACAAGCATCTGAATTTTAACGTTTCAATGTGGTGTGGAGAATATCGAGATGGCAAACAGGAACTTCGCATTACCACTGTTGTGAAGTACAATAACTGGTTCGGACGATTATATTTCTTTGTTATCAGACCATTTCATGGGGCAATAATAAAATCAATCCTGAAAAATATAGATAAGAAATAAATACTAATACAGGTATTATTAATAAATATCATATCTCAAGATTAGATTTACTTCAACTTGAAAACTACATTTTAGAACGCAGAACGCTACTAATGAAGTGTGTTTTACTCTAAAATATTACCGCTATTTACTAATAATATAATGCAACAATAATGCCAGATTGGGAGCTAACAGAACAACGCATCTATCAACTATTGAAACACCCATATCAAATTGATAAATCGGTAGTTGAAAATATGACTTCTGCATACTTAGAGTTTGTGGAAGAGTTGTTCGCTTATATTGCTAACACCAAAGACAACAAAGAAATTATTCGTAAGTTAAACATAACTTATATAGAATTTGCCACCATAAAAGCATTTGAAGAGTCTACACCTACCGAAAACAATAAACAAAAAATAGTTTTTCTAAATAAATTGATAACCCTAATAGAAAAAGAACAAGATTTACTTTACCGTCAAATGGAATATCCCAAATTCTTTATCAACATAGAATCGGAATGGAAATCACCTATCTGCACAAATTCGGATGTGATAAAACTTATTGATATAATGGAACTGGCTTGTGGATTTTTCTATCTAATGGATGGGCTTCTGCGTATCGACAATAAGGCGTTACACCTGATAGATGTTACACGTATCTTTGAAAAGATGTTCAACGTCAATTTGGGAGATATTTACAAGAAAGAAGAAGCTGTAATCAAACGCAAGCCGATTAAAATAACAGAGTTTCTGGACAGGCTAAAATCTGCCATCATTCAAAAAAGTAAAGACGAGGGTTATTACCAGCCATAAAAACGAAAAATATTCTATTCTGTTTATCAGCAAGATAGCAGTTATTTGTAGGGGAGTACCAGTGGTATTCCCCTAACTTATTTACACCGATTTGCCGACCTTTGCTTCATCAATCGATTGAAAAATTTAATGTTTAACTAAAAAATGAAGCAAAATGTATATAGACAATGAAAACTTCGACAAGTGGATGGAACGGCTATCAAAAAAGCTCTCCGAAATTGGGCAAGACCTGAAATCCCTTATCAATACCAACAATATACTGGACGAGAATGATAAGATACTCGATAATCAGGATTTAGCTTTTCTGTTGAAAGTATCTTTCCGAACTCTGCAACGGTATCGGGCAAGTGGCAGACTTCCTTACTTTATGATAAGTCATAAGACCTACTATCGGGCTGCTGACATCCGGACATTTATTCAAGAAAATGCTGATTGTAAGACCTACGAATGGTTTAAAACAGAAAATCAACTTGATAAACAAAGCACTGCAAAACAGGATGAGTAATGGCACACACCTGATACAGCACCATCGCTCCTCATTTAGCAGAAATCACCTCGCCCTGTGGCTCGGCTCATTTCGCTAAATGAAGCAAGAGGGAACTGGACTTTGTCCTGTTCTCCCTCTTGCCCTGCGGGGCAAAGCCTTCGGCTTTAGCGTGTTACAAGAACACGCTGTAATGACACTTGTAATAAGCATTTTCTTTGCAACGCTTATTATCAGGTATTTATCTATTCATATTTCTATAAAAAAGTAATTATCATGCCCAATAGCAATCGAAAAACGATATTCACTACCATTTCCATAGACAAGGAAACGGCAACTTTGGTAGAGAAGATATGCAAACGCTATTCACTGAAAAAGAGCGAAGTTGTAAAGTTGGCGTTCGGATATATAGATAAGGCGCATATCAACCCATCCGAAACACCTGAATCCGTAAAATCGGAACTGGCGAAAATAAATAAGAGGCAGAATGATATTATCCGTTTCATTCGTCACTATGAGGAAGAGCAACTGAATCCAATGATACGGGCAACAAATTCTATCGCTTTGCGTTTTGATGTTATCGGCAAAACTTTAGAAACTCTTATTCTCTCTCAACTGGAAGCCAGTCAGGAGAGACAAACAGCCGTACTAAAAAAGTTAAGTGAGCAGTTCTGTAATCATGCCGATGTGATAAACAATCAGTCCAAACAGATAAACGCACTCTATCAGATACATCAACGAGATTATAAAAAGTTACTTCACCTGATACAACTCTATTCGGAACTTTCTGCTTGTGGTGTGATGGATAGCAAAAGGAAAGAGAGTCTAAAGGCTGAAATTATCAATCTAATAAATACATAGAGCCATGCACATAGATTTTACTCCACCTACTAACGGAACATACAATAATTCAGGAAGTAGCCGACGACTAGCTAATTATCTGGAACATGAAGATTTGGAACGAATGGAAAAAGGAATCTATACCGAAGGCTTTTTCAATCTGACAGAAGATAACATCTATAAATCAAAGGTTATAAAGGATATAGATGCAAATATCGGCCAACTCCTAAAAACAGATGCTAAGTTTTATGCTATCCATGTCAGTCCATCTAAAAAGGAGATTCAAGCAATGGGTAATACAGAGCAGGAGCAAGCCGAAGCCATGAAACGTTATATTCGTGAAGTATTTATTCCCGAATATGCTAAGAATTTCAATAAAGAACTATCTGCTACAGAAATAAAGTTTTATGGTAAAATTCACTTTGATCGTAGCCGTTCAAATAATGAATTGAATATACACTGCCATTTGATTGTGAGCCGAAAAGACCAAGTAAATAAAAAGAAGCTGTCGCCACTAACAAACCATAAAAACACCAAGAACGGAATAATCAAAGGAGGTTTTGATCGAGTAAACTTGTTCCTGCAATTAGAACAAGGCTTTGATAAACTATTCAATTACAATCGCCAACCCAAAGAGTCATTTACCTATCGCAACACTATGACGAATGGCTCTATTTCAGAACAATTTAAACTACAAGAACTAGATTCTCAATCATGTGAAAGAAAAATAGCAATAAGCCAAGATAGCAATCAAGAAAACTTGTTTTCAGTCAATCTTGAAAATAAGGAAGCAAGTAATCAAAAAGATAGCCAAGTCTATAACACATTTAATATCTTTGGCTTAGCGGGAACATACAGTTCTTTTTCTGAAGAACAAATTCTAAAACGTCCCAAGAAGAAGAAAAAGCGTAAGTTATAGACCTTTAGTTCCTACATTCTTAAGAACTTCCTCATGCACTCAACCAAATCAGAAGAATATTTATTGCCAACATGAAAGATACTCAAAAAAAACGCTTAACTTTGTGAAACATATGGGAATATACAAAACCCTATGTCAACAAGGTCTGTTTTTTGTATACAAAGGGTCAGGCTTGATATATAGTTTCATTTTGATAAGATCGCTATAACAGAATTAATAAATGGTAATATCAGAAAAAAAAATAAAGAGAAATATAAGATCTATTAGCAGCGAAGTGCTTAATGGAGAGAATTATAACAGAAGTGATTTCGCTCGTAGTCTTCTCAATTATCCGGCTATGATGGTCCCATCGGTTCAAGAACCAATAATAGAAGAACTTTCAGATGTTTTAAATAATGAAGTTTCGTTACTAGACCCATTTATGGGAGCCTCAAATACTTTAGTGACAGGTATGAAATATGGCATGAATGTTTTTGGACAAGATATAAATCCATTATCATTGTTATTGAGCCAAGTAAAAACAACCTATTACTTAAAAGAAGAACTTGATGAAGCTGAAGCAAGAATTATCAATTCTATTAATATAGATCAATCTCATTTTATTGAAGTTACTTTTCCTAATATTGATAAATGGTTCACTAAAAATGTGCAAATTGATTTGTCGAAAATATTTCGGGCTATCAATAAAGAACCTATAATAAAAATTAGAAAATTCTTTTGGGTTGTTTTAGCTGAAGTAATTCGACTCACAAGCAACGATAGAACTTCTACTTTTAAAATGCATATGAGATCACTTGAAGATATAAGAACAAGAGAAATTTCCGTTCTAAAAACGTTTGCATCTGTATCTAAAAAAAACATCAAAAATATTAGTGATTATATTGCAGTATTATCACTAAAAGGGTATATAAAAGAGGGGAAGTACTTAAAAGAGACAGAAGTTATATGGGGAGACACTAATAAAGAAATTAGAACAACGAAGTCTTTTAATTTACTTGTTACCTCTCCACCTTATGGAGACAATCAAACAACAGTAACTTATGGTCAATTTTCCTATTTGCCATTACAATGGATTCCTGTTCAAGATATAGACAACGACATAGATCTTAATTATTTAGAAAACACTCAAATTATTGATACAAGGAGTTTAGGGGGACAGATAAAAAGTAACATAAATAATATTGAAGATATAATATTTAGTAAGTCAAGAACTCTAAAAAGATTTGTTACTCAATTTAAAGATGCAGAAAGAAAAAAAGCAGAAAAAGTTACGAGATTTATTTATGATTTAGATAAAAGCATTGACAATATGCTTCCCAAAATGGAAAAAGGTTCTTTTATGGTTTGGACTATTGGGAATAGAAACGTAAATAAACAAATGGTGCATAATGATCTGATTCTAAGAGAACTATTTGCATCAAAAGGTGTAAATATATTTACTGATTTAGAAAGAGAAATATTAAGTAAGCGAATGCCTGGAAGAAATAATTTCTCAGAAACAATGAGTAAAGAAAAGATTCTAATTTTTAAAATTTAAGTTAATGATTAATCAAAAATATCATTTTGATATAACACCTCATATCGTAAAACAACTTGGAGAACAACTAGTTTCCGATGAAATTACAGCTTTACTAGAGTTAATAAAAAATTCTTTTGATGCTGATGCGACCTATGTTTCAATAGAAATAAATACTACAGGGCAATATACTAAAGAAAAACTTTTCTATCCGAACCATAGAGGTTTTATTGTAGTTGAAGATGACGGATTTGGTATGAGTGAGAATACTATTATGAAATCATGGTTACTGATTTCTTATTCACAAAAAAGGGAATTAAAAGAAGCAAAAAAGAAAACCCCAGGTGGTAGAACACCACTTGGAGACAAAGGTCTTGGACGTTTAAGTACACAACGTCTAGCTGATATATGTGAAATATTTACAAATGAAGAAAAGGAATCAGGTACACATATTGCTTTTAACTGGAAAGACTTTGAAAAAGAGGATGCATTAAGTGAAGTTAGAATTCAAGCAGAACATTTCAGTTCTCAAAAAATAAAAGGGACGACTTTAATTCTAGCGAATCTTAATCATTCAGAAGTTTGGGATGGTAAAAATTTGGAAAATTTTAAAGGACAAGTGTCACAGATTATTTCTCCCTATAAAGAAAATAGACCTTTTGATGTCTACCTCAAAATCAATGGAATAAATATCAATCTTGATAAATCTAATGATGAATTAAGGGATTTAGCTATATCGCGTTTTAAATTCAATTTTGATGGTTCCAGTATTACAATTCAAGGAAAAACAAAATTATCAAAATTCATAGGTAACAATCAAGAAGACTTCAAGAATTTTCTAGAGATAGATAATGGAAGGAAATTTTACGACTATTTATCTAAGAAACAGCCAGATATAGAAAAGAGTGATAATTCTTTCTTTATAAAGTTTGAAAAAAAATTCGATTTTAAAAAAGACATAGGTGGACTTGAAATATTTGATGGTGAAAGAGCTAATCCTGGTTCCTTTAATGGGATTATTGATGAATTTACTTACGACAATTGGATGTCATATGACGAAAACATCAAAGAAATTTTTGGAAAGCTATCTAACTATAGAGAATTTGCTCAAAGCCAAGCTGGAATCAAATTATTCAGAAATGGATTTGCTGTAAAACCTTTTGGAATTGATGGAGATGATTGGCTTAGATTAGGAGATTCTCAAACAAAAGGTAGTTCATATTATCCACTTAGACCAGCAAATGTTATTGGTTATTTTTCAATTGATGAAGGTATTAATGATAAATTAAAGGATAAAACAGACAGAGAAGGTTTAGTTTCCAATCCATATTCACGTAACTTTTTCGTTCTATGCTTTTTTATCAGGGATGAAATAAATCGTTATCAAGAGCATATAAGAAGAACTTACAATGATTTTCTCAAAACATATAAAACCGAGAATAGCGGTATTAAAACTGTTAATCAGGCATTTAGTCAGCTTAAAGAAACAAAGTTAAAGACAGAAGAAGTTAAAGATGAATTTAAAAATGCAGTAATATCTGTAGACAAGGCAATAGAAGAATCTGACCGATTAGTTAAAACGGTAAAAAACAATCCCATATTTTCTACAGACTTAGAAAAAGAAGCAGCCGAAAATATAAATTTTCTGCTAAGTAAATTAAAGGAAATCCAGAATACTTTAGAAAAAGTAGAAAAAGTAATATCTAGAACAGAAAAGTTAAATGAAGTAATTAATATTCTTGAACCTAAAATCCAGATACTAGAAGAACAATTAATGAATTTTTCCGAATTAGCGAGTTTAGGACTAACAGCGGAGTCCGTTAGCCACGAATTCTCTTCTATAGCAGATAGATTAGCAGAAAGAGCATCATTCTATGGAGCTAAATTACACGGGAAAAATATCACAGATTCAGACTTATATGTATTTTTTGAATATATTAATTCTACTGTAAATGGTCTCAAGATACAACTAAAGCACCTTGACCCTACTTTAAAGTACAATAGAGAGAAGAAATCAGAAATAAAACTCTCACTTTTTTTTAAAGAAGAAAGTGAATATTACAAAAATAGATTACAGAAAAACAGCATTGATTTTACCATTTTTCTGGAAGATGATTTCTCAATATCTATTAATCGGGGGAAAATTGTTCAAATAATTGACAATTTAATTTCAAATTCGGAATATTGGTTAATTAAATTAAAAGGTAACGATCCCAATTGCAAGCCTTCAATCACAATAAAAATAGAATCACCTTGGATATATTTTTACGACAATGGTTATGGGATATCCCCTGCCATTGAAAATATGTTGTTTGAGCCATTTGTAACAACTAAACCTAAAGGAGAAGGTAGAGGACTTGGACTATTTATCATCCAACAATTATTAGATTCTTCCAAATGCACAATAGCTCTGGAACCTTTCAGAAATGAACATGGAAGAAAATATATTTTTGCTATAAACTTTTCAAATATTATCAATGAATACAAGTGAACAAAAAGTTAGTTCTGTTGAAATTAACTGTAAATGTGAAGCACAAGCAAAAACTGCTATATTGAATTTTCTAGATAAGCTAGGAATAAAAAAAATAGTGTATGTTGATGATCGATGCTCTATTAATGAATTAAAAGAAGCTTTTGTCGGTAAATTAAAAGCCCATTACAATAATAAACCATGTGAATTAGATTTTCTAAATTGGGAACTCCCAGAAGCTGTTTTTGAGAAAGAAATCACAAAATTATGGGATGATAAGAGTGATGAAGAAAAAAGAGAATTATACCTAAAAATATTACGTTTTGAGAATAATCTTGAAGAATTATCAAATTCAGTAGCTCCATTAAGACTTAAAACGATTTTAAAAGATAAGATAGAATTACTTGCTCCTTCTGAATGGATTGTTCAAAAAAGTTCTATAATTCATGAATTAAGCAATAATGCCAAAATATTATTCCTTTTTGACATCGAGTTTAAGCATGCTCCTTTACCTGATAATAGAGATGGAAGAGATTTAGCCTTTGAGTTGCTTCAAGACTCAACTGTTTGTAAATTTCTATATTGTGGTATATTTTCTCATCTATTCAGTATAAATGATGAATATGATAAAAGGTGTGAATATTGCAAAACTCATCATTTAGACAAAGAAAAGTTTTATACTATTTCTAAAAAAAGATTTCAAAACGATTCCTATTTGCCTGGATTAGCTGAAGGTATTAGAAATACATTATTAATAAACGAAGTAGAGGTTCTTAAAAAAGAGGCTGCAAATATATTAGGAAATTCTTTTAAAAATGCTATTAATGAAATTATTCAACTTGCTCCAGAATCATTTAATCATATTATTCAAAAGAGTTCAAGAAAGGAAGGTGTCTGGGAAATGGATACTTTAATTAGAGTATCAGATATAATCACTTCATACAATGCATTAAGTACTTTAGTATCTAATGCACGTAGGACAAAAATAAATCAATGCCTAAAAAAAATTAGACAAATAGAAAGTATTAAGACTGGCGGTGAAACCCCTTTTGATAAAACTCAAGTATTAGACTTAAGACACAAAGAACTTTACATCAAAGATAATATTCAAAACAGTTTACATTACCCTTTGTCTAATGGTGATATTTTCAACATTCAAGGCAAAGAATATATATTGTTAGTTCAACCTTGTAATATTAGCTTAAGAAAAGATGGTAAAAGAGATAGAAACTATAATATAGGTTTATTAGTTGAATTAGAAACAATAGAAAAAGAAACGTTTCAGAATTATAAAAAAGGACAACTTGCAACCGTTGAAGTGATAGAAGATGTTACCTTACCATCAAATTTACTAAAAGTAGCACGTTTCTCAACATTCCAATCTGTAAGTCTATCGCCTTTAGATCTAACTGTATTTAATAAAGAAGGCATCGCAAAAATTAATTTGAGTGAACTAGACAATACATCTTCTACAATCCAAGAATCATGGAAAAAGAGATATAAAGAACTACACAAAATATTCTCAGAATTTGCTAATGGGATAAAAGTCTTTAGGAAAATTAGAGTTGCTAATAAAGATATATTAAAATATTCTGTGTTTAATGGTTCAGTTTTCACTGGTTACAAAATAAATAATGAAAAATCATTATCTCAAAGAGGTAAATTACTAAAATTCAATATAACAAGAGTAGCACATTATAAGTCTCCGTACTCAGATGACTTGTTGCAAAAATTTATGCTATATTTATCAAGAAATGCTTTCGAGCATGATTTTACAAAAAATTAAATAAATTCAAAGAGTTTGTGATTAATCTTAATTAACAACTCTTACTCATAGCTGAATAAAAAGTTTTTGGATTTTGTCTACTTAATTAAGTTTACTATCTTTGCCCTCAGTATTCTCCATGAGCAAACTACCGCAAAAGCACGTAGTAAATCAGTGGGTTAAATCATGGGATATGCTTGAAGCTAAAATATAAAGTTTTAAATATCAGCATGGTAACTCTGCAAGGAGAATCCCAGGCGGATCACCAAGAAAAAAAGAGAGTTACATCAAAATAACTCTCTTTTTTTATATCAGAATTAAACTGGTTAAACCAAGAATGGATTTTCCGGGTCAGTTTCCCAAAATATTCTTGACGCACCAGTCTTTCTCACTAGAAAGTTTGAAACATTTATGCCCTCATGCCCTCACAACAAACATAACAAGCTAATTATAAACCACTTATACATCAGTGTAAAAATACTTACTCTCATTCATGCTCTCATGCCCTCACTACATTTTCAAGATAATTTTCTCATAGCATATTGGTTATCAGTTATATATTCTCTTTTTTATAAACTATTCCAGCTTGATACAAAGTAGATCATTCCAATACTTTTTCCTCGTAAAAAGCACCATAAAGGATTTGTACCTCCACGGAATGACGGCTTACGATGCGTCGGCAAAGATAAAAAACACCCCCGTTTCTGATGTGGAATTTCATTCTGGACGTATGGAAGTTCATATACATACACATAAGAATGAACATAATGTATGTATGGCCTGCACATACATCAGATTCGCCACTAAAAGATTTTATATGTATCCTCAGACCTTTCCTACCTTATGATTAAGGGTTTTCTTCCCGTGTGTTTTATCTCCGCAAGCCTTTGGAGTAAACTTCATAGCCTTGGGAGATAACTCCAAAGCTTATGGAGATAATTCCAAAGGCTATGGAGATAGAATACATCCGTATAAAAAGGTTTAATCAGAAGACAGAAAAGGCTTATGCAACAGGGCTGGAGATGCGATATGCATTCTTTTAATCCCGCTGACAGGTTATTATTTTTTTCAGTATCTCCTCCTCTTGAATGTCATAACAGCAGAAAGGCCGGACTGACAAACTTCTTTCACACACACTACAGATGTTTATACCGAACCTGAAGAAAGATATGAATAGAATAATAAAAAGCAGTCTTCATTAAATTTCTACCGCCCAATTTATCAACTGTTTAAACAGAATGACCACACTGTTCTATTTCTCCCTTTTAAACATAAATAATACCGATGGCTTGTTCATTCCTAGAATAATAAATACCTTTGCAGCCTTAATAAAAAAAACAATGAAGTTTGATATAAAAAAACATATTTATTTAATACTTTTATTCATCTTACCCTTCACTGTAAAAACAGCGCAGTCACAAGAAGTGACCAACATCCATATAGCGGTAACAGATACTGTACCAGCCTATACAAGCGACTCTGCCGTTATCAACTTCTTAAAGGACGCCGGCATTCCTATCACCCAAAACAGCAAACTGAAATTATTAAAAAGCGGTCGGGCCAAATTCATCGATCTCTTTGAAGAAATACGGCATGCCAAACATCATATCCACTTAGAATACTTCAATTTTCGTAACGATTCCATAGCGAACGCACTATTTGATTTATTGGGGGAGAAAGTAAAAGAAGGGGTGGAAGTTAGAGCTTTATTTGATGCCTTCGGCAACTTGTCAAACAACAAGCCATTAAAAAAGAAACACATAAAAGCAATCCGTGACAAAGGTATAGAAATTGTCAAATTCGACCCTTTCAAATTTCCCTATATCAATCATGCCCTGCACAGAGACCATCGCAAGATTGTAGTCATAGACGGAAAAATAGGATATACTGGTGGAATGAACATAGCCAATTACTACATAAAGGGTCTGCCGGAAATAGGCGACTGGCGTGACATGCATATCCGTATAGAGGGAAATGCCGTAAACGAATTGCAGAACATCTTCCTGACTATGTGGAACAAAAGCACTAAACAACACATAAGCGGAAGCCAATACTATCCCCTACGAAACGATTCTACTTTCAAGGGAAATAAGAATGTAGCTATTGTAGACCGTATTCCGAAAAAAGAGCCCAAACTGATGAGGCAGACTTATATCAAGTCCATTGATGCCGCACAGGATAAAATACAAATAGTGAACCCTTATTTCACTCCCATTCCAAGCATTAAAAAAGCCATAAAACGGGCTCTGAAGCGAGGTGTTGAAGTAGAAATCATGATACCGGGCAAATCGGATATTCCTTTTACCCCCGACGCCGCATTCTATACAGCAAACAAGCTGCGTAAGAAAGGGGCAAAGATTTATGTGTATAATGGCGGGTTCCATCACTCTAAGATCATGATGGTGGACAGCCTGTTCTGCACTGTGGGAAGTACGAATCTGAACAGCCGGAGCCTACGCTATGACTATGAAGTCAACGCTTTTATTTTTGACAAAGAAACCACACATGAACTGAGTACCATGTTTGACCATGACAAGCTGGACAGCACTCTGCTCACTAAGGAAGAATATAAAAAACGCTCCGGATGGAAACGCTTCGTCGGTTGGTTCGCCAATCTGTTCAGTCCGTTCCTATAAACCTCTGCCACTTCCCCAAACAAAGGTTTACAAATTGTTTCATCTCCTGCAAGGACGGGACTTATCCCATCTGCAACTTATTCTCCATGCAGTAAAGTTTGACAGGTCATCCTCTAAGAGAACAATGCCTGTAATCATGAGAAATGTTACTCCACCATCACGGACGGTATCCCTGACAAGTATGGAAAACCACGGCTTAACTGCAGGGAAATGCTTTTCTCTCCGTATGTTTCACTTTATTATAGAACAAAGATAAAATAAATCGCTTTTTCATCCCCATAAACTACGATATTTTTCTTATTTTTGCCCAAATATGTAATTCCGCCCGAGAAGGCATAAGAGAACGAGACAGAACGATGAGAGTAGTTGATTTAATAAAAAGCACGGACAATACGGCTTTTTCTTTTGAAATTCTCCCTCCGCTGAAAGGAACGGGTATTGAAAAACTATATAAAACGGTTGATACGCTACGCGAATTCGACCCTAAATATATTAATATTACAACCCACCGCAGCGAATATGTGTACAAAGAGCTGGGAAACGGGCTGTACCAACGTACACGCCAGCGCCGCCGTCCCGGAACAGTTGCTGTTGCCGCCGCTTTGCAGAACAAATACAATATAACGACAGTGCCACATATCCTGTGCAGCGGTTTTTCCCGCGAAGATACAGAATATGTATTGTTAGATCTACAATTCCTGGGCATCACCGACTTGTTGGTACTGCGTGGTGACAAGGCAAAACACGAATCAGCTTTCGTACCCGAAAACAACGGTTACAACCACGCCATAGAACTGGAAGCGCAGATCAATGATTTCAATAAAGGCGTATTTGTAGACGGTTCCCCTATCAAGATAACAGGAACTCCATTCAGTTATGGAGTAGCTTGCTATCCTGAAAAACATGAGGAATCACCCAATATGGAACAAGATATTTATTGGCTGAAGAAAAAAATTGAAGCAGGAGCTGAATATGCCGTGACACAGATGTTCTATGATAACCGCAAATATTTCGAATTTGTAGAAAAAGTAAGAAAAGAAGGAATCAACGTGCCTATTATTCCGGGTATCAAGCCTTTCCGCAAATTATCTCAGCTGAACATGATACCTAAGACGTTCAAAATAGACTTGCCGCAGGAACTGGCAAGCGAAGCGATGAAATGTCAAACAGATGAAGAAGCGGAAAGTCTTGGCATAGAATGGTGCATACACCAGTGCCGTGAATTAATAGCCTGTGGTGTTCCCAGCATTCATTTCTATACCGTAAGTGCCGTGAACAGTGTAAAGGAAGTTGCAAAAGCAATTTATTAAACAGTAAATAAATGACTATAAAAAGCAATGTTATTTAAAGATGTAATAGGACAAGAGGAAGCAAAACAGCGGCTCATAGCCGAGGTAAAAGAAGGAAGAATCCCTCATGCACAACTGATTTGCGGTCCCGAAGGTACAGGAAAGTTACCTTTGGCAATAGCTTATGCCCGTTACATCTGCTGTGAAAACCGTGGTGAACAAGATGCCTGCGGAATTTGCCCCACTTGTGTGAAATTCAATAAGCTGATACATCCCGACCTGCATTTCGTTTTTCCTGTTATCAAGAAAAAAGCCGGAAAGGATACTGTATGCGATGATTTCATAGCAGACTGGCGCAACTTTGTCCTGCAGAACCCATATTTTAATCTGAACCATTGGCTGAAAGAGATGGGAGCAGAAAACCAGCAGGCGCAAATCTTTGTAAAAGAAAGCGATGAGATTGTACGAAAGCTCAGTTTGAAATCCAGTCAAGGCGGTTACAAAATCATGATTATATGGCTTCCCGAAAAGATGAATGTGGAATGCAGCAACAAACTGCTGAAGTTACTGGAAGAGCCTCCTGCCATGACTGTCTTTTTATTAGTATCCGAAGAGCCTGATGCCATTTTGCAAACGATCCAAAGCCGTACCCAACGATTTAACATTCATGGGATCAAAGAACCTGAGATTTCAAAAGTATTGCAAACCAAATATGGATTACAACCGGAAGATGCTGACGATATAGCACATCGCTCAGAAGGCAATTTTCTGAAAGCACTGGAAACCATACACCTGAGTGAGGAGAACAAACTGTTCTTTGAACTCTTTATAAATTTGATGCGTCTCTCCTATCAACGGAAGATACGCGAAATGAAACAATGGAGCGATGCGGTAGCCTCCATGGGGCGTGAACGTCAGAAGAATTTTCTGGCTTACTGCCAACGTATGATACGAGAAAACTTCATATACAACTTTCATCAACGTGATTTAGTGTATATGAATCCCGAAGAACAAAATTTTTCCACCCGTTTCGCACCGTTTGTCAACGAGCGGAATGTGATGGGCATAATGGACGAACTTAGTGAAGCACAATTACATATAGGACAGAATGTGAATCCCAAAATGGTGTTCTTTGATTTCTCTTTAAAAATGATTGTGCTATTGAAAAATTAAAAATTGAGAATTGAGTATTAAAAAATAACAGAATTGCATGGCATTTATTTCTTAGTTCTCAATTTTCAATTCTCAATTAAAACAGAATTATGGACAATGAATTCAAATTAAAGAACGGAAGCGGCTGTTTGTGTTGCAAAGGCTGCGGACGACAGGATAAGCAGCTGAACACCTACGACTGGCTGGCTGATATTCCCGGCAACACCGAGGAACAGGAAATGGTTGAAGTTCAATTCAAGAATACCCGCAAAGGGTATTATAAGAACAGCAACAAACTGAAGCTGGGAAAAGGAGATATAGTAGCTGTAGAAGCAAGTCCCGGGCACGATATCGGTACAGTAACCCTGACGGGAAGATTGGTACCTTTGCAAATGCGTAAGGCAAACATCAAACCCGATGCCGAAATCAAGCGTATCTACCGCAAGGCAAAACCTGTAGATATGGAAAAATACGAGGAGGCAAAAGCCAAAGAACATGACACAATGATCCGATCCCGTCAGATAGCCAAAAATCTGAACCTGGACATGAAGATCGGTGATGTGGAATATCAAGGCGATGGTAACAAAGCTATCTTTTATTACATCGCGGACGAACGCGTAGACTTCCGCCAACTGATCAAAGTACTGGCCGAAGCTTTCCGTGTACGTATAGAAATGAAACAAATTGGCGCCCGTCAAGAAGCCGGACGCATTGGCGGTATCGGACCTTGCGGACGTGAATTGTGCTGCGCTACCTGGATGACAAATTTTGTATCTGTATCTACCAGTGCGGCACGTTATCAAGATATTTCTCTGAATCCTCAAAAGTTAGCCGGACAATGTGCCAAACTGAAATGTTGCCTAAACTATGAGGTAGACGCTTATGTAGAATCCCAAAAACGCCTTCCAAGCAAAGAAATGACTTTAGAAACGACAGATGGTACATTCTATTTTTTCAAAGCGGATATTTTGAAGGGAACTATCATGTACTCTACTGACAAAAATTTCATAGCTAATGCTGTAACCATCACCGCACGCCGTGCTTTTGAAATTATTAATATGAACCGACGTGGTGAGAAACCGGAAAGCTTAACCGAATCAGTAAAAAAGAACGAACCTCAAAAGCCTGTTGATTTAGTAGAACAAGAAAGCTTAACCCGATTCGATAAACGAAAAGGCAACAACAGCAACCGAAAGAAAAAACGTAAGCCGGAAAATAACGGTAATAACGGAGAAAGTATTCCCAATGAAAACAGACGTCCGCAACAACCTAAAGAGAACCGGTCACAACAACCCAAGGAAAACCGGCCACCTAGAGAAGGACGTCCCAAACAACCTAGAGAGCCTAAAGAAAACAAGGCTCAGCAGCCACGCGAAGAGAACGGAAACCGCCCTAAAGAAGAAAATCGCAACAGGGAAAGTCGCGGCCGGGAAGAACGCAGTCGTGAAAATCGGGAAGACGGAAACCGGAACCGCAATAAACGCCGCCCCAATAATGGTAATAATGAAGGAGGCAGTGAAAACCGGAATAACGGAGGAGGGAAGGAAAATGACAACAAGAACAACGGAAACAATAGCCAAATTCCGAATGAAAAGCCACAAACTCCTGTATCAACTAAAGAATAAACTGACATGGCTGCCAATAATCATATTGGCAGCCTGTCAAAACAATATAATCTATCACTCTTATACCCCCGTCCCCCTTGACGGATGGAATAAAAGTGATACTCTTGTTTATACCCTGCCCAATTCTATCCCTGCCGGAAATTACGAAGCAGAAATCGGCATCCGTTATCAAGAATCTTATCCTTACAGAGATATTTGGTTAGGAGTCAGCCATAACACAGAGGATACTTTGACTTACGTCACAGACACTTTACAACTTTTTCTAGTTGACGAAGCTGGAAATAAAACAGGAAATGGTCTTTGTGGATTATATCAATGTAATCTGCCTTATAAAGCATTTATTCCTATCCGTACAGAAGGAAGCACACGTACTTTCCGCATCGTCCATATCATGAGGGATAACCCGTTGACGGGAATCAGTGATATAGGTATCCAGTTGCGCAAACTGGAAAACCAATAAACTCTAACGTTTTCCCCGCCCTGCATCAATACGCAAGAATACAAAAAGCAAGATCGTAAATCCCCACAAAGAAGACCCCCCATAACTGAAAAAAGGCAATGGTATGCCTATAACGGGGGTCAGTCCTAAAACCATACCTATATTAATAAACAGATGGAATAAGAAAATGCTTAATACCGAATATCCATAAACACGGGCAAAACGAGTATGCTGACGCTCTGCCACCACAATAAGACGCAAAATAAGTCCGGTAAAAAGAAACAATACAGCTGCCGAACCTATAAAGCCTTCTTCTTCCCCTACCGTACAAAAGATAAAGTCTGTATCCTGTTCAGGCACATACTTCAGTTTAGTCTGTGTACCATTCAAAAAGCCTTTCCCCCATAAGCCTCCCGAACCAATAGCAATCTTACTTTGGTTCACATTGTATCCTGCCCCAGCCAAGTCTTCCTCCATACCAAGTACCACTTTAATACGTATTTGCTGATGTGGCTCCAGCACATTATTGAAAACATAATCAGCAGAAAAAAGGAATCCCACTGAACCTACCGCAAATAGAGCAATATAAAAATAATTACGCATACGTTCATGCATAGAAAGGAAGATCAAATAGAACAATAAAACTACGCACAATCCATATTGAAACCAAGTAATATCAAAAGGGATAACATAAAACGAAAATAATAAAGCCAGCAAGGTACCACCAACACCAACCCCTCCAATATACCACACTACCGATGCTTTTTTACAATAACTATTAACTAATAAAGCAGAAAGAATGACTATCAACAGCAACACAGAAAATTCACCGATGGAAGTACAGTCATCCGCCATCAATTCATTGCCAAAACGGATCCCAACTACAAAATAAACCACAGCGCAAATCCCAGCAAACAAAATAGAACCTGGCATCCCCTCCCGGTACAGCATAAAAAAGAAAGCCAGATAAACCAAAGCCGACCCCGTTTCCCGTTGCAAAATAATGAGCAGCATAGGCAGCAACACCATCCCTACTACAGGCAATGAATACTTTAACTTACTCATTGTAAACCCATAGACATTCATAAATTTAGCCAAAGCCAAAGCCGTAGCAAATTTAGCAAATTCCGCCGGTTGCAAACTTACAGGTCCGAATTTTATCCATGAATAAGATCCCTTGGTATCCTCTGCCAGAAAAGGTGTTATCAACAACAACAGCATCATGCCTCCATATAAAATGTAAGCAAACATATCATATAACTTATCCTCTAACATCATCAGGATAAATCCGAGCCCCAAAGAGCAACAGATCCATACAAATTGTTTTCCTGCACGAGTGTCGAAACTAAAAAAATCAATTTCACCATAATCATAGCTGGCTCCACATACGCTGAACCATCCAAAGATAACCAGCATCAGATAAATGCAGATAGTCATCCAGTCCACTGATTTCCATATACTATCGTTCGTGTATGCCATAATCTATTCGTCTGTTTTGTATTTCCGCCGCTTTCGCCTCACTTTCCGGTGAAAGTTCTCCTTTCAAATATTTCTCCATAATCAATGCACCGATAGGTACACCATAAGTTGCTCCCCAACCTCCATTCTCTACATAGACTACCACGGCAATCTTAGGATCATTCATTGGTGCAAACCCCATAAAAGCAGAATGGTCCTTTCCACGGTTTTGCGCCGTACCTGTCTTGCCACACACCTCAATTCCTGGAATATTCGCACTACGGCAGGTTCCTCCCAATACTGCCGAACGCATACCTTCGACTACTGTCTGATAATGTTCACGGCTTACTTTAGTATAATGTTTGGTCGTATACAGGGTATCCAACGGCTCGTCTTCTACTTCTTTCACTACATGCGGAGTTATATAGTAGCCCCGGTTAGCAATAGTAGCCCCAAGGTTAGCAATCTGCAACGGAGTAGCCGTCACTTCCCCCTGACCGATGGAGATAGAAATAATCGTCAGTCCGTTCCATGATCCCCGATAGTTCTTATCATAATAAGCAGCATTCGGGATCATCCCACGCTTCTCACCCGGAAGGTCTACTCCCAAAGGATAACCAAATCCCATAGAAACCATATAATCACGCCATGTATTCATGGCAGCCTGTACAGAACCATACTTCTTCTTTGCCCCTATCATGTGAAACAACCCCCAACAAAAATAACCGTTACAGGAAGTTGCAATGGCAGGCACCAAAGGCAGGGGCGACCCATGAGAGTGGCAACCCACCCTAAGACCGGCATACACAAAACCATGATAGCAAGAATAGGCTGTCTGAGGAGTAATAATCCCCTCTTGCAGAAAAGTCAACGCCTGAGTAGTCTTAAAAGTAGATCCCGGTGGAAATTGCCCCATAATAGAACGGTTCAGCAATGGTTTCCAACTGTCACGCGCCAGTTCCAGATGATTTTTACCCCGTTGGCGCCCCACCATCAATCTTGGGTCAAAAGTGGGAGCAGATACCATACAAAGTATTTCTCCTGTGGATGGCTCGATAGCCACTATACTGCCTATCTTCCCTTCCAACAAACGCTCTCCTAACATCTGAAGCTCTATGTCTATACCTAGTTTCAGATTCTTCCCCGGAACGGGAGTCTTGTCATATTTCCCGTCCATATACCGTCCCTGAATACGTCCACGGGCATCGCGCAGTAATATCTCCACTCCTTTCTCCCCCCTCAACTGTTTTTCGTATGAGCGTTCCACCCCCTGTTTCCCTATAAAGTCACCGCGTACATAGTAATCATCCGCTTCAATATCCCCCTTGGACACTTCTGCAATATCTCCCAGAACATGAGCAGCCGAATTGTAATTATACTGACGGATAGTACGCCGCTGAATATAGAAACCGGGAAACTTGAACAGCTTTTCTTGGAAGACTCCACACTCTTCTGCCGAAAGCTGGGTCATAAATACTTGATGAGTATATGGAGAGTAACCCGGATTGGAACGTCTGTCCTTTATCTCACGAATACGCTTCTTGAAATACCCGGGAGTAATATTCAATGTTTTACATAAATCAAGCGTATCAAGATTATGCACCTCTTTCATCACCATCGTTACATCATAGGCAGGTTGGTTGTATACCAGCAGGTTACCGTTCCGATCATACATTACCCCACGGCTAGGGTATTGTGTCTTGTTCAGAAAAGCGTTGCTATCTGCATTCTTTTTATAATCCTCACTCATAATCTGCAAGGTAAAAAGACGTATCAAGTAAATCAGCACAATAACGATTACCGATGCACCGATTACATATTTCCGCTTCTCCAGATTATAATCTCTTTCCACTATTTTTTCCTCCTGATTGCCTCAGCACACAATATACAAATGACGGTTATTGAGGCATCTGTCAATATTTTCAACAATAAGACAGACAGATTGAAGAATGAAAAAGTATCTATGACAAGTAAAATGGTACAAAATAAGAAAGTACACAATAAGATATACCGGAAGAAAGGCGAGAATCCCATACTTTTGATACCTGGTTCAAAATCCTCGACGCTATCGCGGAGTGTGACTAATCTTAAAATAGGTTCACGCATAAAAGCCAGTACAGTGGCCGCAGCCGCATTCATCCCCGGAGTGTTGCCAAATATATCGACTGCCAATCCCAACAGGAATGCCCATATCATAAGGACATTACGGCTAACTCCCGAATTGTACTTCAAAATAAAATAGATAAAAAAGAAAGGAGTGGCATACCCGTTGATATGCATATGATTCAGCACCAACACCTGCAACAGTACCAGTCCGATAAACCACTCTATTCTTTGTAGATAAGTCAACATCAACCTTCTTACTTAGTCGTTTTTACCTGCTTTTCCAACTCCAATTGCTCCTCCTGCCCTTTTTGAGCAATTACGCGCACATCATTCAAACGGGCGAAGTCCGTAAATAGTTTCACCCGCAGCAAATAAGACAAGCCATCGTGACTATCGGCAATATCATCTACTGTACCCACCGGAATGCCGGAAGGGAAAACAGCACTGTGTCCACTGGTTACAATAGTGTCACCTAAAGAAAATAATGAATGACGGGGCATATCCTTTATAAAAGCAAATTCGGATGAACCGCCATCCCATTTCAAGAAGCCGAAATAATCACTCCGTTTTATTTTACAGCTAATACTGCTTTTGGAATTCAATACCGGAATGACAATGGAGTAATGTGGAGAGGTGAGATAAACAATACCAACCACACCGCTTCCATTTACCACTCCCATCTCACTACGAATGCCATCTACTTCTCCTTTATCAAGTGTAATATAATTATCAGCATGGGTCACACTGTTATTTATCACGCTAGCCTTAAAGATATCATATCCTGCCAGTGCTTCCTGCTTAAGCTGTTCCACACCACTGCTGTCTTCCGTCGCTTCAATCAAAGCTTTACGAATACTCTCCAACTGCAATTCCAGTTCCACATTTTTCTGTACCAACTCATCGTTAATCGTTTTCAAATGAAAATATCCGGTAACATTATTGGCTGCATCATACATAGCTCCCGACACAAAATTAGCAGATGTAAAGAACGCACTTCCCTGATAACTGTTGAAGCGGAATAATAAAGCAAAACTGATTATCTCCAAAAGAACAAAGAGAAACCAGTAATTATACTTTAAAAAGAAATTCAGCAGATTTTTCATTAATACTAATTGTTCAATGTGCTAATTTGCCAATGTGCCAATGTACTGCACTATCCATACCGCATAGCATTAGCAAATTAGCAAACTGCCTCATTAGCAAATTATTTACCGCATCAAAAAAGAGAAACGATCTACATTCTTCAGTGCAATACCGGTACCTTTCGCCACACTCAGCAAAGGATCTTCGGCTATATGGAACGGAATATTGATTTTGTCTGTCAGACGCTTGTCCAAACCACGCAGCAAAGCACCACCACCAGCCAAATAAATACCGTTCAAAACAATATCAGCATAAAGTTCAGGCGGAGTCTGTTCCAATGCACTAAGGATAGCTGTTTCAATTTTTGCAATACTCTTTTCCAAACAATGCGCCACCTCCTGATAACACACTGGAACTTCCATGGGAAGAGCAGTGATACGATTAGGCCCGCGTACAATGTAATCTTCAGGAGCATCATCTCCCAAATCAGTCAAGGCAGCACCTACATGTATCTTGATACGTTCAGCCATACGTTCACTAACCTTCACATTATGCTGACGGCTCATATATTCCTGAATATCGGCTGTAAGATCGTCACCGGCAATACGTATCGAATTGTTGGAAACAATACCACCCAATGAAATCACGGCAATTTCTGTAGAACCACCACCTATATCAACAATCATATTACCTTCAGGAGCCTCTACATCAATACCGATACCAATAGCCGCGGCCATAGGTTCAAAAATCAAATAAACGTCTCGTCCTCCCGCATGCTCAGCACTGTCACGTACCGCACGAAGCTCTACTTCAGTGCTACCCGAGGGGACTCCGATCACCATACGCAAAGAAGGAGAAAAGAAACGATTACCCATGTTCACTTTCTTTATTAAACCGCGCATCATCTGTTCACAGGCATTAAAATCGGCAATAACCCCGTCGCGTAGCGGACGTACAGTACGAATATTCGGATTTTCCTTCTCGTACATCATTTTAGCCCGTTCGCCTACGGCAATCATCTTGTCGGTACGGCGATCAAGCGCAACGACCGAAGGTTCGTCCACTACAATCTTCCCGTTATTTAAAATGATGGTATTGGCAGTGCCAAGGTCCATCGCAATCTCTTGTGTAAAGGAGAATAATCCCATAAATTCATTTACAATTTAGCAATTTACAATTGACATTTGCAATTGACCATTTACTGAACAATGCTGTATAAACAGTCCGATTGTAGCCGCAAATGGTAAATTGCAATGATCTTAGTGTTTAAAGTGACGAATCCCTGTAACGACCATAGCTACGCCATGTTCATTGCAGTATTGGAAAGTCAACTCGTCTTTTACAGAGCCTCCCGGCTGGATAACAGCTTTCACACCCTCCTTATCCGCTATCTCTACACAATCGGGGAAAGGAAAGAAAGCATCACTGGCCATCACTGCGCCATTCAAATCAAACTCAAATGACTTCGCTTTTTCAATGGCTTGTTTCAATGCATCCACACGTGAAGTCTGACCGACACCGCTAGCCAGCAGTTGTTTGTTCTTGGCCAGTACAATAGCATTACTTTTACTATTCTTCACAATCTTATTTGCAAATAACATATCCTCTACTTCAGTCGCCGTAGGAGCTTTTTCAGTAACCTGCTTCAAGTCGGCAGGAGTTTCCACATCCAGGTCTCTTTCCTGAACCAAAACCCCATTCAATAAAGAACGGAATTGTTTCTTCGGCAATTTAGCTTCCTTACGAACCAAAATAATACGGTTCTTCTTCTGTCCCAAAATCTCTAATGCATCTACATCATAATCCGGAGCAATAATTACCTCAAAGAACAGTTTATTGATTTCTTCTGCTGTTTCTTTATCAATCACGGCATTAGTAACCAACACACCGCCGAAAGCCGACACCGGATCGCCTGCCAACGCATCTTTCCATGCTTCCAGCACAGTAGGGCGCGAAGCTAATCCACAGGCATTATTATGCTTCAGAATGGCAAATGTCACCTCATCAAATTCATCAATCAAATCAACAGCTGCATTGATATCCAACAAATTGTTATAGGAAATTTCTTTTCCATGAATCTGGTCGAACATCGCATCCAGATTTCCATAGAAATAACCTTTCTGATGAGGATTTTCACCATAACGAAGTTGTTTTTGTTCTTCCACCGCGCAACGGAAAGCCGAACCTTCACCACCATCAAAATAGTTAAAGATAGCAGAATCATAATGAGAAGAAACAGCAAACGCTTCTTTTGCGAACCAACGGCGTTCCTCGCGTGAAGTAGTAGCGCCATGTTCCAGCAACATATCACGGAACGGCTTATATTGTGCCTGACTAGCGATAATCACTACATCATTAAAGTTCTTAGCAGCAGCACGAATCAAAGAAATACCACCTATATCAATTTTTTCGATGATAGCTTGTTCTTCGGCACCCGAAGCCACAGTTGCCTCAAACGGATACAGGTCAACGATGACCAAATCTATTTCGGGTATCTCATATTTTTCTATCTGTTGCATATCTTGTTCCAAACCACGACGGCATAAAATACCTCCAAAGACTTTAGGATGCAGTGTCTTCACACGTCCGCCCAAAATAGAGGGATAAGTAGTAAGATCCTCCACCGCTTTGCAAGGGAAACCTAAAGATTCGATAAACTGTCTTGTACCTCCTGTTGACAGGAACTCTACTCCTTCTTCGTGTAGTTTGGTTATAATCTCGTCCAAACCTTCTTTGTGATAAACCGACACCAATGCGGTTTTAATTCTCTTAGCCTCTGACATTTTTTATAGATTAAGTATTTGGGCTACAAAGGTATAAATTTTCACTCTATAAATTCCACACATAAACGTGAAATATTATTTATCCACTCATATTTGTCTCAAAAAAGAAGAGATTCGCCACTAAATATGGATAATAATAAATTAAAAATCAAGTTGTGTGAATCCGTGCAATCTATGGTGAACAAAAAACACCTGTAACACAAATGTAACATATATGACATTTTATCATAATATACCTCCCGTACCTTTGCGCCCAATAAAATAGAGAGACAAAATTATATGGAAACTATGTTTTTGGGAATCGTTGTATTCCTTTTTCTGCTAGCCATATTCGATTTGGTAGTAGGCGTCAGCAATGACGCAGTGAACTTTATGAATTCCGCCATTGGTGCTAAAGCCGCGTCATTCAAGACCATCATCGCCATTGCCGCTTTCGGTATCTTCATCGGCGCCACACTGAGCAACGGTATGATGGAAATCGCACGACACGGTATTTTCAGACCTGAACAATTTTATTTTCAGGAGTTAATGTGTATCTTTCTAGCAGTTATGGTAACAGACGTAGTCCTATTGGATATTTTCAATTCCTTAGGAATGCCTACCTCCACTACCGTATCCATGGTATTCGAACTATTGGGAGGAACTTTCGTTCTAGCTCTTATCAAAATAGCAGAAGACGAAACCGGAATGCTAGGATTTGCTGATCTGCTGAATACGGAAAAGGCATTATCCGTCATTTTAGGTATCTTCCTCTCAGTAGCAGTAGCCTTCTTCTTCGGCACATTAGTACAATATCTCTCCCGTCTCCTCTTCACATTTAATTATACAAAGAAACTGAAATACACTATCGGACTGTTCGGCGGTATCGCTGTTACGGCCATTATCTACTTCATGTTGATAAAAGGCCTGAAAGATTCCGCCTTCATGACTGCCGAAAACAAACATTGGATTCAGGAAAACACCTTGATGTTAGTAAGTTGCAGTTTTGTGTTCTTCACCATTCTGATGCAAATACTGCATTGGTGCAAGATAAATGTATTCAAGGTGGTGGTAATGTTAGGTACTTTTGCCTTAGCTATGGCTTTTGCAGGCAATGACTTAGTAAACTTCATTGGTGTGCCTTTGGCAGGCTTCTCAGCTTATACAGACTTCATGGCTAATGGAAACGGTGAACCAATGGGATACTTGATGAATTCACTGAATGGTCCGGCTAAAACCCCATTCCTTTTTTTATTTTTAGCAGGCGTCATCATGGTATATGCGCTGATTACTTCAAAAAAAGCGCAAAATGTAGTGAAGACTTCGGTAGATCTCTCGCGTCAGGATGAAGGTGACGAAATGTTTGGTTCTTCCGCTGTAGCACGCAGTATTGTCCGTTCTACCATGAGCGCTTCAGAAAATATAGCCAAAATATTGCCCGACAATCTGAAACGATGGGCCGACAGCCGTTTTAACAAAGATGTGATGATTATGGAGAATGGGGCAGCATTTGATTTGATACGCGCTTCTGTCAATTTGGTACTGGCCGGTCTGCTCATAGCTTTGGGAACCTCTTTGAAACTCCCTCTTTCTACCACTTACGTAACTTTCATGGTAGCTATGGGTAGTTCATTAGCCGACCGTGCCTGGAGCCGTGACAGTGCCGTATATCGTATCACCGGTGTGCTTTCTGTTATCGGTGGATGGTTCATTACTGCCGGAGCTGCTTTCACTATCTGTTTTGTGGTTACGCTCATCATGTATTATGGAGGCACATTCGCCATGTTGGCTCTTATTGCACTTGCCATCTTCCTATTGGTACGCAGCAACATACACTACAGCAAGAAACAGAAGGATAAAGGCAAAGACGACATATTCTCCCGCCTCATTGCCAGTAAAGACAAAGAAGAGCGTTGGACATTACTTCGCCAGCATGTAAATAACACATTGGTAGCCGAAATGGCATTCACCAATGAAACCTACCGGCAGATAACCGACGGGTTCATCAACGAAAATCTGAAAGCTCTGCGCAAGGCCGTGAGCAATACTGACAACCAGAAAGAAATGTTAAAAAAGATACGCCGTAAAGAAATACTGGGCCTACGTCGCATAGACAACTTCACTGCTATTGAGAAAAATACTTGGTTCCATTTAGGAAGCAACAGTTGTGAACAAATGCTTTACTGTCTGAAACGTATCTGCGAGCCTTGTAAAGAACATGTGGACAATAAGTTCACCCCATTATCGGAACGTGCCACTAACGAGTTCATCCCTATCCGCGATGAGATGACGGCATTAATGGCCAAAGCTACTGAAGTACTTGCTAACAAGGCCTACGACCAGACTGATGCTTTGCTACGTGAAGGCGCCCTTCTGAAAGGCAAGATCTCCACCTTGCGCAAGGAACAGATGGACCGCATACAAGAACGGGATGTCAATGTAAAAGCTTCTATGGTGTACCTCAATGTATTGCAGGAATCACAAGAATTGGTTTCCTACTGGCGTCATCTGTTACGCGCTGACCGTATGTTCCAGACTGATTTAAAAAAATAAAAAGATTTATATTCCTATTATATGTTTTTTAAGATAACTTCTTTCCTCCAATTGAAGGAAAGAAGTTATCTTTGTTTCATATATAGACATTATTCAAACAAACCTATGGAAAACCTCAAAAAAATTATCAAACAGTTCCCCAAAGTGGGTGAAGTGAAAGAAATCAAAGCTTTGACATCCGGCCTCATCAATCAGACTTATCTGGTAAAATCGGTATCTCCTGAAGAGCCTGACTATGTATTGCAACGAATCAACCATTTAATATTTACCAATATTGAAATGCTGCAACACAATATAGAAGTAGTAACCAGACACATCCGCCAAAAGCTGGAAGCCAGACACGAAGAGGACATTGAACGTAAGGTACTCCATTTTCTACCTTCCACCAATGGCAAAACCTATTTCTATGATGGAGAAGGTTATTGGCGAATTTCAATATTTATTCCACGTTCACAAACATTGGAAACAGTTACACCGGAATCCTCCTATCTGGCAGGACTGAAGTTTGGTGAATTCCAAGCCATGCTGGCTGATGTACCCGAACAACTCGGAGAAATCATCCCCGATTTCCACAATATGGAATTCCGCTTAAAACAATTACGTGAAGCCGTATCTGCCAACATGTCTGGCCGTTTGGCAGAAGTACAGGACATAGTGGACGCAATAGAAAAAGATGCTGATACGATGTGCAGCGCTGAACGTTTTTACCGTGAAGGCAAATTGCCCAAACGCATCTGCCACTGTGACACAAAAGTCAGCAACATGTTATTTGATGAAAACGGAAAAGTGTTGTGCGTCATTGACCTGGACACAGTAATGCCCAGTTTCATTTTCTCCGATTTCGGTGATTTCCTCCGTTCGGCAGCCAATACCGGCAAGGAGGATGAGGCTGATTTAAATAAGGTGAAGTTCAACATGGAAATCTTCAAAGCATTTACCAAAGGTTATATTGAGTCGGCCCGAGCTTTCCTGACCCCTCTTGAAATAGAAATGCTACCATACGCCGCAACTCTGTTCCCTTATATGCAAGCTGTACGCTTTTTAGCAGATTATATAAACGGAGACACGTATTATCAAACCCGGTATAAAGACCATAATCTGGTACGTACCAAAGCGCAGTATAAACTGTATCTGGAAGCAAAATCCGCGACACCGGACATGAAGGCTTATATCAACAGTCTGCTATAAAAACAAGGAGCACAAAGGTATCTTAATGACACGAACCCTCTGTGCTCCTTTCATATTCGTCCGGCAATTATCCTAAATCTACCGTTTCGGTATATCCACCGATTTTTCACTTCTCCCTTTCAGATGTTCGGAGAAGTAGTCTACCAGTTTCCAATAGAAATATTCATTCATATCGCCGAATCCATGACGCTGTTGAGGAAGAATCAGCATATCAAAACGTTTCCCGGCACGAATCAATGCATCAACTACCCGTAAGGTATTGCCTGGATGTACATTATTATCAATATCACCATGAATCAGCAACAAATTTCCTTTCAATTGCTTCGCTATTTCAGGATTAGTAGCAATCTTATAAACGAAAGTTGTATCCCCTTTCTCACTCACTACTTCTTTTACGCCGTGATGCGTTTCACTCCACCAACGGTTATAGATATTATTATCATGATTTCCGGCACAAGAAACAGCCACTTTGAAGAAATCCGGGTATTGGCACATAGCCGCCGTACTCATAAATCCACCTCCCGAATGTCCATGAATACCAACCTTATCTATATCTATAAAATGATGACGCTGCGCCAATTGCTCGATAGCATATTTATGATCGGCCAGCGGATAATCACGCATATTTCCATATCCATAATTATGATACCATTTAGAGCGGCTAGGGTGCCCGCCACGTTGTCCTACAGAAATAACAATAAATCCGGCCTGTGCCAAACGGTCGGTACGGGGACTCATACGGGTAAACGGATAATAAACACCTTCCACCTGTGGCCCAGGATAAACATAATCCACAATAGGATAAACCTTAGTTGAGTCAAAATTAAAAGGTTTATACATCACACCATACAAATCTGTCACACCATCAGCCGCCTTTACTTTAAATATTTCCGGAAATTTATAACCGGCAGCAAAAAGCTGTGAAAAATCACTCTCCTGAATATCCATTACTTTATTGCCATTAGTATCCAGCAGGATGGCGCAAGGCACTGTATTTACACGCGAATAATTATCCACCACAAAACGAGCATCATCATCCACTTCCACACGATGGAAATAATCCCCTTTAGTCAGTAGTTTCAAACCGCTGCCATCCAAATTCACACGATACAAATGTTCATAATAAGGATGTTCTTTAGCATTCATTCCATTAGCAGTAAAATAAATCACACGCGCCTTATCATCTACTTTCAAGATTTCCTCCACGTGCCAGGGACCTTTTGTGATACGATTTTTCAAATTACCCTGATCATCATATAAATAAAGGTGTGCCCAACCATCACGCTCACTCCATTGAATAATTTCTTTTCCACCATTCAAGACTCTTAAAGGACGAGTTTCCTGATAGGTATTCATCCGTTCTTTTATAACAGGTACAACGGAATCCTGTCCTATCGTATAGGAACAAACATCAATCCGATGTAAATCACGGCTGCTGCGAGTCAGAAAAAAACGGTTGTTATCACCCTGCCAAACGACAGCCTGATCTTCCATATCACGCTGTTTTTGCATCATTGGTTTGTATTCCAGGCCAATGCTTTGATCTTTATAAGCTGCTACTTTAATTTCCTTACGTTTATTATCAACCAAGTCAAACAAGTACAGATGTTCTATGGGAGCTTCCTTTTCTCCCGGCATCTGGTATTTATAAGTTTCCAATGTGGGACGCGGATGGGCCATCGAATTTATTACCCATAATTCTTTCACAGCGCGATCGTCAGAAACTGTCATAGCAAAATAACGTGAATCCGGAGACCACACTCCACCTACACGACGACGCTTGCCATTACATAAAGTATCTGTATTAAGCATACTATAGGGAATACCATAGCCAAAATCCTTCATGCCATCTGTAGTAAGCTGGATTTCCACGATCGTACTATCCTTTTCATTTTTTTTCGCTTTTTCATAATCTTCACGACTCATGCGATACAAATTCAAATCCTTGGCATAAATCACCGTTTTACCATCAGGAGAAACTGATCCCCAATAGATTTTCTTCAGGTCGTCTTCTTTATCTTTCAAATGAGTCAATTTACGAGTAGGATAGTCATAAGAAAAATAAAAGATTTCCTTCTCATTCTTTTTGTCTTTCTTATCCTTACCTTCTGTCTTTGGTGTCGCATCTTTTGTTGATTTTACTTCAAAAGTAAAGGTACGCCCATCTTCTTTCGCTTTCAGATTTATAATTGGCAAATGGCGTGCCTCAAAGGGATCTTTTACAATTTCAGTAAGCTGAGAAGCTAATTCATCCCTATCAAACAAAAGCTTCTTTGTCCGGGCAACCGGATCAACCACATACCAAAAGGTTCCTTCACTTGTTTTGTACTCGAACCAGAAATTATTACCTTTCTGGAACCAATGCGGATCCACCACAGTAGAAAACAACATGGTGTTCAATTTTTCTTGTGTGTACTTCTCTGCCTGCAGGTATTCTGGCAAGCGTTCCTGTGCCTTTGCAACAGAGACAGTCGTACACAGACCGCCCATTAAAAGGGTAATGAATAGCATTTTCCTCATAGATTGAACTTTTATCGTGTTTATGAAAAAACAAACATACACAAAATTCTTCATTTAACAATCTTAAACAAGAAATTTTGTGTATGTTTGTTTCATTTATCCTTTTTCTTATCAAAAAGTATACCCTGAAATAAAGCTAACCATATGATTCCGTATCCTTAAATCATTCTGTTCCTTATTATATTTTCCCCAAGCCAAATCATACCCGATAGTAAATGAAATCCGTTTAACAGCAATCCCGACAGAAGCCGTTCCTCCCCAATCCAAACGAGGGGACGCCTCAAAACCAAATTCCTCATTTACTGCTTTTCCTTTAAATGTGCCAAACCGGTAATAATCATTCCGATATTCATACTGTCCAACACCTGTTTCTTCATCTATATTATATTTTGAGGAAGAAACATAAGCATGAGTGCGTCCACCAATTCCTACAGCTACATAAGGCCCTACTGCTAATTTAAGACGCACATCATCACAAAGTTTAAAACCCCAATGAGCCATAACAGGCAATTGCAAATAATAACGCGTGGACTCAACATCCGTTTTTTCATAATCCATGCTAAATCCTCCCCCTGTTGATATGTTTCCCCAACTCATAGGATGATACCCACCTTTCTGCATTAAGATATAAACTCCGGACTTCAAGCCAAAAGAAGGCTTTTTTCCCACCCCTTCCTTTAACTGATACAATACACCGGCACCAGCTTTAAAACCTAATGTAACTGATGTCCCTTCATTTTCCTTATTCACTACCAAGCCGGCTTCCGGCGTAACACTCCAACGAGACTGAGCACTCAACATCAGACTCGCCAAAACACCTACCATAAATAAAATTACTTTTTTCATCTTTTTCCTCTTTTTAGTTCATTATCTATGTAAAAGACTAAAAATTCAGAAAAACCCCCATTACATATTCGAAAAAATAATAAAATAACATGAGCAACTCACTCACATAACAAAAGAAATACCCGACACTTAAACATACCCTTTAAGAAATCATTAAAAAATAAACGCTGCAAGAACTAACAAATAGCAGCAAAAGTTATCGCTTATTTTTTGCATTCTCTTTATATTCAGTAGGTGTCATACCAAAACGTTGTTTAAAACATTTGCTGAAATAACGAGGATCATTAATACCTACCATATAAGCAATCTGCGTCATATTATAATCACCACTTTCTATCAATTGCGCGGCACGTTTCACACGCATCTCTTTAATAAACTCAATGGGGGCAAGTCCTGTCAGGGTTTTCAGTTTCTTGAAAAAGACAGAACGACTCACCGCAAGTTCTTGTACCAAATCATCCACTATCAAATCGCCATTATCCATATTCTTCTCCATTAATTCCGTCAGTTTTTCCATAAATTTACGGTCATGCGAAGACATCTCAGGCTGTGTTTGCTGTTCTTCCTCCGGAACAGGCTGAATATTCATCAGATTCGCACAATACAACTGTTGTAACTTGACACGTTGTGTCAAAATATTCTCCACCCTAGCCTTCAGGTAAGTGGCACTAAACGGCTTCGTTATATAATCCTCAACTCCCAGCTCCATACCCTCCAACTTACTGTCCATATCCGTTTTAGCCGTCAGTAAAACCACTGGAATATGACTGGTCGCCATATTAGCACGCAAATCTTCTGTCATAGTAATACCATCCTTTTCCGGCATCATGATGTCACTAATAATAATATCCGGAACAAACTTCAAAGCTTTATCCAAACCATCAGCCCCATTAACAGCCTCTATGACGTTGAAATTTGAGATAAAGATACTACGCAAAAAGAAACGAAGTTCCAAATTATCTTCAACCAGCAACATCGTTTTACTTTCATTCCTTTTCTCTTCATGTCCCTGAACTGGTTCTTCCACCTCTTCCGGCCTCATTTCGACAGAATCAGAGAGAATGAACTCCACATTCTCCGTATAGTGCTCTTTACCTTTCAAAAACTCAACCGTGAAACAGCTGCCCTCCCCCTCTTTACTATCCACACGGATAGTCGCTTTGTGCAGTTCCACCAATTCCTTAACCAAAGAAAGACCGATGCCTGAACTTTGCTGATTAAACAAATTCTTGTCCAGCAGATTTTCAAAACGGACAAAAAGAGAAGCTTTCTTGCTTTCAGAAATTCCTATACCTTGATCCTGTACACCAATCGCCACATTATGCTCATTTTCATGAATGAAAAGCGTAATCATCTTACCCTGTGGAGTATACTTAAAAGCATTGGAAAGCAGATTAAAGACAATCTTTTCCAGCTTATCCGCATCTACCCACAGTTTCAAGGAAGGCATTTCACTTTCGAATACAAAATCAATATGATGCTCTTCGGCCAACGATTCAAAATTATCCATGATATGGCGTACAAAAGGAACAATATCGATCTGTTCTATACGCAACTTCATTTTATTTTTCTGTATTTTGCGGAAATCAAGAATTTGGTTCACCAAGCGAAGCATACGGTCGGTATTACGTTCTACTACATGCAATTGCTCACGTACATCATCTGGCAAAGTCTTGTTTTTCAAAACATATTCTACAGGACCTGCAATCAACGTTAGCGGAGTGCGAAGTTCGTGAGAAATATTTGTAAAAAAACGAAGTTTTATATCAGAAACCTGCTGTTCCACAGACACTTCATGTTTCAGACGATAAATAGTAAACAATATATATACTCCTGAAAACAGAATCAACAGAAAAGCAAGAATATAAATTGCCATAGCCCAAGCTGTTTCCCAAAACGAAGGCTGAATGGTGATTCTCAAACTGCGCTCGTTCTCTACCCAAACACCATCACTATTGGTCGATTTAACCTGAAAAACATAATCTCCTTTCGGAAGATTAGTATATGTAGCGGTACGCTGTCTGTCTACATAATTCCATTCTTTATCAAATCCGCGTAAACGATAAGCATAACGGATATTTTCAGGATAAATCATATCCAATGCAGCAAACGATAAGGTTACAATATTCTCCTTATGTGAAAGTACCAGATGTTCTGTATTATTGAGTGATTGCCGCAACAAACTTCCTGATACCCCTGGAACTACCTCTTGATTGGATATCTTCAAAGTACCTAAAATAATGGATGGTACATAATTACTCTTCTTAATATGCTCTGGTTCAAAATAAAGCACGCCACGACTGGTACCAAACAAAATGGTGCTGGAACTAAGATTCAACGACGTTCCCTCCTCAAAACGTATCTTACCACCAAAATCCCTTTCATTATAATTCTCAAAACGTTGTTCGGACGGAATAAATTTACTCAATCCGTTTTCCGTACTTATCCACAAGCTTCCTGTGTCATCCTCTTCTACAGACAACAGGATATCTGAAGGCAGACCATTCTTCACTGTATAGGATTTAAATACAGCTCCCCCTTCTCCGTTCATGGAAACAAGTTGGTTAAGGCCACCACCAAATGTAGCTAAATAAACTTCTCCTTGAGAAGTGGTTACAACCCGATATACGTTATTGTTGCTCAGACAATTCATATCATCGGGGATACGTGCATAAAGATGGAACACAATCGACTCCGGATCCTTAAAATCCTCTTTAAAACTAAGTGCGCCATCACTGCTCCCCACCCATATATTCCCCTTCTTATCAGAAGTGATATGGCGTACACGATAACAACGGTCATACGGAAAACCTTTCAGGTTATTTCTAGAACTAATAAACACATATTTCCCTTCAGGAGTTTTCTGAATATAATTCAACCCTCCACCAAAAGTTGCCACCCAAATACGTCCATGCTTGTCTTCATGTAACCAGTAAACACTATTATGACTCAGGCTATAAATATCATCTTCATCATATTTGAATCGAGTAAACTTAAAATGTGCCCCCTCCTTTTCTGCCAGAATAATACCATCCCCTTTAGTAGCAATCCAAATGTTTCCGCGAGAATCTTGCATGATATGATAAGGAACTCCACTTAACGGCCTACCAGATTTAGCTATAATCCCCTCTTCAGTCAGAATACCCTGAAAATCTAAATCAGAAGAATAAATTTCAATCTGACCGTCCCGTTTTCCCATCCAGATGCGATGTTCGCTATCTTCAAACAACGCACGTACCGTATTGGCATTCAAGTCATAACTGTGCCCCATGCGGGGATAAATATGGAACTGGCTTCCTAAAAAAGTAATCTTCTCCAACCCCTTAGAATGAGTACATAACCAAAGATTGCCTTGTTTATCGGATAACATAGAATGTAATTTGTTAGAAAAGTGCCAATCAGGTGAATCGGGGTCATTGTAGAAAGGTAACAGCCGATTTGCCTCCCTGTCATACCAAGAAAGCCCTCCTCCTTGCGGATGTACCCACAAATTACCGTTCAAGTCCTCACAAATATGAAAACTGGGATAGGAACGATCGGCACCACGAGGCTCCACTTGCATCTTTTCTTGCTTAAATACTTCCGTCAAAGGATTGAAATGACAAACCTTTCCCCATTCGGTCATCTCAAACCATGCTTCCTGCTTACTGTCAACATAAACAGAACGGAAAGCGTCTGCCGGGAATTCGGGACAATTGGATTTATTATAGACTTTACACTCTTTTGTATCCGAATGGTACAATATCAATCCTTCATGGGCAGTTGTTATCAACAGTCCCATACCTTTTATTTCATTTATAGCAATCACTTTATCCTTTACCGGCAATTCCCAAAGACGAAAGATTTCATTTTGCAAAGAATAGCACCATATCCGTCCCCTGTCTGATCCAAAATAAAGTTCGTCACCATAACTGCAAAAAGAGTAGAAAGCCTGTACGGATTCATCTTTGCCTGATTGGATATTCACAAAATAAGAAACAGGCTCTTCTTTATCATTCGTAATCTTTAGCAGACCGTTATCAGTAAGTAACCACTCTTGATTATAAGCATCGCTAAAAACCTGATTAATGTGAGCGGCATTTCCTCCATGACTATGAGTAGCATATACTTGAGTGGTTACACTGTAATCCTTAGGATTTGTTTTCACACGGACAGCCCCCTCATTTTCAGAAAGTAGCCAAATGACACTGTCGGGCAATATTTTAATAGAAGAGAAACGCATGCCCTCCTCTTCACCTTCTGCAGGAATTTGTTCGAATTTCTCTGTTCTTTGGTCAAAACGATACACACGGTAATCATACGTTTGCAGCCAAATATAATTATAAGGGTCTACTTCCAATAAGTCTACCCGGTTGTTAGTCATAGTAATTTTATTCCCTTGTCTGGCTTTATAAACTTTGAAGTCATAACCATTGAACCGGTTGATTCCATCCCAAGTAGAGAACCATAAAACTCCATTATGGTCTTGTACCATGCTCATGATAGAGTTCTGAGACAAACCGTTTTCCGAAGAATAATGAGTAAAGATACAATTAGGCTGACTTTTTGCATAAAAAAAGAACAGCAAAGTAAGTATAAACAGAATGTGTCTTTTCATTTCGTAGATTTTCATATATAGTATGGCAAAAATACATAAAAAACGAGAGATACCGACATACAAGTTCCTAAAAAAATAAAAGGGGCAAAGTTAAATACCCCTTTTATCATTCCACTCTTCCTTGACATTTTCCATAGGGGTAAATAAGATCCATCCCTACAGTGACAAAGTATTATTACATGAAGAAAAAACAGCTTATCTCTTTAAATTCTGCAACAATACATTTCCATTTTCCACAGGATTCCATCCGTCATCACCTGCCAAAATCTGTGCTTCATTATAATTACTGATATCGTTCAGTTGCTTTCCAAACGAAGCACGCGAAGCGGTAGCCGCCCCTTCTCCTGTATTCTGATATTCAGCATAGAATACGGTTTCCTCATTTTCTTTTTTGCCCCAGTTGTTCCACCCCACCGGAAGAATATGCTTTCCTAAATCACAATGAATAAAGACAGCCTGTGCATAAGGACGCCAAGGACGGGACAAATACACCTTCTGAGCCTCAACCACACCCGTCAATTTACAGCCAATAAAAACATAACCATATTTCTTGCCTTGATCTGTAGAAGGAGCGGTAACATAACCATCACCCAAGCTATGGATGGTGCAATCCTTAAACAATGCCGTAGACCAGCCAAAAATAAAATCCACCGTACCCTCTATATAACAATGGTCATAGAACTGACGACTGTCTTTGCCATAAGTATACAAAGTATCCTGATTTCCCAAAAAACGACAGTTTTTGAAATAAGCGCGATCTCCACTAACAAAACAGGCCACTGCCTGCCCTACTCTGCCGGCACTATTCTCGAAGGTGATATTCTCAGCATAGAAATCGGGAGCATAGATATAACAGGTTGACGAACCGGAGGTAGACATTTCTTCTCCGAAACAGTTCTTTTTAGAAGCAAAATCATCATTTGTCAGAATTGCTCCGTCCTCACCTATCAAAGAAATACTAATCTTACTTTCAGGAATAACCACTTTCTCTTTATATACCCCTTTACGGACTAGAATAGTAGTGCGTCCTGCTTTACGAAAATCGGGAACAGCATGGATCGCTTCCTGAATGGTAAAGAAATCACCACTGCCATCTTTTGCCACAACAAAATCATAATGACGTATAAAAGGCCCCAATACAGGAACCTCTTTAGCTATAGCATCCACTGTCAAACCTGCAATAGTACGCGCCCCATATACATTCAGGTGCGTATTATCCTCACGGCCTTTCGGACAAGCTGCACACACGCCTTCAGGAATCCACATGAACAATTTTTTTGAGGCCTCCGGCCCCATTCTCTGCACCAAATCATGCGTTATCTTATTCATATCCACAAAAGGCACATCCAATTCTTTTGCCACATTGCGCGGAGAATCCAAATATTTTCCATGAGTGTCAATCAGCACTTCTCCATCTTGAGAAACACCCCCCTTTGACAAATCCTTGCGCACATCATCTTCGGCCACCGCATTTTTATTATTCCGAAAATTACGGCGAACTATAGCATTGAACAAAACGGGAATTCCTCCTTTGGCACGTGTTTCTTTTACAAAACGGCGTAGATTGGCATCAAAAGTAGATCCGGGATCAGTATGACGTTTCTCATCTACCTTCTCATCATTATGCCCAAACTGAATAAAAACATAATCACCCGGCTTTACTTTATTAATTACTACCTCCCATAATCCTTCATCAATAAAACTTTTAGAACTCCGACCATTTCTAGCATGGTTTTCCACACGAATATTTTCACTGAAATATCCTCCCAGCACATGGCCCCATCCACGTTCCTGATTACCTCCCTCTAAGGATTTGTTGGCCATAGTCGAGTCACCTATCATAAAGATAGTAATTGTGTGGTCTGCCGTAAAAGCAGAAAATAACAACAAGGCAACAAATGCCATCAACATCTTAATTTTCATCGCTTTCTATTTTAAATTTTGATTAAAGAACTCAAGTATATCAGCCTGTATCTCCTTACTGCAAAAATGAGGCAAATCATAGAACTTGGTAGTCAATAGATTTTCTACCGATTGACCCTTCCATACATCCTGCATGGTAGAGAAAGCGCTTTCAACGCCCTTTACAGGAAAAAGTTTGTCCCGCAAACCATTGATGAACAACATCGGTTTGGGACAGGCGATAGATGCCACATGAGGATAATCCATCCAATTCCGTATTCCGGGAATAATCATGGAATAAGCAGACCCGCCTTTGTTCTGATTATTGGTAAGTGTCATTAAGCTATCTGTAGTATTCATCCAGCACACAGCAGCGCCTGCCTTCACCACATCTGTAGCGGCACTGACCATCCAAGCACGATGTGCTCCCATAGAAAAGCCCATAGTACCTATTCTATCTTTACTGACCATAGGCAATGTAGCCAAAAACTCAGCACTACGGATATCATCCCAAACAATCAAGGCCCCCCATGACATTCCCATCTGTAGCATATTGGCAGCCAACGCTTGCTGTGAGTCATAGCGCACTCCTTCCTTACGTCCCCGTTCCCCCCAAAACAAGGCATCCACAGCAAGCACTACATATCCATGGCTTGCCAGATAATCACCCACATACTGTTTATCATAACATCTTTCCGCCCAATCATCCGCATCGGCTGTCACAGATGCCTCCACACCGAACGGACGTACCATCTTCTCTTTCCCTATTGAGAAATGGGCCCCATGGTCGTGAAGTAATAACACTGCAGGAAATGGTCCCTTCCCCTCAGGGACCAACAGATAAGCGGGAACACGGGAATATTTCGAAACATTAAACAGAATTTTTTCCACTGTATACCCTTCCCTCCGCTCAATATCTATCACTTCTTTATCAAAAGCCGCTACAGGAGGAGCAGGCTGCATACAATCCAACAAAACTTTTCTAGCCTCTTCACGCCATTTTTCAAAATTTCGGATAGAAGAGTTCCCCCATGCCATAGGATAAGTCAGACTTTCTTTCAGCTTCTGATAAAACAGCGGCATATCATTCTGCGTTTCATAACGCATAGAGACGGTTTCCACCTTTTCTTGAGCAGAAACCGTCAGACATATCCCGAACAACAATAAACAAATTACAGCATTCTTCATAAACCTATACCTAACAAACTTTTACTTTTCAAGGTAACTAATTAATTTTATCATATTATCAATATAATCCCCTACAGAGATGCACAATTCTCCGGTAGTACACGGATAAGGTGATGTATCGTGCTCGTCCCCTACAAAAGTAGCTATATATTTCGTTTCCTCACTAGGTCCTGAAACAGTATATGGCTTATACGGGTTCGAGGTTGACTTTAAAGGAGAGAGCCAGCAACCGTCCTTAGTCAGTGATTGCACCAATTTCCGGGCAACTTCTTCCGTAGCTTTTCCACGTAAACGAGTATAATATTTAGGTAAAGGAACCAAATGATCCTGTAGCAAAGGTGAATTCTTCGCCAACTCGGATACAGGAAGTTTCTTCACTTCCTCATAACGGCGACGCAGTTCACCAGGATTCACAAAAGTTGCCGAATTATAATGAGCTATTGTATTTTCTATATTCTGATCAATATAATACGTTCCATTTTTCACATTACTTCCCTTACGATGGACATACAGTGGTTTACCTGTATCAGGATCAACAAAACGAGGAACCAAAATAGCTTCCGGATTAGTAGACTGACGCTTCCATTTCTTCACATCCGATTCCGGTAATTTCATTGATTCCAAAAAACGAATTGCAGCAGGAATCCCCGACAGGAAACGAGTATCAGCTGTAAGTTTATAGTAATCCATCATTAAATTGATAAGACGGACGGTAGTACCGGTATTCACACTGCGCGGTTCATAAGAACGGGCATGAGCCGGTTTCAAATCATCTACTGTATATTGGTCCGCCCAGCCTGCATAAGGTTCCCCTTGTTGAAGAGAAATCATCAAGTACATAGCACGCATAATAGGCTCCTTTACCCCTTGCAACCCCATTGCTTGATAGCATTGAATCAAAAACTCGGTCGCATCAGGAATCACATCATCATTCAGAGTAATAAAAGACGAATAATCTTTCTTACCTTGAAAAGGGTGATCATACATCAAAGGATAACGTTGAGGCCATCCACCCACCGGATATTGACTTTTCAAAACAAAATCAATGGTTTTCTCCAAAGCCGGACGGAAAGCAGGATCATTTTTTTCCACATACATACGAAGTAGAAATTTAGCAGCCTCCATAGTACCCGCATCATCATAAGTCGCATTTCCATAATAATGTTGAAATTCCTCCAGACGCCAGCCATTTTTACCAACGGTATCATACCAGGACTTTAACGAGTTCTCTCCTGCAAAATCAAATACATAATTCCATCCTCCACATTCAAGCTGCCCCCAAATCAAAGTGTTAGCCACTTTTTGGGCAGCTTCATAATAGTACTCATCTCCTGTAGCATGATAAGCGTCAAGCAACAAATGACCGACAGAAGGAGTTCCCGGTGGCTGAATCCAAACCATTGTCCTCTTGGCTTCCATCTCTCCCCATGAGCGGGACATATCCGGCAAATAATTCCATACAAAACCACCATTATAACTCACTTTATCCATCATAAACTGAGTGGCGGTTTTCATTGTATTTATCACTTGGTCATCTAACTTTTTATTAGTTTGAGCCATACCTGCGCAAGCAAAATTTGCCATACACAAGCAAAGGGCAATTCTTCCCCATCTCTTCTTTAATGTGCTTTTCATTGTTGTTGTAGTGTTTTGATTCAAGTTTGAATATCATTATGAAGCAAAATAAGCCATTTTTTAGGGTATGGGATTGTAATATTTGGTCTTTTCCTCGTATATTTTAATCACGGTGAACCACTCTCCTTATATATTATATATATTTGAAGAAAAGTTTTAGTTATTCATTTTATATTAAATGCAAGATCATGAATCGTAAAGTAAGAACCGCATTGTATGCTTGTGCCCTGATGGCACCACTAATATTGCAGAGCTGCAATGCACAAAGTGAAAAAAAAGAGAGCGACAAAGAGTGTACTGAAGAAACAAACAAAAACACTGAAAAAAAGGTTATGAAAACAGGTAGTGAAAACTTCATTTTTGCAGAAGGCAAAGAATGGGAACCTGCAGGCGAAGGTGTAGTGCGCCAAATCATGGGTTACAATGATGACATCATGGTTGTTAAAGTAAAATTTGAAAAGGGAGCTGTAGGAGCTGTTCACCATCATATCCATTCACAAGTGACTTATGTAGAAAGTGGAAAATTTGAGTTCACCATCAATGGTGTGAAAAAAATTGTATCGGCCGGTGACTGTCTGTATAAGGAACCAGATGCAGTGCATGGTTGTGTATGCCTGGAGCCGGGTATGCTGATAGATTGTTTCAGCCCGATGCGTGCTGATTTCCTGGAAAAGAAATAGACAAGCCATATATTCCATCCACTGCAGGAGCAGATTGTTGTGCCTTCAGGACATTTAATATGCTCCTACAGTGGAGATGAATTCTGTTTTTTAATCTGCAAAACGGATGGGACGATTGCTTAACCTTATCAAATCCGGTAAATCATAATATTTCAAAGCACCATACAACACATTAGAATACATATCCCACTGCATAGGCTTCTCAATGTATTCCTTCCAAGTCTTCACACTATGTGTTATCTCCACACTGTTGATTCTTTCATCCAAATAAGCAGCATGAATTACAGCTGGACCATAAATACCATTGGCAAATACTTTGACGGGATGTCCTTTCAAAAGTTCATGTTCTGAACAAAAATCAAGCAAAGTCAGGATATCGACTACCCGTTGTCCCATAATAGGACGCCCTATATGCATACTGATCATTGCATTACGATATTCACGGTTCCAATATTTAGCATCCGTATAAAATGCAGGATCTGTTGTTTCCCCCAATCCGCGCAAGTCTGCCAACAACAAAATTTTTCCTTCCGTCAAGGCAGCAGCAAAATTCGCATATTCACTCAAATAAGTTCCTTTCCCCTCTTCCTGCAACCTTAACTCAATAGGAGAATCAGCATTCGCTCTGGACGGCATGATAAGAATACAAGGAACAGGCATCTCCCCTTCCCTTATGAGCTGAAACTTATATTGTTCATATTCACGCATTGAATCATGTCCGGTTGCCTCAATTCTTATTTTATGGTCAGGAAGACCTTTAAGACCTAACAAATCCAGCATCTTTGTTTGAACAGTTTTCTTTCCTTTCGAAAGAAACGTCTCACGCTTGGAAGCCCACTCATCCAGCTGATTCACATTTTCCTGCATAATACTGAGTGCTCCAGGCATAGATACATTCACCTGTCCTTTAGTCGTACAAAGCATATCTGACAACTGAAAACGGTCTTGTGCCGCTTTCTTCACCGGAGATTGATTATCTTTCAACCAACGCTTGAACCAACTGGCCAACTTTTGCCTTTTTTCAGCTCCAAGTCCATGACCGGTTTCTACTGTCAGCATATCCACCTTTTCGGGAACTCCCAAGACTTTATAGCACTGTTGTAATTCAGCAAATCCTTGTTGCGCACCCCATAAATCGACAAAATCATATTTACCGCTTAAAATCAATAAAGGCCGTGGAGCCATCATTAAAGCAAAATCAGGTACCTCCAGTTGTTCACGCCCTTCGTATGGTATATGTTGGCAACCATCGGAAGGACCTTGCAACTCCATAGTACGTTCTCGGGTAGAAAAGAAACTACAAATAGCCGCTACCTTTACACGGGGATCCAAACCTATATAATAAGCGGTCTGAGTGCCACCGCCAGAAGATCCATATACTCCGATATGCTCCGGATCAATATCCTTACGGGTCAGTAAATAGTCCAAAGCCCGATGATTATCCCAATATTCCTGTGCTGCCAAACTAGTACCAAGCAAGTTAAAGCCCGCATTCAGTAAGGTATGTTCCGTAGTAGCCCCCCGTGTCAGCGGCTTTCCTTCCCTATCAATAATTTGCAACCGTTCTCCCTGGCCTATGGGATCTACCACCAGCACAGCAATACCATTGGATGCCATCAACATAGCGGCATGAGACGAAGGACCTTTGCCATTCAATCCATGTCCGCAAAGTTCCAATGTCGCCGGAACAGGAACAGTCGTGTTCTCTGGCATATAAAGATGTGCTGTGACATAGCGGCCGGGCTTGCTTTCAAAAATTATTTTCTCTATATGATAACCCGTACCTTGTACCTTCCCTACCACCTGAGCATTTAAACTCCCTTTTTCAGGAAAAGTACCTACTATTTGTTTATATCGTTCACGGCAACCCTCCAGATACTTCTGCATCCCGGCAGGAGAAGCAAACGCTTTTTGAATGGCAAACTGCCGGTCGGCAAACTGCCGATGCACATCACGCATCAGATAAGAATTATAAGCGGTACTTTGCCTCCAAGGTAATGCCTTAAACTCACCTTGAGCAGATACCACCAAAGTCCCCACCCATATTCCCAAACTTACGCACAAAGTGCGAAAACCGATGATTTTTCTCATAGAATCAATCCTTTAAGTTATTGTACCACAATTTCAATTTTCTGACGGTTATCTCCGGCTGTCTTCACATACAGACGTTTATGCTCCGTATCATAAAACCAGCCTGTATTCCGGTCTGCATCTGCAACTGATGAAAGAACGGGCAACGATTTACCATTTTCTATCACAGATTGCGGAGCGTTCTGCAAATAAGCCTTCACCAGATAAGTGTGTCTGACAGGTTTGTACTTCCCTACCGGTTTATCTGCAGTAAACGTCCAGCTATCATCAGCGAGCCTGCTGGTAAAGCGGGTCAATGAACCAATCCCTTTTTGATAATCCATTGATATACCATCATCTTCATACATCTCATAAGAAGAAATACCTGACGGATAGACATCCAATGTTATCACATCTACAGGATGCTGATCTACCCACTGCATAGCAGGTTGCATGGGAATAATAGCTCCGGCTTTTATATAGACAGGCAACACATCCAACGGAGTAAGAAAAGACTTATATTGGCGGCCCTCGTAACGCTCACCGGTTTCATAATCAAACCATTCTCCACCGGGGAAATAGACATGTTGGCTCAGTGCACCTTTGGTAGTGACAGGACAAACCATCATCCATGGCCCGAACATATATTGACGCGCCAGCTGATAGGTATTCTCATCCTGAGGATAATCCATCACTAAAGGGGTCATCATGGGACGTGCCGTTTTATAAAGCTGATAAGCATTACTATAAATATAAGGAATCAATGTATAACGCAAACTATCGTACTTGATAAAATTGGCCAAAGCCTCCGGACCATAAGTCCAAGGTTCATGATAATGGGGGTGATCCATACCGAACACCATGGCGATAGGTGAAAACATACCGAACTGTACCCAACGAGTATATAATTCCGTATCGTAAGGAGAATACTGTTCAAATCCTCCCATGCAATGAGTCCAGTTACCCACGCCACTCATACCGATATTAAGTCCCGCACGTATCACCGGTTCAAACCACTGCCATTCACTCCCCCAGTCTCCGGCCCAAATATAAGGATAACGCTGAATTCCCGCATAACCCTCACGGGTATGTGTCACCCCCCTCATATTATTATATTCCTGAAATTTACGATAGGGCGCTTCCGCATAAGCTAAAGGAAAAATATTATGAAGTCCTTTTAGGTCCATCGTCCCTCCGACATCCGTTTTCACAAACTTAGCCCCGATGGAAGCCACTTTCATTACTCCGTTCTCCCACCACCAATCCACCGCTTTCGGGTCAAAGAAATTCACCACCCCTTCTATCTTGGCTCCTGGATACAGCACATTTCCCTGTTCACGCGCCTTATCCAATAGATGATATTCAGGGCCATTATCTAATATGGAACGGATATGAAGCCCCACCATTTTTACATTTTGCGCATAGCAACTATCAAACATGGCTTTCGGATCTTTGAACGTATTGCGCCATTCAAAACAACAACCACCATTTCCGTAAGTGGTATTAAACAATCTCCAAGTAGAATCCAGCCAAAGCAAATCAAAAGGCACTCCTTCCTCACGCAAACGTTTACATAAAGCAGGCGGGTATTTATCGGAAGTCATCTCTTCATTCTTCCAAGTTCCACCGGAATAAGTACCAACATGCAACCCCATTGCAAAACGAGGAAGCATAGGGGATTTTCCAGTCAATTCCGTATATCGGTCAATCATGGTATAAAAATCGGGACCATACATAAAATAATAGTCCAAATCACCGCCAAAAGCTTTAAACGAATAATAATCACTACTATCCCACCCCATATTCCATTCGGTAGCAAACGGAGTATGAAAGAACAAACCATATCCTTTGGTACTCATCATAAAAGGTACGGGACAATAATTGGCACGTAAAATATCTTTTCCTCCTACAGCCGGTTTTATCCCTCTTCCCAACTCTACATTCAGATAAATCTTACGCCCTCGCTGATCCATGAAATCCATACGTTCCCCAAAACCAAAGAAATGCTCATCCGGCTGTAGAACAGCTTTCATCTTGACAGAATCCTTATAAAAACGTTGTTCCTCAAGTTCTGTATAAAGCATCTTGCCGTTTTTATCAGAAACAGACAGACAGAATGGATTCTTGGTAGCCTCTATAATCAGTTTTCTGGTCGTAATCAACCATGCAGTATCTCTATCTTCCACCGTATAGTTGACAGAAGAAAAATCATATTTCCGAACCATCCACTGTTCATTCTCAGCGAACACAGTACCTTGAGAATGACGTACACGGAACATATCATCTGTACAAAATTCCAATTTCACATTTCCCTGAGGCAAAAAAAACAACAAATCATTTCCTGTCTTCTTAAAAGAAGCACTAGCCGCCCATACCCCTATACAATACAGGCATAAACAAAAGCATAGGATTGTTTTTTTCATGGTATCTGTTATTTTATTTAAAATCAATCATATTGAAAATCAGCTTTTTGGCTACAAGTCCGGCAGCCGAATCATTAATGATGTTCCCATAGATATCCAATGTAGAGAACAAAACACTACCCTTACCCATAGGGACAATCCCCATAGCAGTTCCGATAGCCATAGGATAAGTATGATAGGCTCCGACCAGCAATTCTTCACCTTCCATCACTAATCCCATACGCTCCACCCCTGTATGTATCAATGCCTGATAAGGCCAGTTGAGAGCATTTCCGACAGGAAGTTCCTTGAAAATATCATGCGGCTTATTAAACATCACCCCGCCCAGCCAGTTGGTTCCAACAAAAAATTTGTCCTTAAACACCGCTTTACTATTAACCGCTATAAATTCCGACCACTCATCAGCACTCTGAATAATAAAGATTTTGGTTCCATCATTTACTGCACGTTCCATTAAACGCTGTGCATCCGGCATCTTATCATTAGGAACGGCCCAATCCAGACGACAACGCGCGTTACTACGAGGATGCCTGAAACGGATCTCTATATCGGCAGACTTGCCTCCTTCCAAATAGACTTTTCCATCGCCCAAATGCTCTTTCTTTCTAGTTATTTCATATATTTTCTTACCATTGACAAAGACTTCAATCATACTACGGTCATTACTTTGAGGAATAATTGTATATTCACCACTGACAGAGGGAAGTACTTTACCACTCCATTTAATACCATAACCATCAAGCATATACACAAAAGGACTTGGTGTAGCTCCCTCAATAGCACTCAGATTAACCACCTTGGCCACTTCATGATAAACTTCCTTCTGAAATTCCATATCCTCATAATAGACCACATCTAATCCCGGTTTGCCATCGGCAGAGCGTAACGCTTCCATCGGCACCATTGTCAACTGATCTTTCCTAGGAGGACGGGCCACCATAATCCAATCCAACTTTCCTAAATTATCCTCATAAGCTGCAACCGCTTCTTTCGTTTTACCCTTCAAGAAATTCTGTAAAGCACTCCCATCTTCCCAAACGGCCCCTTTACCATCCAACATATTGGATGCCAGATTTACAGACAATATATCATCATACCCAGTTGTAACAACAGAATTTTCCTTACATAGTTTTGCTTCAATTCTACAAAGTCCTCCAGCTGTAGGAACAGGTATTTTTACATCTTTCACCAACAACTGACCATAAACCTCACCTCCGGCAGCTTCCGTTTCATAAGTCCCTACCTCCATCACTTTTCCTTGAGAGTCTGTCACCGAGATTTTCAATTGATGGTTTCCCCGGACATTCTTCTCATTAATCAGATAAAAATCAACGGTCACCTCTCCCCCTGCGGCTGCAACCTGTTGCCTGGTCTTTACCGCTACATACAAAGGCTGATTATAACGAGCTATGATAGCCGGATCTGATTTGGGATAACGAAAACAATCGACAATTCCCGAATAATTCTCCGTCAATTCCGATTCCCATCCATTAACAACGTATGCATCCGTCAAATTATTCATTCTGGCCGATTCTATTTTACGTCCTTGGTGCTCATAGGATACAGTCCCCATAGCCACACACAAATCATCTACCGTAGGATAAACTGTCCTTAACTGTTTAGCATCCAGGAATTCATTAAATTCATCATACCAACGTAAAAACTCTCTACCATCCCATCCTTTATAGCTATATTTTTCCAAATCTTCTTTATTTTTTTCCAAACGAGGAGGTGATGATAAAGCCCCTTCCTCACCAAAGAATACAATTTCACGCTTATTCTTTGTATCATTATAATAATCTTCAGGGCCTTTGTACAAACCTTCATTCCAAACAGCAGGTCCTCCGGCACGATGATAATCATACCAACCACTCCAATACACTTTTTCATCGTAAGGACGAATATGAATTTTAGCCTGATCTTCTATATCATCCCCCTTTGCCCAAGCCGAGGTACGAAGAATCAGCCGGGAAGGATCCAGTACACGCATATCCTTCATCGCTTGAATCTCCAATTCTAACTTTTCAGGAGTAGCATTTCCCGATTCATTCATCATATTGTAGATAACCAGACAGGGATGACTGCGATCCCTCTTTACCATACGGATGACCTTTTCATGCAAAACAGCATTCATAAACGGCTGTTTCACATCCAGACGGAAGCCACCAGGCTCTTCAAAATAGAGCAGTCCCAACTCATCAGCATAATTCATTACGTCAGTATTACCGATAAAACGATGGAAATTCAACATATTCAACCCTAACTCCTTAGCTATGCGAATTTGCCTTTCAGCCAATTCTTCCGATGGGAAAATACCATTGACCGGCCAAAAACTCCAACTGATGGCCGAGCGAAGCATGATACGTTTTCCATTTAAACGAAAAACAGCATCCTCACCTATACCGGAAGCCTCGAACCAACGAAATCCAAAACGGCGGGAATCTTTATCTACCCAGTTCTTTCCTTCGGATAACTCCACCTCACATACATACAGATTAGGATCATCCACACTCCATAATTTCGCATCCGGAGCTGATACAGGAATCTTCAGTTCATTCATGCCTTTATTTAATGAAACACCCTTTATCTCTTTAGAATAAACTATTTTTTCTTTATTTTGCCACTCGTACACCGTTATACGAAGATCCTGCTTCGTAGTCTTTCCTTTTTCATTCTGTAATGTCAGAATAGCGTTGGCGGTGGTTATCTGAGGAGTGTTCTGCATATAAATATCCGCCACATAAACAGCATTACAGACCTTCATACCAACTTTTCCTGTTATTCCTCCAAAGCCATGACCGGGAGGCAACATTTTATCTCCCCACGGAATAGTTCTGGAGTCGCGCCAATCATGGTTACCACCCGCATCCGTTATACGTACAGCCAATTGTACTTGTTCTCCCGATTTTATATAAGGAGTAATATCCGTTTCGAAAGGAACATTGTCCACAATCTGATAATCCACTAATCTCTGATTAATAAAAATCTCCGCCCGTGAACGTATAGAGCCAAAATTCAAAAAGACTTTTTGTCCTTTCTTCAACACCGGAATATCCATTGTACGACTCCACCATGTAACTCCTGTAATATCTCCTTCGGGTCCGGACTGAGTTTGAAGATATTCTTCAGCTGTTCCGGGAACCTGTACCGGAAGAGCCTGGGCAGAAGTCAATATATCCCATCCCGCTGTAGGAACAATTACAGGACTTTTCCGTGCCTCTTCCAATGTCAAATAAATATCCTCTGTCTGCCAAGTCGCTTTTTTATCCTGCCATAAATGCCATCCTTTTCCTGACAAATCAAAAAATGGTCTCTCCTGTGCTCTCACCCCATAAAATGGACATAACAACAAAAATGCTATGGCAATAATACTCTTCTTCATAATGATCTATTACTTTCTTTTATTAAATTCAATAATAACTGTTGGCCCACTACATTAGCCCTATTCTCGCTTTTGGTATTAAAAGTATTCATCGACTCGTTCATGCCATCAAGATCAACAGGAACTGTATAAGCTTTGACATCCTTTATACATGCAGGAATATCCAATGTAGTAATAATTATTTTTCCACGACCTGCCGGAATAACAGACAAGGCAGAATAAACTTCTTTTTTATGATCGGAAACACAAGCAACCAATGTTTCCCCATTAAAGCAACGCAACCCTACACGATGACGGTTGTAAGTAGCAAAGCATTGATATTCCCAATTAAAGACACAATTGACAGGCAATCCATCAAAAATAGGATGTTCTCTATTGAAAAAGTTCCCACCATACCAAGCCGTACCTAGTTTCTTTGAACCACGATAATCCAAAACTTCTTTATCCGCTAAGAACTCAGCCCACCTTTCCGCATTATCCACAATAATCAATGTATGTCCCTTGTAAACCCATTCCATAATATCACTCATACCACTTCCCCATTGAGTAGGTTCAAAGGCGCCAACCAACAAATAATCTCCCGAAGGTGTCCCTTCTTTATATTCCGGAATATCAAAACCAACTGTTTTCATAAAATTGCTCAGAACGCCCGTAGTATCAGCAATAGAACCATTAGCTGTAATTCCTTTCGTATTCAAACTTACAGCAAACAAAGAATCGTCTCCAGTTGCAAAAGTTTTTTTGCCTTTGACCAACTTTGCTTCAATACAAACATAGCCTGTTGCCCGAGGAACAAAATTCCAGCCGATCTGTAAACATTGACCATATACATTCCCCCCTTTAACATGTACACTAGATACATGGGTAGCCAATACAGTACCTTCCGCATCTTTCGCTATCAATTGAAGAGAATAATTCCCCTTCAAATTCTTTTCATTTACAATATAAGTATCTACTATAGTCGTATCTCCAACATTCAGCACTTTCCGATTCATTTTTACAGCTAAAAATAACGGTTGGTTATAACGAGCCATTACTTCCACATCTCCTTTAGGATAACGATAATTATCAACAATGCCGGAGTGATTTTCCAGTTTCATACTTTCCCAACCATTTACAGCATAAGCATCCACCGTATTACTGATACGAATATTCTCAATTACCCTACCTTGATAATAGAAAGTCACATTCCCCATGGCACGGGTCAAATCATCCACTGTAGGAAATGCTTTGGCAAATCCATTGTGTTTAAGAAACGAATCATATGCATCATACCATTTCATATAATCCATCGCTTCCCATCCAGAAGTAGTGCCAGATTGCAGGATTTCATCCCGAATGAGCTGAAGACGCGGCGGAGTACCAATAGCCCCGTCTTCCCCCCAATAAATAATCTCATCCTTATGATCTGAAAAACGGTGATAGTTATCTTTACCCCAATATAAATTATCATGATAGCAACCCGGACCACCTGCATGATGCCTGTCATACCATCCATAATCATAAAAAGTAGTATCGTTTGGCATCAAGTGCAATTTAAAACGGGCATTCGCCTCATTTTCCGGGTTCTCTCCATTACTGGAATTATAAGTTAAGATACGGGTAGGATCCAACGAATGTGCCATACGCATCTGCGCATAATCCTGTACCTGTGGCCAAGCTCCCCGTTCATTATGCAAATTATAAATAACAAGAGACGGATGGTTACGGTCACGTTTAATCATTCGCACCAATTTTTCATTCCGGTAAGCAAAATAAAACTTGCTTTGCTTGTTATTATCATTAAAGTGACTGATAGGATACTGATTGCCTCCCGGTTCTTCAAAGTATAATAATCCCAATTCATCAGCATAATCCAAGACATTGCTATGCCCGATAGTACGGTGAAAATTCAACATGTTAAGTCCTAGCTTTTTAGCACTCTCCACTTGTCTCCTAGCCAACTCATCAGATGGAGTGATCCCATTATCCGGCCAGAAACTCCATGAAATAGCTGTACGTAAAACAATTCTTTTTCCATTCAAGAAAAATTGCTTATCTCCATGAATATCCTTCACTTCAAACCATCTGAATCCAAAACGCTGCGTATAATTATCCGTACCTACTGAAACAGACAAATCATAAAGATGAGGAGAATCCGTACTCCACAATTTTGCCGCTGGCAAATGAATATGAAAAGTTTGTTTATTCTCTCCGACAACAAGATTTTCAACAGAGTATTCTTTTCGGTAAAGTACTTTCTCACCTTTATGTTCTTTTACTGTTAAAAGCATTTTCTGAGCCTTCATCGGGTTCTTTGTTTCATTACAAGCCGTCACTTCAACTTCAATAGAATGAGGGTCCGGTTGGTTTTTAATAAAAACATCTCCAATATATAACTTATCCGTAGCAACCAACTCCACTTTTCCAGTTATACCGCCAAAACCATGAGAAGGATTAGTTCTATACTCTCCCCATGTATAGACTTGGGAATCTTTCCAATTAAAATTACCATTTGGATCAGTAATGCGGAAAGCAATCACATTTTCCTGACCAGGTAGAATAAAAGGTGTCACATCTACAGCAAACGGCGTACTATTCACCAAATCATATCCCACCAATTTTTTATTAACAAAAATCTCAGCTCTAAAACGGACAGAAGCAACATTCATCACTATCCGTTTATTTCTCCAATCAGCAGGTACATTTATTTTTGTATCAAACCATGAAACCCCTACATAATTTCCGGTAACTCCAAATGTTTCTCCATTCCATCCCCATAGGTGTTGCTCTACGGTAGCAGGAAGTGTCACCCCTATCTTATCGGGTGTATCAAGCAAATTCCAGCCTCCGGTAGGTATATGGACAGGGAGGTCATGAATATTGACAGGAGGAACGTAAAGAGAATCATTTTGCCATACAGCCGAACGATCAAGAGTGATATTCCATAGAGTTTCTGATAAATTGAGACATGCCCTCTGTGCTCTCATAGATGTTACAAGCAATAGTACACAACCCGTTAAAACGAATATTTTTTTTATAGCTGATTTCATTTTACCTCTATTTTTCTTTATGGTATATTGTAAAAGGAGTATGTTAAGAAGAAATACTTCAATATACTCCTTTTACAAAATTACTTTATTTTGTATATCCGGGATTTTGAGTGAATTCATCTTTATTAGTCACCGCATCCAATTGATTTTGGGGTATCGGACGTAGCATATGATATTCTTGAATATTATCTTTTGCATCCATATTATGCAACTTAACGTATTCAACTAACTTTTTAGTTCGTTTTAAATCAAACCAACGTATTTGTTCTCCACACAATTCCCTAGCCCTCTCATCTAAAATAAAATCGATAGTCAGTTCCGATTCAGTAATTCTCATGTCATTTTCTTTACTTGGTATTGCACGTTTCATCAAAAATTCATTCATCAAATCCACTGCTTCCTGTTTATTCGTTTGCAGCATCGCTTCGGCTGCAATAAAATACATTTCCGGCAAACGAATGACAAATGCATCCCGTTGACACCAATCCTGATTATAAACCGCCGTAGGATCGGCAAACTTATGCATTTCTACAAATTGCGACCTTAAGATAGCTTTACCTTCCGAAGTGTACACGTCATTAACATCCAGCAAACGATACCGCTTTGACGCCCATACTTTTTGTGAATCAGTAGCAGCCGTTTTCATGATATATATGGCCGTATCTCCTGTAGCCATTAAAGGATAAACTTTTAAATCACTCTCAGATAACGGATTCTTGTTTGCGTACCAGGCATCTTTAAACGTCACTTTATAACGCTGATCTATATTCTCATTATATAATTGCAGCAAATACCTGGACGGCATATATCTTTGGAAAGGACGAGCATTCAAGACATCGCGTTCCATTCCGGCTTCCTTATCATATTTCATTACAAAATCAACAATCCCTTTATTACCCGAATTAGTAGCAGTAGCATCAAAAGCATTATTTTCTAATTCTGAGTTGGTGTAATTTATAGAAAAAATTGCTTCTTTGTTTGTACCTCCATCACAATTGGCAATATCCCACATATCACTATAATCAGTATAGAAAGAATAGCGTTGACTATTGATAATATCCTTTGCCAACATAGCGGCCTCAGCATAAAGCGAAGCCTCGCCCGTTGCACAAGCTCTGGTCAAACAAGCTCTTGCTTTAAAAGCTTTAGCTACATCCTGAGTTATTCTACCATCTGTTGATTTGCCTGGTGCCAGTTGATTGACAGCCACATCTAAATCATCAAAAATAACTTTATAAAAATCTTCTACAGACGAACGGTGTGCTTCAGTAACAGCACCCGTTATAGGTTCTGTGTTCAATACCACGTCTCCCCAAGTTTCTGTTATCAACCACAAATAGAAGGCTCTCCAAAACTTAGCCTGGCCTTCAAATGACTTATTTTCAGCTTCGGTCAATACTTCACTTGGCAACAAAGAAATAGTCTGATTACAAGCACTTAATGACAAATAAAGATTTTTCCAAACATTTCCGATAGTTGATTGGGAGCCATTTAAGTCAATAGTATAATCAGCCAATTGATTTGCTTTATTATCTCCCCCACGCAAAAACAAATCAGTACCAGATTCTGTCATACCAAAACCATCTTCCTGACCATAAAATGTCCTTGCACCCGAATAACAGGAATTCAACGCACTCTCTATTCCAACTTTCGTTTTCATAAATGGATCCGTTGTCAATCCACTTTTATTAGTTTCTTCTAGAAAGTCTTCACAAGAGACATGACATAAACAAAGAAATAATATGCTTATATAATAATAAAATTTTGTTTTCATAATGATCATAATTAAAGATTACAAACTAAGATTGATGCCAAACAACACTTGCTTCGCCAATGGAAAGTCCATACTTCCATTGCTTTCCGGATCATAATTCGGGAAATCCGTGAAGGTAATGAAGTTATTCAAAGAACAATAAATACGCAACTTCTGCACCATCATTTTGGATGTCCATTCTTTAGGCAGTGTGTATCCCAATGTAATATCTCGTATTTTCACAAAAGAAGCTTTACGGAATGCCAATGAAGACTGTAACAAATAGCTGTTCGTTGAATAACCACTATTGGGACGAGGATACTCATTGCTAGGATTCTCAGGTGTCCAATAATTTACAGGTGCGCTATTTTCCAACGCACTTGGCTTGTATAACTGAGTATAGGCATCTTTTACATATTGTCCGATACGACCATAAATAAAGAACATTAAATCAAAATTCTTATAGGTGATATTATTAGTTATACCAAACGTATACTTAGGAACTCTTGAAAAAATAACCCGGTCATCCGTAGAGAAAACGCCTTCACCTTCAGAACCTTTAGGTGACATATCTGCCACTTTAATATCCCCTGGCTTAAATCCTCCAAAAGCTTTGGCCTGAGCTTCCTCACCTAATTGCCAGATACCAATCTTTTTATAATCATAAAAAACTTGAGTAGGAGAGCCAACAAACCAAAGATTACCTTCATCACGCGTTACACCACTATTTAAAGCTTTAATTTTTTCACGATTCAAACTATATGTCCAATCCGTATTCCAACTAAAATTTTTATTTTGAAACCAAATTGTATTCAATGTCACTTCAATACCTTTATTTTCTGTTTTACCTATATTCTGCATAACAGATGCATATCCAGTAGAACTAGGCAATAAACTTGGAAGTAACAAATCCGAGGTTTGTGAAATATAAGTATCAATTGTACCAGATATGCGATTTCTTAAAATTGAGAAATCCAGTCCAAGATTCCATGTCGATGTTTTTTCCCAAGTCAAATCTTTATTTGCAATCTCGCTAGGATAATATCCATAAACACTACTACCCAATGTATATACTGATTTTTTAAGTCCTCCTAAAGTAGCATAAGCATCAATTGCACTGTTACCAGCAACTCCCCAACTTAAACGTAATTTCAAATTACTAAAAATATCTTGATCAGCCATAAAGCCTTCTTCTGAAATACGCCACGCAGCGGATGCTGACGGGAAATACCCCCACTTGTGCCCCTTCGCCAAAACGGAAGATCCATCAGCACGCAAAGAAGCTTGGAATAAATAACGTTCATTAAACTTATAATTCAATCGTCCAAAGAAAGAAACCATTTGCGTCTCAATCAATTGACTGGCATTTTCTTTTGAATCAGCATTTGCTCCCAGATCGTGGAATGAAGTCAGAGCAGAAGCTTGGTTAGCTCCACTAGCCAAAACCTTTTCATATCCATAAGCAGTGGTACTACTACCAATCATTGCAGTTAGTCCATGTTTCCCAAATGTTTTGGAGTAATTCAGTATATTCTCCCAAGTATAACGCCAATCGTTATCCGCCTGAACAGAAGAGGTAGATTTTACACCAAGATTAGCTACTGTATTTTTATCTTTATAAATACCTTCCCGACTATCTGTAACATCAATGCCAATAGTGGATTTAAAGAAAAAATCTTTCAGAATATTCACATTCAAATACCCCGAAGCAAACATACGTTTCGTACGAATATTATCCTCGTAAGCACCCGGCTGCTCATCACATAAAGGACTGAATGCAGAACTATTTCCAGGAGCAGGGTTTAATATAAAATTACCATTATCATCATAAGCTCTGCCTATACATGGTATTTTGTTAGCCAAATTCAATGGATTCTGTCTCTTATCCTGATCTTTAAAAGTATATGAAACATTCACACCCACATTGAAAATTTTATTTATCTTATGATCAAGACTAATACGACCATTATAACGTTTCAATACATCATTTTTCAACAATCCTTTATCATCTTGAAAACCAAATGATAATGAATAAGATGTTTTCTCCGTACCACCAGACATACTGATTTCATAATTTTGGGTAATACCGGTACCCAACAATAAATCCTGCCAATCAACCCAATAACCTTTTTCCAAATACTCCAATTCTTCTGCATTGAAAATCAAAGCATCATCCATATATTGATCCGGCGCTGCTGAATTAGTAGTTCTATAGGCCTCTCTCTTTAATTGAGCATATTCTTCTCCATTCATCATACGAGGGTATTTAGCCTTATTTTTAATAGAAACATAAGCATTAAAATCGATTTTCGTCTTTTGTCCCTTGGCTCCGGATTTTGTTGTAATAATAATTACACCATTAGCTCCTTTCGTTCCATAAATAGCTGTAGATGAGATATCTTTCAAGACTTCAATAGACTCAATATCAGTAGGATTAATATCAACAAATGATCCGTAATCTATACCATCGACCAATACTAACGGATTATTGTCAGCTTTAAGAGAACGATTACCACGCATGGTTAATGAAATAGAGGCTCCGGGCTGCCCGCTAGATTGTGTTATATCCAATCCCGCTACTTTACCTTGCAAAGATTTCAACGCATTGGTAGTAGGAGTAGATGTAATATCCGCTGGTTTTATAGAAGATATAGAACCAGTCAAATCACTCTTCTTTTGAACACCATATCCAACCACTACCACTTCATCCAAAGATTGAGTATCATCTTTCATCACAATGTTTATGACAGACTGTTTCCCGACTTTTATCTCCTGAGTAAGATAGCCAATATAGGTCACCATTAATACATCATTCTCGTTTACATCAGCAAGAGAATAATTACCTTCAAAATCAGTAATGGCACCATTAGTCGTTCCTTTTACCAATACATTTACTCCAATCATAGGCTCACCTGCATTATCTACTATTTTTCCTTTTATCATAGTAGTCTGTCGTGTTTCATCCAAACCGATACTTTTATGAGTAGTTGAAATTAAAATATGATCTCCATCAACTTGATACGTCATATTGGTACCTTGAAAGATTTTATTCAGAATAGCATTTATATTTCCATTCTCTATCTTTATACTTACTTTGTGTTTAGTATTCACCTTATCATTTAACACAAAAAGATAAGATGACTGGCTCTCAATCAAGTGTATCACTTGTTCCAAACTTTCATTCTTACATGAAATAGTGATACCTTCGCTCCGATCTGATGCTTGTACGTACACTGAACTAAATGACACACATAATAGCAACAAGACTGTTTTCAGTAATCTCACAATAGACCACCGACTTATTGGCCTATCACATACGTTTAAATAAGTTGTTTCCATGTTATTAGATTTTAGTTTTAAAAAAAATATAGTTGTGTTTTATGTATTTGAACCTCTATTTGATATAAATAATTTGTTTGTCCTCATCCTGCTCTATAGTAAAAGGAGCATCTTTCTGCAATAACCTTAACGCATTAATAACCCCTCTACTTTGTCTAAATTTTCCTGTATATTTATAATGTTCCACCTCTTTATTTTGAACAACAATGCTATCTCCAAAATATTTAGTAAAAGTTTTCATGATGTCCTTAAATTTTGCGTTTTTTATACAAATTAATCCCTCACGCCATCGGTACTGGTCATAATCGTGGATGGTTTCCAAATGAATTTTTCCATTTTTATGATAACATACCATTTGATCAGGTTTCAAATAAATATTGTTACCTTTTACTCTGACACGAACTTTGCCTTCAAACAAAGAAGTCTTAAATACATCAGCGTTAGAATAAGCTTCCAAATTAAAATGAGTACCGAGTACTTTGATTTCTCCTTTTGAAGTATGTACATAAAATGGCTTATTTTTATTGGCCGATACTTCAAAATAAGCTTCTCCATCCAACTTTACTTTACGATTATTTGTTGCAAAAACAGAAGGATAACTAAATTTCGTATTAGAATTAAGGCACACAAACGTACTATCGGGTAAAATTATGTTTATTCTTTGACCGGCAGGAACAAGTATGGTTTGTAATACCTCTGATTTTTTCACCAATTCCTGATACTTATAAATAGTAACAGACACAACAACCAAAAGAACAACCGCAGCTATCTTTACGGTATAATTAATTAGCTTATATAACAACGGGGCATTTTCTTTTTGAGACAGTTCCTTTTTATCTACCAACAAAATACCTGCATCAAATATTTTCTTTTCACGACATAATGTCTCATAATTATCCGGTGAACTTTCAGCCCATCGTTTAATAGCTTCTTTCTGCTTGTCAGATGCTTTGCCTGCAAAAAAATGATACAACGATAATAAATTCATTTTCTTTCCATTATTTACTCTATAAGCACATGAGAATGGAAATACCCTAAACGAAAAACAAAAAAATTTGCTAAATTAGATAAATCAAAAAAGAAAGATAGTCTTTGAGGACAGCACGTAGAGCTTTTAATGCCTTACTTATATGATATTCAACGGTTTTTTGATTCACAAATAACTTTTTAGCTATTTCAGGGTAGGATATATCTTCATATCTGTTCATAAAAAAAATCTGTCGAGTTTTTGATGGCAATTTTTCAAGCGTATGATTTACAATCTCTTGCACCTCATTAGTATACAATTCACAAGGATCACATGCCGATAATGCTGATATCTTAAAATCCAATTCCCATAAAGCAAGTTCAGACAAAGAATTATTCTTTTCATAATGAAAGCGTTCCTGTCTTAAATAGTTCAAGCATTTATGCTTTATAGCCGTTAAAAGATAACTTAATATATTCTCATCGTTCTTTATATCTCTTCGATGTTCCCAATAATAAGCTAAAGTGTCCATCACAATATCTTCAGCTATAGAAATATCGGGAATATAAGTTTGCGCAAAACGAATAAACCGTAACCTGTAATCAGTATATAATTTATTAAAAGTTTCTGTTTCCAACTTTAATAGATCATCCATATCTGTTTCCGGTATTTAATTAGATACCTCAATATTCGATGCGCAAACTTATCTCCACTAATTATTACTTCGTCCCATTTATACAACTATCCGGCACCCAGCCTTTCAAAACAAAAGCAGGGTTCCGATAATTGTTAATCAGCTCTGTATCTTTATCTTTTGTCAGCTGGCGGGAATATGGATGACGTTTGGATACATCAACCGGATTTCCTGTCACCATATCACAAGTATTATACTCGTACATTTTAGCAGTCTTCGCTCCAATAGAACTCCAGCCTTCAGGAATTATATTTTTCACTTTACAATCTATCAAGACAAACTCTGCATCAGGATAGGCCGAACCGTGGTTACTTTTAGTACGTCCGTAATCCGCCTGTTTACCATCCTCCGTAGAAAAAGTGCATTCAACAAACACATTACCATGATTGCCCGCCGTATTTCTTACCCATGAGAAAGGGCCGCCACCATTACGGAAATTACTTTTATAAGCAAACAAGCTGCCACGTCCTAAAATAGTATCACCACCACCATCCAACTCACAAGATTCCATATAGATTGTTCCATTCGCCTGCAATGCATCTCCTGAACCTATAATATGTACACGGTATAAAGCAATCCTTTCTCCATTAATCAACAACCCTTCTGCCTGACCTTTTAAATCTGTAGCAATGGTCATATCCTCAATGACTATATCCTTGCAATTATCAAGCATGAAAGCCGCCCGACGGGAAGGAAATGTACCGGGCCACTCATTGGTTTTCACAGTCAGCGGATGAGGATTAAAGACTTCATTATTTGCATAATGTACTTTAGTATCGGCCATTCCTGCTCCTTTAATTTTAACATGCCATTTATTTCTTGTATAGACCAATTCTTCATAATCACCGGGATTAACTAAAATCACAGTCTGTTGTTCATTAAAATCAGGAATAAAATCCAAGGCTCCCTGAACTGTATTAAAGTCTCCTTTTCCTGCAACATCCACAATCAATGTATCTGAAAGTTCCGGCATGTCAGATTTAGTAGTGAAAACCCACTCATCTTCTTTAGTGACTCCTTGAAAACTGCCATCAGCTAAATTTAACACACCATTATCTATAGTCACATAGTAAGTATGCCCATATTCCAGCATATTATTGTGTAGATAAATAGTAGCTATAGAATCACGCACGATGACGGGATAAAAATGAAAGGCATCCGTAAATCCCCCTATAATAGTAAGCTGGTACACAGGAGGAGTAGGTTCCGCCGTTCCCGAAGGAGTACCCGGACGAGTATCTTTATTGGTAGGCATAACGGTACGAGTATAGTCATAAGGCACTTTTGTATAATCACATTCCGGACCATACGTACGGCTCTCCGTAGGACCAGGTGGGATACTCAAATCCAAACTGTCCACCACTTGGTCAGTAACTGCGTCATAAACCCGTATCATACCGGAATCTCCAAGGACAGGAGTCTCGGAAAAAGTAAGAACCAAATGAGTGTCCGGATTGACATTTTCCGAACCGGAAGCAGGAAAAAGTGTTGCATTGACCTGCCCTGTCTGATTACACGCCATTATAAAAGGAACTGCGGCAATCATACCTAAAAACGATTTTAATGTAACCATAGATTCATCAGTATTAAATTCAAGTTTTAATCACTCTATTCCCATTCCACCTTCATATAGTGCAGCATCGTTGTACTTTCACCACAACTGCCCGTATGCTGGATACCGGTGCCCCCAAAAGTGTTCGAGGCTATATCCGCCTCCAAATCTACCGAAAGTTTCAAGTTCGGATCTGTTACAGGCGCCGGAAGCGGAGTTGTTGTTGAAGCGTGTGCCGTCAATTTTCCTCCTTTAGCAGTCAATGTCAGAGTACAATTTGTACGATAGCAGGTAGAAGACACCGGTTGACTGATGGCCTCAGCCACCCCGTTCTCATATTTCATCAAAATAAAATCAACCGCATTACTATACTTGGTCGTACGAATGATACGCAATGCATATCCCGTTAAAGTACGGGTATCAAACTTGATATACAAATCCAAATACTGTCCTGTTGCACTACCAAAACCTTGTCCTGCTGTTTTACTGGCATCCACATTCAAGGTTATTGCCATATCTCCATAGCTGCCATCCAATGGAGTATACAGCAAACGGGCTCCTTTCTGATCTTGCAACAAACCGGTTCCGTGAGAACCATTCATTCCCGGCCCATAAATCCAATAATCCTTATCCGGAACTACCTGCCAATCGTATGCTGCCGTATCCAAAGGCTTATATCCACCAATCGTCCAAAATCCCGGTAAAAGTTGTGGTTGATTCTTACATGGAAAGTTCTGAAAATCCGTTTCAAATATATGAGCAATATTCACTTGTCCTTTCTTTATCGGAGAGTTGGAAACAACAATCTGTTCTTTCCCCGGCACACAACGCAAGTGCTTGGGAGCAACCGCTGCCATCAGATAATAACCGACATCTTCTTTTACCAACGTATAGGAGTATTCCGGTTCATTCAAGCGAGATACAGAAACCGGAAGTCTATTGGCTCCATTTTTGTCTGTACATCTATACCAAGTTATCAATGATTCATCTTTACGCCCATTCAATTCTAAAGCATAACTGACAGTAGCTACTCCTTTAGTGATATTCATCTTTGGAGTTTTCGTAAACGAAGGAGCCGGCACATAATCGGGAGCAACCGTAAGCTCTGTCGCACATTCCAAACCATCTTCTGTATAGGCTATCACAGTGAAATGCTTTGTTTCATCCTCCACATTAGTTGCCTCGACAACACATTCATAACCCTCGGAAGTGGATAATTTCACCTCCTTTTCGTAACCTTGTTGTACTTTCCACTTCACGGGAACATTATTCAGTACATAGTTACAATGCCTTTTTACTGTTGCAGTCAATCTGACCGTCCGGCCACCTGTTTGGATGGAAGCCGTTAAGGGCTCTACAGAAAGACAAGAGGGCATCCGAGTATAATCCCTTCCATCTCGCTTACCTATAGCAATAACACGGTCTTTCACCCGAAGAGGATCCCAGTCATCCTCTCCTCTCAATAAATTGTAAGTATTATAAACTACCTCTTCATTCTCTTCCAGCCGGAAAGCTTTCAGTTGATTCAACTGATCCATGCAAACCGTATTATAAGGCTTGTCAGCCCCTATTACATAAGGTTGCCCGTTCAGCTTCACATTATATTGATAACAACGCAACCAATCTGTAGGATCATGTGTCCAGCCCGCATAAACCGGCTTCTTCGAATGATAACGGCAATCAACAATACTTAACGGCCCGACCGACTTACAAAAATATTGCCGGTCTTCCTCATGACACACATAAAAGTCACAGTTCAAAAATACAGCTCCGCCCATATCACTTCTCCAAAAAGGTTTCTGACCATAAAAATGAAGTGTACAATCCAGATAAACCCCTGTTCCGGTCAATGCGTCATCCGTACTTTCCATGTGGCATTTATTAAAAAGTATCCGCTTGGCGCCATTCAACGGATTCATATTCAAGCGGCTGATGAAATGTACATTATCCGCCACAATCTTGTCGCCATGACAATAAGCAACGTGTGCCTGAGTGATGGCAGACATTCTTTTCTTCCTGCTTAATTCCTTCTTCAGAGGATATTCCAAATCGACATTACAGAAATTCCCCATGGTCAAGTCCTTTACCAACAGACCGTCTCCCCAAAAATCAAACATGGTGAAATTACCGACAGCCCCCTGTGTCTGTCCACGGCTGGATGCCAGGACTGTATTTTCAGGATGAGTATTCAATCCGATAATATGGAGATAAGGGCATTTAACAACCAAGCCGAACGGTTCACGTCCGTCTTTACCAACACGAATAGCAGGGTCATCCGGATCATCAATCCAATAAACGTATGGAGCCAGATAGACTTTCATTGGTTCCGCTTCCGTACCAGCTGAGAAATTAGCGGCAGCTTTATTGAAACTATTAAAAACATAAGGATTATCCGCCACTTCTCTATCGGACAACTGCCCATCAACAAAAAATGTTTTCGGACCTAAAATAATTTCTTTATCTGCATAACGAAGGCAGTTCCCTTTAAATTCTATAGGTTGCGAAGGATCTAACGAACTATAATGATCAATACTTTGTGCTTTTAACAGATGTCCCCATACAAGCCAGCACAAGGCAAAAGCGAGAAAATGTAAATGTTTCATTTTGTATAGATTAAGATTTGTTCTATTACAAAATTAAACGAGAAACAGAGGACAGAAAGGTAAAAATTGGTCTATTATGTGCAAATTTTGAATAATGTGCTAATTTGCCAATTTGCTAATAGGCCAATTGGCATGTAAACATAGCGGAACCAAACGGCAATTAGCATATTAACAAACTAACACATTCATAAATTATTCTACTTCAGTTATCCTTAGCAGCAGATAAGGACTTGCAGGCAGTCTTACTCTTCCTTGATTTTTATCATACACCCTATCCTTTACAGGAGCAGTCGTTTCAAAAACGACAGGCCATTCGGCTATCGTCATGTTCCAAGTATCAATGACTTCCACTTTAAAACGTACTCCTTCTTTCAAACGTGGATAAAAAGCGTTTTTTACCGGTAAATCAAATGCCCATTCCGGTTTTATTTCCTTGCCCAGATAAATCATATAATAATTTTCTCCGGCAGTCGAAGTATAAGGGTCCCAACTGCTATCACATAAATGTAGAGGATTAGGGAGTGCATCCAAAATCTGTCTTGTAAAGCCAATGCGCTTCCAGGATTCCCCTTGAAAAGTTCCTCCCACAGCCAAAAAGTCACGAGAATAATCTTTAGGATCATCCATATAACATTCTCCATGAGTCACGTAAGTCCCCACAATCAATCCTTGCCACAAGCGATAAAGGTATTCCTGACCGCTCAAGCTTCCCCATCGGTTATCCATATTACCCTCATAACATACCTCATCAAAAATAATCGGTTTCTTATAAATGTTTTTCACCGTAGCCGCTCTTCCAAATCCTTCCACAGGTGCCTGGTCCTGTATACTGGCATGAGTGTATTCAGGTTCCCAATATTTATAATACTTAGCTGTATAAGTATGAATGGAGCATAAATGGGAATAAGGATCATTCCCTACTACCGTATGTGTAAAAGTATCCCAATATTCCGGTTTTAATTCTCTCAAAAAATCATATTCATTGGCCAATGACCACCAAATATTGCGAAATGAACTCATACGGGCTGTCAGATACTTCAAGTATCGGACACCGGCTTCCAAAGGCATTCTGTCAAATCCCCAACGGCCACCATCATAAGGGTGGAAAAGAATCAAATCAGCCTCTACTCCTATTCCGGCCAATTTATCCACACATGCTTCCACATGAGCAAAATAAGCAGGATTGAAGCGGGTGAAATCCCATTCATACACAGGTTTTCCCTTTTCATCCTTTGTTATCTTCTTTATCTCAAAAGGAAACATGGAGGGTTCAGGATAATCCGGATCAAAGTTTTGCACAAAAAACAGCATCCTGATTTTATTGAACTTGGATAGCTCCAATGATTTCACTGTCTGATCAGGCTGGTTACCTGCCACATGCATCCAATCATAAGAAGTAGTTCCAACTGGATAATAACGCGTTCCGTCAGCATATTTAAAATTATAAGTTCCATCCACTTTAACTGGGCCATGATTTCCTTTACCCGGAGCAATACATTCTATCCGCCCTTTCACCTCATTCAGCACCGGAATCTCACTCTGCGTCACGTACGACCATACTCCCTGGTTCACAGGCATAAAACGAATTTTGAAGGTATCATTTCCGTCATAGAATCCACGTACAGTCAATGTAGTATCCGGTCCGCTAAACGTTGCCGTAAGCTCAATATCAAAAGGGTTCCCCTTTACTTTGGCAGGCAGGGAGATTTCATAACGTCCCCAACACTCCACCTTATTTTGGGCAAATCCACCGGAAATCCCAAAAAGCAATAACAATAAAAAAGAGCAGCAATATTTCATAAGCAATTCAATCATTAAATTCCAGTTAAACAACGCATCAATCAAGATTTCTCAAAACAAAATCTGTTACTTCCACCTGCCCGTCACCACCGGCAAAAATACCTGGGCGAACAAACAAGAAACCATATACCGTATTATGATGTACTCCCGATATCTCAAATCCCCATGGATACTTATGCCATTTTTTACCATCGGCACTGTACCAGGCCGACAATACATTAGCATCATTCCGCAAACGTAACCACATCTTTCCACATTGGTTTGCTTGAGGTAATTTTGATTCCGTACGGCTTACTTGTCCACGCCGATAACGAAGCATCTGCTTATGATTAAAACCAAATCCAAAATGATAATTCTCATCATAATAAGCCACCAATCCGGCAGATGTATTTTCACCTTTCAGTTCAAAACAAGCCTCCACTTCATATTTATGAGCACTGGTGCGTGCTAACAAGGGAGATCCTTCTTTTGGAGTATTCCCCTTTGCCTCTATACTGATTTTATCAGGAGTAATCCGGAACCGATCATTTAAGTTATGTTCCCGGCACGTCTGCCATACAAAATCTTTTATACCAGATAATTTCAAACGTTCCGGTGCAGGTAAAGAAATGGCTCCTTCTTTCAAATGTAACCATCCATCTTCTTTTTGGACCAGTTCACGTAAAAGGGTCTGACGCCCCAATGTCTGGAATCCGTTTTCATAAGCATGGAAAATCATAAATAACCGTCCATCTTCCGTATCAACAATAGAGCCATGCCCTTTACTCCACCATTTTTCATTACGGGATTCCGTACGAAGAAGCGGATTGAAAGGAGCATTCTCCCAAGGGCCCATTATATTTTTACTACGTGCCTGTACTACCATGTGACTGGTGGGAGGACCTGCCGTCCCCCCTTCGGCCGCAAATAAATAATAGTACTCTCCTACTTTTTTCACATTCAGACCTTCCATGGAAACTCCTTCTATATCCCATTCCTCCGGTATTTCCCATTCCTTATAAATTCTGACCGGTTCTCCTGTAATAGAGCATCCGTCATCCGACAACGGATATAAAGCGCCAGAACTGAGCAACAGATAACGTTTTCCATCCTCACTAACCACATGCTCCGGATCAATACCTCCTATTTTCAAATCTATCGGAGTGCTCCACGGACCTTCCGGACTATCAGCCCAAGTTACCATATTGGTCTTTCTCCCTTTTCCATTCAAGGTCGGGAAATAGATATAAAAACGATTGTTATGAACCACAATATCCGGAGCCCAGATATCTCCTGTAAAAGTAGTCAAAGCTGTGGAACACGGAGTCCAGTTTACTAAATCATCCGATTTGTAAACTACCAGTCCCGGGGTATAAACAAAGGAAGAATGAACCAGATAATAAGATTTTCCATAACGGACAATAGAAGGGTCTGAATTATCCCCCTCAAGAATGCGTACTGTAGTCTGATCCTCATTCAAAGGGTCTTGGGACTGCCCCCATAAAGGAAGCGTCCCAAAGGCCAATAAAAATGTGCAAATAGATAAAATGTTTTTCATATATACTCTTTATTCTTGTGCCAAGCCATATCCGTTCGTTATTTTGCCTTTAGACTTGCTCAGCGTTTCAAATGGAATAGGCCAATAATATCTGGGAGGAACATTACCTTCTTTTACTCCCGGCAACAAATTGCTATTTGTATAATGATCAGCATATTTCACCAATGTCACTCCCCAATCATCCTGTGTATAACCCTCGTCAAGCAATCTCTTTGCTTCAGCACCATCGGGATCTATATAATTAAACAGCCCCTCAATAGCCAGATTATGGTCTGTCCCAGTAACTTTTACCGGAGTAGTGCTATAATCATATTGACCTCTCCATCCCGGATACAGAGCCGGATTCGACTCATCTGGATCAAAAGTCAGCGGTGAACTTAAATACACTTTCTTAGTATATACATAATTCGAAATCACATTACCATTAGCAAATTCATGATATCCTTTTGTTTGCAAATCATTAACCATCTCCGTCATTTCTGCACGAACAGCTAAAGCTTTTTCCACAAACTTACCAGAACGAATCAAATCCCAGCGACGAGTCCCTTCACCTAGAAGTTCTAATTTGCGTTCTTGCAAAATAGCTTCCTTCAAAGCCTCACCTGAAGCTGAAATAGCATGTTCAGAATTCCCAAATGCACGTTGACGGATTTGGTTAAGTAATTGGATTGCTTCTCCTTCCGCTCCCAATTCCGCTTTGACCTCCGCTTGCATCAAAATAAGATCAGCAAGCCTCAACACCGGCCAATTCATTCCCGAAGTACGTTGAGATGTAGTATAAGGAGGATTCATACGATTCTCATCCCATTTATTAATAGCAATTCCCCCATCCAACTTGCTACCCGGAGTAAAAGACAACAGAGCTTCATTGCCATCACCTTTACTACCAGTAACAGTCACACTAGCATCTCTACGCATATCACCTGCTTCAAACTCACCATAATAGAAAGAGGGAATAATACGTAACGCCCCAAACGACTTGCAAGGCGCAGCCTGATTACTACCACCACTGGACGGACGTCCAAAAGCATAAGAATATTCACTAGTAGTAGTCTGCCCACTTTGTCCCCCTTGTATATTACCTACTTCAAAAATAGATTCTGGGCTCAGAGCCAGATCATGAGTATATTGAAAATGACGCTGAAACGGGTTATTCGCATAACTCCGGTCATCAACCGTAACTAAAGCAGCCGTCCCTTTATTATTCAAAGCAGCCTGAAAATACTTCTCGGCAATCTTATAATAATCTAGATAATCATTGCGCCGAGCATAGACACATCCTAGTTCTTCTTTTCCTTTTGTCGTAAACTGTACGTCACCATACAAACCGGGCACATCTGTACGAATTGTCTGATATCCACCGGAATAAAGAGCTATCTGTCCTAACAACGCGTCAGCAAACCCCTTGGAAAAACGTTCAGCAGTAATGCCACCTTCTCCCAGTGGATACATCAATGCTTCTGCCTCCTTCAATATCTCAATAAGATTATCATAAATTTCAAAACGGGAAGTCAATGAATAATCTTCCACATTGTTATTTTCATATCCATAAGGTACATCACCATAATGTTTTACCAAATCGAAATAGCAGAAAGCCTTCATTGTTAAAGCCTCACCATAAAGTTGAGTCCAATCATTTACTTTTCCTGCTGCCACAGCATCTTGAAATGCAGGTTTATCAGCTACCAATTCCGCTACCCTAGATGCACGTGCAATCGTAGTATAAAGCCCGTTGAAGCCTGAACCACCAGCATTTACACTTAACAATTCCGGTAATAGTCTAGCGTTGGCATTATTTAAAGAGCCTATTTCCGGATATATTTCAGAGTCTGAGCCAATGGGATCATTCCAACGATAAGCTCCCATAATACAATTCTGCCGATAATTAGCATAACACCAAGACAGGATTTTAAAAGTTTCGGAAGTAGAAGAGGTTACAAACTCATCTCCAGTGTTCTCCGGTGAAGAAGTATTCAGATAATCACTACATTGAGCAAAGGAACAGCATAGTGCCAATGCAGATATATATGTTGCTAATTTATTCATAATAATTAATTTAATGATTTGTTTTTTTGATTAGAAAGCAAGATTTAAACCAACCACAAACGAACGTGCTCTAGGATAAGTACCCCAGTCCAATCCTACTGTAGGGTACTTCGCCTTATTCTGAGAGGTATTAGCACTAACTTCAGGATCCAGACCTGAGTAACCGGTTAAGGTAAACAAATTATAGATTGTTCCATAAATACGCAATTTACTCAAACCAGCCTTATGCAAAACCTTATCGGGCAATGAATACCCCAATGTCAACGTGTTCAGACGCAAATAAGAACCATCTTCAATAGCAATACTGGAAGTAACCCCATTTTCACTATAAGGTAATGGTAAATTAGCATTTACATTAGCTGCATTTAATTGCTCAGGAGTAGTGAGACGAACTAATTTCCCATCTACCACGTCATAAATCTTATAGGAGTCTTTCATAAAACCAAGTTTATTCTCATATACTCCCTTTTCTTTTGCGCCGTACAAGGAAGCGATTTTATTCACATTATACACATCATTACCATAACTCCAATTAAAATACAATCCTAAATCAAAATTTTTATAAGTTGTATTGATATTGAAACCACCTGTATGAACAGGATTCATATCACCAATAATGGTAACATCTTTCTCATCAATGCTGCCACTATTATCCATATCCCTAAATTTCGGAAGACCCGGATAGGCATTTTGTCCGGACGGACGGTCCACCCCATGTACAGGATTAATAAAAGAACCTAAATCTGCCACGCCCTCTTTCAATATATATTGTCCGTTTACATAATTAAAGTCATCTGTAGTATAAAAGCCATCATATATAAAACCTCTGACCATACCCACAGGTTTGCCTTCCTGTAAAATATAATCCTCACCCGGGAAACTGCTACTGCCACACCAACTAGAGCCATATAAACCTGTTACATTTTCTGCCAACTTATCAACCTTACCCTTATTGAAATTTATATTCATACCAGCCGTAATATTCCAATCTTTATTTTCAAAAATCACACCTGACAAAGAAAACTCAATTCCCTTATTACTAGTCTGACCAATGTTATCATACGTAGATGTGAATCCGGTAATCCCCGGAAGCGAAGTCAACATCAGCAAATCCTTTGTTGTATTCCAATATAAATCCAAAGATCCCCACAAACGGTTCTTTAAAAATCCGAAATCGAAACCAAAATTACGTGTAATAGTTGTTTCCCATTTTAGATTTTTATTTGCCATTTGTTCCGTTGAAAGGTCATAAGAAGATGAATACTGGTTATTTAGTATATATTGATATCGTAAATCTGTTTCAGAAGTCCACGTTTGTGACCATAAATCAGAGCTGATACCATCATTACCTACCGTACCATAAGACAAACGGACTTTCAAGTTATCTAACCAGTCTTTCGTCCCTTCCATGAAAGTTTCTTCAGAAAGGCGCCATCCAAAAGCCGCAGCAGGAAAATATCCCCAACGGTGTTCGGGGGAAAACTTAGAAGAGCCATCGGCACGGAATGTCACAGTAAACAAATAACGATCCATCAATGTATAATTAGCACGACCAAAGAATGAGAGAATACGTCCGGGAATATCTACTCCAGAAGAAAATTTACTTGTTCCATGATCTGCATCATATTGGTTAATCATGGCAAATGCATTATCCTTTGTAAAATTAGAGGGAAAGTGACTAGCTGAAATTGACATTTTACTACCTCCGGAGTCTGTAACTTCATGTCCCAACAGAATATTCAAACGATGCTGTTTAGGTAAAAAATTGAAGTCATAACTGATTGTATTCGTCCAACGCAGTCCCCAACTGTCACGCTTTGTATATTCCACATTTCCCGCATATAGTTTGGCTCCTGTTTCGTCATCCAAATAATTATTATAAATAGCTCCCCCCCAAATCTTATCTTGTTCCCATGATTGGTTTAAAGTAAAGTCAGTATGATAAGCAAAACCATCAAACAATCTCCAATTTAAAGATAAAGTACCACGAAGTCTTTGTTTAATATATAGTGGATCATAATCTCCGATACGAGCCACAGGACTATAAGTATCCCAGGTAGACTGACGACCATACATCTCCATATTCCCTTCACGCAAAGCATTCAAGTCCCCCAAAATATCACGAGTAGCAATCGGACGAAAACGATAAGAAGATGAAAGCAATGAGCCGGAACCATTAGTTGTTCCTTCATCTCCCATAGTACGCATATCACTATAACGAGTATCCAGATTAATATCTAAATTATCACGTAATTTCTGATTAATCTTCAACGAAACACCTCCACGCTTTGCATAAGAGTTAAGTTTCATACCTTGCTCATCCATATAGTTCATCGCAAACAAGACTTTTGTTTTTTCAGTACCTCCACTAACAGACAAATCATGATTATGGGATACAGAACTATTATACACATCTTTTTGGATGTTATAATTCTTGGTGTTACGATAGCTTTCTATACCCTCTGTATTACTACCCAAATAATCACCAATACCATATAATTTTTCAAATGGCAAACGATATGCATCGCCACTGGCGGCGGCATTTCCCCAAACAAATGACAAATAATCATAAGGATCTAATGTTTCCAAGTATTTAGTCGGAGTATTGAATTTAACATAGCCATTATAAGAAACCGAAACCTTTCCTTCTTTCGCTCCCTTTGTAGTCACAAGAATTACACCATTGGCACCACGCGCACCATAGATAGCCGTAGAAGAAGCATCTTTCAGCACATCAATACTTTCCACTTGATCAGACGGAATATCATTTAAAGAATTCACAGTTACACCATCTACTAAAATCAAAGGTTCATTACTTTGCGAAATGGAACCTCCTCCTCGCACACGAATAGAAATTGCCGCATCAGGACGTCCATCTTGTGAGGTAATGTTCACACCAGGAAGTTTACCTTGCATAGCCTGTGCTACATTAGAAACAGGCATAACAGACACGGTTTTACCACTAACAGAAGCAACAGAACCAGTCAAGTCCTTACGTTTAATAGTCTGATAACCAATTACTACCACTTCATCAAGCACCTCATTATCACTCTCCATCTTAATGGCAAACGTATTTTGGCTACCGACTTTTACATTTTGAGTCTTGTATCCGATATAGGAAACTACCAATGTAGCGTTTGCGGGAACTTCCAATGTAAATTTACCATCCAAATCTGTAACTGCCCCTGTAGTAGTCCCTTGAACTAAAACCGACACCCCAATCATAGGTTCACCTGTTTCATCAATAATGGTTCCGGTTATAGTCTTTGTCTGGCTAACAATTTGAGTATCATAGTTTTTCTCACCAACAGAAATCTCAGCCATCACCGGTATAACACTTATAGACATTGCGGCCGACAATCCCCAAATAAGAAAAGAACGGCTGGCTTTGCAACCGTATGCGCTTGCAAACAAACGCCTTGTTTTCTGAACATTTTCCATACTTTCCTGGGTTAACAAATAATCATTTTAGATTTAATAATTCTTTTTGTGTTCTCTTTAAGCGTGCGCCATAATCATAATATCTTAAATCACACATTGCAAAAGTAGAAATATTTTCGGAAAACAAAAATCATTTTGCATTATTTTACTTTATTTTATTTCGATTGCTTTCATTTACAACAAACAATACAACTAGAAAACGAAAGTAAGACAATACAAAGTATTGGATATATGCATTCTACGTCCTTTAGTTAGACAAAGATTGAGGAGATATAATACTTTCGTTTCCTTTCAACCAAGCTAAATTAAATTTATAATAGAAGCGACTTGTTATCAAATGGATCATATTATCGGGTGTTTGTGTTCCAGCCAAATAACCACGAGGTTCGGCATGACCCTCATCCATTTCAAAAAACTGAGTCCAAGCTCCACCATTAAGAAAACGATAAGTACCGTTAGTCAACAAACGTTTTACAGGCCAAGTCTTACCTTCATCGTATGACAAAGCAGCATACATGCCATATCCTTTAAAAGACTTTCCTGACTTATCAGTAAACATCATACCACGCTCCTCCTTCGGAGTACGATAAGGATGCTCAGTAAAAGATATCAGTAAAATAGGACCTTCATTCAAACGCATCAATACCAGCCGTTGTCCTCCATCAATGGGGGGAAATTCCGAAGCGGAATAATGCCAAGTCTTACCCATATCATCAGACACACTCATGGGCATACGTAGATGTCCTTCTTTATCACGAATACTATTATTACGCCCCAATGCCATCAATCTGCCATCCTTCAATTGCACCACTCCGGCATGGATTCCAGCGATAGTGGTACCTGTACCCCCTTCTTTAAAATCAGGCAAAGATGCTCCATCCCATGGATCCGTCCAAGTTTTTCCTTTATCCTTACTGATATGAACAGCCGCCCCGTCTCTTCCACCTGGTCCGGCATCACAAGCCTGAACAAACCAGCCTTCCTTTGTAATAGAGGTTCCGGCTATCACTTGATGGCGTCTCGTATGTTCTGGAGCAATAATACGAGGTTTACTCCAAGTTTGTCCATTATCTGTACTTGTACGCAAAGTCATCATCAAATTCTGCCAATGTCCGGCCGCCTCCACTCCATTAATATGATAAAGAGTCCCTTGATGGTCATTCAATAATGCAGTTCCGGTCAAGTTACGATCAGCTATCTGATAAAACATACGGGGCTTCTCCCATTCACTGCTTCCGGCACGCAAACGCGAAGAGAGCACCACCATCTCACGCCCTTTTTCTTCATTGGTAGAAAACCACACAGCTAACAAATCTCCATTATCACACCAAGTCAATGCCGGCTGATGATTATGTTTGAAGAAAGGCGTTCCACTATGCGCATCCGGTTCATGCACATAAACCAAAGGAGCAGTGAAGACAGGTTCCGTGACATATTGAGAGGCCCAATCCCATTTTATCTGAGACACAACATACTCATCTTTTGGCTGAGAAAGCGGAGCGGTCTGCGGATACTCTGCCTGTACCACCCGAAAGCCCGTCATTGCATGTTTATCCTCCGGCAACATAGCCATACGGTTTGCCGAACGGAGATATTTCACCGGCGTATTATGACTACCTCCTCTGGTCACACGTGCTATACCGTCCGAATAGCCGACAGGATCAGTCTGTTCCTTGTCTATATATGGTCCATACCAGTCCAAACACCACTCCTCCACATTTCCACACATATCATATAGGCCCCAGTCGTTGGGAGGAGTTTGTGCCACTCTCAAAGGCAAGGGTTTTAGAGTAGCCGTTATCACTTGATTCTTTTGCCAGGCGGCAGGAAGCTTGTCATCCATATAGAAGTTCCAGTAACGACCTGCCTTACACGCATATTCCCATTCAGCTTCGGTAGGCAGACGATAAGTTTTTCCTTCTTTCCGAGTCAACCAGTCACAAAAGGCAACGGCATCTTGATAAGTTACGAACACCACCGCTTCGTCATCTTCACTTGAAAAACCATTTTTACCACGCAGCGACTTGTGTTCGGGGCAGAACAATTCATATTGCGCATTAGTCACTTCGGTCAGTCCCATTTTAAACGGTTTAGATATGTGCACCTTATGCATAGGCGCTTCATCATAATTTTCATCTCCACCCAAAGTCCCCATATAGAAATTTCCCGCAGGTATTTCTATCATTGGAATCAATTCACTTTGTGCCGTAATACTTGCCGGCCATATCATGATGCTAACTATTGTACTTACTAAAACCTTTAATTTCATTTCGTATCTGATTAAAATATGTCTTGATACAAAAGTAACAGGCCATAAAAGAAGAACAAGGTAAAAATTGGTCTTTTATGTGCACAATTTTGCAACAAACGAACAAACCTATCACAAAAAAGATTTCTGCCTTTCTTATTGTAACTTCCTACAACAAAGTTTGATTACTCTGCTGCCCCCTACATCTCCCTATCCATAGGTGATTCGGTAAAATGGTACAGCTATGGTAGCAGAAATTACAAACTTTAAGAAAGCAGACCTTAAGTTCAAATTGTCAATGCGATAATAACAGGAATGCTTGTTTAAAAATACATTCTTAAGAAACACAAAAAAGGAGAGAGCATTTACAATACGCCCTCTCCCCATACGTTTATTTTCGTTTAACGAATGAATTATTATTCCTGTTTAAAGCCATAACCATTCGTAAAGCCACCGGCAGCCATTACATTAGGAGTAAACGGCCACAAATAGATAGGAGCCGAAACGTAATCATAATCCCAAAACAGATACTTATCATATTCATCTCTATAATCAACCAAATCAATACCCCAATTAACTTTAGCATATCCTTGGCTTTCAAGAGATGCTGCCTCTTCTTCAGACACTATTTCAAACAACCCTTTTATTGCTAAATTGGTAGCAGGAGTCGAACTTCCATAATTCAATCCCATTTCTTCCCAATTATCCTTTTGTCCGCGCCATCCCGGATAAAGCACCGGATCATTGACCTTGTCTGTCGGACACTGTGCTGTCAAACGATGACCATATATAGTTTTTGCATCAACTAATTTTGTCCATATATAAGCAGAAATAATATTACCATTTTCAAACTCATAATAACCTTTAGTTGCCAAACCATCCATCATAGCTTTAGTCATATCTTTGATTCTTTTTATATCTTCCGGAAGATAACCAGAACGAATCAATGTCCAACGACGATCACCTTCACCTGCATATTCAAACCCTCGTTCTTCAATAATCGCACGAACTAAGTCATTACCAAAAGATGCAATAAAAGCATCTGTGTTAGCCAAACCTTGCGGGAACGAACGTTCACGAACCGTTTTTAAATATTGTTTACCTGTAACCACATCACCTAATGCCGCACATACTTCCGCATAGCCCAAATAAACTTCAGACATACGCATATACGGACCATTGATACCTGATTTACGTTGTGCTGCCACCCATGGATTAGCCTGACGATTCTCATCCCATTTATTCAATGTCAAGCCACCGCCTTCAGCTTTTGAGTTGGGAACAAAAGGAATTAACTTCTCAACCCCTTTACCATTACTGCCGGTCATAGTAATGCTCACATCACGACGCATATCATTCGGATCAAAGACTCCATAAAAATAAGCAGGATTTATACGTCCCTGTCCATAGCTCTTACATGGATACGCAGCCTTTGAGCCACCAGACGAAGGACGACCGAAAGAATAGGGGCGACCATCATTTCCACCACCTTGCTGCATGGGATATTCATAAATAGACTCATCCGCATAAATAGCATCATCCATATGCATCTGTTCAAAGAAATACTGGTACGGATTATTAAAAGTACGTCCGGATTTATCCGAGGCACCCCGTGGATCAGTCAAATGAAACTGTGCATTACCCGGATCAGCCAACAAAGCCTCGTAGTATTTTTTAGCTATTGAGTACAAGTCTTGCCAGTCAGAACGACGTCCATAAATAGCTCCATTATTTTCTTTCCCTTTGGTTTCAAATGTCATGATTTCCCCTTTTCCGTTTACACGTTTTATATCGCCACGACGAGTCTGATATCCAGCTGCATCCAAACACATTCTTCCAATCAAAGCCTGCACATAGGTTTTAGAAAAATAATTTTTATTGGCAGCAGCAATGCCGGGAATAGAACCGATGGTGTACATCAAAGGTTCCACTTTCTGCAAATCTTCAATGCATACATCATAAATAGAATCACGGGAAACCAAACCTTTAGGCACAACACCATAAACGCCAACGTAAGGAACATCTCCAAAATTTTTACACAGTTCACGATAAGCCGTAGCACGCATAGCTACCGCCTCACCATACATTTGCCCCATCTCTGATTGTCCACCATTGATGATCGATTCAAAATTTTCCGCATTTTCCATGGATGTTATCACCGCATTGGCTTTGCTTACAACCGCATACAAGCTAGCATAAATATCATTCTCCTTCAAATACGAAGTCAATCCATAACTACTTGCATATGTACCGTTTTGATAAAGACATTCCGGATAATGGCGCCCCAACTGATTAGAGAAAGACTCCGGGTGCCGTTCTATATCAGACCCGGCAATATCAGCAGCATAAAACAATCCATCGCCAAAAACCTTATTCTGCGCACAATCTCTCCACTGTTCATAAGCACCGTCTAATGCGGCACGTGCTGTTGTCGGATTAGAAAAGACAAAATCCGAATCTACAATAGAAGGAGAGCCAACCTCCAAATAATCACTACATGCTGTAGTCAAAAACATTCCAGCAAAGAAAAGTGTTGAATATACTATTTTTTTCATACGATTCATCTCCATTAATTAGAAAGTTAAATTAACACCAAAGGTATAAGTTCTAGCCTTAGGATAAGACTGGTAATCAAAATAAGGTGTAGGAAAACCATCCTTACCATCAGTCTTCGTGTTTACATCCGGATCTATACCAGAATACCCATCAATACAGAACAAGTTACTTCCTGTAAAATACACACGTGCATTCTGTAATCCAATCTTATTCATCCAATTTTTTGGGAAAGTATAACCTACTGTCAATGTATTCAAACGCAAATAAGACGCATCTTCAATAAACTTAGAACTTACGATTCCATATTCAGAGAAGAAAGAACTGTAATTTGTATTCGCGTTAAGAGCCGCCAAAGCTGTAGGATCTTTCACCAGCATCAAGTCACCGTTTGTATCAACATCATAATATTTGAAAGTTTCAGAAACGAACTTCAAACGATTCTGACCAGCGGAATTGTCTTTATTTCCCATCAAGGAGTGCATTGCATTGGCATTATACACATCACCACCAATCTGATAAGTAAAGCCTACAGAGAAATCGATTGCCTTCCAATTACCGTTAATTGTAAAACCACCTGTATGTTGTGGCATAGCTTCGCCGATAATCGTTTTGTCATCCTCGTCCACAACACCATCACCTGTTGTATCTGCAAATTTAGGCATACCCGGTACAGCGGTTTGTCCATCCGCAGCCAGCACTTTAACTCCATCCGGATAATTCACAATACCTTGAATATCCGGAACCCCTGGTTTCAACGTGTATTTACCATCCGCATAAGTAAAATCATCAATCGTATAATATCCTTCAGATTTAAAACCTTGGATAGTACCTACAGGATGCCCCTCACGGATAATATAATCATAAGCAGGCTTAGCCATAGATGAGCCCCAATCATTCATAGCTCTCGTATCTGCCAAGACTCCGTCCATCAGTTCGTCAATATTATTCTTGTTATAATTATAAGTCAAGTTTACACCTAAATTAAAATCTTTACCACGAACAATGTCAAAGCCTAAAGCCAATTCAATTCCCTTATTTGAGGTTTTACCTACATTTTGGAACTGATAGCTATAACCAGACGCTGCATCAATCGGCACTTTCATTAAAATATTCTTTGTCGTATTCCAATAATAGTCCAAACTACCACGAACCCAATTATTAAAGAAACCAAAATCAACACCTAAATTACGACTAATAGTAGTTTCCCATTTCAAATCAGGATTTCCTTTCATATCACCAGGTACATAAGTGGTTACCTTTTCACCATCCACTGTAATTTGTTCTGTTTTCCATGTTTCTCTCCATAAAGAAGCATCAATATTATCAGAACCAGAAGTACCATACGATACACGAAGTTTTAGATTATCCAACCAATCTCTTGTATTTTCCATAAAAGCTTCATCTGAAATTCTCCATGCAGCCGCAGCAGCCGGGAAATACCCCCACTGATGACTAGGTGCAAATTTAGAAGAACCATCAGCACGGAATGTAGCTGTTAAAAGATACTTACCTTTATAAGAATAATTAGCACGACCAAACCAAGATAAAGTATGATTAGGAGTACCTATCTCACCTTTAAAATAATCTTGTCCCAATGAAGGAGTAGTCATATTAATCATACCAAACGCATCATCCATTGTAAATCCTTCAGGATACCCTACACCATATATTTCAGTGTAATCTGACTTTGAAGCCAAGACTTCATTACCAACCAAGAAAGACAAATTATGATCATCTCCAAGCCCCTGTACTTCATAATTCAAAGTAGTTGCCCAACGCACACCGTAACCATCACTCTTCTTCAATTTAGCAGAACTATTATCTTTTTCTGTCTGTCCTGCATCCCATGTCTTTTCCTGGTTCCAATTACGATTTAACGATAATTCCGTCTTTGCCGTCAAGCCTTTAATAATATTCCAAGTTAAAGCACCTTTTGCACGGATACGGTACATGTTTTTTATATAATCTACAGTATCCAAGTAATACAAAGGATTACTAGTTTCTTCCATATTTGTATCACCTTGACCAAATCCAGCGGTAAAAGAAGCATCACCCAAAGGATTATCCACAGGACGATAAGTGTAAGCAGAGGTTGCATTACCAAAACCTGATCCATTAACTTCTATTTCACTATAACGCAAATCAAAGTCCGCAGTTAACTTTTTATTAATTTTTTGCGTCAATTTGAAATTCGCATTCCAACGTTGGAAACCAGACTTCACACGGATACCTTCATCATCCATATAGTTAACTGATGAATAAAACTTAGTTTTGTCTGTACCACCAGATAAAGATACATCATGATTCCAAGAAGACGCAGTCTGCATCAAATCATTTATATAATTATGAGTGGTCATATTTTTATATTCATTCAAATGATTTCCATACTTGGATCCTAATCCAAAATATCTGGCAACTCCATCACCATAAGAATCTCCCAAACTCTTCATATATGCCCATGTATTATATACATAATCATAAGGATCCATAGTTTCCAATAATTTTGGATTCTCCTTCATCTGATAATACATATTATATTTGACAGAAACCCGGCCATCCTTGCCTCCCTTAGTAGTAACCAATATTACACCGTTAGCACCACGAGCACCATAAATAGCCGTAGAAGCAGCATCTTTTAACACATCAATACTTTCGATATTGTCAGCAGGAATATCATCAATTCCACTAACTTGAACACCATCTACAATAAACAAGGGATCATTAGACTGAGTAATAGAACCACCTCCACGAATGCGAATAGACATACCTGCACCCGGACGACCGTCTTGAGAAGTCACACTCACACCAGGCAATTGTCCTTGTAAAGCCTGTGCGACATTGGCAACCGGATTAGCCGCTAATTTTTCCCCGGTAACAGAAGCGACAGAACCAGTCAAATCACGTCTTTTCACCGTACCATAACCAATAACAACGACTTCATCCAAAGTCTTGTTATCTTCTTCCAATACAATGACCAAATCTTTTCCAGATTTTACCTCTTTGGTAAGATACCCAATATAGGAAACCACTAAAGTAGCATTACTCGGAACATCCGGAATTGAAAACTTACCATCGAAATCCGTGATTGTACCATTGGTTGTTCCCTTTACCAATACATTCACACCAATCATGGGTTCGCCTGTCTTGTCTTTCACCAAACCTGTTGCGGTTTGAGCAAAAGCAACCAAACAAAGCATACTCAAAAAGAGAGTTGAGATAGCTTTTCTAGCTAATTCTTTTAGATTCATAAGATGTGTTTTTATAGTTATTAAAATGTTTTTTTAAGGTTTTGACCTTAGTTTCACTGTTGCAAAATTACGTATATAACGTTACCTTGATGTGTAGTTTTTATCTTTTTATGTGGATTTATTAGGTATTTTTCACGGGTTCCAATTATTCAACACAACAAAAAAAGGAGACCTCCACCAACGTAGAAGTCTCCTTTTCAAGCAATTACAAAATCAATCTAGTCTATTGGGTTCCAATTACTTTGAGTACGAAAAATAGCATCGACCGTCACCGCCTCAGCTTCTTTCTTTATTAACTGTTTGCTCCATGCCACCCTTTCCGAAGCATTTGCGCCCTCACCGGTATTTTTATATTCCATATAACGGGCCGTTTCTTCATTAGACTGCTTGCCCCAATTGTGCCATCCGGCAGAAACAATATGTTTCCCCAACTCACATTCTATAAATAAGGTATAAGCATATGGACGCCAAGGACGACCTAAATACACTTTATCAACTCCCGGTTCTGCCGTCAGCTTACAGTGCTTAAAGACATATCCATATTTAGCCTCTTTCGGAGTAGAAGCAGCCGTTACATACGAATTGCGTTTACTGTGAATAATACAATCTTCAAATAAAGCGGTGGAAGGACCGAAAATAAAGTCAGTAGTACCATCAATATAACAATCTTTAAAATAAAGACGGGTAAATTTAGCACCGGTATAAATAGTGTCCTGATTACCCAAGATACGACAATTGATAAATTTCAAACGGTCACCTTCCGTATGTAAAGCTACCGCCTGTCCCAACTGAGCCGCATTATTCTCAATAGTCAAATTTTTAAAAGTGATATCACTACCCTCTACCTTCACCGTATAAGTGCGGAAAGTACCCATTTTATTTATATTCGCATGATCATCATAAGTAATAATCGTCTTATCACGATCTTCACCTATAATATCTATATTTTCCACCCATGAAGGAACAATCACTTTCTCCTTATATACTCCGTTCCTCACATAGATCGTAACAGTATAATCCATGAAAGCCCGCGCACTCTCTATAGCCTCCTGCAAAGTACGAAAATTCCCCGTTCCATCGCGTGAAACTACAATTGTATCCTGACGTTCCTGAGCCCATGTTCCACTAACAGCAACCAACAGCAACAATAATCCTAAAACTTTCCGCATCGTATCACCCCCTATTATTTACATGCAGTTCCACAATTGTTTTTCTGAAACAAACGTTCCCATTCCAGACTGGCCATAATGAACGGACCTACTGCCTTCGCATCATTAGAACGTATTTTTTCAGTTATATAATAATTATAATCTCCGGAACGATACACTGGCTTGCCTCCCAAACCCGCGACAGCACAACCCTTAGTGATAGAAACTACCCCTTTATTGTCCACTTCTATAAACTGGGTCAAAAGCCCTTCATACCCCTTTTTAGCCACTTCCATGTACGAAGGACAAATATATCCCTTACGTAACGCTTTCAACAGAGTATATACAAACATGGTAGAACAAGAGGATTCCAGATAATTCCCCTCATCCCCACTTCTGTCAATCACCTGATACCATACCCCTGTTGCAGGATCTTGAGTACGTTTAATCTGGGCAACCAGTTTATTCAATATTTCGATAACAGATTCACGTCCGGCTTCGTGTTCCGGTATAAAATCAAGTACATCCACACAAGCCATTGCATACCATCCCATGGCGCGTCCCCAACAATGTTGTGACAATCCGGTAGTTTTATCCGCCCACTTTTCACGCTTGCTCACATCACATGCATGGCGGTATAAATCAGTCTTCGGATCATAATTATGACGAGCCACTGTAACAAACTGATTGATAATATCAGCATAATCATTCACACGGTTGTTACGGTAAGCATACTCCGCATAGAACGGCTGCCCCATATAAAGCCCATCCAGCCACATCTGATTCTCATAAATCTTCTTGTGCCAAAAACCGCCATCGGCATTACGAGGATGCGTATCCAACTGACTGCGCAACAAATCCAATGCTTTCTTGTATTTCTCGTCCTTAGTCTGCTCGTAAATACGGAAAAGCATCTTTCCGGAATTCAGACGGTCAATATTATATTCCTCCAGTTTATAAGTTTCGATAGAGCCATCCTGATGAATCATTGTATCAGCATAAGCCACAGCATAATCAAAAAACTTCTTATCACCGTATGCATCATATACATCCAGCATAGCTTGAAGTTCCAGGCCATGACAGTAATCCCACTTCAAACGGGTCTGAAAATCCAATTGCCAGGATTCGGGACAACGCACCATCTCTGATTCCGCCATACGTACAGACCAAGGCTTATTACCACAAACCTGCTGAGCCATGCCCATCAAAGGAACAGCCGTAAGCAAACCGGACACAATAATTTTACAAATAGAATTCTTTTTCATGAAGACGTTTATTTTTAGTATTAGACCTATTTATTTTATGAAACAAAAGTAGTATTTTTCTCGAAAAGCAGTGTGCACTTTTCAACCTACTAAGTGTATTATTTGGTATTCGTGTGCGAAAACGGTTATTTTTGTGCACGATAACGATAAAAATCGTTCAAAAATTGTCTTTTTACTAATTATTATGCCTTTCAGGTTTGATAAGTTGAGAAAAGGTTTTATTTTTGGGGCAGTTTTTAATTTATACTATTGTAGAAAACACAGTCATTTACTATTAATTCACAAGAGAATGGAACAAGTTTTTAGTTATATCATCGGTTTAGGAGCAGCGGTGATGATGCCTATAATTTTTACAATCTTAGGCGTTTGTATCGGAATCAAATTCAGCAAAGCATTAAAAAGCGGTCTGTTGGTAGGTGTTGGTTTCGTTGGTTTATCAGTGGTTACCGCACTTCTGACCAGCAGCCTGGGACCGGCCTTAAGCAAGGTGGTCGAAATATATGGCCTGCAACTGAAAGTATTCGATATGGGATGGCCTGCTGCCGCAGCCGTGGCTTATAACACTTCCGTAGGGGCATTCATTATTCCGGTTTGTCTGGCTGTCAATATTCTGATGCTATTGACCAAGACCACCCGTACAGTCAATATCGATTTATGGAACTATTGGCATTTTGCTTTCATCGGAGCCGTAGTTTATTTTGCGACAGATAGTATTTTGTGGGGCTTCTTCGCGGCTGTTATCTGTTATATCATCACATTAATCTTAGCAGATTACACAGCAGACAAGTTCCAAGGTTTCTATGATAAGATGGAAGGAATTTCTATTCCACAACCTTTCTGTGCAGGTTTTGTGCCATTCGCTCTTATTATAAATAAGGTATTGGACAAAATACCCGGATTTGAAAAACTGAATATTGATGCGGAAGGTATGAAAAAGAAATTTGGTTTGCTAGGCGAACCTCTCTTCCTGGGTATCCTGGTAGGATGTGGCATCGGTGCATTATCTTGTAAAAACGGACAAGAAATAGTAGACAAGATTCCTTATATTCTAGGTTTAGGTATCAAGATGGGAGCAGTAATGGAGTTGATTCCCCGTATTACCAGCCTATTCATCGAAGGATTGAAACCCATTTCGGACGCTACCCGCGAACTGATCGCCAAGAAGTTTAAAGGTGCTGTAGGCTTGAATATCGGTATGAGCCCTGCCTTGGTTATCGGACATCCGGCCACATTAGTTGTATCATTGCTATTAATCCCTGTTACTATTTTATTGGCAGTTGTACTTCCGGGTAATGAATTCCTGCCATTGGCCTCGTTAGCCGGTATGTTCTACGTATTCCCGTTGGTATTACCTATCACAAAAGGAAATGTGATAAAAACCTTCATCATTGGTTTTGTTGTGCTGGCCATCGGTCTGTATTTTGTAACTGATCTGGCACCTTACTTTACCAAAGCGGCACATGACGTATATGCCAAGACACAAGATGCCGCCGTAAATATTCCGTCGGGTTTTGAAGGGGGAGCGTTGGACTTTGCTTCAAGTCCTTTCTCATGGGCTATTTTCCATTTGACTTATTCATTCAAATGGATTGGTTCCGGAATTTTAGTACTGATAACACTATTCTTAATGGTGCTGAACCGTCGTTCCATCATTAAATACCAGAAAACAATGAAAAATTAAAATTTAAAGATAACGATTATGAAAAAATTAGCAATTGCAATGATGCTGAGTGTTTCTGCTTTGGCAGCTTCAGCTCAAGTAAATTACAAAGTACAGACCGCTTGCCATCCGCAAGATGTGAAACACTATGATACAGAACGTCTTCGTAGCTCATTTATGATGGAAAAGGTGATGGCACCGGATGAAATCAATGTTACATACACCCTTTATGACCGTCTTATCTACGGAGGAGCTATGCCAGTAAACAAAATACTAAAGTTAGAAACTTTCCGCGAACTGGGTCCGGAAATCACTTACTTCCTTGAACGACGTGAACTAGGGGTCATCAATGTAGGGGGTGATGGTGTGGTTACTGTAGACGGTAAAGAATATCCTATGAAATACAAGGAAGCACTATATGTAGGTTGCGGAAATAAAGAGGTTACTTTCAAAAGTAATGACGCTACCAAACCGGCCAAATTCTATATCAATTCGGCACCGGCTTACAAACCATACGTTACTCAATTGATCACTACTGACGCTAAACTTCAAAAAGCAAATCCTAAACAATATGCTTTGGCCATTTCAGATCATTATGGAAAAATGGAAGACAGCAACGACCGTATTGTAAACCAATTAATTGTAAAGGATGTGCTGGAAAGAGTAAAAAACGGTGGTACAAATCAATTGCAGATGGGACTTACCGAACTGGCTCCGGGTTCTGTATGGAACACCATGCCGGCCCATACACATACCCGTCGTATGGAAGCCTACTTCTATTTCAACCTGCCTGAAGGAAATGCCATTTGCCACCTGATGGGCGAACCGCAAGAAGAACGTCTGGTATGGTTACATAATGAACAAGCCATTACTTCTCCGGAATGGTCTATCCACGCCGCTGCAGGTACCAGCAACTATACCTTTATTTGGGGTATGGGAGGTGAAAACCTGAAATACAGTGACAAGGATGAAATAAAATACACAGATATGAGATAAGTAGAATGGTACACACCATTACTCATTAACTCTTGTCATTCTGAATGTTGCAAGAAATCAACCCGTTTTTAGGTTTTTTGCGACATTCGGAATGTTTTTTTAGAAATCTTACCATTGTACCGATTTATACAGGCTTTCCACCAATTTTTGCATAGAGAATAGGTACAGAATGGTTATTTTTGCGTCTAATAAGAAAAACATAATTAAATCTATTATCATGAGTACATTTCAAAAAGTAGGTGAGAAGATGACAAACTTCAGATGGATAATCTGTGGTCTGCTATTCTTTGCCACTACAGTCAATTACCTCGACCGTCAGGTGCTTTCACTAACCTGGAAAGACTTCATTGCTCCGGAATTTCACTGGACGGATTCGAATTACGGAGATATCACAGCTATTTTTTCTATAGTATATGCTATCGCCAACCTGTTCGCCGGTCGTTTCATCGATTGGATGGGGACTAAAAAAGGTTATCTTTGGGCTATCTTCGTCTGGTCTTTAGGAGCTTGTCTCCATGCATTGTGCGGCTGGGCTACCGAAGAGACATTAGGTATTCATAATGCAGAAGAAATGCTTTCTGCAACAGGAGCTGTCGCTTCAACTATCGCCATTACCAGCGTTTATTACTTTATTGCTGCCCGAATTGTATTGGGTGTAGGTGAAGCAGGAAACTTCCCGGCAGCTATTAAGGTGACAGCCGAATATTTCCCGAAAAAGGACCGTGCATACTCCACTTCCATCTTCAATGCCGGCTCTACAGTAGGCGCGTTAGCTGCTCCGATCACTATTCCTCCCTTGGCGCGTTATTTTCAAAGCATTGGTGTGGGTAATGGATGGGAAATGGCTTTCATCGTTATCGGTGGCTTAGGTTTCATCTGGATGGGACTTTGGATGTTCCTCTACAAGAAACCCAATGTCAACCCTCGCGTGAATGCTGCCGAATTGGAATATATTGAACAAGACAACAACAATCCTGAAGAATCTAAAGCACAACAAGCTGCCGCCAACGACTTTGACAACAAGAAGATTTCATTCTTGCAATGTTTCAAATTTCCCCAAACATGGGCTGTATTTGTCGGTAAATTCATGACTGACGGCGTATGGTGGTTCTTCCTTTTCTGGACTCCGGCATATATTTCGGATGTATATGGTTTCGCCTCAGACACAGGTACTGCACAAATGTTGATTTTCGTATTATACGCTATCACCATGTTATCTATTTATGGTGGTAAGTTACCTACTATTATCATTAACAAAACTGGTAAGAATCCGTATGCAGCCCGTATGCAGGCTATGCTTATCTTTGCCTTGTTCCCATTGCTGGCACTGTTTGCCCAACCTTTAGGCAATTATTCATATTGGTATCCTATCATTATCATCGGTATTGCAGGTGCGGCACACCAATCATGGTCTGCTAATATTTACTCTGTAGTAGGCGATATGTTCCCCAAAAGCACCATCGCTACTATCGTAGGTATTGGTGGTATGGCAGGTGGTATAGGTTCATTCTGCATTAATATGGGATCAGGCAGACTGTTTGACTATGCAGCAGAAACGAATATGACTTTTATGGGATTCGAAGGGAAACCTGCCGGCTACTTCATCATATTCTGTGTATGTGCCGTAGCTTATTTAGTTGGTTGGATTATCATGAAAGCATTGGTTCCCAAATACAAACCGGTTGATGCCTAATTAAAGAATTCACCACAGACTACACATCTAAGTAGTCTGTGGTGTGTTTTCCCTAATAAATAGTTTTCAGAAGATGTTGATAGATAGAATTATGATTTAATATTTCAGGGACTCCTGTGATAAAAAGTTGCTTGCGTGCACGCGTTAAAGCGACATTCAGCTTACGGTCAATCTGTACGCCGTCTTCTTCTGTCAGGTTGGGCAGAAACCTTAATTGATAGAGGTGATTCACACAAAAAGAATAAATAATAACATCACGTTCGCTGCCCTGATACCGTTCTACCGTGTCAATGGAAATCCTACTCAGAGCAGGAATAGCCAATGTCTGAAGCTCTTTACGTATCAAAGCAATCTGACTTCGATAAGGAGTAATGATCCCTAACGTTCGATTCGGATCAAATTCCTCTTCATAAGCCAGATACACCTCTCTGGCCAAACCGGCAACAATCCGTGCCTCATATTGGTTTGTCTTTCCGGAAATGCTCTCCAAATCCTGTTCCGAAGGAATAAAACGTACTGGAGCCTCTATGTGTTCCAACTGATGAGGTAGTCCCAAAGCTTCCAATCTTCCGGCATAAAATGCTTTATTGGGAAAAAGGGCCACTCCCGGGTGCATACGCCCCTGACGGCAAAGCATATCTATCGCTTTAGAAGATTCTTCTTTTAAATGAAAACGATAAAGCCGTTCAAACAGAGAATCTTTTAAATTAAAAAGCCCGGCTTTCCTCAGTCCCTCATCATGCACTTCAGAGTGTCCGCTATTCTGCAAAATAACGGCGGGCAACTGTTTATGATCACCTATCAGGATAAATTTACCGACTGCATTTCTTTCATCGGCAAACTTGGCACACAGAATACCCAACAATTGGGGTTCCAATATTTGGGTAGCCTCATCCACTATGGCTACATCAAAACGTTTTAATTTAAAAAGTTCAGCCTTAGCCGCAATAGAGGCCACGGTTCCAACATACACTCTGCAATCTGTCATACGGGTATTCACCTCCCGCCTGCTGTTACATTCCGCCAATATATTCTCCAACAGATGTCCTCTAAAACGTACATCACAGGAAAGTTCACTTCCCACCCGTATATAATCTATACCGGAGGTTATAGAAGAAAGTGACTGACATATTTCATCCACAGCCCGGTTGGTATAAGCTAGTAACAATATCTGCATAGATGATGTTGCATAAAAATGTTCCACCATTCTACGCAACGCTCTTGAAGTCTTTCCTGTTCCGGGAGGTCCCACCAGAAGAAAGTAATCACGGGCCGCTTGCGCTTTCAACGCCACTCTCTCAAAATCATCACCGGCCTGCGCTATAGCTTCATCAAAAGACGAATCAAAGCGGGGGGAACGTTGTCCCAGCAACAACTCCCGTCTTTCCGTATTCGCATCCAGAAAAGCAGAAAGTCCCAAATACATACTGCGAAATGTAGTATCCATCGTATCATGTTCTACAGCATAACGGCTGTCCGGAGGAAAGACCGAAACATTACGCTGTGTGGCACGTAGCCGAATACGCAATTCTGTATCTGTAATCTGCTCGATGTTACCCTTAAAAACCATTTTATTGGTCACATTATCCGAATCATGATTACGCTCATACAATACAACCACATCTCCTGTACGGAAATTAGGAAGAAACATTTCGTCATATTGCGGAATGGACAAGAGTATATAAGCCTTATGAACCTGTGACGCCTTATTCTCAATGATCTGCAAATCATATAATATTTCCCCTGCCTCACGTTTCTCATCCAGTGTACTCAGCCAAAGAGCTGAAGCCCCTGCACGTCCTTCATAATCCACATCCCCCGATTTGGAGGTATAAAGTTCTTTTGTAATGAAATTATAAAGCGTATAGAAATAGGCCTGCTCCAAAGGTTCCAATGCCGACAGTTTTTCTCGGAAACGTGAGATAGAAGGCTTCAGATACTGTTCCCAGAATTTTCCACGCAACTTTCTTTCATTCATTACCTCCGGATTAATTTGCGCTAACAAATTTCGTGTAAAATCAGAATGATTATGGAATTGTACCCCATACTCGGCAGCAACAATACGGTTGCGCAGATTGATAACCCGCCTTACCTGAGCCCACGATGCTCTGGCAGGGTATAATAAAGGATAACGGGTATAAAGCAAATAGGGATGCATACGCCGCCGATCCTGTCCCATGCTGTATTCCAGTACCGCCATATATAGCAACATCTGAACCTTGTTGTTTTCCTTGGGTTCCACTTTTCCCTGTATGGAGAATTCATCTGCTTTTCCCGATTTCATTTCGATAAAACTGCTCATATCCCGCTGCATATAGTCCAAACGTCCCTGAATACCCAATGCCTCACAAATATAAGACGGTTCCAGAACAGCATCCTTTTTATCCAAGTTATAACCAGGTTCCAGAAAAGTATGCTGCACGATATCCCGTATATGCTCAAAGTGCATCCGGCAATCCTTGGCAAACTCTTTCTCTTTGGACGGGTCACGAAGTTCGGCACAAGCAGCCAGTTCGATGGGATACTGCCGGAACGCCTTCTTCATACAGTCTATATAGTCCGGTTCCTCCTCACCTGCATGTATCCATTCATCCAGAAAAAGATTGGCTATATTTCCCAGCAGCAAAGGCCGGGCGTTATCAATCGGAACCAACCGGCTTAAAAAGTAATTTGCCGGATGGCTGCCATAATCCTTGTAGCATTCTGCCAGTGAACTGATATCTATTAGATAATCCGGCTCCAATACGATAAAAGAAGGGGTATAAATTCCTTCCCTATCTACAAAAACATCCAAAAGATTAAGCTGGGCATATCGCCAAAGTTCCTTTATAGTTTCTTCAAATTCATGGTTTATACCGGGTTTATTATAAACAACCCGAATAGGTTCATCAGCTATTATATCTACAGGATGTACATACAGATAGGTATCATCGGCATAATCAAAGCATACCCGTATACGACGGATGTATTCCTTCTTTTCTTTTTTCCCTAAAGATGTTATTTCTTGTTTAGGAAGAACCGAGAATAATTTCAAAGGAATATCTTGTGCAAACATCTTCCTATACGCAAAAGCCACTGCACGTAAATCACGTAGAAACTCTTCTTTGGCAGGAAACTTACGATGATTCAAAATATCATTGGAAGTCAAACGAAATGTATGTAACTGGTTCTGCTCTTTTATATCCAGTTCATATTGAGTGGCTACATAATTAATACGGGCGGCCAAATCAGTGGTCTGCAAACTATTCCCTTGTATCCGTTCACGCACCACACGCTCCAATGATTCACGCAATTGTCTGTAACGGCGTTCTAATGGCTGGTTCTCGTCTATATAAAGCCTGTATAATTCTTCGTAATACTCTGCTATTTCTTCATTCATGCCGTAAAGATACACAATTTATCATTTATAGAATACCGGCATAATAATAGGATGGGTTTCCCATTTGCGGGTCATCGGATTAAATTCCCTCTCTGCCCCCGCTTCAATACCGAAACTATCCGATATTTTGAATTCCAAAGTACCTCCGTATGAATTTTGATTCATAAAAAGCTGAGAGGCCGGAGTCATGCCGTATCCATTATACACAGAATATGTGCCGAACATATTAATTTTCATCCTGTCATTAATGCGAAAAGACAATTTTCCCTTACCACCGAAATCATTAAAGCGGACTCCATATACATTGTATTTAGCAGCATATACTCCTCCTGTCACGGTTATAAAATCATTGAGCCGCTGGGTATACATCACCCCGACATTGCGTGCCTCGCCTATAGAAGGCAATCCTTGAAATGAATGATAACCACTCAGAATCCCTGTATTATTAATCTGATAAGCACGTCCATCTATATAATCATGGCCGAAAGGATTCCCGGAAAAAGTATAGGGAGATATTTTAGGCATTTCTTCACGAGGAGTTAAATCAAATTTTGGCATCCGCAGCGTATCAGATAAAACGGGAGGTGTCAATGTAGGAGGTTCGTTTATAAAATCCATACTTTTATCAACCTCATTCATCTCATTGATAAATTCATTGATTTTATCTTGTCGGATGATGAGCGTATCCTTGTCATTTTCAGCTTGTGCCAGACCATACAAGGAAAGAATGCAAAAGAATAAGAAAAAGCCAATGCGTTTCATTTGTAAATGTGTTTTTTCAAAATTACAATTTCCGCATTGACTTTTCCCGTTTCATTAAGACTTAATAAGACTTTTTGGCTGTATTCCTCAAAACACTATTGATTTACCATGGGAAGTTCGAACCATTTGGTAGAAATATAATTCTTATTTGAATCTACAGCAATCAATACCTGATCATTATCTCGGTTATAACTGCCATCATAGAGAAAAGGAGTAATTTTACTATCAAATTCCCCTATAAAAGAAAGTTTTCCATCCTTAGGGCTATACCACCATACTTTCTTTTTTGCGCCACTGATTTTAGTCAAGTCAACAGACATCGGGTTTCCGGAATAATTGTATACTAACAAATAATCCTTTCCGCGAGTAGCAATGGCTCTATCATAACGATTCCCATTCGTACCGGCAATCACACTTTGATCTGGTACACGTTCAAAATAAGGGAAAGTTAACATCAGATTCTTCAGATATTTCATCTGATTGAAGCCGGGATCCTGCATCGCCTTATACCAAGGTTTCTCTATTCCATCAGCCCCATATCCACCCGGTGTACCCGGTTTCAAGAACTGCATGATATTGTTATGTCCGTACGTATGTCCGCAAGAACCCGCAAAAACAGACCAATACCCATAGCGTCTTACATCACAGTCACGCCAGAGTGGCTGGGCAGGATCATGCAATCCCTGAGGAATACCTTCATAACTGGGTTCTGCATCCAAAACAGGCTTCAATGGAGTCATAGACAAAGCATCTTCTACATAACGCCAATTGTCCTCCTCCAATCCGGTTACAGAAGTATCACCATCTCCTTTTTTCTGACCATAGCGTCTGTGCCCACTTTGGAACATATTCATATCCATCCACTCCTTATTATTCAGATGTGCAGCACTAGATGTACGGCCAAACGGATGAAAAGTCATTATATGATTCTTGTCCACAGCAAGAATGCTGTTTGCCAAGGCTTCCCAAATCTCGGTATTCCGGTCGGCGTATGTATCTCCACCGATTACCCAAATGATATTAGGAGCATCTTTATATCGTTCACCTAAAAATTTACCATACGCCTTGGCCTCTTCGACATTCATCTTTCCGGAGCGTACCAAACCTCCCCAGATACATACCATCGCTATATAAATACCGTTCTGCTCAGCTTTCTGAATAATATAGTCCATGTGGTCCCAATATCCATAAACTCCTTTTCTGTCTATATTCTTAAAGTTAAAGCCATCTATCATGGAATACTGACCATAGAAATTCATAGCAGGGACTCCATTTATAGTCTGTACTTGTACCACATTAAATCCTGCCTGACGACAATGTTCCAGATAATAAGCAACTTCATCCCTGTTCAGTTTCTCGGGCAACAGCCATCCTGTATCCCCCAACCAGAAAAAAGGAGTTCCGTCCGCATTCATCAGATAACGATTTTCTTTACTTACTTTCAGTCGTCCATGGCTCCAAGGTTTATAGATCCCGGACTTTCCTTGGGCTGACGCCGAAGTCAATTCTCCCCCCAACAAAAGGAGAAGAACAAATAATACCAGATTCTTGTTTTTCATTTGCGCATTTATCATATAAATTTCAAAGCCCAAAGTAACTTATTCAAGTAAACAATTCAGGGTAATAACTAGTCTTTTTGAGGGAATCTTTTAGCTTCCTCCGCTTTCAGGTTCAGCAAAACTGATTCAGGAACTTTTATAATAGTACCATGCTTATGTCCTTGCGGAATAGAAATCTGATTGTCTATAGGAGTAAAGGTCTTAAAATCCTTTGTCGCTACGGCTCCAAACCGACCTTCCCGATAAACATCAAAATAAATCAACCATTCATCACCTACTTTCACGGCACACGGTCCCTCGGAATAAGTCGGTGCAAATTTCGTTGACGGACTAGTATAAGGCCCTTCCGCCGATGGTCCGGACACACAGAACAGATCACTGTAACCAGGCTTACGATTGTCTTTTATAATTAATACATAGTCATTTTTATCACGCTTTACTATAAATCCGTCAATAGAATTAAATCCGGGATCATAAAATGCCTTTGCCGGAGCAAACGTTTGGAAATCCTTGGTCGTGGTATAATAGGCACGGTGACTTTTATTAGCTCCCAAACTATCGGCTGCCGTATATCTCTCTACTGGAATGGCAGAGGACCAGGCAACGATGAACTGTCCCTTTTCATCATCATAGAAAACTTCCGGTGCCCACACATTGTTAGTCAAAGAGTCTTTCATCACTTTGATTTCACGTTGTTCGCTCCAATGAATCAAGTCTTTAGAACTGGCATAACCAAATCCTTGTTCCCCATTCCAACTGATGGTCCACACCAAATGAAAGGTTCCATCCGGACCTTGGGTAATGGACGGATCACGCATCATCGAATTGGGAGCATATTTCTGTTCTTCGGTCTGTTTAGTGAAATAATTATAATAAGGGGTCTTGTTTCCTATTTCCGGTTTCAGCCATGAACCTGCAATACTATCCCAATGATAACCGTCATAGCTGTAAAGATAATGTAACCCGTCCAATGCCGGCTCACGATGAGAAGTGAAGATATAGACTTCCTTGTCAGGTTTTGTACAAGTAGTAAAAGCCAATAAGGCAAATACGAAAGAAAAAAATAATTTCATAGCATGCTGTTTTATGATGAATAAACCTTTTCCAACAGGACGAAACAACAAGTATTTTGTACTCTATACTTCTTAAAGTATCAATCCAAATCAATAATAAATATCCATCATATAACAAGATGTATCTCGAGACATAAAATACGAATTATATCCCGAGATAATCCTACATAGAATAATTATAAAAATTACCCTTTAGTCTCCAAATAAACCAGCTGCGTCTGCAAATACTCTTCCAGACCATGTTTACCATCCGCGCCACCGATACCAGATTTACGCCATCCGGCATGGAATCCCTGCATAGCTTCAAAATTCTCACGATTCACATAAGTTTCACCAAATTTCAACGCACGAATCAATTTAAATGCCATATCCAGATTCTGAGTATAAATAGAAGAAGTCAACCCATATTCACAATCATTAGCCCAGGCAATGGCGTCTTCCACCTCTGTAAACTCAACAACCGGAAGTACCGGTCCAAAAGTTTCTTCCTGAATAATATCCATCTTTTGGGTACAATTAATCAAAATCGTCGGTTCAAAGAAATATCCTTTAGTACCGATACGATGACCACCGCATAGCAACTCAGCTCCCTGCTCAATAGCTTTTTTCACTTTCTCTTCTACTGATTTCAGTGCTTTGGCATCAATCAACGGACCCATATCGAGGTCTGTATACTGATTCGGATCCCCCACTTTCACCTGCTTGAATCCTGCCAACAGTTTCTCAAGGAAAGCCTCTTTTATACTAGAATGTACATACACGCGCTCACAACAATTACATACCTGTCCTGTATTAATAACACGCGAAGCAATAATGGATTTTACAGCTAAATCCAAATCTGCATCCGGCATTACAATACCGGGAGCCTTTCCCCCCAATTCCAAAGAAACCTTCGTCACATTGGCAGAAGCGGCTGCCATGGTTTGTATTCCAGCCTCCACACTTCCGGTCAGACTAACCATACCTACTTTAGGGTTAGCAGCCAGTTCATGTCCTATCACCGAACCACGACCGTTTACTAGATTGAATACACCTTTAGGCAACCCAACTTCATCTACAATCTGTGCGAAAACATATGCATTTTCCGGTGTCAGCTGACTCGGCTTTACCACAATTGTATTCCCCGTCAACAGAGCAGGAGCGGCCTTACGGGCAATCAAGAAAAAAGGAAAATTCCAAGGCAGGATGCCTGTTGTCACCCCAATAGGTTTCTTAAAGACAAATATATTTTCGTGAGGACGGTCACTAGGAATGATTTCCCCTTCATAACGACGGGCCCATCCGGCTATATAATCAAGATAATCAGCCGTAAATAACACCTCTACATTAGCTAATCCTCTTGTTTTTCCACCCTCCCGGATGATAATATCAGTCAATTCCTGTTCCCGCTTGCGGATACCTTGTGCAATCCGAGTTAAATAGCCGGCGCGTTCAATAGAAGTAAGACTTTCCCAAGAAAGCTGTGCCTTCACGGCGGCATTTATAGCTGCGCGTGCATCTTCCGGTGTGCCATCAGGCATTTTAGATATCACTTCTTCCGTAGAAGGGTTCAATACATCAATCCACTTATCGGATTGGTTTTCGATGAATCGTCCATCGATGTACATCTTTAGTTCTTTCATGGTCTTAAATTTAAAATGAGTATCTTATTTCTTTCAATCTGAAATATTCAAGCAGTATTTTACAAATATATCGTTATTTATAAAGCCCCAAAATGTATTTTTGTTCATTAACATGGAAATTTATACACTTTAAGCTTTTTAAGAAACGAACTGATATTTACCGCCCGATTATACAATAAAGGTTGCCCACTCTATATTTCTTTCTCTTTTCCACGCAGATAAACAGAAGGAGACACGCCATAGTGTGTCTTGAAACAACGGCTAAAATAAAGCGGATCACTGATACCTACTTTATAAGAAACTTCGCTCACATTATAATTACCTTCCAACAATAATTCCGCCGCTTTCTTCAGACGAATAATACGGAAATATTCATTAGGAGTATGCCCTGTCAAACCACGAACTTTTTTAGAGAATACAGTACGCCCCAATTTCATCCGGGCAGCAAAGTCTTCCATCGTAAATTCCGAATTTCCCAACTCCTGCTCTATAATAGCTTGCAATTTATCAAGGAACTGTTTATCTTTATCAGAAGTATAAATAGCCGGTCGCTCTATACTGGGATCATTCACATATTTCTCACGTAACTTTTCACGCTGGTCAATCAATTGAACCATCCGTGCCAAAAGCAATTTTAAGCTGAACGGTTTGGTTACATACGCATCCGCCCCACTTTCTACTCCTTCCAATTTATTTTCGGTAGTTCCCATTGCTGTCAGCAGAATGATCGGAATATGACTGGTACTAAATTCATTTTTTAACTTACGGGTTACTTCATACCCATTCATTCCCGGCATTAGGACATCACATATTATCAGATCAGCATCATAAGTCCGTGCACGTTCAAAACCCGCCACACCATCAGCCTCGGCTACCACCTCAAAATAAACAGATATTTCTTTCTTCAAAAATTCACGAATATCAGTATCATCTTCAATGATCAATATCTTTTTCTTGTTTAAAGGAGCCGCCATCTGTTCTTCTTTTACGAGACGGCACGGAATGCCTTCGTCTGTATGATCCGTTTCTTCCATTAAGGCTGTAGAGATCAAAAAATCTTTTGACTCATATACAGAACTATCCAATGGCAAAGTGACTGTAAAAACAGAACCCTGTCCTTCATTCTCCGCATATTCAATGCTTCCTTTATGCACATTTACAAGTTCGTGAGTCAAATGCAACCCGATTCCCATACTATCACCAGAGAAACTACTTTGCATAAATCGAGAAAAAAGTTGCCCGCGTTTCTCCAAAGGAATACCAATACCGGTGTCTGACACGGAAATGATCAATTTTTTTGTTTCTTCTTCCACATCTACCGAACAAACTATTTTCCCGCCCTCCGGTGTGTACTTAAATGCATTGGACAGAAGATTATAGACTATCTTATCCAGTTTACCTTTATCAACAAACATAGGATAAGAACTGACAGAAGGAATAAATTTAAATTCCATTTCTTTAGATTCCGCCGTTTCCCTAAAACTCAGAAATATATCGTAAAGAAAAACGATAACATCTGTTTCTTCTAATGAAAGAACCAGTTTATTATTCTGCATTTTTCTGAATTCCAGCAATTGATTGATTAATCTGAGCATCCGCTGCGTGCTTCTATCCATCACTTTTATAGGATAAGCCAATTCTTTAGAACCCCTACCCATAGCCTCTATTTTTTCCAAGGCTCCTTGGATCAACGTCAACGGGGTACGAAACTCATGAGAGATATTGGTAAAAAAGACCAACTTATATTCTGTCAACTGTTTTTCTAATTGAATACGATTCCGCAAGATAGCAAACTTATGGATTAGTCTGAATGTCATATACATTGCCATACAAATCAGCATTATATAAATGGCAAAGGCCCAACCTGTTTTCCAAAAAGGCGGAGTAATAACAATCTGTAATACGGTTTCATCTTCCCCCCATACACCGGAAGCACTGGATGCTTTTACATGTAACTGATAAGTACCCGGCAACAAATTTTTATAAGCTGCAAAATTCAAGGAGGAAGGGACTCCCCAATCTTTATCGTATGGAATTAACTTATAAATATACTTGGCATCATTTGCCATAGAATAGTCAAAAGTAGAGAAATCTATACTGAATGAATTCTGATAATATTTCAATTCTATTCTATTTGTATAACTTAATGCCTCTGTCAAAGGAGAATCAATATCCCCGGGACGAACAGAAATTCCATTTATTTTTAAATCAGTGAGAACCACCGGAGAAACGACATGCTGTGGCATGACTTTTTCAGGATCGACCACAACCAAACCATGATTCGTTCCAAACAGCAAATGTCCGTTTTTCATAACACAGGCACTACTCTCCAAATAGACATTGCCGGGCATTATCGCTGAAAAAAAGAAACTATCAAAAACCTCCGTATCCGGATCAAACCGGGACATTCCATATTCGGTACCCAGCCAGATTTTTCCATCTCTATCCTCCACTATAGACTGGACTACATTATTTACCAACCCGTCATCCTCATCATAATGCCGGAATTCCAACTGATCATAAGTTTGTCCTGACTGGCAGACAGAAAAGCCTTTACCGGTGGTTCCAATCCACATACGACCTTTGCTGTCACAAAAAATATTACGAATTTCATTGCTACGTATTTTCCCATTATCCAAATTATAAACGTAATACTGCCGCGAATCATTCAACAAAGAATCCGGATGGAATACATAAATACCATTATTGGTTCCTACCCACATCCAATGATTCCTATCAGCAGTAATAGTACGAACCTCTTGCTCTCCAAAACTCCCCTTCAAAAAATGACGAAACACAAAATCGTTTTTCTGATAAACAGCCAAATCGAGTCCTCCCCCGAAAGTTCCAATCCACATTCTATCCCGGTAGTCCCTATAGATATCATAAATATGATTATGTGCAAGTGAATTCACATCATCAGCCCGATGCACATACCATCTATCGCCTATACATAATCCATTCCCACGGGTTCCCATCCATACTTGCCCTTTGTCATCCTCTTTGAGAGCAAAGACACTAAGATGATAATAATTTCTTTGCAATAAATTCAAGTGACAGTCATAAGCAAACAATCCCCCCCGACGATTTCCTACCCGCACATCCCCATTCTCCATACACGTAACCATACGTATGGTATTGGAACGATCCACCAATTTCTCATTTTCAGGATAAATATAAGTTGCCCCATCATTTAATACTGACAATAAAGCTATGCCGGAATATTCTGATCCCAACCAGATATTACCGGTTCTGTCACCCATAGCATATAAAAGAAAATCAGAATTCACCCGATTAAACTCATCCACATGATACGAGTAATGGGTCATCTCCTCCTTTTGAGAATCATAAACAAACAAACCATTACCATAGGTAGAAATCCATATCAGTCCACGTGGAACATCTTGTATGATATGATAACGTTCATCCCCTATCAACTTAACTTTTTCATCAGACATTAATCTAAAAATCCGGACGGCACGTGTCCGGACATCAATATAATGTACAAGACCAGTGCCATTGGAAATCCACAGATTATTCAAATTATCCTTTTCACATTTTCCTAAACGAATATCAAGCGATGAATCATGAATCAATCTTTTCTCAGACATACTAAACACCTCTCCACCCTCAGGAGTAAAAAACACCCAATCGTTCTGTAAACGACAGGACTCATAGGTATTAAAAGCAGAAAGTTTCCACGGCAACCGGGCTGTCAAAAACAAATTCTTACCTGAAGACTTTTCATAAATACCTCCATCAGAGGTTACAAAAAAAATCTTGTGACGAAAAGACATCGCCCCTACAAAAGACAAACTATCTTGAACTACCTGGGTATATCCCTCTTCTGTCACCTGAAACAGCCCAAGCTGAGTACAAATCCAAATCACTCCCTGTTCATCCTCATAAACGGAATTCACTGCATTAGTTGATAATTTCCCATTTTCCTTTGTAAAAGATACAGAAGAGTGAATTCCATCCTTACAGACTATTTTACGACATCCACTCTGATGATGCCACAGCCAAATATCCCCGACAGCAGTTTCCAATATTTTATTGTAAGGCCGTCTATATTCCCCACACCCCGTAAAATCAACAAAACAATCATGTTTCAAATCGTAACAACTCATTAATTCCGGAGCAGTGATAAACCATAAGAAACCATTTCGATCTTCTTGTATCTTCTTTACATGATGATTTGCCAAAGAAATTTTATCGCCTGATTCCGGACGGAATGTCACAAATGAATGGCCATCATAGCGGCTCAGCCCATCTAATGTACCCATCCAAATAAACCCTTTGCTGTCTTGAAACAGATAACGTACCGAATTATTCGCCAATCCGTCACTAGTCGTGATAAAAGTAGGATGTACATCTACCGATGCATGCATTTCCCAACCTATACACCCAAAAACAACCCATAACAGACAAATATATGTTTTCATACAATTTCAATCAGATTCATACCAGGCATTTAAATATATGACGTACATCATTTTCCCGACATACGCCATATTAGCAAAGATAGTAAAAATAAACGGATGTGCCCTATCAACAAAAGAAAAATCATCTATTCATAGTTTTCCAGTTTCCATTCATCTTTCCACTCTATCATCGGTATGCCATCCTTCACCACAATTGGCAGAAATACATAAGTAGCCTTATATACATCTTGATTAGGATTAACAAGCGTATAAAATCTGTCGGCCACTTTAGGAGTTGCAAAATCCTTTGGATAAGGACGGTGATCCTTGTACCGGGTCAAGAAAGACTGCCAGTCTTTCTTGGGTATATCCGTTTTATTAGTATGCGGTAGCCAACGATCGGCCATAGCCACATAAAGATCCTTTCCCGGAATCTTTATCACACTTGTAATCTGCGAGCAAAAAGAATGTGCATACTCATCACCTATGTGTGGATTCCCTAACACCGTATATTCACCATGATAATCATCGAATACCGCTACTTCCGAAGGGTTGGGAGTATAACTAGTTGTCCCTGATGTATAAATATAATGTTTACCATCCATTACAAAATGTGCTGCCGCCTCACGTGTAAACGGTGGAACCTTTCCAACAAAATGTTCTGAATACCGGCCATTTACATTTGTATAATCATCAGAAAGTTCAGCACATATCTGCTCCCAATGAGGACGCTCAAACCAAACATAACCTTTTCCTGTATCGGGATCAGCATACATGTCAAAATCCCCCACAGCAAAGCCATTAGGTTTCAGATTGCGGACAAAATGATAGGGTCCCATAAAATGTTCAGCTTCTAGAATAACAAAATGCCCATCATTACTTTGTGATTTCAGCCAGCATACATACCTGCCTGTTTTGGCACAATAAAGAATATGTGGGCGTTCCAATTTCTGACAATGATGCAAAGGTGAATGTGGATCAGTAGCAGGTTCAATTATCCTCCCCTCATCTTTCCAATTGTAAAAATCAGTAGATGAGTAACAACGTACTCCGCCAAACATCCGATTGGTACCAAACAGAGTATGAGTTTTATCCTCACCATACCAATAATATTTGCCTTCACGAAAAGTCACTTGAAACCCATGGGCCTGAATAGGTTTTCCTTCAGTATCAAGCCACACTTCACCAGGACGAATGGACTGATAATTTACTGGGACAAGAGGATATGTCTGCACATTTAAATAGCGACATTCTCCTCCCGTTTTTTCTATCTTCACCGAACTACCTGTAGTTACATTGCTGAACCCAAAGAAAGAGGCGTAATCACAATTATCAATACGCATTACTGTATCACAACTCTCTATTCTTACATCTTTCATTGAGAATTTTGTGGCATCGCATATTTTGCCAATCCGATCACAATGTGCTTTGACATTGCCGAAAAAAAAGTTCTTCACCGGCTTCTCCGGTAATGCAGACACATCCACCAATGTGCTACATCCGGTGATCTCCACATCGTGAATGGAAATATTAGCAAACCACGGTGTAAGTGGAGTTATCTCACGGGCCGGATAACGCTGTGCCAACTCACCTACCCAGCGGGCAGAACCAAGCATATCGCAATACAAAGCCTGTCTTTTCACATTAGCCCGCACCCGTTCCACATATATATTCTCCACAAAACCTCCTCGTGGACGACGAGTTTTAAAACGGAAAGCCTGGTCTGTTCCCTCAAAAACACAATCGTACATATATACATTTCTCACTCCACCGGCAATCTCAGTACCACACACAATACCGCCTGCTCCCCTCAGTGCTATACTTTTACGTATAACGACATTACTAGTGGGACGATTCACTTTCAATCCATCCTTACCCCGCCCGGACTTCATGGTGTAACAATCGTCCTGACAATCGAGCGAACAGTATTCTATCAGTACATCATTACTTGAATCAATATCAATACCATCCGTACGTCCATGTCCGAAACTGTTCACTGTAATCCCCCGAATTAAAATATGTTCACAATATTGTGGTACAATATTCCAATACAGTCCCCGTTCAAATGTAACACCTTCTACAAAGACATTCTTACAATTGATAGGGGCAAATGTCTTAGGCAAAAAGACTCCTTCACCATTCTTTCCATCATAAATACGGTCGGCAAGCGGTTTTCTTATCACCTTGTCACTAGACATACTTTCATTACACTTGTATATCTCGCAACTGGTAGGCGGTCCAACTACTTTTCCCTTTCCAGTCAATGCAATATTCTCCTGTCCATCAGCATACAAACAAGCTCCAAGAGAGTAAAGCTCCACCCCCTCATCCCGTGTAAAAACAGCCGGAAGATAATCTATTATATTACCACTGAAACGTAATTCCGCTCCTTCCGAAAGATGCAAATTTACATTACTCTTCAAGATAAGGCGTCCTGTCCGCCATACACCGGGAGGAACTACCACCGTTCCACCACCTCGGCAACTCATACTATCAATAGCCTCCTGAATCGGTTTAGTGGACATACCTTCCTGTTCCATCCTTACCAATATGGTAGATTCGGGAAAAACAGGCCTTTCAAACAAAGGCATAACAAACGGTGATTCAACAGGTTCTATAGTATCGGGCATATTCTGAGGCCCAACTTCACCTATTGTCAGCAACGCTATGCCACAAATAATACTTGTTAATGACATAAACTTAATTATTTAATTAATAATTTATTCGATACATCTAGTTCTTGTCTAATTGAAGTTTTCTTTTAATATATTCCCTTAAATAACTAAGTATTTTGCCCAAATACTAGTCATTAAAAAGAGTTTAACAAATAAACAAGAAAACACTTATCTTATATTCCCCCCATATATCAACTATCCCTTTCGCAATGCTTTATCAGCCCCGACATCTATTCCCTTCCATGCTTTCATATTGGTCCATTCCATATAAGTTTCTGTCCAAAACGAGTCCTCAGCCGGAAGTCCCAATGCTAAAAATATAGTAGCACACATATATAAACTACCCGTATTTATATATGATTCTGACATATTTATCTGGTTGCCGGATAAACCTATTTTTAACCATCCATTCTTATCAAAGTTATTCGGAGTTGCAAATTGTCTATGCAAAACAGCAGTAAGCGCACAACGTACTTGCCCCCCGAGAAGTTTCTCCGGAAGCCTCTTCATTAAACTCATTTGAGAAAGAGCATGGAAAATACCAAAACGATAAACAATAGAACGCCCAACAGCAGGATAGGTTCCTTCAGGTGAAATCAATCGTTCTAATTGTTCTGATAGCCGTTGCTGACGGATTATCTGCTTGTCAAGATTCTCCCCTCCTTCCAAATTATGCTTTTTCATTATAGCAAGGATATCTGTCAACATGGGATGGATAACAATACTATTATAAAAATCCAAGTGAAATTCCTGACCATCACCATACCAAGCATCTCCTTTATACCAACCATCTTCCAAAAAACGATGAATTCCATAATTCAGTCTATATGTGTCACACTCGCCTGTAAATTCCAGCAAAGCAGCCTCCACCATAGATGCAAAAAGCAACCAGTTACTTTCTTTGGGTTTAATGCCTCGAGTTCTTTTCAGTTCCTTAATCAAACGAACCTGCGTTTCTTTATCCAAATTCCCCCAAATTTGTTTAGGAGCTCTTAAAATTCCCTGTACAAGATGAGCAGCATCTACCAGTGGTTGAAAATGCCGATTATCAAACATTAAATAATCCGGCGAGTCTGGATTGACTGCATTCTTAAGACCTTTTAGTGTCATTTGTATATACTTAGCTCGCAATTTGCCTTCTTTTGTCTGATCCTGTCCTAGTTCCAACCAAGGAGCAATTCCACAAATTGTTCTCCCTACAGCCTCCAAATACGAGACCTCTCTTCTCAACGGTTCAGTTGACAAGGATTCAAACGGCATATTCTTTTTCAGTGTCCCTTGACTAAGATTGTCCAATACCGGATTGGCTATTTTTACCATAGTATTCACCCAATACCATCTGTCTTCATTTCCTGTCGGTTGGGCATAAGATTTTAAACAGAAAAGAAGAAAACTAAAGGCAACCCATATTCCTATTCTATTTTTCATTTTGAATTTTCTTTAAACGTAATAAAGCTTCCACATAATAATAATCTGCATAACTCAAAGGTACATCCACTTCCGAATTCTTATTCAAATTTCCTACACTATGTTTCAAAATAAAACCTCCATTAGTTCCAAACTCCGCCAAGTAATCCGGTGAAGACAATGAACGAATCTGCGCTTCCGCCAAATCAAACCATGCTGAGGCTTCTTCACTTTTATCCAACTGACTCAATTCAATCAATGCAGAAGCCATGACTGCTGCCGCTGATGCATCACGAGGTGTATTTGGAATATCCGGTGCATCGAAATCCCAATACGGTACTTTGTCTGAAGGCAAGTTGGGATGATTCTTAATAAATCTCGCCACTTTACGGGCCTGTTCCAAATACTCTGGTTTTCCTGTTTCTCTATACATCATTGTATAACCATATAATGCCCATGCTTGCCCCCTGGACCATGCAGACTCATCCGCATAGCCTTGATGTGTATTTTTAGCATGGGGCAATCCTGTAATCGTATCATAAGAAACGACATGATAACAACTGTTATCCGGTCGGAAATGTTGTTTCAAAGTAGTTTGCGCATGAGCATTAATCATATCCATATAAGACTCCTTTCCCGTTTTTTTAGCTACAAATGACAACATCTCAAGATTCATCATATTATCTATAATTACCGGATATTGCCATTTACCTCTAGCCCCCCAAGAATTTATAGCACCGATTTTACTATTAAAACGTGTTGCCAATGATTTTGAACCAGTTTTCAACACCTCCAAATAAGTAGAATCATGTGTCAATCTATACCCATTACCAAAACTACAATACAACATAAATCCCAAATCGTGTGTAGAAGTCATATTCTTGGCCGGTTCCACACGTGAAGTATATAGTTCGGCATATCTCTTTAATTCTTCTGTTGGATCATTTTCATACAAATACCATAACACTCCAGGGAAAAAACCTGAAACCCATGATTTATAACCAACAGTCTTCAATTCATTATTTTCATACGTTCTAGGTAATTTCTTTTCCTGATTTTCCAATTCTTCTGCCAAAAACATAGTTTGTTGGCTTGAAACATTCAATCCTCTTTCCACCACTTCTGATAATGTTTCTTTCTTATCGCAAGATATCAAAAACATACTTATAAGAAGCATTATACTTCCACCATGAAATCTCATATTCTATATTATCTTATTTTAATTCTTTATATAAAATTAACTACACATTTTTACAAACTAGTAAAAGTTGTAACCAAGAAATAATTTATCACCCCTTGATTTTTATGAAAAATAAATACATTGTATAAAACATTCATCCACCCTCAACAAGTTGACTTTATATCATACATTCTATTTTTCAACTCATTGAGGTGGAGAATTCAAAATACCTGTCAAATAACTATATTCTACAGAGGGTACTTAGGATCTGAAACATTATCAGGATTCTGCTCTAATGCAGGATTGGAATCTAATGATGTCTGAGGTATTTTCCACAAGAATGTTTTTTGTGGAACAAACTGTAATTTTTGACAATTATAATATCCATTCTCAAACATATATGTCTTATACTCATAAACATTCTTTCCCAATCTATTTGTACGCAATTCATCATAATACAAATGCCCTTCACCTATGAATTCCCAAACTCGCTCTTGAAAAATTGCATCATCAAAAGCTTCTTTAGATAATCCTGTCGCAATAGGATTACTATTAGATCTATTATGTACAGCATTTAGTTTAGAATATGCGTCCTCTGTAGGCCCATTCAAATAGTTTTCCACTTCCGCATAATTCAACAAAACATCCGAATATCTCATGGCTATATAATTAGCTTTAGAGCCTCCAGTATCATAACAAGACTTAGTACGATCATAAAATTTTACACATCCCGGAGAAGTCGAAGGCCACATTCCTTCACCTTTACCTGAAAATCCTTTATACTCAGGCTCCCACCAACGACGAGTAGTTGTACCAGTTATTGTATATTCCGTCAAAAAGCATTGTTTACGTACATCTTCATCTTGAAAAGAGAAATAACTTTTATGGGCAATTCCTGCACGAGCATACATTTTTCCACCCAAACACTCATCTTTCGTATTAATGCCAAAATAACAATGTAAATCACTTACTTGGGTAGCTCCAAATTGAATTTCCAAAAGTGATTCCTTTGTATTCTTTGCCGCTTCTTCTACAAACCAATACCACAGTGATTTATAATCCGGCAAAAGTTCATATTCTCCTGAAGAAATCACATCTCCTAAATATTTTTTAGCTTCTTGAAAATAAGTTGTATTATAATTATCCATACATCCTCTTGTTAAATAGACATCACCCAACAAAGCTTGCGCGGCACCCTTACTAGCCTTATAATAGGCACCATTTCCCCATTGAGAACGGCTCGGAAGATTATCAATACAATATTTTAAATCATCAATAATATAATCATACGTTTCATCAATCGTTTTACGAGGAATTTCCAAACCATTCAAACCTGATGTATAAGATTCCGGAATAGCTAGTCCTCCATAAATACGAAGCAACACAAACATAGTATAAGCCCGGAAGAAACGCGCCTGGCCATAAATTTGATTACGCTTTTTCTCTTCTATATTTACTTTATCACCACGACCAAGCACAACATTACAACGATTTATTAATTCATATCCACTATCCCATATCTGTATATTATATGTAGTTGACTGATTTACCCCTTGCCAAGAGTTAAAATTTTTCACTCCATCTTTGGAGGAATGCGCTGGCATTGCATGTTCTGTCAACAATTCTAAAGTCATCAACGTTTTATATCCTGCTGTGAATTTACGAAAATCAGCATAAACAGAATTTAAAGCACTTTGCAATTCTTCTTCTGTATTATAATAAGTTCCTGGATTAATAAATGTATAAGTAGATTCTGATAAGTCAGTACAACTCACAAAAGACACTATTGTAAAAAACAAAATAAATATTTTGCTCCTCCAATTTACATTCAATTTACTATGATTAAATATATATGTTTTCATATTACCTTATTTATTAAAATTAAAATTTAGCATTCACGCTTATACTTACACTTTTTATCCATGGATAAGATGTATCCCCATTTTCTGGATTATATCCTCTTTGACTAGAAAAAGTTATAAAATTCTGGAAATTTAGAGATGCACTTAATCCCTTAATACCTTTTACAGCCTTAAATGGATTTCTACCAAAATCATAATTAAGAGCCATGCTTTTAAGAACAAAATAGTACCACCCAGAATTAACACGATCACTTTCGTGAGTATTAGAAGCCCCAGCAGCCGGATATGTACCATTAGGATTGGAAGGACTCCACATTCGTTCATATGCATATTTAGATGGGACACCAATAGTGCTTGCATTCAACTGATTTTCTGAAATTTGCAAATAAGAACTTCCTCCCACAAAATCATCTGCTCCATTTCCCAAAATACTAATCCCCCATTTTTTATATTGTATATTTAAAGCAACCCCATAAATAAGTTTCGGATCTGTTGTTCCAATATTTACCTGATCTTTTACTGTTATTTGGTTATCTCCATCTAAATCTTTATACATTTCATCACCCATTTTAGCTGTTGCCTCAATTTTTCTATAGGCAGCAAGTTGTTCCTCAGTACGTATAATACCATCCGCAAGGAGAGCATAACGAGAATTTAAGGATTCTCCCACCTTTAAATAACTACTTAATCCTAACCCTGATTTCAAAGTTATGGACTGTACATCATTATATAGTTCTTTTATCTTATTCGTATTACGGCTTAAATTCACTGTTGCATCAATTTTCAAATCATTCAGATCAATAATATTACCTGTAATAGATAGTTCCCAACCTTTATTCAACACAGAACCCACATTACTCAACATTGAAGAAAATCCAGAAGTGGAAGGTATAGGTACATTATAAAGTAAATCAGAGGTTTTCCTATGATAATAATCTGCAGTAACATGGATACGATTCCACAAAGATAAATCAATGCCAATATCAAATTGATTGGCACGTTCCCATTTTAAATCAGGATTACCAATTGTTTCATAAAAGCCTTGAATCTCAGTATCATTATATATATAATTATCAACTTTCAGTTGTGCTAATGATTTGTAATTACCAATCTCTTGATTACCTGTAACACCAAAACTTCCACGTACTTTCAAATTAGTTATAACTTTATTTCCTGCAAGAAATTCTTCCTCACTTGCACGCCAAGCTAAACCTATTGACGGGAAAAATCCCCATTTATTATTCTCACCAAATCGAGAAGAGCCATCATAACGGGCTGTAGCTGTTAATAAATAACGATCTTTATATGCATAAGTAACACGTCCAGTCCATGATATCAACGAATTTTCATATTTATCACTTCCATACTCGACTGTTTCCCTATTTGCTTGTCCCATATCCCATGCACCAGTCTCATCATTTGCAAAACCATTACCAGAAATAGATAAAGTTTCATACATATAATTTTGCCATGAATAAACACCAGTAGCAGTAAAACGATGATCTCCCCATTCATTCATATACGAAAGTATATTTTCGGTAAGACGGCTCATTTTTTTTGTATATCCATTTCCACCTTTTCCATATCCAGTTGAAGTCGTTATTTTTGATGTTGTATAATTATAATCACGCTTATTAGCAATATCAAGACCAAAATTCGTCTTAAAAGTCAATCCTTTAGCTAATTGAAATTCTGCATAGACATCTCCCAAAAGACGGCTGACATTTGATTTTGTTGTAACCTCTTTATAATTAGCTACCGGATTCCAGTAGGCAGCATCACCAAAAAGAGTAGATATCCTTGGATTGTCTTGTGGCACTGCAAAAGCGCCATCTTCGCGATATACAGGCAAAGTAGGCCAACCATCACGCCAAATATCATTTAATGCACCTTGATAATTACTCAACTCTGCCATATTTGCCTCTGTATATGAATACTGCATATGTGTTCCTATCTTCAAAAAATTATTGAATTTATGTTGTACATTCGTACGAAATGTATACTTATCAAATTCAGAACTAGGTAATAATCCATCCTGTAGATAAATACCTCCAGATAGCATATATTGTGTATCACCAGACGTACCATCTAATGACAAACTATAATCTTGAACTGGTTTACAGCCATACAGTGTCTCTCTCTGCCAGTCTGTGTGAGTATCTGGAGCCGGATTTTCATCATTATAAACAGTCGTACCTTTAGAATTCATATAAGCAGAGTTAATATAATCAATAAACTGATCATGCGACATTGTTTCAATCAATCGGCCAGGCATTTGAAATCCATAATTAGCATTAAATGAAAGATTTTTAGAATCTTTTCCTCCTGTTTTCGTAGTAATCATAATTACACCATTCGAGCCACGCGATCCGTAGATAGCTGTAGCCGAAGCATCTTTTAATACTTCTATAGATGCAATATCATTAGCATTAATTTCATTTAAAGAACCATTCATTAAAGGAAATCCATCTACTACATACAACGGATCATTCCCTGCACTAATAGAGCCATTACCACGTATCCTCAATGTAGGAGATTCACCTGGACGGCTATTGGTCACAACAGAAACTCCAGTAACCCGACCTTGTAATGCTTGTATTGGATTGTTAGCCGTCACTGAGGTGATATCTTTAGATTTAACCTGCATTACCGAACCTGTTAAATCACTTTTCTTTTGAGTACCATATCCTACCACCACTACCTCTTCCAAAGTCTCTGTATCTTCTGATAAAACAATTTTATAAAAATTTCCACCTTCTATTTTAACTGTTTGATCAACATAACCAATGTAACTCACTACTAAAGTTCCTTTCTTAGGAAGATCAGACAATGAGAACTTACCATCAAAATCAGTTATAGTCCCTTGACCAGTACCTTTTAATACAACATTCGCGCCAATAATAGGCTCACCTGTTATATCTACCACTCGCCCTGTTACTTGAACTTGAGCATACACTACGGATGCAATCCCCAATAATAAGGAAAAAAGGAGCATCCTGATTGATTGTGTTTTCATAATTTTTAGCATCACAAATTGTTTTAAAAATTTAATTAGTTATTAATTGTATTCAATCTTTATTTCGAATATAGATTCCAAAAGTCAATGGTCAAAAGTACAGACTAACAAACAATTAAAAAAGATAGCAAACTCTACATTTCACCATAAAAACATGGATATTTTCTTATTTACATGGATTTTTTATCCTATTAGTTTATCATTTAATAGAAATAATCAACTCTGCTGCTACTTTTCAATTCACCAGGTATAAGGAATTACTTCTTGCATATAAATCGCATCAAGACTCCAAAGAGAAACATCATTCGTGTTAAGCCCATCCGATTCATCTAATGGAGCAGGAACCACAGGAGGAAGTAACGTCTTTACCTTTAAAGAACATTTAGATCCTCCTACTCTAGCAAATAGATCATTCCATAATTTCTTTTTCATTGCAGCATCATGAGTCTGAAATGCAGCATAAGCTTTCAAACGAGTTCGATAACGATCATCCTTTACCATCTGTGCATATTCCAACCAAGCATTATTCCATTGAGAAAAATCAACCATATCCATTATTTCATTCATTATTTCAAAGCCACCCATTATAGTCATTAAATGATTGGTATTCAACAAATTTTGATCACATTCACTAGTAATTACACCTGTTGCCGGATCATACCCTAAAGCAACAGGTCCTGTACTAATCCGATTAGGAAGAAGCAAAATACTTTTCATTCCTGCCAAAATCTTGTCACGGTATTTAAGATTGCCTGTACGTTCCCACTCCGTCATCCAGTTACCTGCATAAGCCAACCAATCTGGTCCTATTCGAATACGGGCTGGAGCGGTACAAGGATATTTACTACGAGGCTGTGCCAAACGCATAGGATCTAATGTATATAACTTCTGATCAACATCTCTTACTTCAGTCATCAAGTCTCCACACCGTTCGTCAGTAGTCAAATAATAATAAAAACGATTCCAAGCTGCCTGACTAATACGAGCCTCTTTAGCACCACATCCCCAATGACTCACATTATGCCTACTTCCTAATCCAGCATTAGGGCCAATATGATAAACATCCACCTCTGAAGTATGCCTAGTCATTGCTTCTGCCATACACCATATATCAGCACGCCCCGTACGTAAAAAATTGTACCATAGCCACATATTCGAAGCTAACTCCGTATTATCCCAAGCAAAACCTCCAACATCATATCTCCAAGTATGACGATTGTAATCATAAGAATGCATAACATCACCATAATTCCAAAAACCATACCACTTATTTTGCTCAATGGCCTTTTTATAAAAATCAATATATGCATCCAAATATTCCTCTACACAAGTTCGAAACGCAGTACTACGATCAGGAAGACTCCATATTCCAAAAGCTTTCTGTTTATGCAAATATTCAGGAGTCGGTAACAAAACTCCCATTCCGGTAAGCTCCTTTGCACAATTGGCAAAATTTTTTCTCCCGGAATATCCTGTTTGAGGAATAAAAGTAAGGGTAGAGGTACGAGATATACCATAAGGAGTACTCATTCCTTCTTGAACATCCTCATAGCTAGCACTTAATGTATGAGACACATTATCGTAATGTCTCAAGTCCATCGGTTCCGTTTCAGGACTCCACAACCAAGCAGTAAGAACAGCTGTTTCACTTTTTGCATCTGATATCTCAATAGTCGATGGATATGATTGCCAAAAATCATGTAAACAAATCCCTAAACCACCTGTTATATCACCAACAAAAGCATATCCCTCACTACGTGATCCCGAAAAAGTTCCGATCCAAGGATTATCATCATTAGCACGTTTACGAATAGAAAAAGCATCAGGCGTAAGCTGAGATAAACGATAACTATTCCACGAAGCCCAATGATCCAACAATATACGACTTCTTTCATCACACTGTTGAGAGTCAGGAATACGTTTGCCCTCCAACTGTTGAATTTGTAATGACGGATTATTATTAAGTATACGATGATCTGCCAAAGGTTGCACCGCTTCGCTCCATACCCCTCCATCAGCACAAGAAAAAGCTACATGTCGATTATAAAGAGCCTCACGCATAGGAACACTCCAACGAATGCCCAATGCAGAAATAAAATCTCGATTTTGATCACCATCATAAATAAAGCTGTGCACCATTTTCACCTGTTCACTACCAGCATAAAAATAAAGTCGAACAACAAATGGCAGCCATTCCCTACCAGTTTTACCCTTGTGCACCCCCTTCAGTTTTATCACAGTATGCACATATCCCACACGTTCCACTTCTGCTGATTTTAGTTCCCCCTGATAATCTACAAAAGAAATTAACGAGATATTTTCAAGTTTGGGACAGCTTTGAGTAGTACATATCAAACGTAGATTCTCTCCAACTTTCACATTCTTATACAGCAAACTATCTACTAAGTACTGTCCTTTACGTGAAATATAAACGGAAATAAGCCCCGTCTCAATCCGTATGTTTTCAGTTGTTTCTTGCACTGTAACAAATGCCATGTCTGGTTTCTCTTCAGAGCCCAATTTATCTTCTTTCCTTATTTTTTCAACAACCATATTTTTCATTCCGACAGGAATTACACCAGCTATACCACTCCATTTGATAGAACCATCAGGCCAGTATGCTAAAGGCCATGTATCAATCGGAATTTTTTCATTATCAGTAGAGGTCAACTGTAAGATGTCTTCCGAATAGACTTCTCCTTTACCAAAAGGAATACCAAAACTTACTGGTTTATTCATTTTTTGAGGTACGTTCCCTACCCAATGCAATGGGACTATTATTTTTTTATGATTCTGAAAACCAACATCTATGTTTCTTCCCTCTCTATCTTGTTGTCCCCAATTATCTAAAACAACTTGAGCTGACATGCCAATTACAAAAATCAACGATAAAAGTAAATAAATACCAAATCTTTTTTTTCTCATACTCATCATGTTAATTAATTATTTATCTATGTAAAAATACAAATAGATATAAAAACCAAGAATAGCTAAAAAGGCAATACAAGATGCCAAAATATGGATTTTTGACCTTTTATATGGAATTTATTCTCTAAACGACCAATAGACATCACATAAAAAATAACGGCTATCTATCACAGACAACCGTTATCACATACTTCCTTCACTTTTGTTTAACTTTATATCATAGACAACCTATTGAAAACCATAAATTGATAAATTGCATGGAAAATCTTCCACCCATTCAAAAAACAATCTAGCGAACTGCCTTCAACATAATACTGAACTCGCCAACAAACGGCTTTCCCGTATCTGTACGAAGTTGAGGAACCGATTCTTCAGCACGGCGTCCTTTCTCCGGACGACCGAATACTCCTGATAAAATATAAGTTCTTTCCGGGCATATTGCGTCATTCTCCATATAACCAGAATTCGAAACATGTATGGTTCCTTCAGATCCGGAACGTTCCATCCAGCGCATCGCTTTTATTCCCGTCACATCCGGACTTCCCGCAGTTCCTCCCCATACACCCAATATAGGAGCAGCTTGCTTATTAGGATAAGCATCATACGGGCCCAATCCCAACCAATGTACCTGATCAAGCCCGGATACAGACTGCATGGACATACCAACAATAGGCAACCAAGGTACAGCTACCTTAGTAAGAATCTGATAATAAACGTTCAAGCGTCCATCCACTCCTATTGAATAACGATAAGTCACTGTAAAACGATTCTCCTGATCCACCCTATAATCCACAGTAGTACGGATAACCGCATTGGTTGGCGTCTTCTCCACCTTCCATGCTGTTACCGATGACGTATAATGAGTAAGATCGACAGCCTTACGAAGATTTTCTTTACCAAATCCGGAAGTCTCACCTTGATTTAATTTACGCCAGATAGCCGGATACAAGTCTTTTATCAACTGCTTTCCCTTTAGTTCCGCAGACACCAATTGTCCATTCTTCGGACTAAACACATAGCGAACATCACCAGCCTCAATGGTAACCTGATCCGCCTCAGTAACCAAAAGTTCACGACAAACAGGAACAGATATCAGTTGTTCTGTCTGAGGGCAAAGTTCAACAGCCCTGCGAGTGATCTCTGTTCCTTTTTCATCTGTAAATATAAACCACACATAATAAGTTCTTCCCGGACGAACAGTCACTAGTTTTTCTATCGGCAATTTAAAGTCCGACACTGTATGAGGATAACCATACATGGAATCAGTGCCCGAATATAATACATTCTCATCTTCCCGTACAGACCAAGCCATCTTTACCGAACTAAGATTCGTAAAATCAAAATCATTCTGGATAGGAATACGTACCGAATCCTGACCGGGTACAAATGAAATTTTGTCCACAGCAGGGTAAACCGGAGCATAGACAGCCTTCGTCTCCCAATAGTCACGAGTGAAATTACGATAGGAATCCACAATACCATCCCAACCGGCTGTATTAATTCTTAAGTATTCATCTTCACTCAAATCTTTCTCTTTCTTTCGGACAGGAGTCTTAACCCCTTGATCCGCCCACATCCATACAGCTGCTCCGGCTCCGGCAGGATGTTTAGTTAATGCCTTCCAACGTGCTTCCAACCCTCCAAACGCATCATTGCCATAAGCATGTGTGTATTCAGTCGAAATAACAGGACGTCCGGAATGTCCGGCAAGCCGGTCATATTCCTGCGGGTTCCAATAATGAGGAGCAAGAATATCCACTTCTTTAGGAAGCCATTCTTCAGGACGCCAAGGCAACAGTACCGGACGGGTGGGATCAAGTGCCTTGACCAATTTTACAGAAACCATGTGCAGAGAGGTCAAAGGATCTTCGTTACCTATTGACCAATAAATAATAGACGGCTTGTTTATATCCCGGACAATCGTTTCATACGAACGTTGCAGAACCGCCCCCGAGAATGAAGGATCATACATCAAATCCCCGGCTCCCCCTAGCGTCACTTCATTACCCACATACATTCCCATTGAATCACATAGTTCAATAAACCCTTCGGCAGGTGTGTAATGTGAGAGACGAAGATAATTGATATTGGCAGCCTTCATCAGTGTGAGGTCCTCCAACCACTGTTTACGGGTAGTGGCACGACCTACATCCGGATGTTCATCATGCCTGTTCACCCCACGAAGTTTAACTGCTTGTCCATTAATTCTGAAGACTCCTCCATCAGTGGAAATCTGACGGAAACCAACACGTTCCATACGTGTATGTGTTACTGCCTCTTTTTCTAAAAGTTCCACTTTCAGGCTATACAAATAAGGAGTTTCGGCAGTCCACTGGTGCGGAGCCTCAACCGGCAAGCTCAAACAAATCTCCCGATCCGTCGAAACATGGGCAGGTATAGCCATTTGTCTTTGTGCCACCTCTTTGCCTTCTTTGTCAGTGAGTGTGAAACATAGCTTATAAGGCTCGCCGGGACTAGGATAATTTCCGGGCAATGTATTCTTATGCTTATCACTGATCATCACCCGTATGTCCAGATTCGCATCTTGAAACAAATGGTCAAAAGTTGTCTGCACCACCACATCATCAATCCATCGTTTAGCCGGCATAGCCTCCAAAGTTACATCTCTATAAATACCTCCCCAAGTCCAGTCATCACAAACATCAAACTTATACTCACGGGTGATCTGCCTTACCCTGACAGCCAGTTTGTTAGGCTCATCCACTTTCAGCTTATTCGTCACATCAAAAGCAAAAGAAGTATATCCGCAATCATGACGCCCCAGTTCGTTCCCGTTGAGCCAAACTTCAGCCGATGACCATACACCACCGAAATGCAACAAGATACGTTTGTCTTTCCAATCCTGAGGAATTGTAAACTCCCTCACATAAAATCCCTCACCGGCTTGATTATCCTTGAATCCTCGATAAACCGGTTCTTCATATCCCAACAAGGCCCAATTGGATGGAACAGGAGTTGACTTAAATTTGCTTTTAGCAAAATCAGACGTATAAAACCTTTCCAAACGGTCCGCCTCCTTTTGATTAGCGGCAAATGCAAATTGCCATGTACCGCTTAAATTAATCCGTTCCTGAGCCAACACCCCCAGGCTGCTCAATGACAGAAACGATGAAATAAAAATAGTACGTAAATTCATAAAGTATAATATTTTAGTGTTTTGTTCCTGATTGATATGTAAACGCATTTTCCTGTTACTGACACTGTCGGTACACCAAATTCAATTGCTCCATAATACCCGAAGGCACAAGTTTATCAGTCGGAGTAGCTATTTGAGGATAAGCATAAGTAAACCTCTCGGATTCAGGAAGTGAGGCATCCCCAATCATACGGTTCATCAATGAATTAACCACCTCTATTTTTAGATTATTTTTACCCTCATGGACATAAGAGGTTATATCAGCCTCCCAAGGAGAGCACCATACAGTAACGACTTCTTTTCCATTTACCCAGACACGCGCTAAGGAACCTAAGCGAGGAAAACGAAGCAGTAACCGTTCATTTTGAGCAGGCATCGCCAGATTTAATTCTTTATGATAAACCGCCGTGCCTGAATAATAACGGATACCTGTATCGGCATGCACTGTCCAATCTATCAATTCGTCAAAAACGACTTTCCCGGGACCACCCCAGCGAGGATCAAAATAAACATTCCAACTACCCTCAATCGGAGTAATTGTTTCTTGTACATCTGCTATTCTCGGCAATAAACCGGTTGCCTGATTATTTGAAGTCACTATAAATCCAGACTCACGAGGAGCCAAAGTCAAGTTCAACAACATACCTTTTTCTCCGGATGCTTTTACAGGTATCATATAACGTTGCCCAGTCACAGCATCCCAATATTCCGCCTGTCGGGCATCCGTACGCAACCGGATAGTATCATGAAAAGCTCTGTCACTATGATTATTCAAAAAATACACATCGGCATCCGATAAACGACGATGAACAAAATAAACTTTATCCTTCGCTGTATTACCACTTTTTATTGCTATATCAGGACGAATATTTTCATATTTCAAAACCTCCGACAATGGAATATTTTCATAAATTTTCCCCTTACCGACTTTACGGATCTGTGATACAGTAGTCAACTCTCCCCACAACTCATCAACCAATGCTCGATATTCTTCCGATTCCGCTTTATCTTTCAAGGAATCGGAACCATCCGGACGTGGCCCACAAACGATGACACCTCCTTTAACTAAACCAGCTATATGACGCAACACATGCAAGGGCATATCATTATTACGCTGAATCACCAATAAACTATAACTAATTCCTGTCGGTAAGGTCAACCGACCATCCACAGCCATCGTACGCCCTACTAATGCCTCAGCTGTACAAACATCAAAATCATAACCTTCGGGGATTTCAGGAAGGCGATAAGTTACCAATTTCACCGGCGGATTCTGTCCCAAATACACACATATATCGACAACAGGCACTCCTTTACGCATCAATGCGGAACAACGTGCCTGATAATCCCAGAACGGGCGGCTATATTCCCAGTAAGTATTGTTCCTGTTCAGACAATAATGCTTGCCGCCAGCCGTACTACCCGGATATTTATCAATCCAAGGCTGATAAGCAGACGCACATAACACAAATTCATTCACTCCAAAAGCATAAGCATAATCCGCCGAATTTTTCTGATCTGCAAAACAGTGATAATAACGGCTGCCGGTAAAAGCTTCCGCTGAAGCAATAGGCTTTCCGTAAAAATGAGCGGCAGATGAAGTTTCCTTCACATCATACCCTCCATCAGGATGTGAAGTCCAGAATTCACCTTGTGGTTTATTAACACGTCCTTTTGCCTGAAGATTATCCGCCACCAGGCTCAATCCGTTCCCCACAGCCTGTGCTGTCAGATTCACTCCCGCCTTATCACTTAATTTTTGCAACGTGCCGTAATAATTATCAGAAATCATATCAGCCATTGTACGGCGCATATCATATAGGAAACCGTCACTCTGAGACACCGAACCTACGATATATCCCATCATAGCCGGCAGATAACAACGCATATCATACCCTTTTCGATGTAAAAACTCCTGTTCAAACCCCGGAGTCCAATTTTGCGAACCGGCCTCATGACTATCCATGGTGACTCCTGCAGGCAAACAACCGATAGCAGCTAAAGAATCCAAAATAGGTTTGGTATAATTTTCCCATTGAACCGTCACCGCTTCTACCGACATTTTATCACATTCCAATCCCATTAAATTGGCACGCCCATGTCTCAACGGACCGCCAGTAGGCTCATGAGCAAAACGCATAATCACCCATTCTCCTGCCGGAACCTCCCACTCCAACTTCCCCTCAGAATCCATTTTATCTGTAAGGTCTACTATTTTTTCCGGGTCTATCGTCTCTTCGCCCTCATAAGGTGGTGTTAGATTTCTCTGAATATATTCAGAATAGAGTGCGGCACGTTCTTCCCATTGGTCCATTCGTGCACGTGAAGAGAGAGAAAAGTTTCCTATCACCAAATCCGGACGAGTATCTTTAGGAAGATACCAATCGTGAAAATTCAGACGAAAATAACGAGCTTTTACTGCCGGGAATGAAATTGTTTTTTGAATCCAACGATTACTCGGAGTCTGATAAATAGGTTTCAAATCACAAACTCTCTCATAATTAATACCATCATTGGAAACCTCCAACTGTCCTATATCTGGTAATTTTTGGTACCCCAAGCCATAAAAACTCTCAGCCGGATGCCCGGGAGGATTCATAGCCCCTGTAGAAGATTTTGCCCCACGTGGACGAACCTGATAGCTGATGCTGCGAGCAGTAAAATCCTCACCAAAATCAAGATTCACCAAAACAGATTCTCCGGCAGCACGTGCAGGAATTGTAACGAGTGTACCATCTGGCTGAAATAATGATTTACCCAAAATATGAGAAGGGGTTGTCGTTATACGAGGACGGCGGTGGTAACTTGTTTCCCAATTCTGTCGGGTAGCAGGAAAAGCTAGTACCGCCACATCCCAACATTCATCTTTTCCGGGCTTGGAAAGTATAGCAGAGAAATGTTGGTCACCGCTGACAAGAGTATCACTGGCTATGAGACGTTGCATCCCCAACCTTTTAGTAATCCAAGGACCTCCTGCTACAAAACCATTAGAAAGATTCACTTCAAAGGAAAGTCCGATACGTTTGGCTTCAGATGCTGCAAAGCGCAACATATCCCACCATGCCGGAGATAATGCAGGCAACGCATTCTCCGCCTTTCCATGAACCTGGTCGTAATATACCACCCCTCCAATTCCGGCACGCTTGTAAGCTTCCAAATCTGCGGTTATACCTTCACGAGTTGTTTCTGTCTCTCCATGAAACCACCAAACTTTAGTACGGGTGGAATCTACAGGATGAGAAAACTCCTCCCAAGCCTTTTCTTTGGTGGTCATATCGGTTATCGGATGCGAAAGAGAACAAGCCCCTCCCATTACAGCACAACCTATTAAAACTGTATTTAGGAATTTCACAGATAAAATACGATCATAAAGACTTTTGAACATCTTGTTGTTTTCCATTGCCAATCAATTAAAGTTTTATAATTTATTCCATGCAAAAGTAGAGGGGGATTCCATATTACACAATAGCTATTCTATTGACATACAAACATAAAGCATGGAGATTTTTCCTTTAATATGGAAAAATCTCCATGCTCTTTAAAATCAGACAAACTGGCCAATGAAAAGTAAGCTATCTTCATAGACCAAGTAAGTTAAGTTACTTCGGCATTTAAGTTGACTTACCCGGGTAAATAAGTTAAGTTACTTTTCTTTTCATAAACACCTAACCTTTTCTCAAAGCCTTATCCGCCCCTACATCAACACCTTTCCATGCCTTCAGGTTAGTCCATTCACTATAAGGCTCAGTCCAGAAAGGATGATTTGCCGGAAGTCCCAATGGCAAAAAGACCGCTGTACACATATACAGACTGCCTGTATTTATATAAGGTTCGGACATATTTATCTGACTGCCTGAAAAACCAATTCTCAGCCACCCGTTTTCATCAAAAGTACCGGGCATAGATATCTGCCTCTGCATAACAGCTGTCAGAGCAGAACGGATCTGTCCTTTGGAAAGAGGCTGAGGAATCTTGTCCAACAAAGCAATTTGAGAAAGCGCATGAAAAGCGCCAAAACGATACACGATAGAACGGCCCACTACAGGATAAGTGGCTTCCGGAGAGATCATCCGTTCAAGCTGGGCAGCCATTCGTTGTTGACGAACCAATTGGCGTTCCAAGAACTCAGCACGCTCCAATCCATGCTTTTTCATGACATACAATACATCCGTCAACATCGGATGGATGACCAAACTGTTATAATAATCCAGATGCAATTCTGCCCCATCTCCATACCAGGCATCTCCTTTATACCATTCATCAATGAAACGGTTTACACCATAATATAATCTCTGACTATCATATTCCCCCGTAAATTCCAACAAGGCCGCTTCTACCATCGAAGCGAAAAGCAACCAATTACTCTCATTAGGCTTTATGCCACGCGTTCTTTTCAACTCATACACCAGTTTTTTTTGAATATCCACATCCAGATTTCCCCAAAGTTGTCTGGGAGCTCTCAACAAACCTTGTACAAGAAAAGCCGCATCTACCAAGGGCTGGGAATGACGGTTATCAAACATCAAATAATCAGCTGATTGCGGATCGACAGCCTGTTTCAGTCCTTTAACCACCAGTTGAATATACCTTTCTCTTAACTTTCCTTCCTGAGTATCATCAGGTCCCAGTTCCAGCCAAGGAGCAATACCGCAAACGGTTCTTCCTACCGCTTCCAGATAGGAAACACTTCTACGTAAAGGTTCATCAGACAGTGACTCAAACGGCATATTCTTTTTCAACGTGCCCTGACTGAGATTGACCAACACAGGATCAGCAATCCTTGTTAAAGTCTGCACCCAGTACATACGGTCCTCACTACCTGTGGGCTGAGCATACAGTTTTCCACACAAAAAAATAAAACAAAAAGCAATCAACAAACAATTCCTAGTTCTCATTCTGTAGTTTTTTTAAGCGTAACAAAGCCTCGACATAATAATAATCTGCATAAGACAGGGGAACATCTACTTCCGAATTCTTATTATAATTTCCCACACTATGCTTCAAGATAAAACCTCCGTTGGTTTCCGGTTCGGCAAGGTACTCCGGAGAGGACAAAGAACGAATCTGCATTTCTGCCAGCTCCAGCCAATCCGCTCCTTCCTTACTTTTATCCAGCTGACTCAGTTCAATAAGTCCCGATGCCATAACAGCAGCGGCGGATGCATCCCGGGGAGCAGCAGGAATATCCGGTGCGTCAAAATCCCAATAAGGTATTTTATCGTCCGGCAAATTGGGATGATTCTTAATATAAGAAGCTACTTTCCGCGCCTGTTCCAAATATTCGGTCTTTCCGGTCTCCCTGTACATCATGGTATAGCCATACAGCGCCCATGCCTGTCCTCTGGCCCATGCCGAATTGTCGGCGTACCCCTGATGAGTACCTTTAAAATGTGGTTGTCCGGAAAGCGTATCATAAGAAACTACATGATAACAACTATAATCATCTCTAAAATGATGTCGAAGAGTGGTCTGTGCATGACTGTCAGCCATATTCATCAAACGTTTTTCCCCCGTTGTCTTAGCAAGAAAAAACAAAAATTCCAGATTCATCATATTATCAATAATGACGGGAAACTGCCATTTTTCATTTGAATTCCACGATTTGATAGCTTTTACCCGCTCATCATAACGAGTTGCCAAGGATTCCGCTCCTACAGTCATCACCTCTAAATAATGAGGATTCTTTGCTAACCGATATCCGTTTCCGAAGCTACAATATAACATAAACCCTAAATCATGGGTGGTGGTCATATCCTTGGCAGACTCCACCCGTTCTGTATATAGTTCCGCATATCTTTTCAGTTCATCCGTAGGCGTATTCTCATACAAATACCATAACACTCCCGGGAAAAAACCGGAAATCCATGCCCGGTAATCGGATGTTTTCAGTTCACCACCCTCATAAGTCCGTGGAAGCCTTCCTTTCTGATTTTCCACTTCCTTCGCTAAAAAGACAGCTTGCCGTTTGGAAACCTCCAGCCCTCTTTCTATTACTTCAGCCATGGGCTCCCTTGTTTCACATGAAACGAGAAAAAGCCCCCAAACAGCTATCAACCCTATGAATATATTTTTCATAAAAAGATATTTTATAATTGATGTAAATATAGACGTATTTTCTTAATTTCTGAAATTACTGATTCAAAGTTTCTAAAAATTCCACCTCAACTATCCGGAGTTCATTGTGTACCTTCTTGCCTCCTTCAGCTTTGAAAAGATCAAGCTCTCCGGCCTTGGGTTCCACAACTTCTATGATTTGGCCGAATGCATCGGAATCCTGAGTAGCCCCCTTCAAACGGATGGTTATCTCATCAGAACGTACCGGACGGTCAATCATCAAATGGACATATCCCAAACTTTTCTCCGTGTTCCCGCTCCAAATCAAGTGTTCTCCGGCATATACTTCAAGCGGATAAGAACGCTGCCTCCATCCGGTCAGTTTGATACAGATATCATCTATTTCCGCACGCCTTTCCAATTTATATGTAATCCAGGCGGTGTTCAACCTGCCATCATTTTTCCACTCGCTCAATTCGTTGTCATCAAAACTTTTCCCTGCATCCCTTTGATTTGTTCCGGCTGTAACATCAGCCACTCTGACATCAACTTTGGTTTCTTTATAAGAGGGCGAGGACGGAGTTTCACCACGGTCAAAGCGGCTGGGCAACCCAACGGAAGGGAAAAAGGTACTTAAGCCATTTTTAACTTCTACCGGCTGCGTACTGAAAGCTATTTCTTCTGAAGCCAACCCTTCCGCAGCCACCTTCAGCACCACATTTCCCGGTTGCGTTGTCGAGCGGATCATCACTCGTGTTATACCACATTCCACAGGAAGTTCTTTTGCCAACACATAATTATCTGCCGCCTGTGCTATTCCTCCTCTCCATTCAGCCGGGCCTTGTAAATCAAACTTTATCTTATGATTAGCTAACGGGCATCGTTCTCCATTGCCATCCACCACTTCCACCTGCACCATAGCTATATCAGCGCCGTCGGCAAAGACGCCTTGCGGACTATGCATCAAGGTCAGTTTTAACCGTTCAGGCTCTCCAACGGTTTGAAGAGAATGACGGCTCAATTCTTTATGCTGTTCATCGTAAGATATGGCTTCAATCGTCCCTTTCTCCCATTGCACAGAATCAAAAGTAAACAAGAACCGATAATCCTGTCTGCCGAAACCTTTGGATTTTCCATTTACAAACAGTTCCACTGCATCTCCCGATGAAACCACATAAACAGGTTTTCTCACATCCGGAGTATAATTCCAATGACCAATAATATGAGTATGATAGTTTTCCACATCCACCCATCCGTCCCACATTACCTTGTGTGCAAAGAAGCCATCCTTAGGGATTCTCAACGGATCCACCACACCGCTCCGGCGATAATTCTCGGCACCACGTCCATAAGTCTGCGTATCGGAAAACACAATCTTCGCACCTCCTGAATTGACACGCCGGCCTGTTCCGGGACGCTCACGCCACAAATCATACCAACGTCGGACAAATTCCACAGCCAGCCTGTCCTGATTCTGATTATATGCTCCGGCATCCTGTCCTTTGTGCAAAGGACCATCTCCCTGTTTATGAAACGGATAACTATATTCGTCCCAATATTTACGCAACCCCTCATCACGACAATATTCAGTCTGAATCATAGGATGATGTTCACTTTTATTCACATAAAGCATTTCACCACCATATTCAGCCTCACGAATATCCAGCATCTCCCGGGAACCTATCGCCCTTCCTCCGTACGGATCATACTGATCCCGTATGGCAATCATCTCAACCATGTGCTCACGGCTGATTGATTCATTTCCCGATTCATAAAATAAAATACTTGGATTATTACGCATATAAATAATGACATCCCTCATCAACTCTTTCCGTTGTTCCCAACGTCTGCCGGTCGCATCTTTTTCCGCATCTCCTGCAGGCAACATCTGTATCACCCCCACACGGTCACAAGATTCCACATCCTGTTTCCAGGGAGTGACATGCATCCACCGAAAAAGATTGGCATTATGCTCAATCATTAATCCGTTAGAGTAGTCACTCATCCAAGGCGGTACAGACATTCCTACTCCCGGCCATTCATTACTGGACCGTTGCGCATATCCCTTCAACTGCAACACACGGTCATTGAGCCACACTTTTCCTTCTCCAAAACGAGTCTTGCGGAAACCTGTCCTGGTAACAACTTCATCCACTGAACGGCCATTCACCAACAGGGTAGTCTTCACATCATATAAATAGCCATAGCCCCAACTCCAAAAATGAAGATCTTTTAACGGTGCAGAAGCTTTCAATACAACTGTTTCTCCGGACTGCACTGTCGTCGGTTGTCCCCGGAATGTACTGACCCTTTTTCCATCATAATCATAAATGCTCACCTCATAATCCACATGAACGGACTTGCCATACTCATTCCGCACCTGTGACTCTGCATGAACAACCGCCTCACGGGTCTTTACCTTAATATCGGATGCATAGATGTAAGTCCCTGTAGTCTGTAAATTACTGTATAGAGGCAAGGTCTGGTATAATTTATCAGTAATGTGCAACCATACATTTTTAGGTACTCCTCCATAATTGGCATTGAAATTTCTATCATTCCACTGGAACAAACTTCCAGTCGAACGCTCCTTATACCTCCAGTCATTGTCTGTTCGGAGAGCAATCACATTCTCTCCACCAAAATTCAGAAACGGAGTCAGATCAAAGCCTACCGCCATCACCCCATTTTCATGCAATCCTATATGCTTGCCGTTCAAATAGAAATCCGCCGCCTGCCGTACTCCCTCAAACTCAATAAAGACCTTCTTCCCTTTTGCAGTCTTAGGGAGCCTGAAATGTTTTCTATACCAGGCTATAGTATCCGTCATTCCCCATATATGTACTTTAAATGCCTCATCTTCATTAAAAGCCCGGGGCAAAGTAATTTTTTTCCAGTTTTCATCGGAAAAATCCGTTCTTTCCGCCCCCGGCGTATCTCCGATATAAAGCAACCATCCAGGGTTGAAATTATATTTCTCACGGTTATTGCTCTGTCCGGATACGGGAAAAAGCAAAAGCATACATAATAAAATAAGTAAATTCTGTCTGTTCATGGTATTATTCATTGATTTATCAACAGCAAATGTAGAAAATCCACCTTGATACAAACCGCTCCCACGTTTCAAGATGTGGAACAAATGTTGCAAGATACGACTACAGAGTAGCTATCGGGAAATCCTGAACCAGTCGATATCAATAAATCCTTTGCGACCGGTCTTATTTGGATCAACGGCAAAAAATCCTATTTTTGAACCTATCCAACGTCCTTTGCCCATAGCATACTCGCCACCAGCCTTCTTCCATTTCTTTCCATCAATGCTGTAGGCATAGTTCACCTTGCTGTCTTTTATACTCATGCGTAGGTACACATCCTTTATATGCATCTCCGCAGGACGTCCCTTACGTGGAGTTCCTTTTTGTGTGGGTTTCAAGGTATCCACAGTTAACACCTCATCAGTCAAGTGAGTACGCATGGCATTCGGATTATGGCGTATCTGTAACTCGTAACCGTCCTCGGTACGTTGCAGACCCACAGACGAATATTCGGCCGACATACAGACAAGACCAACATACTGGTCTGAATTACGCGAACAAAAACTCAGCTTTGTGGTAGCTGTAAATTCATCAGCCGGTGTTTTCTGTAATAGCATATTCGGTACATACCACAGATTACTGACATCTCCAAGCTCAGGTAATGCATACGTAAACAGGCGGAAAAACCCCATACTTGTAGCTTGCCCGTAACTTTCTTTATAATCATTTTGCCATTGCCACTGCATACCAAGTTTTGATGAATCAAACTCATCAGTCTCCACAGGATTAACTATAGTCTTACTATCTGATTTCGGCTTACGGAATTTCCAGTAAGGCTCACCAGCATTCCCAATAACAGGCCATCCACTACTCCAATCGACAGGTTGTAAATGACACACGCGGCCATAAGGACCTTTATCCTGAAAATGTATAAACCAGTCTTCACCATATTTTGTATGTATCCATCCACCTTGATGAGGTCCATTCATCGTGGTTTTTCCGCGTTCCAATACACGTTTCCATTCATATGGACCATAAGGCGATTTACTGCGCATAGCCAACTGCCAGCCTCCAGCTACACCACCGGCAGGACAAAGAATCCAATACCAGCCGTCACGCTTATAAAACTTAGGCCCTTCGGTAGTAACATTGCCTGTAGCATCACCATCGAATACAATACATGGCTCACCTATGGCGCGTGTGCCATCAGCAGACAATTCACGTACAGTAAGCACACCATTAAAACCTATACGACTGTTAGCCCATCCATTGACAAGATAACAACGACCATCCTCATCCCACAACGGAGTCGTATCGATATACCCGAGACCTTCAACCACCATCACCGGTTTTTCCCATTCACCTGCAGGATCTTTGGTTTTCACCATAAAAATACCCCGATCGGGATCTCCCCAATAGATATAGAATTCGCCTGAATGATATCTTATACTCGGAGCATATACACCCATACCATGTTGTGTGCGCACAGAATCAGGAAACTGGCTACGCAAGGCGTGACCTATTATCTCCCAATTAACAAGGTCTTTACTGTGTAAAATAGGTAGCCCGGGCATACAGTTAAAAGAACTGGCTGTAAGATAATAATCATCGCCTACAGCTACCACATCGGGATCACTATAATCAGCATTTATCACAGGATTGGTATAGGTACCGTCCCCATTGTCGGGAGACCATACTTCTGAACAATACTGTGCGCTCACACTCAACGAGCAGACTAACGATAAAAACAACAAAATACATTTCATATCCAACAAATCGTTTTTAATTAATTATTGGTTCATATTCTTTATAGGTTGTAAAAGTAGAAAACACTCTTCGATACAAACCGTTCACACGTTGCAAGATATGGAACAAATGTTGCAAAATAAAACGACAGAGCCCGTTATAAGCTTATTTATATTGTGTAGGCAATACCCCAAACAGTTTCTTGAATGATTTTGTGAAATAACTAGGTGTATTAAAACCAACCTTATCAGCTATCTCAGCAATGGAAAGACCTCCCTCTTTCAATAATTCCGCAGCTTTACGAAGACGTACATTCTTCACAAAATCAGAAGGCGAACTTCCGGTGATAGATGTAATCTTCCGGTAAAGAGTGGCACGACTCATGCACATATCCCTACTTAAATCTTCTATGGAATATTCAGGATTACTAAGGTTCTTCTCAACCATATCCAATGCCTTCTTTATTAATTGTTCATCAGATGCTGAAATAGAATTCGCTTCTACTTTTCCTTCTTTCGGCAATGGATCTATCTCATGCCTTTGCTCCGGATTTTGTTCCAGTGGCAGAACAGTCTGTGCAACAATGGGCTTCCGTAATTTCATATACATCCGGCCCAATCCCCAAACAACCGATAAAACAACAAGTACATAAAACAAATACGCCCAACCTGTTTCATACCAAGCAGGCAGACACTGGATCATAACCGTCAATGTACTCTTACTCCACAGTCCGTTTTCATCTGTAGCACGAACTTCCAGTTCAAATTCCCCCTTTGACAAATCAGACAAGCCGATACTATTTTTCCCTGCCGGCAAGGTCACCCACTTATCGTTTCTTTGTTTATAACGATAAGCATATCTTACCTTATTTGTATTCAAATGATCAAAAGTTGAAAAAAACAATTCCACATTCCTCTCGTGAGGGGACAGTCTTATTTTCTCTTGATTATCCACTCCTATTTCAGAGAGGTTATTCATTTTGATGGATGTCAAACGCACCACGGGCTCAGGTATCCTCCTCTTTTTTTCGTTATAGTGAGGAAAAGTCACAATTCCACCTCGTCCACCCACGCTCATTTCTCCCCGAGGGCCTTTATACAATGATTGGAAATCTTCCAAATTTATCCAAGAATCAGTACAAGACATCATATTAAAGATATGTGTTCCGGGATGATAGACCATCACCCGCTGTGATGTAAGAATCCAAAGATTCCCATTGTCATCCGACTTTATATCCAAAACAGCATCCCCTGTCAATCCACAATCTTTTGTCCGGGAAATAAAATCATTCGTATCCGGAGAATAACTATACACGTTACCCTGTTTAGTACCCACCCAAAGATTGTTGTCCGGAGCGACAGTCAATACCGAATAATTTTCTCCAGTATCCTTTATTTGCAACCAACTTTCTCCGGAAATTCTCCACAACCCTCTACTTTCAGTTGCAAAATAAACAACTCCTTCATTAGACGAAACGATAGCATTTATAAAACTAACATCATCACAAACTGTAGTCAATCGGTCTTCCTCCAAGCTATACCGAAATAAATGGTAAGTAGTCCCTATCCAAAGATTTCCATGGTGGTCATCATGCAAAGCACGGATACGCTCACCTTGTTTAATGGGTATGGCACATACGATGGATTCAAAAAGCCGGTTCTCCTTATACCGAATTAAAATTACCGAATGATCCCTTACCATATAGAGTCCCTCTCTGTCCGATGGCCTCTCAAAGAAAAAAGAGAGCTCCCTGTCATTCTCAACAACAGATATACGATCTCTCTGGGGATCATAAGCATATAGTCCCAATTTCTTTTGCCTGATCCAATAATAATTTTTCTCTTGAGAAAACTGCATAGGAGACGCGATTACCCCCAAATTTTGCTTTACCCCTTCCATAGACAAAGGAAGCACTTCATTAGGAAGAAAAGAAATAATGAAAGAAGAAGGATAATAACCTGTCACCCATAAGTTTCCGGATTGATCGGAAAGAATCTTTGTGAGGATTTTCCTGTCAGCTGATAATAAACGAGAGAGATCTACCTTATCCAAAGATGCATCGTCCGTTATTTTATAGGCATATAAGTTATCTGCCGCAGTCACCCACAAATATCCCTTAACAGAATCTTGTATGATATGATGAAGCTTTCGGGTATCGGAGTTAGAAGACGCATTATCCACTGTTTGCAATCCAAACATTTTGTCTGTATCCTGTGCCTTGGGATCAAAACGTACAATACCTTTTCCCCAAGTAGTAACCCAATAATACGGGGTGTTATGATCTTCCGTCATGCTTGTGGGATACTCTTCATAGGGCCAAGGATATGAAATAAAAGAGTCCTTTACCTTATCATAGCAAAAAAGCCCACCTTTTGCTTGAGTTACCCAAACTTTCTTTTTCTTATCCTCATAAATAGAATTGACGGTATTCTCCTGTCCTTTCCATGTAAGAATGTATTTTCCAGTTCTTTCCCCTAACGCATTGTATCGAAACACGTGCCTGTTAGTCGAAATCCAGATCATACCATCAGACGTCGCTGTCATTGTAGTTATAGTCCAACTCTTTATCGTTTCATCAGCAAGTGCCCTTATCTCATAATCTGTTTTTGACAAAATATAGGCGCCCCGCTTCGTTCCAAACCATATTTTCCCTTCGCAATCTTCAGCAATACACGTTACACTATTACTTTCCAAAACTCCCGGATTCTTGAAATCAGAACGGAATACTTTCACCGTATATCCATCGTCACGGCACAAGCCTCCCCCCTCAGTACCATACCACATATATCCTTCCGAATCCTGGAAGATACAAAGCAATTCTTTGGTCGGCAACTGTTCCGAATTAGGAAGGTTTCTTACTATCATATCAAATGCTTTGACCGGAACGGCATTTATCCGCACAGTCAATAACAAAATAATGATTGGCAATAATATCCTTCCTATGTTTTTCATATTCTTCACGCAAGTACTTCTGTTAAAAAACAAACGAATACAAAGCTAGGAAGAAATTCAAGAACTTGCAACTTGTCGGTTTAATTAAGTAGATTAAGAATGACTTAAAAAAGAAGAATATGGCTCTTGAACAGACACTTTTTCCTATTCAACGTTCAGTCTTTCAACCGGGAACAGTACCCGCCCTGTTTTCTCTGTACCAGTAGTTTGTTTCCAGCCTTTTTTATAATTCTGACTGTACATCCGGCCGGAATGTCAATAGTGCTTTCTCTCTCGGTATTCAGTTTCAAGATGAATCCACGTCAAATGGAGCAACTCCGATTTAATGATATATTCATTCGGCTTTGTTGTGGACTGGCTGAAACCAATAAGACATACCACCACTACCGAAACGCCATTTGCGACATGACAAAGACTCAGTTCATACAGACAGTTAAGACCAATTGACGTGCTTTAGAAGCCTTCAACATGAAGTTTTCCGGAAAACGAGTATGCCCTAGGTCTATCCAGTCACCAAACACACCATTACTTATATAGTCTCTTTTATGAATTAATCATTCATATTCAAAGCTATCGAATCGAGCCTCAGCATTACTCTTTTGAGCATAGGATGTCGCATATATTCCGACTCCCGTACCATTAAAGCGGTTGACTTTGTTGTCTGATACGGCATCTACACTTTGTATCTCTCCTACTTGATGGAATGTGTCGTTTGACAAGCCGGCATAGAACCTCAAGGTGGCTCCTTTAGCAACCATCCGCAATACTACGGACTTTTCTTTCCAGGGAAGCGTGGCAATTACTGTCTTTTGGCCTAGAAGTACTTTTGTCAAACGGATTTCATTCTTTCCTTTCAGTAGTGAGTAATAGCCGTTGGCTGTACGATACAGAACCAGACCCGCCCATTCGTTCGCCCGACGGGTGGAGAAACTCATTGTCGTGGTGGCTGAGAAATTATGAGAATGTACACGGCGCAGAAGCATGGAGGGACATACCAGACTGTCTGCCATTTCAGGCCGGAGGGACAGAGACAGGCCGCCACCGGCAAAATGATGGAAAGGCTGCTCAGGGATACGCATTGTGACCCATTCCGGTGATAAGGCGGGACCTTCAAAATCATTCTGTTTACTTGCTTTCGACACCGGTGTCCATGGTAAAGGAGGACGTTTCAGCCGGTTCCCGATAACACCGGCACCGGGGTTGAATATAGGCTCACCGTTTTGAAAATCCACCGCACAAAGAAAGGTTTCGCGTCCCAAAGGAACCAGTCCGCCTTCCACCACCCGTTTGCCGAGGAACACGGCATACCAATGCCCGTCCGGTGTCTGTACCAGATCGGCATGTCCGAGCGACTGCACAGGATAATCCTTGCCAAGATGGCGGTGGGTCAGCACAGGATTGACGGTACAAGGTACATACGGTCCCCAAAGGGATTTAGCAGTGAGGGCGATAACAGCATGGTTATAATCCGAACCGCCCTCAGCCATCAGCAGCAGGTAGCGGTCGTCTATTTTATATAAATGAGGTCCTTCGGCATACTTTGCATTAGCCGCATGGCCATAGGCCAATGTCTTCCGTTCTCCGACCAAACGTCCTTTCTGAAGGTCCAGCTCCTGCATCCATACGGCACACTGGGCAGGCCATGCGCTCTTAAAATCCCAACGGTTGCCTGTATAATAGCAGCGTCCGTCCTCATCAAAGAACAGGGAGGGGTCAATGCCGGGAGCATCTTTCAGCCACACCGGATCCGACCAGGGGCCGGCCGGATTCTTGGCTGTCATATAGAAATTGCCACCACAGCCGTGAGCTGTGGTGATGAGATAGAATGTCCCTTGGTGATAACGTAAGGTGGGGGCCCAGATGCCGTCATTATCCGTCATGCCGCTGAAGTCGATAGCCTTGGGATTGGTTAACGCATGACCGATAAGCGACCAGTTAGTCAGGTCACGGCTGTGATAAACAGGAATGCCGGGAAACCATGTGAATGATGAAGTGACTAGATAATAGTCTTCCCCTACCCGGCAGATAGAGGGATCGGGATGAAATCCCGTACGAATGGGATTGGAAATGGAATCCGGGACAAGGGTTTCCCCTATCATTCTTACACACAAAAGGACGGTGGCTAATAGTAAAATAAATCTTTTCATTTGTAAATATTAAGCGTTTTACTTGAATAAAACAAATTAAGGAAAGACAAATTAGTTTTTTTCAAATATTGGAAAAGAGATGGAACTTTTCCCCAAATTTTGTGACGTAGCAAGAGCAATACCACGTTGTTTATTCTCATTTACGGCGCAATAAAAATGGTAAACAATTCCATTCCATTTTATAACATATGATTTATGCGCATAACGCCTATCATATTCTTCTGATGGAAAAACTAAATCTTCCCCTTCCCATTTTGTCCAATGGACCAAATCATATGAGCAGGCAAATGTATTAAATGCTCCATATTTACGTTTTTTCCAAAAAGCTCCAAAATAAAACATCACATATACATCATCTATTTTTTGAATAACACCGTCACCTGTAATGCCCTCATTATGGTCAATAACAGGATTATTCACATATCTATGCCAATGTATCATGTCATTAGAAAGAGCTATTCCAATACGTTCCGCTTTTATATTATTCTTAGGATTGACTCCCGCTGCATTATAAAACATCACAAAAGGAAATCCCATTTTTTTTTTCTTATCCTTTATTACAAATGACTTATATTGAGTTATTTTTTCCCACCATGCTGCAGAACTATCCCGTGGAGAAAGAACAGGTTTGTCAAAGACTTGCCATTCATGTGCTTTAGTAATATCTCCTATGGTATAAGCAGTACCTATTTGGAGACATCCTCTTTCGTAACCTGAAATTTCTCCACCAAAATAAGACATCCAATATTTACCATCAAACTTTTCTGGTTCATAACTTCCTCCCCATTTGTAATCAATTAAAGCAATATAACCTGCTCGTTGATTTTTATCCCAACGCTTACTATTAGCATCAGGGAATGATAAAATGTGTCCCATTTTCTTCCAATTTAGTAAATCGTCACTTACTGCAAGGTGGGTTTCATAGCCGCGCCCTCCTTTATTCTGTTGTCCGTCATAGACTATATACGACATATACCATTTCCCTTTTATTCTAAATATGGTAGGGCAATCTATCAAATGTTTGTTATCGGTAGGTACAACTACCATTCCATATTTATAAGGAGTCTTTACTTCTTCATAAATTTGTTTCATTACTTTTTCAGGAATAACATTTTTTTGTTGAGCCATACTAGGTAACAGCATAATAATAAATAGTAAAATAAAAAATAACTTTTTCATGAATTATAATTTTAAAAGAGATAGTGGTCATTTGGAACTCTTTTTAGGGCCAAATGGGCACCTCTATATTAGTTAGAAATATGGATATCTCATATCCTTTTATTAAAGGTTATCTTCTTTTATAAGAAGAAATAATCGTAATTCTCACTTATTATTTTTATGAAAAAATCACAAATAGAGAGAAGGATAATGCTGTGTTCATATATAGAACACAGCTAATTTAAAAGGATATTAATAACCTTCATTTTGTTTATAAAAACCTGGTTTCACATCTAACTGACTCATTGGAATAGGACATAAATAACGAGCGTCTCTAAAATAATTCAAATCTGTTCCAGCTGGATTGTTATATCTATTTATGCGTAATCTATGTTTTGATTGCCATTCATTCCACCTAATCATATCAAACCAACGAATACCCTCCCCCAAAAACTCTATTCTACGTTCACGCTTTATTAGTTCCATAGCATGAGTAGCATCCTTCGCAGTTTCAGCATCACACCCCATACGAGTACGAATACGATTTACTATATTCATTGCGCCATTTATATCATTTTTAGACACCAATATTTCAGCATACATCAACAATACATCTTCTAAACGAATAACTGCATAATTTACAGGCCAATCACCGGCATCTTTCATCTCCGTTTCAATATCACCAGTTAGTCCTAGTTCTGCTCTACGATGCTTAGAATTGACATATTTGTATAACATTGAATTTATTTTCACATTTTGTACACTTCCATCAGACAAATGGATTGTATCTGTCTGTACTGGATAAGGTGTCGCCCAAGTAGCGCCAGCATTTGGCTCCGCATCATATCCTGATAAAATAGACTGTCCCTCGCCTCGTGCATCACGCCTATTATTTTCATATACCTTATCAAATTCATGTCTAAGACTCTTTTCTATCCAAATAAAACCACGGTTAGTAGATACAAAGTTTATGGCGGTATAAGAGGGTGGAACCATTAACCCCGTACTGGTGATAGACGGATTTCCAGTTCCACCACTACGATATTGTATAGCAAAAATAGAATATTTATTATTATATTCAGCCATCCATTGTTTTTTCCATTCTGTACTGTCAGGTGCCCAATATTTATTTGCATTTGCTTCAGAATAATCTATAACAGCTTTCAACTCAACCTCGGCTAAACTTTGCGCTGAAGTATCATTCAATGGGAAACCTGACATTGTCATATACACACGCCCTAGCATAGCTTGTGCCGCAACTTTGTCGGCACGTGTTCCTGATATCTTTTGGTTTCGGATATCTATCATATCATCGGCCACAGGTAATAATTTTTTCGCTTCCCTTAAATCTGGTAAAATTATTTTATCATATACATCTCTAACTGTAGATTGTGGCACATTGGCAGCTTCATTGGGAGACATTGGAATATCTATAATAGGAATATTAGCAAACAAACGGGCTAATTCAAAATAGGCCCATCCTCTTAAAAAATAAACCTCACCAAGTAATTGATTTTTATAAGATTCCCGATTTCCGAAATCACAAGATGGAATTTTTGTCAATGCTATATTTGCATCATATATTAATTTATACCATCTATTCCATACCGTATTAAACATTGGTAAGTCATAAGCAGCTCTGAATGTGTTCAGTTCTGACCATTCACGATATCCGTCAGGTTGTGTTTGAACCCATAAATTATCAGATCTCAATTCTGAAAGATACCAAAATTCATTATCTGACAAATTACGTAAATCTGTGTATATCCCCATCACCCCTTGTTCTGATTGAGCCGGTGTTTGATAAAAGTTATCCGAACTAAGCCGATCCATAGGAGGAGTATTCAAATAATCATCACATGCCATTGCCATCAACGATAGCACTACTATATAAATATACTTTTTCATATCCATTTCTCTTTAAAAATTAATATTCACACCAAAAGTTAATGTACGCGCTGAAGGATAAGAACCATAATCAAGGCCTAAGGCTGTATTTGCTGTATTTGCTGACTCTGGAGAGTAACCATTATAATAGTTATCCCATTTCAAAAGATTTTCTACAGACAAATACACTCTTAAATTAGAAATAAGTTTAGGATTGACAGGAATCCGATATCCCAATGTTACATTTTTGATACGTAAATAGTCTGATGAATGCAGCCATCTGGAATCCACTGTTCCTCCAGTAGTAGTACTCAATATATAAGGCACCGTACCATCACCAGGCTCCTCTTCAGACCACCATGCATTCATCCATCTATCCATCATGTTACAGTTAGAATCCATACCTGGGCGATCTAACGCCCTTCCAAGAACACCAAATATTTTGCCTCCTGTTTGAGCCGTCAATAAAATTGACAAATCAAAGCCTTTATATGAAAAACTATTAGTCATACCATATACAAATTTAGGCGATGGACTACCCAAAATGACACGATCATTATCTTTATCCCAGCTTCCGTCCCCATTAACATCCTCATAACGCAAATCTCCTGGATAAATTTGTCTATTTTCAAACTTCAAATCTGTAGCTTGTTTTCCAATAGAGGCAGCATATTCATCTATCTCCTTCTGCGATTTCCATACACCAGTAGCATTATACATATAAAATGCATAAGCCTGCTCCCCTACACGAAGAATATTAGAAAAGTTGCTACCATCAAATCCTGAATAAACAGGGGTGTTAGCCTCTCCTAAAGAAATTACTTTATTTTTATTATAAGAAAGATTGAAGGATGTATTCCATTTAAATTCTCCTGCTAAATTTATTGTATTTAATTCTATATCAAATCCTTGATTCTTGATTTCTCCCATATTACCCCATACTTTGGAGAAGCCAGAAGCTCCCATCGAAGGAATAGAATACAATAAATTAGTCGTTTTTTTAGTGTACCAATCAAATGAAAATTGAATACGATTATCAAGGAAAGACATATCAACTGCTAAATCCGTGCTGTACGTTTTCTCCCATCCTAAGTCCGCATTTCCCAAACTATTAGCATAATAACTCGGATATCCAGCATAAGAACCTGCTGTCAAGCTAGCATAGGCAGCTGTATTACTAATTGCATTATTACCAGTAGCTCCATAGCTTGCTCTAAGTTTTAGGTTATTAAACCAATGTAAATTAAGATTAGTAAAAAACGTTTCTCTAGAGATATTCCATCCTGCAGAAAATGCAGGAAACACCCCCCATTTATTATTAGTGCCAAAAATAGAACAACCATCATAACGCAAACTTCCAGAAAACAAATAACGATTGTCATAATTATACTGTAAACGTCCAAAGAAAGATGCTAATTTTAGTGGCGTCAGTTGTGATACACTGGAAGTCCCTACGGCCATTGTTGCTTGACTAAAAGTATATTGTAAAGCATCATTAGGAAATGGTCTGTTATAGGTTTGATTAGTATTGAACCCTATATTAGTTTGTTCGGAAGATGTTCCCAACATGATATTAGCAGTATGTTTATTGAATGTTCTTTCATAATTGACTATCGCTTGCAGTAAAGTATTCCAATTTTTACCTGTAGAATGTCCTCCAGATGAGTAAGCACCTTCCCCCTGAGTCCAATTTATATCATTTGCTGTATAATTGTAAGACATTCCTTCTGAATCATAGTAATTGACAGAACCTGTTAGTTCAATATCCAGTTTTTCAATAGGAGTAACCTTTACATAACCTTTAGCCATTAAACGCAAAATATCATCACGACGTAAATTTTCCATTTTTTTTATTGGATTAGCCATCTGACTATAAGCCCATAAATAAGCAGAATATGGTTCTGAATTTGTACCATATCCAGCATCAGCGTCAGCCACTGGAGCAATTTGATTAACAATATGACCTTGTGAGTCTTTACCATTTGCTAGTCCGGCTCCATACCTTTGCATGAACGTGGGGGCTATTACCATTCCTGCAGTAATATATTTATTAATTTTAGAATCAATATTGGCTCGTAAAGAATAACGCCGATACTTGGTTCCATGTGCAAGTCCCTCTTGATTGAACACACCTCCAGAGAACATATACGAAGTATTTTCACTTCCACCAGATACATTTAAATTTATTTCTGATATAGCTGCAGGTTGATAAAATTCATCCTGCCAATCAAGTAAAGCTAAAGACTCGCTGCTATTTAGATGATTAGGATGCCCCGTCCTTGTTTTAGCATCTAAATAATTAAACCAACGAGGGTCTAATATATATTTATAATTAGGAGTAGATATGTCTGAATTTATATTCAACATACGTTGTTCATTACTGTCACTAATTTGAGCATTAACATGCCCTAAACGTTTAGCTTCTGCAAGATAACGGGCATCTATAGCCTTCACATTAAACGACATCCACTCTTCCGGTGTCATCGTATCCAATTTTTTTTCTAATGTTTGAACTCCATAAGTAGCATTCAGACTTACTGAAGCTTTTCCCTTACGTCCTTGTTTGGTGGTCACCATCACGACTCCATTAGACCCTCTTGAACCATAAATAGCCGCAGAGGCTGCATCTTTCAACACTTCCATAGATTCAATATCAGACGGATTTATTCCAGCAAGTGTATTCATAGGCATACCATCTACTACATAAAGAGGATCAGAATTAGCATTAACTGACGCAGCACCACGTACACGTATCTGAATATCTTGTCCCGGTTCCCCTGTTGTACTTCGTACCACAACACCTGCAAGTTGTCCTTGCAGAGCACTTTCAGGACGGCTCATAGGACGATCCTTCATAGCTGACGCATTCATTTTTGACACTGCATTAGTAAGAGAACTTTTCTTTATAGAGCCATAACCTATAACCACCACTTCATCCAGCGTTTCTGTATCTTCCTTCAATACTACATTAAGTTCTTTATTTCCAGAAACTTTCACTTCTTGAGAAACATACCCGATATACGTAATCTGTAAAACGGCATTCTTCGGGGCATCCAACACAAACCGCCCATTTATATCTGTTATCGTACCTATTGACTGACCTTTCACCGTGACATTGGCACCGATTATCGGCTCGCCATTCGTATCTTTCACAATACCTGTCACCTTATTTGCCTGTTGGGCAACTTCCCCATCTTTCGCCTTGCTCATCAGCATGATATTCTTACCCTCCATGGCATAATAAATATCAGTACCTTCAAAAACCTTATTCAACACTTCGGCTACAGATTTATTTTGCGCATTCACCTTCACATTGCGCTTCAGATTCACCTCGTTTACATTATATACAAACAGATAATCTGTCTGTTTTTCTATTTCACTGATTACCTTGCCTGTTGACATGTTATCCGCCACAACAGTCACTTTCATTGTCTGAGAATAAGACTCAGTGGCAAAAGCTGTTCCGGCAAAGACAAACAGGGCTAAGAGTGTGTTTCTCATCATACGGAATAAATGTTTAATTTCTACAATAGATTCCTGATACAAAATATTTTTCATATATTTGCATTACTAATTTTAGGTTCAACTTAAGATTATTTGAGAAAAAAAATTGTCAATACGTAATTGACGTTTCCATGGGATGGTGTTGCAGCACTATCCCATTTCCTTTTTAGACCAGGTGTGTTATTTCATAGGCATATTCTCTTTTAAGGGTTAATTAATTGTTATCACATTCGTCTCATCATCCTTTGTATAAGTAAACTTATTATTGAGTCTCAAAACTTTCAGTACGTGTTCCACCCCATCTTTCGTGCGGAATTTACCTGTATAACGGTTCTTTAAAATCCGGGTATTATTTACCACAATATCCACCCCATAATACAGTTTCAGTTTCTCTATCATATCACGTACGGATATATCATTAAAACAAAGCAAGCCCTCACGCCACAAAAAATAATCGGCCTCCTTGATGCGTCCTTTTACCAGTCTGTTGCCTTTCAAGCTGGCCATCGTGTTCGGTTCCAGCCTCATTCCACTGTTATTCGAACCGGGCACTAAAATTTCGACAGCACCTTCCAACAAAGAAGTTTCCCATACGCTATCCGCTGCATAAGCCATTACATTGAACTCTGTACCCAGCACCTTCACATTACATTTGTTCGTCTCTACAATAAAAGGCTGTTCCACATTCTTTGTCACCGCAAAGTAACCCTCACCATCCAATTTCACATTTCGGATATCCCCTTTGAAACTTCCCGGGAAAGTCAAGGTACTGCGTGAGTTCAACCAGACTTTCGTACCATCCGCCAACATCAATTCCGCCCGTTGGCCCGCCGGCACATAAATGGACTGCCATGTTTTGTCTTCCGGTACCTGATGTTTTCCTGTCCAATAATGTGTACCCAACAAGACGATCGCCAATACCGCTGCTATCTTGGCAGCTTCCATACATATTCCGCGTAACGAGAAATGTTTCCTTTCCCGGCTATTCTCCTCCGCCACAGGTTCCGTACGCCACAATGCCATGTCATGCAACTTCCGTTGTGCCATATATTCACGCATATTCTCAGGATTTTCCTGTATCCATCCGGTCACACGCTGCTTTTCGACTTCAGTAGCATTTCCGGCTATATATTTTTGCAATAATTCAGGATTCATATTCTATGCTGTTTTATTAGAAACGACTCAAGAAGAAATTACCCTAAAAGAAAATGAAGAAAAATATATAAAAATCATTTTTGTCCTCAAAAACATCCGTATCCCCATCCGGTCAGGCTTAATAATAAAAGAAGAAATAAAATAAAGGAAGATAATCTTTTAAAGTCACCCGCAGTACTTTCAATGCTTTTGATATATGATATTCCACCCCCTTTATAGAGATTTCCATCTCTTCGGCAATCTCTTTATTAGATTTATTTTCAAAACGGCTCAAAATAAACGCCCGTCGCGTCTGTTCCGACAAGGTGCTTAAAGTAGCACTGATGATTTTTTCCACTTCTTCCGAAAAAATCTCATCAGGATTGCACGCTTCCAAGGCAGACATACGGATAGACAATTCCTGTTGTTGCCAGTCGGCCATCACTTCAAAAGCACTGCGTTTTACCTCCTCGTGCTTTAGATAGTCCAAAGCCTTGTTCTTCAAAATTGCCAGTAACAACGGTAAGATATATTTCTCTTCAACAGGCTCGGCCTTCAACTTTTCCCACAACTTTATTAATGCCTCGGAGGCAATATCTTCTGCTGCCAAATCATTATGAACGTATGATTTGGCAAAGAAAAAAGACTTCTTATAATAAGAGGTATAGATATCATTAAAAGAATTTCCAGGTATTTTGCTCATTTGTATATCGGTTGTGCTTTTCATCCATATTACGATGGTAGAGCAAAGTTAGTAATAAACCTTCGATAAAAACAAAATTATCCTGTTAATTCTTTCTCTTATATGCTATGAGCTTGCCTTATATGCAATCGCCCTCCACCGTCAGACTAAGTGGCAAAGAGGGAAAGTTGCCATAAATATAAAGTTCACGGACAAACACCCCTATACTGTCCGACTGGAAGAAAACTTTCAACTGTAAAGTATCTCCCGGAGCAGCATGATACTTGGAGCATCTCGTTTCCAGACAATCACAAGAAGAAACAATGTAATAAATATGTAAACTGTCACTTCTCGTGTTTTTATAGATAAAAACGCCACCACTAAAAAAGTCGAACAAACAAATCGCTAAGCAATCTTTTTCATTTATTTCGCCTTATGCGATTCCCCCTGAAAAATCCTTCAAAAGCTTCATCTCTCCCGCAAACCCTTTGCCGGAGGGCGTTCCGGCTGAAAGATCACACCGGGAAAAAGCTTCAGGCCGCGGAAGAATCCTTCAGCTTCACCAGCCGGTACACATTGCCATACTCGGTATGAATGCGTTGTATTCCTAATGCAACCATCATCCTGCCCAACCGATTCGGAGTCACCCCGCGCATGGCTGCCGGATAATGCTTCTGCAAATAATTGAACAAATCCGTCGTGGTATAGGGCTTGGACAGCTCCCCTTCTTGCGGCATCCGGAAACAACGCAAAAACAGTTCCTGCTCGGCAGGCATTTTATAAAAATTCCGATTGCTATGCTGTATCTCCTTCTCTTCCTCTTCCGAGAACCAGTAACGCTCTCCCCCGACCAACTCCGCTTTCAACTGAGCGAACAATTGCGCATGATCGGGCGGTGTGCAGTCAATCTTATCATCCACTTCCGCACAAAGAAAACGGCGGCTTCCTGTGGGATCAGTCAGCAAGTCCGTCATATTGGACGTACCGATGAAAGAGGCGATACGAGGCAGATGACTGAATGCCGGACGATGTGCCCTGCGGAAAGTTAGTGTGGTCATCTGCATCAGATTCTTCAAAGCAGGCATCTGTCCGGCACGGTACTTATCGAACTCATCCATATTGATCAGTCCGAAAAGCGAAAGTTTCTGTTCACATCCACTCTCGCTCGTCAGGTCGAACTTGTCTATATAATAAGGTGTAAGTTCCTTAGGCATCAAAATCTTGCAAAAAGAAGACTTGCGCTTCCCCTGCTCACGGCTCACCAACATAGGCGCCACCGCATTGGCGCAATCCTGTGCCTGCCCCAGCCATTGGGCAGCAACACCCAGCATCCAACGGTGAAACCCTTTCACCCACATCGGTTTACGCGATATACGCACGGCCAGCGGAGTAACACGATCCACCCCGTCCCATTGAGGCAAGTGGTTCATATAATGCAGAAAAGGATGATAGTTTTCCACCTTTCTGGAATGGAGCAAACGGCTCACATCCTTATCCCAGCAATTGATGCCGCCGGTACGCGCCTCCAGGCAGAATGTATTCAAATCACGTTGAGCCACTATACCATACTCTTCATCCGGCATCTCTTTTCCACGATACTCCGTCTGTTCGGTGAGAAGGTTATAACGAAAATCATACCGTGCGGTCAAAAAGCACTGCAAGGCCTCCAGCATATTCTCCGGTTTCTTGCGCCCCGATTTGCCAGAAACCGCCTTTTCATCGATAGTTTCTGCCATACCAACTGCCTCGACAGCCGCTGGAAGAACAGTTTCGCCCACCGTTTCCATAGCCATTGAAGGCAACACTCTTTCCGGATTCGCACTTTTTCCCACGCATATCCTCATTTTCATACTCTTTTTGCACCAATTCAGTAATTTTTCCACTAATTTTTTCATCCTTTTTCATTATTTGGGATTGTGTAATATCACAAAGATAACATACAAAATACTCTTTTACAAGCATTTACTACACACTACTGCAAAAAAGTGACTAAGCGAAAATAACTGGGAAATTATTCGTTTTTATCAAGACTATTTCATACTTTTGCACCGTCAAGTTAATCATTTCACTAGAATGATGAAGTTTCATCACTTGAGTGATACAACTTCATCACTTTAGTGATATAATTTCATCACCAAAGTGAAATGATTAACCTGAAAGGAAGTTGCAGCAAACTCTTCCGTACAAGAAAGCATAAACAACCGGATAAAAACAAATAAGCGAATGGCTATCAAATTTGAATTTTATGAATCACCCAATACGATAGGTACGCGCAAGAAGCGCTATCACGCCCGTGTAGTAAACTGGCAGCGCATCAACACCGACTATCTGGCACGGGAAATACAGTACGGCTCCTCGCTCACCGTGGCGGACATCAAGGCAACCATCATCTCGCTCAGCGAGAAACTGGCCTATTACTTGAAAGACGGCGCCCGGGTGCACATCGAAGGGATAGGGTATTTCCATATATCGCTTACCTGCCCCGAGACACGGACACCAAGCTCCACACGTGCCAACAAGGTGAAATTCAAATCGGTGACATTCCGTGCGGACAAATACCTGAAGCATCAGTTGAGCGACGTTAAGACCGAGCGTTCGAAATACAAGCCGCACTCCATGCCGGTGACAAAAGAGAGTATAGACGAGGCATTGACGGAATACTTCCTGACAAACAGCGTGTTGACACGCCGGAAGTTTGAATCGTTATGCGGACTGACACGCGCCACCGCAGGACGTTATATCGCCCAACTGGCGAAAGACAAAAAACTGCGCAATATCTCCATTCCACGTAACCCCATCTATGAACCGATGCCGGGATTCTACGGAAAAGAGAAACTGCCCGAACCGAAGAACGAAACGGAAAACGTATCGGCAACAAACGACATGGACCTGACAATAAAGTAAATATACAACGAAACAATATAATAGAAAACTTCTACAAACGAAGCTCAAACCATAAAGAGCTGAAACTTCTACACTAGGCTGAAGGAATTCCGGGAGGAAATCCTTCAGCCGCTTTTCTTTATTGACGAGCGTTTGCGAAGAAACTGAAGGATTTGAAGGAAAAAACTGGGAAAACTTCGGGAGAGGTACTTTTCAGCCCACCAGCCATACCAGCATGGGCAAATAATCCTTTAAGGAAACACGAAGCAGCTTCAATGCCTGCTGGATGCGGTAAGCCACCGTCTGTGGTGACACATCCAGCACTTCGGCAATTTCTTTATAACTCAGTTCCTTAAAGCGATGCATCACAAAAGCCTCCCGATAACTGTCGGGCAGAGCAGCCATCGCCTCCTTTATTTTCCGGTCCAATTCCTCAAAACGAGCATAGTCCACTTCACACAATGCCGCCTGTGTCCTCTCATAAAAGGCAGCTTCAGCCTTGGTTTTCACCTGTTCCCGCGTCAAGTGGTTCAAGACCCTCCGATAAGTCATTTTGAACAAATACTGATTCAATGAAGACTCGATTATCAAATCCCCACGATTCTCCCATAGCCATAACATTACCTCCTGAACAATCTCTTCGGCATCTTCCAACGATACCAACCGGTGGGCATAGGCACACAGCATAGGATAGTATCTTCTGAATAAATGGTCAAAAGCATTACCATCCCCCTGTCGGAGAGCATTAAGCAAAGACAAGTCTTCGACGGTATGATTCATAGTATAATAACTGTTTTCCTTGCGCACAAAGATAGCGGTTTTTATCGGAAAAAACTTTTTTTTGAAAAAAAAGCATTTTTCGTTTAGATACCTTTCATTCTCGCTTGTCTTAATAATATAAAGGAAGAAATTAAAGCATAATTTATGGAAAACCATACCGATATAGAAACTTTGTTAACTAAATATTTCGAAGGGAAAACCACTCCTCCGGAAAATGAACAGATAGAAGCATGGCTGAATGCCGACGAGGAACATTTACATATAGCCAGGCAGCTGAATACGCTCTATCTGGCTGTAGACACACAGCATATCACAAAGAAAATAGATACGGAAAAAGCGTTAGATAAGGTAAAAAGCAAAACAAAAGTTAGAAACCTGTCCTGGTGGGGATGGACACAACGCATTGCGGCCATCCTGTCCGTTCCCCTCCTGATAGGTGTATTGGCTCTGTATCCGGGCAGACGGCAGCCGGTAGTCACCGCTCAGATGGTGGAAATAAAAACCAATGCAGGCATGACTACCTCCGTCCTGTTACCGGACAGCACGGTAGTTCACCTCAATTCGGAATCCTCCCTCCGCTATCCCACCTTTTTCGCCGGCGATGTACGCCAAGTGGAGTTAAACGGTGAAGCTTATTTCGATGTGACCCATCATCCCCGGAAACGATTCATCGTCTCCACCCCTCATCATTCTCAGGTGGAGGTGTACGGAACAAGTTTCAATGTGGAAGCATACGGTAATGAAACTCCCATTTCCACCACGCTTATCAAAGGCAGCGTAGGGTTTATTTATAAGAATAACAAAGGAAAATTTCAAAAGAGTATGCTCTCCCCCAGACAGAAGTTAGTTTATTCCCCACAAACCGGGGATATCAAGTGCTACGTCACTTCGGGCGAATCGGAGATTTCATGGAAAGACGGCAAGCTCATCTTTAATGACACTCCGCTGGATGAAGTGCTGCACATGCTTGGCAAGCGGTTCAATGTGGAATTCGTATTATCCAACAAGGAACTAAAAGGCTGTTCGTTCACAGGAACATTCACCCATCAGCGTCTGGAGCGTATTATGGAATATTTCCGGATTTCTTCCCGTATACGATGGCGGTACATTGACAGTGCAGATATAAAGACGGAAAAGCTGAAAATAGAAGTGTACTAATATACGTTTAACCCTTAATTTAAATACTAGAAAAATGAACAGACAACAGGCTCCCTAAACAAAAAACATACGGGAGGATATTGGCGTATCACCCCGTATGAAAAATCATCTTTCTATGCTTGTTTGGCGACAAGCAAAGACAACATTTTATTAACTTTATCTCAATTACAAAATTATGAAAAATTATTTTAGCGTCCAATTATTATGGATGATAAAGTCGTGTAGGTTAATCTTAAATAAAACTTCATTACCTATGAAACTAAGTGTACTCTTTTTAATCTGTTCGTTAAGTATGACTTATGCGGCAGAGTCGTATGCGCAAAAGACCATGATCAGTCTTGAAGTACGTAATGAAACAGTTGGCACTGTGTTGGAAAAGCTGAAAAAAGAATCGGGGTTTGATTTCTTCTTCAACAATAAACACGTAGATCTGAAACGTATTGTATCAGTTTCGGCAAACAACAATAATATATTCAAGATACTAGACCAGATCTTCGCAGGGACGAATGTGAAGTATTCGGTGCTTGAAAAGAAAATTATTCTTTCTACTGAGATTGTGCAAGGAATACAGCAAGGACAAAATAAGGTGACAGGTATTGTAAAAGATAATGCGGGTATTCCCATCGTCGGCGCAACGATTATGGAAAAAGGAAGTACAAACGGCACAGTTTCTGATCTTGACGGAAACTTTAGTCTTCAAATGAACAGTCAAGGAACAATACTCATTTCTTACATCGGTTATATTACACAAGAAATTAAAGTCGATAAAAATGATAAGCTTATTATAACATTAGAAGAAGATACAGAAACATTGGACGAAGTAGTGGTGGTAGGCTATGGTGCCATACAAAAACGTTCGGTATCCACCGCCATCTCAACTGTAAAGGGAGGAAAAATCTCAGAGATGCCGACATCAAATATATCACAAAGCCTTGTGGGTATGTCGTCAGGTATCACCTTACAACAAATCAGTGGGGAGCCGGGAGCCGCTCCGGCAATCCGGGTCCGAGGAGCAGGCTCCATCAATAGCGGGAATGATCCCTTATTTGTAATCGACGGTTACCCCACAACAGACGCAGAACTTTTTAATAATATCAACCCTGCAGACATTGCTGACATTCAAATACTAAAAGATGCAGCCTCCTCTGCCATTTATGGTTCCAAAGCAGGAAACGGTGTAATTATTGTCACTACTAAACAAGGACAAACAGGAAAACCTAAAGTTAGTTTTTCCACACAAGTAGGATGGAGTGAAGCCCAAAATTATGTGGACGTACTAGAAGCTGATGATTATATGGACATGATCATTGAAGCACGCACAAACAACGGAAGTATTCAAAATTTTCCCAAGTTGATTCAGATGAGAGAGAGTGGGAATTACGAAAACACGAACTGGCAAGATGCCATATTCCGTAATGCACTGAATTATAGGGGAACAGCAACCATTACAGGAGGTACAGAAATATTAAAATACAACTTCTCTGCCAACTATCAAAACGAGGATGGTATCCTGTTAAACTCTTTTTACAAAAGAGTCGGAATAAAAGGAGGATTTGAAGCAAATTTATCAAAGAAAATAAAACTAGGAGTCAATTTCAGTACAACCTATAGCAAAAGACGCCTCCAACAACCAACCGGTGGAAATACTGAAGACGTAACAGGCGTAATTGCCCAAGCATTGTCTATGCCACCTATACTTCCTGTTTATCAGAATAACGGAGATTATACTCAAATAGCTCAACATTATGCAGACTTAGGACTTAATAACCAACTTCGCAATCCTGTTTCGAATTTACTAGAAAATCGGAATGACAAATGGTCTATCCGCACAATGTCCAATGCCTATTTTGAAGTAAAACCCATTAAAGGACTGACATTACGCACATCGGTAAACTTTACGACTAATGCAGCAAAACAAGACTATTACCAATCCGCCTTTTTACTAGGTAAAAGTTATACTGGTAACAAATCCACACCGGATTTGACTAGCATAGACGGTTACCGTCTGTCTGGATTTGGTTATAATGCCTATTGGTCCACTACAGCAACTTATGATGTTACCTTAAAAGAAAAACATCATTTGAACGCCATGATCGGATATGACTTCGAATACAATAGTGATTTTGAAGTACAACAAGACGATCGGACTGATTCTGATAATCCCATTGCCTATAACAACACATCTATTACTAACGTAAATGGAGCGAAACTATGGACAGGTTCTTCCGAATACTCCAATTATGTATTTGACGCCATGTTTGCCCGTCTAGTGTATGATTATAATTATAAATATGTCTTTTCTGGTTCTGTCCGTCGCGACCGTTCCAGCAAATTCGGACCGGACAAACGCGCAGGATGGTTTTATTCGGGTTCATTGGCATGGAATATAACCGAAGAAGACTTTATGAAAGATATACACTGGCTCGACATCGCTAAACTACGTGCCAGTTATGGAATAACAGGTAATGACCAGATAGGAAATGATTATGCATGGATATCTACTATCAGTTCAGACCAAAATGTGGTGTTTGGTACAACAGCCATACCTACTTATTATCCTAGTGGCTATTCAAATCGACAATTAGGATGGGAGAAAAACAAACAAATGGACTTAGGGTTTGATATTGGCGTATTCAATGCCTTGAATATAGTAGTAGATCTCTACAAGAGGACTAGTGACATTGTGATGCCAGCCAATATTCCTAATTTCAACGGTATAGCAGGCAGCGTTTATATGAATGCCGGACAAATTGAAAATAAAGGTATAGAAATCCAAGTTTCCGCCACTCCGTTTAAAGGAGATTTTTCCTGGGAAACTACTCTTAGTTGGTCCAAAAACAATAATAAAATTCTTTCACTTGCCAACAATCAAAATCAACTTGCCAATGCAAGTGCAGGAACCAAATGGGGGAATGTAATGAGGAACTATGTAGGACGTCCGATGGGTGACATGTATATGTTAAAAGTTATAGGAACATTTAATACAGAAAAAGATTTAGCCCAATATGCTAAAAACGGGACTCAGGATATTGGAGATTTAATATTTGAAGATTACAATAAAGACGGCACTATTGACGTCAACGATTATCAATTGGTAGGAAACTATCAACCAGACTTTACCTTTGGATGGAATAATACCTTTATCTATAAAGATTTCGATTTGGCGGTCACTATTGACGGACAATGCGGAGGTAATGTAATTTATGCAGCTGCACGTGCTTTTTCTTTAAACCGATACGATGACAATGTACTAGCAGAATCCGGCTTAGGACGCTGGAAGTCATCAACCGATACCGGAAACGGAATGTCACACAAAGCTGGAACAAATAACCTAGGCAGCAATATTGGCCCCTCCACAAGATATCTTTATGATGCAGACTTTCTACGTATTCGTAACGTATCCCTTGGATATACATTACCGAAAAAATTCTGTAAAATAATCGGCATAGAAAATATGCGCATCAGTGCTAATGTACAAAATCTATGGACCTTTGACAAATATCCAGGTTATTCCGTTGAAGCAAATTATGAAGGGAACTCCGCTACAAACAACGGGGTGGACTTTGGTGGATATCCCATCTCCCGCACATTTACTTTCGGTCTTAATTTCAACTTTTAACAACGATACAATATGAAAACTTTCAATAAATTAATTTCATTTGCAGTCATTTCCATGACAAGCCTTACCTATACCGCTTGTAGTGACGGATTTTTTGACCGTTACCCTACCGATTCCATGCAAATGGAAACCTATCTGAAAAATGATGCAGAACTGCAAAACATACTTCTCAATGGTTATTATCACCTACAAGACATCACACTAAATGTGAATTATGTCAATAGTTTGGCTACAGATGAGGGATACGACTATAAAAAAAATAACTCCCTTGATCACATCAGCCTGAACGAAAGTACATGGGATGCAACCTTAGGAATCACTAGTGAAATATGGGAACATTGTTTCAATATGATAAACCGCTGCAACAATGTTCTTCAAAAACTAGATAATGCCTCGGAAACGAACAAAACACAATATGAAGGTGAAGCTAAGTTTCTCAGGGCGTATGCCTATTTCACTCTTGTAAGACTTTTTGGAGCAGTACCTATCACTACAGCTCCAATAGATGATTACTCAACTCTTTATGGTTATGGACGGAACAGCGTGAACGAAGTCTACAGCTTGATAAAAGACGATTTGGAAACAGCCATAGCCAATCTACCAAACTATTATTCCGCCAATAACATGCAAGGACGAGCAACAAAAATAGCAGCTTATACCATGCAAGCAGAAGTTTTTATGACATTGCAGGATTTTAATTTAGCTAAAAATCCTTTAGAAAACATTCTGGATTATGCCAATCAAAATAAAGACAAATTAGATTTAGAAAATGATGTCCTAAAGATTTATGCTTCAGACAACCCAATGGGAAAAGAAATCATTTTTGCAGCGCAATACAACAATGGTGCAACAGTAGTGGCCAATCCACTTATGGGACGTTGTATACCGGCAGCTCGACCATCTACTCAACCCGCTTACATTTATCCAGATGGAACCAATTCTACCATCACGGTTTCACAAGGTACCAGTTGCCTGTTAATGACATGGGAGCTTTACAATACATTCAAAGCCAACAACAATGACCAACGCTTTCAAAAATTAATATACAATGGGATTTATACAGATGACATATCAGTAGCCAGCAACGAGGTAGACATCACAGAAGAAGGATACACTTACCTTCCTGTCACATTAAAATATTTCGACTTTGGTAATGAGGGTATGACAACTTGCGCCTGTGGTAACGACAATATCATTTATCGATATGCAGATGTATTGTTAATGTATGCCGAATGTTTAAACGAAACCGACAATACTCCATCTGCCGCCAACTATCTAAATATAGTAAGGACTCGTGCCGGACTATCAAATACAACTGCTACTACACAAGAGGAAATGAGTATAGCCATCGAAAATGAAAGAATGTTGGAACTATGTTTTGAAGGACATAGATGGTATGATTTAATCCGTCGGGGAAGAATTACAGAAGTAATGGAAAAACATTTTAGCCATCGTACACAGGGACTCAATCCTACATTTCAGTCCAGTAATAATGGAATGAATGTAAGTAGTCCATCTGACATCACCGGCACACCTGCAACATGGAAGTGGACGGGAACATCCGCTGCTGTTCTGTTTGGAATCCCTTACGACCAAATTCAGCTTTCAAGCAATTGGGAGCAAAATGAGTTATATTAATCCTTTATCCATAAAATATGAAAAATAAAATCTTAACCGGCAGTTTATATACTGCCGGTATCCTTCTACCCCAAATTACCTTTGCAGAGATTCAAAATGATAAAGTAAGTCCAGACAGACCGAACATCATTTTTATTTTAGCAGACGATATGGGATATGGAGATTTATCCTGCTATGGCAATCAATATGTAAAAACACCTAATATTGACCAACTAGCCGAAACCGGGACCCGGTTCAATCAATGTTATGCAGGAAGCGGTATTAGTTCACCATCCAGATGCGCATTGTTGACTGGTAAAAATACAGGAAATACCCGTATACGGGATAACATGTGTACAGCCGGAGGTATTGCCGGAATCAAAATAAATCCCAATGGTGATTCCACCATTGTCAGGAGAGCTAATCTATTACCACAAGATACAACCATTGCCACCGTATTAAGCGCAGCGGGTTACCGAACTTGCTTAGTAAACAAATGGCATTTAGATGGCTACGATAAAGGAGCCTCTCCTAATCATCGCGGATTTGACGAATTTTATGGATGGACTATCTCTACGGTACACAGTAACTCTCCTTATTATTATCCCTATTATCGTTTCCACGGTGACTCACTCATCCACATCCCGGAAAATGCAAATGGAAAACATGGTATTCATAACAACGACTTGAGCACAAACGATGCCATCGCTTTTATAAAAAGGAATAAAGACAATCCTTTTTTTCTTTATTTAGCTTTTGACGCCCCTCATGAACCCTATAATATAGATCAAACAGCATGGTATGAAGGACAAGAAACATGGGAACCTAATACCAAACGTTATGCTTCATTGATTACTCACATGGATGCTGCTATCGGACGTTTATTAAACGAACTAGAACAACTTAATTTACGAAAGAATACATTAATTATTTTTGCCTCAGACAATGGGGCCGCCATCCAAGCTCCTATTAAAATATTAAATTGCAATGCTGGATTCAAAGGTCGAAAAGGAATGCTTTACGAAGGTGGGATCCGAGTACCTTTCATTGTCAATCAACCAGGAATGGTACCTATACAAACACTAGACAATCTTATCTACTTTCCAGATATGATGCCCACATTAGCAGCATTGGCTAAAGGAACAAAGCATTTGCCAAAACAAATTAATGGTATAAACATCTTACCGCTTTTCTATGGAAAACAAGTTGATACAGACAACCGCTTATTATATTGGGAATTCCCAGGAAAACAACGTGCAGCCAGAAAAGGAGATTGGAAGTGTGTAACCATCCATCCTAATCAACCTCTAGAATTGTATAACTTGAAAGAAGATCCAGAAGAGACAAATAATCTCGCAAAAAAATACCCTAGACGAGTAAAGGAGTTCGATGAAGAAATGCAAAGAATGCATATTCCTACCCCCAATTGGCCTCAGCCAGGAGAACAATTCTGAAGTTTATATGTAGAACGAGGGCTAATGCAGTCCTCGTTCTACATATAAATACAAATAATTTTATTAGCAAAAGTATATACAAACATTTTAGTTTATACATCCATTCTTAAATAGAATTCTGTTGAACACTTAAAAAACTATTTTCACTGATATCAATGAGATTCTTATTAGCCAATATAAATGTTGACATAAGAGAAGCGCAATACTTTTTCAACCCTCCCCTCAAGATTAAAATCAAGTGAAAACCTTTAAGATAAAGCCTACTATGAGAACTTGACACCCATACTTTCAACAAAGAACAATAACACTTCACGAGTTTTTTTGTACGATAATACAGGATTTGAGACTAAAATCCATGTTCGAAATTATTTATAATTCAGATATTTGCACAACAAAAAAATAAAAGAACATGATGAAATATTTACTATTCTTGTTGTTCCTCTTATTGAAAGCAGGAACAGCTACAGCTCAAAACAATTTAGTAGTCAACGGTATTCCATGGTTTGATGACAAGGGAAATATTGTCAATGCACATGGCGCTTGTATTGTGGAAGAAAACGGAAGATATTATCTTTTCGGAGAATGGAAATCGGACAAAAGTAACGCTTTCCCCGGCTTCTCATGTTATTCTTCGGATGACCTTGTAAACTGGAAATTCGAGAACATTGTCCTTAGAGTCCAACCCGAAGGCATCCTTGGCCCCAATCGCGTAGGTGAGCGTGTAAAAGTGATGAAATGCCCTAAGACGGGCGAGTATATCATGCTGATGCATGCCGATGATATGGGATACAAGGACCCTTATATCGGTTTAGCCACCTGCAAAACGATTGCAGGTGACTATCAGTTGCAGGGACCGTTACTCTATAAGGGACAACCTGTAAAACGCTGGGATATGGGAACCTTTCAGGACACCGATGGAAAAGGATATTTACTGATTCATCATGGCCCTGTTTATCGGTTAAGCGATGATTACCGTTCGATAGAGGCTGAAGTGGCCCACATTAAAGGCATGGGCGAATCACCGGCCATGTTCAAAAAGAACGGTGTCTATTTCATGCTTACCTCAAACCTGACCAGTTGGGAGAAAAATGACAACTTCTATTTTACGGCTCCCCAGATAGAAGGTCCTTGGACGAAACAAGGGCTGTTCTGCCCGGAAGGCAAGCTGACCTACAATTCGCAAAGTACATTTGTATTCCCGTTGAAATGCGGTAATGATACCATACCTATGTTTATGGGGGATCGTTGGTCTTATCCGCATCAGGCCTCAGCCGCCACATATGTATGGATGCCTTTACAAGTGGATGGAACAAAAATATCCATCCCTGAATATTGGCAGGCATGGGACATCAGGAAGCTAAAACCGGCAGACGCTCTGAACAAAGGGAAAAAGTTGTACGGGGCATGGAAGTCCAATCAAAAAGGAGACGTGTTGGAGATAGCGTTCAAAGGAACTCATGCTGCTATTGTTGGAGAAACAAACCCTCATGGCGGGTATGCCAAAGTAAGTGTATTAAATGCGGAAAAGGATACTGTATATTCTTCATTGGTGGATTTTTACAGTAAGTATCCGGAAAAAGCAATTCGAATTATAACACCGAAAATGCCGGAGGCAAGTTATACCTTACAGGTTGAAGTAACAGGAATACGACCGGTATGGACAGACAAGACTAAAACAATCTATGGAAGTGACGACACTTTCGTAACGATAGACAATGTCTATCACTTTTGAGCTATTCCATATCTTATGCAAAAGGGCTGAGATACAGAATTAACCATGCAAAAGACAGAAGAAATGTAACACTGGAAAATTTGAAGTATAATAATTGCTAATATATTAAATAACGATGAGAAATATTATAATAACGCGCAGTTTCATATTTCTAAACAGAAAAATAAAAAGATTACTTTTACTGTTAGTTACTATTTTTTTGTGTGCAAGAATGATGGGAGAAACGATTATTCCGGATTCCATTTCCAATCCCATTCGCACGGGATTCCATCCAGATCCTTCCATCTGCCGGGTAGGAGAAGATTATTATTTAGTCACTTCATCATTCACATGGTTTCCCGGACTTCCTATTTATCACAGCCGTGACCTGACTAACTGGTCGCTTATCGGTCATGCATTAACCAATCCCAAGGCTATCGACTTTAACGGTATGACGGATAATGACGGCATCTGGGCCCCCACTTTGCGTTATCATAATGGAACATTCTATCTTATCACCACAGCTCATGGCTGTGGTGGCAATTTCTACATGACAGCCAAGAATCCGGCCGGTCCCTGGTCGGATCCGGTGTGGCTGAAAGATGCTCCCGGCATTGACCCTTCTCTTTTTTTTGATGAGGACGGACGCTGTTATTATACAGGCAATCGCTGGGATTTTAAGAGCGCATGGCCTGCCCAGTGTGCCGTATGGATGCAGGAGCTGGACCTCCAAAAAAGATGTCTGGTCGGAGAACGAAAAACATTGGCCTATGGTCATGCGGCTAATGCAAAATACGCCGAAGGGCCTCATTTATACAAAATAGAGGACCACTATCTATTGTTGATGGCCGAGGGCGGTTCGGATTATAACCATGCTGTTACCGCCCTCACTGCTAAATCCCTCTGGGGACCGTATGTACCTTGTACCGTCAATCCCGTATTGACACACCGCCATCTTGGCAAGGACTACCCTGTGCAGTCTCTCGGACATGCCGATCTGGTACAGACACCGACCGGAGATTGGTATGCTGTGTTTCTCGGTAAACGAATTGTGGAAGGAGGACTGGTGCCTTTAGGACGCGAAACCTTTCTTTGTGAGGTGAGTTTTCAAAACGGTGAACCTATCTTCAATCCCAGCATTGGTGTTATCGGAAACCGGTTGAAACGTCCACCTTTACCATGGACGCCGGTGTCGAAGACAGATAAACAGAATGATTTTAAAAGTTCTGCTTTATCACCGGAATGGGCTACAATGCGTATCCCTGAGCAACCTTTCCATCATTTTGCCGATGGCAACTTGTTTTTGTCTCTCCGACCTGAGATGGCAGACAGTCTGGTATGTCCCTCCATGCTTCTGCGCCGTGTACATTCCCATAATTTTTCTGCCACCACGACAATGAGTTTCTCCACCCGTCGGGTGAACGAATGGGCGGGCTTGGTTCTGTATCGTACAGCTAAAGGCTATTATTCATTACTGAAAGGAAAGAATGAAATCCGTTTGACAAAAGTACTTCTAGGCAAAAAAACAATAATTGCGACACTGCCTTGGAAGGAAAAATCTGTCATATTACGCTTGGTAGCCAAAGGAGCTACATTAACATTCTATGCCGGTTTGTCAAATGATATGCTTTATCAAGTGGGAGAGGTACAAAGTGTAGATGCTGTGTCGGATAATAAGGTCAACCACTTTAATGGTACGGGAGTCGGAATATATGCGACAAGTAATGGAAAACAATCGATAAATAAAGCATCATACCAATGGTTTGAATATAAGGAAGAGAATTAGTCTTAAAACAAGAAAAAATTACTATTGAACCTATTTCTTACAATTAAAAGACATATTCAGATATCATACAAAATTAGTTCTAAAGATACACAAGAGAAATACATAATGATTATCTTTGCAAACGAATATTATGGGATTAATCCACATTTAGGTAACACCATATATCTTGGAAGAGCACATAGAAAATATAGAACGACACTTGATTCATGACTTAAAACAAGGATCGCATAAGGCATTTGACAAAATTTATCAAATGTACTCCAAACGCCTGTATGCTTATAGTTTACAATTTACCAAATCTTCCGAAGAATCAGAGGAAATCGTACAAGAGGTTTTTGTAAAACTGTGGTCTAACCGTATAAATATAAGACAAGATGAAACATTACGTTCTCTACTTTTTATTATGGCTAAACACCGTCTCATCAATGCATACCGTCAGAAAATAAACCATCCCATATATGAAGAATACATTTATCATATAGATACCCTGTCAACCGAGGACACTCATTACAAGCTGGAATATAATGAATTCCTATTCAGATTCCTCAAAACAATAGAAAAGCTCCCAGACACTCAGCAAAAAGTAATTCGTCTATCCCGGTTCAAACAGTTATCCAATAAAGAAATAGCAGAAAAACTTTCTTTAAGCGAACAAACCGTAAAAAACCAGCTTTCACTAGGACTTAAGACCCTAAAGGAGAAATTAAACAAAATATGGTTACTTCTAATGTTACTTTTTATTAATTAGAAAATAAAATTCGGTACTATCAACATAAATGGATGTCATAAATAGAAAAAAATAAATGAAGAAACTTGAAACCAAATATAGGAATGACGAACTATCCCCGGCGGAGTTACAGGAACTCAGAAATAGAATTAAATCCATGTCGGACTATGAAATAGGGGAAGAAATGTATCAAACTTGGATGAATGAAAAAATTGATGTCACTTCCGTTCCCGACAAACAAATAGACAAAATAAAGGCACAGATCGAAAATTCCATAAAAGAAGAAAAAAGCAATGGCTTCGATTTTAGTCGTATAATCCAGATTGCCGCTACTATATTATTGCCTGTATTCATTATACTTTCCGGCTATCTGTATTATGAGAACAGACAAATTGCCACCAAAGAAATGATTGTCTGTACAGCTCGAGGAGAACGGGCAAGTGTCACTCTTCCGGACGGCACCGCTGTTTCTCTGAATTCAGAATCCAGGTTAGCATACTTCCCCCAAACCTATAACAAAAAAGAAAGGAAAATCAGCTTTGATGGAGAAGGTTATTTTCAGATCGATAAAAACAAGGAAGTACCTTTTATCATAGATGCCCAAGGACTACAAGTAAAGGTACTGGGAACTACTTTTAATCTTTTAGTACGAAAGGATCATAAAACAGCCGAACTGGCCCTAGAGGAAGGAAGCGTATGGCTTGGTGCAACTCAAAGTCATAAGAATGTAATCCTTCACCCGAAACAAAAGGCAATATTAGACCAATCAACAGGTAATATTTTCATCATTGCAGAAGAGGACACCCAAAAAATATCAGCATGGAGACATGGCAACATGATATTCAGAAATACTAAATTCTCTGAAGTCATCCATACTATTGAACAAAGCTATAATGTTCGAATCAACATCACCTGTAAAAACTGTCCCACCGACACTTTTACCGGTACACTACCTCTTACCAATTTAAATGAAGTGCTGGAAGTAATTGAAAAGTCCTATCATCTTAAGGCGCAAATCAAAGGCAAAGAAATTATTTTGACTGACATTTGAATCAAATCCAATCAATATCAAAACCGACTTTCTTTCTAAATTGAGAGAAAGCGGCTTCGTTTTGTATGCTTTATAACATATCTTATCTTCGGTACTTCTATAAAAATACATTGTCTTTACTTACGACAATGCCCACAGGGCCTAACATTAATCTAAAATTTACTATCGTATGAAAAACAAACACGCACAACTGAAGTTGTTCACTTTGTTTTCGTTATTGCTTCTTTTCTGTACATTCGAATCTATGGCACAGGAAAAACTAATAACGATAAACGTAAAAAATGTATCATTAAAAGAGATCTTTAACATTATCGAGAATCAAACGCCCTATCGTTTTTCTTATCGTAGTGTTGTTCTAGATGCTGACCGAAATATTTCGATATCAGCGGAAAATATTTCGGTCACTACCGTTCTGAATCAAGCTTTAAAAGACAGAAATCTAGAATATAGTATTGTTTCACCTAAAACAATCGTTATTTCGGACAAGCAAACCGGCAATGTAAAATCATCTGAAACAAAAAAAATATCCGGCATCATTAAAGATGTGAATGGCGAACCGATTATAGGTGCTAACGTAAAAATTAAAGGACAATCTATAGGCACGATTACAGATATAGACGGACGGTTTGTACTAGATGCCTCAACCGATGCGACATTGCAAATTTCCTACATTGGATATGCCTCACTGGAAATGAACACCGGAAATAAAAAAGAACTAAATATTGTTTTAAAAGAAGATACTGAAACTTTAGAAGAAGTAGTAGTGGTCGGATACGGTGTACAAAAAAAGGCCAACCTGACAGGAGCAGTAAGCAGTGTAAAAATGGATGAAATATTGGGGGATCGGCCTGTTACTTCGGTAAGTAATGTACTGATGGGAGCAATGCCGGGATTGCAAGTAACAGGTACATCAGGCCAACCCGGTGCTGAAATGTCTTTCAATATCCGGGGAGTAAACAGCATCAATGAAGGTGCCCCGCTCGTATTAGTTGACAATGTAGAGATGGACATAAATATGCTGGATCCTAATGATATTGAATCTATCTCTGTATTGAAAGATGCCGCATCATCGGCTATTTACGGTGCACGCGCTGCATTCGGAGTTATCCTAGTCACCACTAAAAAGGGAATGAAAGACACTCGCTTCTCTATCAACTACTCTAATAACTTCTCATTCAGTAAGCCTAGTAATTTACCCCACAAAGCAACTCCGTTACAAACAGTACAAGCTTATAAAGATATGGGAACAGTATCATATCAAACAGGACAAAATGTAGATACCTGGTTGGAGTTATTGAAAGAATATGATACTAATTCAGGCAATTATCCTGACGGTTATGCCGTAGTAGACGGACTTCGATACAGTTTACAAGAAACGGATCTCTTAAACGATATGATGGAAACAGGTTTTCAACAAACACATAATATTTCTGTTGGAGGAGGTAATAAATCAATATCTTACAGAATGTCAGCTGGGATGGTGGATCAAAACGGAATTCTTGTTACAGATAAAGACTCATACAAACGTTATAATATATCATCTTACATCCGTTCCGATATTCATTCCTGGATTACTCCGGAATTAGACATCAAATATGCGAATTCACATTCAGAACTTCCCTATACTTCAGCTTCTTATGGTATTTGGGGAGCAGCAGTAGCCTTTCCATCTTATTTTCCATTAGGTAATATGGAACTAGACGGTGAAATCTTGCCTATCAATACTCCTCATAATTTCATTAATCTGTCAGCACCTAAAGAAAATGACAGAAACGACTTACGCATCTTTGGCAAGCTGACTATTACTCCGTTCAAAGATCTGAAAATAATCGGTGAATATACATTTAATAGAAAGACTAGAGAAATCACAACTTTCGATAAGAAATTTAATTATGCTCACGGAGCTAACTTCCGCAAGGAACAGTCTGTTTCAAATTCGAAATATGAAATAGAAAATCGGGCGACCAATTATAATGCTTTTAATGTATATGCCAATTACAACAAAACATTAGGTAAACATGACATTGGAATTATGGCTGGTTTCAATCAGGAAAGCAATGCCTATAAGATGATGAAAGCGTCACGCACAGATATGATTAACGAAGATTTACCCTCATTATCACAAGCTACAGGAGATTATAAAAACAGTGATGAATTTGAGGAATACCATGTCAGAGGAGTATTCTATAGGATAAATTACTCTTATGCCGGTAAATATTTACTCGAAACAAACGGGCGTTATGATGGTTCTTCGAAATTCCCTAAAGAAAATCGTTTTGGCTTCTTTCCTTCTGTTTCCATAGGCTGGCGTGTCAGTGAAGAGCAATTTATGGAATGGAGTAAAGTTTTTCTTTCTAACTTAAAATTGAGAGGTTCTTATGGTAATATCGGTAATCAAAGTATAGAACCTTATGCTTTTATTCCTGGCATGGATTCTCCATTGGCTAATTGGGTTGTAAACGGACAAGCTACTACAACATTGGCCCCTCCAGCTCTAGTCAGCAATAGTTTCACTTGGGAAAAAGTTAGTACTTTGGATTTCGGGTTTGACCTAGGGCTGTTTAATAACCGCCTAAATGTTGTATTTGATTGGTACCAACGGGATACAAAAGGAATGTTGGCTCCAGGTATGGAACTTCCAGGAGTATTGGGTGCCAAAGCCCCATTACAAAACTCTGCCGATTTACGCGCCAAAGGTTGGGAAATATCCTTGGATTGGAATGACCGTATCGGCAATGTGCAATATTATTTAGGTTTTAACCTATATGACTCGCGTACGAAAATCACAAAATACGACAATGAGGTAGGCTTACTAGGAAAAGATTCGGATGGCAATCTGATTTACCGAAAAGGAATGGAATTAGGTGAAATATGGGGGTATACTACAGACCGCTTATATACTACCGAAGATTTTGACAGTCAAGGAAAGTTAAAAAACAATATTCCCAAAATGGAAGGTTATAATCCCAATCCGGGAGATATACTTTATGTGGATTTTGATGGAAATGGTATTATAAACAATGGTAAAAACACGTCAAACGAACCAGGCGATACTCATATTATCGGTAATGATACTCGCAGATATCAGTACGGAATTCGTGGTGGCGCAGCATGGAAAGGTATTTCATTGTCATTTATTTTACAAGGAGTCGGCAAACGGGATCTTTGGCTTATGAATGAGCTATTCTATCCACATTACGATGCTTACTCAACTTTGTTTGACTCTCAATTGAATTACTGGACTCCAGAACATACAAATAGTTATTTTCCACGTTTATATGAAAAGGCAGAAGGAAATACTAAAGCCAATCAAAAAACACAAACCCGTTTTTTGCAAAATGGGGCGTATTTGAGCATACGCAATATCAGTTTATCATATACCTTCCCCATAAAACTGATCAAGCCACTGGGTATTACTAACTTATCAGTATTTTTTAGTGGAGAAAACCTCTTTACATTTGATCATCTGCCCAAAGGGATAGATGCTGAACGTGTAGTAACAGACAATTTGGGACAACGTGGATTTACTTATCCTTATATGCGTCAATTCTCATTTGGTATTAATTTAAGTTTATAATAAAAGCTGACATTATGAAAAAATATATAGTAGGAGTAGGACTCTTCCTGTTGATGAATTCTTGTTTAAATAATGATTTTATGGAGGTATATCCCAAAGATCAACAAACGGAATTAACCTCTTTCCGATCATATGAAAACTTCAAGACTTACGCTTGGGGACTGTATAACGTCTTTTTCGGCTATGCATATAAAACAGGACAAACTGATGAGATTTTTAAAGGAGATTATGAAGCTGACAATATGATCAAGCATGTCTCAGGCAATGAAAGTCAATGGGCGTATCAGAAAGCTAAGGTACCTGCGTCTTCTGATTCATGGGACTATGAATATATCCGCCGGGTGAATTTAATGTTGGACAATATAGACCAGTCATCCATGAATGATGCAGAAAAAGCACATTGGAGAAGTGTTGGATATTTTTTTCGCGCTTATAAATATTTTAAAATGCTATCTCTATATGGAGATTTACCATGGGTAGAACATGCTTTATCAGAAGACAGCGAGGAACTATATTCCCCTAGAGACCCACGGGATGTTGTAGCCCAAAATATTCTGAATAACTTGAAATATGCAGAAGAACATATCAAGGTAGACGGAGATGGCAATAATACGATCAATCGAGCTGTAGTACAATCATTAATTTCCCGTTTTTGTTTATTTGAAGGTACATGGAGAAAATATCATGCCCTACAAAATGCCACAACCTATTTAGAAGAATGTACACGGGCTTCCAAGGAAGTCATGAATAAATATACTACCCTACATCCCAACTATGAAGAACTTTTCAACTCAGAGTCTTTAGATGGCATAAATGGAATTATTCTATACAAAGAGTATGCTACCAGCCAGCTATGCCATGGGCTCACACGTATGGTAAGAACCGGCGAATCACAAATAGAAGCAACCAAAGATGCTGTAGACAGTTATTTGTGCAGTGACGGACATCCTATCAAAAACAGTTCCACATACGGAGGTGATAAAGATGTATATGCACAGTTCCGCAACCGGGATTATCGTTTATATCACACAGTATGTCCTCCCTATATGGTAAGTCTAGCAAGTGCCTCTACCACTCAATGGAAGTTCACAGACAATCCCTCTGAACGTGAATATATTGACTTGATGGCAACAATTTCTAAAGAAACTTATCACCGGTTGCCGACATCTAATTTCAAAGGTTTTATAACCAAAGGGCAACCTCATTTCAAAAATGTCAATTGGGGACAGGGATGGAATGCCAGCCAAATGGGTTTCTGGGTATGGAAATACTATAATACTCATACCGATGCCAGCACTGCCAATGGAGTTTGTACTACAGACGCTCCCCTATTCAGACTCGGTGAGATACTGTTGAATTATGCCGAAGCAATGTATGAACTAGGGCAATTCGATCAATCTATAGCAGATGAAACTATTAATAAACTGAGAAAACGTGCTCACGTGGCCGATATGGTCTTGACAGATATTACCACAGATTTTGATCCTGACAGAGATCAAGATGTAAATCCGTTACTATGGGAAATCCGCCGTGAACGCCGCGTTGAATTAATGGGTGAAGGAACTCGTCTGGACGATTTACGCCGCTGGAAAAAAGGACATTACGTAGACAAACAACCTACTGGGGTCTATTTAAAAAATGCAAGTGAATTTAATGTAAAAGTTATGAATGGTCCCTCCAACAATGAAGGATATGTATATTATTTTGAGAAACCCCTAGGATGGTTGGAACATTACTATCTAAATCCAATTCCTCTAAATCAATTGGCACTCAATCCTGCTCTAGAACAAAATTCTGGATGGGAAAACAATAAATAAAATTATGCAGTTAAAATATACTTTGTTTTCAAGCATTTCAATGCTTGCCTTCTCTTCTCTGTCTGTATTTTCACAGACAGAGAAAATGAACGTTCTATTCTTGATGGCAGACGATATGCGCCCTGAGTTAGGATGCTATGGAGTAAAAGAAGTAAAGACCCCCAATATCGATCGTTTTGCCGCCAGCGGGTTATTATTTCAGAACGCTTACTGTAATATCCCAGTAAGTGGAGCTTCACGCGCCAGCTTATTGACAGGAGTGTATCCACATTATCCAGATCGCTTTGTCAACTATTCCGCTTATGCCAGCAAAGATTGCCCAACCGCAATTCCGATATCAAGATGGTTTACATCACATGGCTATTACACAATCTCAAACGGCAAGGTTTTCCACCATCTTTCAGATCATGCTAATTCATGGAGTGAACCTCCTTACCGTAAACATCCCGACGGATATGATGTATATTGGGCAGAATACAATAAATGGGAATTATGGATGAATGAAGTCTCCGCACGAACTATCAATCCCAAAACAATGCGAGGGCCTTTTTGTGAGTGGGCTGAAGTACCTGACACCGCTTATGATGACGGAAAACTGGCATTAAAAGCCATTGCAGACTTAAAACGTTTAAAAGAACAAGGAAAACCTTTCTTTATGGCATGTGGATTTTGGAAGCCACATTTACCTTTTAATGCCCCTAAAAAATATTGGGATTTATATGACCGAGAGAAAATTCCAGTTGCCAATAATCGTTTTCGCCCTGCAGGCTTGCCGGATGAAGTTAAAAACTCTGGAGAAATCTATGCTTACGCACGTACTACCACAGCAGATGATATCTATTTTCAGAAAGAAGCCAAACACGGATATTATGCCTGTTTAAGCTATGTTGACGCCCAAATAGGAAAAGTGCTGGATGCCCTGGATGAGCTAGGTTTAGCAAATAATACCATCGTTGTATTACTAGGAGACCATGGCTGGCATCTAGGGGAACACAACTTTCTCGGTAAGCATAATTTAATGGATCGTTCTACTCACGTTCCTTTAATTGTACGTGTTCCCGGATTGAAAAAAGGAAAAACTAAGTCCATGGTAGAATTCGTAGATTTATATCCAACACTATGTGAACTTTGTCATTTGCCCATACCAAAGAATCAATTAAATGGCACTAGTTTTGTTCCTATTTTAACAAATTTAAAAGCAAAAATAAAAGACCAAGTATATATCCAATGGGAAGGGGGAGACAATGCTGTTAGCAATAGATACAACTATGCGGAATGGAAACAAAAAGAAAAGATTCATTCCCGAATGTTGTTTGACCATCACATAGATCCAGAAGAAAATAAGAACAGGGTCAACGAACGAAAGTATAGAAGCGAAATAAATAAGCTCTCTTCATTTTTAAAGGCTAAAAAAGAAACTTTAATGAAATCACAATGAAAAAACTTTCTGGTTTACCTGCTCTAACCACCGAGATTAGATTATAACTGAAAGACATTTGACGATTGTTTTTTGTAAAATAAGAAGTGATAGGCATATTTTAGTGAGAGAATATACTTCAACCAGTATATCTTTCACTAAAATATCATCGGAAACTGTTTATCATTATTCCTCTAAAATAATCACCACACAAACCGTCATACTCAATTATGCCGGGAATTCATATACGCCTTCACCTGCTCACTAATCTGCTTCATCCCTTTCACCGAAGGATGTCCGCTCATTTTATCAAGCCCTTTCAGTTCAATGCAATCTATCTGATAATGTTTGCAAATCGTTCTGACCGATTCACTGATTTCCTCTCCCAAACCATCATTCAATAGAAAATAAATCTCCACATTAGGATAATAATCAATCATTGTATCCAGCATATAAGCCATAGCAGGGCGGAAAGAATATAAATCTTTTTTGGACCAATCCGCATACTGATACTCTCCTAAAGGTGATTTCGCCCAATAATCATTAGTCGCGCCAAAAATAAAAATAATATCAGGACAGCCCAACGCCTTCATCCGGGTGATAAAAGAACGGTCGCTATAATCCTCCGAACGATAACCGGTATGGCAAATAGTAGCACCGGAAAACGAATTATTCACACAAAGACGGTAGTTGTTCTCCTTAATAAACTGATGCCACCAAGTATTACGTACAGAAACCATATCCGTCTTTCTCCCTTCAGGAGGTGTCTTCAGATACCATACAAAATTAGTATCGGGTTGAACATATCCTTCGAAAGTGGAATAAGAATCTCCCAAGATAGAAACTGATTTCAAACCTTGAGCAATGCCTAAATGACAAAATAACGTACAAAACAGCAGAGTTATAATATACTTCTTCATAGGTATTTGATTATTTCGCTTTCAAATATACATCATATTTTGATTTAACACCTATAAAAATAACCTTTTTCTTCTATTTACAGACAAACAAGAAAACATCGATCTGCTTCATAAAAATAAGAACAAATCCGATGGTTACAAATCCTATCTACAAACGTCATTACTTATAAGCCGTAAAATGGAGGCCATTTAACTTTTAAAAGACTAAGTATGACAAGAAACGCTTTTTGGGGACTGTGTATCGGATTATGTCTGGCGGGTACGCAAGCCATCGCTCAAAAGATGGAAAGCAAAAGTATCAAAACGACTGATAAAACAGATAGTATATCATTCCATATCGATGGAATCACCGAAGGAGAAACTTTATTTACTGTTATCGGAGGACCTGAAGCCCCCGTTATCAACGCAGGAATGCCAGGTACAGAAGGGATTCAAGGAGGATTTGAAGGAGGCTCTATCGTAAAAATAAAAGGTACTTATCACATGTTTCCTACCGAACGCGCCGGTGTGAAAGGGATGCCTGCCTATCACGACAGAGTAAAGACACGTATAGGACACTGGACCAGCACTGATGGTGTTCACTGGACACGCCAATCCACTATATTGGAATCAAGCGGTGTCTATGCATTGGTACATGAAGACAATCCCATGAATGACCGCCGTTCCGCCATCTGGTCTTATATGCCTGTATTCAGCGAGGAAAACAACCGATGGTACGGATTTTATCTGGCCTACACCACAGATAAAGAAATTGCACCCAATCATTCTTTCGGCCGCATCTGGAGATGTGAATCCGAAAAGGAAGGTCTAGAAGGAATAGGCGGTCCTTACCGAGATATGGGAATCATTATAGAACCGGGACTGGACTCCCAACTTTGGGAAGGACGGCAAGGGGTCGCTTCTTTCTTCCCATATAAAGTGGATAAAGGCTGGAATGCGTTTATCAGTGGAGCCTATCCTTACGAAACCCGTGCAGATTATCCCTTGAAAGGAGGGGAAAAGCGCAAGGTATGGGCTGTGGGACTGGCCGAATCAGAAACGTTGGAAGGACCATGGAAACGTATGGGTGAGGAAATCAATCCGATAACTTCCATTCACCCGCAGTTTGTAGAGAATCCTATCGTATCCAAATTACCCAACGGAACCTACATAGCGATGTTTGACGGCGGGCCGAACTATTTAAACTTACCCAACAGAATGGGATACACTTTATCCATAGACGGAAAAAACTGGAGCAAAGCACGTTATATCGCCATAGATACCAAAGTTAAAAAATGGTGGACTGTCATGAGGACTCCGCTTTGCCTGATACCCGAAGGAGATAATGTATATACCATTGTTTATACAGCTTGGGATGATACGCGCTTCCACCCCATCGGAATGGTAAAAGTAAAATTAAATCCGGAAGTATTGGATAAGCTGACAGCAGAACTGAAACCAGCTATCCCCTATTTAAATGAAGTCGGTGCACAAGCAATGCCCCGGAATATCGTTCCGATCAAGAATGCATATTTCAATATGCCTCAGCCGAAGCGTCCCGTTTTTCCCGATTTCATCGTCAATATGAAAGACAAAGGAATGACAGAAGATGCCCCTATTACAGATTTAGTGAACCGGACGATTGCTGAAGTCAGCAAACAAGGAGGAGGAACAGTCGTCATTCCTGAGGGAAAATGGAAATCGGCCCGTATTGTACTGAAAAGTAATGTTAATCTACATTTAGCCAAAGGAGCCGAAATAGAGTTTTCCGGTCGTGCGGAAGATTATCTACCGGCGGTTTTCACACGCCATGAAGGGGTAGAAATAATGGGGCCGGCCGCCTTTATTTACGCCAATGGGGAAAACAACATCGCCATTACAGGAGAAGGAACCATTTACGGACCATCTATGGATGCTGAAATCAGAAAACGTCCTAACGGTGCTTCAGTGGTAGAAAAAGATGTCCCGTGGGACATGCCTATAGAACAACGTATCTATGACGGTATGGAAGGCAGGACTTTCTATCGTCCTAAAACAATCTCTCCTATCAACTGTACCAATGTATTAATAGAAGGGATCACGATGGAACGAAGCACCTTATGGAATGTGGTACCCATTTATTGCGAGAATGTAATTATAAGAGGCATTACCGTTAATTCCACCAAGGTGCCCAGCGGAGACGGTATTGATATAGAATCTTGTAAAAATGTATTAATTGAATACTGCACGCTGAACTGCGGTGATGATTGCTTTACCCTGAAAGCCGGTAGAGCAGAAGACGGATTACGTGTAGGCAAACCTACAGAAAACGTAATTATCCGCTACTCGCTGGCCCAGCATGGACATGGCGGGATTACTTGTGGTAGTGAAACAGCCGGAGTGATCAAGAATCTGTATGTACACGATTGTGTATTTGACGGCACTCGTACCGGCATCCGTTTCAAAACGCGACGCAACCGTGGAGGAGGCAGTGACAACACTTACTATGAGAGACTGCGCATGATCAATGTAGGAAAAGCCTTTACTTGGGATTTGTTGGGCAGTGCTTATTATATGGGCGAACTGGCCGCACGCTATCCGGCAAGAAAAGTAAACCGGCTGACACCTGATGTAAAGAATATCCTGATCAAAGATTTCATTGTAGAATCAGCCGACCAGTTCTTTACCGCCAATGGTATTCCTGAAATACCTTTCAACCAGGTAGTGATAGAAAATGGAGAGATCAAATGCAAGAAATTAATCGGCGCCCTGAATGATGCCGCCGGATTTACGATGCGGAAGCTGACGATAGAATCGCTGCATAATGGCATTCACATATTGGATGGAAAAGACATCCTGTTCGAGGATATACATTTCAAACTCCCTAGTGAAGAAATTAGGGTGAATGTAGAAGGTAAGAAATCCAAAAACATTATTTTCAAGAACATAAATGCCAATCAGGAAAAGGTTGAATATAAAAAGGAATCTCCCATGAGAATAGAAATAAAATAATTCTATCGGCATATTAATTCCCTATAACTGTATCATTTTTCATCATAATGTATGATTTTCCATTGTAAGGCGGGTTATCCCGCCTTATTTTTGTATCATGAAAACAGTATTCAATGGTATTATGAAAAACAAATGGACCAAACTGACAGCTTTAGTAATAGCTGCCCTGTGGAGTGGACCAACTGTGCAGGCACAAGCTCCGCACCCCGAACGTATCTATTTATCGGGAACCGGTATTGACGACACCAGGACTTGGGAGTTCTTTTGTTCGGGAGGACAAAACAGTGGAAAATGGAAAAAGATCGAAGTACCCTGCAACTGGGAACTGCAAGGATTCGGAGAATATACTTACGGTCGTTGGTACACTATAAAAGGTGAAAGGCCAAGCGACGAAACGGGCATTTATCGATATAAATTTGAATCCCCGGCAACAACTTCCGGTGAGCGGATAAAAATATTCTTTGACGGAGTGATGACCGACACGGAAGTTTTCATCAATGGAAAACCCGCAGGCGAGATGCATCAGGGAGGATTCTACCGCTTCAGTTATGATATCACCGATTTATTGAAGCCCGGCAAAAAGAACCTGCTTGAAGTAAAGATAGCTAAAGAATCAGCCAACAAATCCATCAATGCAGCCGAACGTAAAGCCGACTGGTGGCTGTATGGTGGTATTTACAGACCTGTATGGCTGGAAGTTGTCCCGGCAGTCCACATGCGACATTTTATTCTGAACGCCGATCAGCATGGAAAATTGCAAGCGGCAATAGAAATGGAAGGAGATGCCAAAGGATATGAATTGTCTGTTTCCGTCCGTTCATTAAAGGATGGAAAAGACATATACACTCAAGAAAACAAATCTAGCATTTCTCATCAGATTAAGGATTCGAACAAGGAACAGTTGGTGGAAGGGAACTGGATGAACATCCAACCTTGGTCTACAGAGGACCCCAATCTGTACGTAGCCAGATTGGAACTGAAAGACCCCGAAGGGAAAACGGTGCAAAGCCGTGAAACGCGGATAGGTTTCCGCACCATTGAATTCTTTCCACAAGACGGAGTTTATCTGAATGGCACCAAACTCGTGGTGAAAGGTGTCAACCGCCATTCTTTTTCCGTAGATGGAGGTCGTGCTACCAGTGCAGCTATGAGCCGTCAGGATGCCTTGCTGGTAAAAGAGATGAATATGAATGCAGTCCGTTCACATTATCCGCCTGATGAACATTTCCTGGATATGTGTGATTCATTAGGAATTGTCTATATGGATGAACTGGCAGGATGGCAAAACGGATACGATTCAAAAGTAGGTCCTAAATTAGTCAAAGAAATGATAGAACGCGATGTGAATCATCCTTCCATCATTATTTGGAGTAATGGCAACGAAGGAGGATGGAATTATAATCTTGATCCTTTATTCGCCAAATACGATAAATTACAGAAACGCCACATGGTACATCCTTGGGCCGATTTCAATGATCTGGACACCCACCATTATCCCACTTATCTGACCGGAGTGGCACGTTTTACCAACGGCTATAAAGTATTTATGCCTACCGAATTCATGCATGCCATGTATGATCAGGGAGGTGGTGCCGGACTACGTGACTTTTGGGATCGTTGGTGCACGAACCCCATGTTTGCCGGAGGCTTTATCTGGGTATTCTGTGACGAAGCTCCCAAACGTTCTGATAAAGGAGGCATATTGGATTCAGATAAATCCAATGCTCCTGACGGGGTAGTAGGTCCGCGTAGAGAAAAAGAAGGAAGTTACTATGCTATCCGCGCACAATGGTCGCCCATCCAGTTAAAACCGCTGCTGATTACTGACCACTTTGACGGCAGCTTCCTGGTTACTAATGAATATACTTATACTAACTTGGACAAATGTCGCATGACTTACAAAATACGTACTTGCGAAACACCTTTGAAAGATGCAATGGAAAGCGGTAAAGTTATCGCAGAAGGCCATGTACAACTGCCTGCCATCACACCGGGTGAAACTGGAAAAGCCCGCTTCACTCTTCCTGCTTCTTTCCGGGAAGGTGATGTACTGGAGTTAGAGGCTTTTGACAAAGAGGGGAAAAGTATCTGTAACTGGACCTATCCTATCCGACTGGCAAAACAATACTTTGATCATAAAATGGCACAGACTCCGATGACCCTGGAAACGGTACAGCCGGCAACCGCCACTCAAACCGCTACCACCATCGAACTGAAAAGCGACCGTGTAACCGTCACTTTTAACCCGGCTACCGGCATGATCAGCCGTATCACATCAGGAGGAACAGAAGTTCCATTCAAAGACGGCCCTGTGGCAGTGGGCATGAAAATGCGCTACGAACCAACATTGAGCTATGTCCGCAACAGCAACGAGGGGGCTGTTTACTGTGCCAAATACAAAGGTGCCGCCGACTCCATCGTATGGCGTCTTACGGACAAAGGACTACTCTATATGGATGCCATTCTGCTGAACCGGGCTTCCGGCGGAGGTGGATTTGATGATGCTTTCATGGACTCCAAAGTATTCAATCTCGGTCTGACTTTCTCTTATCCTGAAAAGAATTGCTCCGGCATGAAATGGATGGGCCGCGGTCCATACCGTGTCTGGAAAAACCGGATTCCGGGAACGAATTATGGAGTATGGCACAAAGAGTATAACAATACCATTACCGGAGAAAGTTTTGAAAATCTGGTTTATCCGGAATTTAAAGGATATCATGCCAATATGTATTGGGCCACTTTGGAAAGTGACACAACACCGTTCACCATTTATTCCCGGAATGACGGTATCTTCTTCCATGTGTTCACTCCCGAAGAACCGAAAGGACGCGTAAAAGACACCATGCCCAAATTCCCTGAAGGGGATATATCCTTCCTGCTGGACATCCCGGCTATTTGCTCCTTTAAACCAATCGAGCAACAAGGGCCGAACAGCCAGCCGGGTAATATCCGTATCAAATCGGGGGATGAAGGACTACACCTTAATTTGATGTTTGATTTCCGACAATAAACAAGTGAATAGTGATTAATTTAATAGCAGAATCATGAAATTAATAACTTTTGTATGTGCCGTCTTTCTATGCCTTCCGTCTTTGGCACAAGAAAAATTTCCGGACGGCACACCTGTATCCGATTGGTTTAAGGACAGTAAGATAGTAGATATAAACACATTAGGTAAAAAATACATTCTGACAGATTACGGCGTCATCAATGACAGTACCCTGTTACAAACAGAGAAAATACAATCTGCCATCGATGCTGCCGCACAAAATGGTGGCGGAGTTATCGTTATTCCCAAAGGAACCTATTTAAGCGGAGCGCTGTTCTTCAAACCCAAAACACACCTGCATCTGGAGGAAGGAGCTGTGTTGAAGGGAAGTGATGATATCAGCAACTTCCCCATCATAGACACCCGCATGGAAGGGCAAAGCTTGAAATATTTCGCGGCGTTGGTCAATGCCGACAAAGTGGATGGCTTTACGTTATCTGGAAAAGGAACTATTGATGGTAACGGATTAAGATATTGGAAATCATTTTGGCTTCGTCGAAAAGTCAATCCCCAATGTACCAATATGGATGAATTACGTCCCCGGCTGGTTCATATTTCCCATAGCAATAACGTCCAACTCTCAGGAGTACGCCTCATTAACTCTCCCTTTTGGACTACCCATCTTTATAAATGTAATCACATAAAAATATTGAACCTCTATATTTTCTCACCGGAGAGACCGGTAAAGGCTCCAAGTACGGATGCCATTGATATTGATGTATGCAGCAATGTACTGGTAAAGAACTGCTATATGTCTGTCAATGATGACGCCATAGCTTTAAAAGGCGGCAAAGGCCCTTGGGCAGACCAAGACCCGAATAATGGAGGAAATTCCAACATCATCATAGAAGATTGTACATACGGTTTCTGCCACGGCGCCCTCACTTGTGGAAGCGAATCCATCCACAATCGCAATATTATCTTGCGACGCATTCACATCACCAATGCCAATCGTTTGTTATGGTTAAAGATGCGGCCGGACACACCTCAACAATATGAATATATTCTGGTAGAAGATATCACCGGAGATGCAGATCATTTTCTGTATATCAAACCTTGGACGCAATTCTTTGACCTGAAAGATCGAAAAGACATTCCCATTTCTTACTCAAACCATGTGACAATGAGAAACATTGATTTTAAATGCGATAATTTCTTCAGTGTAGAAAAGTCTGATCAATATCAACTTACTAACTTTACATTCGAAAACCTGAACATTAAAGCTAAAAACGGGAAATGCGACAAAGAAATGATTGACAATTTCATTTGGAAAAAGGTAAGTATAAATAATATAAAATAAAATCAGCAGTTGAATAAATCAAATTCAACAAGATCTAATCACAAGCCACGTCTGGCACTATCCAAACGTGGCTCCTGTTTTTTCAACATGAAATTCACAAAATTCCGGTGTATTCCACATATATCCGGCATTCGTTTCTTTACTCAATAGTTCAATAACTCTTCCAAGCATCAGCCTCTTTGGCATTACGGGCTTTTGCACGCATTTTCTTACTGAAAATGATTCCTAGCAGCTTATCGGCATCAAACGTAGCGCTGATACCCGCCCCCACCATCAAAGCACTAGGAGTAAATTTGCCTGCCGGCGCAGGTTCCAAACGAGAATCATAGCCTGCCAGCAACTCTTTGTTGATAGGAATCTCTACATAAATTTGTTCCTCTTCCGGAGTTTCAAACGGTCCGTACGGCAATAGTCTGATATACCCTCTACCATCTATTGTATCCACTTGAGAGATATAATAACGAGGAAGTTCCGTTTCAAACTTCATGTTTTTTTTAGGGAAGGGAGTTGATTTCATTTTCCACTTTTCAGGATTGAACAATCTGTCAATTTCTTTCTGTGTTTCATCATCTATCACAATTTCGACTTGACCGCTCAATAGTTGCTGCAAACGCAAAGAGTCCTGTTTGGTCAACTGCTTAGCCTCATTCGTTCTCTGGGCAAATGACAACACCGAGAAACAAAAACATAACAAAAGGAAGAATATACGTTTCATAGCTATCTATTTTTAGTAACTTCCTAAAGATACGCAAAAGTAACGTATGTTCATCCTTTTCATGTCTTTTTCTTTCGTTCTTTTTTTCGTTAATTCTGGTAATAAACTCGTTTTACCCTATTAGACACACTGGTCAAGATCTCGTATGGAATAGTTTCCAGAATCTCTGACAGAACAGTGACCGGTAAATCATCTCCGAAGATGATAGCTTTATCCCCTTCCTTACAATCAATATCCGTCACATCAATCATGCACACATCCATACAGATATTACCCACGTATGACGCTTTCTGCCCATTCACCAAACAATAGGCATGTCCATTTCCCAAACGTCGGTTCAGTCCGTCGGCATAGCCGATAGGAATAGCGGCAATACGGGAATCCCTTTCCAAATGTCCTTTACGACTATACCCCACTGTTTCTTCCTTAGGAACCTCATGAATCTGAAGAATAGTGGTTTTTAATGTACTTACATTATTGATAATCTGATTGGTAAACGGATCAATTCCATAAAGACCGATTCCCAAACGCACCATATCGAACTGAGCACCCGGATAGCGTTCTATCCCGGCTGTATTACAGATATGACGCAATATCTTATGCTGAAAAGCCTCCTGCAAACATTCAGAAGCAGCTTCAAACATTTCTATCTGTCTGCGCGTAAACGAATCAAACTGAGCCCCGTCACTGCCTACCAAATGAGAGAATACAGAACGTGGAATAACAGCTGTCTGCTTCTTCAGACGGTCTATCAGTTCTGGAATCTCTTCGGGTGCAAAACCCAAACGGTGCATCCCCGTATCCAATTTAATATGAATGGGGAAATTCGTTACGCCTTCTTTCTCAGCAGCTTTAATCAGTTCATTCAATAAATGAAAACTGTAAACCTCGGGTTCCAATTTATAATCAAACATGGTCTTGAATGCTGTCAACTCAGGATTCATAATCATAATGGAACAGGTGATTCCCGCTTTCCGCAAATCCGAACCTTCATCAGCCACAGCTACCGCCAAGTAATCCACACGGTGATCTTGCAGTGTTTTAGCTATCTCGTATGAACCGGCACCGTATGCAGAAGCCTTCACCATACATACCATTTTTGTTTCCGGTTTCAGTTTGCTGCGATAATAATTCAAGTTATCAACCAAAGCATTCAAATTGATCTCCAAAATGGTTTCATGCACTTTCAGTTCCAAACGATCTGAAATCCGGTCAAAATGAAAAGCACGCGAACCTTTTACCAAAATCACCTCATTACGCAGCCCGGCCAGCAAATCCGATTCCAATAATTCTTCTGTAGTACGAAAAAAATACTTTTCTATCTCAAAACGGGCAGCAGCAGTCCGAATTTCCTCTCCTACCCCGACAATCTTCTCTACTCCCCGGCTATGTACCAATTCGGCAACCTGACGATAAAGTAGTTTGCTGCTCTGTCCTGTTTCAAGCATATCCGAGAGGATAAGTGTCCGTTTTTTCCCTTTATCATCAGAACGACGCGACATAAAGTCAAGAGCAATATCCAAAGAAGCCAAATCTGAATTATAACTATCATTGATCAACACACAGCCATTCTTGCCTTCTTTTACCTCCAGACGCATAGCAATCTGTTCCAAACGCGCCATGCGCTCGGTTATTTGTTCAGGGGGAACCATCATATACAAAGCCACAGCCAGACAATGCAACGAATTCTCAATAGAAGCGTCATCTATAAAAGGAATACTAAATTCATTCGGCATCCCCAGATAACGGTATTTAATAGTGGTAGCATGTTCTCCTTTTTGAATGGACTCAATAAACAACGGACGTTCATTGTCCTTTTTCGACCAAGCAATCTCACGCGAGGCAAAAAGAGATTTTGCCACACACGAACTTATCAATTCGTTATCGCCATCATAAACAATAACGTCACAGTCTTTGAACAAAGTAAGTTTCTCCATACATTTATCCTGTAAAGAGAAAAAATTCTCTTGATGCGCACCACCAATATTAGTCAAAATACCCACAGTAGGTTTAATGATAGTCTGCAACGCCTCCATTTCACCCATTTCGGAAATACCCGCTTCAAAAATAGCCAACTCAGTGTGCTCATTCATCAACCACACCGAAAGTGGCACACCTATCTGTGAGTTATAGCTACGTGGCGAACGGGTTACCACACGATCTGGACTAAGCAATTGATATAACCATTCCTTCACAATGGTTTTTCCATTACTTCCCGTAATTCCTATAACCGGAATCTGAAACTGCTCCCGATGTTTTTCCGCCAATTTCTGTAATCCTTTCAGAGGATTGGTCAACTGCAGGAAATTCGCATCTTGAAAAGATTGCATATCAGCCGGCAATTCACCCACTACAAAGTTACGGACTCCACGTTCATACAATTCCGAAAGATATTTATGCCCGTCATTCCGTTTGGTTTTTAAAGCAAAAAATAATGTTTCTTCCGGAAAACACAATGAACGGCTATCAGTTAAAATCCAATCAATCTGTGCACTACGGTTTCCAAACCGCTTTGCTCCCAGAACTTTTTCTATATTTTCAATCGAGCTTGACATTGTTCTAATTCTTTTTGAAGGTCAAAATACGGGAACTTTTCTTTAAGTCGCTCTATCTTTAACACTATTTGAGTTAAAAATTTACGATATGTTTCAGATTGGGCATTAAACGGTTTGTGAGCTAAAGCCTTCCGGATATCCTCCCACTCTTTCATTATTCTATCCGTTTCTTTACTAAAATAACATTCTGTAAAACATTCCCATAGATAAGATACAGCTACAGGAGAGGGATGCAACATGTCATCTGCATAAAAACGATAATCACGAAGTTCATCCATCATGATTTCATAAGAAGGGAAATAGTAACAATCAGACCAGCGGCAGCACAATTCATCCGCTGCGAGGAGCAAAGTGGACTTACTTATCTGATTACCATGCATACCATCTTTGCTATGCCGTATGGGGCTGACAGTGAAAAGTATCTTCAAGGACGGATTTACTTTTCTCAATTCCACCAACACACATTCCCATTCAGTGACAATTTCCTCTACTGTAAGAAGTTGTCGGGTAAAAAGGCTGTCGGGCTGTTTATGGCAATTTCCTACCACCATGGTCCTTTCTTTCAGCCAATAAGCAAAAGCAGTCCCCCAAGTAATAACCAGCCAATCAAGCTGAGGAAGTCCGGCTGAAGCCTGTGCCAGCCGAGTATTTATAGAAGATAAACAAGATGCTGCCGTAGAGGCTGAAAAAACACTATGATGCATCCAACTGTGCCAACAGCCTCCGGCATAGAACAAATCCTCTTCCATATATGTTTGATGGGATAGAATTTGCCAAAGAGCTTCCACAACAGATAAAGGATTATAGAGAATTCCAAAAGGATTTACATCACAACGGAACTTATTTGTTAACAACAAATTTCCGATATTTTCCGCAAAACAAGAACCAAATAGCATGATTCGATCCGAATGTCGGATTTCTGCTTCCCTTTTAGGTAATTCTACTTGCGTTCTGAAATTCATACGATAAGAAAAGCTTTTAAAATTTAAGGGCAAATGTAATCATAATACACATATTTATGCTATTTTTGCACGATATTTATCATATCATAAGAATGGAACAGGATAATTTATATAACTTGCTGCAAAGCATAGATACTCCGGACGATTTGCGTCATTTAAGCGCAGACAAACTGCCCGAAGTGTGTAAAGAGCTAAGGCAAAAGATTATAGATGAGCTCTCATGTAATCCGGGGCATTTCGGTTCCAGTTTGGGCGTAATAGAACTGACCGTCGCCTTACATTATGTATTCAACACGCCCTATGACCGCATTGTATGGGATGTAGGGCATCAAGCTTACGGGCATAAAATTTTAACCGGACGCCGGGATGCGTTCTGCACCAACCGTAAACTAAATGGCATACGTCCTTTCCCTTCTCCATCCGAAAGTGAATATGACACATTTACTTGCGGGCATGCGTCAAATTCTATTTCCGCAGCTTTGGGTATGGCTGTAGCAGCCAAAAAACACGGAGAGAACAACCGGCATGTCGTTGCCGTAATTGGTGACGGTTCCATGAGTGGCGGACTAGCTTTCGAAGGACTGAACAATGCCTCGTCAACTCCTAATAACCTGCTGATTATCCTGAATGACAACAATATGGCTATAGACCGTAGTGTAGGAGGTATGAAACAATATCTGTTGAACCTGCAAATGTCTGAAGGATACAACCGGATACGCTATAAAATATCACAAATGTTCCATCGATGGGGTATCCTGAATGAAGAACGCCGGAAAAGCCTGATACGATTTAACAACAGCCTGAAATCCATGCTGGTACAACAGCAAAATGTATTTGAAGGCATGAATATCCGTTATTTCGGACCTATTGATGGACACGATGTCAACAATTTGGCACGTGTATTAAAAGAGATTAAAGATATGCAAGGACCTAAACTACTCCATATACATACCACCAAAGGAAAAGGTTTCGGTCCGGCAGAAAAAGCTGCCACCATCTGGCATGCTCCAGGCATATTCGACAAAGAAACCGGAGAGCGTATCGTTGTCGATACCAAAGGAATGCCCCCTTTGTTTCAGGATGTTTTTGGAAATACCCTATTGGAACTAGCCCAAACAAACGATAAAATCGTAGGAGTTACTCCCGCAATGCCTTCAGGATGCTCCATGAACATATTAATGAAAGCCATGCCCGAAAGAGGTTTTGATGTGGGAATTGCCGAAGGACATGCCGTTACTTTTTCAGGAGGAATGGCAAAAGATGGCCTATTACCTTTCTGCAATATCTATTCGTCCTTCATGCAACGTGCCTATGACAATGTGATTCACGATATAGCGATACAAAAACTCAATGTAGTATTATGCCTAGACCGCGCTGGATTAGTAGGGGAAGACGGTCCTACTCATCACGGAGCATTCGATCTGGCTTATATGAGACCGATACCCAATCTCATTGTAGCCTCCCCTTACAACGAACATGAACTACGTTGTTTGATGTATACCGCCCAGTTACCCAATAAAGGTCCTTTTGTCATCCGTTATCCACGCGGAAGAGGGTCATTGGTAGACTGGAAATGCCCAATGCAAGAGATTGAGATAGGAAAAGGAAGAAAATTAAAAGAAGGAAAAGACATAGCGGTCATTACACTGGGTCCCATTGGTGTTCAAGCAGAAAAGGCTATCACACATGCCGAACAGGAAACAGGAAAAAGCATTGCCCATTATGATTTGCGTTTCTTGAAGCCGTTAGATGAAAGTATGTTACACGAAATAGGCAAGAGATTCAAGCAAGTGGTCACTATTGAAGATGGTGTGCTAAAAGGTGGAATGGGCAGTGCCATACTGGAATTTATGGCAGATAATGAGTACAATCCACAAGTAAAACGTGTCGGATTACCGGATCTATTTGTCCAGCATGGTTCAGTAAAAGAACTATATCATATTTGCGGCATGGACGAAGAAGGTATTTACAAAATTTTGATATCATTCTAAGAGAAACGAACAATGAAAATCATTATTGCAGGAGCAGGAGCAGTAGGCACCCATTTGGCGAAATTATTATCGGATGAAAAGCAAGACATCATTTTGATGGATGAAAACGAAGAAAAGTTGAGCAAACTTGATTCCAACTTCGACTTAATGACTGTCAATGCATCCCCCACTTCCATTTCCGGCCTTAAAAATGCAGGAGTGGCAGGCGCAGATTTATTTATCGGGGTCATGCCAGAAGAAAGCCGCAATATGACGGCCTGCATGTTGGCTACTAATATGGGAGCTAAAAAGACTGTAGCCCGGATTGACAATTACGAATATCTACTTCCCAAACATAAAGAATTCTTTTCCCAACTAGGAGTACACTCACTGATTTATCCGGAAATGCTGGCTGCTAAAGATATAGTAGATGCCATCAAAATGAGCTGGATACGTCAGTGGTGGGAGTTTTGCGGCGGTGCACTAGTCCTGATAGGTACCAAAATGCGAGAAACGGCAGAAATTCTGAACGTTCCCCTTCATGAACTGGGAGGACGTAATATTCCATTCCATATTGTAGCTATTAAGCGGGGAAATGAAACAATCATCCCCCGTGGAGACGATGCTATCAAATTGCATGATATTGTTTATTTCACCACAACAAAGAAATACATTCCTTATATCCGTAAAATCGCAGGAAAAGAAACTTATCCCGATGTACGCAATGTAATGATTATGGGCGGCAGCCGAATCGCTGTACGCACCACACAATACGTACCAGATTATATGCAGGTCAAGATTATTGAGAATGACATCAACAGATGCAACCGACTTACTGAAGCTGTGGACGAAAAAGTAATGATTATCAACGGAGATGGGCGGGATATGGATTTACTCATGGAAGAAGGATTAAGGAACACCGAGGCTTTTGTCGCTTTGACAGACAATTCTGAGACCAATATTCTGGCCTGTCTTGCCGCTAAACGCATGGGAGTAACCAAGACTGTGGCGGAAGTAGAAAATATTGATTATATCAGTATGGCAGAAAGCTTGGATATCGGTACGGTTATCAATAAAAAGATGATTGCCGCCAGCCATATTTACCAAATGATGCTGGACGCCGATGTTTCTAATGTAAAATGTCTGACCTTCGCTAATGCTGATGTGGCTGAATTCACAGTCAAAAATGGTTCCCGTATTACCAAATGCGCTGTCAAAGACGCCGGATTACCCAAAGGGGCAACCATCGGCGGACTCATCCGCAATGGCGAAGGTATATTGGTAACAGGTAATACTGTTATTCAGCCCAATGACCATGTTGTGGTATTCTGTTTAGGGATGATGATTAAGAAAATAGAAAAATTCTTCAATTGATGATAAACACAAAAATGATAGCCCGGATTATGGGTTCTCTATTCTTCATAGAAGCAGGCTTCCTTATTCTATGCTCCTTTCTTGCTGTTTATTATAATGAATCGGATCTTTCCGCTTTCCTAACTTCTACAGCAATTACAGTAGGGGCAGGCATCATAGCCTCTCTGACCGGCAAAAATGCAGAAAAGAAGATCAGTCGCCGTGACGGATATGTTATTGTAACTTTCGCATGGGTCTTTTTTTCTTTATTCGGTATGCTTCCATTCTATCTGAGCGGATATATTCCCTGTATAACGGACGCTTTCTTTGAAACCATGTCGGGGTTCACCACTACGGGAGCAAGTATTTTGAACAATATAGAGTCATTGCCACACGGGCTTTTGTTCTGGCGAAGTATGACACAATGGATCGGCGGATTAGGAATTGTATTTTTCACTATTGCCGTATTACCGATCTTCGGAGTGGGCAGTGTACAATTATTTGCTGCTGAAGCCACCGGCCCCACCCATGATAAAGTACATCCGCGTATTGGTGTTACAGCCAAATGGATCTGGACTATCTATCTAGGACTGACCATTGCCGAGATTATTCTGTTGATTGCCGGAGGTATGGACTTTTTCGACAGTGTATGTCATTCTCTGACCACTGCCGCCACAGGAGGGTATTCAACCAAACAAAACAGTATTGCATTCTTTAATTCTCCTTATATAGAATATGTTATTACCTTGTTCATGTTCTTGTCGGGCATTAATTTCACCTTGTTATATTTATTATTCTTAAAAGGAAATTTTAAACGCTTATTCCAAAACACAGAACTCCACTGGTATTTGGGAACAGTGGGATTTTTTACACTTTTCACTACCGTCACTCTTATTTTCACCAGTCCGTTCAGTATTGAGGAATCTTTCCGTAAAGCCATATTTCAGGTTGTTTCCTTACAAACCACTACCGGATTCATTTCTGCAGATTATATGACCTGGGTACCTGTACTTTGGACATTAATGTGCATCATCATGTTGTTCGGAGCTTGTGCCGGATCCACTACAGGAGGAATAAAATGTATACGTATAGCCATTATGAGCCGTATTTCTAAAAATGAATTCAAACATATCATTCATCCCAATGCTATACTTCCTGTACGTATCAACCACCAAGTTGTTTCATCAACAACCAAGTCAGCAGTACTTGCATTCATTTTTCTATATATGGCAATTATTTTTATTGGATGGCTGGTTCTTATGCTGTTTGGAGTAGGATTTGAAGAAGCTTACAGCGTAGTCATTTCCAGTTTGGGCAATGTAGGCCCAGGTATTGGAAAATGCGGTCCGTCCTATTCATGGAGCGGATTGCCGGATGCAGCAAAATGGACAAGCGCAATACTGATGCTAATAGGGCGTTTGGAGTTATTTACCGTACTTCTGCTCTTTATGCCGAGTTTTTGGAAAAAGCACTGACATTCACTTCCTATAACCATTTTTATACATAAATAATTCAAAAAATCTCAATGAAGCTTCAAATAATTGGCTATCTTTGCACCCTCATTAAAAGGGTAACAAGATGAATAATATGTTGAGATACGTTGTATATATCCTATTATTTCTACTGTTTACGATAACAGTAGATCAGGATCATTATACGGTTGAACCGACAGATCTACACCCACAGACATCTTGTTACCAGCAACAACAAGACCCTTGCAAAAGAACAGTGGATTTCCTGTTTACCAACAATTTTGCAGATATGCCACAAATAGCCATATCACTTGACAACCCTTCCACATCAAAGTTTAAATGTATAGTCCGCATTTTAACAGCATTGAGCGAACTTAAAAAGCAAGAGCTACAAACAAACCATATAGTTTGCCACACCTTTCATTCGCTTTACACTGATGCCGTAGATTATTATATCTATGCACTCCGGCGGATCATCATTTAATTTTTAATTTTTTTTCAGCATTTCGCTGAGTAAAAATCCTTATAACAAACGTCTTATAAGGACTATTTTTCTATCCGTTTGTCTAATCAAAAAAAGTTTAGATATGTATTTTACATTATTAGTTGTCGTTATCTTGACGGCAATCGCATTAGTTGCCGTAGCATTGGGGATTGCCCGTGCCATTTCTCCCCGTTCATACAACTCACAAAAGGGAGAAGCCTACGAATGTGGTATTCCTACACGGGGACGGTCGTGGATGCAATTCAAAGTAGGTTACTATCTATTTGCTATCCTCTTCCTGATGTTCGATGTGGAAACAGTATTTTTATTCCCTTGGGCTGTAGTGGTACAAGATCTAGGAGTGTACGGTCTGTTTAGCATCCTTTTCTTTTTAGTTATATTAGTTTTAGGTCTGGCGTATGCCTGGAAGAAAGGAGCGTTGGAATGGAAGTAAAGAAACCAACCATAAAGTCTATTCCTTATGAAGACTTCAAAAACAATGAGTATTTGGAAAACATGGTCAAGCAGCTCAATGAAAGCGGTACAAAAGTATTGGTGGGCTGTTTGGACGACCTCATCAACTGGGGACGCAGCAATTCGTTGTGGCCGCTTACATTTGCAACCAGTTGTTGTGGAATTGAGTTTATGGCAGTGGGGGCTGCCCGGTATGATTTCGCCCGCTTCGGGTTTGAAGTAGCCCGTGCCAGTCCGCGCCAGGCAGATATGATCATGGTAGCAGGAACTATCACACACAAGATGGCTCCGGTACTAAAACGTTTGTATGACCAGATGGCGGATCCTAAATACGTTATTGCGGTAGGCGGATGCGCCATTAGCGGCGGTCCTTTTAAAAAATCATATCACGTATTGAACGGAGTAGATAAAATTCTTCCCGTTGACGTATATATTCCCGGATGTCCGCCACGGCCTGAAGCCTTGTTATACGGCATGATACAATTGCAACGTAAAGTAAAACTGGAAAAATTCTTTGGCGGAGTGAACCGCAAAGAAAATGAACCACAAAATCCCGAACAAGCATGAGTGAAAAAATAGAAATACCTGCCGAAAAGCTACATGAAGAAATGCTGAAATTGCGGCAGGGTAAACATATGGATTTTCTACGCAGCCTTACCGGAATGGACTGGGGCGAAGAAGGACTAGGTGTAGTCTATCATCTGGAAGATACGAAGACAAGAGAAAACATAGTGGTCAGCACTCGCACAACCAACCGAGAAAAACCGGAGCTTCCTAGTGTAAGTGATATTTGGAAAGGTGCTGAATTCAATGAACGCGAAGTATACGACTATTATGGTATCCGCTTTATAGGACATCCTGATATGCGCCGTTTGTTCCTGCGTGATGACTGGGTAGGCTATCCATTGCGTAAGGACTACGATGAAAACCTCAACCCACTCCGTATGACCAATGAGGAGGCTGTAGATACAACACAATATATAGAGGTGCAACATGATGGCAGTGTAATAGAAAAACGAGAAACCATTTTTGATGAGGACGAATATATCATTAACATAGGTCCTCAACATCCGGCAACCCACGGTGTACTTCGTTTTCGCGTTTCACTGGAAGGCGAAATTATCAAGAAACTAGATGTACACTGCGGATACATACATCGAGGTATCGAAAAGATGTGCGAAAGTCTTACCTATCCCCAGACCTTGGCCCTGACCGACCGTTTGGATTATTTAGGTGCGCACCAGAACCGCCATGCTCTTTGTATGTGCATTGAACAGGCAATGGGCGTAGAAGTAAGCGAACGGGTACAATACATCCGTACCATTATGGACGAATTGCAACGTATAGACTCTCACTTGCTTTTCTTCTCCTGTCTCTGTATGGATATGGGTGCCTTGACCGCATTCTTCTATGGATTCCGTGATCGTGAAAAGATACTGGATATCTTCGAAGCAACTACCGGAGGACGTCTGATACAGAACTATAACACCATTGGAGGAGTACAAGCTGATATCGCTCCGGATTTTGTACAGAAAGTAAAAGAATTCATTGCTTATCTGCGTCCGATGCTAAAAGAATACCATGAAGTATTCACTGGAAATGTCATTGCCCAAGAACGTTTGAAAGGTGTGGGAGTTCTTTCACGGGAAGACGCTATCTCTTTCGGAGCAACAGGAGGTACAGGACGTGCCAGCGGTTGGGCATGTGATGTCCGCAAGCGTCATCCCTATGCGATGTATGGCAAGATAAATTTTAGAGAAATTGTCCACACCGAAGGCGACTGTTTTGCACGTTACATGGTCCGTATGGAAGAAATACTGGAAAGTATGAACATCATCGAGCAACTGATAGACAATATTCCTGAAGGGAACTATCAGGAAAAGATGAAACCGATTATACGCGTGCCCGAAGGAAATTATTATGCCGCCGTGGAAGGTTCTCGCGGAGAATTCGGGGTTTATCTGGAAAGTCATGGAGACAAATTTCCTTACCGCATGAAATTCCGCGCTACCGGTTTACCTTTAGTATCAGCAATGGAAACTATGTGCCGCAATGCAAAAATTGCCGACTTAATTGCTATTGGTGGAACGGTGGATTATGTAGTACCGGATATTGACCGATAATAATGTGCCAATTCTTCAATATACTACTTGAAGAATGCATTATTTATCAGACTGAGAATTAACAAATTAAATAATTACAAGTTTGCCTATTGGCAAATTAGCAAATTGACACATTATTAAATTATGTTCGATTTTAGTATAGTCACCCAATGGGTACACTCACTGCTCACGTCATTTATGCCTGAAGAACTGGCAGTGCTCATAGAATGTATAGTAATTGGCGTATGTATCATGTTGGCATACGCAGTTATTGCTATCATTATGATTTTCATGGAACGTAAAGTGTGCGCCGCTTTCCAATGCCGCTTGGGTCCAATGCGTGTAGGTCCCCAAGGTACCATACAGGTATTTGCCGATGTATTCAAGATGTTGATTAAGGAAATTATCACCATCCGACATGCTGACAAGTTCCTGTACAATTTGGCACCTTACATTGTTATCCTCGCCTCTATCATGGCTTTCAGTTGCCTACCCATCAACAAGGGCATGGAGGTCCTTGATTTCAATGTAGGTATTTTCTTCTTATTGGCAGCATCCAGTATCGGCGTAGTAGGTATTTTGCTGGCAGGTTGGAGTTCCAATAACAAATATTCATTAATCGGAGCCATGAGAAGTGGCGCTCAAATGATTAGTTATGAATTATCTGTAGGATTAAGCATCCTTACTATTGTAATCTTAACAGATACCATGCAACTAAGCGAAATTGTAGAACGCCAAGCTGACGGCTGGTTCCTTTTTAAAGGACATATACCTGCATTGATCGCTTTTATCATTTATCTGATAGCCGGAAATGCAGAAGTCAACCGCGGACCGTTTGACTTGCCTGAAGCGGAAAGTGAACTGACCGCCGGATATCATACCGAATATTCCGGTATGCACTTCGGCTTGTTCTATGTGGCAGAATTTGTAAACTTGTTTATCATCGCCGCAGTAGCCACAACCATCTTTCTAGGAGGATGGATGCCGCTACATATTCCTGGACTAGACGGATTCAATGCCATTATGGATTATATTCCCGGATTTATTTGGTTCTTTGGCAAGTCATTCTTTGTTGTATGGTTACTAATGTGGATCAAATGGACATTTCCCCGTCTGCGTATTGACCAAATTCTAACACTGGAATGGAAATACTTGGTCCCAATAGGTTTGTGCAACCTGCTGTTGATGGTAATTATTGTTGTATTTAAATTACATTTCTGATGAAAGAAGAAAAACATTCCTATATAAAAGGACTACTTCATGGCATCGGTACATTACTTACCGGTATGAAAGTGACAGGACGAGAGTTTTTCACTCCTAAAGTCACTGAACAATATCCCGAAAACCGTGCCACATTAAAAATATCGCCCCGTTTCCGAGGACGGCTTATCATGCCGGTTGATGAGAATGGTAATAACAAATGTATTGCTTGCGGACTTTGCCAAATGGCTTGCCCCAATGATACAATCACCATTACCAGCGAATCTGTGACCAACGAAGAAACAGGCAAGAAAAAGAAAATATTGGTAAAGTATGAGTACGATCTGGGAGCCTGTATGTTCTGTCAACTTTGTGTGAACGCTTGTCCACATGATGCCATTCGGTTCGATACAGAATTCGAGAATGCTGTGTTCGACCGCAGCAAACTAGTTCTCACCCTGAACAAAAAATAAAAAACAAACGATATTATGACACTACAACTAATTGTATTCATTGTACTGGCGTTGTTTATCGCTGTCTGTTCGGTATTGGCAGTCACGACCTCACGTATCTTGCGTGCAGCAACTTATCTGCTGTTCGTTTTATTTGGTACAGCAGGTATTTACTTCCAGCTCAACTACTCATTCTTGGGAGCTGTACAATTACTGATTTACGCCGGTGGTATAACAGTGCTTTATGTATTTAGTATCTTATTGACCTCTTCACAAGGAGACAAAGCAGAGAGATTGAAAAATGGGAAGATGGTGGCCGGAGCTATTTCTACGATAGCAGGACTGGCTATCTGTCTGTTCGTCATGCTGAAAAATGAATTCTTGCCCTCTCATTTTGTGCATGGTGAACTGGATGTACGCACTATCGGTCATGCACTGATGGGCATGGAAAAATATCAATATATTCTTCCTTTCGAAGTAATCAGCGTGTTATTACTCGCTTGCATCGTAGGAGGAATCCTAATCGCTAGAAAAAGATAAAATTTATGGTACACATGGAATATTATCTGGTGGTTTCCACCTTTATGATGTTTGCGGGAATCTATGGTTTCTTCACCCGCCGCAATTTATTGGCCATGCTCATCAGTGTAGAACTGATACTGAATTCGGTAGACATCAACTTCGCCGTATTCAACCGATACCTCTTTCCCGAGGAACTGGAAGGCTTTTTTTTCGCCTTGTTTGCTATCGGCGTAAGTGCGGCTGAAACAGCAGTAGCTATTGCTATCATTATCAATATCTACCGCAATGTACGCAATATCCAAGTGAAGAACTTAAATGAAATGAAAAACTAATTATGGAACATACAATACTAATCCTTATCCTACCTTTCCTCAGTTTCCTGATACTGGGGCTGGCAGGTATGCGTATGAAGAACGGGCTGGCAGGGGCCATCGGCACCGTTTCACTGGCAGGGGTGGCGTTGCTTTCCTACCTCACTGCCTTCAATTATTTTGCAGGAGGCCGTACGGCAGAAGGCGTCTATCCTACTCTCACACCTTATAACTTCGAATGGTTACCTTTCACAACGAACTTGCATATTGACATGGGAATTATGCTTGACCCTATTTCCGTTATGATGCTAGTCGTTATTTCCACCGTCAGTCTGATGGTACATATCTATTCATTCGGATATATGAAAGGTGAAAAAGGCTTTCAACGTTACTACGCATTTCTTAGCCTGTTTACCATGTCCATGTTGGGACTCGTAGTAGCAACCAATATTTTCCAGATGTATGTCTTTTGGGAACTGGTAGGTGTTTCTTCTTATTTACTTATCGGCTTTTATTACACCAAGAAAGAAGCGATTGCCGCCAGTAAAAAAGCATTTATTGTTACCCGTTTTGCTGATTTAGGCTTTCTGATCGGTATCTTGATTTACGGCTATTATGCCGAAACATTCTCGTTCACACCCCAACTTCAGGTACTTGCAGTTGCCGGAAGTATGATACCACTGGCCTTGGGGCTAATGTTTATCGGTGGTGCCGGTAAAAGTGCAATGTTTCCATTGCACATCTGGTTACCAGATGCTATGGAAGGCCCTACTCCTGTCAGTGCATTAATCCATGCTGCTACCATGGTGGTAGCCGGTGTATATCTGGTAGCCCGTATGTTCCCGTTGTTTATAGGATATGCTCCCGAAGTACTGCACTGGATAGCTTATATCGGTGCGTTCACTGCATTCTACGCCGCTAGTGTGGCGTGTGCACAAAGCGATATCAAACGTGTGCTCGCCTTCTCCACTATATCTCAGATTGGATTTATGATTGTCGCATTAGGCGTTTGTACTTCCATGAATCCTCATGAAGGAGGACTAGGCTACATGGCATCCATGTTCCACCTGTTCACACATGCCATGTTCAAGGCATTGTTGTTCTTAGGAGCCGGATGTATCATTCATGCCGTACACAGTAATGAGATGAGCGCCATGGGGGGACTTCATAAATACATGCCCGTCACTCACTGGACATTCCTGATTGCTTGTTTGGCTATCTCAGGTATCTGGCCATTCTCAGGTTTTTTCTCTAAAGACGAAATTCTGACCGCCTGCTTCCAATTCAGTCCTGTTATAGGATGGATAATGACAGGCATTGCCGCCATGACTGCATTTTATATGTTCCGCCTTTATTATTGTATTTTCTGGAATGGAGAATGGAAAGGACACTCCCACGAATCCGGACTAGGTGCACATACTCCGCATGAGGCTCCACTTACCATGACATTCCCGCTGATGTTTTTAGCCGCTATCACCTGTGTTGCCGGATTCATACCTTTCGGCAATCTGATCAGTAGTAACGGAGAAGCCTATACCATTCATCTGGATATGCAGATAGCTGCTACAAGTATCATTATTGCTATAGCATCCATCGCTTTAGCTACATGGATGTATGCAGGTAAGAAACAACCCGTAGCCAACTATCTGGCACACACATTCCCACGTTTGCACACAGCCGCTTACCATCGTTTCTATATGGATGAGATATGGTTATTCGTAACCAAGAAAATCATCTTCCGGTGCATTAGTACTCCGATAGCTTGGTGGGACCGGCACGTTATCGATCAATTCTTTAACTTCACTGCGTGGAGTACTCATGCTACCGCCGATGAAATACGTGACATGCAAAGTGGAAACGTACAGCAATACAGTATTTGGTTCCTTGCAGGTGCATTGATATTGACGCTGATACTATTAATTTAATGAATAATAAAAAATCCGCCGCATGGCCATTTTTTAATTTTTAATTTAAAAAGATGAACATACTAAGTTTTTTCATTATAGTTCCCTTGTTGATGCTCGCGAGCCTTTGGGCTTCGCGCAGCATCAATCAAGTTCGCGGAGTGATGGTTGTCGGATCTTCCATTTTATTGGCATTATCCGTTTACCTCACCATTGATTATATCGAACTACGCCAAGCCGGTGCTACAGGAGAGATGCTGTTCACAGCCAGCACAGTTTGGTATGCACCGCTCCATATATGCTACTCAGTAGGAGTAGACGGTATATCAGTAGCAATGTTGCTACTTAGTTCCATTATTGTATTCACCGGTACTTTCGCATCGTGGAAGTTACAACCATTGACAAAAGAATATTTCATGTGGTTCACTCTATTGAGTGTAGGGGTATTCGGATTCTTCGTTTCAACAGACCTGTTCACCATGTTCATGTTTTATGAAGTAGCCCTGATTCCAATGTATCTGCTCATCGGTGTGTGGGGAAGCGGACGTAAAGAATACGCCGCCATGAAACTTACATTAATGTTAATGGGTGGTTCTGCATTTCTACTGATCGGAATTCTCGGTATTTTCTATGGTGCAGGTGGTGAAACAATGAATTTGCTGGAAATCGCCAAACTACATATTCCTCATGAAATGCAACGCATCTTCTTCCCGCTTATCTTCTTGGGGTTCGGAGTCTTAGGAGCTTTGTTCCCTTTCCATACATGGAGTCCCGATGGTCACGCTTCCGCACCGACTGCTGTTTCTATGCTTCACGCTGGGGTATTGATGAAACTAGGAGGTTACGGATGTTTCCGTGTTGCTATGTACCTGATGCCTGAAGGTGCGGCCATGTGGGGAGATGTATTCCTGATATTGACCACTATTTCTGTAGTTTACGGTGCATTCAGTGCTGTGGTACAAACCGACTTAAAATATATCAATGCCTATTCATCCGTATCCCACTGCGGATTGGTACTCTTTGCCCTGCTGATGATGACACGCACCAGTTGTACGGGTGCTATTCTCCAAATGTTGAGTCACGGATTAATGACCGCTTTGTTCTTCGCCCTTATTGGTATGATATACGGACGTACCCACACCCGTGATGTCCGATTAATGGGAGGTTTGATGAAGATTATGCCTTTCCTGGCTGTAGGTTATGTTATTGCCGGTCTTGCTAATCTGGGACTTCCAGGACTAAGTGGTTTTGTTGCTGAAATGACGGTCTTTGTAGGTTCTTTCCAAAATGATGATACATTCCATCGCGTATGTACCCTAGTGGCAACAACAAGTATCGTCATTACCGCAGTTTATATCCTGCGTGTAGTAGGTAAAATCCTTTACGGCAAAGTTTTGAATCCCGAACATCTGAAACTCACAGACGCAACTTGGGATGAAAGAGTAGCCGTTATCTGCCTCATCGCCTGTGTAGCAGGTTTAGGATTGGCTCCATTCTGGATAAGCGATCTGATCAGTAACAGTGTAGAACCAATCATAAGTCAATTATTAAATTAAAATTTGAGAATTAAAAATTAAAAAATAGCAATGATGGACATAACTGCAATACTCCATATGCATGCCGAGCTGAGTCTGACAGCCGTTTTTATTCTGATGTTTCTGTTAGATTTATTTTTACCGGCTCCACAACGTCACTGGTTACGCCCCATGGCATGTATCCTGCTGACCATTCAACTCTTAGCAAACCTATGGCCGGAAGAGGTGACTTTATTCGGCGGCATGTACCATTCAACCCCTATGGCGTCTGTTCTGAAAAGCATCCTGACCATAGGTACCATACTGGTTTTTCTACAAGCAGACCCTTGGCTAAAACGTGAAGACACCCGCCATAAACAAGGCGAATTCTACATCCTTACCCTCAGTACCTTGCTGGGTATGTATTTCATGGTAAGTGCAGGGCACTTCCTGCTATTCTTCCTTGGATTGGAATTGGCAACCATTCCTATGGCTTGCCTCGTAGCTTTCGATAAATATAAAGGACATAGTGCCGAAGCCGGAGCCAAATTCATTCTTTCAGCTTTATTCTCCAGCGGTATTTTCCTCTATGGTATTTCCATGATTTATGGGACAACAGGTACTTTATATTTTGAAGATATCCCTGCCGAACTGACAGGAACTCCATTACAAGTTCTTGCACTAGTATTCTTCTTCTCCGGACTAGCCTTTAAATTAAGCTTGGTACCTTTTCATCTGTGGACGGCAGATACGTATCAAGGTGCACCGACTACAGTGAGCGCTTACCTGTCCGTTATTTCAAAAGGCGCAGCTGCTTTTGCTTTAATGATTATTTTAATGAAAGTATTTGGGCCAATGACTGAACAATGGAGTGAAATACTATGTATTATCATTGTAGCCACCATCACTATAGCCAATCTGTTCGCCATCCGCCAAAACAATCTGAAACGCTTTATGGCCTTCAGTAGTATTTCACAAGCCGGCTACATAATGTTGGCTGTACTGGCTGGAACTCCGCAGGGCATGGCATCCCTAGTATATTATATAGTAGTATACATTGCTGCCAATCTCGCCGTATTCGGTGTCATCAATACCATTGAACAACATACCCACGGTAAAATAGAGCGCGAAGATTATAACGGACTTTATAAGACCAACCCCAAACTAACTATGGTCATGACACTTGCTCTTTTCTCATTGGCAGGTATCCCGCCATTTGCCGGATTCTTCAGTAAGTTCTTTGTATTCATGGCAGCATTCCATAGTGGATATTATCTTATTGTATTTATCGCATTGGTCAATACAATCATTTCATTGTATTATTATTTGTTAATTGTAAAAGCCATGTTCATCACACCTAATGAAGATCCTATCGGCAATTTTCGTACAGCAACTCCGATGCGCATCAGTCTGTTGGTATGTGTAGCCGGCATATTCGCTTTAGGAATTATAAGTGGGGTATATCAACTATTAAGTGATACATCAATACTATAAAATTTTAGTTACAAGAAGAATCACAACTGAAATGATTATTGTATTTCTATGATCAATATTCTTTTACTTTAGAGGCAGAATCAATCTGTTTCCAAAGTAAAAGAATATCTTAAAGTTTCTATTCAACAAATTTATCATTATCTTCGTAGCAAATTATAAAAAATAAGCACTATGAAGAAAGTCCTCTATATTACAATACTCGCCTGCTCTACTTTATGGGTATCTTGCACAGAGAAAAATAAACAATCCGTCAGAACAGATTCCTTTATAGAAAAGAATGTAGCATTTGCACGTGCACAAATCGGGAATGAAATACGAACCATAGAAAAATCAGAAAAATTTACAAACCCCGTTACACTGAAAACTGACAGTACCATTTATTATTGTGACTACGCCGACTGGCGAAGTGGTTTTTTCCCTGGGTCAGTGTGGTATCTATATGAACTGAGTGGCGACACTACTCTCTTATCATTAGCTGATAAATACACTTCGGCCATAGAAGAAGCCAAAAAACTGACTTGGCACCATGATGTAGGTTTCATGATAAATTGTAGTTTCGGCAATGGATGGCGAACAACTAAAGTACCCAGATACAAAGAAGTCATGATAGAAGCTGCCCGTTCATTGGCTACTCGTTTCCGTGAAAAGCCGGGAATTATCCAATCATGGGATGTGACCCGAGGCTGGCAATCGGAACGCGGTTGGGAATGTCCGGTCATAATAGACAATATGATGAATTTGGAGTTACTATTTGAAGCAACTAAATTATCTGGTGATTCCACTTTTTATCACATAGCAGTGAACCATGCAGACCGCACTTTGAAAGAGCATTTCCGTACAAACGGAAGTTGTTATCATGTAATAGATTATAGTTTGGCAGACGGCATGGTACGGCATAGACAAACAGCCCAAGGATATGCAGACGAATCGACTTGGAGTCGTGGACAAGCATGGGCTATTTATGGTTACACTGTGTGTTACCGGGAAACTCATGATAAAAAGTATCTAAATCAGGCATTGAAGACTTTCCAATTCATGAAAACACATCCCCGGCTTCCTAAAGACTTGATTCCTTATTGGGATATGGATGCTCCCAATATTCCCAATGAACCACGAGACGCTTCAAGTGCTTCTTGTATAGCTTCTGCACTTTATGAAATTAGTACAATGGATGTGCCTGATGCAAACAGTTATAAGATCTATGCAGACAGTATTATGGCTTCTCTAGCCTCACCAAACTATCTGGCATCTCTTGGAAAAAATGGTAACTTTTTATTAATGCATTCAGTGGGCAGTATTCCTCATGGCACAGAAATAGATGTACCTTTAAATTATGCAGACTATTATTTCCTGGAAGCACTGAAACGAAAGCGGGACATTGAAGAAGGCACACGCTAATTATACAGACAAACAGATAACCATCCGAGTACCTTCAGTATAACTCGAGTCAACAAATATGTTACCAGACAAACGTTTAATAATTAAACGGCTTAAATATAACCCCAATCCGTTACCTTGTGCAAACTCATCCAGTTTGATAAAACACAGAAATATTTCCTCCCGTTTTTCGGGAGGAATGCCACAGCCGGTATCGGTTACTTCAATTCGTAACTTACTTTGTGCCTTATCCAACCTCATCTTAAGAGTTATAGATCCAGAATCTGTAAATTTATTAGCATTATCCAACAGGTTCTCTATCACTAACGACAAATACAATTCATTGGTGGAAACAAAAATTTCCCCTTCTGGTAATTCCAAATGATAAATTATTCCCACCCTGCTCCATCGTTCTACTTTATCCATTTCTTGTCTGCAGATATGAGTTATCTGGTTTGTTCACAAAGAAGAGGCGCATCAGATGAATCTAAATTAGCCACTACCAGCAAGTGATCTATCAACGAAGTGAGAATTTCCGCATTAGCAGTAATAATACCTGAAAAGCCAACAATAGCGTTTAATGGAGTCCGTATTTCATGACACATAGAATTAATGAATGCTGTTTTCATTTTCTCACTTTCCCCAGCTTTTTGATTCAGTTCACCTAAAACTTTTTCCATCTGTCTTTCTTCAAATCATAGTACAAGTAAAAACAAATACTCATCACCAATACAAGTACCATAAAAAGTGTAATTACTAAAATACGCCTGTTCTTAGTTTCCAAACGGTAATTCTCATGGTTCAATTGATCTACTTCATACTTTACCTGTAGTTCACTAAGTTGTTTTTTCAGATTGGAAGATTTAATGGAATCCTGCACTTGTATATAGAGTTTATGATACTTAAAAGCATTTTTATTATCTTCCATAGCCTCATAAATTTGTGAATTGATATCCAATAATCCCGGGACATTAGACTGACTTGTCATCCAAGCATATTTTATCAAGCTGTCATTAGTTATCAATGCATTATGGAAACTATGCTTATATAAGTAATAATTATTCATGCCAAAAAACAATTATACTTATCAATAGGCTCCGTAACCCAAGCACTCATCTTGATCATCAGATTATAATACTTCTCTAATTTATCATCGGATAATTTATCCGCACGCATCAACAAAGAAGTATAACATTGGAGATATCGTATATTAATATTATAGAAAGGACGTTGACGAGCATAGTACAACTCATAATATTTTCTATATTGCTGAAGCTATTTTTCAACATATTCAATATATAGATCTCCTTTATCTATAAAGTTCAAGGTCGAAAGAAAATTCCATACAGTACAAATACGAAACTTGAATCCTTCCTCATATGGTAACTGACAAGCCAGCTTATAAGCAGTTTCCAAATAGGGATCAGCCTCTTCATATTTACCTTCACTACACAAAGCATAGCCTGTAATAAAAGTCTGTTCCATCTGTATGTAAATATCATTCCCACCTATATTTTCTTTACCCATAAAAGCCAATTCCTCTGTTATAGCAGTTTCAACCTCATTATTCCTGACTCTGCCTGCAAACAATCTCATTCGTAAAAAGAATAAATATGGATGAGATTCTTCCAGTGTCCCAACATCCTTTAAAAGAGACATATAATACCAAACAGAATCGGCATGATAAACTTTAATATACGAGAAAACCAAATCAGAAAGAGCCTCAAACATATGAGTCTTATCATTTACTGCTTTTGCGGTGAAATACATTTTATTAAGATAATCCACTTCTTCAGGTTTCTCAAAATAAAAATCAGCCAAACCTCTGTAAATCTCAATTTGTAGAGAAAACTCTACAGGACTTCCTATAATATTCAGAAGACTATCTTTGGTAGTAGAAATACTACTTCCTATAACAACAAAAATCCCCAAACAGATATCAGTATATAACAAGTGATATATTTCATAATATCAGATTATTAAGGTACGAATATACAAATAATATAGCAATGTAGCAGCAATTATTCTTTCATTATTAGAATTTACACAATAATGGGCAATTAATCCACTTATTTTTTAATTATATGCTTTAATATTGCATCGTGGATATTTTCTGGCAACTATGAAATTATTAATTATTAAACATCAAATATATGGTAAAAAAGTTAGTTAGTGTATTTTGTATATGTGCATATTTTGGACTTGCTCATGCACAAATACCACAAGAGATTTGGAAAGAAAGTGAGCAAATAGAAAAACAAATCAAAAAGACCTCTTTTCCCGATCGTGTGTACAACATTAAAGATTTCGGTGCCAAAGAAGGAAATAATGGTGAAATATTCTGCCATGAAGCAATCAATCTGGCTATCCTCACATGCAGTCAAGCAGGTGGAGGAACTGTATTAGTTCCACCCGGAGAATTTCTAACAGGTCCTATCACACTGAAAAGCAATGTAAATCTGCATTTGGAAGAAGGCGCCTATCTAAAATTTTCTTCAGAGAAATATCTATATACTCCAACCGTACTCACCCGCTGGGAAGGAGTAGACTGTTACAATTTGCATCCATTAATTTATGCTTATGGAGAAAGTAACATAGCTATCACCGGTAAAGGTATTATAGACGGACAGGCCAGTAATGATAACTGGTGGAGTATGTGTGGTGCTCCACACTATGGCTGGAAGGAAGGTATGACAGCTCAAAAAAATGGCGGCAGAAACAAATTACTGATGTACGCCGAAACATTTGCCCCGATAGATAAACGCCAAATGACTTTTGAAGACGGTTTACGTCCCCAGCTTATCAATCTATATCGTTGTAACACTATTTTAATAGAAAATGTAACATTGAAAAATTCTCCATTTTGGGTTATCCATCCTTTATTTTGTGAAAGTCTGACAGTACGTGGGGTTAAAGTATCCAGTCACGGTCCCAATAGCGATGGCTGCGATCCGGAATCAAGTAAGAACGTATTAATTGAAAACTGTATATTCGATACTGGAGACGACTGCATCGCTATTAAAAGCGGACGGAATGCGGACGGACGGAAATGGAACGTACCAAGTGAAAATATCATTGTACGCAATTGCGAAATGAAAGACGGACACGGTGGTGTAGTTGTAGGTAGTGAGATCTCGGGAGGATATAAGAACCTGTTTGTTGAAAACTGCAAAATGGACAGTCCGAACCTAGAACGTGTCATCCGCATCAAAACCAACAACTGCCGCGGTGGGGTCATTGAAAATATTTATGTGCGTAATATAGAAGTAGGCGAATGTCGCGAAGCCGTTTTGAAAATCAACCTGCAATATGAAAACCGTGAAAAATGTGACAGAAGTTTCCCACCTGTAGTACGCCATGTATATCTGGATAATGTTACTAGTGAAAAAAGTAAGTACGGAGTCTTAATTACCGGATATGACGACCGTGTCAATATTGAAGATATCCATGTAACAAACAGCCGTTTCAATAATGTAGAGAAAAAAGGGAATTTAATTACCGGAGCTAAAGATGTAGTACTGAATGAAGTATATATCAATGGAAATAAGGTGAGAAAATAAGATCCCCCTTATTATATCGGGTGAACAATGAGTTCACCCGATATAATGATAAAACATAACTTTACTATCATTTATCTTCATCGTCCAATCTGATTTTTTGCATATTCTGTAGAAGTCATTCCCCAATAAGACTTAAAACTTTTACTAAAATAATGAGGATCACTAAAACCTACCATATAAGCTATTTCCGCCATTGTATATTGGTTTTCCTTAATCAGTTCAGCAGCTTTCCTCATGCGTATTTCTTTTATATACATTATAGGAGCCATACCAGTTAAAGATTTCAACTTATGAAAAAAATTGGTCCGACTCAGACTGAAATAACTGACCAATTGATCTACATTCAATTCCGGATTACCAAGTTGCTCTTCCATAATTTTAGCTAACTTATTAAGAAAAGCAGCGTCTCTTGCCGACAATTGAACCGATCTGTCTTTTTCTTTATTTTCGTTCCCCTCTTCATATCCTACTTTACAATAATATGCTTGTAACATTTTACGCCGAGCTAGGATATTTTCTACTTTAGCTTGCAGATAATTAACACTGAACGGCTTCGTTATGTAATCATCAGCTCCTGTATGAATACCAGTCAGAATGCTATCCATATCTGTCTTGGCAGTCAATACTATGGCAGGAATATGCGAAGTTCGTTCATCGTTCCTTAGTTCCTGCAACATCTGTAGACCACTTTTTACAGGCATCATGATATCAGTAATTATCATATCAGGCAGATCAGAAAAAGCCTTTTTTAATCCAACCTCGCCATTATTAGCCTCAACAAACCGATATGCTTCCTGAAATATTTGTTTGATAAATACTCTTAATTCATAATTGTCTTCAACAATAAGCATGAGCGGCTTCTCTGCTTCATTCAATTCTTGTAGTTCGTTTTGAGAATTGAAATCTAAATTTGTATCTTCATTCCAATCTGATAATATATATTCCGTGTCAGACGGATAATGTTTTTTACCTTTTAATAGCCTTACAGTAAATAGACTCCCTTTTCCGAACTCACTTTCCACATTTATACTACCATGATGCATTTCCACAAGTTCTTTAGCCACTGAAAGTCCGATACCAGAACTTAAAGGAGCGTAAATGCTATCCGGAACCACATTCTCGTAACGATTGAAAATCACTTTCTGCTTTTCTCTCTTTATCCCTACTCCTTCATCTTGGATTTGAAGAAGGACTGCATTCCCATCATCTTTCATACTAACCCAAATGTTCTTGCCATCAGAAGTGTATTTGAAGGCATTAGACAGCAAATTAAAAATAACTTTCTCTAATTTATCTTTGTCCACCCAAAGATTTACTTTAGACAATTGAGTGTTAAAATTCAAACTAATATGCCGCTCTTGAGATAAAGTTGTAAAATAGTTGATTATTTCTTTCGTGAAACTGATAATATCCACATACTGAACTCTCAGTTTCATCTTGCTATTCTGGATTTTACTAAAATCCAAGATCTGCCCTACCAACCTCTGCATACGGTCACTATTCTTTTTAATAATCTTCAAAGTATCTCTCACCTTCCCAGAAAGACTTTCGTCTCTGAGTATATATTCCAAAGGTCCGGTAATTAATGTTAATGGAGTTCTTAATTCGTGAGACACGTCAGTAAAGAAGCTGAGTTTTAATTGAGTAATCAATTCTTCATTTTTAGCCTTATTTTTTATCCGATAAAAAACGGTATATACATAAATGGCAACTGCAATAAATAATACAATCAAAAAGAAATAGAGCATAGTAGCACAAGGTGTCTCAGAGAAAGTAGGAAGCACTTCAAAAGAAAGTGTTCGTTCATTTTCAACCCATACACCTTCATTATTGGTAGACTTTACACGAAATACATATTTTCCCGGAGGAAGATTAGTATAGTTAGCCTCATGCCCGTTATCCGTCAAACGAAAGTTTTTATCAAAACCGTCTAACTTGTAAGCATATTGAATATACTCCGTATTGGTCATGTCTAGAGCAGAGAATACCAACCTGAGGGTGTGATTATTAGGAGGTAACTGCATATCCTTGCTATTATCAGGATTAACAGACAAAATAGAAGGAGTTTTTCTGGGAGTCAGTTCCTGATTGTTTACCCAAATAGAAGAGAAAAATATTTGTGGTATAAAATCTGTTTTATGAATATTCTCAGGGGTAAAATAGAACAAACCTCGGTTAGTACCAAAAAAAATCTGCTTGCCATCTGTTGCCCCTACACCTTCACTAAAATGCATATTAAACGCGATATGCTCACTAGAATACTGAATCTGTTCGGCCGAAGCTACAAATTTCACTAATCCACCACCCGTCACCAACCATAAATTTCCTTGTTTATCCTCGTGCATGGAATAAATAATATCTGAAATAAGTCCATTCTTCTGTGTGAAGGATTTACATTGATAAGAATGGAGCCCCATGGGAGAAAGCTCATTTAACCCTCCGCCATAAGTAATGGCAAAAATGTTCCCATTATCCATACATTGAATCATTTGTACGTCATTATTACTAAGACTATTCACATTTCCCTGTTCACGGCATATAGAATGAAAATCTATTTCTTCAGGACAATGAAAAGAAACCTTAAATTGTAAAATTCCCGCTGTTGTAGACACCCAGATACGCCCTTGATTATCTTCAGTAATATGTCTGACTTTATAAAAATGACTAATCGGATATCTCTTTAACAAATTGCGATGATTGATAAATCTTAAAGTACCATCAGGCATAGTTTCAATCAAATTCAATCCACCTCCGTAAGTAGCTACCCAAAGTCTCTGCCTACTATCCTGAAAAGTAAAATAGATATTATCATTACTCAATGAATAGGGGTCGTCAGCTTTATGTTTAAAATGCTGTAGCTTAAAATTGCCTTGTGAAGTTTCTATTGCTTTTATCAATCCCTGGCCTTTAGTCGAAATCCAATAAACACCAGCCGAATCTTGCATGATGGCATATACTTTGCCCCATTTCATCCTTTTCAATAATCGAAGCCGGGCATCATATATGGAAACATTCATATCTCTGCTTCCCGTCCAAATACGTTGTTTTTTGTCTATATACAGTGCCCTGATCTCATTATCAGGTAACTCTACATCCTGAGGAGCAGGTGTATAGATATGAAATTTATCAGGGATAAAAGTGATGCGCTTAAGTCGGTTGAGCTGGGTACTCATCCATAAATTTCCTTGTTTATCAACAAAAGCAGCAAAACAGCGGTCATTTGATTTCCACTTGACAGGCTGCTCCGTAGTATTAAAAGGTATTAACCGCCTATTTTGAGAATCAAAATAAGAAAATCCTCCGCCCTTAGGGTGTACCCATAAAATATCATTCCGATCCTCAAAAGCAAAAAAATCACTTTCAGTATTTAGTGGTCTTCCCTGTTCATCCTTTCCTTCAATAAAGCTTAAACGCTGTGTTTTCAGATCAAACAAAGTGACTCCCGGAACAGGATGTACAAGCCACAATAAATCTCCACAAGTAATTTTAGCAGACTCTATGTTTTTGTCTTTCAACAGAGAAAGAGAATCAAGCATCACATGTCTTATCTCACCGAGAGAGTCATGAATAAAAAAGCCATCCGAATCAGTAACATATATCAGTCCAGCCACAGAAGGCAAAATAGAAATCACAGAAGCCGATGTTGGCAATTGAGTATGGATAGAAAGTTCTCCTGTCAACAAGTATTTATAGACTTTGCCTTGATGTGCACCTAAATATATATATTCTTCCAACTCTGTTGCAAAATAAAAAGGTATTTTCTCACTTTTTCGACAATCAGACAAAGAAATAATAGAAAGTTCTGAATCATATAATCGATATACCCCCTCATCCGTAAGAAGCCATTCCTGTAATTTCGAATCCATAAATACAGACCGGATTTTACCAGTAGCCAAAGTATTTTCTCTTGATGAATAGAATTGAAATGTCATAGATAAATCTTCAGGAGCCGTAACGACCCGTACTGCACTCCCATCTTCACATAATAACCATACTATTCCATTCGGAAGGACAGATATTGACCGAAAGTTATTGACTGTTTTTTGAATGACAGGTTCAAAGACTTCCTTGTCAGGATTAAAACGATAACAAGTGGAATCATAACACAATACCCATATACATCCGAATTTATCCTCGACTATATCCAATAAACGATCATTGGTCAATCCTCCCAGATCTTCCATATTCGATTTATAATTCTTAAAATTATAACCATCAAAACGATAAAGCCCATTCCAAGTAGCAAACCATAACAAACCTTTATGATCTTGGATAATATCATTGACCAGCCCATCCTCCACTCCATTCTGACTGGAAAAGTACGTAACTGAATATTTTTGAGATATAGCTCCTTTTGCCAGTACATCGGCTGTAAAAAAGCATAGTATTACTACACAGAAAAAGGTAAGAATATCAACCCAGTATGTTTTCATATCAAAGTAATGTGTTTCCTTTGCGAAATTAGCAGAAAATGGGTATTCATCAAAGTACTTTCTATTTTTAATCCACCGCAATATATGTTGTTTAGCTACCTTTGATAGATATTCCAACTAAATTATCAGTTTTTCCACTTATAAAAAGATAACATCCGTCTATATTTGACATCAAAACAAAAACAACTCTAATACTAAATTAATAATGAAAGACATGAGAAAAAAAGAGTATTTAAAATCCCGCTCTGTTATAGTACAGGGTATTCATTCTCCAAAAAGATTTTGGTTTGCTTGCGGACTTTCCTTAGGACTAGTTTCCTTACCATTATCCACTTTTGCAAACAATTGGTCAAACCAACTAGGTTCATCAATTCAAAAATCAATTCAACAAAACCGAATCATTACAGGTAGTGTCATAGACGAAAGCGGAGAAGCATTAATCGGCGTTTCCGTATTGGTAAAAGGAACTACTTTAGGAACGGTAACCGATTTAGATGGTAATTTCACACTGGAAGTTCCAACAGGTGCAATCTTAGTTGTTTCATATGTAGGGTATAAAACACAGGAAATAAAAGTAGGAGAGCAGCAAAAACTAGCTATCACGGTCGAAGCAGACAACAAATTGTTAGATGAAGTGGTAGTAGTGGGCTATGGTGTAGTAAAGAAATCAGACCTTACAGGTTCTGTAGGTAGTGTAAAATCCGAAACAATTTCTGCCAAAGGTGCAACATCAGTTGTCGAAAGTCTACAAGGGCAAGTTGCCGGAGTGAATATCTCACAGTCTTCTAGCCGTGCCGGTGACGGATTCAATATTCAGATTCGAGGTAAAAGTTCATTAAATGGCGGCAATCCATTATATGTAATCGATGGAGTAGTTTGTGAAAATATGGATTTTCTAAATCCGATGGATATTGAAAAAGTAGACATTTTGAAAGATGCTTCATCTACCGCTATCTATGGTTCACGGGCCACAAATGGTGTAGTGATGATTACCACCAAAAAAGGAGACAAAGATATAGCCAAGACTACAGTCAGTTATGATGGATATTATGGTATAAAAACCAAAGCCAATATGCCGGACTTTATGGAAGGAGATGATTTCATGAAATTCCGTTTCTCCCGTTATCTAGTTTCATCTATGGATGCCTCTTCAGGAATGACTAACTGGGAAATGACTGATGCCAATTTCCTGAACTTCTGGGGAAATGGCAGTCAAATAGTGAAAGATATGTATCTCAATAAAAATTATACCGATTGGGTAGATATCGTAACCCGTAACGGCTCACAACAGAATCATTTCATCAATATTTCCGGAAATACAAAAAATATAACCTACCGCGTAGGACTAGGGTATCAAAATGAAGAAGGAATCATGTATGACGGTTATGAACGCTGGAATATAAAAGGAGCCGTAGATCATAAGATTTCAGATAAAATCTCAGCCGGATTCTCCACAAATATGGCAACAGCATCCAAAGAGAGTGGTAGCAACTACTCTATTTTGGAAGGGTTCCGTATGACCCCTAATATGCCATGCTATTATTGGGAAGGGGAAAAGGCAGGACAGTTAATTTCACAACCAGGTAAAGATACCGCCATCTATCCCAATGGTGGTGGTCCGACTTCCTCCATCAATCCAGTGGTGGACCGTTTGAACTCAAAAGACGATACACGTTCTTATGATGTGATGGCAAATATTTATTTGCAATACAGCCCCGTTAAAGAAATAATTCTTAAAACTACTTTCTCCCCCATGTATACCAAAACCCATCGTGGTACATTCTATAACGGAGAAACCCAACTTCGTTCTGGAAAAACAAACATGGCCGAAAACTATAATGATGAAATATTCTCGTATACTTGGGATACGCAAGCCAATTACATCAAGAATTTTGGAGATCATAGTCTGAATGCCTTGGCCTTATTCAGTGTCTATGAACAAAAGTTACAAGGCGACTATATCAATGTAGTGGATATGCCATTTGATGTAAACTGGCATAATCTTGGTTCAGGCACTGTACAAAGTCAGTCTAGCTATTATAAAAAAATCTCCATGTTATCTTATGTAGCCCGTATCAACTATGCCTACAAAGGCAAATACATGCTGACTGTATCTTCACGTTGGGACGGCAGTTCCAAATTCCAAAAAGACAATCGTTGGGGGATGTTCCCCTCAGCTGCCATGGCATGGCGCATTTCCGATGAAGATTTTATGGGATTTGCCAGCAAATGGTTAAGCAATTTAAAACTCCGTGCCAGCTTTGGCGTTACCGGTAATAATGCCGGTGTAGGGCCTTATGACACACAAGCTTTGGCAAATATTAAATATTACTATAATTACGGATCGTCTGTTGCCAACGGTTATGGTTATACCATGACAAACGTCGACCTGACTTGGGAGAAGACAACCGAAATCAACCTCGGTCTTGACTTCGGTTTCTTGAATAATCGTATCAATGGATCTATCGATATCTACAACAAAGATTCCAAAGATCTCTTGATGGAGATGGAAACCCCATTTGAACTAGGTTCCTATACAGGCTCCATTGTAAGTAATGTGGGTAAGGTGAACAATAAAGGTATAGAAATCCAACTGAATACCATCAACGTAAAGAATAAAGATTGGAACTGGGAAACAACCTTCTCTTTTGCGCGTAACATTAACTCTATCAAAGAATTGAATGGTACCAAAGAAGATTTGGTGGGTAACAAATGGTTTATCAATCACCCTATAGACGTAGTATACGGCTATAAATATACCGGAATCTGTACTCGAGAGGAAGCCCAAGCTTATGCCCAAGACCCGAAAATGAAAACCAAATTCTATGAAGGCGAGATGAAAATCTATGATAAGGATGGCAATGGTACTATCGATGCCAATGACAAAATGATCCTCGGACATTGTGCTCCGACCTGGACCGGTAACTTCACCTCCAACTTGTCCTATAAGAACATTGACTTCTCTTTCAGCATTTACACCAGTCAGGGAGGAATGGTATACTCTCCCTTCATGGCCGAGTTCGTAGACTATGGACAGCGTGGCATGAATCGCCTAAACATGGATTACTATATACCTCAAGGTGCTCCGATACTAGGTGCTGATGGCTCTATAGCCTACCAAGAAGTCACTCATTACGGTAGTTACCCCTTCCCAACCAATGGTGGAAACGGTAAAGGAGGCGGTGCATACTGGCAAAGTGGTGCCAATGAGGACCGAGCACAAAATTTCGTTGACAACTCATATGTTCGAATCAAGAATATTACCCTCGGCTATACTTTTCCACAGAAATGGATTTCAAAACTTCATATTTCCAATTTAAGAATCTATGCTAATATATTAAATCCTTTCACTTTCACAAATTATGAAGGGTTCGACCCCGAATGGGCCGACGCACAAGTAGGTGATGGTACCGGTGGTGTCAGTTCAAGAACTTATCAAGTTGGTGTAAATTTAAAATTCTAAAATTAAATGATTATGAAAAAAATATATTTCATTATGGCATTAGGATTGGCAACTCTCTCAGGATGTTCGGATTTTCTTGACCAAAACAACAAATCTAATGTTCCATCAGCTGAATTTTATCAGACTTCGGCAGGATTCGCCAGTTTAACTAACAGCGCTTACTCCACACTGCGGGAGCTTTATAATGCCCAACCGCAATTATTCGTAGCGGGAACAGACCTGTATGCAGACGGAAAGTCACAGGGAGTAGTCATGAGCCAATATACCTTCACTGCAGATGAAGGCATTATAAAAAATTTCTATGTAAGTTGTTTTAAAGGTATTCAGCTAGCCAATAGCGTTATATCTTATGGAGACATAACGGAAGATTCCAGTGTACGACTGCAATATGTGGACGAAGCACGTTTTATCCGTGCATGGTATTATTTCCAACTAGTGCAACAGTTCGGGCCTGTAGCTTTGAACAAACAAATGTTTGACCATGCCGAAATGAGTCATGAACGTGCCAGTCTTGCAGATGTTTATAAGTTCATCATTGAAGAGTTTGAGTATCTAGCCTCTTCCGAATCCCATTTAATGGAACGTGCCAACTCCGGTGTAGGACGTGCCAATAAACGCGCAGCAACCTTTTACTTAGCCAAAACCTATCTGACTCGTGGATGGCTAGATGGCACTGATTACGAAGCCCAAGAAGAAAATATAGCTCAAAATTCAGACTTCGCAAATGCAGCTAAGTATGCCTTGGAAGCAATTAATGGCGAAATTCCTTTCCTCTCCATAGAAGAAGCTTTTGACGTAGAAAATGAAGAAAACAATGAAATATTCTGGAGCATACAGTTTAATTCGGCTGCTGTAGAAGATCCCGTAAAAGACGGTTCCTACCAACAAGCCCAATTCGGAGCTTATTTAGGTGGTTCCGAAAAACCAAGAAATAAGGCAATTGACGGTTGCTTTGCTCCTTCACTACGTCTACAGCAAATGTATAGTCGGGGTGATGCACGGTTGGAACAAACTTTTATGTTAGAATTCCATACCAGTTATTTCGACTATTACTCAGCACCGACTAGTTCTTCTATCATTTATTATTATGCTCCAGCATGGGCTACAGATGAAGATATCGCTGCCTGGAAAGCAGACGATCCTTATGGAATTAAAAAGAATACACTGGTAAGCAAAACAATAGCAGACGGTGGTATTGCTCCATCCAACGGTGCCCCAGCCACATACAAAGACCGTCGTTCACAAGACTACGGCAATGCTTGTATCAAGAAATTTGATGATTATTCAGAAACTTCTATTGCTAACCGTAATTCTACTTGCAGCATGCATGATGTGGTAGTAGCGCGCTTAGGAGAAACCTATCTGATTGCCGCCGAAGCCTATTTAAAAATGGGTAAAACAGAAGAGGCTGCACAAATGATCAATAAACTTCGTCAACGTCCAGGAACTATTCGTAAAGGATACACAACAGAAATGACTGTCACCAGCAACGATATTAATATTGATTTTATTCTTGATGAACGTGCTCGTGAATTAGCTGGAGAATATGTCCGTTGGACAGATTTGAAGCGTACTCACACTTTAGTGGAATATGCCACAAAATATAATGAAGACGGCATAAAAGAATCTGCTATGATAGGCCCTGATGGTAAATACAAGATTCTTCGTCCTATTCCACAAGCTGCCATTGATTTGAATCAAGCTAAAGTGACACAAAACCCTGGTTATTAAGTTAAAAAACATGCTGATGAAAAATTTTTTACTTATTCTTCTATACTTTATAAATAATGTATTAGTCTTGTCAGCTCAAGGTACTCCCGGTAAATGGGGAGATCAGGGCAATGGAACATACATAAATCCGATTTTAAATGCTGACTACTCTGACCCGGACGTTATCCGGGTCAGAGATAAATATTACATGATAGCTTCCGACTTTCATTTTCTAGGAATGCAAGTATTGGAATCTTCAGATATGATCAATTGGAAACTGATTTCCCAAATCTATCACCATTTTGATTTTCCCGGCTGGGATAACAACCAACAATATGCAGGAGGTTCATGGGCACCCTCAATTCGTTACCATGATAACAAATTCTGGGTCTTTTTCTGTACTCCCAAAGAAGGATTATTCATGTCAAATGCTGTCAATCCTTCAGGTCCTTGGAGCCCTTTACATTTAGTTAAGAAAGTAGAAAAATGGGAAGACCCTTGCCCCTTTTGGGATGAAGATGGTCAAGCATACCTAGGCCGGAGCCGTCATGGAGCCGGGCCTATCATTATTCATAAAATGAGTGCAGACGGTACACGTCTACTTGATGAAGGAATGACCGTATACACCGGACCTGTAGCCGAAGGAACAAAAATTTTCAAAAAAGATGGTTACTATTATCTCTCTATTCCGGAAGGAGGAGTAGGTACGGGATGGCAGACTATCCTCCGCTCAAAAAATATATATGGTCCTTATGAAAAGAAAGTAGTATTGGAACAAGGAAGTACTACGATAAACGGCCCTCATCAAGGAGCCATTGTCGATACTCCGGATGGTCAATGGGCTTTTTTTCATTTCCAACATCATCATGCCTTAGGCCGTGTAGTTCATCTTCAGCCCATGCATTGGGAAAACGATTGGCCCGTTATCGGAGTAGACTTTGATAGAAATGGAATAGGAGAACCTGTATATGTATGCCAGAAACCCATTGAAAGCAAAACCATATTCGCTCCGCAAACAGATGATGATTTCTCTACCCCCAACCTATCACTACAATGGCAGTTTAATCATAATCCGACAGACCACGCATGGTCCTTATCGGCACATCCAGGTTCACTCACTCTGAAAGCATTGAAATCTTCAACCTTCAGACTGGCACGCAACACCCTGACACAAAAGATTATGGGGAATATAAGTGAAGCTACAATAGCTATGGATTTTACAGAAATAGCTGATGGGCAACGATGCGGATTAGCTTGCATGGGAAAAGAAAATAAAGTTCTAGGTATCAAGATGGAGAAAGGACAAAAATATCTATACATATCCAATGACACAACAGAAATAAGTACAACTTTCCTAAACGGAAACCAGATTTATCTACGTGTATCCATCGACATGCTCAATCAAAAGTTCCAATATTTCTACAGTACAGATAATATACGTTTTATTCCTTATGGAACTTCCTTTTTTATTCCATTCGGTTTTTGGAAAGGTGCCCGCATTGCACTATATTGTTATAACAAAGAACAGGAAGCAGGAGCAACTTCATTTCAATGGTTCAAATACAAACATGACGGACCTCAAAATAAAATAGAAAATACAGCCGAACAGATTATTGCCAATATAGCGCGCACTTCATTTCCGCATAAGAAAATAAAAGTGATCTGCCCTGATTCCGCTTCCAACCAAAAAGGTCATTCACGCCAGTTAATACAGCGAGCAATAGACTCTTGTTCTTTGGCAGGCGGAGGACACGTTATAATTTCGAAAGGAATCTATTATTTAAAGGGAAATCTAGTACTGAAAAGTGATGTCAATTTACATTTAGAGAAAGACGCCTATCTACTTTTCAGCGGTAAGGCTGATGACTTTCTTCCTGAAGTATGGACACGTTGGGAAGGTACGGAACTATATGGACATTCTCCCATGATTTATGCCAAACATGCCACTAATATAGCCATTACAGGACAAGGTACCATAGACGCCCAAGGAGGACGGGAATTTGCTTCATGGTCTCAGATAGAGGTATCAGACAGAAATCGTCTGCGTAAAATGGGAGAAAAACTAATCCCTGTCACAGAAAGGATCTTTGGGAAAGGTACTATACTACGTCCCTCTTGCATACAATTCATGGGATGTTCTCGCATTTTAGTAGAAGGTATCACCATTAAGAATTCTCCTTTCTGGACTATTCATCCTGTATACTGTGACAATGTAATAGTACGAAGCATCACCATTGACAGTCACTATCCTAATAATGATGGATGTGATCCTGAATCAACTTCCAATGTATTAATAGAAGAATGTATTTTCCGCACAGGAGATGATGCCATAGCTATCAAAGCAGGCCGTGACGCCGACGGCCGTGAAATAGGACGCCCTTCAAAAAACATCGTCATTCGTAATTGTCTGTTCCAGTCTGAATGCAATGGATTATGTATCGGCAGTGAAATGTCAGGCGGTGTAGAAAACATATATATGGATAATATACAAATAGGAACGGTCAAGAATGCCCTTTATTTTAAATCCAACCGTGACAGAGGAGGATATATTCGTAATATACAAGTCAGCAATATTACTATAGAACGCTCAAAAGGGGCAGTGCTCCGTTTTGAAACCAATTATTTTGGTTTCCGAGGTGGCAGACATACCTCTCAATACGAGAATTTCCGCATCAACAATGTAAAGGCTGGCTGTTCCGACCATTATGCAATTTTTATAGATGGATATGAAGAAAAGCCTATCAAAAATATTGAGATAGAGCATTTCCATGTACAAAAGGCCCCTCATCCTTATTACTTAAGGTGTGTAGAAAACATCTGCCTCAAAGCTACTTTTGTAAATGGACAAAACTTACCGGAATATCCGAAAAAACAAAAAGAACGTGTAATACTAGATGTTTACTGATTCTTCACAAAATCTGTATAATAGAATAAAAGTTCTGCAAACAGAACTTTTATTCTATCTATATGCATATCTTATTCCAAACACTCATCAAGTTCACCTATCAACTCTTCTTTATCAAGATGCCGCCCGATAAAAACTATTTTCTGCATACGGTCTCCATATTTATCATCCCAATCCCGCAACAAGCCGGGCTCCTGACGCATTACCTCCATCAGTTCTTCTTCAGGTGCCGTAGCATACCATAAACCAGCTTCCTTCAACTTTTTCTGCACACCAGCCTGCTCAAAAAGAAAAGACATATCACGATTATTGCTGAAATAACAGACTCCTTTTGCACGAATGATATTACGACTCCATCTGGTTGATACAAAACGATCGAATTTATGGATATCAAAAGCCGGACGACGATAATACACAAAAGTACTGATACCATATTCATCCACTTCACTACCCTCATGATGATGATGGTGCGCGTGTTCCTCCGCTTCTTTTTTCTGCTCTTCCGTAAGGGCGCTCTCTATTCCACGTATCCAACCGGCAGAAGTGGCAGTACGTTCAAAGTCAAATACTTCAGTATAGATTATCTTATTCAAATCCACATCAGCATAATCACATTCTATTATTTCAGCTGCAGGTTGCAATGTACGGATAATCTGTTTGATACGTTCCAATTCGTCATGTTTCACTTCTGAGACCTTATTCAATAATACAACATTACAAAATTCAATCTGTTGGATAATCAGATTTTCAATATCCTCTTCGTCAATACCTTTACGGGTCAAATCGTTGCCACAAGAAAACTCACTTTGCAGACGTAAGGCATCTACCACAGTCACAATACAATCCAAACGACATCCCCCGTACGTATTCTCCATACTTGAAATAGAACAAATAGTCTGTGCGATAGGAGCTGGTTCACAAACACCACTTGCCTCAATCACAATGTAATCAAAACGCTCCAACTTCATAATATCATCTATCTGCTCCACCAAATCCATCTTCAGAGTACAACAGATACAACCGTTCTGAAGTGCTACCAAGCTTTCGTCTTTCTTTCCTACAATCCCTCCTTTCTGTATGAGATCAGCATCAATATTCACCTCACCGATATCATTGACAATAACCGCAAACTTAATACCACGTTTATTAGAAAGAATATGGTTCACTAATGTCGTTTTTCCACTGCCTAGATAACCGGTCAAAAGCAGTATAGGAATTTCTTTTACTCTCATATAAAATTCAATATTACTTTCACAAAGGTATAGAATGATTAATTTCCAAACAATAGAAAACATCTTTTTATACCTTATAAACAAAAAATACTCTTCACATACCACCCAGTTAGAATCTATTAAAATTTAATTCGCAGTGCAATATTTTTCAAAAAATGCTTTAAATATTCCAAGAGTATAACTATATTTCGCAAAACAAATTTATAATAACAATGAGAAACAAATTAGCACAAAAAATCAAATTAGGCGCAGCCTTGTTATTGATGGCGGGAACTTCAGCCCTCGCACAAATCTCCAATCAAATTTATATCCCTACTCCTGAAAATATAAAAGCACGGCAGGAATTTCAAGATAATAAATTCGGCATATTTCTTCATTGGGGCATTTACAGTATGACCGCTCAAGGAGAATGGTATATGAACACTCACAACATCAACCGTGATGAATACGCCAAACTGGCATCCGGATTCTATCCTTCGCGCTTCAATGCTGCCGAATGGGTTTCTGCCATCAAAACCTCCGGAGCCAAATATATCTGTATCACCAGTCGACACCATGACAGTTTCTCAATGTTTGATACAAAAGAATCCGATTTTAATATCGTAGACGCTACTCCTTTCAAACGAGACGTACTAAAAGAACTGGCAGAAGAATGTCAAAAACAGGGCATCAAACTCCATTTTTATTATTCGCATTTGGACTGGTTTCGTGACGACTATCCGGAAGGAAACACCGGACATGGGACAGGACGTCCCAAAGGACATGGAAACTGGGAAAGTTACTACAAGTTTATGAATAAACAGCTGACCGAGCTTTTGACTAACTATGGCCCCGTCGGCGCCATTTGGTTTGACGGTATTTGGGATCAACCTACCAACTTCAATTGGCAACTGGAAGAACAATATGCATTAATTCATAAACTGCAACCATCCTGTCTAATAGGCAACAATCATCATCGAACTCCTTATGCAGGAGAAGATTTCCAAATGTTCGAACGTGATTTGCCCGGTGAAAACAAAGCCGGTTTTTCAGCAGGACAAGGAATAAGTGAACTCCCTTTAGAAACTTGTGAAACAATGAACGGAATGTGGGGCTACAGAATTGAAGACCAAAATTACAAATCCCCCAAAGAGTTGATACACTATTTGGTTAAGGCAGCCGGAAAAAATGCAAATTTGCTAATGAATATTGGACCTCAACCCAACGGAGAATTACCCGCTACAGCTATAGAGCATCTGAAACAAGTGGGTAAATGGATGAATCAATATGGAGAGACGATTTATGGAACCCGTGGTGGTGATGTAGCTCCTCACACATGGGGAGTATCAACCCGCAAAGGTGATCGTTTATTCATCCATATACTAGATTTGCAGGATAATGCACTTTATATACCTCTAAAGGCAAAAGTAAAGAAAGCAATACAGTTCATTTCCAGAACTCCACTTTCTTTCAAACAGGAAAAAAACGGCATATTAATAAAACTGCCTCAAGTACCTGATGACATAGATTATGTAATAGAATTAGTCATTAAACAATAAAATAACATTCATCTTTAAACAAGCATCTTTACGTAAAAAACAAGAATTTCCGATGCAAAAGAGAGAAATGTATTCTACACACATCAGAAAAGAAACATGAGTAACCGCATACATTACTCTTCTAAAAAAGAATTCGTCCTTGGATTATTGAAGCCCAAGGACGAATCACTCTTAGTTTGTGGAGCTGGAGGGAGTCGAACCCTCGTCCAAACGAGGAAGCCATACGCTTTCTACATGCTTATCTTCGCCTAAATTTTCGAGTATAAGCAGGACCGAAGCCACCAACTTATACCTTATCCTCTAAATTTTCGTAAGAGACATGAAGCGGATCTCTAACTATTCCCGATTTTACTGCACCACTTGATCAAACGCTTCGGAACAAGAGCTTTTGAGTGATGTCTCGTTTCCACCACTTTGGCAGAAATAAAGCTAATCTACTATGATTCGATTAAGCAGCAAGAGCATAATTTTCGTTGCCAGATAAAATTTTGAAAACTGGGATTATAGTGCCAATCAACCACGCACTGCATGCTTACATACCACTTAGCCACGCTGTCAAATCCAGTCAACCCCGTACTGGTAACTCATAAAGAGGTTACAAATATACACACACTTCTGTTAATATCCAATTATTTATTCGTTTATTTAGCGCATTTTAATAAGAACAACGTATCTTTGAAAATAATTTTTCTAATACTAACAGATCAGACAATATGAACAAAAAATTAATGGTATTGTGTATGAACAGTATGATACTGGGAGGCTGTATACCCTCTCCCAAGAAACAAACAGAACCAATTACAGTTGAAAAAAATCCGAATATGATGTATATGTTGGTAGGTAGTTATGCAACTCCAGATGAAGAAGGTATCAAGGTTTATAACTTTGATGAGCAAACTGGCAACTCCCAATATATCAGCGGAATAAAAGGAATATCCAACCCTTCTTTCCTCATTCCGTCGGCTGATGGAAAAAGAATATATACTGTAGGGGAGGATGCCGGAAAAAGTTCTACCGCCAATGCCATCAAATTTGATAAAGAACAAAAGAAACTAACCTTGCTTAATTCTCAACCCACTGACGGCGGCGCACCTTGTTATATAACTCTCAGCCCATCGGAAAAATTTGTCTTGACAGCAAATTATATGGGAGGTAGCATTACCGTTTTCCCACTAGATAAAGACGGAAAATTAAAATCCGAGACACGCCTTATTTCCTTTACCGGAAACAGTCTTGACAAAGAGAGGCAAACACAACCACATCTACATTGTATAAAATTCACTCCAGACCATAAATATCTACTTGCCAGTGATTTAGGGACAGACCAGATTCATGTATTTCCTGTTAGTGAGAATGTAACTGATGGCGTATCCCATTCCTTACTGAACGAATCTGAAGAATTTAATATAAAAGTAGAATCAGGATCAGGGCCACGCCACATTTGTTTCCATCCGAACCAAAAATTCGCTTATCTGATTAACGAAATCTCAGGAAAAGTTATAGCTTTCTCTTACGACAAAGGAAAATTAAACGCCATACAATATATAGAAGCTGACACAGTGGGTGCCAAAGGTAGCGGAGATATCCACATTTCACCCGATGGAAAATTTCTGTATGCATCCAACCGCTTAAAAGCAGACGGTATCGCTATCTTTTCCATAAATCAGGAAGAAGGGACATTAACAAAGACAGGTTATCAGCTGACTGGTATCCATCCACGTAATTTTATTATCAGCCGGAACGGGCGATACCTGTTGGTGGCCTGCAGAGACAGTAACTCTATACAAGTATTTGAAAGAGATTCCCAAACAGGATTACTGAAAGACACAGGCAAGACAATAAAAACCAATAAACCTGTATGCCTGAAGTTTACCTTTTAAACAGGAAACATAGTCTTTAATAAAATAAACTGCTGCCTTCATTGTATGTATTGGAGACAGCAGTTATTTTATTAAAGACAAAACGAATCTTTATACATAAGTTTCCAAGAACTTAACATGACCTTCCACGGTTACTTTCACTTCTTTTGTTGTGGCAGGGAAAAGGATAGATTCACCGGCTTGCAATTCCAATGAGTTACCATCCCCATCAGTTACCGTACATATACCTTCCATACAAATATAAATTACAAATGAATCCAGTTCACTATAATCTATCGTCATATTTTCAGTCAAATCATAAACAGAAGTAGTGAAATACGGACAGGTAACCAACTCGACAGACTCATTCTGTTTCGGAGTATAATGAGTACGATAATCCTCTTCTACAGAATAATCTATGGCATCTTTTGACAATTCTGTATGCAGTTCACGAGTATTACCATTCTTATCCTTACGATTGAAATCATAAATTCGGTAAGTCACATTCGAGGTCTGCTGAATCTCAGCAATAAAGCATCCGGCTCCAATACTATGGATACGTCCTGCAGGCAAGAAAAACACATCACCCGATTGTACGGCATAATCAGCCAATGCATCACAAATCGTATTATCAGCAATCATTGCAGCATATTCATCGGGAGTAATCTTTTTACTTAGTCCCGAACGCAGATGTGCTTTCCCCCCGGCATTGTCAATAACATACCACATTTCAGTCTTGCCCATCGAATTATGACGCTTCTTTGCCAGTTCATCATCCGGATGCACTTGTATAGAGAGGTCGTCACAAGCATCAATGAATTTGATCAACAAAGGAAAATTATCTCCAAAACGCTGATAATTACTTTCTCCTACCAGAGATCCTTTATATTCTTTTACCAACTGGCTCAAATTTTTGCCGGCTTCAGTTCCATTAGCAACAACAGACTCATCGCCCGGAACATTAGAGATTTCCCAACTTTCACCAACCTGAGGCTGTTCAATATTCAGATGCTTGAACGGGATAATCTTTTCTCCACCCCAAATGGTGGATTTCAGAATGGGGTTAAATTTAAATGGATACATAGGTGTATTAATTAATAGTTTCTAGGTTTGGATACAAAAATAAGGGAATTCTATGACTTTACCGCATAGAATCCCCTAAAATTAACAGCTATGTGTGTGTATATTCAAAGGTGTATTAGTAGTCTGTATTATTAGGATCGAAGTTAGTCCAGCTATCCAACCAATTATCATCTGTTCCAAACGCTCCGATATATTCTACTTTCTCAAAACCACTGCTCAACAGTGCGTCATTAAATGAAGCGGCTGTCAACACAGGACTACCTGCATCCGGCATATAATTAACACCGATATTACGCCCGTCCTTGAATTTCAACTCATTGACATCAGTCAATACTTTATTTCCTTTCTGAGCCTTAAAAAAAGTAGAAGAGTAAGACTCTTGTCCAGCATCAATGATTTGCTTGTTCACGGCATCATAAAGCACATCATCATATATTTTGTTGGCATCAGAACCGACCGCCGTCATACCTGCAAACCAAATATTCTCCAACTTTATGTTTCCTGCCTTGGTCATCTCAACTGTATTACCTTTCTCACCATCAATAATTAAACCGACAGGATATCCCACAGCTACTGAATTAAAGCAATTCAAACGACTGGAACGTCGGATCTGCATAGCAGACTGGAACTTACCTAAAGCTGAACCGTTATTAGGATTGAAGCTACCACCGGTAATATAGCTCTCATTATTAACAAAGTTGGCATCACGCCCCAACGGTCCGATAAAAGTGACATTACTAAATACGGCTGTCGTATAGGGTTCTATCAATGAGGCGTCTCCACAATTATCCGACTCAAAACCATTAGACTGAGAAGTATCTGCGATTCTCGGGTCACGGATTGAAAGACAATACTGGACTTTACCGGAGAAGCCATTATCTGTATCAAATTCATCGTCCCATCCATTATAAGCCACTAGATATTTACAATTTACATTACCTCCAAACCATTCGTAAGAGTCGTCATTGGAATATGATACCTGTAAATGATCAATGGTAGTCCCACTACCTACAGATCCAAAAGTTATACCATTAATTTCCTTATCTTTTTGAAAAGGATAACCAGCAAATTCCACACGTACATATCTTAATATACCTGAATTGTCAGCATCATCATTTCCTCCATGTTTAGTACGCGGACCTCCTTCAATCTGCTGATTCAACACTCCCTGATTGTTCTTGGCATTACCACAAATAATCAATCCCCCCCAATCTCCCGGTTTACGCTGGCCTTTAGGCTGTTCAGAGGTAAAGACAATCGGAGCATCTTTAGTACCCTCGGCTATTAGTTTGCCACCCGGTTCTACAATCAAGGCAGCCTGTGTATCTTTATCCCCTTTGATAACAGTTCCCGGTTCGATGGTCAATACCGACCCAGTCCCCACATAAATCCATCCTTTCATCAGGTAAGTTCCTTTAGACAAAGTCTGTGTACCTTTAAAAATAAACTCCTGATCTCCATTTCCTATCACGGTACCTTTGGCATTCTCAGTTTTATCATCATTAAATAACAAGTGGTCACATGTTTTAATAGCTCCCTCAGTCCCCCATACATAAGGAGCTTCGGCATTTCCACCGTTGCCATTACCGTTTCCTGTATCAGTTTCCGGATCATCACTGCTACAAGCAACCATTCCCCCCAGCATTATTGCTGAGAATACGTAAATCATAAACTTGTTAGTTCTCATTTCCATTTGTTTATTGGTTAATAATGAAAGATTCATTCTATTTTAAAACGTATAGTTAATGTTCAAATTGAAATTACGCCCTGATTTGTATTGACGGGTAATTTGCTCCACTTTTCCATGTCTAGTTTCTTCAAATTGCTTAAAAGAAACTTTCTCCGCCAACAAATCGCGTACAGCAACCTTTATTTCCAGATTACCGATTTTTTTCGAGACACTTAAATCTACTGCATTACGGGGCATTTCATAAGAATCGGGTACTCTTACTTCATTGCCTGCAGTTCCCAAACTACGGCCTACACCAATAATACGCTTACCGATACGGTTATAAAGCAATGCAGCATTCCATCCGCTATCGGCATGTTGATAGAAAAAACCGGCATTAATCAAATATGGAGATTGACCTTGCATCGGACGGTCCTCCTCTTTGGCTCCCGGCTCAAATTTCACTTTACTTTTAATTAAGGCCCCGTTCAGACTAAGACTAAAATTACGCATACCTATAAAATCCAGATTTTTGCGGATATCCACCTCTACCCCATAATTATCCGCTCCTTTGGCATTGACATACGAATAGATAAGGTCTGTGCCTCCGGATACAGTATAAGTCCATTCAATAGGATTTTTAAACCTTTTATAGAAAAGAGAAACAGAAATCAGCTCTCCACTGCTGGGATAAAGTTCATAACCAAAATCTAAATTATCAATATAAGCAGGCTTTAAATTATAATTACCTTGTACATTACTGGCAAGATCAAAATCATAATATACAGAAGAAGAAACCTCCCGAAATTCCGGACGATTCACAGTACGTCCATAAGATAAACGGAACTGCTGCTTATCATTCAGACGATAAGCCACATTTACAGACGGGAAAAAGTCATTATACGTGTAAAACACGCTAGTGGGGCTTTCCTCGTTTTTCTGTGTATGGCTAACCAGCTCCATTCTATTATGTTCAAAACGAACTCCTGCGTATACATTCAATTTGCCCAATGGAAGATTGGTCCCTACATAACCGGCACTCAAGAGATTATTGCCTTCGTAATTATTGCGCCAATCCACTTGTTCCAATAAATAAAGTCCATTCTCCCCATAATTCTTCTCTTGTAATAATTCATTAGGGACATTCATTACTTTATAAGCACTCGGCAAACCATTTTTCCAACTATAAATAAAAAAACGAGTATTATATTCACGAGCACGATACTCCGTGTAAGCTCCAGCCTTCAGGCTAGGAGTAAAAATCCCGAAAGAAAAATCGTGCTGATAATTGATGTTAGCCGACAAAATATGTTCATCCAATCGGGAAAACTCCCGATTAATCTCATTCAAGTTCTCTACTTCCAACTGATTGGTCTCTTCATTGAGTACGGTAGTATATCGACGGCGGTCTGGCATATTCCGATTGGCATAAGAATATCCAGTACTCCAATCCAACTTATCGGCATCACCCAATGTATGTTTCCCCGTAAATTGACCATTATAAGTGGTACGACTCTGATAATAATATTCCGCGCTCTCTTCATAATCACTTTGTGCATCTGTCCCCTTACGATAAGTATAGCGGTCTTTCCCTAATTGATTAAAAATATTCTTAAACTCATAGCGGCTGTTACCACTGGCAGGTACATAAGTAAAATTCAGCATAGTTCCTATACGAACATTATGATTATATTGGTCATCTATACTTTTACGTAAATAATTAGAACAGTCGTGGGTCGTATCATAAGCACCAAACAAATTGTTATCCATATCCAGATATGTCTTATAGCTATTACTATAGTTCACTGTTCCTAACATAGCCAAAGTACGTCCGCTACTATCCACCCAGCGACGGCTGAAATTCATATTCATGCTAAGATCTGCCAAGGGCCTACGATCTTTAACGGTCCAGTCATTGTTCAACCCATTATTTAATAAATCATAGCCGTTATTTATCGGATTAAGCACAGCATTGATTCCACCTTTCAAGCTACGAAAGCCATTATCGAAACCTAGAAAATCTGTGCCACTTCCTTTATTATACAGAAACTTTTTAAAATGAGTCTGATCATTTAAACTAGTTCCAACCGAAATAGTAAACAGATTACTGCTAGGAACATCTTTGGTATTCACTAAAATAAAACCACCACTGAAATCAGCTGGATATTCCGGTGCAGGTGATTTCACTACCAACATATTATCCAACTGCGACGATGGAATAATATCGAAAGAGAAAGCACGCGCATCGGCTTCTGAACTAGGCACGGCACTATTATTAATCCACACATTATTATACCGTTGTGAAAGCCCACGTACCATAACGAATTTCTCCTCAATTATACTGATACCCGACACACGGCGAATCACTTCCGAAGCATCTTTATCTTGCGTCTTGGTAATCTGCTGGGCAGAAACTCCCGTTTGCATAACCAAGCTGGTACGTTGTTGGGTAATTATAGCATTCTCCGTATTCTTTTTAGCATCCGCTACAACCACAACTTCTCCTAATTGTTGATTATCCTGTTCTAGTTCTACTTTTATTTCGAACATACCATTTATTGTAACCTCAACAATCTGTGTACAATAAGACACATAAGATATAATAAGCTTGTACGTTCCATTTCTTAATCCCGCAAGTTCAAAATTACCATCCACATCAGTAATAGTTCCTATATTTGTACCACTTAACTGTACGGCAGCACCAATAAGTGGCTCTTTAGTCGCTTTATCTGTTATAGTTCCTCGCAAAACGGCCGCCTGTACGGTCAATGCCAGCATCAAAAGAATTATCATAAGGCTAATGCCTTTCATCTGAATTTTCATCATACTTTTACCTTGTTATTTTTCCGATGGCAAAGATCAGATAAAAGCATTACATGTATAATACATCTGCATGATGCTCCTTTTGCATATTTATTTCAATGACATTTCATTGCATTTTGTTGAAAAAGCTCCTACCTTTACAAATAAATTGTAAAATAGAGAAAGAATATGAGAAGTTTTGCATCTGACAATAATTCAAGTGTACATCCCCGTATCATGGAAGCATTAATGAAGACCAATAACGGACATGCACTTGGCTATGGAGATGACCCGTGGACAGAAGAAGCCGCCCACAAAGTGAAAGAACAATTTTCACGTCCATGTGAAGCACTGTTTGTTTTTAATGGCACAGGCAGTAATACTATGGCGTTGCAAATGATGACCCGTCCTTACCATATTATCTTCTGTGCCGACACAGCTCACATTGCTGTAGATGAATGTGGTGCCCCCAGTAAAGCGACTGGCTGTTTCATGCGCACAATTCCTACTCTGGATGGCAAACTGACTCCGGAATTACTAAAACCATTTATGGTTAACTTTGGTATAGAACACCATTCTCAGCCCGGAGCAATTTACCTAAGCCAATGTAGTGAGTTGGGAACAATTTACAAACCAGAAGAAATATGCGCATTGACAGAATTTGCACACCGGCATGGACTGTTTGTGCATATGGACGGCGCCCGTATCTCTAATGCCGCGGCAGCATTGGGAATGAGTCTTGATGATATATCAGGAGCTTGCGGAGTCGACACATTGACTTTGGGAGGAACAAAGAACGGACTGATGGGAGCCGAATGTGTCATGATTTTCAATCAAGATTTGATAAAGGAAGCGCGTTATGCCAGAAAACAAGCCTGCCAATTGGCCAGCAAAATGCGTTATATCTCTTGCCAGTTCACAGCCTTCCTTGAAGATAACCTATGGCTAACATGCGCACAACATGCCAACGCAATGGCGCAACGCTTGTACAAGGAACTTTCCACAATGCCTGATATAAAGTTTACCCAAACGGTGGAAAGCAACCAATTATTCTTCATCATGCCACGTGAAAAAGAAAATAAGCTACAAAAATATTATCATTTCTACTTTTGGAACGAAGCCATAGGAGAAATGAGACTTGTTACCTCTTTCGATACAGAAGAAGAAGATGTAGACAAACTGATAGCTTGCATAAAGGC